>Ga0164290_1000026_pt1 | contig 573498 bp, 522 predicted proteins | sample Micstemetagenome_FD_108782 | JGI IMG/M metagenome (GOLD analysis project Ga0164290, IMG submission 108782) | Contaminated culture microbial community from soil near Moab, Utah, USA - Microcoleus steenstrupii SON62 (Illumina Assembly) | ecosystem: Environmental > Terrestrial > Soil > Soil crust... | reverse complement strand
GTGTGCACTTCGTGCTCGCGGCCCGAAAGCGAGCGCAGCATGCGCACGGCGTCGTCGCGATCCACCGGTTTGCCCAGCGAGTCTCCGTCCACCGCCACGGTCGTGTCCGCGCCCAAGACAACGTCGCCCAGCCGCGTTTCGACGGCCATCGCCTTGGCGTGCGCGAGGCGCCGGACGTAGTCGAGCGGGTCCTCGCCGGGCGCGGGGCTCTCGTCCACCTCGGCGGGACGCACGGTGAAGGGAATTCCCGCCGCGCGCAGCAACTCCGCCCGGCGCGGCGAGGCGGAAGCGAGAACGATCGGACGCATGGACAAATGCTACACTCCCGATATCCCCCGGGCCCTAAGCTATGGAGCGCGCCGCCCGTCTGCTGACGAAACTCAAATCGAAAAACCTGCCGCTCGGCCAGATGGTGTGCGCCGCGTGGCCGGAGGCGGTCGGCAAAACCGTCGCCCGGAATACGCGCGCGGTGGACCTCGCCGGCACGCGACTGATCGTCGAGGTGGAAAGCATGCTGTGGCAAAAAAATCTGCACGGCATGCGCCACCAAATTCTGCGCAACCTAAGAAACTTCGTCGATACGGCGGTCACGGATATCGAGTATCGCGTCGCGATTCCGCGGCGGCCCCCGGCCCGCACGACGGAGCGCGCCGAGAGCGCGGTTCCGCAAACTCTCGCGGACGACGCCGCCGGAATCGCCGACCCGCTACTGCGGAAACTCTATCTCGCCAGCGGACGCCGGGGAGCCTGAAACGAACTATGCGAATCACCGAACAAGAGGTCCGCTACGTGGCGGATCTCGCGAATCTCGACCTCGGTCCCGAGGAAACGGCGCGGATGACGCGCGACCTCGAAGGCATTCTCGACGTGATGGCGCGTCTACAGGAGATCGATACCGAAGGCGTCGAGCCGATGGCGCAGGTGCTGTACGACGCTCCCGACACCGCCGCCCTGCGCGACGATCTCGACCGGCCGGAGCGCCGCTTCCCCAACGCGACCGTCCTCGAAAACGCGGCTCTCTCCGGCGCGGGCTATTTCAAGGTCCCCAAGGTGATCGAACGGTGACGGTCGAGAATCTGACGGTCCCCGCCATTCGCGACGGCCTCGCGAAGAGGACCTTTTCGGCGGTCGAACTCGCGAAGGAAGCGCTGCGCTTCGCCGAAGCCGAAAATCCGAAAACCAACGCCTACCTGACCTTTTGCCCGGATCGCGCGATCGCCGCCGCCGAAGCCGTGGACGCGAAGCTGGCGCGGGGCGAAGACGCCGGAGCGTTGGCGGGCGTACCCGTCGCCGTGAAAGACGTCATCGTCACCCGAGGCGTTCGTACCACCTGCGGCTCGCGCATTCTCGAAAACTACGTTCCGCCTTACGACGCTACCGCCGTGGTTCGCCTCGAACGAGCGGGCGCGGTGATGCTGGGCAAGGCTAATTGCGACGAGTTCGCCATGGGATCGTCGAACGAGAATTCGGCGTTCGGCCCGGTGCGCAATCCGGTGGCGCTGGACCGGGTGCCGGGCGGTTCGTCGGGCGGCTCGGCGGCGGCGGTGGCGCAAGGCACGGCGGTAGCCTCGCTCGGCTCCGATACCGGCGGATCGATCCGGCAGCCCGCTTCGTTTTGCGGTGTCCCCGGAGTCACGCCGACGTATGGCCGCGTTTCGCGCTACGGGCTCTCGGCCTATGCGAGCTCCCTCGACCACATCGGACCGTTCGCGCGCACGGTCGAGGATTGCGCGACGTTACTCGAAGTCGTCGCCGGGCGCGACGAATGGGATTCGACGTCCGCCGCCGCTCCCGTGGGCGAGTACGTCGCGGCATGCCGCCCCTCCTCCGAAAACGACGTTCGGGGCATGAAAATCGGCCTGCCCAAAGAATACTTCGCGGGACTCGCGGCCGAAACGGGCGACGTGGTGATGGCGAGCGTCGAGCGGCTGAAAAAGCTAGGCGTCGAGCCGGTGGAGATTTCGCTGCCCGCCACGGAATACGCGATCGCCTGTTACTACATCATCGCGACGGCGGAGGCGAGTTCGAATCTCGCGCGTTACGACGGCGTCCGCTACACGCGCCGCGCCCTGGACGCGGAGACGTTAGCCGGCATGTACCGGAAGTCGCGCGGCGAGGGGTTCGGAGCGGAATGCAAGCGGCGCATTATGCTCGGCACGTATGTGCTCAGCCATGGCTACTACGACGCGTATTATCTGAAGGCTCAGAAAGTCCGCGCGCTGATCGCCCGCGATTTCGCGAACGCGTTCGAAAAGGTAGACGCGGTGGTTACGCCGGTGAGTCCGTTTCCGGCCTGGAAGCTGGGCGAGAAGATCGACGACCCCGTGGCGATGTACCTTTCGGATATCTACACGATCACTTGCGACTTAGCGGGTATCCCCGGTATGAGTGTGCCCTGCGGAGTCACGGCGCAAGACAAGCTACCGGTGGGCCTGCAGATCCTTACCCGTCACTTCGACGAAGCGGGCATGTTCCGCCTGGGCGCGGCGCTGGAGCGGGCGTCGAAGGAAGTTACTTCTTCGGCGGATCGTCGATAATCAGGCCGGGCTTGATCGCGATCACGAGTCCCGCGACGGCGAAAATCGCCAGTAGCGGCGTTACCAAGTCGAGTAGTTGTTCCATGGAAACTCCTAGGTCAGTAATCTTTCAAAAACAAGGCGTAGTTGCGGTCCAGGCTGCGCACGAACGAGATCACGTCGGACTGTAACTCGGCGTATGGCGGGGCCGACCCGTTGAAGCGCGCGTGCATCTCGTCGACGATTTCCCGGCCCTTGAGCTTCCCGCTGCACAACCCGTACACCTGAGTTCCCACGGGGCTGAGCGTCAGGTCGGACGCGCCTTGCCGAATCGTCACGCGCCCCGATTCCATGCGCGTAAACGCCGGGACCCGCGTGGGAAATCGCTCGAGAACTTCCGCGTCGTCTAACTGGCTCGCCGCTTCGTAGGCGTGTTCGCCCACCATGTCCCAGTAATACTGCATCCGCGGAAAGACGACCATTTGCTCCGAATACATGGTCGAAACGTTGAATTCGCGCTTCAACCGGATGTGCAACTCCATCTTTTCTCGCGGTAACGTACCGATAATCCGCTGCACTCCGTCGCGGATGGTATCGACGAAGTGGCCGCGGAAGTTATTGATTTCCTCGATCGTCAGATGCTCGGTGGCCACTACCGGGAAATTGAAGTTCGACGAGGTCTTCAGTCCCGGGTCGAGCAGCGTTAAGCCGTAATCTTGCGGACGCGCGTAGAGTTCGGTGCCGGCCAAAGGAGTGAGAAACGAGCAATTGCACTCGAACGTGCCGGGCGCCACTTCGTGCAATAGGCGCTCGGCGAAACGCATCGTCGTCGCCAGGGTCTCGCGCGTTTCTTTCGGTCCGCCCGCGATAAACCCGCAATAGATCGAGGCGATCCCCGCTTCGTGAAACCGGCGCACGACTTTCTCGACCAGATCCGGCTTCACGTTCAGCCGCTTGTAGTCCTTTAAGACCCCCAGGTCGGCGGACTCCACGCCCAACTGAATCCGATTCACTCCGGCGCTTACCAAATCCTCCACCAATTCCGGGTGGCGGGCAACCATATCGACGCGCACCTCGCAAAACATTACGAGGTCTTTCCAAGGCGTGAATCGTTCGCGGATCATGCGCAAAACGGTTTTGGTGTGCTCGATATCGGAGGTGAACGTATCGTCGTTGATGACGATGAACGGCCGCTTGTAGCGCTCCACCAAACTTTCGATTTCGAGCAGGATGTTTTCGGGCGACCGATGGCGGTACTTGTTGCCCATCCGGCCCTCGAAACAGAACGTGCAACGAAACGGACAGCCTCGGCCGGTGATGATGCTCGCCTCGTAGACGTGATCCTTGGGTAGGAAATCGCGGTCGGGAATGGGCACCGAGTCGAGGTCTTCGATGGGATCGCGCGGAGCCGTGAACTTCAGTCCCTCGGGCGTTCGGTAGCAAATCCCCGCGATGTCCTCCAGCCGCCCTTCCCCCTTAAGTAAGGCATCCGCCACTTCGCAGGCCGAGAACTCGCCCTCGCCGATGACCAGCACGTCGGCGACGCCCACGTTCATAATGTCCTCCGGCTGGCCCTGCGACGCCGGGCCGCCCAGTAGGATCGCTAAGTCTTCGCCGAACTCCTTCTTGAGAACTTTCGACATGTGACCGACGTTGTAGAGATTGTCGGTATCGACCGAGAAACACACCATGCGCGGGGCCGCGCCGCGTATCGCGTCCAGAATCTGCGACCGGCGGGTGCCGCGCCGCGAGCAGTCGAGATAGCCCACCGAGTGTCCGCGACGCCGCAGCGACGTCATCACGTAGAGCATTCCCAAATGCGGAGCCGCGTCCGCGAAATAGCTCTCGAACGGCGGCATGTTTACGAATAGAATTTCGGGAGAGGCGGGCATGCGCGATCCCGATTCGTTATCGGATCGCGCCCGAGTGACGCCGAATCTGCACGAATCCCGAACTCTTTCTCCTGGGCCGCTCTTCGTCCGAGGCGGGGGGAAGCGACACAACTTCCAGATTCGCGCGGAACTGCCGCTGGATCACCCAATCCTTCTTGAACTTGAATCGCGCTTGGGTCACGGCGACAACCCACGTCCCCACGGCCACGGCGGTGGTTCCTACCAGCACGGCGTTGGCGCCGGCTTGCTCCATCGAGCCTCCAGGCTCCCCGGAAACGATCTGACTTTCGATCGTCGGCTTTTCGTATTCCAAACGTCTGCCCTCCTTGGGTTTCAAGATCATGACGAAGCGAATCGCCGGTGTCAAGGGCTTTTTTCTCGATATCATCGTGGCGAGGAGACTCTATGCCATTCGAACTACCTGCATTGCCCTACGCGACGGACGCGCTCGAGCCGCACATCGACAAGACGACGATGGAGATCCACCACGGACGGCATCACAACACGTACGTAACCAATCTGAACAAGGCGCTCGAATCCGCGCCGGATTTGGCCGGCAAGACGATCGAGGAATTGCTGGCGAACAATCTCGCCATCGTCCCGGAGGCGATCAAGACCGCCGTGCGCAACAACGGCGGCGGCCACGCGAACCACGCCATGTTCTGGCAACTCATGTCGCCTAAGGGTGGCGGCGAACCGACGGGCAACGTGGCGAAGGCCATCGCGTCCGCGTTCGGCGACTACGCACATTTCAAGGAGAAATTCGCCGCGGCTGCCGTCGGACGCTTCGGCTCCGGCTGGGCTTGGCTGATTAAGTCGGGCGCGACCGTGGAAATCGCCTCGACGCCCAATCAGGACACGCCGCTCATGGAAGGCAAGACGCCGATCCTCGGGCTCGACGTGTGGGAGCACGCCTACTACCTCAAGTATCAGAACAAGCGGCCCGACTACATCGCCGCGTTCTGGAACGTGGTGAATTGGGCGGAAGTCGAAAAGCGCTTCAACGCGTAAGTTTTGGGGGCGCGCTTTGCGCCCCCTCTCTCCTAAAACGCCAACCGCAACGCCATCTGAATCTGCCGGTTCGGACCCGACAACCCGTTAATCTGCCCCGCCGCCGGAGACCCGATCGACGAGTTCGGCAATCCGAACTGCGGTGTGTTCGCGATATTGAAGAACTCGCTTCGGTACTCGAGCCGGAACCGCTCCGTAATCGCGAAGTTCTTGAAGATCGAGAAATCGAGATTCACGCGCCCCGGCCCGTACAGGATGTTGCGCCCGCCATTGCCGTAAGTGAACTGCGCCGGAGTGCGCCACACCGCGTCCGCCGTGTTGAACGACGTGTCGTACCACGCCGCGCGCGTCGGCGCTTTGATCGACCCGTCCTTCAGACGATCCGGACGACTTGCGCCCGCGTTCGCGACGGCCTGCTGCAGCACGGGCGTGAACGGCAAGCCCGTCTGCCACGTGAAGATCGTATTGGTCTGCCAGCCGCCGACGAACAGGTCCGCCACCCGGCTGCCCGGGTCGAACCGCTTGCCCTTGCCGAACGGCAGTTCGTAATTCATCGAGTGCGTCAAGCGGTGCCGGATGTCGAAGCCCGAATTGCCGCGGTCCGCGTTGCGGAACCGAATGTCCTGCGGAATCGGACCGTTGTCGCCGCCGCCGAACTGATTCGGCACGTTGTCGATCGAGTGCGCCAACGTGTACGCGGTGAGGAAGCTCATTCCTTGCGAAAATCGCTTCTCCGCCGAGAATTGCAGCGAGTGATAATTCGACCGGCCGTCGGTCGCGTTGTACGTCACCGCCTGCACGCCCGGCGCGATATTCCGCAGCGGACGCCGCGACGCCGGAGTGCCCGGGCCCGGATCCTGCTGGTTGAAGTTGTACGTGGAATCCAGTCGCCGTCCTAGGTTGCTCACGTAGCCGAGCTTAAACACCGTGCCGATCGGCGCTACCTCATGCTGCAGTTGTAGGTTGAATTGCATGATGCGGCCGGACTGGAAATCCTCGGGAATGGTAATCACGCCGCCGCTGGTCAGCCCCGGTCCGGTCACCACCGCGAAATCCAGGTTCGGGATCGCGGGTAACCCGTCCTGCATCCTCCGGGGGTTCGCGTTGAACTGGTCGATATCGATCGTGTTGATCGGTCCGAACGGCAATTGCCGGAACAGCCGCAGCGCCGCGCCGCCGTTCCCCATCACCGAATAGAACACGCCCGCGCCGCCGCGCAGCACCGTACGATCCGACAGCTTGTAGGCGAAACCCGCCCGCGGCGCCCAGTTATCCGTGTTCGGCTTTACGCCGACGTATTTATCCGTACCTTGGTAACCGGCGATCATAAGCCGCCCCGTCGCGACGTTGAAGTTCGACAACCGGTTGGCAACCTCGTTCACCGGCGGGAAAAATTCCCAACGCAGGCCGAGGTTCAAGGTCAGCCGGTTGTTGACGCGCCAGTCGTCCTGCACGTAGTAGCCGTGCTCCACCATGCGCATGCCCACCCAGGCGAGCGTAAAGTCCTGCTCGATGGTCGAAGCCGTGCCGAGCAGGAAACTCGCCGCCTCGTCGCCCGTCGCGCCCGCGTTATTCGGATTGTTCGAGAACGTGCGCGAGAAGTTAAAACGGCCGTTGCCGCGATTGGTCTGGAACTCGGTCAAATGCCGCCGCCGGATATCGCCGCCGAACTTGAACGTGTGCCGCCCCGAAACTTTCGTAAAGCTGATCGTCGGGTTGAACGTGTTCTGGATGCGCAAAATCGGCAAGCTCCGCGTCTGGCCGATGCCGGTGTACACGCCGACGTTGATGATCGGAATACCGTCCGACAGCGGTCCTTGATTCGACCCGCGCACGCCCAGCTTCTCGCCGAGTTGCGCGCCCGCCGTCGCGCCTTCCTGTGTGAAATCCATGTTGAACCGCGCGAAGCCCATGCGCGCTTCCATCACGAAGGTCGGCGTCCAACTGCGCGTCCACCCGAGCACGGAGTGGTGCGTGATGATCGCCGAAGTTCCCGCGAAGCTATCCTCGTTGCCCAGTGCCACCGGGTTCGCGGGGAAACCGGGAATGTTCGAGCCGGGGAACGTCGCCGGACGATTATCGAGCGTGTCCTGCCGAGAGTAGCGGCCGAAGATCAGATCCTTCGACGACATGTTGTAGTCGAACCGGCCGTCGCCCTGGTTCCAATCGAGCGTGCGGGGCAGGGAAGCCGTGTAGTTGTTGACGAGCGCCGACGTTTGCGGCGCGGGATACGCCTGGATCAGGCGGCTGGCGATCGAATCGAAGCGCGACGACGGAATGATCCGTCCGGGAAACGCGTCGCGCGTGAAACCGCTCGCCGTGCCCGCTTGCGCGCGCGTGGTCGAGGGATCGAAGATGTCGCGCACGGCGGAGAAGTTGCCGGTGCGCATGGCCATCGTCGGCACGCTCCGGACGCTCACCTCCTGGCGCTTGCGCCGGTAGCCTTCGTAGTTGCCGAAGAAGAAAATCTTGTTCTTGATTACCGGTCCGCCCGCCGAAGCGCCGAACTGGTTCTGTTGGAAACTGGGCCTCGCTGCCGTGGGGGACGCAAAGTAGTCCTTGGCGTCGAGCGCGGCGTTGCGCAAAAAGTTGTACGCCGATCCGTGCAACTGGTTCGTGCCGGACTTCGACACCACGTTCACCGTCGCGCCCGGGTTGCGCCCTTGCTCCGCCGAGAACATGTTGGTCTGAATCTTGAACTCCTGCACGCCTTCCACCGACGGCCGCAGGATGATCGAAAGCGTCAGCCGGTCGTTGTTATCGATGCCGTCGAGCATGAAGTTGTTCGCGCCCTCGCGGTTGCCGTTCGAGAACAGCTCCGTGCCTGGTCGCGAATCGTCGGGCCGCGTGCCGCTCATAATGGTGCCCGCCGCGCCGAAGCCCACGCCCGTCACGCCCGGGCCGAGCGTCGCCAGTTGCACGAAGTTCCGGCCGTTCAAAGGCAGCTCGACGATCTGGCGATTGTCGATCACTTGGCCGATCGACGACGTGTCGGAATCGAGAATCGGCGGCGTGTCCTTGATCTCCACCGTTTCGCTAACGTTGCCGACTTCGAGCGTGAAATCGAGGCGCGCCACCTGGTTGACTTCGAGTTGTAAGCCTTCTTGCCGGATCGGCTTGAATCCCTGTTTCTCGATCCGCGCGGTGTACGGGCCCGGCGGCAGCAGCGGAATGTTGAACGCGCCGCTATCGTCCGACACGGCTTCGCGCGTCAACTGCGTGTCCTGATTCACGACCGTCACCCGCGCGCCCGGCACCACCGCGCCCGATTTATCGAGCGTGGTTCCGGTCAACGTGGAAGTGGTTTGCCCAAACGTCGAAAGCGAGACGCAGGCGGCAACCGACAAAGTTGCGAGGAAATGTTTCATGATCGGCACTCTCCCTGGAGCGTGCCGTCATCGTATCACCGCTTCGGCGCGCGTCTATCGCGGCCGTGGGTTAGGACGGGGCGGAATCGCCGGACGGGGCCACGGTTCCGGTGGATCGATTTTGAACATTCGACGTGTCCTCCTCTTCCAGGATAGCGTGCAACGCCGCGGGAGGAAGCCACAGACCATCCGCCGGATACAGCTTCATCACTTTCGTCCTTAGCGCGGTGGCCTCCCCGGTGTCGTAGTCGGTATCGTCCCGTTCGCGAACTACTCGATATCTTTCGAAAACCAAGTGCAACTGGAAGTTCAATTCGTCGGTCAAGCGCCCTGCGTCTTTCGCTCGCCCTATCACGCCCTTGAAGAGCGATAGCACCGAACTGTATTCGTCTTTCAGGCTTCGATGCCGGGCGGTCGTGTCGGGAATGCGAAAAATCGACCGAGCTTGCGTTACCGTCCCGCCCGCGAAAGCCAGCGCCGCCCAAAACGCGTTGGGAACGTTCAAACCGGCCAAAATGCCCACGCCCGCCACCGCGACGAGAACGCCGCCCAGCAAATCGACAAGGTATTCGATCCGGGCGAATCGCGCCGCCTTCGCCCGATGGAACATCACGTTCATCTCCGAGGTGCGAACGGCGTCCCAAAGATCGAGCACGATTTCGATTTGCCGCTCCGGAGAAATCATCGCTCCCTAACTCCCCTTCAACACCTCGGCGATTTCCTTCTCCTCCACCGCCCCTTCCTTGATCACTCGCCAGTAGGGCTCCGTGATGTCCACCGTCGTCGCGCCGCGTCCGGGGCACAACCCGCCGTCGAGCACCAAATCCACGCGCGCGTCCATCATCGCGAACACCTCGATGCCCGAGCGTCCGGTGGGCGATCCCGAAATATTCGCCGACGTGGCGACTAGCGGCTGTCCCATCGCCTCCAGCAGCGCGTCCGTCACCGCCGATTTCGCGTGCCGCAGCGCCAGCCGCCCCGTTTGCCCCGTGACTTTCAACGGAATCTTCGGCGACGCCGAATCGATGATCGTCAACGGACCCGGCCAGAAGCGCCGCGCCAGCAACTGGAACCGCTTCGTCAGGTCGATCACCAGATCCTCGACCATCAGCAGGTCCGTCACCAGCAGCGGCAGAGAGCGGTTGGATTCGCGGCCCTTCGCCTGGAACACGCGACCCACGGCGGCCAAGTTATACGGATCGGCGGCGAGTACGTAGAGGGCGTCCGTCGGAATCGCCACCACGCCTCCGCGCCGGATCAGCGCCGCCGCGCGGTCGATCGCCTCTCCCGCCGGGCGATCCTGGTCGATTTCAATCAGGTCCGTGGCCAATAGCTTTTCAGCTTAGCGCGGCCCGATCGCCTCGGCGACTTCGATCGCCATCGCGTACCGTCCGAACGGCGCGCTCAATTGCACGCCCTGCACTAGCGGGCGAGAACGAGTCACCATCTCCCGCGCGATCTCGACGCCCTCCGCGCGAGCCTTTTCCGCCGTGTCGGCCACGCGCATCCGCTCCATAAACGGCTCGGGCACCGGCACGCGCAGTTCGTTCACCATGAACTCGGCGTTGCGGTGACTGGTTAACGGCCAAACGCCCGCGATCACCGGAATCTTCAAGCGCTCCACGCGCTTCATGAACGCTTCGAGCAAGTTCAGGTCGAACACCGGCTGCGTCACGATGTACTCCGCGCCCGCCTCGACTTTCCATTCCAGGCGACGGTGCTCCTCGTCGAGATTCAGCGCCCCCGGATTCGCGCCCACGCCGATCAGCAGCGCCGTTTGCGAACCCATCGGATTGCCGCCGATATCCAGGCCGTGATTCAGGTTGTTCACGATGTTGACCAGCCCGATCGCGTCCACGTCGAACACCGCCGTGGCGCTCGGATAGCCGCCCATGCGCGGCGGATCGCCCGTTATGCAGATCAGATTGCGAACGCCCAACGCGTGCGCGCCCAGCAACTCGCTCTGGATCCCCAGAATGTTGCGGTCCCGGCAGCAAAAATGCAGCACGGCCTCGATCCCCGCCCGCTTCTGAATCTCCATGCAGGTGATCTGCGCCGACAATCGCGCCGACGCCCGCGGACCGTCGGGCACGTTGATGCAGTCGATGCCCGCCTCGCGGCATAGCGCCGCGCCGTCGATTTCCTTCTGCGGATCGACCCCGCGCGGCGGCAGAATCTCGACGAACGCCACGAACTTGCCCTCGGCCAGCTTCGCGCCTAGCTGGCTCTTGGCCGCCATCGGGACCGGAGGCAGCGCCTTCGCCTTGGCGGGCGAGTCCTCCACCGTGGCGCTCAGCTTGCGCGTCACCGGTTGCAAGCTCCGCACCTCGCTGCGGATTTCCTTGATGTGCTGCGGCGTCGTCCCGCAGCAGCCCCCGATCATCTTCACGCCCGCCTGCAAGAACCGCCGCGCGTATTGCGACATGTACTCGGGCGAACTCATGTACATGTGGCGCCCTTCCACCACCACCGGCAATCCGGCGTTCGGCATCGCCGAAAGCGGCTTCGCCGTATAGTGCGCCATGCGCTCCAGCGTTTCGAGCATCGGCTTCGGGCCGGTGGAGCAGTTCAGCCCGATCACGTCCGCCGGCAGCCGGTCCAACTCGCGCGTGAACACCTCGATCGGCGTGCCCCCCATCGTCCCGTCGTCGTTCACCGTGACGTGCGCCGCGACGATCGTCTCCTCGCCCGCCGCCTCCCGCGCCGCGAGAATCGCTTCCCGCACCTCGTCTAAATTCCAAAACGTTTCGAGCACCAGCAGATCCACGCCCGCTTCCACCAGCGCGCGCGCCTGTTCGAGAAACGCCTCCCGCGCCTCCGCGAACGACGTCGGCCCCAGCGGCTCGATCCGCACTCCTAACGGTCCGATCGCTCCCGCCACGTACGCCCGGTCGCCCGCCGCCTCGCGCGCCAACCGTACGCCCGCCCGATTGATCTCGATCAGGTTGTGCGCCTGCCCGAACGCGCCCAGCCGGATGCGATTCGCGCCGAACGTGTTGGTTTCGAGAATCTCCGCGCCCGCTTTCACGTACTCCTGGTGAATCTCCCTCACCAGCGCTCCGGAGGAGAGGTTCAACTCGTCGAAGCACCGGTTGATGAAGATCCCTTTCGCGTAGAGCATCGTGCCCATCGCCCCGTCGGCGACCAGCACGCGGCTCCGGAACGCGTCGCGGACTTCCGCCGCTTTCGATTCCACCGGCATTTCCAAGGTAGGCATATCGATGCTTATCGCTGGCACCCGGGGCAGAAATACGTCGACCGGCCCGCTTGCGCCACGCGGCGGATTCGTCTTCCGCACCGCGGGCAAGGCAGCCCCTCGCGTCCGTACACCGCCACTCCGAATCCCTCGCTTTCGGGCGTCGCGCCCGGCCGCGAATACTCGCGATAAGCCGAGTTTACCGCACCGCCCAGCACGTCCCGGATCGCGGCGTGCAGGGCTTCGATCTTTCTTCGCCCCAGACGGTTCATCGGTTTCGACGGGTGGACTCCCGCGCCGAAGAGCGCCTCCGCCGCCCAAATATTGCCCAACCCGACGACGTTCGTTTGATCGAGCAGGAAAACCTTGGCGGGCCGCGCCGTGCGCTTCGCGGCCGCCGCCAGCCAGTCCGCCGTAAAGCGCTCCGAGAGCGGCTCGATCCCGTACTCGCCGTCGAGCGCCGCCACTTCCTCCGGCGTTAGCACTTGGATCCGCCCGAACAATCGCGAGTCGTCGAAAATCAACTCGCGCCCGTCGTCCAGCGGAAACCACGCCCGCGTCGCGGCGGATTTCAGCGTCGCGTCCCCGGCGTACAAATTGCCGGTCATGCCCAGGTGCACCCGAACGGTGTTGCCGTCGTCGAGCGCGATTAGAACATTCTTCGCCCTGCGCGTCACGCGCTCGATCCGCCGCCCGGCGAGCTTTTTCGCGACCGTTTTCGCCGCCAGCGGCCGGGTGGTTTGCGGGCGCGAGAAATGCGCCGCCACCATCGTCCGCCCCGCCGCCCATTCGTCCAGTCTTCGGGCGACTGCGTCTACTTCGGGAAGTTCGGGCAAGTCCCCTCCCGGTGAAAAGGTATCTTCACCCGCGTGCGTGACCGATATCCAGAAAAATCGACGATCCGGGAGCGGTCGATTCGATGGCGTCCGTTATGTCGGCTATTCTTTCCTGAATGACACTCCAATTGTTCGTGCTCAGTACGAGCACAGCGATCCGTCGCCCGCACAAGTTTTGCTGATAGGGTAGCGCTTGGTCGGCGGTGACGAACAAATCGTATCCAGCCTCCTCGGCCGCCGCCAATAGCGCACCGTTCTTCAGCCCGGACCATTCCAGAAACCACGTGGTCGCTACCTTGTGTCGGCCCTCGATGAGCAGCCGAAGCTTTTGCGGAGCGCTCTCGTCCAGGACAATCTTCATGCCGCGCGAGGCGGGTCGAGCGAAGTTTCGCCGCTTTTCGCGGCGAAGTCCAACACCGCTTGCACTTGAACGCGGGAAACCGGAAAGTTCTCCAAAATCTCGTCGAGCGAGGATGATTTCAAATTCTCGAATATCGCGGAGACGGGTACACGGGTACCCCGGAAAACCCACGCACCGCTCAGTTTGCCGGGAACGCTCTCCACGGCGTCGCAATGCGACCAGTTTAGGGCCGCCATATGCCTCAATCTTATCGCATGGAGCTAAACCGGTACGGAAACTTCGCGCTTCTTTCCTCGGCGGCGCTCCGGCGGTAAGTGCGGTCTCACTTCGAGTAGTAGAACCGCTCGTGCACGATCTGTCCGCCCTTCCAGCGGCGCACCGCCACCTGCGCGCTGCGGAAACGAGGACCGCTCTTGAGCGTGATCTCCATCTCCATTTCGCAGAAGCTCACGTCGCCGTTCACCGCCGTCGAAAGTACTTTGCCGTCGTGCCACTCCGCGACGCTCGAAAAGAAATCGATCTCGCGTTGCCGGTTCGCCGCCTTACCCACCGTGGGCGGCTCCAGGTTCTCCTGCATTTCGACGTCCTCGGCGTAAAACTTCTCGAAGGCCTCTGTGGCCTTACCGCTGAAGATCATCGAGTTTAACTCTTGGTCCAACTGTTCGACGGTCATGGTTCTCTCCTCGGGCTCCTAGCTCCCCACTCTGGCATTCTCGCCCACGGGCGCCGTTAATCGATCGGCTTGACCCGGCGTTGCCGCACCGCCACGATTTGCGTATCGCGCGAGAACCCGGCCAGCACATGCGTGCGAAGCACCGCTTCCAAGTGCGCTTCCCCTCCGGGAACGCTCGACCATCCCGCTCGTTCGGCGAGCGAACGCGCCTTTTCCGGCGACGACACGAACTCCCACGCCGCCTCCGTCCCCTCCATATTTGTTCCGGCCAACGTCAACACGTTCCCCTTTTTCGTCAAATGCAGTCCCACCAGCGCGTACGCCTCCCCCGAGTAGCCGTGCCGAGGCTCGGTGACGTACTCGCTCGCCTCGCCGGGCGTCGGCTTCGGATTCCGAATCCCGCCCCGCGCCGTTGCAATGTCGTAGAAGGAATGGAAGGTCGTGTCCCGCTCGAACAAGCCGGTCCAAGGGTTCGACTTCGGACTTCCCACCAGCACGAAGTGACCCGCCTCGATGTCGCGCGGCGTGATCTGACGGGGGAAGGCGAGCGACAGCTTCCAGCCGTTCCGTTCCGCCAGCGCCGCCGCCCGGCTCGCGATGACGACGTCCGGATACGTGGTGTAGGGCCGGGAGGCCACCGCTTGGGCCCGATTCCGGTACCGTTTGTCGATTTCGCCCGAATCGATAATCTCCGCCGGATAGCCGGGCTTGAGATAGTCGTCGAGGGTCAGATTTCGCGCGACGAAGCCCTGCAACAATCCGAAACTCGAATCCGGCACCACCAGACGCACCGGCTCCCCTTGACCGAAAATCGCCGCCAACATCCAGGACTGCGGCTCTGTCCCCGACGAAATTCTCGCCCCGTGCAAAAACCAGCCCGCCGCCGCGGCCAAAACCAATCCCGCCGCGTAGAGCGGCCAGCCCAGCCGCGCCCGCCGCTCCGGAAAAACCGGAGTCTCCTCCTCGCGCGGCCGGAAGGCGGGAATATAACCGCCCTTGGGAATCTCCAGCACCAGCGGCTCGGCGCGCCCTTCGTTCTGGAAATATTCCTCCAGCCGCGACCGCAAGTGCCGCGCCTGGACCCGGACGATGTTGTCTTCCCCGGGGCTATAGTCCGCCGCTCGCTCGAAGACCGCGCACCCAATCTGGTGCTCGTTCAACGCCGCGCCCGGGTTCAGCAGCGAGTTCTCGGTCACATACAGCAGCAGCGCCTTGAGCCTAGGCGACCGCTGGAACAGCGTACTCGACGCGATCCGCCGGGCCAGCAGCCAACGTGGATCTTCCCGAATATCGGGCAGTGGCGAGACTTTTCCCTGTGAAACCACGGTAAAACTGCGTTCTTTCCCTGGTGCGGTCTATTACATCACGATACACTTGCGGCCATGCTTCAGCTTTTGAGCCGTGTCGCTTGCCTTCTCGCCGTATTCGGCCTCTCTTCCTTGTATTCGCAAACCGCCACCGGAACTTTGGAGGGCCGCGTGACGGACGCCTCCGGCGCGGTCGTGCCCGAGGCCAAGGTGCGCATCGTTTCGAGCCAAACCAACTTCGAGCAGGAACTCGCCACCAACTCGGTGGGCGTGTTCGTCCGTCCGTTCCTGATTCCGGGCCTTTATTTGGTGACGGTCGAAAAACAAGGCTTCCGCCGGCATTCCGAAAAGGACGTACGCATCAACGTGCAGCAGACGGTGTCGCTCGAAATCGCCCTATCGGTGGGCGAATCGACCGCCACCGTCGAGGTCCTCGCCTCGGGCGCGCAACTGTCCGTTTCGTCCTCTACCGTTTCGACGGTCATCGGCAACAAGGCCATCATGGACCTTCCCCTCAACGGGCGGAATCCCTTCGCGCTCGCGAGCCTCGTCCCCGGCGTGGTTCCCGGCGGCGGCTCGACACCCTGGATCAGCGGCGGCCGCAACGCCTCGAGCGAAATTACCATCGACGGCACGTCGATCATCCTGCCCGAGAACAACGTCGGCATCAACACCATCGCCTACACCCCGCCGGTCGACACCGTGCAGGAGTTCTCGATCGTCACCAACGCGCTCGCGGCGGAATACGGGCGGACGGGCGGCGGCACGATTAACGTTTCCACGCGCTCCGGGAGCAACGAATTCCACGGATCGGCCTTCGAGTTTTTGCGCAATTCGAAGCTCGACGCCAATAACTTTTTCTCGAACCGCAATCGCACCCGCCTCGGCGCGTTTCAGCGCAACCAGTTCGGCGGAACGTTCGGCGGTCCCATCGTGCGCAATAAGACGTTCTTCTTTTTGAGCGAACAGAGCACCGTCACCCGCAACGCCAGCCTGTTCACCACCACCGTGCCCACCGCCGCGTGGCTCGACGGCGACTTCTCGACGCTCAAAAACGCGGGCGGCGCCGACATTACGATCTACGATCCCCTGACCGCCGCCAACGACGGCACGGGCAACTTTATCCGTCAGGCGTTCCCCGGCAATCGCATTCCCGCCGCCCGGATGGATCCGGTCGCGCTTCGGGCCAAGGCGTTCTGGGTCGCTCCCAACCAGGCGCCCACCAATGTCAATACCAACGCCAACAATTTCTTCGCCGCGTCGAAGGCCGCTTCCAGCAATCACCAGTTCGATACGCGCCTGGATCATAGCTTCAGCCAGAAGCTCACCGTGTTCGGGCGTCTTTCTTACAACGTCAGCCAGAACTCGCCGGTCAACTTTTTCAATAACCTCGGCACGCCCTCGGGCGACGGCCCCAGCCGCACCACCAATTACAACGCCACGTTGAACGGCAACTACACGCTCAACCCCACCACGATTTTTAACGTCAACTACGGGTTCGGCCGTTTCAACAACCAGCGCTTCCCGTTCTCCACCGGCTTCGACACGACGCAATTGGGATTCCCGGCGGCGATCCGCGATCAGGCCGCCACGCAGAACCTCGAGTTCCCGCGCTTTGACATCGCCGGCGTCTCTTCGCTGGGCCAGAACACCTTTACCAGTCTCCGCTTCATTCCCTACTCGCACGTGGTCGCCGGTTCGGCCACCAAAGTTCTCACCCGTCACACCATCAAGGCGGGCGCTGAATGGCGCAAGCTGTTCCTCAACTTCCTCCAACTCGGCAACCCCGCCGGGCAGTATTCGTTTAATCAAGGCTTCACCCAGCGCAATCCCGTCCAGGCCTCGGGGACGCAAGGGTTCGGAATGGCGAGCTTCCTATTGGGTACGGCCTCGGGCGGAAGCATGTCGCACGACCCGATTCCCGCCAGCTCCAGCGTGTACTGGGGCGCTTATATTCAGGACGATTGGAAAATCAACTCGCGTCTGACGATCAACCTCGGCCTACGCTACGACGTCGATCTCCCGCGCACCGAGCGCTACAACCGTTACAGCTATTTCGACTACGACGCGACGTCGCCCATCGCGGGCCGCGTCGCGGCTTTCCCGAACCTCCGGGGCGCGATGCGCTTCGTGAACGACGACAACCGCTACCAGGTGCCCGTCGACCGCAACAACTGGAGCCCGCGCTTCGGCTTCGCTTTCAAGCTGAGCGACAAGACCGTCATGCGCGGCGCCTACGCTTTGATGTACGCCGGATCGATGATGCAGGCCGCCGGGTCCAGCGGCTCGGCCGGCATGGAAGGCTACCGCGGATCCACCGGCATGCTGCCCACTCTCGACGGCGGGCGCACGATCAACGCCTACCTCCGCAACCCCTACCCGAACGGTTTCAACCTTCCGCTGGGCGCGCCCGAGGGTCCGAATAGCGGCGCGGCCACTAACATCGGCCTCGGCGTCGGCGAGAGCTTCTTCAACAACTCGCGCAATCCCGTCATCCAGCAATGGAACTTCAACCTGCAGCGCGAACTGCCCGGCAACATGGTGATCGAAGCGGGCTACTTGGCCTCGAAAGGTAACCACTTGATCGACGGCGAAGGTTCGATGACCCACAACCAGTTGCCCGCGAGCTTCGGCGACCTGGGCAACGCGCTCAACGATCAGGTGCCCAACCCGTTCTTCGGCGTGATTACCAATCCGACCTCGGCTCTCTTCAACGCCAACGTCTCCCGTTCGCAACTGCTCCGGCCCTTCCCCCAGTACACCGGCGTCAACGCCTTCCGCAAACCGCAGGCGAACTCCATCTATCACGCCTTCACCCTGCGCGTCGAAAAGCGTTATTCGAGCGGGCTCGGCTTGCTCGCGAGCTACACCGGCGGCAAGCTCATCGACGACGCCTCCCAAACCGTCACCTTTCTCGGTCAGGCGGGCAATAAGCAGGACTTCTACAACCGCCGCGCCGAGCGCTCCATCTCGACGCAGGACATCAGTTCGCGCTTCGTCTTCAGCGCCAACTACGACCTGCCCTTCGGCAAGGGCCGCCGGATGATGACTTCGATGCATCCCGTCGCCGAGGCCTTCGTGGGCGGCTGGCAGATGAACGGCATTCTCACGCTCTCGACGGGTACGCCCGTGCTCGTCACGCAGAACGTGAACAATACCGGGCTTGGCTCCGCCGGTCAGCGCCCCAACAATAACGGCACTTCGGGCAAGCGCGAGGGCCTGTCGCGCGACCAGCAGATCGCCGGGTGGTTCGACACCTCGGTGTTCAGCTTCGCCCCGGCCTTCCGCTTCGGCAACGTCTCGCGCACTTCGCCCGACATCCGCAATCCCGGACTGCGCAGCCTCGACTACTCTTTGTTCAAGAACTTCTCTTTCTTCGAGAAGGCGACGCTCCAGTTCCGCGCCGAGGCGTTTAACTTGACCAACACCGTCAACCTGTCCGCGCCCAACGCGCAGTTGGGTTCGGGGTCCACCGGCGTGATCGGCGGCACGGCCGTCGCTCCGCGGCAGGTGCAACTGGCGCTGCGGTTCAGCTTCTAACGAAACTCGAACTCCACCGGAGCGCCCGCCGCGCAGCCCAACCGCTTCGCGGCGTTTCCCTGATTGACGCAGATTTCGTAGTAGCCAGAACTGCCGACGATGACGAACGGCTCGCCGAACGGCATTTCCGCGTAGTTCGCGGCGAGTTTGGTCAGCCGCTCGAAACCGATCGCCATTTCCATCGACTGTCGCACTGGAAACTCCGCCGCGCGGAAGTTCGTGATCAGGTTGCCGAACCGGTCCACGCGCAGCACGCAGCCGGTCCAGGTTCGCTTGTTGGTTTGTTCGGGGACCGGCAGGCGCAGCGTCAGCGCGTCGGCGATCTTCGGCCCGGCCTCGGACGCCTTCGCGCCCGACGCGAGTCTCGCCGCCGCCGGCGCGAATACGTCGCGACCGTGAAATGTTTGCGATACCGAGTCGAGCGTCCAGCGCCGGTTCGTAATCTCCCGCACCTTGTGTTTCGGCTCCGCCGCGCGCACCATCGACAGCACGCCGTTGTCGGGGCCCACGAAAAACTGCCCCGCCGCTTCGACGAGGATCGGCCTCCGCGACGATCCCACGCCGGGATCGACCACCACGACATGCACCGTGCCCTTCGGAAACCAGCGGTACGCTTCCGCGATCAGAAACGCGCCTTCGAGCGTCGAAAACGGCGGCACGTCGTGCGAAATATCGACGATCGTCGCGCGCGGCGCGATCTGCAAAATCACGCCCTTCATGACGCCGACGAAATGGTCGGTCAAACCGAAATCGGTGGTGAGAGTAATTACCGGCATACTGAAAAGAGAGACCGAAAAGAAAGACCGAAAAGAAAGATGCCTCGCGCCTATTTCGATCACAACGCGACGACGCCGCTCGCCGAGCCCGTCCTCGCCGCGATGACCGCCTGTCTGCGCGACACCTTCGGAAACGCTTCCAGTATCCACCAGGACGGCCAGCGCGCGCGGCAAGTCATCGAGAACGCCCGCCGCAAAGTCGCGGCGAAGGTCGGCGCGAAGCCGGAAGAAGTCGTGCTCACGAGCGGCGCCACCGAAGCCGCCAACCTCGCGATTTTCGGCCTCCGCCCGCGCCACGTCGTCGTCACCGCCATCGAGCATCCCGCCGTGCTCGCCACGTGCCGTGAGTTGCCCGACTATACGATCGTTCCGGTGGGAAGCGATGGCGTCGTCGATCCGGACGACGTGCGCCGCGCGTTGCGCCCGGACACCGATTTGATCGCCGTAATGGCCGTCAACAACGAACTCGGGACGATTCAACCGGTTACGGAGATCGCGGCTTTCGGCGTGCCGGTCTTGAGCGACCAGGTGCAGGCCCTCGGCAAAATCGACCTGCCCGGCGCGGCGATTCGCATCTTCAGCGCTCATAAGTTATACGGACCAAAGGGGATCGGTGCCATGGTAGTGCGGAAGGGCGTTTCGCTCGATCCGGTGACCTTCGGCGGGCGGCACGAACGCGGACGCCGCCCCGGTACCGAGAACGTGGCGGGTGCGGTGGGCTTCGGCGCGGCCGTCGAACATCTTCCTCGGAATCAAGCGGTTATCGCCGATTTACGCGACCGCCTCGAGCGCGGCCTGCTCGATCGCGTGCCCGGCGCGCGGGTCAACGCGGCGGGCGCGCCGCGCGTCTCGAATACCACCAATATTCGGTTCGAAGGCGTGGAAGGCGAAGCGCTTCTGATCGCCCTGGACTTGCAAGGATTCGCCGTATCGAGCGGCGCGGCTTGTTCGAGCGGGGCCGTCGAACCCTCGCATGTGCTTACGGCTATTGGACTTTCGAAGGAAGAAGCGAAGTCGAGCCTGCGATTTTCGTTGGGTGCTTCGAACACCTTGGAGCAGGTAGACGCGTTGATCGAAGCCACCGTCGCCTCCGTCGCGCGGCTCAGAAAGTTGTCGCCCGCCTATGCCTAGTAAGCCCATCGCGGTCGCCATGTCGGGAGGGGTCGATAGCTCCGTCGTCGCCGGGCTATTGAAGCGGCAAGGTCATGAAATCGTGGGGCTTACCATGCAGCTTTGGAACCAGCGGCGGCTGCCCGAGGTGGCGGCGGAGAACGCGACGGGCCGCTGCTGCTCGCTCGACGACGTGTACGACGCGCGCGCGGTGGCCGGGCATTTGGGGATCCCTTATTACGTCGTGAATTTCGAGGATCGCTTCGAGAAGTCGGTGGTTAAGCCGTTTGTCGAGAGCTACTTAGCGGGCGATACCCCGATTCCGTGCACGCTGTGCAATAACTTCGTGAAGTTCGACCAGTTTCTCGAAATGGCGGACGCCGCCGGGGCGGAGAAAATCGCCACCGGGCACTACGCAAAGCTATGGTACGAAGAGACTTCCGGGCGATGGCAGATGGCGCGGAGCGTGGACGCGGCGAAGGATCAGACGTATTTTTTGTGGGGGTTGACGCAGGCGCAACTCGCGCGGGCGATGTTTCCGCTGGGCGGCATGGTGAAGGGCGATGTCCGTAAACTCGCGGAAGAATTGGGTTTACCGGTGGCGGAGAAACCCGACAGCCAGGAAATTTGCTTCATCCCGAACGGCGACTACGCCGCGTTTATCGACGCGTATCTGAAAGACCAGGGCGTCTCTCGCGTTGAAACGGAAGGAGATATCGTTTCGACGGACGGAACGCCGCTGGGGCGGCACGAGGGCGCGCACCGGTTTACGGTGGGGCAGCGCCGGGGTTTGGGCATCGCTTCTCCAGAGCCTCTCTATGTAATTGAAACTAAGCCGGATACGCGGCAAGTCGTCGTCGGCCGGAGCGCCGATTTGCTGCGCGGGCATCTCATCGCACGCGACGTAAACTGGGTTTCGATCTGCGAGCCGGGTGCGCCGATCCGCGCGACCGTGCGCATTCGTCACCGGCATGTTCCTCAAAACGCGACAGTTACGGCGCTAGCCGGGAATCGCGCCGAGGTCCGATTCGACGAACCGCAGCGCGCCGTGACGCCGGGGCAGGCGGCGGTGTTTTACCAGGGCGATCTGGTGCTGGGCGGCGGCTGGATTGCGTAACTGGCTGGAATATATAGCAGTTAGAGCGATGCTCGCGCTGGGGACGGGCCGCCCGATCCGCTGGAGCGGGCGATTGCGGCGAACGGCGCTCGACAACCTCGAAAAGGCGGGTTTTCCGGCTTCGACGCTCGACGGCGTGTACGAAACGGTGGACCGGTTGGTCGAAACGTTCGCCAAACTGCCCCAAATCGACGCCAATAACGTGCAAAAAACGGTCGTTTACGACGGTTTTGAGCACTTTTCGATGGCGAAAAAAAAGGGAAAGGGGGTGCTGTTCGCCACCGCGCACCTCGGCAATTGGGAGCTGTCCGCCTACGCCCACGCGCTGATGGCGGAGCCGATGAACGTGGTGGTGCGTCCGCTCGACAACCCGATCCTCGACGAGTTCGTCGAGCGGCGGCGCGCCGGATCGGGCAACCGGATCCTCGCGAAGAAGGACTACCTTCGACAGGCCATCGAGGCGCTACGCCGCAATGAAGCGGTGGGCGTCCTGATCGATCAAGACGCCGGACCGGAGGGCGTATTCGTCGATTTTTTCGGAAGAAAGGCTTCGGCGACGCCGCTCTTCGCGAAGCTCGCCTACCGCACGGGCGCGGCCGTGATTCCGGGATTTGCGCTTTGGATCGCGGCACAGCGCCGCTACGTATTGCGGTTTCTTCCCATCGTCGAAATGTCGGGCGACGCGGCCCGCGACACGCAAAAACTACACGCCATTCTCGAAGGGGTGATTCGAAACTACCCGGACCAGTGGATGTGGCTTCACCGGCGCTGGAAGACGCAACCGCCGCGATAGTTTACGGGTTCTTGGTGCGCGTGGTGGTCTTAGTGTTGCCGCGGACGCCGGTCTTTTCGCGCGTGGTTTGACCTTTGGTCGTTTCGTTTTCGACCGTGCGGGTTTTGCCCTTCGCCGTGGTGACGGTCTTGTCTTTTTCGACCTTGCCGTCTTCGCGGGACTTGGTGACGGTCTTAGTGCCGCCGCGTTCGGTGGTGGTGGTGCGGGTGCGCGACTTTTCGTCGTCGGCGAACGCCGCGAAGGAAGCGAGGAACGTGAAGGTGAGAAGAGTCTTCATGCCCCGTATTCTTGCAAATTCGGGGCCAAGTAGCGCGAGATGAGACGGAATTAACGAATGCGGTAGACGCGGTACGTTCCGAACGTTTTTTCGGCGGCCATATCGGGCAAAGCGGTTCGAGAAACGACCAGATAATCGACGCCGAGGGCGGCGAGATCGGGCACGCGCGCGGGGGCGAATTGGGGTTCCATCGCCTCTTGCCATCGCCGCCACCATTCGCGCGAGTAAGCCGGAAAATAATTTACTTGACCGCCCGCTTTCCAATCGACATAGACGGCGCGGCGCGCGCGGGCGCGGAAAACGCCGGGCGGGAGGGTGCGTCCCTCATCGGGGAACAGGAAGACGGCGTTCTTTTCGGTGGAGTTTTTCGCCCAGTCGATTAGCTCGTACAATCCGGGACCTTCGATCGGTTTGGGGATGGGCTGCAGAAACGCCGGGTAGAGCGCCGCCGCGGCCCAGACGATTCGCCGGAGACCGCGATCGCGCCACGCCGCGATTCCGGCGAGAACCACCGCGAAGAGCGAAACGAACAACAGCGCGCGCATGGGCTGCAATTGAGGAAGCAGCGCCCAGCCGACTTTTTCGAGCAATAGATAAGACGCGGGAACGGTGGCGAGCCCGATGGCGGGCATCCAGACGAAAAAGCGGCGAAGCGGAACGTCGGGGCCAAGCCGCCAAAGCGCCAGTCCGCAGATTCCCCCGGCGAGGGCGTACATCCACAGGTAGCGCGACCACCAAAGCGAAATCCAGTTATAGACGGCGCGCAGTTTCTGCAATTCGGCGTGATCGGGCGAGAGAATCGCGAACAGATTTTGCGGTTCCCGCACTCCGGCCTGCAGGGACGAAAGCAATAGCAACACGAGCGCCGCCGCGCCGAGTGGGACAAACAGTTCGCGCCGCCGGGCGAATAGGAGCGCCGCGAGCCAGAACGGCCAAACCGCCGGGGCGTGATAGAGCGTGGCGAACGCCATCGCCGCGCCCGCGCCCCACCAAAGCTCGCGGGCGGCCAGACCCATCGCGAACAAGAGCAGGCCGATGGCGAAACCGCGGGGGACGGGTTCATACTCGACGGTGAGCACGGAGGGCCCGGCGACCAGAGTTCCGAGCGACGCGACGGCGGCGACGGACAGCGCGGGCCATCGCGACAGCTTCGCGGCGCGCGCGACGGCGTAGACGCCCCAGATTCCGAGGAGGCGGAATAACAGTTGCTGGGCGGTGAGCACCCATTCGAAATCGAGCCCGGTGGCGGCCTTAAGTCCGAGAGCGATCTCGTCGTAAACCGTGTAGCTGAGGTGCGCGCCGGTTACGATCAGCTCTTTGGCGAGGAGGGACGAGTCGAAGAGACGCTCGAAGACGGGGACGTAGATTTGCGTGTCGGAATAAAGATAAGTGTGGCCGGGGAAGACGAAATACTGGAGGGCGGCGAGCGCCAGAATCGCCAGTGCGGTGACCGCGCGCGAGGCCGTCACTGCGCGGGAGTCTTTTCGAGCTGTTGCTTGGCCCAGACGCGACGCGGGTTCAATTCCAAGGATTTCGATAGCGCCACACGCGCTTCGGCGTTGCGGTTGAGCTTGCGGAGCGCGATGCCTAACCACAGGTGCGCGTCGGCGGACTTGGGATTCAGCTTGATCGCCTTTTCGAGATCGGCGATTCCTTTTTCCGCGCCGCCGCCGAATTGCGCGGGCAGATAGTAGTTGCCCACGCCGCGGCTCATCCAGGCGTCGGAGGACTTAGCGTCGAGATCGATCGCCTTATTGACGGCTTCGAGCGCGCACTTGCCGTAGCGCAGTCCGGCGAGGACATTCGCTGGAATGATCTGCCCGCAAAGCGCGCCGAGAATGCGGTGATACTCGGCTTTGGCGGGGTCGAGTTGGGTGGCCTTTTCCGCGGCGCGAATCCCCGCTTCCGCCGCGCGGGCCGCCGCCTCCTTATCGCGGAGTTCGAGCGCGACTTCGGAAAGATACGATTGCGCGAGCGCAAGAGCGTAATGAGCGGCAGGGTCGGTGGAGCCGCGCTGCGCCGCGCTCGCCAGGGCGGGCAGCAACTTCTCGATCGCCGGGCGGTCCTGAAGATCGCGCGCCCGTTGCAGTTCCGGCGCGGCCGCGGCGAGGGCCACCGCCATTGCCAATCCGGGGGCGATCATAGTCGCGCCACCTTGCGATGCACGAACAGATACCAAAGCCCGAGAGCGGCGAGCAGGGCGCCGTTGGCGGCGAGCACGGGCGGCGCGGTGAAAATCGGAATCAGTTGGCCGGTGGCGAGCGAGCCCATGGGCATTCCTCCCCGGAAAGCGACATTGTAAACGCTCATGACGCGTCCGCGTAGGTCGTCGGGGGTGATTAGTTGCACCAGCGAAGTAATCAAGGCGAAGACCATAATGAGCGCCGCACCGGCGACGAAGACGAGCAGCGCGGTCAGCCAGAGGTTACGAGAGAAGGAAAACCCGACGATGATCAGGCCGAGGAACGTCATCGTGACCAGCGCCAGCCGGCCTTTGTGCCTGCTTTGCGCGGTGGAGGCGACGATGAGCGCGCCGAGGATCGAGCCGAGTCCGGAAACGCTGAGTAGATTGGTGAACGTTTCCGACCCGCGCATGAGCACTTCGCGGGTCACAACGGGCAGAAACACGACGAGCGGAATGGAGAGCGCGGTCATGCAGAAGGCGAGCGCGATCAGCGATTCCATCGCCGCCTGCTTGCGGACGAAGCCGATGCCCTGTTGAATGCCTTCCAAAATAGTTCCGCCCTTGTTGGACGGCGTAAAACTGGGGCGAAGGTACAGCAGAGCGCCGATGACGACGAGGTAGGACAGGCCGTTGAGCGAAAAGCACCACGCGGCGCCGAGCTTGGTGAGCGCGAGACCGCCGAGTACCGGTCCGATCACGCGGGCGACGTTGAACTGAATCGAGTTGAGGGCGATGGCGTTCGAGAGGTTCTCTTTGGGAACCAGGGAAGGCACCAGCGCGGAGTAAGCCGGGCCGCCGAACGCTTGCGCGAGTCCGACGACGAACGACAGCGTGAGGATGTGCCAGATTTGGACGACGTTCAGTGCGAATAGGGCGGCGAGCACGAAGGCGCAGGTCAACTGGACGATTTGGGAACCGATCAGCAGCAGGCGCCGGTCGTACCGGTCGGCGATAACGCCGCCGACGAGCGAGAACAGGAAGATCGGAATTTGACCGAGAAACGCGTCGAGGCCGAGGAGGCGAGCCGAGCCCGAAATTTCGAGAACCAGCCAGCTTTGCGCGGACTGCTGCATCCAAGTGCCGATCGAGGAAACGCAAGCCCCGGCCCACATCAGGCGGAACTCGGGATACTCGAAGGCCTTGAACGTGCGCTTCAGCATCCGCGGTCTAGGGCAGCGGCTTTTCGCGGTGAATCAGGTGGCAGATGTTGCCGTCGCCGTCGGCGAAGAAGACGAGGCGGTTGCCTTGATTGCTAAACGGTTCGCCGAGAAAGGTCACGCCTTTGGATTGCAAGTGCGCGTGGGCGGCGTCGAAATCGTCGGGGACGATCGCGAGATGGCGGATGCCGGGCGTCTTCATCTCGTTGGCCGCGCGCTCGCCCTCGGAGGGGATGATTTCGAGCATCGAGCCGTTTTTCGCCTTGACGAAGTAGTTGCCGGCGTAGGTGTAGTTGACGTGGAACTCGAGGTGATCCACGTACCATTGCGCGAGCTTTTCGGGGTTGGGCGAGGCGATCGCCGTGTGTTCGAGTCCGCTAAACATGGAAGTACGAGTGTAGCAAGGGGTCTAGCGCGCGGAGGAACGGAGGATTTGGAGGAGTTCGAGATCGGTAACGACGGCGACGCCGCGGTTGGCGTCGTTCTCGACTTCGCGATTCTCGTCCGGGCGCAGAGTCGCGCCTCGGTTCCCGAACGAGCGTCGCTCCTAGCGCTCGCCGAGGGCGGCTGAACGATGGAAAGGCCGTCTATTTGTCCTTGATCGCCATACCTTCGAAGCGGATAGATAGGACGGCCTAACGGAGCGAATGGCCTCTTCGAGCGTGTCGTCCGGATCGCCGCCGGAAACCGCGCGAGCGTCGATCGCGGCCAAATGATTCTTCAGGCCATCGGCGATTTTTCGGCGATCCGCTTCGACCGGAGCCTCTTTCGGACGATCGACGCGAACGCTAACCGATTCGTCGTCGGCCAGTGTCCGGCCCAATACCCGCTCTAGCGCGGAACGGGTTGCGGAGGGGAGGGTCGCGGCGTGGACGAGAGCGCATTGCTCCATCGTGTCTCGAACGTAACACAAGCTTCGCGGGAGGTGTATGGAGCGGGCCGGCGCTCGGCGCTAGTAGACCGAAAAGCAGAACACTTGGTTCGATCCGGCGGGGCTAAGGCAGTACTCGCCGTTCTCGAGAAACTCCTGCGCCTCGATCTTGTAGAGGTTGCCTTCGAGCTTGTTGGCGAGCGTACGGACGGGGCGCGTCGAGTTCCGCTTGGGGACGCGCGGGATGAGGACTTCCCGGCGTCCGTTGCGCACGTCGAGCTTGTAGAGCGCCATTTGGTCCGGGGCGATTTTTTCGGCCTTCATCACGAAGATGGGCTCGGCCATCGGGGTGCGGGCGTTCGCCGCGCCCGCGCCGGGCAGGGTGTAGAGCGTATCGTCCTTCTTCTTCTCCTCTTGCGCCGTACCCGCTTCGAGCTCGACGATCTTGTCGGCGTGGAGCAGATAAGGAACGTCGGCCTTCGGCGGCACGGGGCCCGCGTACTTTTGTCCGGGCGGGGACGCCTGCGCGGCGAGCAGCAGGGCGAGAACGGCGGTCATGCTTTCAGGGTAGCGCCGTCTACACTGGAAGACGATGCCTCAACAATACAAGGCCGAACCGGCGACGATCATCGACCCGGCGAAGAAGTACACCGCGACGTTCGAGCTGTCGCGCGGCACGATCGTGTGCGAGTTGTTCGCGAGCGAAGCTCCGAAGACGGTAAACAATTTCGTGTTCCTGGCGCGCGAGGGTTTCTACGACGGCACGGTGTTCCACCGGGTGATCGCCGATTTCATGATCCAAGGCGGCGACCCGACGGCGACCGGGCGCGGCGGGCCGGGCTACCAGTTCGCCGACGAGTGCCGCCTGCCGCAGGCGCTGAAACATAAAGAGGGATCTTTGTCGATGGCGAACGCCGGGCCGAACACCAACGGCAGCCAATTCTTCATCACGCATATCGCCACCGATTGGTTGAACGGCAAGCACACCGTGTTCGGGCAGGTGACCGCCGGTCAGGACGTGGTGAACGCGACGCAGCAGGGCGACGCGCTGAAGTCCGTCACGATCGCCGAAGCTTGAGTTTCCGGCGGTTCACGCTCGAAGACGTTCCCGCCGGATTGGCGCTGTGCCGCGCGGCGGGCTGGAATCAGGTGGAGCGCGATTGGCGCGAGATTCTGGAGCGCGGGGAGGCGTGGGCGGTGGAGGAGGCGGGCGCGGTTGCGGGCTCGGTGGCGGTGCTGCGGTATCCGACGCACGACTGGATCGCGATGCTGCTCGTCGAGCCGGAGCGTCGCGGGCGGGGACTGGGGACTCGGCTTCTGCTTCACGCGCTATCGCAATGCCAGGGTGCGGTCGGCTTGGACGCCACGCCCGAGGGCCGGCGGGTGTATCTGAAACACGGCTTTCGGGACGATTTCGAGTTGGCGCGGATGGAGGGCGTTTCGCCGGGCGGGCGGGACGGGCCGCGGCCGCCGTGGCGTCAGGGATACTTCGCGACGCAGGTGGGACCGCTCGATTCGCTCGATCAACTGCGCGCGCATCCGGCGGGGGAACGGATCGTGCTGGACGTGCCGGTGGTGCACGCGGCGACGCTGCCTCCGTTGGGCTTCGTGGAGCGGCGGAGGTTGATCCGGATGTGGCGGGGCGCGCGGCCCGCGCTGCCCATTCCGTTCGCCATCCGCGGGCCGGAGTTCGGCTAGACGGCGGCGAGTTCCGCGACCGGCAACGGCGCCGCTTCGGCGAGCGGGCGAACGTCGATCGCGCGCGGCGGGCGCTCGCGCTTAAGGCAGACGACGGCGAGCGGGGGCAGCGTGACGGTCAAGGACTGCGGGCGGCCGTGGCACTCGATGGGTTCGGCGCGCACGACGCCGCTGGGCGTGGCCCACACGTCGGAGCCGCCGTAGCGCAGCCAATCCGTGTTGAAGCGCTCGGTGTAAACGCCCGCGCGCGGCACGCCGATTCGGTAACCGTGGCGCGGGTTCGGAGTGAAATTGCACACGAACACCAGTTCGTCTTCGGGGTCGAGCGCGCGGCGCACGAACGAGATCACCGAATCGTCGACGTCCTGGAAATCGATCCACTCGAAGCCGTGCCAGTCGAAATCCACTTCGTGGAGCGCGGGCTCGTCGCGCAGCATGCGATTCAGGTCGGCGACCATCGTGCGCAGCTTGCGGTGATAGTCGTACTGCAGTAGGTCCCAGCGGACGGGCCGTTGTTCGCTCCACTCTTCGTATTGGCCGATTTCCTGGCCCATGAACAGCAGCTTCTTACCCGGATGCGCCCACATATAGCCGAGGAACGCGCGCACGTTGGCGAACTTGCGCCACTCGTCGCCCGGCATCTTGCCGATCAGCGACCCCTTCATGTGGACCACCTCGTCGTGCGAGATGGGCAGCACGAAGTTCTCGGTGAAGGCGTACATGAGCGAGAACGTGACGTCCTTCTGATTGAACTTACGAAAGACGGGGTCGAGCTTGAAGTAGTGGAACATGTCGTGCATCCAACCCATGTTCCATTTCATGGTGAAGCCGAGGCCGCCCAAATAGACGGGGCGCGAGACGAGGGCGAACGACGTGGACTCCTCGGCGATTGTGACGGCGCCGGGGACGGTGTGCGCGAGTTCGTTGAGCTTGCGGAGCAAGTCGATGGCTTCGAGATTTTCGCGTCCGCCGTACTTGTTGGGGAGCCACTCGCCCGCCGGACGCTCGTAGTCGAGGTAGAGCATCGAGGCGACGGCGTCGACGCGCAGGCCGTCGAGGTGATACTCGCGCAGCCAGAACATCGCGGAGGAAAGCAGGAAACTTCGAACTTCGTTGCGTCCGTAATTGAAGATCAGGGTGCCCCATTGTTTGTGCTCGCCGAGACGCACGTCGTCGTGTTCGTAGATTCGAGTGCCGTCGAAGACGGCGAGGCCATGCTGGTCTTTGGGAAAGTGGCCGGGCACCCAGTCGAGAATGACGCCGATGCCGCGTTGGTGGCAGCGTTCGACGAAGCGCTTAAAGCCATAGGGCGAACCGAAGCGAGCGGTGGGCGCGAAGAATCCGGTGACTTGGTAACCCCAGGAGCCGGAAAACGGATGCTCGGTGATGGGCATCAGTTCGATGTGCGTGAACCCCATCTCCTCGACGTAGCTCACGAGTTTGTCGGCCAACTCGTCGTAGTCGAGCGGGCGTCCGTCTTCGGCGTGCATCCAGCTTTCGAGATGCACTTCGTAGATCGACATGGGGCGATCGAGCGCGTTGCCGAGCGCGCGCCGGCGCATCCAATCGCCGTCGTCCCAGACGTAGTCCGCAAGATCGTGGACGACGGAGGCGGTCATCGGCGGCACTTCCGTGGCGAAGGCGTAGGGGTCGGTCTTCATCACCCGGTAGCCGAGGACGCTCGAACGGATGAAGTACTTGTAAATCGCGCCGGTTTCGACGCCGGGGACGAATAACTCCCACACGCCGCCGTCGCGCCGCCGCATCGGGTGCGCGCACTCGCTCCAGCCGTTGAAGCTTCCGCAAACGAACACGGCTTCGGCGTTGGGCGCCCAGACGGCGAAGCGCACGCCATATTGGCCTTCGATTTCGAGCGGATGGGCGCCGAGCATTCGATACGACTCGTAATTGGTACCTTCGGCGAAGAGGTGGAGATCGAACTCGCTCAACAGCAACGGGTAGCGATATGGGTCGTCGCGCTCGACCGTGTCGCCGTCGCGGAGTACGACGCGCAGGCGATAGTCGTGAGGGGCGCGCTCCGGGCGAGCCAGAAACACTCCGCCGTCGTGCAGGCGTTCCATGGCGATCGACTCGCCGCCGAGCAGTAAGTCGACGCGTTGGGCGCCGGGAACGAAAGCGCGAACTTCCCAGCCCGCCGCCGAGCCGTGCGGTCCCAAAACGGCGAAGGGGTCGGGGTGGTATCCGCCGGCGAGCGCCGCGATATCGTGATCGAGCACGCTTCATTATGCTCTTCGCCGAACTGCACGTTCACTTGGAAGGCGGCCTGGAGCCGGAAACGCTCGTCGAACTGGACCCGTCGCTGAGCGAGGAGCGGGTGCGCGAGCGGTACGGGTTCGAAACGTTCGCCGGGTTTCTCGATTCCTACAAGTGGGTGGTGTCGAAGCTGAACCGTCCGGAGGATTACGCGTTGGCGGCGCGTCGGCTGAGGCGGTACGCGCACACGGAGGCGAATCTATCGGTGGGCGTGATGTTGCGCCGGAATCTCGACGCGCGCGCGATCGTGGAGGCGGTGCGGCGCGAACTGCCCGAGTGTCCCTTGATCTTCGACGCGGTGCGGCAGTTCGGGGGCGCGGCGGCGATTCCGGTGGCGGAACTGGCGGCGGAGTTCGGCGCGGGGTTCGGCGTGGGCGGCGACGAGACGGTGTCGCCCTTGACGGAGTTTCGCGACGCGATCGCGATTCAGCCGAACCGGTTTTATCCGCACGCGGGCGAAACGTCGAACGCTCGGAACGTTTGGGAGGCGCTGGAACTCGGGGCGGCGCGGATCGGGCACGGCATTCGCGCGATCGAGGATCCGGCGCTTTGCCGGGAATTGCGGGAGCGGGACGTGCCGCTCGAGATTTCGCTCACGTCGAACGTGAAGACGGGCGCGGTGGAGTCTTACGAAGCGCATCCGTTGCGGAAGCTGTTCGATCTCGGCGTCGCGGTGACGCTCAATACCGACGACCCGGCGATGTTCGGGACGACGCTCGAGCGGGAGTACGAGATCGCGCAACGCACGTTCGGGTTTAGCGCGGCGGAGATGGAGACGATCCGTCAGAACGCGTTCGTGTACCGCAGGACGGACTGGAGGCGCTTCGAGTCGGCGGGCGAGTAGCCGCCGAGGGCGCGAATTTCCGCGCGCGATTTGATTTTGCGACGGTGACGGGCGAAGTACTCGTCGAGATCGCCGCCGTATTGGAAGCTATACATGATGTCGTCGAACTCGCGGGTGTGGCCTAGGCCGAGCGCGTGGCCGGATTCGTGCAGGCAGGTGAGGTAGACGACGATGTCGCGCAGCAATGCGTCGGCGGTTGGGGCGATGGTGGGGCGATGGTGGGGCGAAGGTAGATCTCGGCTCCGCGCACGCCTTCGAAGTCGAACGGCCGCGCTTCGCCGTACATGCCGGTTTGCGGGCCCGCCCAGTAGAACCGCAGACGCGCTTTCTCCTTGGTTGGTACGGGTGTAAACTTCAGGGCTCCGCCGGACGCTTTGGACCAGGCCTCGACGGACCATTGGGCGAGATCGCGATCTTCGGGTTTGCAGCCGAGCCGCGCGTCGGAGCACGGTTCGATCCACCAGGTCCAGACGGTAACGGCGGCGGCGAGCATCAGTGCGTGTGAATCCTTATCTCGGCCAGCGCTTGTTCGAGCTCGCGCACGCGGGACTTCAGGTCGTCGATGGCGTCGCGGTCGGGGTCGGGTAGTTTGCCGTGTTCGAGATCGGCGGAGTTTTCGCTCCAGGTACGGACGACGCGGCCGGGAATCCCGACGACCGTCGAACCGTCGGGGACGGGGTGAATCACCACCGAACCCGCGCCGATCTTGACCGAATCGCCGATGCGGATCGCGCCGAGGACTTTCGCGCCGGTCGAGATCACGACGCGGTCGCCAATGGTGGGATGGCGTTTGCCGCGCTCTTTGCCGGTGCCGCCTAAGGTGACGCCCTGATAGATGAGCACGTCGTCGCCGATCTCCGTCGTTTCGCCGATCACGACGCCCATCCCGTGATCGACGAAGAAGCGGCGGCCGATTTTCGCCCCGGGATGGATTTCGATGCCGGTCAGCCAACGAGAGAACTGCGAGACGAGGCGCGGAATCAACGGCACTTGCCAACGGTAGAGGCGGTGTGCGATCCGGTGCAGCAGAATCGCGTGGACGCCGGGATAGCAGAGCAGAATTTCAAGCGCGCTCTTCGCCGCCGGGTCCTCGCGGAACACCGTTTCGATCTGCTCGCGGATCGCGCGCCACATATGTGGTTCGATGATGACACGGCGATTTGGGATGCTAGCCTGAAGCTAGAAATGCCCGACGGCTACCTGCCTATTTTTCTGTTCCTGATTGTCTCTCTTCTGTTTCCAACCGCCACGTTGATCGCGCTACGGGCGATCCGGCCGTCGAAACCGGGGCCCGCTAAGTTCGATCCCTACGAGTGCGGCGTCGTACCCGATACCGCCGCGCGCGGCCGTTATTCCGTGCGGTTTTACGTGATCGCGATTCTGTTCGTCATCTTCGACGTTGAGACGATTTTCCTCTACCCCTGGGCGGTTCGATACAAGCAACTCGGCTGGTTCGGCGCGGCCGAGGCGGGCGTATTTTTGGCGATCCTCGTGCTGGGCTACGTGTGGGCCTACAAGCGAGGAGCCTTCGAATGGGTTTAAAAACATCTCTTTCCCTTTTTGTTTTCGCGGTCGCGGCGCACGCCGCGCCGAAACTGCGTTTATCGACCGCCGCCGTCGGGCCGGTGTCGATCGCCGCGGGCGCCACGACCACGCAGACGATCGAGGCGTTTAACGCGGGCGACGGAACGCTCAACCTCCGAACGCTTTCGAGCTACCCGTGGCTGACGGCCAGCGTCGGCGCGCCGCGCGTCTGCACCACGCGGACCGGGCAGTGCTTGCCGATCACGTTGACCATCAACTCGATCAGTCTGACGGCGGGCGTCCGCACGGGTGTCGTGACGATTTCCGACCCCAACGCCACCGACGCGCCGCAGAACGTCACCGTCACGGCACAGGTCGGCGGACCGCTGCCAAGCGGGCGGACGTTGAACGTCGCGCCGGGCGGCACCGCGACGGAGACGGTAACCACCGGCGCGCTGTCGGCGTCGTCGAACTCGCCGTGGCTGACGGTATCGCTGGGCGGCGCGGGGACGTTCGATTTTCCGCGCAAGTTCACGATTACGGCGCGCTCCACCGCGACGGGAGAGCAGACGCAGACCGGTCAAGTAACGTTCTCGGGTTCGGCGACGGCGGTCGACAATCGCGCCATCCCGATCACGTTGCGGACCACAGCGCAGCCGATCCTGAAGCTTTCCGAAGAGACGGTCCGCTTCCGCGTCGCGCAAGGTACGTCGGTGCAGAAGCGGGGCGTCGGGATTTCGAACGCGGGGCAAGGTCAACTCACGGTGGCCACCGTCGCCGCGACGGCCATTCCCGGATTCTTGCGCGCGAGCCTTGTCGGTCAAACGGCGGTCGAGATCGTGGTGGATCCCTCGACGTTGGGCGCGGGGCTGTACACCGGTACGGTGACGGTGAACGCGAACGGCGCGATTCCCAGCGCGACGGTGGGCGTGGAGTTGGAGGTCACGACCGCCGCGCCGCCGACCGCCTTCGCGGGACAGGTGTTGAACAACGCGAACTTCCAAGAAGGCGAGGCCGTCGCTCCGGGCGGCATTGTGGCGATCAAGGGCGAGCACTTTTTCCCGCGCGCCGATTTCGCTTTCGACACGAGTTGGCCGCGCCAACTGGGCGGCATTAGCGTATTCGTCAACGGAGCGGCCGCGCCGCTGTACTTCGCGAACTACAACCAGATCAATACGCTGATTCCGTTCGAGACGCGAACCGGCGAAGCGACCGTGCAAGTGGTGCGCGACGGCGTGGTGGGCAACAACGTCACGGTGCAAGTGGCGGAGCGCGCGCCGCGCATCATGCAGTGGTTCGATTTCGGCGCGCAGGGCTACGCGATTTGCGCGTTTAACAACGAACTCGCGCTCGCCCTGCCGCCGTCGATTACGGTGCCCGGATTCGCCAGCCGCGCCGCGCGGGCGGGCGATCAACTGGTGATCTACATGCTGGGGTTGGGGCAGACGAATCCGCCATCGACTACGGGGACCGCGCCGACGTTCAATCCGCCGCAGACCGTGCCGGGTGGGACGACGGTCCGGTTTGGCGCGAGCGCGGGCGCGGTGCAAACGGGCATCGTCGCCGAAGCGGCGTACGCGGGATTCACGCAGTTTATCGGGCTCTATCAGGTAAACGTGCAAGTCCCCGCCGGACTCTTACCCAACGCCGCCATGCCCATCCGCGTGACGGCGGGCGGGCAAGCGAGCAATCTCGCGAATATCGCAGTGCAGTGAGCATGACCGAGCGCCTCTACTACACCGACGCGTATCTGCGGCACTTTACGGCCATAGTCGCGTCGGTGGACGGGGCGAAGGTTTATCTGGACCGGACGGCGTTTTATCCGACATCGGGCGGACAGCCGCACGATCTGGGCGTGCTGGGATCGGCTCGGGTGGTCGATGTCGTCGACGAAGGGGAGCGCATCGCGCATATCGTCGAGGGCGAGATTGGGGAAGGCGAGGTGGCCGGGGAAATCGACTGGCCGCGCCGCTTCGATCACATGCGGCAGCACACGGGGCAGCATTTGCTGTCGGCGGTGTTCGCCGATTTGTTCGGCCTCGAAACGGTAAGCGTGCATTTCGCAGCGGAGGTCTCGACGCTCGATTTAGCCGCGCCGACGGTGGACGCGGAGGAACTGGCCGAAGCGGAGCGCGTGGCGAACGAGCGAGTGGCGGCGAACGTCGCGGTTACCGTCGGCTTCGAAGACGCGGCGACGGCGAAGGGGTTGCGCAAGGCGTCCGAACGCGAGGGCACGCTGCGAGTGGTCGAGATCGCCGGGCTCGACCGGTCGGCGTGCGGCGGGACGCACGTGCGCTCGACGGCGGAGATCGGGGCGATTTTGCTGAGGCGCACGGAGAAAGTCCGGCAGGCGACGAGGGTCGAGTTCTTCTGCGGAGCGCGCGCGGTGCGGGCGGCGAGAGCGGCGCGCGAGGAGGTGGCCGCGCTGTCGCGAAGAGTCGAAGAGGCGGGCGCGGCGCTCAAGAAACTCGAATCCGAGACGGCCTCGCTGCGCGGAGCGAAGCGCTATTTCGAAACGGTTCCTTCGCCGGACGGGTTGCGGAGAGCGTTGGTCCGCGAGACGAACGAATCGACGCGGGCGGAGGCGATCGCGTTTACGAGTTACGGCAAGGGGATCTTCGTGGCCGAGCGGGACGGCGCGATTCTCTTCGCCGTATCCGCCGATACGGGTGTCGACGCGGCGGCGAAGTTGAAGCCGCTGCTCGCGCGCGGAGGCGGGGGCAAGACGCTGGCGCAGGGCGTGGCCGCCGACCCGGAAGCCGCCATTCGGGAACTGCTCGGCTAGAGTCCGGGAGCGAGCGACACCATCGCCGCTCCGGCGGTCATCATCAGCAGCGCGACGGCTATGTAAAGCGCCGCCGCTCCGCCCGCGCCGCGAAACTCGCGCCACACGAGCAAGCCCCACAGCATGGCGAGCAAAATCGCGCCGTGCACGAACGCCGATCCGCGGGCCGCGCCGATCCCGATCTCGGAGGGAACGGAAGAGGTGATCCAGTGGGCCAGCGATCCGGCCAGCCAAATCGCTCCGCCGAGGAGGCCGAGCGCGTGGTGCGAGAAGGCGCCCTTGACGTAGTCGCCCAACTCGATCGGCGCTCCTTCGATGGGCAGGTTGATGAAGTACAGATTGAAGACGAGGGTGGACAAGAAGACGCCGATGCCCGCGAAAACCGCTAGGGCGTAGGGCCCGAGGCCGATCTCCGAGCCGCCCGCGCGCGCCATGCCGAGCAACGGGTAGACGCCCGCCATCAGCAATCCGGCGATCAGCGCGACCAGCACGCCTTTGCCGCCGCCTTTGGCTTTCGACGCCTTGACGTTGCCCTTGGGCACGGTTGCCGCGGCCGCCGCAACCGTGCCGCGGAATCGAGCCGCCGCCATCGAGGCGAGCGCCGCGAACACGATCGCGCCCAGCGCGAGGCCGGACCCGCCGAACAAAAGCGCGGTGTTGCCGGTCTTGTCGCCCAGATAGCTGACGGCGACGCCGATCGTCATCGCCAGTCCCATGGCTACGGGGTAAGCGACCGCCATGCCGGAAATCGAGATCGAGCCGACTAGCAGCAGATTTGCCAGATTGAACACCACGCCCGCCGCCATTCCGTAGGCCATCTGGCGCTTGCCCGCGATGGCGAGGTTGTCGAGAAACGAAAGCTCCGGACCCATCGAGCCGAGGGTGAAGGCGGCGATCAGCGCGGCGGCCAACACGCCGATGGCGAAATCGACGTAATACAACTCGAATCGCCATTTCGATCCGGTCAGTTTGTAGGTGTTCGCCCAGGAGCCGAGGCACACCAAGTAAAAAATCGCCAGCAAAAAGGTCGTTTCTTGCGTAGTTGGAAAGATCATGAAGCGGTTGTTTCCCCTAAATCGCTGACCTATAATACCGGTTCGACGGGGAGGCGGGGCATGCGGAAAGTACTGGTTCTATTCGTCTTGGTTCTAGCGCCGACGGGGGTGGCCACGGCGCAAAAGTATCGATTGGAAATCAACGCGGAGACTCCGGAAGGCGCACTGCTGCAACAGATCGGCACGGAAAGCGACGCCGCGAAGAAATTGGCGCTGATGGAGAAGTTCGTGACGGCGCATCCAAAGCACGACGGCGCGTCCTGGGTGTATTCGCAATTGGTGCCGGCGCAGATCGCGGGCGGGAATCTGGCGGGAGCGGGCAAGTCGGCGGAGGCGTTGCTGGCCGTTCACCCCGACGATCTGGAGACGGCCGTCGCGGTGCTGAAGGCGTACGAGAACGTGGACGACGCGGCGGGGGCGTCGAAATGGTCCGAAACGACCTCGAAGATCGCGCGCGAGTCGTTAAAGGCGGAGGGTGCGGACAAGAGCTACGCGGAGCAGGTGGAACTCTACGCCGAGTACGCGCTGCTGAATCAAGCGACGCGCGCCAAAGACGGCTCGACGGCGGAATCGCTGGCGACGCGGCTGGCGGAGCGCAATCCGAAGAGCCGGTATCTGGCCGGAGCGGAGAGCGCCGCGTTCAACGCCTATCGCCGGGCGGGGCAGATGGAGCAAGCGGTGGCCGTCGCCGAACGGTCGCTGGCAGGCGCGCCGGGCAACGAAGAGATGCTACTGGTCGCCGCCGATCACTACATGCGGAAGAACGACACGGCGAAGACGCTCGACTATGCGACGAAGCTCGTCGAGACGATGACGGCGAAACCGAAGCCGGAGGGCGTGTCGCAGGAGGATTGGGACAAGCGCAAGACCACGCTGCTGGCGACCGGCAATTGGCTGGCGGGCGTATCGCTCGCCACGCAGAACAAGTTCGCGCCCGCGGATAAGGCGCTGCGCGACGCGCTGCCCGGCTTGACCGACGAGCAGATGAAGGCCGCCGCTCTGTTTCACCTGGGCGTCGCGAATTTCCGGCTGGCCGAAGCGAATACGGATCAGAAGCGCGTTCAAGACGCGCTGCGATTTAGCCAGGAAGCGGCGGCGATCAAGGGTCCGTATCAGGCGAACGCGGCGAAAAACGCGGCGGCGATCCGCACGAAGTATCGGGTGACGAAGAAGTAGCTATTGGAGCGCGATGCGCGCCTGCGCCGTCAAACCCGGTTTCACCGCCGGATCGGGCGACGTGAACGGGATCACGATCTGCGCGCCGTTCACCGCTTCGACCGTCGCTGGCAGCGCCTGCCCCCCCGCTTCGACGACCTGGATCAGCGCCGGTTGCCCCGGTTTCAGCCGCGCGGCTAAGGAGGGAGTCGCTTCGGCGACGAGTTCGAGCGCGGTGAGATCGACGGCGATCTGGAAGAGATCTTTCATATCGCGCTTCACTTCCTCGCCCGCCGCCGCTTTTTGGCCTACCAGCAAGCCGTCTACCGGCGCGTGCACCTCGGTTTCCAGCAGTTGCGCCTGTAAGTCCTCGAGGTCGGAGTTCTTATCGGCCAAGAGGCGCTTGGCTTCTTCGACGGCTTTCTGCGCGGTTTCGACTTTCGTCGCCGATTGCCGCGCGATCTCCTCGACCGCTTCCCCCTCGGTGGTCAGCGACTCGAGATCCTTTTGCGCCTTCTCGTAAGTGAGGCGAGGCGTCGCGCCTTGACCGAGCAGCGTTTGCTGTCGAGAGAAGTTCCGTTGCGCCGCCGCGAGCGACGCCTTGACGCGCGCCGCGTCGGCTTCGGCTCGCGAGGCTTCGAGGCGGGCGGAGATGGCCGCCGCCTCCGCGCCGTTCAACTTCGCTTCGAGACGCTCCACTTCGATTTTGGCTTCCTCGATGCGGGTATCGAGCGCGGTGTTCTTGATTCGCGCCAGCAACTGCCCCTCGAACACCTCCTGGCCTTCGGCCGTCTCCACCGATTCGAGAACGCCGTCGATGGGCGCGCCGACCGCGACGACGGTCTTGGCGCGGATGCGCCCGGCGAGGATCGCTTCGGTCTCCGCCGGAGCCGCAGCAACCGGGGTCGGCGTCGAGGCCGGTTTCGGCCGGAAGTAGTAGACCGCGCCCGCCGCCCCCGCGAGAAACGCCGCGACGGCGAGCGAGATTCGGAGTTTCGCGCTCACCTCCCGATGATATTCTTGAGGCCTTGAGTATGTTCGGCGGATTGCGGTTAGGCGACGACCTCGACGACTTTTGCATCAAGTGCAAGCGCATCACGAATCACGCGATCGTCGCGTTGATCGAGGAAAAACCCGCGCGCGTGCGCTGCCGCAGTTGTTACTTCGATCATCCGTTTCTGAACGAGATCGCGCCGCCGAAAAAGGAGTCGCCCAAGAAGGCGGCCGCCGCGCCCAAAGCGGAGCCGGAAGCGGCGGGCTAACCGCGCCGCATTTCGCGCTGCACTTCGGCGACGACTTCCGGCTGGTTCGGACCTTCGAGATCGCGCTCCAGCCGCTGCAATGCGACGCCGACCACGTCGCGGTGATGGAGCGTCGAGCCCAAGCCCGCCTTGTCGGAAAGCTTCAGCCAGATGTCGTGCAGACGGTCGAGATCTTCGGGCCAGAGGCGCGGCGGGTGCGGGCCTAAGTTGACGTATTTCGAGGGCCGCCCGGGGCGGATGATTTCGAGCGAGAAAGCATGACGCGGCTCGGGCAGTTTTTCCCACGCCAGTCCGATGCGCCGCGCGAGTTCGTCGGACATCATCTTCGCGGAAACGCCGGTCACCAAACGCGACGCGCGCAACCGGTTCGCGGTTTGCACCATGGCGTCGAACGGATTGACGGCGGGGACCACCACCAGCTCCACCGGCTTGCCCTCTTTTTCCGCCATCTCGACGACGTGCGAGAAAAGTTCCTGTTCGTAGACGGAGAAGAGTTGGTCGTTGGTGAGCGCGTACTCGCCTTCGCCCGCCGACATCGGGCGCACGGTCATGACGACGATGTCGTGCCGCCGCAGATTGGCCTTTTCGAGCGTCTTCTTTAAGTGCTCCATCTGCTGGTAGCCGCGCACGGCCACGAGGATGCAACCGGGGCGGGCGTCCAAGGTCTTGGCCTCGATGGTGGGGCTCGTTTCGAGATTGAACTGTTCGAGCCCCGCGCCGGCGGCTTTTTTCTGCCGGTTGTTGATATATTCGGACACCCGGAAAAGCAGGTAGAGCAGAATCGTGAAACTGACGCCCGAAATGGTGGCGATCTTTTTCGAGAACAGGTTGGCGATGGCGATCGTCAGTAGCGTGAGGGTCAAAAGCCCTAAGCCGACGGGGATCTCCGTGGCGCCGATCTTGAAGTTGAACGGAACCTTGTACTCCTGATCGCTGCGCTGAAAGCGCAGGGCCAGGACGCCGAGCGACTTCATGAAGAAGCTCCAGATCACGCCGAACGCGTAGGCCTCGCCGAGCAGATACGTGTTGCCGCCCGAGAGCAGAATCGTGACCACCTGCAGCAGCGCGATCATGTTGACGATGCGGAACGTCGTGCCGAATTTGGGGTGGGGCTTTCGGAACCAGCCCAGCAGCACGCCGTCCTCGGCCACGCGGTTCAGCACGCCGTTGGCGCCGATCATCGAAGTGTTCACCGCGCCGGACAGGATCAGCACGCCGACCGCGACGACGAAAATGTGGAAGGCGAGCTTCAACAGATACGGGCCCGCGAGCGACATGGACAAGCCGCCCATCAAGTTCTCGTAATACTGCGGGCGGACGTTATCGGGGATCACCATGGCGGCCAGCAGCGTGACGACTCCCGTCGAGATCACCGCGTACGTGCAGACGATCATCGCCGTGATCCGCAGGTTGCGCATCTTGGGATACGCGATTTCGCGGTAGACCTGCGCCAGCGTTTCGAATCCCGACATCGCGAGCAGCGAGTGTCCGAAGGCGATGGTGAACGCGGCCAGGGGAATCTCCGGCCACATCGTGCCCTTGAGCCAGCCCAGGGCGTCGTCGGAAAACTTCAGCGAACTCATCGAGGGCGCGGGCGGCAACTTGTAGCGGCCTTCGATCACGATGGTCACGAGCGACCAGGCGATCAGCGTCACTACCATGACGGTCATGATCTGCATGATCCGCAGCGCCTTGCCCGACGATTCGTGGATGCCCTTCGTATTCGATCGCCAGAAGTACGCCGTGACGACGACGCCGAAAAACATCGCGAACCGGTTCGGGTCGATGTGATACGGCTGGTGCAGCAGCTCGAAAATCTCGTTAAACAGGCGACCCAGATACTGCCCGGCGCTGACCGAACTGATGGGTCCGGTGAGGACGTAATCCACAACGAGCGCCGACACGGAAACCTTCGCCATGTTCGGGCCGAGACTGTCCCGCACGACCACGTAGACGCCGCCCCGGACGAACATCGAGCAGCTTTCCATGTAGACGCTGCGCACGGCGAAGCTGAACAGCATCACCGCGAGCACGAACCACGGCGCCGCTTTGCCGATGGCCTGTTCCGCGATCCCGCCCGCGTAGTAGGAGGACGAGGCGAGATCGCTCAGCACGATCGCGGCGCCGCGCCAGAAGGAAATAAAGGAAAGCGCCACCGTCGTCGCGACAACGATGCGCGTGGGAGAGCCCGCCGGAGACGACCCCTCGGGCTGCGCCGTGCTCACAGCCTTGTATTCTACGCTGATTGCGATGACGGCGCGCGAGGCGATCGGCCGGTTGCGGGAGGCGGGGCACACCGCCTATCTCGTCGGCGGGGGCGTTCGCGACCGTCTCCTGGGTCTTCCGGCGAGCGACGAGGACATCGCGACGGACGCCGTTCCCGACCGTTTGCGCGAACTGTTTCCCGGCGCGCGTCTGGTCGGCGCGCATTTCGGCGTCGTCGTCGCGGGCGACTTCGAGATCGCCACGTACCGCCGCGATTCCGCGTATCTGGACGGACGCCGGCCCGAGAGCGTCGCGTTCGTCGCCACTCCGGAGGAGGATTCGCGCCGCCGCGACTTCACCGTCAACGCGCTCTACGAGGATCCGTTCACCGGCGCGATTCTCGATTTTCACGGCGGCTTGGGCGACCTGCGCGCGGGCGTTGTGCGCGCCATCGGCGATCCGGCGGAGCGATTCGAGGAGGACCGGCTGCGCTTGCTGCGCGCGGTTCGGTTCGCGGCGCGATTCGGATTTACGATCGAGGCGCGAACGTTCGCCGCGATGCGGGCGCTCGCCCCGGGAATCCAAGGGATCGCCGCCGAACGCGTTCGCGACGAATTGACGCGCATGCTCACCGAAGGTCGGGCGCGCCGGGCGTTCGAGTTGTTGCACGACGCCGGCCTTCTGCGAGAAACGCTGCCCGAGGTGGAGGCTTTTCGCGGCGTCGAGCAGCCGCCCGAGTTTCATCCCGAAGGCGACGTGTGGACTCACGCGCTGCTCATGCTCGGCGGGCTGCCGGAGGGCGCGTCCGCGACGCTGGCCTGGGGGGTGTTGCTGCACGACGTGGGCAAGCCCGCCACCTTCTCGCGCGCGGACCGGATTCGCTTCAACGGCCACGTCGAGGCGGGCGTGGAGATCGCCCGGCGCACCATGCATCGGCTGAAGTTTTCGAACGAGGCCGCGGAACAAATCGTCTCGCTGGTGGCGAATCACATGCGCTTCGGCGACGTCCGCCGGATGAAGGAATCGACGCTGAAGCGATTTTTGCGGCTCGACCGGTTTGAGGAGCACCTCGCCCTTCACCGGCTGGACTGCCTGTCGAGCCACGCCCAGCTTGGGAACTACGAATTCGCGCGGGAGCGGTTCCAGTCCTTGGCCGAAGAGGAGGTCCGCCCGCGACGATTGTTAACGGGGGCCGATCTGATCGCGGCGGGCTATCGCCCGGGGCCGGAATTCAAGCGCGTGCTGAACGAAGTGGAAGACGCGCAGCTCGAAGGGCGCGTCGCGGACAAGGAATCGGCGCTGGCGCTGGCGAAGGAAAGGTTCGCGGCTAGCCCTGCGCCGCCGCCAGCTTCGGGATAACCAGCCAGCGCAGCGTGCCGTGCGGCTGCGCCCCGAACGATTCGACGTCGATCCGCATCAGCGCGCCTTTTTTGAAATCCGTGCGGAGCGCCGGGGCGTTCAATAAATACGCCGCCGTCGCCGACATCAGCGGTTCGTGACTCACCAGCATCACCGAATCGACGGTTTTGTGCGCGCGGATTTCTTGCCAGACCGAATCCGGCCGGGCGTCGGGCGTGAGCGTCGAGGATTCGAGCAACTCCGCTTCGGCGGCGAGAAACTCCACCACCATGTCGGCGGTTTGGCGCGCGCGACGGTACGGACTCGACAAGATCAGGGACACGGCGGTGTCGGCCTGCCGGGCGAGTCGCAGCACTTCTTTCAGTTTCTTGCGGCCTTCGGGTACCAGGGCGCGGTCGCGGTCGGCGGTTCCGGCGCGCTCGTCCTCGGCGATCCCATGCCGCAACAGATAGATCTGCATTGGCTTTCGCCTCATTTTGTCATACTGTACGAGAACTTTTGATGACAGCCGAAACAGAAACGCGCTTCGGCGTTTTGGCGCAAGCGGTTCCGTTTTTGGCCGGCGCGTCGGCGATCGCCATCCTGTTTTCCATCGCCGCCGCCCAAATTCTGTTGGGCTTGGCGATCGTTTGCCTCGCGCTTTGCCGCCCCCGGTGGCGGTTTCCCGCGATCGGATGGCCGGTGCTGGGGCTCTTAGTTTGGACGCTGATCGCGCTCGCGGTTTCGGGCGATCCGGTGGCGGGGTGGCCGCAGGTGAAGAAGTTCTTCGTCTACGCGGAATTCGCGGCGATGGCGACTGCGTTGCGCGGCCGCGCGGCGGTGCGGGCGACGCTCGCGGGAATCGCGGCGGTCGGAGCGCTTTCGGCGGCGTGGAGCTTGGTGCAATACGCGCGGAAGCTTTCCGAGGCGGCGGCCACCGGGCAGGATTTCTACACCTACTACATGGGAAGCCGCACCACGGGCTTCATGAGTCACTGGATGACGTTCTCGGGCGAGATGCTGATCGTGCTCGCGATTTTCGCGTCCTCGGCGTTATGGGAATCGCGTGGGCGATGGATCGCGGCGGGCGGGGCGGCGTTGGTGGGCGTAGCGCTCATCGTGAACCAGACGCGCAGCGCGTGGCTGGCGGCGGCGGTGGCGTTGGTCTATCTTGCGATCGTTTGGCGGCCCAAGGCCCTGCTCGTTCTTCCGGTGTTCGCGTTGGCGGGATATCTCCTCGCGCCCGATCCGATTCGCGAGCGAGCTCTCTCCATCGTTCAGCCTCATGGCGAAACCGACTCGAACCGGCACCGCGTCGCGACATTTCGCACCGGCATCGAGATGATCCGCGCGAATCCCGTGTTCGGCGTCGGGCCGGATCGCGTCGGCAAGCGCTTCGACGAGTTCGCGCCGCCGGATGTCTTGCCGCTGCCGGTGGGGTTCTACGGTCACCTGCACAACGTCTATCTGCAAATCGCGGCGGACCGGGGGCTACCCGCTCTAGGCTTCTTGCTGTGGATGTTCGCGGCGCTTTTGCGTTCGGTGTGGCGGTCGCCCGATCCGGTGGTGCGTCACGCGGCGGTCGCGTCGATTTTGGCGACGGCGGTGGGAGGGCTGTTCGAGTACAACCTGGGAAACAGCGAGGTGCTGCACCTGTTCTTGGCGGTGTCGGCGCTGGCTACGGTCGAAACCGAGCGCGAGCGTTAAGCGAGCAGCGCTTCCTCGCGCAACTCCGCCTCGTAATCCGCCACTTCCTTCGCCGCCGCCGAAAGCTCCGTCGCGTTGAGCGTCACGAGGGTCTTATCCATATCCTCGAACGTCTCGATCATGCGCTTCAGATGCACCGCCGCCAGCTTCATACACCACGGGTCGGAAAGCGAGCGTCCGCTCTTCGCGCTCTCCGCTAGCAAGACCGAATGCGGGAGTGCCACGACTTTATCCGTCCGCTCGCCTTCCGTCGAGATACGCCACTTCACGTCCACGGTGTCGGCGTGGCGGATCGAAATCGCGGTTTGCTGCCACTGGAATTCGACGGTCCAAGCGCGACCGAACGGATCGGTGGCGGAAAAGCGGCGGTAGTTATCCATCGCCTCTAGTTTATCCGGGAGCTACTTCAAGCGCACCAACGACAGGAACTCGTCGCGAGTCGCTTTGCTGGTGCGGAACGCGCCGAGCATGGCGCTGGTGGCGGTGGAGGAGCACTGTTTCTCGACGCCGCGCATCATCATGCAGAAGTGCTGCGCTTCGGCGATCACGCCCACGCCCCGGGCGTCGAGCGCGCCGGCGAGCGCCTGCGCCACCTGTTGCGTCAACCGCTCCTGCACTTGCAGGCGGCGCGCGAACATATCGACGATGCGGGGGATTTTCGAAAGTCCGATGACTTTCGTGTTGGGCAGGTACGCGACGTGCATCTTGCCGAAGAACGGCAGCATATGGTGCTCGCAAAGGGAGAAAAACTCGATGTCTTTCACCAGCACCATCTCGTCGTACTCGACGTCGAAGAGCGCGCCGTTGACGATCTCCTCGATGTTCGAGTCGTAACCCGAGGTCAGGAATCGCAGCGCTTTCTCGCTGCGCTGCGGCGTCCGCAGCAGGCCTTCGCGAGAAGGATCCTCGCCCAGTTCCTTTAAAATTTGCTCGACGTTCGCCGCGATCAACCCCGTCTTGGGGTCCGCCTCCAGCGCGGGCGCCGCGAGCTTCAACACCTTTTTCGACTTCGTGTCCCGTTGCGTCATGTATTTCCGATCTCGAAAACGTTGTTCCGGGTCTCGAAAATCCTCACCCGGTCGAGCCGCGCGAAATTCTTCGGCCATCCCGCCAGCAGACGGCGGCGGATCACCTCGGCGACGTTCTCCGTGGTGGGTACCAGTTCGCGAAACTCTGGAATGTCCTCGTTCATGTTGCGATGATCGAACTCCGACACGACCCGTTCCCGTACTAAGGAGTCGAGCGTCGATAAGTCGGCGATCCTCCCCGTGCGCTCGTCCACCGGACCGGCCACCGTCACCTCGACGATGTAGTTGTGCCCGTGTCCATGCGGGTTGTTGCACTTGCCGTAGAGTTCGGCGTTCCGTTCGGGCGTGAACGCCGGGGAGTGCAAACGGTGCGACGCCGAGAACGGGTAACGCTTGGTGAGTTTCGTCAAGCGGTCACCTCGACGTAGAGGTCGTTGGTCTCCCACAGCCGCACGGTGTGCAACTTCGCGGCGGTTTCCGAAACGCGCGGTTCCAGCCGCCGCCAGATTTCGAGCGCGACGTTCTCCGTAGTCGGTACGATCTTGTCGAACGGTTTCACTTCGTAGTTGAGATGGCGATGGTCGAACGGTTCGACGACTTCCTCGTTCATCCACTGTTTGAGATCTTTCAGATCGACGATCATGCCGGTGACGGGGTCGGGCTCGCCTTCGAGAGACACTTCGAGCACGTAATTGTGTCCGTGGCCATTCGGGTTAGCGCCTTCGCCGTAGAGGCGCCGATTCTCTTCGGCGCTCAGTCCGGGCAGGGAACACATATGGGACGAGGAAAACTCCACGCGGCGGGTGATGATCATTCGGTCCTCCTCTTGGATGTTCGCGCGCCCTTGCGGGATACTAAATCGAGTCCGCACCGCATGAACGCCGATAAATTATTGAAAGCGCTTGCCGTAATTCTCACCGTCGCGCTAGCCGGGGTCGTTTCCGCGACGCTCCGGGAGCCCAACGTGCAGGTGGGCGACCGCGCTCCTCACTTCAGTATCGTCTCGGAGAAGGGCCGCGTGGTGACGCCGGAGAACTTCGGCGGCAAGCTGCTGGTGCTGAATTTCTGGGCCACTTGGTGTCCGCCGTGCGTCGAGGAGATGCCTTCGCTGAACGAGTTCTCGCGACAGTTGGCCGCGTCGGGCGTGGTGGTGCTCGCCGTGAGCGTGGATCGCGACGAGGCCAAATACAAGAGGTTTATCGAGCGCTTCGGTCTCGAGTTCGAACTCGCGCGGGATTCGGAAGCGGCGATCAGCGCCTCCTACGGCACCACCAAGTACCCCGAGACGTACGTGATCAATTCGCGCGGCGAAGTGCTCGAAAAGTTTATCGGCGAAGAGAATTGGGCGGACCCCCGCCTGATCGAGCGGATCAAGAAGCTGCTGTGATTTCTCCCTCCGCCAAAGCGAAACTGATCGCCGTCGTGGGCGACCGCGGGTATCTCGACCAGCCGCACGACTTGACGCTCTACGAGTACGACGGCGGCGTGGACAAGGCGCGCCCGGATATCGTCGTGTTTCCGCGATCTACCGAAGAGGTGGCGGCGCTGGTGAGGATCGCGAACGAGGAGAACTTGCCCTTTGTCGGACGCGGCGCGGGCACCGGGCTTTCGGGCGGCGCGATTCCGCGCGCGGGCGGCGTGACGATCGGGTTCGCGAAGATGAACCGCATTCTCGAAATCGACTTGCCGAACGAGCGCTGCGTCGTGCAGCCGGGGGTGGTGAATCTGGACGTCACGCTCGCCGTGCAACGCGACGGGTATTTCTACGCGCCCGATCCTTCTTCGCAACGCGCTTGCACGATCGGCGGGAATGTCGCCGAGAACGCGGGCGGTCCGCACACGCTGGCTTACGGCGTGACGACGAACCACGTGCTGGGCCTCGAATGCGTGCTGCCCGACGGGTCGGTGATCGACACCGCGCCCGGTCCCGGCTACGATCTCACCGGCTTGTTGACCGGCAGCGAAGGCACGATGGCGTTGGTAACGAAGATCGCGCTGCGGCTGATGCGCGCGCCGGAAATGGTGAAGACGATCCTCGCCATCTACGATTCGGCAGACGACTGCGGCGCGACGGTGAGCGAAATCACCGCGCGGGCGATCACGCCGGTGGCGGTGGAGATGCTCGACGGTCCGATGCTGCGGATGGTGGAAGAGGCGACGCACGCGGGCTATCCGATGGACGCGGCGGCGGTGCTGCTGATCGAGCTTGAAGGGCTGAAAGAAGCCGTCGAGGAGCAAGTGGAGCAGATTCGCCGGGTGTGCGCCGATTGCCGCGCGCGCGAGTTTCGGGTCGCCAAGTCGGCGGAAGAGCGCGATCTGCTGTGGAAGGGGCGCAAGAACGCGTTCGGCGCGGTGGGCCGCATGAGCCCGTTCTATTACGTGCAGGACGGTGTGGTGCCGCGGACGAAGATCGCGGGTACGTTGAAACGGATCGGCGAGATCGGCGAAAAGTACCGGCTAAGCATCTCGAACATCTTTCACGCGGGCGACGGCAACATGCACCCGATCATCCTGTTCGACGCGCGCGTGCCGGGGCAACTGGAGGCGGCGCAAAAGGCGGGCGAGGAGATTCTCGAGTATTGCGTTTCGGTGGGCGGATCGATCACGGGCGAGCACGGCGTGGGGATGGAAAAGATGGAATTGATGGCGCATCAGTTTCCGTCGGAGACGCTCGACCTGATCGCGCGGTTCAAGGATCTGTTCGACCCGCAGTGCCGGCTGAATCCCGGTAAGCTACTGCCCACCGGCCGCGGGTGCATGGAGATTCGGCAAAGGCCGCTAAACGCGGCGACGGCGGTCTAAACTACAGCCGATCGAGCGGAGCCGTGGCGTCGCCGAACGACGTCGCGGGCACGCCCATTTTTTGAAGCACCGCGAGAAACAGGCTGGACAACTTGCGGTTCTCGTCGCCCGCTGTCAGATAGTCGAGCGTGCGGCCCGTCTCGATCGTCCCGCCCAATCCGCCCGCCATCACGAGCGGCAGTCGCGAGTTGTCGTGCTTGCGGCCCGACCACATGTTCGACAACCAAACGAGGCACGAATTGTCGAGCACCGTTCCCTCGCCTTCCTTCATCGCGTCGAGTTTGCCCGCCAGATATGCGAGTTGGCTCAGATGAAAGCGCGAAATCCGCTCGTAGCCGTCGGACAGATTGTTGTGCGAAGCGGCGTGGTGGCCTTCCCGGATTTGTAGAAACGGGTAAATCATCGCCGACAGATCGTTCGCCAGAATCATGGTCGCGACGCGCGTGCGATCCGCCTGGAAGCCGAGCGCGAGGATGTCGCACATCAGCCGCGCGTGCTCGCGCAGGTCTTCCGGCAGCCCGTTGGCCGGACGCTCCATCGTCCAGGCCGGGCGGTTGAGTCCCTTCGCGTTCTCGTCCGCCTTATGCTTGTCGATCCGCATCCGCTCGATGCGCTTCTCGACCTCGCGCACGCTGGTCAAGTATTCGTCGAGCTTGGCCTTGTCGGTGGCGGCGACTCGCGACGAAAGCGCCTGCGCGCGATCGCGCACGCGGTCGAGCACGCTCGCGTTGCGCAAGACGCCGCGATTTTCGAACAGGTTGTCGAAGGCCAGCGACGGATACACCTCCGTCGGCACCGGCGAATCCGGGCTCTGCCATGAAATGTGCGAGCTGTAAGCCATCGAGAAGTTCGTCTCGTGATAGCCGGTCAGCGGCTGCTCGCACGCCAGCACCATGCTGGGCTGCGCGGTGTCTTGCCCGATGTGGTTGGCGAGAATTTGGTCCACCGTGATGCCCGAGCGAAGTATCGGTCCGCGCTGGATCGTCGCGCCGGAAAGCAGGCTGCCGGTCTGCGCCGGGTGAATGCCCTGTCCGGTGAGCGATTTGACGAACAAGCCGTCGATTACGTTGATCTTTTTCTTGAGCGGCGCCAGCGGTTCGAGCGTCTTGCTCAACTCCATCGCGTCGCCAGAACCCTTCGCCGCCCAATGATCCTCGTTAACGCCCGTGCCCATGAACAGCGCGGCGAAGCGCTTGGGCGGCGGCGCGGTGGCCGCCATGGACTCCATCCAGGGGAGCGCCACCGTGACGCCCGCGCCGCGCAGCACTGTGCGCCGCGATATCGCTTTGTTCGACCGGATGTGCATCGCGTTACCTCTTCGAAAGATATTCCGGATTCCTTTGCCGCCGGAATTGCGGGCTGGCGACTATGGATTCTATCAACGCCGAAAACTTGTAACCGCTGGCGGCGAATTGCGCCTGCGCCCGCTCGATCAATGGCTCGTCGGATAACTGCAATCCGCGGCCCAAAGCGTAGGCGAGTGTCTTGCGGCACAGATTGCTCACGAAGTCTTTCTCGCGATGGCCGCGAATGTAGGCGAGAAGGCCGTCCACCGCTTCGCCCCGCGAGCCGCCGGGGAAGTCGGCGCGAGCGTCCACTTCGCGTCCCGCCAGATCGCGCGTGCGGCGCTCGCCCACCGGGCCGTAACCTTCGAACGCCAATCCGAATCCGTCGAACCGCGCGTGGCAGCCCGCGCACGCGGCGTTGTCGCGATGCTTGGCGAGCGCCTGCCGCAACGGCAAATCCATTTTCGCTTCGTCGTCCGGCAGCTCCGGCACTTGCGGCGGAGGCGGCGGAATGCGCTCGCCGAGCACGGTCTTCGCCACCCAGTATCCGCGCTTCACGGGGCTGGTGCGGAGTCCGGGGGAGTTTCGCGTCAGGAACGCGGCCATCGGCAAAACGCCCCCGCGGCCGTAGGGCCGGGCGTCCTCGATGCGCGTCCATTCGCCCGGCTTTAAGCGCAAATCCTCGATCCCATAGTGCCGGGCCAAGGCGCGATCGACGAACGTATGCCGCCCATAGAGCGCCTCCAGCATCGAGCGGTCGTTACGAATCAGATCGTCGAGAAACCGAACCGGCTCTTCGAACATCGACTTTCGCAAGTCGTTGGTGAAGGTGGGAAAGCGCGTACGGTCCACGCTCGCGTGATCTTCGAAGCGCCGGAAATCGAGCCAATGCCCGGCGAACTCGACCGCCAGCGCGCGAGAGCGCGGGTCCTTCAACATGCGCCGTACTTGCGCGGAGAGCGTCTCCGGCCGGTCCAGACCGCCAGCCGCCGCAAGTTGGGCCAACTCTTCGTCGGGTACGCTCGACCACAAGAAGAAACTCAACCGGCTGGCGAGCGCCGGGCCGGGGAGTGGCGTCGTTTTCGGAGCGGACGCTTTCGCGGTTACGGCGGGCGGCGTGGAGGGCGACGCCGTCGTCTCGACGCGATAGCAGAAGTCGGGCGCCATCAGAACGGTCACCACCACTTCGCGGAGCGCGTCCTCGTGAGCCAACCCACCCGCCTCGCGACGGTCGCGATAGAACCGCCGCAGGTCGTCCTTTTCGGCTTCGGCGAGCGGGCGGCGGTACGCTCGCGCGGCGAACGCGAGCAGAGACTCGACGTGCCTCGGCTCCGATTCGATCCGCGCCTTCTCGACATTGCGGATCGTCGCGTTGACGCGCGCGAAGTGATCGCGAATCGCCTGCAGCGCCACTTCGTCGGATTTGCCTTTTTCGGCCTTGGCCAAGTAAGCGTCGCGGATTCCGAAAATCGTCTTCTCGCTGGTAACGCCCGCGTCGCCCGGCCGGAAGGCCCCCGATTCGCGTCCGCGGCCCTCGATTTCGCCGGACTGGTTGAAGAAGAATTGAACGTAGGTGCGCGTGGTTTGGTCGCCGATGGTGTCGAATTCCAGCCACAGCCGGTCGAGTTCGCGCCGCCCCTCCTCGTCGAGGATCAACTCCATCAACGGGGTATCGTCGCGAAAGTAGCCCATGACGTTGTGAAAGCCCGCGCTCAGCAAACGCCCCTTATCTTCGGAATCGTCGGGGTAGAAGCGCCCGCGCTCCTTGACGAAAAAGGCGTCCGGGAATACGTTCGCGAACCGCGCGAACGAAGCCTCGTAGGCCGCGCGTTGTCCCGCGGGCGCCAGCAGATCGGGATCGCCGATCCGCGCCCGCACCGCCAGCGCCGCGTTGCGCAGCGCCACCTGATCCTCGCTCGGCACGCCGCGCATCATGGGAGCCTCGGGAAGCGCGAGCGGCGGTTCGCCCCCCACCTGCAGGGCCGCGCGATCGAAATTGCGCCGGTTGGCGGCGTAGGCGCGCAGTTTCCAGTTCATCAGCGGCTGCGAAGTCCCACCGAGTCCTAACACCTTCGGACTTCGGAACTGCATGGCCGTCAGCTTGCGCACCTTCACGACGTAGTCGCGCATTTTGGCGCATGCCTCGCGGATCAATTCCTCTTGCTTCGCCGCGCGAGTGTCCGGCGGGGGAAGCATCCGCCACATGGTCTGGAGCTTGGCGACGGGTCCGACCGGTTCCGGCGCGGTTTCGAGAATCTCCCAAACCAGCGGCAGGTAGCGCGGGCTAACGTTCGCCCCGCGGGCGATGGATTCGAGAGTAGCGGAAGCCTCGCCCAGCGCCGCGCCCAAGGCCACGCGATGCTTGTAGCGCCAGGCGGCGAGGAAGTACGCGGCGTAGTCGGTCGGCTGACGCTCGTAGAATTCGACGATGCGCCGGATGGTGTACTTCTCGCGGTCCGATTCGGCGAGCATCGGATGCGGCGCGAAGCCGACGCCGTCCACATGCGGCGCCAGATGCGTCGATACTTCGCGGGCGGCCTGCAAATACTTATTGAGCAGCGCGGGCGACATGGCCAGCGATTCGCCCGAGTTGTCGAACCCGTCGGAGTTGGTGGGATCGACGGGAAACTCGCGCGCCGGGCGCAGATCGACGCCGGTCAGGTCGCGGATCGCGTAGTTGTATTCGGAGTTGCTAAGGCGGCGCGTCAGGACCACGCCAGGATCGCCCGCGTTCTTCGCCGCTTCCTCGCGCCGCACGGTCTCGACCCAGTCCACGATGCGTTGGCGTTCCGTTTCGGAGGGCTGCTTCATCGCCTTAGGCGGCATCTCGCTCGACGCGAGTTTTTCGGCCACCAGCGCCCAGCGCGGATGATCGGCGATCGCTTGGGTCGCGGTCGTGTACGCGGCGAGGTTCAGTTGCGCGGCGGGATTCGCGGCTCCGTGGCAGGCGTTGCAATAGGTGGCAAGGAAGGGCCGGACGGTTTCGGCGAATTCGCGGCCGCGATCCGGCTCGGCGGCGAGTAGCGCGGCGACCCAGACGATTCCCATTTGGCGATTCTATCGCCTCGGCGTACGGCGGTACACTCGAAGTGTCGGGGCGTAGCGCAGCCTGGTAGCGCGTCTGCCTTGGGCGCAGAAGGCCGTGAGTTCGAATCTCGCCGCCCCGACCAACTCCCACCTTTGGTAGTCTGACGCCATGCTGCTCGGCGCGGTCACCTACAACGTCTGCAAGGATTGGGATCTCGAAACGCTGATTAAGAACCTGGAAGCGGCGGGGTTCGAGGCCGTGGAACTGCGCACCGGGCACAAGCACGGGGTGGAAATCGCGCTTTCCGCAGGGGAGCGGAAGACGGTCGCGGCGCGCTTTGCGAAGAGCAAGGTCCGGCTGCTCAGCTTCGGCTCCACTTGCGAGTTCCATTCGCCGGACCCCGCCGTTCGCCGCAAGAACATCGACGAAGGGAAGCAGTGGATCGACCTCGCGCACGACACCGGGGCGTGGGGCGTGAAGGTTCGACCGAACGGCTTGACACCCGGCCTCACGCCGGAGCAGACCTTCTCGAACATCGGTACGGCGTTGCGTGAATTAGGCGACTACGGCGCGGGCAAGGGCGTCGAGATTTGGATGGAGGTCCACGGCAAAGACACGCAGCTTCCTCCTAACTCCGCCGCGATCATGCGCGCCGCGAATCACGAGCAGGTGGGTGTGTGTTGGAACTCGAACCCGACGGACGTGGTCAACGGCAGCGTAAAGCCGAGCTTCGATTTACTCAAGCGCTGGATTAAGAACGTACACATCACCGAGCTCGCGTCGAATTACCCGTACCGCGAGTTGTTCCGCCTGCTGCGCGAGGCGAAGTACGAGCGCTATACGCTCTGCGAGGCGCAGGAATCGAAGGAGCCGGAGCGTTTCCTGCGCTGGTACCGCGCGCTGTGGGTGGAATTGCAGCGAGGCTAGGCCGCGCGACGAGCCGCCGCGAGGAACGTGGCCGCATGGGCCGAGACCGTGTGTTCAATTGGTTCCGAGTAGCCGCCGCCGAGCGTCACGACCAGCGGGAACGGTAAAGCTACCACCATGGCGTCGCGCCGGGCCATGCCTTCGGGTGTAAGCGCGAGCTTCCCGAGCCGGTCCGTCGCCAGCGCATCGACGCCCGATTGGAAAAACACCAGTTCCGGCTCGAACTCGACGACGCGCGGGAGAACTTCCGCGAGGCGCGCCAGATACTCCTCGTCGCCCGTGCCATCCTCGAACTCGATATCGATCTTCGACCGTCGCTTGCGAAACGGAAAGTTGTTGCGCCCGTGCAGCGAAATCGTCAGCACTTCGGGCGAGTCCTCGAAAATCGCGGCCGTGCCGTCGCCCTGGTGCACGTCGAGATCGACCACCGCCGCCCGGCGCAATCCTAGAGCCCGAATCGCCACAGCGATGTCGTTAAAGATGCAGAAGCCCGAACCCGCGTCGCGAAACGCGTGGTGCGTGCCCCCCGCCAATCCGCCCGCACACCCTTCGTTTATCGCTAACTTCGCCGCCGCTACCGTCGATCCGACCGACGCCAGTGTGCGCGCCACCAGCCCCGCCGACCAGGGGAAACCGATTCGCCGGATCATCGCCGGATCGAGCGTGCCGTCCAGAAACGCCCGACCGTACGCTTCGTCGTGGACCAGCAAAATGTCGTCCAGCGCGCCGGGTGGCGCGGGGCGAAGGTCGAATCCGCCCGCCGCTTCCAGACGCTCCCGCAACAGGCGATACTTCGCCATCGGGAACTTGTGCCCCGGCGGCAGCGGAATCTCGTGGTGGTCGCAGTAGAAGACGGTCACGCGCTAACGGCGCGAGAGGTCGCGAATCAGGATGTCCTTAAAGCGCATGTTGCCCTGCCCGCCGGAATGCAGTTGCAGGGCGATGGGGCCGTCGAACGATTTGGGCGAAGGGTCGGTGAAGTCGATCATCGTCACACCGTTCAAACGCGCGACGTAGCGATTGCCCTCGACTTTCAATAGATACTCGTTCCAGTCGCCCTGCCGCACGACGGTCTCGTTCTCGGGCGCGGGCCACACGATCCACTGCCGCCCGTCGCCGTAGATTCCGCCCGTGTGCTTCCCGATCGCGCAATCCACCTCGAATTGCAGGCCCTGTGTAATCGTCGGCGTGCCGGGCTTGAACGCGGTGTGGAAAAACACGCCCGAGTTACCGTCGCCTTCGCATTTGAATTTGATCGAGAGGTGAAAGTCTTTGTAGGGCTTCGCGGTCTGGAGATAGCCATACTCCTTCGAGATCGCTTGGCCGTGGATGGTGCCGTTGTCCACCACCCATTTCTCTTTGCCGACCTCCATCCAACCGGATAGGTCCTTGCCGTTGAAGAGCGAAACCCAATCTTCGCCGGGCTTCGCCGCGGGCGTTTGGGCGGAGAGGGTCAGCGACGCGAAAGACGCAACAAGAACTCGATGCACGCCTCTTAAGATAGCTCGGCTCGAATGGCGTCCGCGATGCGCGCGGACCAATACTCGACGTGTTCGGGATTCGCCGCTTCGACCATCACTCGCGCCAAAGGCTCGGTGCCGGAAAAGCGCACCAGCACTCGTCCCTGGCCGTTCATTTGCGCTTCCGCCGCGCGAATCTCGGATTGCACCAGCGGCAGGTCGGCCAGCGGACGCCGCTCCTTCACTCGCACGTTGACGAGCTTCTGGGGGTAGCTATCGAAGCCCGCGACGAGCTCGTCGAGCGGCCGTCCCGATTCGGTCTTCGCCTCGAGAATTCGCAGCGCGGTCATCAGGCCGTCGCCCGTGGTCGCGTACTCGCGAAAGATGACGTGCCCCGATTGCTCGCCGCCGATCGCCGCGTTCAACCGGACCATCTCTTCGAGCACGTATTTATCGCCCACCGCCGCTCGGGTCAGCCCGATTCCCTCGTTCTTAAGCGCGAGTTCGAAGCCGAGGTTCGACATGACCGTCGCCACGACGTCCGCGCCGAGGCGATTGCGCGACCGCAAATGACGCGCGCAGATCAACAGCGTCGCGTCGCCGTCCAGCACGCGGCCCGATTTCGAGACGGCCAGACAACGGTCCGCGTCGCCGTCGAAAGCGAAGCCCGCGTCCGCGTTCTCGGCCAACACGCGCTCCCGCAAACGGTCGATGTGCAGCGCGCCGCAGCCGTCGTTAATGTTGCGCCCCGTGGGATTCGCGCCGATGGCCACGACGCGCGCGCCGAGCCGCTCGAACAACGCCGGAGCCAAATGCACCGCCGCGCCGTGCGCGCAATCGATCACTAGCTTCAACCCGTCTAACCGAAAGGGAAACGTCGAAACCAAGTAGTCGATGTATTTCCGGTCCAGACCCGGATCCGCCGCCAGCGTCAGCGCCTCCGGGCGCACGCCGCGCGCGAGCCGCTCGAAGATTTCCAGTTCGATCCCGTACTCGGTCGCGTCGGGAATCTTGAACCCGGAATGATCGAAGACCTTGAGGCCGTTGTCGTGGAATGGATTGTGCGACGCCGAGATCATCACTCCGGCGGCGAACGGTCCGGTGCGAGTGAGCCAAGCCACGCCGGGCGTCGTAATCAAGCCCGCGAAACGGGGTTGCGCGCCTTCGCTGGCCAAGCCTCCGGCGAGCGTCTCCGCGAGCCACGGACCGGACTCGCGTGTATCCATTCCGATCAGCACTTGCGGGCTCTCGCGACCCGCCGACCATCGCCCTAACGCTTGCCCGAACGCGAACACCGTTTCGCGGTCGAGCGGCGGCTCTCCCGCCACCCCCCGCATGCCGTCCGTGCCGAAGAGCTTGCGGACCTGGGGCTCCATCGTCTTCACCATGTCTCCTCCGAACCGGCGCGCCGTCGCGCGGCGTCCTTAGTCCCCGATTCGCCGCACATACACCTTCACATCGACCGTCGTCGCGGATTCGATACGAACCCTCGGATTGTCGACGAAGATGTGCAGGCGGCCTTCGAGAATCTTGTCGCCGGTAAGCTTCTCTATTGTCCCAAAGTCGAATGGATCCGTCTCTACTTCGGGCGGCGGTTCGATCTTGCTCTTCGGACCGGATACTTTCACGGCGTTCGGCTTCGATTCCGTCCGCAGGACGACCACGCCGTCGGGCGCTTTACCGAGACGCACCGTAACCGGCACGGCGGCTTCGGCGTGGTCCTCGAGGGCCAGGCGCAACTGGAACGGTTCCGTGCGGACGACTTGGACGCGCGGCGGCAGTCCGTTGATCCCCGGCGCGAGATCGAACGTTCGCACCCCCGGCCCCTGGAATTTGGCGAGATCGAGCACTACGGCGGTCTGCGCGAAGCTCGACGGAGATAGCGATCCGCGCGGACCGCGAACCTGTAACCGGACCTCGCCGGGCAGGTTGGACGCGATGTCGAGGCCGGGCGGAAAATTCCGGAACTCCACCGGCACGCCGACGGACGTCGTTAACTCGGGAGCCTCGATTAACGCGATCCACACCATGCCAGCCGCCGCCAGGGAAAACACTTTTAACCAAAAGTGCCCGACGACCGCTTTCCAAATCTTACGGACGACGTTCTTGGACATGACGCTATCGAGGTACGGCGGTACGCCGCTCGGCGGGCGCGGATCGCCACCGGCCCGCCTTTCGTCCGGTGAGCAAGTGCTCCATTTGATCGATGGCCGCGTTTTCGATCAGCTCGCCGTGGATCGCGTAGGAGAGACGCCCGGTTTCCTCGGACACGATGATCGACAGGCAATCGGTCTCCTCGGTGATGCCGATCGCGGCGCGGTGACGCGTGCCCACGGTCGTAACCAGGTTGGGATTTACGGTAAGCGGCAGAAAGCAGGCGGCGGCGGCCACCCGCTCGCCTTGCACGATGGCCGCGCCGTCGTGGAGTGGCGTGCCGGGGTGGAAGATGGAGATCAATAAGTCGCGGCTGAGTTGCGCGTCGAGCGGCACTCCCGTCTCGATAAAGCTACGCAGGCCGATTTCGCGCTCGACCACGATCAGCGCGCCGGTCTTGCGTTGCGACAGGAACTCGATGGCCAGCAGAATTTCGTCGACCGCCTCGAGTTGTTCGCGGCGATCCTGGAATCCGAGCCAGCGGCGGCGTCCGATGCGGGCCAACGCGCGGCGGATCTCCGACTGAAAGAGCACGATCAGCACGAACGCGGTGTACGGCGCGAGCGCCGCCAACGCCATCGTCACCAATTGCAGGCCAGCCCACACCGCGATGAGGTAGAGCATCAGCAACAGCAACAGGCCGCTCATGATCTGCGCGGCGCGCCGTCCGCGGAGGTTGACCACCAATTGATAAATCAGGGCCGCGACGACGGCGATATCGAGAAGGTTGACGAGGGTTAGCTTCCCTCCCGAGTCCCTCAGCGCGGCGAGGAACTCAGACATTCGGAAACCGGTGGACGGCGTCGCGAATCGACACGCCCGCCACTTCGATTTTCGAGAGATCGGCGGTCCCCAGTCCCGCCGCCTCGGCGAGCAGCAAGGTGTTGTCGCACTTGGCGAAGGGGAACTGTCCCTTGGGCGCACGCGGGTCGTACCCCATGCACGCGGTGGCGACGGTATCCGCCGTAACGCAGTTGGTCCCCGCGATCGCGATGCCGGGCGCGGCCATCCCAAGGCCCGGGTTGCGAATCCAGGGGCCTTCGCCGCCGGTCATGGTTTCGATGCCGTCGATGAAAGCCAAATCGATGGGGCGCGCCGAGACCACGTCCACGGTGATGCGCGGCATGCGATGAAAAGCGTCGCGCGGCGAGGCGGTATCGAGTTCCGACGGCGCCGATTTCGACGGCTGGCGTTTCCCCGCGTGACAAATCGCGCCGCGCCCGGCGGTGGGCGATTCGTTCGGTTCGTCGACGCCCGCCGAGTCCCCGTAAATCGACGCGGGCGTGTTGCCGAAACAGTTTTTCATCGATAGCGTCACGCCGCACGTCGCGTGATTTTTCAGCTTCGCCATCGAAACGAAAACGTCGGTTTCCTCGAACGATCGGTTCAAATCGAACGCCGGAAAAATATAGCCGCCGTGCGAGGCCTTGAGGCGCGCATAGCTCTTGAACTTCCCGGCCGAATTCGTGTTGACGAACTCGACGTTCGGCGCGGCGTTCAGCAGGGCGCGCACGTTCCAGCCGGAATCGAGCAGATACTCTTCGAGCGGTCCGGCGGTGCCCCAGGCGCTTTCGACGAAGCGGATGCGGCGCGCTCCGGCCCGGTGAAGCAAGTGAGCCATCGCGCCGATGGTTTTCGGGTGCGTGTAATGCGAAACGCCCAACGGACGGCCCTGGAAACGCAAGGCCGGAGAGCCGGTGAGATTCACCTTCACCGTCACCGTCTTGTTCTTAACAATCCGCCCTAGACCGCCGATCTTGTCGAACAAATCGGCCATCGCCGCCGTGACGTCCTCGCGGTAGTCGGGGATTTTGGCGATCGCGACCGGCGCGGTGGGCGGCTCTTTCGCGAACCCTTTCGCCAACGTGGCCGGAACGGCTCCGGCGGCGGTGAGAAACTCACGGCGCTGCATACCGCAAGTGTCTCTCAAAACTAACGCCGCTCGAAGACGATCGCCGCTACTACGCCGACTCGGGGAATCTCTACGCCGGTTCCGTCGTCCGTCGGGAAGAGCGTCAGCGGAACCGGCGCGGCGTCCGGAGCGAAAAGTGTCGCCTTGACGATCCCACTTAATAGGTGCGCCGTGATGTCTTCCGCCGAATAGTTCGAGTAGTTCGCCAGTTGCAGAACCAATTGTCGGCCGCCGGTCGAAACGGTGAAGTTGGACAGCATGCTCGACACGTTGAACAGGCGGACGCCGAAGTTTTTTCGTCCGGTGACGGCGTTGACCTCTTTCCAGATCGCGTCGAGTTTCTCCACGTCCGCCTTGTCGAGCGTCACCTGATTCGGCTTCGGGGCGGGCATCTTCCAGCCCGGCGCGGCCGAGAGCAACGTGCCGCCGCGGCGCGTGAACTCGACAAGCGTAGCCGTCGATTGGCGCGCGAAATCGATGGCCGTGTCGGCGCCGTTCAATCCGGCGATGTCGAGCCGCCCGGCCGGGACGACGCGAAATGGCGTGTGCTTCGACGAGATCATGTCGAGCGTGCCGCCCGAGAGCAGCGCCCCCTCGGCGACGCCGTGAATCACGGCGAGCTTTCCCGCCGATGCGTGGAAGCGCCACTCGCGACGCTCTTCGTGAAAGCGAAGCTGCGCCTGGAGACGGTCCCAATCCTTGAGAGCCTTGAAATCTCGGGCTAGCAACCGCTTCGCGAAATCGCCGTCGAGCGTCACCACCCAACGCGCTCCGTGGGTCGCGGCGTCGGCGATCGCCTGCAAGTAGCGTTCGACGGGAAGAATCGTTCCCACGGGCGGCGGGTTCGCCAGCCAAATCGGTTTCGCGGTGAGGGTCCGCGCGAAGCGCAAGAAACCGGCGTTCGTGTCGATCCACGGCGCTCCGGAAGGCATCGCGGTTTGTTCGTCGTCCTTGGTGTTGATGCCCGGCCAAACGGCTTGATCGGTGGCCAGGAACGGCGCGCTCGAATCGAACGGTAGCGCGTGACGCGGATGAAGCGGAATGCCGTCCACCACCTCGATGTTTCGCACGCGCGCCGCCACGCGGAACGCTTCGCCCGCGCCGGGCGCGATCAAGTAGTTGATCGGCGACCGTTCGAGCAGGGCGAGCGACGTGGGGTCGTTCGAGGGCCAGCGGGCGGGGACCCACGCCGCCGGATCGAGCGCGACCGCCAAGGCAACGGCGAACGTCACCCTATTCCTCCGGCAGGAACCGCCGCAGGCCGTAGTCGTAAAGGGCGGTTCCGATCAACCCGCCGAGAAGCGGCGCGACGATCGGCGCCCAGAACACGCCGCTGCCGTCGGTGAGTCCGTTGTTCTTGAAACCGGCAACGGCGGCGAACAGGCGCGGACCGAAATCCCGCGCGGGGTTGATGGCGTAACCGTGCAGGGTACCGAAGCTCATGCCGATGGCCACCACGATCAGTCCGATCAGCACCGGCGCGAGATTCGCGCCGGGCGAGGAGTTGCGCTCGTCGGTAATGGCGCAAATTAGAAACAGCAGAATCGCGGTGCCGATCGCCTGATCGATGAAACCGGCCGCCGGGTTTTGTGGAAACGCGGGGAACGTCGTAAAAACTCCGGCGGTACGATCGAGGCCCGGGTCCGCGCGCTCGAACGCCGGACGGTAGTTGAGGAACACCAGCGCCGCCGCGCAAAACGCTCCCGACACCTGCGCCAGCATGTACGGCAGAACTTTCGGCCAGGCGAACCCGCGGAAGACGGCGAGCGAAAGGGTAACCGCCGGGTTCAAATGCGCGCCGCTGATCTTGCCCGCCGTGTAAACGCCCATCGTCACCGCCAGGCCCCAGGCGAGGTTGATGTTGGTGAAACCGCCGTTGACGATTTCGCCGGGCGCGCCGGTACCGAACAAAACCACCGTCGCTACTACGCCGCAGCCGATCAGGATTAGAATCAGCGTTCCGAGAAACTCGGCCGCGCATTCGCCAACCAGGGTCGATCTCATGAGAAGTGTCTCGAACGAGAGTAGCGCGGTTCGTGCGATACTACGCAGTTCCCCGTTTCGACGGGGGTCCATGCTGGTTCGAGTCCTTTACCACGATCATTGTTTCGACGGCGCCGCTTCCGCCGCGTTCTTCAGCCGGTTTCTCGCCGGCCGAATCGAACCCGGCGCGGAGTTCGCCTACACGGGCATGGCGCACACCGCCGACCAGATTTTCGACGACTCGCTGTTCGACGGCGACATCAACGCCATCGTCGATTTCAAGTACTCGCCCAATCCGAAACTCACCTGGTGGTTCGACCATCACCAGTCGGCGTTTCTGTCGCCCGCCGACGCCGAACGCTTCCGCGCCGAGAAACATCCGACGAAGTTCTTCGACCCCGGCTACCGCAGTTGCACGAAGTACATCGCGGAGTTGACGCGAGAGAAGTTCGGTCACGAAGCCCAAGATCTGGCCGAACTGGTGCACTGGGCCGACATTATCGACGGCGCGCAGTACGAATCGGCGGAGGTGGCCGTGAGCGTGAGCGCTCCGGCGACCAAGCTGGTGCTGGTGATCGAGGCGGCGAAGGGTTCGGACGTCGTGCAGAAAATCATTCGCCTGATGCAGCGCATGAAGCTCGAAGAGATCGTCGAACAACCGGAGATTCAGGCTCTCTTTCAACCGCTCTATCGGCGCCACCTGCGATCGATCGACGTGATCGGACAAAGGGCGCGGTCCGAACGGGGCGTGGTGTGGTTCGATTTGGTGGGCGACGATCTCGACGGCTACAACAAGTTCATTCCGTATTATCTGCACCCCGAAGCGACGTACACGGTTTCGGTGAGCGAGCAGAGCTTCCGCACGAAAGTCAGCGTCGGTTCGAATCCGTGGGTGAAGGGCGAGTTAAAGCACAACCTCGCCTCGATTTGCGAGCGCTACGGCGGCGGCGGGCACGCGAAAGTCGGCGCGATCAGCTTTCCGAAAGGCGCGATCGAACCCGCGCGGCAAGCGGCGAAGGAGATCGTCGCCGAGTTGCAAAGCTAGCGGGGCTACTTTTTTTCGAAACCGGCCGACGCGACGATGACGCCCAGTTCGCGCTGTTCGATTTCGCCCGCCGCGAAGAACTTGTCCAGCGCGAATTCGACCGTCACCGATTCGGCCATCAACGCCGCCGCCGGAACGTCGCGCAGGTAAGCGAACGTTCCCGCTTTCGAGTAGGTCTCCGGGTCCAGCTTCATTGGGCCGACGGACGCCGAGAGCGAAACTTTTCCGAACTTAGCGATTACCGGTTCGGGCGCGGTAAAGTTCAATCGCAAGCGCGCGCCATTTTGGGAAGCGCCGAACGGCGGTCGCAGCTTAACGGAAAACTTGCCCGTCGTCCACCGCCAGGCGTTCTGCTCCGGCGCGTGAAATCCGGCCACGAATTGCACTGCGGCCTTGGGATCGGCGGCCCGGACGAACATCAGCGTTTCGGGCGGACCCTCGATGGTCGCGGGAGCGTCCTTGCGCCGACACGCGATCGAAGCCGAGATCGCCAAGAGAAGAATCAGTCGCCGCATCGTTCCACTTCCACCAGGCAATTGTAGAAAGTCGCGCCGCCGCCGATATCGGTGAGCCGCTCCGAGGTCAAGACGTTCACCGTCTGCGCGTCCTCGGCCAGTTTGCCCCAACGCACCGACGGAATGCGGACCACTCCGGATCGCAAGCCGGAGGAGATCTCCGCGCGCAAGGTCAAGCTGCCCCGGTCGTTGAACACCCGCACTCGATCGCCGGTCGAGATCGAGCGCTGGACGGCGTCGTCGGGGTGAATCTTCGCGACCGCCGTGGCGCGGTCCACTTCCGGGCGATAGCCGAAGGTCGAGTTCATCGCGTCGTCGTGCTTCGAGGAAACCATCTCAAGCGGATACTTCGACGGCGCGCCAAGACGCGATTCGACGGGCGGCTTGTAGCGCAGCGCCTCGCCGCCCAGATTCATTTTGCGCTCCGGCGCGGCGAACGGCAGAAACGGAGACGGAATGTTGAGCCGGACGGAATGTTCGCGCTCCAGCCGGTCGAGCGTAATGCCCTCGAGAAACTCGTGTCCCGAAGACAGCGCGTCGCGAATCAGGTCGTCGTCGGAGGCGAACAACTCCGCGTCTTCGAGACCCAGCCGCCCGGCGATGAGCCGGAAGATTTCCGTGTTCGGCTTACATTCGCCCGGCGGGTCCAGCGCGGGACGCGCCATCTGCACGTGGTAGTGGCCATACGCCAGATAGAGGTCGGTGTGCTCGAGAAACGTCGTCGCGGGCAGCACGATGTCGGCGTAGTCGGCGGTGTCGGTGAGGAAATGTTCCAGAACGACGGTGAACAGATCCTCGCGGCGTAGGCCTTTGCGGACCAGATTCTGGTGCGGAGCGATGGCCGCCGGGTTGGAGTTGTAGACCGCCAGCGCGTGAACGTTTTGCGCGGCCAGAGCCGTGCCCAGCAGCGACATGTTCAGCATGCGGGCTTCGCGCTTCAGCGGCGAGCGAAGTTGCAGATCGGGGCGTTCCAGTGCCTCCGTATTGAATCGATGCGCTTGCGACGTCGAGGCTTGCAAACCGCCGCCCGCATCCTTCCACGATCCCGTCAACGCGGGCAGCGTCGCGACGGCCTGCATGGCGCGTCCTCCGCGCTCGCTGCGCTGAATTCCGTAGTTCACGCGAATGACCGTGGGCTTCGTCGTTGCATACTCGCGAGCGAGCGACACGATATCTTCCGCCGGGATTCCCGTGAGTTGCGACGCATTCGCCGGCGTGTACTCGCGCGCCACCGTTTGCAATTCCTCGAAGCCCATCGTGTGGTTCGCCACATACTCGGCGTCGTACAGCTTGTCGCCGAGGATGACGTGCATCATGCCGAGCGCGAGCGCCAGGTCGCTACCGGGGTTGATGTAGAAATGCCGGTCGGCGAGCGCCGCCGTGCGCGTCAAGATCGGGTCGATCGTGTAAAGTCTCGCGCCCTTGCGCCGCGCCTCGACGATGAACGGCCACAGATGCACGTTGGTGCCGTGAATGTTCGCGCCCCAAGCCAGGATCAGCTTCGCGTGGACGAACATCTCTGGCTCCGTCCCATAGCGGTAGCCGAGCGCTTCGTTCAAACCCACGCCGCCCGCCGAGGAGCAGATCGTCCGATCCAGCCGCGACGCGCCCAGCCGATGGAAAAACCGCCGGTCCATCGAATTGCCTTGAATCCGCCCCATCGTGCCCGCGTAGCTGTAGGGCATGATCGCCTCGGGTCCGTGGACGTCCGAAACACGCCGCAGATTTTCGGCGATCGTGTCGAGCGCCTCGTCCCAGGAAATCCGCGCGAACTCGCCTTTGCCTTTCGCGCCCGTTCGCTTCAGCGGATACATCAGCCGGTCGCGGTGATAGTTGCGTTCGAGATACCGGGCCACTTTGCCGCAAAGAAATCCGCGCGTCACCGGATGCTCGGGATTTCCGCGCAGCCGCGATCCACGCCCGAGTTCGTCGACGTCGATTAACAGCGAGCAGGTATCGGGGCAATCGAGCGCGCAAACGGAGTGGCGAGTCTCGGGCATGCCTCTAGTGTATTCGCCCGATTGCGCGCGCCATCCCGGAAGCGCACGCTGAAAGCATGGTTGTCCTGGCGTTGATCCTCGCGCAAGATTTCAGCTTCGCCCCTCCCGACGCCGCGTTTCTCGCGAGTTTGAACGTGAAACAGGTGCGCGGCGCGATCGAGAATCTGGCGCGCGAGGCGGGCATGGCGGGCCCGCTTCCGTTCCGGGTGCTCGATCGGGTGGAGCGCGTCCAGGTCGCGGTGGCGATGAAGGGCGACGAGCCGCAAATGAGCGCGTTGCTCGAAGGGCGCTTTACCGCCGCCGACGTCGCCGAATTGCGCAAAGCCTCGGCCGACCCGAACGCGATTCGCGTGGAGTTGCTCGACGAGCGGCGGATTCTGATCTCCGACAAGGGGCTGATGAAGAAACTGCCGAAGCCGACGCCGAAAGCCTTGGCCACCGCCGCCGCCCCTCCGCCGCCGGAGCCGCGCAAGCCGCAATTCGCCGTCGTGCACGGCATGCCCGGCGGACCGCTGCGCGTCCCGCTCGACTAGCCGCTACTGGACGAAAGCGCACAGCGAAGCGTTGTGCGCGTTATTGGACGATCGTTCTGTCGCCCGTCGGCGGCCGCTCGCCCCTCTCCGCCCACGCCCGCAGTTCGTCGAACGCCCGTCCGGTCTCCGCCGGCGTGATCTGGCAGTGCCCGTCCCGCTTGACGTACTGCTGAATAAACTTGTCCGACGTTCCCGCCTGCGCGGCGATCTCCGTATAGAGGTTCGGAATCCACGTCGGCACGATCGGATCGTAATCGGTATGCACGGCGAGCATCGGTTGCTCGATCTTGCCGGTCGGCGCGTAGTTGGCGCGCAAATACGCGGCGGCTTTCGGATCGGCGGCCACGCGTGCGATTCCCGCGTTGAGCGCCCGGTCGTCGTCGGATCCGCTATACAGAATCGACCGGTTGTCGAACGGATTGCCGCCCGCGCGTTGCGAGATCTCGGCGACGACGGCTAGTCCAAATACGATCGACCCGGTCAGTTCGTTTGACTTGACGCGCGCCATCCTCTGTAATTGCGCCGCCTTCGTCGGCTCCGCTTCGAGCGCCTTGCGGATGTTCTCCGTCAGAATTTTCGGATCCCGGCTCGACGACGAAACGCCGGGGAAGAAGTAGTCGAACACCAGCTTCGCGTCGAACGCTCCCCGCGCCATGAACCACGCCGCCGAAGCCAGCGGTCCGCAAAGCGGCAGCCCGCCGCGGTAGGTGGCGGGAAATTTCTCCATCATCGTCATCGTCAGGAAGCCGCCCATCGAGTGCCCGGTGATCCAGGTGTCCTTGGGAGCGCCGTACTTCGACGCGAAGTACCGCCGTAAGCTCTCGATATCGACGACCGCCTCGGCGATCGCCCAACCGCCCGCCGAGTAACCCGATTGCGCCACCGCGAATCCGCGGTCGAGAAACTGCGCCATCAGTTGTTTCGCGTTCGGCGCCGGATCGGCCGAATACGTCACCGGTTTCGGATTGTAGCCGTGGCAGTACATCACCAGAGAACCGTTCCAATTGTCCGGAACGTCGATCCGGAAGGCGGCTTCGTTGATGGAACCCAACTCCATCTTGGGTTCCGCGGCTAAGGGCAACAGTAGAAAGAAAGTCGCGGCAAGGCGCATGGATCGAGGATAACCGCTAAATTTCGCCAAGCGCCAGACGCCGCACGAAATCGCGGTCGCCGTCGAGAAAATCCATTTGCGGCATGTCCCGCGCGTCGACCCAGGCGATGTTCTCGAAGGCGCGAGCCTCGGGCGTTCCGGCGAAATCGCGAACGCGCAGGAAGATCAACTCGATCGGCGGACGTCCGCCGTAGGAGTACTCGTAGCGGATCGCCTCCTCGCCCACCGTCGCGTCGATGCCCAATTCCTCGCGCAGTTCGCGCTCCAGCGCTTCTTTCGGCGTTTCGCCCGGTTCCACCTTGCCGCCCGGAAACTCCCACTTCAGCGGGTGCGTGTCGGTCTTGCGGCGGCGGCCGGCGAGATACCGTCCGTCTTTCTCGATCAGGGCGGCGACGACGCGAACTCGGGCGGGCAAGTACGAGAATACAAGTTACGTGTATCCGCCCGCGCTGCTCGACCATTTCGCGAACCCGCGTCACGCGGGAGAACTCGCGCCGCCCGCCGTGCGGGTGGACGTGGAGAACCCCGTGTGCGGCGACCGTCTGCGCCTCACCGCGCGTTTCGAGAACGGAGCGGTGGTCGAAGCGCGGTTCCTGGCCAAGGGCTGCACCGCGTGCGTCGCGATGGGATCGGCGTTGACGGAGTTGATCGAAGGCCGTTCGCGCGAGGCGTTGCGTAAGTTTCGCGCCGAGGAAGTGGACGAGGCCCTAGGCGGGCTCGCCAACGAATCGAAGCATGTAGCTGCGCTGGCGCGCGACGCGGTTAAGGCGTTGCTGAACGCCGGCGATTGACGAGATCCCGCGCCGCCTCCGGCCAATCCGGGAACTCGAAGCGGAATCCGGCGTCGAACAAGCGGCCCGGCACGACTCGGCGGCTCTTCAAAATCAACTCCGTTTCCGTCCGTAGGAAAATCGCGCCGAGTTCGAGCATCCACTCCGTGGCGGGCAGTCCGACCGGAACGCGCGCGGCATCGCGCAATGAGCGCATGAATTCGGCGTTAGGCAGCGGATTAGGCGACGCCAGATTCACCGCGCCTTCGAGATCTTCCCGGGCGATCAGAAAATCGACCGCTCGTACGAAATCCCGTTCGTGAATCCAGGACACGTACTGCCGCCCAGAGCCGTTCGTGCCGCCCAGGCCGCGCCGCACCAGTCCCAGCAAGACATCGAACACGCCGCCGTGATCGGGCGACATGGTCATGGCGCTACGCAAAGCCACTTTGCGAGTCGCGGGCGTCGGCGCGTCGAAAAACGCTTTCTCCCACGCCGTCGCGACTTCAATGCTGAAGCGCCACGTCTCCGGAGCGTCCGGCTCGCCGCCGCCGATTTCGCCCGCCGCCTCGTCCATAGGGCGGTCGAAGACGTGCCGATAGATGGTCGCGGTACTCGCGTTCATCCACACGCGCGGCGGGTTCTTCAGCCCGGCGATCGCTTCTCCCAGAACTTGCGTCGACTTCACTCGCGACTCGATAATCGCGCCGCGATTCTCCGCCGTGTACCGGCAGTTCACGCTTCGCCCCGCGAGATTGATCACGGTGTCCGCGCCGTCGAGCCCCTCCGTCCAATCGCCAAGCGTCTCGCCGTCCCACCGAAACGCGGGATCCGCGCCGCTCCGGGACAGTGTCGTCGTCTTGTATCCGTTTGCCCGGAAATGCCTCGCGAGCAGTTGGCCAATCTGGCCGCTTCCGCCCGCCAGTACGATCCGCACTATTTCAGGCTAGCCCGCAGTGCCTCTTCCATCGGTGGAATCTTGAATCCGAACGGTCCCGGCTTCGACTTGTACGCCACCTTGCCCTCTTTATCGATCACGTAGAGCCGGTCCGGCCAGCCCGTATACGCGCGCTCCGTCGCGTTGTCGATCGTGTCGAGCAGCGCCGGAATCTTAATGTCCAGCTTGCGCACGCACGATTCGGCGACCGTCGCCCGCTCGCCGTCCGTTTTCGGATCGGCGAACACCACTTCGTCGCGCAGATTCGCCGAAAGCTGCCAGCCGTCGCTTGCGTGCGCCTCTTGGATATAGATCACGTAGAACGCCGCGCGATCCTTATACGTCGCGTAAATCTTGTTGAGGGCGGGAACCTCCCGCCGGAATGGCGGTCAAGTATAGCTACCGAACACGAGCACGACCGGCCGCGCGCCGCGATGCTCGGCGAGCGTTCCTCTTGCCGCGCCTTCGACGCCCGCGAGCGAAAAATTCGGCGCGACGTCGCCGATCTGCAACTTGCCGCCGCGTGCCGCGTTCCACATCGGCGGAAACGGAACGGCCATCATCGCCGGAGCGGGCAGCATCGCGATCCGCTTGGCGAACACGTCCGGCGGCGAAGTCATCGCCGCGTACATCCAGCCGAGAAAGCCAACGTACAGCGCCAGTACAACGCCCAAAATCTGCAAGACCCGCTTCATCGCCGTTTCTTCCGCTCGGATTCTATCAGCGAAAAATAGAGCCGTCGCTCTACCGCGTCCACGCGCGCCAAAACCACGTGAACTTTTTGTCCTACCTGGAATTGCCGCCGTGTCCGCTGGCCCATCAGCGAGCGAGTGTTTTCCTGATAGACAAACCGCTCGCCCGGCAGCGTATCCGCGAGCACCAACCCTTCGATAAACAGCGAATCGAGCTCGACGAAGAATCCGAACTTCTGCACTGAAATGACAATGCCGTGGAAGTCCTCGCCGACGCGTTCGATCATGAACTGCGCCTTCTTCCACTCCACCAACTCGCGCTCCGCTTCCGCCGCGCGGCGCTCCGTGAAGGAGCAATCGTCGCCCAGCGCGCGCAGTTCGTCGATCGCGGGCCGGTCGCGACCGGTCAGGACGCGATGCACGACGAGATCGGGATAGCGCCGGATCGGCGAAGTGAAATGCAGATACGTCGGCGCGGCGAGCGCGAAATGTCCTACGTTGTCCGCCGCGTAGCGCGCCTGCTTCAACGACCTCAGCATTAGGTAGCTAAGAATTCGCTCTTCCGGCTTGCCCTCGATCTTGGCGATTAACCGCTGGTAGTGCTTCGACGTGACGAGCGGTTTCGAGCTGTCCGGCAGGAACACGTCCTTGCGAATTTTGCGGCCGTCGCGCGTGCGCTGCACCATGTAATTGCGCTTTACCGGGATCGCCCCGATGCCGAGCGTCGCGCCGAACCGCACCGCCGCCTCCTCGAACTCCGCCACACGCTTAGGATCCGGCGGTTCATGGATCCGAAAGAGCGTCGCGAGCGCCTGCGATTCGAGATGCGCCGCCACCGCCTCGTTCGCGGCGAGCATGAATTCCTCGATCAGCCGGTGCGCGATGTTGCGCGGCGAGCGAATCACGCCCGTCATCGAGCCTTGCTCGTCGAATTCGATCAGCGGTTCCGGCAGATCGAAGTCGATCGAGCCCCGGCGGTCGCGCTTCTTGTTCAGGATTAGCGCAAGGTCGCGCATGAGCGCAAAGCGCGGCTCGCCCGCTTCGAGGCTCACGTTCACCGCCGTGTACGTCATGCGCGCCGACGAGTGAATGACGCTCGGCGTAAATCGCGCGGCGACGGTCTCGCCTTGGTGATCGATTTCGAGCAGCGCCGAGACGGTCAACCGGTCCACGTCCGGTTTCAGCGAGCAGATATCGGTCGAGAGTTCCACCGGCAGCATGGGGATCGCGCGATCGGGGAAGTAAACGCTGGTGCCGCGCATCTGCGCCTCGCGATCGATGGCGGAACCGGGGCGCACGTAGTGGCTCACGTCGGCGATATGCACGTGCAGCCGCCAGTTGCCGTTTTCGTGCTTGCCCACCCACACCGCGTCGTCGAAGTCGCGCGCCGTCTCGCCGTCGATAGTCACGCAAGGTTCGGGGCGAAAATCCTCGCGGGACGCGAGATCGACGTCGAGCGCGAGTTCCCGCGCCTCGTCGAGGACCTCTTGCGGAAAATGGTGCGGCAGACGGTGCTTACGAATCGTGATCTCGACATCGACGCCGAAGTCGCCCGGCGCGCCGAGAATCTCCACCACGCGGCCCACGGCGTTCTCGGAATCCTTGTCCGGATAATCGAGGATTTGTACGTTGACAATCAGTCCGTCGAGTTCTTCGGGGGACGAGTAGGTCTTCGCCGCGACGCCCACGCGGTCCGCGCTCGCTTCGGTCGGAGGCAGTTCCATACCCTCCGGAATCTCGATCCACTGCGAAAGTCGAGAATCGTGCGGCTTCACGAAATTGCCGCGCCGCCGCGCCAGAAACTCGCCGACTACCGTCTCGTTGCCGCGCGCCACCACTTTCGCGATCTCGCCTTCCGCGCGTTGCCCGTAGCGCCGCACCCGCACCAGCACGCGGTCGCCGTGCATGGCTTTCGCGGCCTCGCGCGGCGGGATGAAGATGTCGCCGTCGACTCCGGTCATCGGAGCTTCCGGCTTGACGAACCCGTACCCGTCGCGGTGCATGCGAATTTCGCCCCGCGCGTATTTGTGAGGGTCCTGCTTGTCGCGTATCTTCAAAGGGATGAGAGTCCGGCCAGTCACCATTCTGACGCGAGGACCGTGGCGTTGACGGTCTGCGAAGTCGAACTCGAGTTAAGCGAGCCCTCCCCCATCGATCGCGCCGCCTTGGCCGCGCTCGACGGAGATCTGCTGATTTTGGGCGCGGGCGGCAAGATGGGTCCGACGTTGGCGAAGCTGGCGAAGCGCTCCGCGCCCGAAAAACGCGTGATCGCCGCGTCTCGCTTCGGCGATCGCGAGACCGCGGAGAACCTTGAAGCGGCGGGTGTCGAAACGATCGCCGCGGATCTACTCGACGACCGCGATCTGCGCGATCTGCCCGACGCGGAGAACATCGTGTTCCTCGCGGGTCAAAAATTCGGCACCCGCGACAACCCCGCCGCCACGTGGGCGCGCAACGTCGTCTTACCGTCGAAATGTTGCGAGCGCTGGCCCGGCGCGCGATGGTGCGTGCTTTCGAGCGGAAACGTTTACCCGCACACGCGTTTCGGAGCCGACGAAGAGACGCCGCCCGCTCCGGTCGGCGAGTACGGTCAAACCGTCCTCGGGCGCGAGCGCGTATTCGAGTATTACGGCGCGCACGCCGTCTTTGTCCGCTTGAACTACGCGGTCGAGTATCGCTATGGCGTGCTGCTCGACATCGGGACGGCGGTGTTCGAACGGCGGCCGGTCGATCTCGCGATGGGGCGCTTCAACTGCGTCTGGCAGCGCGACGCGAACTCGATGGCGTTGCGCGCGCTGGGCCTCACCGGTCCGCTAAACGTGACGGGTCCGGAAACGTTAAGCGTGCGCGCCGTCGCCGAGACCTTCGGACGCATCTGGGGCGTCGAGCCGGAGTTCGCCGGTGCCGAAAACGAAACCGCCCTGCTCAACGACGCCTCGCGCGCTCTCGCGCGGTTCGGCTACCCGCTGGTGACCGCGCGCCAAGCGATCGAGCGCATTGCGAAGTGGATCGGAATGGGGGGCGCGACGCTCGCCAAGCCAACGCATTTCGAGAATATCCATGGGCGCTATTGAGCTACTCCGGCGCGGCGGCGCGATTCCGGCGCATCCGCTGGCGCTCGACGCGAATCGCCAGCTCGACGAGCGGCGGCAGGCGGCGCTCACCCGTTACTACCTCGCCGCGGGCGCGATCGGAGTCGCGGTCGGAGTCCATACCACGCAGTTCGCGATCCGCGACGCCGGTCTGCTGCGTCCAGTGCTCGAAATCGCCCGCCGCGAGATTCCGCGCGACCGGGTCGCTATCGCCGGCGTACTCTCGATCGACGACGCGGAACTGGCTCTCGATCTCGGCTACGACTGCGCGCTCGTGCGCTCGCCGAACGTCGAGTTCGTGCGCCGCGTCGCTAGCCTGCTGCCCGTCATGGGCTTCTACTTGCAACCGGCGGTGGGCGGCGACGCGCTGCCCTACGACTATTGGCGCGAGTTGTGCGAGATCGAGAATGTGGTCGCCATCAAAATCGCGCCGTTTAACCGCTACCAAACCGTCGACGTAATCCGCGCCGCGCAAAGCAAGGACATCGCGCTTTACACGGGCAACGACGACGCCATCGTTTGGGATCTCGAAAGCGAGTGGTGCGTGGGTGGGCTCCTTGGCCACTTCGCCGTTTGGACGCGTACCGCCGTGGCGATGACCGCGGAGCCGTGGAAGTTCGATCCTTGGCAGATCACCGACGCGAACGCCGCTTTTTTCGACGCGGCGAACGGTTTTCGCGGTTGCATCGCGGGCATCCACGAAGTTTTGCGGCGGCAAGGCCTGCTCGAAGGAGTTTGGTGTCTCGATCCGGACGAGGGACTAAGTCCCGGGCAATCCCGCGAGATCGACCGCGTCTACGAGGCGTACCCCGAACTCAACGACGACGAGTTCGTCGCCGCGAATCTCGACGCTTGGCTGCGATAGATTAAGGGCCTATGGCCGACGAGAGGAAGTACGGGTTCAACACGCGCGCCCTGCACGAAGGGTACGAGCCGGAGGCGACTACCAAGGCGCGCGCGGTGCCGATTTATCAATCGACGTCGTTCGTCTTCGACGACTCGCAAGACGCCGCCGAGTTGTTTGCTCTGCAAAAGTTCGGCAACATCTACACGCGCATCATGAACCCGACGACGGACGTGCTCGAAAAGCGCGTCGCGTCGCTCGAAGGCGGCGTGGCCGCGCTCGCGATGTCGTCGGGGCAGTCCGCGCAATTCATCGCGATCTCGTCGCTGATGCAGCCGGGCGACCATATGGTCTCGTCGGCGACGCTCTACGGTGGCACCTACACGCAGTTTGACGTGACCTTCCGCCGCTTCGGCTACGACGTGACTTTCGTCGAACCCGACGATCCCGAAAACTTCCGCAAGGCGATCAAGCCGAATACCAAGCTGCTCTACGGCGAGACGATCTCGAACCCGCGCGGCAACGTGCTCGATATCGAAGCGGTCGCCAAAATCGCCCACGACGCGGGCCTGCCGCTGATGATCGACAACACGTTCGCGACGCCCTACGTCTGCCGCCCCATCGATTGGGGCGCGGACATCGTCGTTCACTCGCTTACCAAGTTCATGGGCGGGCACGGCAACTCGATCGGCGGAGTCGTCGTCGACGCGGGCAAGTTCGACTGGATGTCCGACAAATTCCCGATGTTGAGCAAGCCCTCGCCCGCTTATCACGGCATGGTGATCGCGGAGGTTCTCCCGCAGATCGCCTACATTATCAAGTGCCGCGTCGAGGGTCTGCGCGACTTGGGCCCGTGTATGAGCCCGTTCAACGCGTTCCTGTTTCTGCAGGGGATCGAGACGCTCGGCATGCGCATGGACCGGCACTTGTCGAACGCCAAGGCCGTCGCCGAATGGCTCGAAAAACATCCCCAAGTGAGTTGGGTGAAGTATCCGTCGCTAAAGTCCTCGCCGTACTTCGCGACGGCGCAAAAGTACTGCCCGGCGGGCGCGGGCGCGGTGTTCAGCTTCGGGCTCAAGGCGGGCTACGAGGCGGGCAAGAAATTCGTCGATAGTCTGAAGCTGTTCTCGCACTTGGCGAACGTCGGCGACGCCCGCAGCTTGGTGATACAACCCGCCGCCACCACGCACCAGCAACTCAGCGCGGAGCAACAGGCCGCCGCCGGAGTGACGCCGGACATGGTTCGCCTGTCCGTCGGCATCGAGGACCTCGACGATATTCTCTGGGACCTCGACCAGGCGCTGAACGCATAGCGCGACTACAACGCCAGATTCACGAGAATCAACAGTACCGAAACGGCGGGCAGCACCAGCAGTGCCTTCTTCAGATTCTTCGCGTCGCCGCCGCCGATCGCGCCGATAATCGGCGAACTGGCGACCAACCCCAGCCAGCCGCACGTGATTGCGATGCCCATCGCGGTCGCCGTGTTTTCCTTAAACGCGTCGCCGACCATCGCGAGGGCGGTGGGGAACACGGGCGCCATGGCGATTCCGGCGAGGAACACCCAGAAGCCCGCGAGGCTCGGCGTGCGCGCTTGCAGCATCATATACGTCGTCGCCGACATCACCACCGCCGCGCCAAGCGTTACCGTCTTCGCGGGCACGGAAATCAGGATCGGCGATACCGCTACGCGACCGAGCAACAGCCCCAGGGCAAAGCCCAGCGACAGCGTGTTGAGCGCCTTCGCCTCGGGAATCCCCTGCGCCACCAAGTGCCGCACCAGCCAGTTCCACACGCCGACCTCCGCCGCGACGTAGAGAAATAGCATCAGCGAAATCAGCAGTAGCGTCGGCGAACTCAGGAGCGCGCCGAAATCGGGGAACGTCGCGGCGCCCGCGGGCGCGTTCGGAATCGGCGCGATCAGGTGCACGCCGAGCGTCAGAAGAGAGAGAATCGCCGCCGTGTAGCAGAGCTTCACCGAGTCGCCCTTCAAGAGATTCGCGGAAATGAACGGCGTCGCCAGACCGCCGAGCCCGAAGAACAGATTCAGCAAGTTCAGCGTGGTGCCGCGAGCCTCCGGATTGACGTCCGAGGCCAGTGCGTTGGCGCCCGTGACGATGATGCCGCCGCCGAGTCCGAGAATGAAGATCGCCGTAACTACCGACGAAAATCCGGACGAACGCGGGAGCCGTAACAGCGCCAGCGCTACCAACGCCAACCCGATCAGCAGCGCGATTTTCTTGCCGTTGGTATCGATCAGCGGACCCACGCCCAGCGACGCGATCACCAGCCCGATGGCCTGCGCCGTGGCGATCGTCCCGTTTTGACGCGGCGTAAGCGAGAATTTCTTCGAAAGGTCGGGCAGGATGGTCCCGAGCATGGCGGCGATCACTCCGTAAACGAAGATCGCCAGAATCGCGGCGAGAATCAGCATAAGCCGCTCAGGGTATCACGCCGCGCAAGATCGTCTAGAACAGCAGGCGCAGCCCAAGCTGGAGTTGCCGGTTGGACCTCGCCGTACCGCCGATGGTGCCGAAGTTCGGCGTGCCCAGCGTCGCCGCCGGTTGCCCCAACTGCGGCGTGTTGAAGACGTTAAAACCTTCCGCGCGGAATTCGAGCCGTCCTTGCTCGCCCAAAAACGGCAGGCGGAAGTTACGCTGCAGGCCCGCGTCGGTCGAGACCACGCCAGGGCCCGTGAGGATGTTACGTCCCGCGTTGCCGATCGTGAACGCGGTCGGAAACACGAACGCCGTAGTGTCGAACCATCGTTCGGGCGTCGGGTTCGAAAGCGCGCCGCTCGCCACGCGGTCCGGCCAGTTTGTGCTGCCCGTGCCCGCGTTGTCGAAATTCAGATTCAACGTATATGGAATGCCCGTCGAAAGCGTAGTGATGCCGCTGATCGCCCAGCCTCCGAAGACGGCGTCGCCGAATCCGGACGTCATCCAAGGCTTGCCCTTCCCGAACGGCAACTCGAACAAGCCGGACAGTACAAAGCGGTGCGCGGTGTGCTGATCCGACAGTCCGTAGTTCAATCTACGGTTGCGCGAGTCCACGATGGCGCCACTGCCCGCCGACGCGCCGCAGCCGTCGCACAGATCGATGTTCGACTCCATGTCCAGCGAACGTCCGAACGTATAGACGCCGAGAAAACTCAATCCGCTCGTAAACCGGCGCTCGACGCGCGCCGAAACTCCGTGATACGTCGAAGTCACCCAAGGGGCGACCGTGAGGATGCTGCCCGAGGTGATGATGCCGCGATACGGCCGCCGGTTGTTCACCGCGCCCGCGCCCGGCGTGGGTTGGTTGCCTTCGTACGCCCCGTAGAGTTTCACGCCCTGGTTGCCGACGTAGTTCACTTCGAGAACCGTCGAGCGCCCCAGATCTTTTTGGACCGACAAATTCCACTGCTGCACGTAGGGGATGGTGTTTCGCTCCGGCCAGGAGCGAATTTGTACCGTTCCCAGCGGATTCAGGCGATAGTCCGCTGGGTTGATCGGCGCGGGCCGCGCGGGCAAAGGCGTCGAAAGCCGGATCGTGCTCGACGGGTTTAGTTGATCGCTGGTAACCGTGAACCCGCCGAAGCCGACGAACGGTGGATTATTCGTCGTCCGTTGCGACACGCCGAAACCCTCGTCCTGCGCGAAGAAGATCCCGTAGCCGCCGCGAACGACCATCGCCGCCGGAGCCTTCCACGCGAACCCGATCCGCGGCGCGAAATTGTTCCGGTCGAGCGATTGCAGCGATCGCGGAAAGCGCGGGTCGCCCGCCAGAACGTACTGTCCGAAATTTGGCGACCCGCCGTCGAGCACTAGGTTCGCCAAGCGGTTGTTGGCGTCGTAGAACGGCGCGGTCAGTTCGTAACGCATCCCGATGTTCAGCGTGAAGCGGCTGGTGACGGTCCAATCGTCCTGCACGTAGAAGTAATAGTTGCGCGCGCGTTCGTTGGCGTCCGACGGCGTGCCGATGGTAATCGTGTTCGGATATCCCAGCAGTAGGTCGGCCACCGGCGAGCCCGTTCCCGGCCGCGACTGCGGATTTTGGGTGAACACTCCCGTGAAGCCCCAGCCTCCGCGGCCTTGCAGAGTGGCGAACGTCGGCACGTCGAGATACTGAAAATCCGCGCCCATGCGCAGCGTGTGTTTGTTCTTTACCCAAGAAAAGTTGTCCGAAAAGTTCCACACCCGCGAACGCTTGATCACCGGATTGTTGCCGAAGTTCGCCGGTTGATCGCCGATCGTCGGATAGCCCGTGACGCCGAACGTCGGAATCGACGAATTCACCTCCGGCGCGAGCGAGCCCGCGATAATCTCGTCGCGCGCGAGCGTCGCGTTCTGGTCGAGCGCGACGTAGTTGTAGGCGAAGCGCAGTTCATTCACCATGGCGGGCGAAAGAATCCGCGTGTAGCCGACGCCCCACGAGCGCGCGGGTACTTGACGGTCGACGGGCGTTTGCGCGGGCGCGGGCAGCGCGGCGAGCCGCGAAAACGTACCGTCGTCGAACGAGTAGCGTCCGAACAGCGTGTCCTTGTCGGTCAGCCGTAGGTCGCCCCGGAACGTCGCGTTGTTGAGCGTCGTCCGCTGTACGGGATTCGACACGTAATTGCGCGCCGTACCCGCGAGCGTCGGGTCGGGATAGCGGTCCGCCAACGACTTGCCGATGGAGTCGAAGCGCGACGCCGGGATCGTGTTGTTCGGAAAAAGATCGCGGATCATGCCCGCGCCCGCCGGGTTGGCGCGCGTGGTCGCCGGGTCGTAGACGCGCGTCGCGAACACGCCGTTCTTCTCGGCCGCGAGCGGCAGCGTCGAAATTCCCGTGTCCCCTTCGTTGATCCGCGTCCGCTGAAACGAGCCCTGATACCAGGCGCGATTCTTGACGATCGGCCCGCCTAGCGAGCCCCCGAACTGATTTTGCTGGTAGAGCGGTTGTTTCGACGTCGGCGGCAAAAAGAAATCGCGCGCGTCCATCGCGTTGTTGCGGAAGTACTCGAACGCCGATCCGTGAACGCTATTGGTGCCGGAGCGCGTGACGACGTTCACCACCGCGCCCGCCGACGCGCCGTATTCCGCCGAGTAATTCGACGTCTGCACCTTGAACTCGGAGATCGCCTCGAGCGACGGACGCATCGCGTCGCGCGCCCGGTTGTCCAGCCCGCGCATGTAGTTCTGGTTCCGCGCGCCGTCGAGCAGAAACGCGTTCTGCAGCCCGCGATTGCCGTAGGCCGAAAAGCTCCGGTCGCGCGACCGAGTGTTCGGCACCGCGCCCGCCGTCAGATTGCCTAGTTGCAGATAATTGCGCCCGTTGAGCGGCAGCAGTTGCATCGTGCGGTCGTCGATCACTTGACCTACCGTGTTCGAACGCTCTTCGAGCAACTCGGCGTTCGCGGTGACGGTCACCGATTCCGAGGTCTGGCCCGTTTCGAGCGTCAATCGCAAGCTCAGCGCGTCGTCCACGCGCAGCACCACGCCCGCCCGCAACAGCTTCTTAAAACCCCGCGCCGAAGCTTCGACGTTGTAGGTCAGCGGCCGCAGCAGCGGCGCGGCGAACGTGCCGTCGGCGGAAGTCGTTAACTCGCGAACGACGTCGCCCGTTTCCGCGCCGATCAGGCGGATCGTCGCGCCCGGAACGACCGCGCCCGATGGGTCGAACACCGTGCCGTTGATCGTGCCCGACGCCGATTGCGCGTACGTCGCGGCGGTCCCCAGCAAGACCAAAGCGAGAGATTTCATGCGGGAAGGCTATCACGCCCCTTCGCGAACGTTAGCCGAATACGGCCGACACCGGAGCGTGCCGCGTCAGCGTCTCCACCAGCGCTTCCCGGCTTAGCGGCTTGGTGAGATAGTCCGTCATCCCCGCCTCCAAACAACGGGCGCGTTCCTCGGGCGTGGCGTTCGCCGTCACGGCGATGATGGGCAGGGTGGAACCCGAAGCGCGAATGCGCCGAGTCGCCTCGTACCCGTCGAGCACCGGCATCTGACAATCCATCAGCACGGCGTCGAACGGGCGGCGCGCCAGCAGTTCCACCGCCTGCAATCCGTCGTCCACCGTCGTTACGTGACACCCGATTCGCTCGAGCATCAGCGCGCCGATCTTGCGATTCACCGGCACGTCGTCCACCAGTAGTACGTCCAGCGCGAGGAACGCGCACCGGGGCGCCTCGGGCTTACGCGGCGCGGCGACGGCCTCCGCCGGGATCTCGAACCAGAACGTCGATCCTTGGCCCGGCGCGCTGACGAACCCGATCTCGCCGCCCATCAGTTCGACCAGCTTCTTGCAGATCGACAGCCCCAGGCCCGTGCCGCCGAACTTCCGGGCCGTCGAGGAGTCGGCTTGTCGAAACTCTTGGAAAACTCGCTCCTGCGCCTCGATCGCGATGCCGACTCCGGTGTCCGCCACCTCGAACCGCAATCGCGCGTTCACCGACCGCACGCTTAACCGCACGTGACCTTGGTCGGTAAACTTCACGGCGTTCGTCAGCAGATTAAGCACCACTTGCCGCAACCGCACCGGATCGCCCGCCACCAGCGCGGGGGCCGCCGGATCGAGCGAGTGTTCGAGCGTCAGCCCTTTCTTCGCCGCCGAACCGGAGGCGATACGCAGGCAACCGTCGATTAGCGCGGGAATGTCCACCGCCGTCCGCTCGATTTCGAGCTTCTCGGCCTCGATCTTCGAGAAATCGAGAATATTGTTCACCAGCGCGAGCAGCGCCGAGCCGGAGACGTGGATCGTTTCCGCCAGATCGCGCTGTTCGCCGTGCAGGTCGCTTTCGATCAACATCCTCGCGGGCTCCAGCACGCCGTTCATGGGGGTGCGGATTTCGTGCGACATGGCGGCGACGAACTGCGTCTTGGCGCGAGAGGCGGCCTGCGCGGCCTGGTTCGCCTCCCACAACTCGCGGATCAGCTTACCCCGGATGTTGTATTGGTGTACGGCGAGCGCGGTCAGGTACGCGATGGCGATCAGCCCCACCAGCGCCAGCAGCAGAAATCCGCTCGAACGGTACCACGGCGGCACGACGGTAAACTCCATCGACGCGGGCGTCGGATCCACCAAGCCGTGATGGTCGCGGGCGGCGACCTCGAACCGGTGGCGGCCGGTGGAGAGATTCCGGAAGTGTGCGATGCCTCCGGGTACGAACTCCGACCACGCGCCACCGTCCAGGCGGTAGGAAAACGCGATCGCCGCCGACGGCGTGCGGTCCCAGCGGTCGTGGCCGGTGAAGACGATATTCATGTCGCCGGACGGCGAAACCTCGCGCGCGTTCAGCCCCTCGTCCACCTGCGTTTCCGGAGCGTCCGTATCGGCTCGCGGATGAAACACCGCCGGGCCGCGATTGGTAACCGCCCACAGGCGCCCCTTCGAGTCTTCGAGGATCGAATTCGCCACCGTCGCGGGCAACCCGTCCGAGGCGTCGTTCAGCGTCCATCCGCGCGGGTCGCGGCGGCCCACGCCGAACTGTCCGGAGGCGACTAGCGTTCCGTCGCGCAAATGGATCAAACGGCGCGGAACGCGTAAGGTCCCGGCCACCAGCTCCATTTGGGATCCGGTCCAGCGGTACAGCCCGTTCCGTCCGCCCGCCAGCAAACTTCCGTTATCGATCAGCAGGGAAAAGAAACCGGGCGGCGTCTTCGTTTCCGACGCGTCGATGCGCCGGTACTTTCCATTCGAAAACCGTCCCAAGGCGCGGGTGCCCGCGATCCAGATATCGCCGTTGGGGTCGCGCAGAATATCGCGGGCGTAACCTAGGTCAAACGACCGCCCGATGGATGTGGGCGCGCTCAACCGGCCGTTCTCGAGCAGGGCCGTCGCGTCGGATCCGCCTTCTTTGGCTCGGAGAAAAACCAGCGTCTGCGACGGCTCGATCAGAAAAACCAGCGGTTCGTAGCCCGGCGGGTTGGGAATCGTTTCGGCGCGGCCGGTCTCGGGATCGAAAATCGCGAGGGTGTTCGCCATCAGCAGAAACTTTCCGCCGGGCAGCGGCCCGGTGGCGACGGCCTGGCCCATGTCCATCACGAAACTCGGCGGAAGCGGATGTTGCTTCCAGGTGTCCCCCTCCATCGAGAAAAGCGATCGCGATCCCCCCATCCAGATGCGGCCCCTGCCGTCTTCGAAGATCGCTCCCATCCGCTGGCGCACCTGGGGGTCCGCGGAAGGCGCGCGCCAGGACGGATTGACGCGTAAGGCGAGCCCGCTCGACGTGGCTACGAAGAAATCTCCGTTGGGACGCGGCTGAATCCCGGTCACCAATCCGGAAAGCACTTCGCTTTTTTGATCGATCCCTTCCCACCGGGTCCCGCGCCGCCGGAACAGCCGGTTGTCTTCGTGCATCCAAACCGTACCCTCGCCGTCTCGCCAGGCGCTCAGGACGACGTCGGGACGCTGGGCCTCGGCGACCACGCTCCACTTACCCAGGGCGAGCGAAAGGACGACGCGCCGGCCGGTCCCGCCCTTGAACGCGGAAACGTACAATTCGCCGCCGGGCGCGGACACCGGCCGCTCCAAACGCTCGATTCCGGCGGGCGATCCCCATTCGGTCCAATCGGTCAACCCGGATTTGGCGTCGAAGCGGGTCCGCGCCACGCCCCGTTCCCCCGAAATCCAAACGGTCCCCGGTTCGTAGGCGTCGCGATCCAGATTCCGAAACGGCCCGACGACGGCGCTCCGCTCGCGCAGGACCACCGGCGGCCGGCCGCGTTGGAAGAACGTCAGGCGTTCCCGGTACAGGAGAATGGCCCGCCCGCCGCCGAGATCGAGAATCCGGTTGGGCCGCGGGACGGTATCTACCCGCGCGAACTTGCGGTTGCGAAACGCCTGCAAGCCCTTGCCGTCGAGCAGCCAGCCCGTCTCGCCGTCGATCGCCTGGAAATCCTCGAAAATCGCGGGCGCCCGGATCGTGTCCACGGTTCGGCCGTCCAAGCGGTCGATGGCCCCGAAATCGCCGTGGGTGACCCAGATCGAGGATCCCGGCCCCGGCGAAACCGCGCCGGTGAAAGACGACGAAAGTCCTTGATCCGCTTGCCAGAAACGCCAATCGCCCGAAGCGTTTACCGGTTTATGCGGCGCGTCCGTATCGTGCGCGAGCGTGGCGAGCGAGACAACGATGACCCAGGCCGACAAATCCACTCCTGGTAGTCTTTTCGGCGGGGAAAGATTCTCTCGCTAGGTTTTTCCGCGTACTCGCCGGATTCGTTACACTCGTCGTATGTCCGATTCGAGGCGCGTCGATTAACGGACCTGGAGTACCGAATGGGAATTTTGGAGGAAGCGCAAAAACTTCTGTTGCGGGCGCAGGTCCTTCAGCAGGGCGCCGCAGAAGACCTGCGGCGCATGGTGGACGAGGGCCAAAGGCGCCAAGCCGAAGCCGAAAAGCGGCAGGCCGAGCGCCAAGCCGAAACCGAACGCCAACAGGCCGAGATGCGCGAGGCGCACAAGACCGTCGAGGAAAACATGAACGCCCTGATTAAAATCATGGACGAACTGATCCGCAACCGCCCCGCCCCGCCGCTCAACTAAGCGAACCGGTACTTCTGCGTACGCTCGTCCCACAGCACTTTCTTGCCGTTCCGGTACGACAGCGTCGCTAAGTGACCCCCGATCGCCGCCTGCTGGCCCACCTTTACTGGAGCCACCAATTTCGCCTTCCCGGCGATCGCCTCGAACAGGTTCCGCACGTGATTCTGCACCGCCGGAACGTCGTTGCCCGGCAGATGTACGTTTACCGTCTTACGGGCCGCCACCTTCGCCGGAGGTTTGCCGCCGAACTTCTCGGGATAGAAGTTCAGAATCTGCCGATTCAAGACCTCGATCGTTCCCTCGTTCCCCATGAACTGCTCGCCGTACCCGAACCAATCGTTGCCGAAATAGCACGAGTAGTTAATGTGAAACTTGCCCGGATACTCGTAGATCGCGCTTAGCGTATCCGGAACCTCGCGGTCGTCTTCCGTCCAGCGATAAATTCCGCCCGACGCCATGCACGACGACGGTTCCGCCTTGCCGCACACGAAGTTCGTGATATCGGTCTGGTGCACCAGCAAGTCCGTCGAAATCCCGCCCGAATAGTCCCAATACAGCCGCCACTGGTAGTAACGCTGCTTATCGAACGCCCGATCTTTCTTGACATACGGCTCGACGCCCAGAAACTTCTTCCAGTCCGTGTTCGCTTCCGCGGCGTCCTCGGGAATCTTGTACCGCCACGCCGGATTGTCCTCGAGCGAATTCCGGTACCAGAACGCCCGAACGTAGTGAATATCCCCGATTAACCCGTCCTCGACCATCTTCTTCGCCTGGATATACAGCGAATTCGACCGGTTCTGCGTCCCCACCTGCACCGTTTTCCCCGACTTCTCCACCGCCGCCACGATCTCCGCGCCTTCCTCGATCGTGTGCGCCAGCGGCTTCTCGACATAAGCGTGCTTGTTCGCCTTGATCGCGTCCAGCAGCATCCGATGGTGCAAGTGCTCGGGCGTCATGATGAACACCACGTCCACGTTCGGATCGGCCAGCAGTTCCTTGTAATCGACGTACGTCTTCGGCGTATTCTTGCCTTTCGACTGCACGTTGTCTTTGGCGCGCGCGAGATTTCCGGCGTAGGTGTCGCACACCGCCGTTACCTCCATCAACTCCGCCGATCCGCCGTACGCCATATTCATGACGTGATTCCCCCGGCTGCCGGTGCCGATCCACCCGGCGCGCAGCTTGGAATTGACGTTCTGGCCGCTCAAAATCGCGGGCGCGGCGATGACTCCGGTCTTTATTACATTTCGGCGAGTGACAGACTCTGGCATAGCCGTTATTGTATGTCCATGCCACTTCGCTTCGCCCGCTTGGTCTTTGGTGCGTGCCTCGTCCTCTCGACGGGTGGCGCCGTTCTCGCGCAAGTTCTTTACGGAACCCTCACCGGCGCCGTCGCCGACTCCTCGGCCGCCGCCGCGCCCAACGTCCGCGTCGAAGCCTTCAACGTCCGCACCGGCGTCGCGAGAACGGCGACCACCGACGCCTCGGGCGTGTACTCCTTCTCCGACCTCCAAGCCGGCGTCTACAAAGTGACGTTCACCGCGCCTTCGTTCCGCACGGTAATCCAGGAGAACGTCGAAATTCTCACGAACTTCGTCCGTCGCGTCGACGTCACGCTCGCCGTCGCGCAGGTCAGCGAATCCGTCACCGTCTCCGCGTCGGCGAACGTCCTCCAAACCGACCGCTCCGACGTCGCCCACCAGATCGCTCAAACCCAGGTGACCAATCTGCCGTTCAACGGCAACGCGGGCCGCAACTGGCAGGCGCTTTACAAAATCATTCCTGGATTCGCGCCGCCCGCCGAACTGCATTCGGACGCGGGCAATCCGCAGCGCGCCCTCGGAGCGAACGTTAACGGCGCTTCCTACTCGAACAACAACACGCGGCTCGACGGCGCGACGGTCTCCTATCCGTGGCTGCCGCACATCGTCGCCTACGTTCCGCCCGCCGAAGCGGTCGAAGCCGTCAACATCGTCACCAACTCGTTCGACGCCGAACAGGGTATGGCCGGCGGATCGGCGATCAACGTCGGCATCAAGTCCGGCACCAACGACTATCACGGCTCCGTGCATTGGTTCCACACCAACTCCGCCGTCCGCGCCCGCAATTTCTTTAACGTCAATTCGAAGGTCGGCAAGAACATCTTGAATCAGGCTGGCTACACCTTCGGCGGCCCGATCGTTAAGAACAAGCTCTTCTTCTTCACCGATTGGGAACGCACCGTGCGCCGCGAGTTCCGCTCCGCGTTCCGCACCGTGCCCACCGACCAACTCAAGCGCGGCGATTTCTCGTTCCTCCCCGCCGCCGTGATCTACGATCCGCTCACCGGTACCGCCGACGGCTCTGGCCGCCAGCTATTCCCCGGCCAGATCGTCCCCACCAGCCGCATCGACTCCGCCTCCGCGAAGATGAACGCGCTTATTCCCGGGCCGAATTTGAACACCTTCCCCGCCAACTATTTCGCCGCCGGCAGTTACGACTTCAACCGCGACAACTTCGACGCCAAGGTCAACTACAACCCCACGGACAAGTCCTCGATCTTCGCGCGCTACAGCTTCTCTCCCAGCGATATCTTCGATCCTCCCTCGCTCGGCGCGGCGGGCGGCGACGCGCTGGCGGGCGGACAGCCGGGCAGCGCTCCGGGCCTGATTCAGTCGGCGTCGGTCGGCGGCACGTACACGATCTCTCCGCGCATGCTGCTCGACGCCACACTCGGATTTACGCGCCTGCGCCTCAGCGCCGAAAACGTCGATATCGGCAAGAACTACGGACTCGAAGACCTGCAAATCCCCGGCACTAACGGTTCGGACCGGCTGCAGGGCGGCTATCCACGCTTCAACATTTCGAACTTCTCGGCCATCGGCAATCCCAACGTCTCGAATCCGTTCCTGTTCCGCGACAACCAATGGGTCGCGAGCGCGAATCTCGGCTACACCCGCGGCGCGCACAGCTTCCGCTTCGGCGGCGAGTACACCTACTACACGATCAACCACTTCCAACCCCAGGCCGCCTTCGGGCCGCGCGGCGGCTTCAACTTCACCGGCGGACTCACTTCGCTGCGCGGCGGCACCGCCCCGGGACAATACAACGGATACGCCGACTTCCTGCTCGGATTGCCGAACGCCATGGGCAAGGACGTGCAATTCATCAATCCCGCCGCCGTCCGCATGCCCGGCTGGGGCTTCTACGCCCGCGATCAGTGGCAGGTCAACCGCAAGTTGACCGTCAACTTCGGCGCGCGGTTCGAGCGGTATCCCTTCGCCACGCGCGACCATCGCGGCGGCGAGCGCTACGATCCCGAAACGAACCTTGTCCTCATCGGCGGCGTCGGCTCCACGCCCACCGACACCGGCGTCAAAGTGCCTACGCTCCAGGTGGCGCCGCGCCTAGGTGTCGCCTATCGCGCGAGCGACCGTTTGGTGATCCGAGCCGGATACGGCATCTCCATCGACCCCGATTCCTTCCGCCGCATGCGCGATTCGTATCCGGCCACCGTCTCCTCGCAGTTCAACGCGCCTAGCGCTTTCCAGTCTCCGGGATCGCTCCGGACCGGCATCCCGGCGATTAGCGTGCCGGCCATCACGGACGCGATCGCGATTCCCGGCTCCGTGGGAACGTTAACTTGGCCCGAGGAGTTCCGCCGCGGCTACTTCCAAAGCTTCAACTTCTCCGTGCAGTCCGAAATCGGCGGCGGGTTCAACTTCCAAACCGCCTACGTAGGCACGCGCGCCATCCGCCAGACGGCGATCCACAACATCAACTACGGAACGCCCGGCAGCGGCAACGCCCGCCGCGTCCTCGCTCAGCGTTGGGGCCGCACGGCGGACACCAACATGTATACGCCGTTCAATACCGCCAACTACAACGGCTGGCAGAACGAGCTCAAGCGGCGCTTCGCCGACGGCGGGATGCTGGGCGTCGTCTACACCTGGTCGAAGTCGCTCGGCTACGCCGATAACAACGATTCCGGTCTCACCTGGAACTGGCCCGACATGTGGGACCGCAATCGCGCCCCTACCGGCTTCGACCGCACGCACAACTTCCAGGCCTACGGCGTCTACGCGCTCCCGTTCGGCAAGGGCAAGAAGTACCTCCAATCGGGTTTCGCGAGCGCCATCGCGGGCAACTGGCAGATCAACGGAATCCTGAGCATGGTGAGCGGCACTCCGTTCACCGTGGGCTCGGCGGGCACCAGCGTCGACGCGCCCGGCAACACCCAGACGGCCGATCAGGTGATGGACAGCGTCGCGTACCCGCGCGGCTACGGACGCGGCGTGAGCTACTTCGATCCCAACGCCTTCGCGCCCGTCACCGCCGTGCGCTTCGGCAACTCCGGCCGTAATATTCTGCGCGGGCCGGGACAGAAGAACCTCGACCTCAGCGTCTTCCGCGACTTCCCCTTGGGCGAGCGCTTCAAGCTTCAGTTCCGCGCCGAGGCGTTCAACATCACGAACACTCCGGCGTTCAACAATCCCGGCGCGACGGTCACCTCGGCCACTCGCAACGCGCAGGGCGTAATCACCAATCTCGGCGGCTACACCGAAGTCACCAGCGCCCAGAACACCGAGCGCCAGTTACGCTTCGCCCTCAAGGTGAATTTCTAGCTTGCGTTCGGTGCTACCGTGAAACTGTGAAGAACATCACGGTTTCCGTGGACGACGAAACCTATCGAAGAGCGCGCGTCGTCGCCGCCGAGCGGGACGCCTCCGTCTCGGCGCTCGTCAAGGCGTATCTAACCCAGCTAGCGACCGGAGAAACCGAGGCCGAGCGATTGAAGCGCCGGGAAAGCGAGATTCGCGCCGCCATCCGTACCTTTACCGCTTCGAACCGCCTGACGCGGGAAGACCTGCATCGCCGGTAAGGCATGTACTTTCTCGACACCAACGTCCTTCTCTATTCGATTAGCCGGAATGCGAAGGAATCGCGCAAAAGGGAGCGAGCCATCGCTCTACTCGACGGCGAATCGGCGGCGCTATCGATCCAAGTGCTGCAGGAGTTCTACGTCCAGGCCACCCGCCCCACTCGGAGAGACGCCTTGTCCCACGAACTTGCCGCCGGTCTAGTGGAGGCGTGGTCTCGATTCCCGGTTCAAGAGATGACGCAGCCCGTCTTTCGCGCGGCGCTGCGTATCCATCGGGCGCACCGGCTCTCGTTCTGGGACGGATCCATCGTGGCGGCGGCTCTGGCTCTCGGCTGCGATCGGCTGTACACCGAAGACTTGAATGACGGACAGGTAGTCGAAGGGATCGAGATCGTAAATCCGTTCGCTTGACCGCGACCCTACGCGCGTTATCGCAAATGTGTCGGCTACACCGAAGTGACCAGCGCCCAGAACAGAGCGCCGGCTCCGCTTCGCCCTCAAGGTGAAATTTCTAGGCGTCGAGCAGCAAGGCTTGCGTCGGGCCTTGGCGTGGTGGATCGGGCGCGAGGCGGCTATCGATCACCGCGAATCCGTAGAGATCGAGAATTTCGCGAAGCTTCATCCCCAATGAGTTCCAAGGCCGCCGGGAGAGTTCGATCGGTCGTACGTCCCTTTCAAATAGAGCCGCCGCTCGCCTCGTCGGATCGTGACGCGAGGGATACAAAAGACCATCGACGCCCTCCGGGTGCGAATACAGTTCTCTAGACCAAGAACGCGCCGAAAAGTGTTCCCCGGCGAAGAGTCGCGCATCCGCGCCAATCCTCGCCAAGCCATCGCCCGTGAGATCCACCAGCCTTAAGGGTCGTGGGAACGCGAATTCGGCGATCGCCCGCGATTCGAGCGGTCCACGAAATGACTTCGAAACCAATGGCGACTCGTCGTGAGCAGGGGTAGCGGGCCTTTCCCGCAGATTCGGCGGAGGTCCGGGTAGCGAACCCGGCCGCGAGCCCATCTACCGGGCTCCGTGTTCTCCGAACATTTGCGCCGCCAAAACGACCGCTTGAACGTCGCCGCGTTGAATCCGCGCGATCGGAGCCTCGCCTTCGAGGTCGCCGTTCGGCGAGAGCAGAAAGGCGAGTTGCATCCACCCATCTTTGTCCGGAAGGGCGGACAAAACCTGCGGAAGCCCGAGAAGCACTCCGGTCCCGGAAAATTGCAGCGCGGGGTAGGCGAACCGGCGCCCTAGGCGAACCGCGATCAGTCTGCCCTCCTCCCGGCGCCGGTCGACCGTGTCCTCGCTCAGCCCCAGCACTTCGCCGGCCTCTTTAGCGCTCAAGGTCTCTCCGGCGATCCGCAGCAACTCCCGTTGGGCCTGTAATCCACGAACCAAAGGTGATGCCAGCGGTTCGAATTGTTCCAGCTCCGAAAGGACCGCTGGGTCCTGCAGGGCTTGGAAAAGAGCTTCCAGATTGGACCCCGCATCGATCGACGCTTTGGCCGAATCCGTCGGCAGGACCGTCGCGATTTCCACTACCGCGTGTAATGCCCGCTCCAGGAACACGGCCCTTTCGGGGCTCGACTTGCCCATTTCCCACAAAACTCGCCCGATCCAATCCGGAATCGCCTGTGGGTTCGCTTTACCGGTCGCCGCCGCACGGTCGGCCGCGGTTCTTCGGTCTGCATTCGCCATCGCTCCGTCCAATCTACCGCAACACCAATTTCGCCAACCCCGGATTGCCCCCCGCGTCCGTCACCCGGACGGTCAGCAACCGCTCGCCCGTCTTGAACCCCGAAAGCCGTAGCCGGAAGGTCTCCGACGGCGAATCCGTCACGCCGTCCTCCGCCTCCGCCACCATCCACGGACCGGCGTCGATCGAGTACTCGCAGCGCCGCAAGCCGCTCGCCGCATCGGTGGCCCGCACCACGATCTCGTCGCCCTCGCGCGCCATCGTCACCAGCGGCGGCGTGTTGTCGATCCGCACCGGAGCGCTCACCAATTCGCCCTCCCGAGCCTCGGTCGCCGGGTTCGCCGACCGGTCCGTCGCGACGACCCGGAAAAAGTAGCGCCCGTCGGCCAGCGCGTCGCCGTCGATGGTGAAGCTGCTTTCGGCCAGATTCGCGCGCAGCGTCTTCCATTCCCGCTCGTCTTCGCCGCGAAAGCTCAGCGTGTACGTCAACGGGTCGCCGTCGGGGTCCTCGACCATCCACGCGATCACCAACTGGCGCGCGCCGGGGCGTCCGGCGTTCTGCGTAGAAGTCCCGGAAAGCGAAGACGCGCCGAAATCGCCCGAATCGGTCACCGTGATCGAGTACGCCGCCCCACCGGGCGTGGGTGTCGCCGAACGATTCGAGACCGGTGCGGCGGCCAGTTGCGACACCACCGTCACGCTTTTCACCGACGGCGGATTATTCTGCGGCCGATACGCCAGAGACACCGAGTCGAGTTCCGCGCCGGGCGCGAGTTCCGCCTTCCACTGCACGAAGCGCGCGTTGGGGCTGGGGATGCCGCTGGGCACCGTCAACGGGGCGCTCCAATCGCTCCAAGTCTTGTCGGGACGCGCCGAATTGCCGCTGCGCGTCCACATCTTTACCGCGCCCGCGCCGTGCCAATCGAGGCGTCCCCAGCGCGAGATCGATCCGGCGTCGTGCACGGGCGACTCGTAGGATCCGCTGACGACCGGTGCGCCTACCGTCTCGGCGAGCAGCGCTCCGGGCGACGAGGCTACCGCCATCAGCCGCGAATTCGACCGCAGCAGCCGCACGATCTCCCCGCGATTGGTCTGCTCGATCAGCGTCGTCAGCCGGTTCGCCAGGCGATACACGCGCCCGCCGCCGTCGGTCGAAAACACCAGTCCCCCCTCGTCGGCCGCGACGTCGAACGCGTTCTCTTCCTTCGACGACCAAAGCGTTTCCACCGTGCCGTCGGGCTCGACGACGTAGATCGCGCTCTTCTCGACGCCCGTAAGGTCGAGAATCTGCGGAGCGGCGGTCACCGTAGATTGCACCGACGGTTTCGGACCGTCGGGTTTCGGTTTCAAATCGAGCGCGGCCTGCGCCTCGACGGTAATCGTCGTCGTCGGCGCCGTCACCACCACCCCGCCGGGATTGTTCGTGGCCGGTACCGCCGCCGCGCGCTTCGCCACCGATCCACCGAGCGCGGCGACATACACGCGGCCGTCCGGCTGCGGCGCGATCGCGCGAATCTCCGGCAACGCGGCGTCGTAGACGACAAACGCCTTGTCGCGCGCCGTCACGCGGTAGAGGATGCCGTTGGGATCGCTACCCGCCAGCAGAGAGCCCGAAGCGTCGAGGGCGAGCGAAGTGATGTGCGATTGCCCGCTATCCCAGTACACTTCCCCTTTACCGGCGGCGGTGACCGCGAAAATCTTGCCCTGATCGCCGGTGCCGACGTAGAGCGTTCCGTCCGCGCCTACCGCCAGCGCCCAGATATACTTCGATTCCGGATTGAAATACTCCGAAGCCTTGCCGTTCGCGATCCGGTACACCTTGCCGTCGGGAGAGGACCCGGCGAAAATCGCTCCGTCGGGCGCGACGGCCAGAGCGAAGATTTCCGGTTCCGGCGCGGTAAAAACAACCGCCTTGTCGCGGGCGCGGATCACGCGGCCCTTGTGCCCCGATCCCAGATAGATTTCGCCGTCGCGCCCCGCCACCGCCGTCCACAGCGCCGATTGCCCGTCTTCGAAAGGCGTGGTCCAAGGGGCCGTAACGCGCAGCCGCCCGTCGGCGGTGAGCGAGACGTTCGAGAATCGGCCGCGCAGAAAATCCTGTCGCGTAGTCATTTCCCACGCGGTCGTCGAAGCGGCCCACGCGGCTCCGGCGGCGAGCGCCGTTCCAACGATGGCGGCGAGCGGCTTCATTCCTTTACCTCGATCTGGATGGTCCGTGTTCCGGCGGCGACGGCGTCGCCCAAGCGAATCTCGAACTCCGCCAACCGCGCGCCTTGCTGCGTCGCGAGCGACGGCGCGGGCGACGATCGCGCGAGCAGCAAATTCATGCCCGCCGGAACGTTGGCGAAATCGGCCCCGCCGGCCTGGAAGCTCGCGTCCTGCCGCCACACCCGGACCCAGGCGCTCGAGTTCGACCGCAAGGCGTTGAGCTGCGCTAGAAGCTGCGCGGGCGGTTTCGAGCCGGGCGAAAACAAACTCCGCGATTCGGCGAAGTTCGTCGTCGTCCCGTCGGCGGCGGTGACGTTCAGGGGACCCAGAGGCGCGCCCACCGGTACGGTGTAGGAGAACCGCTCCACGCGTTCTCGATCGCCCGACGAAAGAGCGACGGCCAACTCCACCGTATCGCCCGGCCGCACCGTCTTCCGCGACGCCGTCAGGTGGTCGATTTGCCAGATTTCGCGCGCTTCGCCCGCCGTCACCGACAGCGCGATTTCCTTTACGCGCACCGGCGCGCCGCCCGACTGCAGCAGGCTCGACAGCGGCGCGACGGCGGAAAGCGACGCCACGATCGGCGTATTCACGTCGCCCGCGAAGGCTTGGTTCAGCTTGAGCGGCGGCAGTCCGTCTTCGAAAGTCACCGCGCCTCGCACGGCCACCGTCGACGACCCCAGCGTCCGCTCGGTCGAATCGATCGCCGAAAACAAGATCATCTGAAGCAGAAACGGAGCCAAGCTCGGTTCGCGGACCATTTCCATGCGGTAGCGCTCGCGGCGCGAGGCTCCGGCAACCTCGACCGTCACCGGAATTGTGGACGCCCGCGCGTTCCACTTGCCGACGACGGCCGCGTTGCCGTCCGTCGTCATCACGCCCAGCGGCTCCCGGCTGGCGGAGATCTTGTAGCTGACTTCGACGCTGGGCAGCAGCGTAATTACTTCGGCGCGGGAGAAGGGAAGTTCGGTCGAGCCGAGCGAAAGGAAGCGGTGGCCGAAGGCGTATATGCGGTCCCGGTCGACGTGCGTCACCGTGCCGTCGGCGCCGATCTGCATGTCGCCCGAAACCAGCAGGACGCTGATCATCGACCCCGGCTCCGGTTTGGAACTCGCGCCCCCGCCGCTCGCGCCCGATCCTTGCCCGCCGATCCCTTGCAGCGGCGACAGTCCCAGGTCGCGCCAGCGCCCTGCGAAATGCTCGATGGTTCGGGACGTGAACCCCGAAAATCGCACCGGCGTCGCGACTTCGGCCAAGCGCGCCTCGCCCCACTTGACTTCGGCGCGCGGCGCGGGCGGCGTCGCGGGCGCGACGGCGATCATTTCTTCGATGGGGCGAATCCCGGCGATCGGCTCCTTCGAGAAGGGAAACGCGAGCGCCACCGCCCCGGCGAGCTTCCCGTCGATCCAGACCGGGCTGCCCGACATCCCTTGCAGCACGCCGGTGCGCTCGATCGGCCCGCCCGAAAGCCGGGCGAGGATAATGTTCTGCCGCGGACCCACGTTTTCGAGCACGCCGAGCACTTCTACCTGGAATTCCTCGATCTTGCCTCCCGAAAACACCGTTCGCCCCACGCCTTTTTGTCCCGCCTGAATCCCGGAGACCGGCAGAAACGTATTCTGCCCCGGGACGGGAAGCGCCGATAGGGAGAGTAGGACGAGAATGAAGCGCCGTAACCGCACTTTCTTTAGAGTATGCTCAAGAGCGGCGCGGTTTCCGGTTCTTTTCGGTAGGACTTTCGTCCTGTGTCTAGGTTCGTTGTCGGTTCAGTAGCGCTGTGATTTACTAAGGATGAGGTGGATATGGGTGCACCCCCACAAACTCCGGTCATGACCGGGGAGCCGGAAGCCACTCCGGCGGTCGCGGCCCCGGAGACGGCGAAAAGCTCCGTGCCTTGGGTGGCGATCGCTTGGTTTTTCGTTCTTTTAGTCGTTTGTTATCTCCCGGTTTTGCAACGACTTGTGACCCAATGGGCCAACGACGAGGACATGGGGCACGGGTTTTTCGTACCGGCGGTGGCGGGTTACATCCTCTGGTTGAACCGCGAAAAGCTGCTCCAAATGCCCTGGAAAGGGGCCAATTTGGGACTTATTTTGCTGTTTTGGGGCGCTTTTCAGCTCGTTATCGGTACTTTAGGGGCCGAGTTGTTCCTGCAACGGACGGCGTTCATCGTGTCGCTGGCGGGGGTGGTGCTCTATCTGGGGGGCATGGCGGTGTTCCGGGAGATGCTGTTTCCGCTTTTCCTGCTGGTGTTCATGGTGCCGCTGCCGGCGATCATCTATAGCCAGATCACTTTCCCCTTGCAACTGTTCGCGAGCGCGGTGGCCGAGACGGCGCTGGGCGCGATCGGCATTCCGGTGCTGCGCGAAGGCAACGTTCTCGAATTGGCCAGCCAGAAGCTCTCGGTGGTGGAGGCCTGTAGCGGGATTCGGTCGCTGTTGTCGCTGACGTTCCTGTCGCTGGTCTACGGATTTTTCTTCGATCCGAAACCCGCGATGAAATGGGTTTTGCTGGCCGCCACGATTCCCATCGCGATTATCGCCAACGCCAGCCGCGTGACCATCACCGGCATCCTCAGCGAGATCAACACCGAATTCGCCACCGGTTTTTTCCACACGGTGGAAGGATGGGTGATTTTCATGGTGGCGCTGGCGCTTCTGATCGCGTTCCACAAGCTCGCCAATCTGGTTTGGGGGAGGTTCTCGCGTGCTTAGTTTTCTCTCTTCGAAACGCGCCCGGATTCTGACGGCCCTCCTGTTGGGGCAAGCGGCGCTTCTATTCGGGTTTTCGCGAAAAGAAGTGGTGCCTCCCAGTCCGCCGCTCGCCCAGTTTCCGAAGGACCTGCCGGGCTGGACGTTGCAGCAGGAAGGCGTGGTGGAGAAAGAAGTCCAGGACGTGCTCAAGGCGGACGATCTGCTCAACCGCACGTACTCCGGGGCGGCGGCTCCGGCCGGACTGAACCTCTTCGTCGCGTTCTTTAAGTCGCAGAGGACGGGGCAAGCTCCGCACTCTCCGAAGAACTGCCTGCCGGGCTCGGGTTGGGTACCTTCGGTTTCCGACGTGATTTGGGTGCCGATTCCGGGCCGCGAGACGGCGATCGAGGTAAACCGCTACGTCGTCCAGAAGGGCGATTCGGCCAGCCTGGTGCTGTATTGGTACCAATCCCGCGACCGCGCCGTGGCTAGCGAGTACAAGGCCAAGTATTACGTCGTGCGCGACGCGATCACGACCAACCGCACGGATACGGCGCTGATTCGCGTGGTGGTGCCGGTGCTGAACAAGGACATGGACGGGGCGGTGAAAGCCGCGACGGGCTTTATTCAGACCAGCTACGGGACGATTCGCCAGTTCTTGCCCGCTTAGCCGATAATCGAGAGCGTGCCCATGACGCTCCTACTCGCGGCGCTGCTCGCGCAATCTCCCGCCCAAGCGCCCGCTTCCGCTCCCGCCCCGGCTTCCGCCGGTCCCGATCATCGCGGCGATTCGCTGGCCCGCGCGATGGATAGCGCGATTTTTTACCTGAAACTGTCCGATATCGCGGAGGTCGATCAGGTGAAGTACACCGGCCCGCCGCCCGCCAAGGCCGCCGTACCGACCGCGCCGGGCGCGAAAAATCCGCTGATCATTAGCGCGTTCACGTTCGTGCCGAAGGGGCTCGACAAGTCGAAGAAACATCCCTTGATCGCCTACGTACACGGCGGCGTGCACTCGAATTTCTCGACATCTTCGTTGCACCACGTGCGGGAACTGCTCGAACAGGGTTACTCGGTGATCGCGCCCGACTATCGCGGCTCGACGGGTTACGGCGCGGGATTTTGGCGCGACATCGACTACGGCGGACGCGAGAACGACGACGTGCACGAGGGCGTGAAATGGATGCTCGAAACGTATTCGTTCCTCGATCCGAAGCGCGTGGGCATCATCGGCTGGAGCCACGGCGGCATGATTACGCTGATGAATATCTTCCAGTGGGCCGACGATTACGCGGTGGCCTACGCGGGGGTACCGGTGAGCGATTTGGTGGCGCGGCTAGGTTACCAGTCCGAGAGTTACCGAAGGCTGTTCTCGGACAGTTACCACATCGGAAAAACGGTGCGCGACGACATCGCCGAGTACCGGCGCCGTTCGCCCGTCAATCACGTGGACAAGCTGCGCACGCCGCTGCTAGTGCATACGAACACGAACGACGAGGACGTGAACGTGCTCGAAGTGGAGCATCTGATTACGGCGCTGAAGGCGGCGGGGAAGAAGTTCGAGTACAAGATTTACGACAACGCGCCGGGCGGGCACTCGTTTAACCGGCTGGACACCAAGCTAGCGCGGGAATCGAGGGCGGAGATTTACGCGTTTTTGAAACCCTATCTGAAGCCCGAAGTTCCCAAGAAATAAGCGGTTGTGCTATTTTCAATGAATCCGAAACCGCCGGTCAGCGGGCGTGGTTCGCAATCTTACCGGTTTGCGGGCGCGTGGAGGAGGCCCGGGGGTGGCTAGTCCGCCCCCGAGTTCGAAAGACGATCTAGATGACCGATCCCGCCGAACTGGTCGACACGCTGCCTTCCGGAGCGAAGGTGAAGCGAAGAAGCCTCCGCATGCGGGCATGTTCGGAGACGGACGCGAAGGGCAAGCTTTGCGCCGGGCATTTGAAGCGCTGGTACGATACGCCGGGGGAGTTGCGGGCGCGGTACGGAGCGGAACTATACCGGTGCGAAAAATGCCACACTGTCTACTTGCCTCATCCGGGGGAAGTTCCGCGAACGGGAACTTTGGCTTGGTGAGGCTACCCGGCCGCGGGTAGATAGGGACCGCATCGGAGCAGGCTAGGTGAGATTAGCGTCTCCTCCACCGATGCGGTCCGCCCGCGTGATTGGGCTGGGACCGCACTGTCGCCTCCAATCCGCCGCCAGCGAAGGACCCGCGTCCAACTATTCCTCCGCAAGGCCATCGAACCGGAGCGGCAATCGCGCCCCCGGGCGAGAAACCGGCAATCCAAGATCGTTGGAGCCTCGACGTAAAAAACCCCTCCGTTGCAACCGCGTTTCCAGCCCCGTAGGGCGGCCGTCGATTGCAACAGAGGGCAGGTTTTAGAGTGACTCCATCAATTCGTCGAATGTAGGGCAATTGCGGCTCCATTCGAGCGGTCGGGGTTGCGTGTTCCATCCAAAGGAGTTACCCGGACTTTGTGGGGCGCGGCGGTCGGCGGTTTGGCTTCCCTCTGTGTCGATGTGACACACTGGCGGATTGAGACCGCTCGCCCTGTCGTTGGCATCCCTAACCGTCCTTTCCCCGGTTGGCTTCGCCCAACAAGAGGAAGACTTCCGCGTCTATAAGGAATCGCCGAGAATCTTCCTGCGGCCCCAGCGGTTGCGGTTGGTCCAGCGCGAGAAGGAGCGGCAATCGATCCGCTGGCAGCAGTTCGAGGCGTTGATGGCGGGTAAGGCTCCGATGCCCGAAGCCGGGTTCGCCAACGCGCTATTCGCGCAGACGACGAAGGACAAGGGCTATTGCGCGGCGGCGGAGCGCGGGGTGGGCAACGACGCGCGGCAGATGGCGATCGTGTACGACTGGTGCGGGGCGGCGGCGCTGGGTCCGAGGCTAAAGGCCGCGGCGGACCGGTTGGGGGCGGCGGCCGACGTGCCCTCCGCGCGGACGCGCGCCCTGGCGGCGATCGCGCTGGCCGAAGCGGAACCGGCGTGGAGCGAGGCCACGCTGAAGGACGTGATCGTGCGGTGGTGGCGCGGGACGATGGTGTCTTCGATTCGCGCCGGAAAGCCGATTCCCCGGGGGCACACGTTGGCGTTGTTCGAGTTGCTGCACGTCGTCCGCGACAATCTGAACTTCGATCTGCGCGATCCGGTGCAAGGGCTGTTTCGCGACATGCCGGTGCTGCAACTGCTGAGCTACTACCCGGCGGCGTACCCCGGCGCGGAGAACGAATTCCGGATTCCGTATTACACGTCGGACGGCGAGCCGGATTTGAAGATCGCCGCCGAATCGCGCGCGGCGGAACTCGCCATGGTGGCCTTCGACAACAATCCGGTGGAAATCCAGAGCCTGCAATCGTGGCTGCTGCAGGACCGCTACTTGATGCGGGGAACGTTCGGGATCGTCTACGAGTATTTGTGGGCGAATCCGTACCAGCCGGGCATCACCTACCACTATCTGCCGAACGCGTTCCACGACAAGCGCGGCGGGCGGCTGTTCATCCGGTCGAGTTGGGAGGAGGACGGGACTTACTTCGTGTACGACAACGGCGCGGGACAGGTGTTCGTCAATGGCAAGCGCGCGGACGTGAACGTGGCCGCGCAAGCCAAGCCGATCCGGATCGGCGCGGCGACGGTGGTGCTGGGGAAGAGTCCGATGAAGATCGAGACGGGGTATACGGCGGCGGAGCGGGGCGATCAACCGCTCGAACCGGGCGAGAGGCGGGTGGAAGAGGATTGGTTTATCGTGGGGCTGAAGCCGGGCGCGCGGTACGACATCGAGGCGGACGACGAGGAGTTGGCGGAGGGGTTCGCCGACGCGGGCGGTATCTTGGCTCTGCATTACAACTTTCCGCGGACGATGACGGTGCGGATTCGGGAGAGCGCGCCGAGATAGTGGGCGGCTCGCCGCGCGCTTATGGCTTTTGAACGATTCTTCGGCGGGCCGCAACGCCCGCATAATGGAGCTATGCGAACGACCGCGTTGTTTTTCTCGACCGTTCTTTCCGCCGGGGCGTTAACCGACGCCGAGCGGGCGCACGCCACGGAGTATCTCGAAAAAACGAAGTCGAAGCTGGTAGCGACCGTTCGCCCGCTGAGCGAGGCGCAGTACAACTTCAAGGCCGCGCCGGACAAGTGGTCGATCCGGGAGTGCATCGAGCACATCACGGTGACGGAGCGGGCGATTTTCGGCGGCATGCAGAAGGCGATGGCCGCGCCGCCGCCGGAGGGGCTGTCGAAGGACCGGGATATTCGCGTCGAGAAGGGAATGCCGGACCGGACCAACAAAGTGAAGGCGCCGCAGGAGCTGGTTCCGCAAGGGCTGCCGGAATTCGCGACGCCCGCGCAAGGGGTGGAGCGGTTCGAAAAGATTCGCGCGGAAACGGCGAAGTTCTTCGCTGAGACGCAAGGCGATCTGCGGGCGCACGGATTTCCGCATCCGTTCTTCGGGATGCTCGATCTGTATCAGTGGACGCTCGGCTTGGCGGGGCATTGCGAGCGGCACACGAAGCAGATCGAGGAAGTCATGGCCGACCCGAAGTTCCCGAAGAACTAGTCTTTGACGAAGACGAGTTGGCCGAACCGCGCGTTGTTGTGCGGGGTGGGGTTGGGCGTGCCGGAATCGGACCACATGCTGAGGCGGCGGTTCGGCTCCACGCCGTCCCAACGATTGAGGTTCACCGTCCAGACCGCGCCGGGGGGCGGGGGAATCTTTTTCTGCATGTCCCAGAAATTGGACCAGGGAATCGCCAGTTCGAGGGACCAGCCGGAATCCTTGTCGCCGGTTTGATTGAGCGTCCCACGCAAATGCGTGGCGAGTTGCACGCCGGCGAAGTCGGTGTGATTGAGGTGCAGCGACGGTCCGGCGAGGTAGTCGTAGAGGATGGCCTTGGCGTTCATCTCCAAGCCGTAGTAATAGGGGTTGGCGGGGTTGGGGTTGATGAAAATCTCGACGGCGTCGTCGCGATAGGTGGGGTCGTCGCGTTTGTCGAAGTGGGCGACGATGTCCGCGTCCTCGCAATCGTAGCCGACGTAGAGGAAGTCGTCGTCCCAGAGCACGCGCGCGGTCGTCTTCTGCTTCGAGCCTTTCTGGAATTCCCAGGGGAAGAGAAACTCAACCGCCGCCGCGCCTTGCCAAGCGGCGTCGTCGAGCTTGCCGTCGACGGCGATTTTCGATTTCGCGCGCTTGACTTCGTATTTAGGGATGGGCGGGACGGTGCGGGCGGCGGCCTGGGCTTGGGCCGAGATCGGGGCGCGGCGCGCGAGGTCGAATTTGTCGCCGCTCGAAAGGAAGTAATACGATTTACCGGCTTCGTAGACGGCGACTTTACCGGGGCCGATCACCTCGAATTGGCCTTTCGCGACGACGATGGCCGTCGATTCGTCGATGCCGATTCCGAGCAACTCGGGGTGCTTCGCTAGGACGGGAACGAGGTCGTTCTCGCGCTTGCGGGCGAGCAGATGCTGGTCGATGGCGACGGGCGAAAGCCATCCGAAGCCTTGCTCGTAACCGGGGGCCATCATGATCGTGTTGCCTTCGCGCGCGCCGCGCACGAGGTAAGAGCCGAGGATGGTCGCTCCGGCGCTGGTCCCGCCGACGACGCCGCCACGCGCGAGCACCGCCTCGATTTCGCGCTGCGTGCGGGTGCCGAGATAGCTATCGACCAGCCGCCATTGCCGCCCGCCGGGAAAGAACACGCCGCGAGCGCGCTTGAGCGGCGCGACGAACTCCTCGGTATCGGCGATCTTGCGGTCGCGCGTGTGGAGCACGGTAATGTCGGCGACGCCCGCCTTCGAGAGAAATCCGCCTTCGACACTTTTCGCGTCGTACGTTTCTCGGTCGCCCGCCGTGGGAATTACGACCCAGGGGGCGGACGGACCACCGGCGAGCGCGACGAGTTTCGAGGCGATTTCCGGGCCAATGGCTCCGCCGCCAATCACGACGAGCGCGCCCGAAGCGGGCGAGGATACGGGTTGCGCGGCGAGCAGCAGGAGCGCGAGGTTCATACGGTCAAGACCGCCTTTCCAACGATTTTGCGCGCTTCGACGTCGCGCAAGGCGCGAGGGGCGTCCGTGAGAGGATATCGCGCGCGGACGGGCACGCGCAGCTTGCCCCGGTCGATCCAGTCCGCGAGAGCCGCTTGCGTTTCCGCCAGGTAGCCGGGATTCGCGTTGACGTGGCCGCCCCAGAAGGCTCCGACGGCGGCGATATTTTTGAGGAGGAGGCGGTTGGCGGCGAGCGAGGGAATTCGTCCCGCCGCGAAGCCGACGATGGCGAGCCTGCCGCCGGGACGCATACATTTCGTCGAGAGCTCGGTGACGTCGCCGCCGACGGGATCGTAAACGACATCGACGCCTTTGGCTTGTTCCACCCAGGAGGGGTCGCGATAGTCGATGGCGCGCTCCGCGCCGAGGGAGCGGCAGAATTCGAGCTTTTCGGGAGCGCCGGCGGTCGCCCAGACGCGTGCGCCGAGGGCGAGTCCGATCTCGATGGCCGCCGCGCCGGTACCGCTCGCGCCCGCGTGGACGAGAAGCGTTTCGCCGGGCTGGAGTTTCACACGCTCGGTGAGGACGAACCAGGAGGTGTGATAGACGATCAGAAATCCGGCGGCTTGGGCGTCGTCGAGTTGCGGCGGGGCGGGGAAGACGCGGGAGGGATCGGCGAAGGCGCGCTGGGCGTAGCCGCCCTGGCGGAGGAAGGCGACGACGCGCTCGCCCGTATCTTCGCGGAAGCCGCAGACCTCCGCGCCGGGGACGAAGGGGAACGGAGGCTTGTCCTGGTATTGCCCGCGAATTTGGAGGAGGTCGAAGAAGTTGATGCCGGCGGCGGCGACTCGTAGCGGGATGCCTTCGCCCGAGGCGGGGAGGTCGCCTAAGCGCATGCTTTCGGGTTCGCCCCAGTTGTCGACGAACCACGCGCGAGCGGCCATCCGCTCGAAGCTATCACACCGAACGAGCCGACACGAACGCTAGGTCGCTTGCTTGGCGATGGCCTGCGCGCAGAGATCGCGCAGTTCCCGCAAGCCGTCGCGGTCGGGCGCGGCGATGCCGTCCTTACCGTTCCAATCGGTGTAAAGGCAGCCGACCGCCTCTTCGTTAACGACGAGGGGGAGGATGAGCGCGCCTTGCGCGCCGGTGCGCCGCAGAAAGCCGAGGTGCGCGGTGGCGCTCTCGTCGAGATACAGTTCGCGCTGTCGCGCGAGAGCGAAGGCGATGGGATTGGTGTAGGCGTCGGAGGAGTAGCGGAACTGTTCGAGGAAGGGCGCGATTTCGTCGCCCGCGCCGAGCCGCGCGGTGATGGTGGAGCCGGTGTTGTCGCGAAGCGCGAGGAGCGCGCGCTGGGTACCGGCGAGCAGCATGGTTTCGAGAACGGATTGGGTGAAGGCGTTCACGTCCGGCGAGCGCTTGCGGCCTCGGATGAGGGCGACCGCCTCGCGCAGCGGAGTGAGCGCCGATTCGCGCAGCGGTCCTTCGGCGTTGTCGCCGCCGCTCGCCTCCATCGCTTTGCGAACGCGTTTCTCGACGCGGCGGTTGTCGAGGGGCACGGCCGCTTCCGACCAGACCTCGCGAGTCTTCTTGTAGGAAACGTCGACGATCGATTGCAGCGCGCGGGCGTCGAGATCGGCGACGGTTTTGTAGGCGTAGCGGATTTTCAGCAAGCGGTCCGGCACCTCGTCGACGGGCGCGTGATCGAGCGTTTCCGAAACGGCGAAGGCGAACGAGGTGACCCCGTGGAGAAAGCCGAGGGCGCTGCCGGCGATGGCGCGAGGTTTGGCGGAACTGATGGTGCGGACGACGTAGTCGTGCAGGTTCCAGATCTTGGCGACACGCTGGCCGAGTTCCTCGTAGGTGAACGAGAGAACGTCCTGGCAGGCGCGATCGCGCGGCTCGCCCGCGGCTTGCCGGGCCGCCACTTCCTGATGCAGCGCGGGCAGATGCAAGGCGGCGAGGAGCTCGCCCAGGTTGCGCAGCATGCCGCACACGTAGGCGTCGGACTCGGCCTGTCCTTTGGGGAGCGAGGCGAGTTGGCGGGCGAGATTCGCGGTGAGCGTGGCTTTAAGCAGCAGATCCTGCGCGGCGGTGGAGCGCGGTTGCGGACGGTTGAGAAATCCGGCGACCAGATTGCGGACGGCGAGATTGCCGAGCAGTCCGACGGCGGCGGCGAGACCGATCACGCGGCGTCCGGTCTTGTTGACGGCGGTCGAGTTGGCTTGCTTGAGAATCGCGGTGGTGAGCGCGACGCTGCGTTCGATTAGCGCCGCGAGGTCCTCGGCGGACCGGCCCTCGTCTACGGCGCGCATCACTTCGTAGGTGTGGGTGGAAAACGCGGGGGCCTCGTCGCGGGAGGCGATGAACTGAACGGCGGAGCGAAGTCGCTCTTCTTTCGAAAGCATTCGTGGATCCGTGGCCGCTACCGCTTCGCCAATACAATATTTCCATGAACGCGCGGGCGCGACAATTAGGCAAACACCTGAGCTTGGCCATCCTGATCGCGGGGGGCGCGACGGGGGAACCGGCGCTGCCCGCGGCGGTGCGCGAGGCGCTGGACGGCCGGTATCCGGGGTGGGCGCTCGCGCCGGTGAACGGCGAGATCGCGCGCTGGTTTTCGGAGTACGGGTTCGATTACGCGCCGAGCGTGGTCGCCGGAGATTTCGATAACGACAAGCGGCGCGACTACGCGGTGCAGTTCGTGCGCGGGGGAAAGTCGCTGGTGGTGGCGTTTCTCGACCGGGGCGGCAAATGGGAACGGCACGAGTTGACGGACGACGCGCCCGATCCGTTTACGTTTCTCTTGCGGTACTCGCGCGGGGAGAAGGATTTCGATTTCGAGAAGATGAAGCCGTTCCGGTATACGGCGGACGCCCTAGGCGTTATGTACTTCAAGAAGACGCCGTATACGTTTATGTACCGGCGAGGGAAGTTCGTGAGGAAGCTCGCGCCGAGCGACGAGGAGTTCGATACGAATTAATTCGTCCCGCGCATGTTTGGCGGCGGGAACGGATAAGTGTCCGGCAGCACCTTTACGGCGGTCGTCACTTTGATTGGGTACTTGATGCCGCTCGGGTAGGTCAGTTCGATAAACGACGCGGTGAAGCCTTTGGGCGGCGCGGCGATTTTCGCAGAGTACTTGCCGGGAGCGACGGCGGAGAGCGGCGTCGAACGGTAGGCTTTTCCGATCTTCTCCATGCGGAAGTCGCGAGCGTCGGGGTTGGTGGCCTGCCACAGTAGCACCTCGGAAGGCTGGTCCGTCGTCGAGACTTCGATGGAGTCCGCGTTCACTTTCCAGGAGTAGCGGGGGCGGGCCTTTTCGGTCCGCACTAGATCGTAGAACGCCGCCATCGAGGTCGCGGCGTCGGTGCCGCGCAGCGAATGGTCGGAGTTCGGCACGTAGCGCAGGTGCTTCTCGCCGGGGAGATCGTCGAAGTAGAACTGCGAGCCGTCGGGCAGGAAGAACTGATCGCCCGCCGAGTTCACGATGTATTTCGGCATCGTGTAGCGCGCGCGGTAGCTGTAGGGGTCCTCGATGGCCATCAGCGCGCGATTTTGCGGAGTGCCCATCCAAGACATTAAATCTTTCGCGACGTAATCGCCGACGGCGGGCGCCCAAAATCCGTAGGCGCGCCAATGGTGGCTCATCGATTTCTCGACGTTCAGGACATCAATGACGAGAGGCACGATCGCCTCGACGCGCTTATCGACGGCGGCCGTGGTCCAGGTGGTCCAGCCGCGCTTGGAGCCTCCGGCGACGACGAACTTCGCGACGGTCGCCCGTCCGCCCGCGTCGCTCGCCGCGAACGCGGTGACGGTGTCCATAGCGCGCACGGCGGCCTTGGTCATCGGCAGGCGGAGCGGCCACTTTTCGTCGCCGGTCTTGATGAACTTGTCCCACGTGTAGGCGATGATTTCGTCCTCGACGAAGCCCTTGGGAGCGTCGGGGAATTTCAAAGGCTGGCTAGGAACCATGCGCAGTTCGGCGACGACCGACCCCGTGGCGAGCGCCGTTTCGGTGAGCGAGAGGTCGGGGTTGGCGGGCGGCTTCGACTGGTTGCTTCCGCCCGTGACGAAGAGGAATGCGGTGGTTCCGATCACTTGGCTGGGGCGGACGATCGTCAGCCAATGCTTCCAGACCGGCTTGTCGACTTCGGCCTCCGTTAGCCATCGCTGCGACGTCATATCGAGAACATAGGCACGATATTTGCCTCCGCCCTCGACGGTGTTGACGAGTTTCCATTCGTAGTTCGGATCGGGTTTCGCCACGTAGCGGTCAAGCGCGGTTTCCTGGGCGGAAGCGACTAGGCAGACGAGGACTAGCGAATAGCGCATGGTTATTTCACCGTTGGGTACTTGATGCCGAGTTGATCCAAGTAGGTCGGGTACTTGGAAGGATCGTAGTAGAACTTCTTGAGTTGATCGCGGTAGCGGTCCTGTTTGTCTTTGTTGAGTTCGACGGCCGGTTGGTCCTCGGCGGCGATCAGCGGGACGTACTTCTGGTCTTTGGTCTGGACTTCGTTGAAGTACTTCCACGCGTCGGCGATCAACGCGGGCTGCGTCAGATAGTCGAGCGCGGTGAGCGCCTGCGCTTTCGCTCCGGCGAGCGAGCCTTTGTGCGCGATCGGCGTCGCCATCGAAATCGCGTTGGCCCAATGATGGCCGGGTAGACCGGGGATGTTCGCCGGGTAGCGCATGTAGGTCATGGGCATCACCCAGGAGATATCGCCCACGTCGTCCGATCCGCCGCCGCGCCGCATCTCTTCCTTGGGCGGTTCGGAGAGTTTCTCGATCGCGGTTTTGAGGCCGTCTTTTTGCGGCGCGTTGATCTCGCGCTGCAACGCCTTGGCGAGCGTCTGGTCCGCCTCGCTCCAGGTGGGCATGCCGACCATCTCGATGTTTTTGTTCTGCACTTCGGCGATCGGCTTATTGAAGTGCGTCGGCCACGCGGAGCCGACGATGCGCTTGCCGACGGTGGTGCCGGTCATGAGCGTGGCGCCTTTGGCCATGGTGTCGCCGAGTTCCATCAACTCGCGGATATGGATGTAATCGAGTTCGCGAAAGTAATACCAGACGGTCGCCTCGCTGGGCACGACGTTCGGCTGGTCGCCGCCGTTAGTGATGACGTAGTGGGAGCGCTGCTGGGTGCGCAGATGCTCGCGTTTGTAGTTCCAGCCGGCGTTCATCAGCTCCACAGCGTCGAGCGCGCTGCGTCCGCGCTGGGGCGCTCCGGCGGCGTGCGCCGCCTCGCCCTTAAAGGTGTACTGGATCGACGCGAGCCCGGTGTTGATCGCGCTCTGCCCGTAGCTCGTCGCGAACTCGCTGCCGACGTGCACGCCGAGCATGATGTCCACGTCCTTGAAAAGTCCGGCGCGGATGAAAAACGCCTTGGTCGCGACCAACTCTTCGGCGACGCCGGGAAAGACTTTCAACGTGCCTTTGACGTTGTGCTTCGTCATGAGGTCTTTCAATACCAGCGCCGCGACGACATTGACCGCCATGCCGGAATTGTGGCCCTCGCCGTGACCGGGGGCGTTCTCGATAATTGGATCGTGGTAGGCGACGCCGGGCTTCTGCGAGGCGCGCGGAATGCAATCGATATCGGTGATGAACCCGATGGTGGGTTTCGCGCCGCCGTTGTTCGACCAAGTCGCCACCCAAGCCGTGGGAATCTCGGCGACGCCACGCTCCACGCGAAAGCCGTTCTTTTCGAGCAAGGCCGTGAGATACTTCGAGGTTTCGTATTCCTGGAAGCCCAGTTCCGCGAAACTGAAGATCGTGTCTACCATTTCCTGGACCAGCTTTTGCCGCTTGTCGGCCTCGGCCAGCGCTTCCTTCTTGAGCGCCGCGAGATCCTGCGCGGATAGGGCGGCGAGTGCGAGCGAGCAAACGAATACGCGCTGAAGCATGAATCGAGTGTACTCTTCGCGACTGCTCTGGAGCGCCAAACCCAACCGCCTGGCGCGGCTGCGGGAAGGGGTGGGCGGCTATCTCGATTTGACCGTATCGAACCCGACGCGGGCCGGGATCGAGTACCCCGAAGACTTACTCGACGCGTTGCGCGACGCGCGAACGTTGACTTACGATCCATCGGCCGCAGGGCTCGCCCAAACGCGCGAGGCGGTCTCGCGGTATTACCGAGGCGCCGTACCGCCGGATCGAGTGCTTTTGACCGCCTCGACTTCGGAAGCGTATTCGTATCTGTTCAAGCTGTTCTGCGATCCCGGCGACGAGGTGCTGGTACCGCAGCCCTCGTATCCGTTGTTCGAATTTCTCGCTTCGCTCGAAAACGTCGTCGCCAGGCCGTATCGCCTGTTCTACGACGGGCGCTGGTCCATCGACCGGATCGAGGTTACGACGCGCACGCGGGCGATCGTCGCGGTGTCGCCGAACAATCCCACCGGGTCGTTGGCGGACGTGGAAGCGCTGCGGCGACTCGGGCTTCCGGTGATCGTCGACGAAGTGTTCGCCGATTACGCGCCGCCGCAACGGCGCTTCGACGACGTTTTCTACCTGAACGGCATTTCAAAAGCGTGTGGACTGCCGCAAATGAAGCTCGGCTGGATCGTGTTTCCGGAGGAGCATCGCGAGGCGCTGGAACTGATCGCCGATACATATCTATCGGCCAGCGCGCCGGTGCAGTACGCCGCCGTGCGATGGCTCGACCGCGGCGCGGAGTTGCGGCGACCGATCGTCGAGCGTTGTGCCGCGAACGAGCGTTGGCTACGCGAACGATTGCGCGGAACGCCGCTGACGCCGCTCTCGATCGACGGCGGCTGGAGCGTGCCAATCGAGATTCCGCGTGTGCGGAGCGAAGAGGATTTCGTTTGCGAACTGCTCGAACGCGACGGCGTGCTGGTGCAGCCGGGATACTTCTACGACTTCCCGCGCGAGGCGTTCCTCGTCGTCAGCCTATTGACGCCGCCCGCTATCTTAGTAGCCGGAGTGGAAGCCGGAATGGAGCGCGTCGTCGCGGCTTGCGCATGCTGAGCTACTGGCGGTCGGTTCTATTTACGATTCCGCTGGCGTTTGCGACGACCGCGATTCTGATTTGGATTTCTTACATCCTCGCGCTTTTCGACCGCCGCACGGTGGACCCGACGTTCCGCTTTTGGGCGCGCGCGGTGATGCGAGTATGCGGCGCGAGGCATCGGGCGCGCGGGATCGAAACGATCGACACGTCGCGTAACTACATCGTCGTGTCGAATCATCTGAGCCTGATCGATTCGCCGCTGCTGGTGTACTACCTGCCGCTATCGATCCGGTTTCTCGCGAAAAAAGAGCTGCTGAAGATTCCGGTGATGGGAGGTTACATGACGCGGACGGGCCACATTCCCATCGACCGTTCGAACCCGCGCGCCGCGCTCGAATCGATGAACGACGCCGCGCGCAAATTGCGAGCGAGCGGGCATAGCGTCCTGATTTATCCCGAGGGCACGCGGTCGATGGACGGCGAGTTACAGGAGTTCAAGGACGGCGCGGCGATGCTTGCGTTGAAATCGAGGTTGCCCGTGCTGCCGGTGGCCGTCGTCGGTACGAATCGCGTGCTGCCGGCGAAGGGTGTCGTGATCCGAAGCGCCGACGTCGAGTTGCGCGTGGGCGAAGCGATTACACTCGACGGCCACACGCGCGCGTCGCTCACGGCGGAACTGCACGCGCGCGTCGAGCGGTTGTTGGCAAGCTAGAAGAGTGAGCGACACCGCTTTACCTCCTTGGCCGCTGACGCTCGAAGGCGCGGCGCTGCTACACCAGATTTGCGAGACGGGAACGCCCGTGCCCGATCATCCCGGATCGGCGGCGTACCGCTTGGTGGGCCGTCCGGAAAAAACGATGCTGATCCACTTCCGCGATTCAATGGCGGAACTCGACGGCATCCCGGGCCGCCGCGCCGAGTACTCGTATGTGTCGGTGGTCGAACTGGGGTTGTACGAATCGACGATGAAGTTCTACGCGGAGACGCGCGAGAAAGGGATCGCGCCGGGCTCGCCCGAGTGGGACGCGGCGGCGGCGGAGACGCTGGACCGCCAGCGTAAAGCGATGCACTCGCGCCTGTATCCAACGATCCCGGACGCCGAATACGCGTGCTTCTATCCGATGAATCGCAAGCGCGACGTGGGGGCGAATTGGTATTCGATTCCGATCGCGGATCGAGCGCGGATGATGCACGAGCACGGCTTGAACGGGCGGCGCTACGCGGGCCGCGTGAAGCAAGTGATCTCGGGGTCGATCGGCTTCGAGGAGTGGGAATGGGGCGTCGATCTGTTCGCGGACGATCCGCTCGACTTCAAGCGATTGATTTACGAGATGCGGTTCGACGAAGTGAGCGCGGTATACGCGGAGTTCGGTCCGTTCTTTGTTGGACGGCGCGTTCGCGCCTAGGGTGGGACGGCGCGTTCGCTAGCGCGTGAGCTTGAACCCGAAGACGCGCTCCGCTTCGCGATAGTCGAGTTCTTCCGTTGTGTGGAACGCGCGTCGGAACCAGTCGGTCAAGTCCGTGCCCGCGGTTTCCGAGGCCACCGCTTGGAACTCGTCGAGCGTGTAGCCGCGCTCGCGAGGATACCGTTCCAGGGCGAGCCGCATCGCGTGGTCGAGCGACTTCGCGCCGTTCGTCGCCGCGCGAATGCGGGCGTCGAGCAACATGCCCACCGCCGCTCCTTTCGAGTAGTAGCTGATCGTCGTGCGCGCGGAATTTTCGCTCGGCCGGTAGAACTTGATCCAAGTGTCGAAACTCGATTCGGCGAGCGTTTGCACTTTGCGGCCCTCGCTCGCCTGCACGCTTTCCACTTGGCGGCGCAGTTCCTCGCGGTACTCGTCTTCCGAAACGACACCCGCGCGCCGCAGGGCCACCGCCGCGTAGTAGGTGGTGAAGCCCTCGGCGATGCCGAGCGAGGGTGTGTATCGCTCCTCTTCGTATTCGCCCGGCGTGAGTTCGCCCGGACGCAGCCGCTTGACGTTCCAAAGATGGAACAACTCGTGGCTCGCGAGATTGAGCCAGCGGAGGTAGGTTTCGCGACGCTTCGTCGCGTCGTGCGACGCCATCATGACGGTGCAAGCCGAATGCTCCATGCCGCCGCCCTTGCCGGAGAGGATGTTGAAGAACGTATATTCGGCGACGGGAAACGCGCCCCAAATATCGCGTTGCGCGCGCACGAGTTTGCGCAGATCGGCCACCGTTTTCGCGGCGTCCCACGCGCCTTTCTCGCCGACGTTGACGAGTCGGATCGCCGCGCCCTCGCTCTCGAAGGCGTGGCGCGCGGGATTACCGGCGACGATCGGCGAGTCGATCAACTCTTCGTAATCGCGCGCGCGGTAGGTATGTGGAGCGACAAGCGGCATGGCCGTCACGGATGTGCGCCACGCGCGCGGCAATTCGAGCTTCACCTCGTGCGGACGCTCTACGCCGTCGGCGAGGGTGAGGAACGTGGGCTGTCCATTAACGAGAGCGAACTCCTCGTCGACGTAGTTGTCCTGGACGTGCATCGAATTCGCGTATAGGCGATAGCGAACGGCGACGCTCGCCGCGCCGTTCGCGGGTACCTTCCAGCGGTTCTTGCGAATCTTCGTCGTGCCCGGCGGACCGTCGAGCCGCTCGACGTGTTGCGCGTACTCGCGCACGACGTACGCCGTCCAGACCGCCATCTTAAGCGTCACCGAGTCTCGTCCGCCGGTGGGATAGACGGCTTCGACTTCGATGTGGTGGCTTGCGGGATCGGGGAATCGCAAGGTGTAGCGAATCGGCGCCGCGCCCGCCGAATCGGCTAGTAGCGGGCGCGCGGCGCAAACTGCGAGGATCAAAAGACCCATGCCCGCCGCCACCGAACCCAAGAAACCCGCCGCCGCCCGCCTGCGCGATCTTTGGCCCGACATCGCGGAACTGGTGCGCCCACGCCGGGGCGTGCTGCTGTTGGGGCTGCTGCTGATGGTGGTCAATCGCGTCGCCGGACTGGTGCTTCCCACTTCCACAAAGTACTTGATCGACGACGTGATCGGGAAGCGGCAGGTCGAGACGCTGGGGCCGCTCTTGGGCGCGGTGGTGCTGGCGACGCTCGTGCAGGGCGTCACGTCGTTTACGCTTACGCAATTGATTTCGAAGGCGGGCCAGCGGCTGATCGCCGAGATGCGCCGCAAGGTGCAATCGCACGTCGGGCGATTGCCGGTGAGTTATTACGACTCGAATAAGAGCGGAGCTTTGGTCTCGCGCATTATGAACGACGTCGAGGGGGTGCGGAATTTAGTGGGCACGGGGTTAATCGAACTGCTGGGCGGGCTGCTCACGGCGGTGTTCGCGCTGTTCATGCTGTTGCGGATTTCGCCGCTGCTCACCGGCGTGGCGTCGGCGGTGGTGCTGGTATTCGGCGCGGTACTGGGAAGGGCGTTCGGGCGCGTGCGTCCGATTTTTCGCGAGCGCGGAAAGATTTCGGCGGAAGTGACGGGACGGTTGACCGAATCGCTGGGCGGGGTACGCGTCGTCAAGGGCTACCATGCCGAATCTCGCGAAGAGAGCGTGTTCGCGGCGGGCGTCGGCCGACTACTCGACAACATCATGAAGTCGATGACCGCGATCTCGACGATGAGCCTCGCCTCGACGGTGCTGATGGGAGGGGTCGGCGCGCTGGTGATGTATCTCGGCGCGCGCGAGATTCTGGCGGACCGGCTGACGCTCGGCGGGTTCGTGACGTTCACCGTGTTTCTCGGGTTTCTCGTCGCGCCGGTGTTCCAGATCGTCGGCATCGGAACGCAACTTACGGAAGCGATCGCGGGATTGGAGCGCACGCGCGAGGTGTTGCGGGAAAAACGCGAGGACGAAGATCCGCGGCGCGCTCGCGACATCGGCCCGATCGCGGGCGACGTTCGCTTCGAGAACGTAAGCTTCGCGTACGAAGCCGGAAAGACCGTACTCGACGGGGTGAGCTTCGAGGCTCCGCGCGGTACGGTCACGGCGCTGGTGGGACCTTCGGGCTCCGGCAAGTCCACCATGATCGGGTTGATCGCGGCGTTCCACGCGCCGGAGTCGGGGCGCGTGCTGGTCGATGGAATCGAGTTAACGACGGTGTCGCTCGCGAGTTACCGCTCGCAACTCGGCGTCGTGCTGCAGGAAACGTTCCTGTTCGACGGTACGATTCGGGAGAACGTGGCCTTCTCCCGGCCCGGGGCGAGCGAAGCGGAAATTCTCGAAGCGTGCCGCATGGCGCGCGTGGACGACTTCGCCGAAAGCTTCGAGAAGAAATACGAGACGGTGGTTGGCGAGCGTGGCGTGAAGCTATCGGGAGGTCAGCGCCAACGAGTGTCGATCGCGCGGGCGCTGCTGGCCGACCCGCGGATACTGATCCTAGACGAGGCGACGTCGAGTCTCGATTCGGAGTCCGAGGCGCTCATTCAGGAAGCGCTGGCGAAATTAATGAGGGGGCGGACGACGTTCGTGATCGCGCACCGGTTATCGACGATCCGGCGCGCGGATCAAATTTTAGTGGTCGATGGCGGGCGGATCGCCGAGCGCGGAACGCATGCGGAACTGTACGCCGCACGGGGGCGCTACTGGGATCTCTACACCAAGCAGCACGGCGTCGAGAGCAACTTATTCCTGCCCGGCGAGGAAGCGGAAAGCGAGGAGGCGAAGCCGCGTGCGTTCGCCGATGCGAGCCTTCGGGGCGCGTTGCGGCTCTAGCCGGAATTTAGTTCGGAACGGCGGCCATCCAGTAACCGGCGCGTGTGCGGACTTTCAGGTCCGGCTTATTGACGATCACCTGAATCTTGTGCCAGCCGCCTTCGGCCTTGTTGTTCGGGTTATAGCTGAGTAAGTACTGGCTGTGCAACTCCTCGCCGATTTTCCCGATCGCCTCTTCGAGACCTTTCAGTCCGGTGAAGTTCTGCTCGGCTCCGCCCGAGTACTTCGAGTACACTTCCTGCGGATTGTCGACGAAAATCGCCTTGGTGGCGGTGAAAATTTCGCCGATCACCGGGAAGATACTGCCGAACGTTCCACCGTAGCCCATCTGCATCGCGCTGTTCGGCGTCTGCGGCATGCCCGGAGGCAGCGGTCGTGCGGACACCGGCACGGGCGACGGCTTCGGGGGTTGGGGCGCGGTCGAGATTTTGTTGAGCCAGCGCGACATATTTACCGGGTACACGATGACGTTGTGCAGTTCGATGTCCTGCAGCGCCTCGCGAATCTTCGCCTCGCTGCCGTTGTCCTTGGTTTCGGCGATGAGAAGTAGAATGCGGCGGCGATTCGACGGACGATTCTTCAGCAGTCGCACGCTTTCGATCACCGCGTCGGTTTGGCGCGACGTGTAGCTTCCGGGCTTCAGCTTGGCGAGCGCCTCCGTTAGCTTCTTGCCGTCGTTGGTGAACTCCTGGAGAACCTGCAGGCGATGGTCGAACGCCATGATGGCCGCTTCGCCTTGCTCGCCGATCACGATGCTCTCGATCATCGAGCCCATCTTGCGAACCGCAGGCAAAACTAACTCGGTCTGCGCGCTCGACTGGATCGCGATCACTAGCGAGATGGGAATGAAGCTGACGTCTTCCTGAATGATCTGCTCCTTGTCGTTGTCGAGGAGGCGGAAATTCTTGGGTTCGAGTCCGTTGACGTAGTTGCCGTTCTTGTCGAGGACGGTGGTCGGCGCGACGACGACCGTGACGCGGTCCCGGATAATCAAGTCTTTTTGCTGATCCTGCGCCGTCAACGTAACGGTCAGTAGGGCTGCGAGAAGTTTCATCTCAAGTAATCTCCACTCTTGCCGCCGGTCTTTTCGAGTAAGTGAACGCGCTCGATGGTAATCGACTTATCGAGCGCCTTGGTCATGTCGTAAATCGTCAACGCGGCGACGGCCGCCGCCGTGAGAGCTTCCATCTCGACGCCGGTCGGCCCGGTGGTCGAAGCTTGCGCGGTCACTTCGATGCCGTGATCGGTTGTCCCGAACTCGACCCCGACATGCGACAGCGGAAGCGGGTGGCACATCGGAATCAGGTCGGAGGTACGCTTGGCCGCCATGATTCCGGCGACGCGCGCCACTTCGAGCGGATCGCCCTTCGGATTCGAGGGCAACGCGGCGAGAACTTCCGGGGACAACCGGACAAACGCGAACGCTCGGGCCGTACGCTTGGTCGCGGCTTTCTCCGAAACGTCCACCATGCGCGCTTCGCCCTCGGCCCCGTAGTGCGAGAGGCGGCTCATTTCGGCAGCACTCCAATTGGGTCGCCCGCGTTCCAGGACGAGCGCTCGCGATCGGCGACGAGAAAACAATCGGCTCGCGAGAGCGCGGCGACGTCGCTCGATCCTTGCCACGGCAACTGAGCCACTCGACCGCCGCACAGCGTCGCGGGCAGGAATCGCGTGAGGCCGGTCTTGTGCGAAAAGGGCGCCGCGAGGGGTGCGTGGTACATCGGTAGCCGCAGCGTAAGTTCTCCGCCTAAGCGCTCGACGGCGGCGCGCGCGAATAATTCGAAGGTCACCATCGTCGAGGCGGGATTGCCGGGCAGTCCGAAGAAGAACGTGTTTTGGGCTTGTCCGAAAACCAGCGGTTGACCCGGCTGAATCAAAACGCGGTCGAAGAAGAACTCCGCGCCGAACTCCGCGAGTACCTTCTCGATTAAGTCATATTTACCCGCCGACACTCCGCCCGAAAGCAAGAGTAAGTCCGCTTGCAGGCCGCGCTCGATCGATTCGCGCGTGGATCGCATCGTGTCGCGGGCCACCGGGAGAATTTCGGGCGCGCCGCCCGCTCTCGCTACCTGAGCGGCGAGCGAGTACGAGTTCGAATTGCGCACTTGATTGTCGCGCGGCGCTTCGTCGATCTCGACGATCTCGTCGCCAGTGGCCAGGATCGCCACTCGCGGACGTTCGAAGACTTCGCACTCCACCGCGCCGACGGTGGCGAGCCACGCGATGTCGGCGAACCCCAGACGCTTGCCCGCCGCGATCGCGACGTCCCCGCCGCGCGCCTCCGAGCCTTGCGGATTGACGAACTCGCCCGGTGCGGGTGGCCGGTCCGTCTCGACGAAATCTCCGTCGCGCCTTGCGTGTTCGACCATGACGACCTGATCCGCGCCCGCCGGGATGGGAGCGCCGGTCATGATCTCGACGGCCTCGCCCGAACCCAGGTTTCCGAAGAAAGTTTCACCCGCGCGGACTTCACCGATCACGCGCAGCCGACCCGGTAAATCGGCGCTTCGCACGGCGAAACCGTCGCGGATGGAACGGGCGACAGGCGGATAGTCGCGATCGACGAGAACGCTTCGGGCGAGCACGCGACCGGCCGCTTGGCATAGCGGGACGGTTTCGCGAGCCGGATTCGCCGGGGCGACGCGAGCGAACACGGCCGCGCGCGCTTCTTCGAACGTGACGGTCACCTGCTTCTAGTTTATGCTTGCGGTTTGCCGAACCGGCTTCCACTCGCCGAACAAGTGCGTCTGATCGCGGCGGGACAACTCTCGCCCGCCGAGTTGTGGGCCGCGCACCGCGAAGAAATCGAGAAGACGAACCCGACCGTCAACGCGTTCGTGCGCTTGTTCGATCCGCCGGGAGAACTCGCCCCCGGACCCTTGCACGGCGTTCCGGTAACGGTGAAGGATAGCTTCGATATCGCCGGTTACCCGACTTACTGCGGCAGTCGATTGCGTCTCACGCATCGAGCGGACCGCGACGCGGCGGTCGTTACGAAGTTACGCGCGGCGGGCGCGGCGATTCTCGGTAAGACGAATACTCCCGAGTTTCTCGCCAACTACGAAAGCGACAACCACATCGCGGGCCGCACCAACAATCCTCGCGACCTATCGCTCACCGCCGGAGGGTCGAGCGGCGGCGAAGCGGCGGCCATTGCGTCGTGTATGTCGGCGGGCGGCGTCGGTTCCGATGGCGGCGGCTCCGTACGCTGGCCCGCGCATTGCTGCGGAATCGTGGGATTGAAGCCGACTCCCGGGCGCGTTTCCGCCGCCGGACACTTCCCCTCGATCTCGCATCCCGGCGGCATGATGGGCGTCGCCGGACCGATGGCGCGTACCGTCGGCGACGTGCGGCTACTGTTCGACGTTCTGAAAGGCTACGACACCGACGATCCGTTTTCCGCGCCGGTGGAAGCCGTCCGGATCGAGAAGCCGCGCATCGGCGTGTGGCCGCGCTTCTACTCGACGCCGGTGCAAACCGAATGCGCCAATGCCGTCGATGCCGCCGCGCAGAAGCTCTCCGGCGCCGGTTACGAACTCGTCGAGTTCGAGCCGCGCGGTCTCGAGCGAGCGCCCAACCTATGGGCGTTTCTCTTCACCGAACTTTCGGCTCCGTTCACGCGCGAACTGATCGAAGGCCGTCGCGAAGAGACCCACTGGACCGGTACCGAGTTTCTCGACGCCATCGCGGATCGCCCGGAGCCCTCCGGTCGCCGCGTCGTCGAGGTGCTCGCCGCCCGCGACGCGATGCGCGCTTCGCTACTGCGCCAGATGCGCGACTATCCCGTGATTCTCACCGCCGGGGCGGGCATGACCGCGTTTCCGCATCGCGCGCGCCGTTTCGCGACGCCGGAAAAGGGAATCGGGCTCTTCGAAGGAACGTTCCCGCTCGTCTGGGCGAACTTACTCGGACTACCCGCGCTCGCCGTAGCGGGCGCGCAATTGGTCGGCGTGCCGTGGTCGGAGGAAACGTTACTCGACGTGGGCGAAGCGCTCAGCTCCACTTAAGCAAGGTACGTTTCTCGATTTTCGCGTCGTCGAGCTCGATGCCGAATCCCGGCTTGTCGTTCAGTGCGATAAACCCATCCTCGACGCGCGACGGATTCTTGTCGAAGTGGTAGTAGCTCGCCATCTTCAAAATCAGAAACTCGACCAACGGACACGTCATCGGCGATTGGCTGGCGACTACGTGTAACGCCGCGTGGATGTTGTGACCGTGAGGAATCACGTGTACGTCTTGCGCGGAGGCGATGGCGCAAATCTTCACTAACTCGGAAACGCCGCCGCACCACTCGGGATCGGCCTGCACGACATTTAGCGCGTTGGCGCGCAAGTAGTGTTCCACCTCCCAGCGCCCGTAGAAATGCTCGCCGGACGCGACGGGGATCGAAGTCGCGCGTTTCAGCGCCGCAAAGCTCTCGATCTTGTCCGGCGCGAACGCTTCTTCGATCCAGCGCGGACGGTATTGCTCCACTTGCTTCGCCCAGGCGAGCGCGTAGTTCAAGTCCCAACCCATGAACGCGTCGAACATCAGATCGACGGAATCGCCGACCGACTCGCGCAGGTTCCGCACCATCGCGACGTTCTTCGCGAGACCTTCCGCGCCGTCGCCCGGCCCCCAACCCATAAACCATTTTTGGTGGCGGAATCCGCGAGCTTTCAGTTCCGCCGAGCGAGCGCGAATCTTCTCCGGCTCGAGCGACGATCCCAAGCAGCTTCCGTACGCCGCGACTCTCACGCGCGTCGGTCCGCCGAGCAATCGATACACCGGGGCGTTGAAGGCGCGGCCGCGCAAGTCCCACAGCGCGTTATCGACCGCCGAAATCGCCATCATGAAATGCCCGCCGCGCGAGTGGCGGTTGAGGCGATGCATCTGATCCCAAATCGTCTCCCCGGCCAGCGCGTCGCGGCCCGTCAAAAACCCGCGCAACTGTTGATCGACGACAATGGCGGCTTCTTTATCGACGGGGCCGTACCACCCTTCGATATCGCCCGCCACGATCTTCAGATAGATGGCGCTGGCGTTAACACTCGCCACGCCGCGCACGCCGTCGCGATAGTCGCGGGGGCGCATGCCGTCGTAGATATGCGTGGGATTGACTTGGTGCTGCTTATCGACGCCGGTCTCGCTCTCGCGTTTGCCCTCGACGCGCCATAGTTCCACCGCGCGAATCGGCAGCGGTTTCGATTGCGCGAACAGCGCGGCGGGAAAGGCGAATAGACTTCGACGTTTCATCGCCGCCCATAATATCGGCTAGTCGGCGCGTAGCGCTTCGCTGGGGTCGATCCGCGTCGCGCGCCGCGCGGGAATGTAGGCCGCCAGCAGCGCCGCCGTCAGCAGCACCGACGCGACGCCCAAGTAAGTCCCCGTATCGAGCGGGCCGATTCCGTAAAGCAGGCTCGAAATCAATCGCGATAACGGCACGGCGACCGCCACGCCTAAAGCGACGCCGATTCCGGCCAGCGTCAGTCCGTGCCATAGGAACATTCCTTGCACGCGGCCTTGTTCCGCGCCCAGCGCCATGCGGATGCCGATCTCGCGCGTGCGCTGCGAAACCGAGTAGGACAGCACGCCGTAAATGCCCACGACACTCAACAGCAGCGCCATCGCGGACGCGATTCCGATCATCGTCAGCGTGAACGAAGTACGCGCCAGAGAGCGATCGTAAAGCTCGCGCACGGTACGCACGTTGGCGAGCGGCAGGCTCGGGTTCAAGGACCAGATCGCTTGCCGGACCTGGTTCACGAACTCCGTCGAACCGGCACGCGGAGCGCGAATCGCGTACGCCATCGTCCGCCGCACGTCGAGGTCGTTGTCCCAAAATTTGTCTTTGAGAAACGGCCAGTAGGCGATGGCCGGGGCCGGTTTGTCCACGCCGTTGTCGCGCTCCTCCGCCGCCACGCCGACGATTTCGCGCCACTCGCTTTTCGGATTCTCTCGAATGCGCTTTCCCACGGCGGCGGTCGCCGAACCCCAATACTCGCGCGCCAGGTTCTCGGACACGATGGCGACGCGGCGTAGGTCGTGAATGTCGGTCCAGGTAAGGTCGCGGCCCGCTATCAGCCGGTTGCCCATCGCGGCGAAGTACCCGGGTCCGATGTGCTTGTACGTGCGGATCGGAGGAATCTCCGACGCGCCGTACACCCGGCCCTCGACGAAGATAGGGTCCATGTTGCGGGTGCCGTCCATCGTGATCGAGTTCGTTATGCCCACCGACGTCGCCCCGCCGATCTCCGCGATTTTGTCCGCGATGTCGTGGTGCACGCGTGCCACGCGCTTACGGTCCGCAACCTGCGCTTCCGGAATCGAGAGCCGCAACGTCAGAATCCGTTCCGGTTCCGTAAATCCCGGTTGGACGCTTGACAGCGCGAGCATGGTGCGGATCATCAGCCCGGAACCGACAAGCAGCACCACCGCCAAACCCACTTGGGCGACGACCAGAATTCCGCGCGCGCGATGCCGCTCGCGCCCTTGGCTTTGATTTCGACCGCCCGAACGGAGCGCGGTCGCCAGGCGCGGCGAAGCGTACTTCCACACCGGGATCAGTCCGAAAAACACTCCGGCCAGCAGCGAAATCGCGAACGCGAAGGCCAGCACGGCGGGATCGAGCGCAATTTCGTTCAGCCGCGGCAAACCAGCCGGAGCTAGGTACTTCAGGAGGCGCATCGCCATGTAGGCCAACGCCACGCCTAAAACGCCGCCCGTCAATCCGAGGGCTACGCTCTCGGTCAACAACTCGCGCGCGATGCCGCTCCACCCCGCGCCTAGCGCGGCGCGCACCGCCAGTTCCTGCTGCCGCCCTTCGGCGCGAACCAGCATTAGATTCGCTACGTTCGCCGCGGCGATCAGCAGCACCAAGCCCACCGTGCCCATCAGCACCCACAGCAGTTTCTTCACGTCGCCGACGGCGTCTTCCTGCAGCGAGATCGCGTTAGGTCCGAGCCGCGCTTCGCGAAACGCCGAAGCGTTCATGCCCGGCGGCGGCGGGAATTTATCGAGCATCACCGGCAGTAGCCGCGCGATGTCGGCGTTCAAAGCCTCGATCGTAACGCCGGGCTTGAGCCGCGCGATGCCTCGATAACTGAAGTTGCCGAGATTCGTCCGCGCCCGGTCGAAGCGCAGCGGCAGCGCCACCGAAGGCTGAAATCCACTCAGTTGAAAACGCTCCGCCAGCACGCCGACGATCTCGTGCGGATTGCCGTCGAGCAGGACTTTACGGCCCACGATCGACGGGTCGCCGCCGAAGCGGCGCTGCCAATACCCGTAGCCCAACATCGCCGTGCGCGGAGCTTGCGGTTGAACGTCGGCGTTTGAAAAGTGACGCCCGCGCACCGGTTGAACCTTTAGTGTCGGCAGTAGCCTTTCGGTGACGTAGAGAGCCTCCACCTCTTCCGGTTCGGCGACGCCGGTGACGCTTTCCGACCCGCGGTCCCAAAGACCAAGGTCCTCGAACACGCGCCCCTCCTCACGCAAGGTGAAGTAGACGCTGGGCGACATGTCCACCCGATCCAGACCGACTCCGGGCGCCGTCATCCAGAGAGCGGCCAGCCGGTCCGGTTCGGGGTAGGGAAGCGGTTTCAGCATTACGCCGTACACGACGCCGAAAATCGCCGTGTTCGCTCCGATCCCGATGGCGAGCGTGGCAAGCGCCGCGGCGGCGAAGCCGGGACTCCGCGCCATCCGGCGCAGCGCGTGTTTCAGCGTCAGGTCGAACATTACTCTCACTACGCGGGAGAGGGGAAAAGGTTCCGTTAGCTGTGATATCGTCGGCCCCATGAAAGCGCTTCCGGGACTTGTCCTAGCCGTCTCCGCGTACGCACAGACCTCTACCGGTACGATCACGGGGACCGTTACCGATCCGCAACAGGCGCGACTGGCCGGAGCGCGAGCCGTGCTGTTCGCCGAGGATACCGGCGTCTCGCAGACCGTTACGACCAACGATCAGGGCGAGTACACTTTCCCGCTTCTCAACTCCGGGCGCTACCGGCTTGACGTCGAAGCGGGCGGATTCCAGAAGTACTCGCGCCGCGACATCGTGGTCGAACTCGGCCGCATCGCGCGCATCGACGTCACGATGACGCTCGGCCAAGTGACGGAAACCGTGAGCGTTTCGGGCTCCGCGCCGCTGCTCGAATCGGAATCCGCGACGGTCGGCCAGTTCATCGAGCAGAAGACGATCGCCGACATGCCGCTGAACGGCCGCCGCGTCGGCGAACTGCTCGGGCTGGCGGGGAATTCGGTGTTTATTTCGGGCGACGTGATCCGGCCGCGCGTCACCGTGGCGGGCGGCCGCGCCGATCAGCAGCAGTGGCTGCTCGACGGCGTGAACGCGTCGAATATCGCGCTCGAAGCTCCCCAGGCGCTCTTCAATCCGCCGGTCGAGAGCGTGCAGGAAATCCGCATCCAGCAGAACGCCTACTCGGCGGAGTACGGCAATTCTTCGGGCGGAGTCGTGCTTACGACGACGCGCTCCGGCGGCAACAATTTCACCGGGTCGGCCTACGAGTACTTCCGCAACGAGAAGCTCGACGCGCGCAACTTCTTCGCGGCGGACCGCGCGCCGCTGCGCTGGAACGTGTTCGGGTTCGCCATCGGCGGCCCGATTATCCGCAATAAGACGTTCTTCTTCAACTCGACCGAATGGCAGCGCCAACGCGTAGGCGCGACACGCAACAACACGGTGCCGACGGCGGCGGAACGCTTGGGCGATTTCTCGGCGACGCGGCTCGCGAACGGCAATCCGCTGGTGATCTACGATCCCAATACTTCGCCGCGCACTCCGTTCCCCGGCGCGCGCATTCCCGAAAATCGCATCGATCCCGTAGGCCGCGCCATCGCCGCTCTCTATCCCACGCCGACCGGCGCGGGCACCAACGCCGCGGGCGCGAACAACTTTCAGGCCAACGCCGTCAACGCTCTAAACATCACCACCTGGACGACGAAGGTCGATCACGTGTTTAACGAAAAGGACCGCATGTCCGTGCGGTTCATCCTGCACGACTTTCCGACGACGACTTCCGCCGTGTTCCCCGAACCGGCGGCGGACCCCAACGGCAACATTTCCGACCGCCGCGCCTACAGCATGCTCGTCGAACACGTTCACCAGTTTCAGCCGACCGTGATTAACGATCTGCGCGTCAACATTCAGCCGCGCCGCTTTGTCACGACGGGGTTCGGGATCGGCGAAGGATGGCCGACCAAGCTCGGTTTGCGCGGCGTCGACGATCGTGCCTTTCCGCGCGTCAACGTCGCCGGTTACCCGTCGATGGGCGCCGCCACGCAGGAGCGCATTCAGACGCCGATCTGGGATCACCATTTCGTCGACACGATCTCCTGGTATCGCGGCAAGCATTCCTACAAGGTGGGCGGCGAGTACCGCTACGGTCGCAATCAGGACATCTTCAACCAAGCGATTTCGGGCAGCATGACGTTCAACGTCCAACCCACCGCGCTGACGACGGCGGCGGGGTCCGGCAACGCGCTCGCGAGTTTGCTGCTCGGTTTTCCCAATTCCGGTTCGATTCAGGCGACGCAGCCGATCGATCGCGTTGGAACGTACTGGGCGGCGTTCTTCCAGGACGACTGGCGCGTCACTTCGAATTTCACTTTGAATTTCGGCTTGCGCTGGGAAGCGCACACGCCGCGCATCGACCGCAACGACCGGCAATCCAGCATGGACGACCGCTATATCAATCCGGTCTCGGGCACGTTCGGAATCATGGTCTTCGCCAATCGCGACGGGCGCACGCGCAATCTCTACGACGGCGATTACAACAACTACGCCCCGCGCATCGGCTTCGCCTGGAAGCCGTTCGGCTCGACGCGGACGGTGGTTCGTTCGGGCTACGGAGTCTTTTTCGGACCGCCGCTTCCGGGTTCGAACAATTCGGCCGCGGGCTTCGCGATTCAGGGCGATTTCCAGACGCCGGACAACGGCATCACCGCGCCGTTCTTCTTGCGCAATGGATTTCCCGCGACGCCGCCGCCCAGCGAACTCACTCCGGGCTTCGGAGCGGTGCGTCCCGGCCAAGCCGTGCGCCTCGCGCCGGAGTTCATCGAGATAAACCGGCAACTCGGTTACTCGCAACAGTGGAACTTCTTGATCCAGCGCGAACTCGGCTGGAACACGCTTGTCGAGACCGGCTACACCGCCAATGTCGGCCACCGCCTCAACGGCCCGACCACGTCGGTGAACCAGGTGCCACTCGACCAAATGGGTCCCGGCAACGCGCAAATCCGGCGGCCGTTTCCGCAGTACGGCAACGTGTCCAACCTTACGCCGATGTGGGGTAACTCGAGCTACCACTCGCTGAACGTCAAGGCCGAGAAACGCTTTTCGGACGGCCTCAATTTTCTGGTCAACTACACGTTCTCGAAGTTCATCGACGACGTGAACCACGGCTTCGAAAACGGCGCGCCGGCGGGCGGCGTCCAGAATCTGTACAACCGGCAAGCGGAGCGCGGACTCTCGGGCAACGATGTGCGCCATCGTGTCGTCATGTCGGGCGTCTACGAATTGCCGGGCAAGAACGCGCGCGGCATCGGCTGGCTGGTGGGCAACTGGAGCCTCGGCGCGATCGTCACCTTGCAAGGCGGCTCGCCGCTCGGATTCACGGTGCAGAACAATAATTGCAACTGCTTTAACCCCGGCGCGTTGCGCGCGAATATCCTGCGCGACCCGACGTTGCCTTCGGGCGACCGCACCGTGCAGCGCTGGTTCGATACGTCGGCGCTCGCCGCCCCCGCGCAGTTCACGTTCGGCAACGCCGGACGTACCAACAACGTCCGCGGCCCGGGACTGCAGAACGTCGATCTCTCGATCATCCGCACGTTCCCCATCCGCGAGCGCTTCAAGCTCCAGTTCCGCGGCGAGAGTTTCAACATCGCCAACCGCGCGAATTTCGAGGATCCGGGGATCGCGCTCGGCGCTCCGACGTTCGGCGTGATCGGCGCGGCCCGCTCGGCGCGCAGCGTGCAGTTGGGGCTCAAGCTGAATTTTTAGCTAGGCCACGAACGCCGCGCTCGCGCCCACCCACGCGAGCCCTTTGTTGAAATCGACGCCCATCATCTTGCCGCGCCCCGTGCGAATGATGGTGTTCACCGGCTGCGGTTCGCCGCCCTCGAACCAGAGATACATGATGCGGACTTCGATCTGCGTCGGACCCTCGGGCGTGGCAATCACCGGTTCCCAGCGCATGCGCCGTTGCAAGATGTGGTCGCCCGCCTCGATGGCGCGCTCCACGCGTTCGCGCGCCGGCCCCACTTCGACGCCCAACCCGGCGAACGAGAACAGCGGCTTCAGCACCCAGTTATCGAGGTCGTCCGGAATGTTTGACACACGATCGAGAAACAACGTCTCCGGTACGTGGCCGTGATCCAGAAAAGGAATCGTGAACTTCGACAGCCGGAAATACCAGTTCGGGTGCCCCGCCCACTCCACTTCGAGATCGGCGTTCCAATCGAACGGTGCCGCGACGCCCATCCGGTCGAGTTCGTCGACGATACAGCGGTTGTAGATGCGGTCGATGGCCACGCGCCGCCCGTCGCGGCGATAGAACAATTTCCGGCCTTCCTGTTCTACCTCCCGCAGATTCATCGCGCGAACGCCCGCGACTTGCTCGGTGACGTGGAAATCGCAGAGCGTCTTCTGCCGCTCGGGATCGATTTCGAGCAGCACGACGTTCTCGGGGGCGTGGTCGCCGACGATCGCCATCGACAGCAGCGACCAGTACGACTCCATATCGAGTCCGCTCAATAGCGTCGGCATCGAGGGATCGAGCCCATAAACGCGCCGGTACGTCTCGGCCATCACCGGCTGATAGGCGTAGAGCGACGGGAAGCCCTGAATCTCGACCAACCTCGGCTCGATCGCGCCCGCCGCCGTGCGCACCAGCCCGAAATCCGCCTGCACGAACAACGGGCACGCGGTCTCGTTCGGAACGCGATAGCGCGCGGGAATCGCGCGGTCGCTCACGGCGAGATATTCCGGCGCGACGGCCTGCCGCAGCATGTCGCGGCCGGATTCGCACATCGTCTCGATCAATTCGCGCGGGAGAAACACCGGAGTCTCGTTGTGCCGGAACTGGATGTGCGTTCCCGCCGCCGCGTCGAGCGCCGCGACGAACCGCGCGTACTTCTCCGGCGTGTAGAGCTTCTCGTTGAACTCGCGCCGAAGCTCGGCGATCATGCGGCCAGCGCGGACTCGATGAAGCGCCCGCGCTCCATGATCTGCAGATCGTCGGCCCAGATGTTGAACTCGCGGCCCACGACGTCGATGTGCGTGATCGAGAACCAATCGGCGCCCGTGTGCGCGCCGTAGGGATTGCCGAACGCGATATGGATACCGGGGAACTTTTCGTCCTGCAGGATGTTGCCGATCAGATCTTCGAGCGCGATGTTCGTGCCGATGGCGAACTCGCCCACGCGGTCCGAGTTTTCGTCGGTGTGCACGTAAGCCCAAAATTCGTCGCGCAACTCTTGGTTGACGCACTCGGCGGCCACCACGCGATTCCCCTCGACGCGGATCGTCAGCGGCGTCCCTTTCAGATCGCCGTACTTCGCGCAGAGATAGTCGCCGACCACGCCGTCGATCACGAACGTCCCGTTCACCTCGCCCGGCGTGGTGAAAATTTCTCCGCCCGGCAGGTTGCCCCACTTGTGCCGCGAAATGATGCCCGACGTTTTGAGCCACTTGTACGAAGGATTCATTTGCGCCTCGATGTCGGTGCCGTGAGCCGTCGTCGCGCGGATGCGTCGCGCGCGAGAGGCGATGTTAAACACCTTGATCGAAAGCTCGTCCACGGCGTTAAAGTCCGCGCGCATGCCCTGCCGCATGATCTGTTCCGTGATGTTCACCATGTGCGCGTGGCGCATCTGGCGGCGGTTCACCACGTCGGTCATCTGCATGCGGCTTTGCAGTTCGCCGGTTTGCACCTGGACGGCGAAGATCGAAACGTCGGCCTCTTCCATGTCGGCCAGCACCGGCGCGGGCATTCCCGCCAACGGTCGCGGCGCGAGTTCTTCCAAAACGAACGGCGCATAGCGCGCGCCCAGCGCGTCGAGTTCGCTCGCGATCGCCGCCGCGATCGGCGCCGTCGCCTCGTCGGTGATGAGCGTGACACGCTCCTCCGGCTTGATCCGCAGGCACGTATGTACCGCGTTGTGCGCTCCGGGAATCAATTCCGGATCGAATACTACGTTCGACAACTTCACAGCCCCGCTTCCGTCTCCTCGATGATGTAATCGACGACCTTCTTCAAGTCGCCCGTTTCCTCGAACACTTTCAATTGTCGATCCGCGCCGGTTCCGCGCTGGACCATCGCCCGGATGTAGTCGATCTCCTCGCGGCTTCCGAGCTCGTCGATCACATCGTCGACGAATTCCAGATACTCGTCGATCAGCGGGCGCACCGGAACCTCGATTTCCTTTCCGAAATCGATCATCTTGCCATCGAGCCCGTAGCGCGAGGCGCGCCATTTGTTCTCCATGATCAGCATGCGCCGGTGCAGCCGGAAGCTTTGGTTGTTCGAATGCAGCTTCCACAGCTTGCGGACCGTCGCCTGCACCAGCGCCGCGAGCGCTAAAGTCTCGTCGGCGCGCATCGGCAGATCGAACACGCGGAATTCGAGCGTCGGGAAGTTCGGATGCGGGCGGATATCCCACCACACGCGCTTGGCGTTATCGATGCAATTGGTCTTGATCAGAAGCCCGACGAACCGCTCGAATTCGCCCCAACTATTGAAATTCCCCGGCAGGTTGGTGCGCGGAAACTTATCGAAAACTTTCGTGCGGTAGCTCTTCAAGCCGGTCTTCTGGCCCAGCCAGAACGGCGAGTTGGTCGAGAGCGCGAGCAGATGCGGAACGAAATAGCGCGCCGCGTTCATGATCTGAATCGCCGCCTCGCGATCCTCCATGCCCACGTGCACGTGCAGCCCGAAAATCAGGTTCGAACGCGCGACGTTCTGCATGTCTTCGACCAGCACCCGATAGCGTTCGTCGGGATAGATTTCCTGGCGCTTCCAATCGGCGAACGGGTGCGTCGCCGCCGCCGCCAATCGCAGACCGTTCGCCTTCGCCAGCGCGATCATCTCGCGCCGCAGTTCCTTCAAATCGCGCGCCGCTTCCTTAATGTCCTTGCAGACGCCGGTGCCCACCTCGACCACCGATTGATGCAACTCCGGCTTTACGCGTTCCTTCAGAATGCGCTGGCCCTTCTCGATGATTTCCGCCGAAATGTGCGACCGTAGATCGCGCGTCTCCGGGTCGATCGACTGGTACTCTTCCTCGATACCGAGCGTGAAGCTGGGTGTCATCCGTTATCCGTTCAAGAAGCTCGACCAGCGCATTTCGCGCGCGGGATTGTCGTTCGAAAGCGCCTTTTTGACGGCCAAATCGGCCACGGCGTTCACGATCCAATCGAAATTGTCTTGCCCGACGGACGCGACGTCCGCGTCGGGCGCGGGATTCAGAAAGTCGATCGCGTAGGGCACGCCGCCCTCGCACGCGAACTCGACGGTATTGATGTCGTAACCGAGCGTGCGGCAAATCGTCAGGCAGTCGCGCACCACGCGTTCGTACAGCGCGGGCGCGATCGGCGATCCGTTGCGCACGTAGCGCTCGTGATGCGGCGCTCGCGGATCGTAGCGCATCACGTGCACCCTCTCTTGCCCGATGACGTAGCACCGGAAGTAGTCGTCGAAATTCACGCCGCGCTGGAGCGTCATGCAATCCGTGCCGGAGGTGTTGTAGGCCGCGAAAAACTCCTCGACCGTATCGACCTTCGTCACCGCGCGCCAGCCCCCGCCGTCGTAGGGCTTGAGAAACGCCGGAAAGCCCACGTAGTCGAAGATCTCTTGCCAGTTCAGCGGGTAGATCAGATTCGTCATCGACTCGGCCTTGGTATTCGGTGGATGCTCCTTGTGCGGCAGCAGCACCGTCGGCGGAATGGCGACGCCCAGTCGCGACATCACCGCGAAGTTGAAAAACTTGTCGTCGGCGGTCCACCAGAACGGATTGTTCAGCACCGCCGTTCCGTTCAGCGCCGCGTTTTTCAAATACGCGCGATAAAACGGCACGTCCTGCGAAATGCGGTCGACGATCACCTTGTAGCCCGAGGGCGCGGCCATCTTGACGCCGCCGGTTTTCAGATGCTCGGCGACGACGCCGTCCACTTGCATCGCGTTAATGCGGTCCACGAGCGCGGGCGGAAACGTGCGCTCCATGCCGTAAAGGACGCCGATCTTTCGCATTTCCGTTTCTTTCCGCTCCTTAATCGAAATATTTTCGCGCCATCCGCTGCCACCACGGCCAGTCGTGACCGGTGCCGTCGCCCCACACGTCCAGCCAATGCGGGACGCCTTTGCGATGTAGCAGCTCGGAGAAATGCCGGTTGTCGCCGAGACAGATGTCGTGATCGCCCGTCGCGAGCACGATCCGCATCTCGCGTAACCGGCCGAGTTCCCAACCCGGCCCGAGTCCTCCCACGTAATCCGGCGGATTGTTGAAGTAGGCGTTGTCGTCGAAATACCCGCCGAGAAAACTTCGAATGTCGAACGCCGCGCCCATGACCACGCACGCTTTCACTTGATCGGGATGCCGGAACGCGAAGTTAATCGAGTGATAGCCGCCGAAGCTCGCGCCCGTGACGGCCAGCGGCCCCCAGTTGCGATTCCGGATCAGCGGCAGCACGTCGTTCAGCAGGTAGTGCTCGTAATGGATGTGGCGCAGCACGCGCCAGTAAGGATGCGCGGCCTTGTTGTACCAGCTTTCTTTGTCCACGCTATCGACGCAGAAAAGCTGGATGTGGCCGCGCCCGATAGCTTCTCCCAGCGCGCCCACCATGCCGCGGTCTTCGTACTCGAAATACTTGCCCATCGAAGTGGGAAACACGAGCACGGGCGTGCCCGCGTGCCCAAAAATCAGGAGTTCCATGTCGCGATGTAGATCGCGGCTCCACCATTTGTGATATTCGCGGTTCATGGGCGGTGCAATCGTTCAGGATAGCGCGCTACTTTTTCTTCGGCTCGTTGAACGACCGCTCCACCATATCCCGGACGTCGGTGGAAACGCCGTGGTCGCGCCACAGCCACCGCATCGTTTCGGGGAACACCGTTTGCAGCATTTTTTGGCCGTGCCGCGAAATCCCCCAACTGTAGTTCAGGTCGTAGCCCTTCTCCGTCAGCGCTTGCTGAAGGCGTACGTTCTGCAGGAACCAGTCGCGATTGGGCTCGTAGCCGCCATCGGCGCGCAAGGCCCGGTTGTCGTTGCGCCCGTCCACGAGAAATACCCGCAACGGCTTTTTCTCGCTTTTGCGAACAATGTCCGCGTACGCGTGGCCGCCCCGCAAATCGACGAAGCTGCCCACGTTGCTTAGTACCTTCCGGAAATGGTTCGGCCGTTCCCAGGCGACGGTGAACGCGGCAATGGCGCCGGAACTCGATCCGCCGATCCCGTGGCGCTCCGGGTCCTTCGAAATGTTGAAGTCTTTGTACAAAGCGGGGAGCAGTTCGTCGACGATCACCCGCGCGTAGCGGTCGTCGAGCGAGTTGTATTCGGTCGGGCGATTGGTATCGCGATCGCCCCAGTTGGACGGCGTCGGCTCCGGTTGATCCGGGCGGCGTCCGGGATTGATGAAGACGCCGATCATCGCCGGAATCTCGCGTCGATAGATCAGGTTGTCCATCACGATATGCGCGCGAATGTCGCCTTCGGGATTTTTGAACGCTTGGCCGTCGTTGAACACCATGAGACTCGCGGGGACGTCGGGGTCGTATTGCGCGGGCACATAAACCCAGTAGGTGTGCTGCGTGCCCGGGTACGCCTGGCTGGGCAGCGTAAACGGACCCTTGATCTCGCCGCGCGGTACCCCTTCGATCGGCGTTGCGTCGGGCGCGAGCCGGTAATGAACGTCCGTGTTCGGCGTTTCCGCCATTGGAACGCGATTGCGCGGCGGCGGAGTTTGGGCGAGTAGGCTCGCGGCGGCCAGCGAAAGAAGGAAGCGGCGTGGCATTGGCCGCGAAAATATCACAGTTACTCCACGGCGAAAGCGAGCAACACGTTCCCCGGCATACCTCCCAACGCGCCGTAGCCCGACTGCACAAACACCCAATCGCCCACCACCACCGGACCCACGGCGTTCAACGCTCCGCCCCTCGCCGGAACCTTATTCGCCGTCTCGAACTCGCGCAGCGTGTCGAACTCCCAAACGATTTTGCCGGTTTTCGTTTCGTACGCCCGCAGACGGCCGTCCATCGATCCCGAGAACACGACGGTCGCGAGCACGGTCGGCGGAGCCATCTGCGCCGCGTTGCAGCCCGGTCTGCCGATGCACGCGGGCGGCGGCGCGGGCGTGTGCCACAACTTTTCGCCGGTCGCGAGTTGCAGCGCGAACAGCCCTCCTCCCGCTTTCGGATCGGGCGACCAATCGGAAACCGGAACGTACAGCCGCTCCGCGTCCGCGCCAATGCCGAACTCGACCCCGCCCAGCGCGCCGCCCTTGCCGACGCGCGTTTGCCACACGATCGCGCCCCGGCGGTCTACGTCCAACGCATGCACGACGCCCGACTTCTGCGCCGCATAGAGGCGATCGCCGATCAGCAGCGGCGGCGAGCCGAAGTCGAAATCCTCGCCCGCGTCCTTCGGGCACGATTCCCGGTTAGGCGACACGCACGCCATATTCCAGCGGTCGTTCGGCGTCATTTGCCGATGCCACTTCCGCTCGCCCGTCGCGAGATCGAACGCGATCACCGCGTCGGTAAACTCGCTCGGAGGGTCCTTATACTCGTTGCCCGTGCCCACGTACAGCACGCCGCGCTTCGCGTCGATGGTCGGCGCCAGCCAGACCGCTCCGCCCGATCCAGGCGGGGAGGGACCCTCCGGAGTAGGAATCGTGTACGACTTCCAGATTTGTCTCCCCGTCGCCGCGTCCAGCGCCACCACACTCCCGCGAAACGTGCAGCACGGGTACCTCGGATTCGCCGCCGGAACTTCCTCGGCCGACGACACCGGCACGTAGACCCGGCCCGCGTGGAGCGACGGCGACCCCGTGATCCGCGCGAACGCGTGGTCGTCCACCTTGACCTTCCACACCCGCTCGCCCGTCTGCGCGCGGACTCCGTATACGTTGGCCTTCGTGTCGCCGAAAATCACAACGCCCGCGTGGATCGAAAACGCCGTGCGCACCGCCGCGTCCGCCGCGAAGCGCCAATACTCGCAGCCGCTCGCCGCGTCGAGCGCGTACACCACGCCCGCCTTCTCGCCGCTCACGCCGGAGCCGACGAACAACACTCCGTCCACCACCGCCGGTTGCGAAATCGCCATGCCCGACTGCGGATAGCCGAACGCCCACTTGAGCTTCAGCTTCGCCGGATCGAGCGTCCGCGCGACGCGTCGCGTGTTGCCTTCGCTCGCGCTCCAACCCTGCCAACCGGCGAGTTTGCCGAGCTTCGGAATCGGCGCGGCGCACCCGACCGCCGGAGCGGCCAACTCGACGCCTTTCCCGAGATACGCGATCACCGCCTCGCGCTCCTCGACCGATAGCGCCGCGCCTTGCTCCTTCATCGACCCGGTAGTCAGCGAAGCCCGCACCGCGGCGACGGTCAGAGCTTGCAGGGCGGGCAACAGCGGCGCGCGTGTGCCCGACTCCTGTTTGTGGCAGAACTGGCATTTTGAAGCGAATACCGCGCCCCCGTCGGCGGGCGGTGCGGCGGCCAGCAACGCAACTACGGCGAGCATACGCCCGCGATCTTATCGCGCGGCGGCTACAGGCGGGCGACTACAGCCGGGGCGGGGTGGTGATCACCAAAGCGCGCGTCGCCGAAGACGCCAGCCCGCGGTACGAATGCGCCTCCGAAGAATCGAAGTACACGCTATCGCCGCTTTCGAGCACATGCTCTTCGTCGTGATACCGGATCGCCATCGAGCCTTCGATCACGTGCAGAAACTCCGCGCCGTCGTGAAAATGCTCTTGAATTTCGTCGTCGCCGCGCCGGGGAAACTCGGCTAGATACGCCTGGATGCTCTTATCTTGCGCCGAATAGGCCAAGCTCTCGAACCAAAAGTTCGGACGCGGCGAACCTGGCCGGTCCGGAAACTTCATCCGGTCGCCCGCGCGAACGAGGGCGAAGAGCTTGCGCCGCCGCCGATCGCCGAAGAAATGATCGAGCCCTACGTCGAACACCATCGCGATTCTCGCCAGCGTCGGCAGCGTAGGCACGAGTTTGCCGTTTTCGAGTTGCGACAGCATCGACGCCGAAAGCCCCGTGTGCTTCCCCAAGTCCACCAGCGCGATCTTTTTCTTAAGCCGCAACGCGCGCAGCTTCGTCCCGATCTCGTAACTGGACAGAACCCGCCGGATAGTCGCCTCGCTGTTTTCTTGAGGCGCTTCGTCTGCGGATTGCGAACTCGGTTTACTTTCGCTGAAATCCGATGTCAGCCCTGAATTTTCACTAAACTGAATTTCGTTTTGATCTAGCTTCATGGGGACGATCCTGATAGTTTCTTAAGTAGAAGTTCTCCGAGTCACTGGACGCTCAACAAGGAGCTATGATGCAAAACCTTTCGATGCAACTGAAATTATCCGATGAAGAATTGGTGTCCGCATCGCAAGCCGGTGACGATCAAGCCTTTGCCGAACTGATTCGCCGTCACCGCTCGAATTGCATGAAGCTGGCGATGTCCATCCTGCACGACCGCTCGGACGCCGAAGATGAAGTGCAAAACGCGTTATGGAAAGCATTTGAGCATATTGGGCAATTTAATCGCGACGCCAAATTCTCCACTTGGCTGACGCGCATTGTAGTAAACCAATGCCTGATGCGCCTACGACAGGCCAAGCGGGCTCGATTGGTCTATCTCGAAGACGCCGTACAAGGCGAAGAGCACGTCGCCCTCGACTTGCCGGAGGACGCCGACACGCCCGAGCAGGAATTGGGCAAGCGGGAAGTCGCCGCGCTACTCAAGAACGAAATCGACCGGATTCCCCCCCTGCTGCGCCATGTGTTTCTCCTCCGCGACGTCCAGGAGCTTCCCATGGCCGACGTGGCGAAGCGTCTGGGTATTTCGGTCGCCGCCGCGAAATCTCGTCTCCTGCGGGCGAGGCTCGAACTGCGGGCGCGCCTGGAGCGTCACGAGGGCCGTCTCGGCCCGGCTACCCTAATGGCCTAGCCTCCTCTCGCACACAATCCCAAATAACCCCAGCGAAAAACCCGTCGCACCAAGAACGAACCATAGCACTTAGGTCTTACAGACCTGCCAACGTTAGCGGTGCTACCGTTCGAAGGCAGTCATGTCTCACCCGGTTTACGAGCTAAACGCCAAAGGCCCGGTAATGCCGCCGTCGGGTGGGGATATGGCTTTTGTCCCCGGCGGAACCTTCACGATGGGATCGGACAAACACTACCCAGAGGAGGCGCCGGAGCATCGAGTCGCCGTCGACGGACTCTGGTTCGACGAAACCCCGGTCACCAACGCGCAATTCCGTGCCTTCGTCGAGGAGACCCGGTACACAACCTTTGCCGAAATCCCGCCGAAGGCGGAGGATTATCCGGGAGCGTTGCCGCATATGCTCCAGCCCGCCTCCTTGGCCTTCAGCCCACCCGACGGGCCGGTGGATCCTCGGGATTGGAGCCGTTGGTGGACCTTCCAACCCGGCGCCGACTGGCGGCGGCCGAACGGGCCGGGGAGTTCCATAGACGGGTTAGACGACCATCCGGTGACTCACGTCGCTTATGTGGACGCTCAGGCCTACGCGCGGTGGGCGGGGAAAGATCTTCCGACGGAGGCCGAGTGGGAGTTTGCGGCACGTAGCGGGCTGGAGGGCGCCGAGTTCGCTTGGGGCGACGAAATGACGCCCGGCGGTCGGTACATGGCGAACACTTGGCAAGGTGAGTTCCCGCATCGAAACTTGACGCTGGACGGTTACGAGCGTACGTCGCCGGTTCGCGCCTTTCCGAAGAATGGATACGGGCTGTACGACATGATCGGCAACTGCTGGGAATGGACCTCGGACTGGTACACGCCACGGCACGTCGCCGACGCTCGGAAAGCCTGCTGCATTCCCAGTAATCCGCGCGGCGCCCGCGAGGATCAGAGCTTCGACCCCAACCTGCCGCAAGTGAGGATTCCGCGCAAGGTTCTCAAGGGGGGCTCGCACCTTTGCGCGCCCAATTATTGTCGGCGATATCGCCCCGCGGCGCGTTTTCCTCATCCGGTGGACACGTCCGCGAGCCACGTAGGATTTCGCTGCGTTTTTCGGGTGCCCGCGCCGGAGTTGATCGCGGAGTAAGAATCGATCGCGGAGTAAGAAAATTAAAGGAGCGAACTCGTGAGAGAAGAGACCAAGAAAGCCTCTCCGGCCAAGGCCGGAAGCGAGAAACGACCGAACATTCTCGTTATTTTCGGCGACGATATCGGTTGGCAGAACGTCAGCTGTTACGGTATGGGCACGATGGGCTACACCACGCCTAACCTGGATCGAATCGGCAACGAGGGAATCCGCTTCACCGACCACTATGGCCAGCCGTCGTGTACCGCCGGGCGAGCGGCGTTCATCACGGGGCAGTACCCAATCCGCTCCGGAATGACGACCGTCGGGCAACCGGGCGACAAACTGGGGCTACAGCCCGCGTCGCCTTGTTTGGCGACGGTACTGAAAGCCGAAGGCTATGCCACCGGCCATTTCGGCAAGAATCATTTGGGCGACCGCAATGAGCACCTACCCACCTTGCACGGCTTCGACGAATTCTTCGGCAACCTCTATCACTTAAACACCCAGGAAGAGGCGGAACAGCGCGACTATCAGAATTTCGGCAAGCACTACTCGGGAAACCTCGAAGCCTACGAGGCGAAGTTCGGCACCCGGGGCGTTCTGCACTCTTTCGCCGCCGACCGGGACGACCCGACGGACCATCCCCGCTTTGGGCGCGTCGGCAAGCAGACCATCGAAGATACCGGACCGCTGACGCAGGAGCGGATGAAGAACTTCGACGAGGACGAAGTCGTTCCCCTGGCCACGGACTTCATGCTTAAGGCCAAAGCCGCCGACAAGCCTTTCTTCGTGTGGCTCAACACCAGCCGCATGCATCTGTACACCCGGCTGAACGACAAATGGCGGTATGCCGCCGAGGGGCATACCAGCGAGGCGGATTTCTACGGTAGCGGCTTGCTCCAGCACGATCACGACATCGGATTGGTTCTCGATTTCTTGAAAGCCAATGGGCTCGACGAGAATACGATCGTTTGGTATACGACCGATAACGGCCCGGAACACTCGTCCTGGCCGCACGGCGGCACGTCGCCTTGGCGCGGCGAAAAGATGACCACCTACGAGGGCGGCGTGCGGCTGATTTCGATGCTGCGTTGGCCCGCCGCGATCAAGCCGGGGCAAGTCCTAAACGGCATCCAAGGACATCAGGATATGTTTACCAGCCTCGCGGTGGCGGCCGGAGTTTCGAATATCGTCGAGCGAATGCGGACGGAGAAACGGCAGTTCGTCGACGGGGTGAACAATCTCGATTACTGGACGGGCAAGTCCGCCGAATCCGCGCGACGTCACATCTTCTATTACTACGAGAGCAAGTTGACGGCGATTCGCATGGGGCCCTGGAAGATTCACTTCTCGACCAAGGAAGACTACTACGCCAACTTGGTCCCCCGGACCGCGCCGCTGATCTTCAACATCCGGATGGATCCGTTTGAAACGTACGACAGTTCCGACTCCTACGGACACTTGCTGCAAAAGGTTTCTTGGATTTTCGCCCCCATGGGCGAATTGATGGTGCATCACCTGAAAACCTTGGCGGAATTCCCTCCGGTGCAGGGCGGCAAAACCTTCGACATGTCGAACGTCGTGGAGGAGTTCATAAAGAAGGTGCGGCAGTAGCCGCAGCGGGACAAGGTGCGAGATTGTATCTTTGTTCCATGCACGCCGTCGCCCTGCTGCTGATCGCTCAAACCGCCCCGATTTTCTACGCGCCGTTCGACCCCTCGTCCGGCTCCTACGACGCTCTCTACGCCCGGGGCGACAAGCGAATCCACTTCGCGCCGGATTACAAGTCGCAGTCGAGCGCCGTCCCGGGCCCCGGCGAAGCCGATGTCGCCTTCGCCAACGACTCGCTCTTGTTTAAATCGAAGAACGTCAAGGCGGTGTTCTACAAGGCCGAAGGCAACGTGTCGCCGGTAACCGGCACGATCTCCTTCCGCCTTCGCCTCAATCCCGATAAGGATCTCGCGCCCGGTTACTGCGACCCGATCCAGATCACCGACAAGTCTTTCAACGACTCGGCCATTTGGGTCGATTTCACGAAAGACGACAAGCCCCGCCATTTCCGCCTCGGCGTATTCGGACGGCGCGAGTCTTGGAACCCGCAAAAAATCGCCGAAGACAAGTTCCCGGCCTTCCTCTCACGATTGGTTGTCGTCGAACGCCCGCCCTTCGCCTCCGATCGCTGGACAAGCGTCGTCGTCGCCTACTCGAAGCTGGGGACGCCCAACGGGTCCGCCAGCCTTTACCTCGACGGCAAGCTCCAGGGCACGGCGCGCGGCATCTCCGAACCTTTCGAATGGGACCCGTCGAAAGCCGCCATTCGCCTGGGCGTTAACTATATCGGCTTGTTCGACGAACTGGCGATCTTCGACCGCGAGCTCTCCGCCTCCGAAATCGCCGCTCTGCACGCGAAGCCCGAATCCCTACGCGAGAGATTGCCCCGGTAAAGCGAATCGTCACGAAGCCGTCACGGAACCGCGAGAACGGCGTGATACGCTGAAGATGGCATGTATTTCGTTCCGCGCTCGCGGAATCCCATCTTCGCCGCCCGCTTCGTTCCCCTTCGATCCGCCCACTAGATGCGCTCTACCGTTCAGATCAGTCGCGGCATCGAATCGCTATTCGGAACCCGCGACGAGAACATCCGTCTCCTCGAAAAAGGACTCTCGGTGCGCACGCACCTGTTGGCCGATTGCCTGGAAATCGAGGGCGCGGACGACGCCGTGGCCCGCGCGGTCCGCATTCTCGAGGATTTCGCGTCGCTGGTCCGCGAAGGCCACCAGTTCGTCAACGGCGAACTGAACAGCTTTCTGAAAGTCGTCATCGAGGACCCGGAAGTCGGCCTGCGCCAGTTGGTGCTTTCCGGTAAGCAGCGCAGTTTCGGCAAGAAAGTGCTCGCGCCGCGCAGCGTCAATCAGCGCCGCTATGTGGAGGCCATCGAACGTAACGACTTGATTTTCGGCATCGGACCGGCGGGTACCGGCAAGACGTATTTAGCCGTGGCGATGGCGGTCGCGGCGTTCCTCTCGAAGAAAGTCGGTCGGATCGTTCTCACCCGTCCCGCCGTCGAAGCGGGCGAACGGCTGGGCTTTCTGCCCGGCACCTTGCAGGAGAAAGTCGACCCCTATCTGCGCCCGCTCTACGACGCGCTGTTCGATATGCTCGAAGCGGATCGCGTCGAAAAGCTGCTCGAAAAGAACACCATCGAGGTCGCGCCGCTGGCCTTCATGCGCGGGCGCACGCTTAGCGACGCGTTTATCATCATCGATGAGGCCCAGAACACCACGCAGGAGCAGATGAAGATGATCCTGACCCGCATGGGGTTCAATTCGAAAATGGTCGTCACCGGCGACGTCACGCAAATCGATTTGCCCAACGGCCGGCGCAGCGGACTGATCGAAGCCATGGACGTCTTGCGCGGAGTGGCGGGCATCACCTTCGTCCATTTCGACGACGCCGACGTGGTGCGGCACGCGCTGGTGCAGCGCGTGGTGCGCGCCTACGACCGTTACCAGGAAGCGATCGGGGCCAAGCAACTTTCCCTGCGCCTCGACGTTACGCCCGAGCGAGCCGCCGAACCCCCCGTCCCCCTACTCGAAAATGCCGCCGGGTGAACCTAGGTCGCGCGAGTCTAGATTGGTGTTTCGTCACCGCTCGCCCGCGCTCCGGCGCGCCGCGCTGAATCGCCTGGCCGACCGCCTCGCCCGCGACATCGCCCCGTTTCAGTGCCTCGTCACCGACGACGCCGAAGTGCGAAATCTCAATCGCCGGTTTCGAGGCAAGGACGCGCCCACCGACGTACTGTCGTTTCCCGGCACGCACGATTTGGCGATCTCCTACGACCGCGCCAAGGCGCAAGCGGCGGAGTTGCGCCACTCGATCGAGACCGAAGTGCGCATTCTCATGCTGCACGGCGCGCTGCACCTCGCCGGTTACGACCATGATCGCGATTCGGGCGAAATGGAGCGTGTCGAGCGCGAGTGGCGCCGCCGCCTGCGTCTGCCCGCCGGCCTAATCGAACGGAGTCGCGTGTGACCGTCGCCGCCGTCGCCGTACTCTGCGCGATCCTCCTGCTGGTCACCGTCGTGCAAACTTGCCTGCTCGAATCGATGCGATTGCGCGCGCGCGGGAGCGACATGCAGTCGCTCTTCGAGGAGCGCGTCGCGCCGTCCTTGGGCCGCAAGCTCTCCACCGACGCCCGCGCGTTGGGATTTTCCCTCTGGAAGCACGGACTCCTCGTGGCGCTCGGCCTGCTGCTGGCGGCCGCCTTACCCAAAACTCCGTGGCTCGCGGCCGCTTGGGCGTTCGGGTTAATGGTCGTCTTCGCCTATCTTTTGCCGCAGGCGATTTACCGCCGCTCCGAGGGCCGTTGGCTGCTCGCCGCGCGCCTGCCGCTGATCGCGATGTTCTTCGCCGTCCGGCCCATTGTGGCGCTGTTCAGCTTGCTGCGGCACATCGCCGAACTCGCCGACGATCCGCCCGCGCCCGGGGATAACGGCGGCGAGGAGATCGAGGCGCTGCTCGACGCCGGGGCCGAAGAGGGACTCATCGAGGAGGATCACAAGGATCTGGTCCGCACCGCCATCGAGTTCGGCGACAAGAGCGTCCGCGAGGTGATGACCCCGCGCCCGAATATCGTCGCCATTCAAGAAGACAAGACGCTCGAAGACCTGAAGCAACTCACAACCAACCACCGGTTCTCGCGATTTCCCGTCTATCGCTCTTCGCTCAACGACATCGTCGGCTTCGTCCACGTGCGCGACATGTGGGAAGTGCCGGAGCCGCAGCGGGCCAAGCGCAAGGTACGCGAGTTCGTCCGCGACATCGGCCAAGCGCCCGAACAGAAATCCGCCCGCGAACTGCTCGAAGAGATGCAGGAGAAGGGCCAGAACATGGTCGTCGCCGTCGACGAGTACGGCCAGAACGCGGGCATCGTCACCATGGAGGATCTGATCGAGGAACTGCTCGGCCGCGAAATTCGCGACGAGCACGAACCGGCGCGGGATTACGTCGAGGAACCCGGCGGCTTCTATGTCGTCTCCGGCAGCTACGACCTCGACCGGCTGGCCGACCTAGTCGAGTACAAACCCGCCGAAGCCGAAGAGGCCACCACGATCGGCGGTCTGGTCACCGAGTGGCTCGGCCACGTGCCGCAAGCCGGCGAGACCGTGGAGAAAGACGGCCTGCGCGTGGAGGTGCTCGCCGCCAGCGACCTGAGAGTGGACAAGGTGCGGCTGGCGCGCGTCGCGGTGACGCCCGAGGACGCCGATGCCTGACTCGCGCTTCGGCTACGCCGCCGTCGCCGGACTGCCCAACGCCGGCAAATCGACCCTCGTCAACGCTTTGGTCGGCGAAAAAGTCGCCATCGTCGCCGACAAACCGCAGACCACGCGCGGCGCGGTACAGGGCATCCGCACCCGGCCCGAAGGCCAGATCGTCTTCGTCGACACTCCCGGAATCCATCGCGGCGACAGCTATTTCAATCGCCGCATGATGAGCGCCGTGCGCGAGGCTCTCGACGCCCCCGACGCTCGCGTTTACGTCGCCGACGCCGCGCGCGAGCCGGGGGACGACGAATGGGAAGCCCTCTCGACCGTCGAGCGAGCGCATCGCGAGGCGCCTCGGCCCACCATTCTCGCGCTCAATAAAATCGACCGGATTCGCGACAAACGCGACCTCCTCCCGCGCATCGAACGGTATCGCGAAAAATTCGCCTTCGACGAGTTCGTCCCCGTGTCGGCCACCGCGGGAATCGGGCTCGACAATCTGGCGGCGGCCCTCCTGCGCCATCTGCCCGAAGGCGAGCCGCAGTTTCCGCCGGACCAATTCACCGATCAGCCCGAAAAGTATCTCGCCGCGGAGTTAATCCGGGAGCAGGTGCTGCGCGTCACCCGCGCCGAGGTCCCGCACTCGGTAGCCGTTCAGGTGGAAGAGTGGGAAGAAAAGAAAACGCTGACGCGCGTCTCGGCGCGGATCGCGGTCGAGCGCGAGGGGCAAAAAGGCATTCTCATCGGCGCGCGCGGGGCGACGCTGAAACGGATCGGGACGGAGGCGCGTCTGGCCATCGAGACGATGTTGGGGCGGAAAGTGTTTCTCGAACTGCGCGTCACGGTCGAACCCCGGTGGCGCGATAGCGAACGTTTCGTGAACGAGTTAGATTGGAGGACGAACGCATGAGAATCCTGTTACTGCTGCTCGCTCTTTGGCTTCCGGCCGCCGCGCAAAAGAAACCCGTCTCCGACGACGCGATCTACGACCAAGTGCGCCGCATCCTGGCCAACGATCCCGACGTGAAGGGCGGAGCGTTCGACGTGGACGTCAAACAGGGCGTAGTGACCGTCAAAGGGAAAGTCTCCGCCGAAAAATCGCGGGCGAAGGTAGACAAGATCGTGAAGAAGGCGAAGGGCGTGACGGAAGTCAAAAACCTCGTCGTCGTCGCGCCCTAGCGAATCCGGCTACCGCCCGGTCTCCCGCACGTCGATCCGGCGAACCTGTCCGTTGTTGAAATTCACCGAGCACGAAAACGAAAAGCTCGACTGCCGCCCGCCTTGCCGTCCCGTAGCGTCGCCGACGATCCAGTCTCTCCGCCCCGAATTGTTATCCGGATCGATCCGCGTGATGTTGACTCCGTTCACTCCGTATTGGCTGCGGATCCGCTCCCGAACGCCTTGCCGACAAGCCTGCATCGCGCGTTGTTGCGAGTTACCGTCGATATCGCCCCACCACCCGCCGCCGCCGTTGCCGCCGCCACCGCCCGGACGACCCCCGCCGAAATCGCTCCCGCCCGTCCATTCGAGATCGAACGTATAGCCCTCGCTGCCGCCTTTCGGATCCTCGATCCGCACCACCGCGCCGCGCCCGCCGCCCGGTTCGCTCACCAGCCTCTGACTGCCCCGCCCGTCGATCCCGCGGAATCGGAAACCCGTCGGGTTCGTCGGCATGGCCTGGTTGCAGTCGAGCCGTACCCACCGCGCCGGCTGCCCGTCGAGCGTCCGGATAGACCCGCGCTGCCCGCGCACCGTCACTTCGGCCACTCCGTCTACGACGACTTCGCCGGTGCACTTCGGACTGCCGCTGCCGCCCCGGAGATTCGCCTGAATGGTGGTCTGACCGGGAAGCGCCGCGCAGAAGGCGAGCGCCAAAGAAAGTCGATACATGAAGATCCTCCTGCCCAGAGAATATCGAATCGTCCGGACAGGAGGTGAGATGCGAACGCGTCGCCTTAGAAATTAAATTTCAGCCGCACCTGCAACGTCCGCGGGTTGAAATTCTGGTTCGACGTCTGCGACGGGAACAACGTGCCGAAGTTCGGATCGTTCGGGTTGTTGTTGAAGCTGTCGTTGCGACCGAAATAGTACTTGTTGATCGCGTTGAACGCTTCGAGTCCGAGTTGCGCCCGGAACCGTTCGCCGAACCGGATCGTCTTCAGGATCGACGCGTCGAGCGTCGGCACCCGGTGCTTCCGCAACTGGCCCGACCGGTTCGGGGTCTGCCGTCCCGGAGCCGTCTGCCCCGGCGAGAAATTGGCCACCCACAGCCAGTCGTACTTCGAAAGGTCCGTGCCGCAGCCCGCCGCCAGCGAGTAGGGCATCGGAGTCGTCGTTCCGTTGTCGTTTTGGCGGGCGACGCAATTGCCGAAGCCGCGCACTTGGTGCGCGTTCCAGTTAATGTCCTTCACGTAGGAATCGCGCAACGGCAGAATCGACGCGCCGCCGGAATTGGCGGTGAAGTCGTGCGGTTCGCCCGAAGCCCACTGGAAGAAGCTCGTCACCTGCCAGCCGCCCAGGAATTTGTCGGCCAGATTCGACATCCCAGCGCCCAGCGCCTTGCCCTTGCCCACCGGCAGATCGTAGATCGCGGTCAGCTTGAACACGTGCGGCCGGTCGTTGAAGTAGAGGCTGCGCTGCGGTACGCGGTTGAACGGATCCTGGAAGCCCCACGTTTCGAGCATCCGCGACCACGTGTAGTTGGCGATGATGTTCATGCCGTTCTTGCGGACGTTGTAGTTGATCTGCAGCGAGTTGTAGTTGATCCGCCCGTCGTTCAAGCCTTGCTGCAACAGGTTGCCGTTAAACTGCGGGAACGGCCGGTTCAACTGGTAGCGCGACAACGTGTTCGCCGTGAAGAACGGCGTGCCGCGGAATTCCGCGATGCCGCGGAACGGATTCGTCAACTGGTCGTTGCAGAAGTTCGGCAGTCCGCCCTGCAGCGCGTCGCACTGCCGCATGAACTGCGCCGACGGAATGTTGTACGGAATCTCCGTCTCGTGATTCCGCGTCACCGATCCGATGTAGCTCAAGTCGAGCAAGGAGGACGGACTCACCTGATACTGGAACCCGAAGCTGAACTGATCGATGCCCGGCAGCTTGAAGTTCGGCGTCCAGTGATTGAAGTCGCGCCCGATAAACGTGTTCGCGCCCAGTCCCGCGCCGGGAGGCGGGGCGATTCCGTTCGGGAACGGATTCGAGATCGCGTTTGCGATCGGCGTCCGGCCGTCGTCGAGCGACACCACCATCGGCGTGTTGTTCTCGAAGCCGATCGAGCGCAAATTGTTGTTCGACGGATTCATGTAGTACCGTCCGAATCCGCCGCGCATGACGAGCTTGTCGCTGATCTGGTACGCGAACCCGATCCGGGGCTGCCAGGTATTGCGATAGGTTTGGCCCGAGTTGGCCGGAGAACCGCCCACGCCCGCGAAATTCAAGCCTCCCGAGAGGTTCGGCAAGCTCGGCACTTGACTCCGCAGCGGCGAGGCCACCGTCGGGTCGAAGCCCCGGTTGATCCGGTTGTACTTCTCGGTCGCCGGAGCGTTGATGTCGTACCGCAAGCCGAGATTTAGCGTCAACCGGCGCGACAATTTGTAGTCGTCCTGGAAGTACAGCGCCGTGTACCAGTTCTGATAGAACGGGTACAGCGGGAAAAACTGCTGCCCGCCCAGTGTCCGGTCGCTATTGAAATTCGACGGCAGGCCGAGCAGGAAGCTCGCGTACGAATCGCCCGAATCCGCTTCCGCCTGGTTCCACAGCCGCCTTGTCCATTGATCGCTGTAGTTGAAGATCAGGATGTCGCCCGAGTTCTGCTGAATGAAATGAATGCGTCGCAAATCGACGCCCATCTTCATCGAGTGCTTGCCCACGATCTTCGTCAAGCTGCCCGCGATCGAGTAGTTGTTGGTGATGTTAATGCCTTGGCCGCGACCAAGCGAAGAATAACCCGCCAAGTTCCACCGTCCGAAGTAGGCGGGCGAAGGCAACTGGCTTACCAGCGACGACGGCAGGCCTAGGCTCGTCAGATCGAAGTTGGTGTTGTCCCGACCGAAGCCTTTTTCGATAAACCGGTTGTAGGACGCGCGCACGTTGAATACCGTGGACGCGTTGATCGTCGATACCCAGTCGATCACGTAAGCGTCGTTGATGCGCTGGAACGGCTGCTGGCCGTCCATGCCTGGGCCGGAGCAAATGCCGTTGGCGCAGCGTTCTTCCGTCCGGTCGTTCGAGGCGTGCCGGATAAAGGTGCGATGCTTGTCGCCGAAGTTCCAGTCGAACTTCAAGTTCAGGTTGTAGAAGTCGTCCTGGTTCACGTAACCCGGCAGCAGGAAGTTATTCTGCCCGTAGCGGAGACCCGGCGTCGTCGCGTTGGTCTCCGGCATGTACCGCGTCACCGCTCGGGCCACGGGGTTAATGCGGCTCGCCGGAATCACGTTGCCCGCGAACTGCATGCGGACCGGGTTGCCGCTCGCGTCGGTGGTGGTGTTGAGCGGATCGTAAATGCGAACCGCTTGGTTGTTCGGCTGCGTCAGCCGCGAGAAATCGCCGTTGCGCATTTCCGCCGTCGCGTAGCTGTTCCGCAGCGGGTTCGGCGTGCCCTCGCTATAGCCCTCGTAGGTGCCCATGTAGAACAGCTTCACCGGGCCGTCCTTCCGAAGCAGCTTCGGGATGTAGATCGGACCGTCGAGTTGCACGCCGTACTGGTCCATCTTCGCCGCGCTGCCCGGCCGCGCCGCGCCGATCGCGTTGTTCTGGAACGAATTCGCGTTCCAGCTCGAGCGCCGCATAAACTCCCACACCGTGCCGTGGTGCTGCGCGCCGCCCGATTTCAGCACGACGTTGATCACGCCGCCGCCCGTGCGCCCGTACTGCGCGTCGTAGGAATTGGTCTGGATCGAGAACTCCTGCACCGCGTCCACCACCGGCACCAGCGCGATGTTGTTGCCGCCCAACTGCGCGTTGTTCGGCGCGCCGTCGAGCAAGAATTCGTTGCGCGATTGCTGGCCGCCGTTCACCGACCACTCGGCGATCGCGCCGTTGTCGAACGGCCGCTGCCAAATCGCCGCGCCGCGGAACGTCACGCCCGATTGCGTCGCGCCCAACATAAACGGGTTGCGCGCGTTGAGCGGCAGTTCCGTAATGCGCTGGTTGTCGATCACGCCCGACCGCGAAGCCGTCTGCGTTTCGAGCGTCGCCGTGTTCGCCTCGACGGTCACCGAATCCGTCACCGCGCCCACTTCGAGCGTGATATCGACGCCCGCCTGCTGGCCGACGACCAGCGTCACGTTCGTCCGGTTGAAGGTCTTAAAGCCCGAAGCCGTGGCGGTCACGTTGTACTGGCCGGGACGCAGAAACGGAATCGTGTATACGCCGGAACTGTCCGATGTCGCCGTCGACGTTTCGTTGGAGGCGACGTTGATCGCCTTGACGGTCACGTTGGCGATGGCGGCGCCCGATGGATCGAGCACGCGGCCCGACATGACGGCGCGAAACTCTTGGGCGAAAGAGCACGCGGCGAAAACCGCGAGCGTGGCGAAAAACCTGCAACTCATGGACGACCCCCTCAAACGTGGACGGGCAAGAAGGAACGTAGCGGATTCCCCTGACCTTGGGTCGAATCGTATCATCGAGACGGCGTGCGAGCAAGCGGATTGTTAATTTTTGTAGGCAGTTTAATGGGGGCGGACTTCCCCGTTTTGCGGAATTATCCCACTCCGGAGAAGCGCCTGATCGAGACCATGGCGGGCGGCGTGGCCGTTCTCGACTACAACGGCGACGGTCTCGAAGACCTGTTTTTTACCAACGGCGCCCCTCCGCCCTACTACCGCAAGCGCGGCCCCGAAGATTGCAATCGCCTCTTCCGGAATTTGGGCGGTCGGCGCTTCGAAGACGTCACGGAAAAAGTCGGGCTCTGCGGGACCGGTTACGACTTCGCCGCCGCCGCCGGGGGCGGTTTTTTGTTCGTTGGAGGGCTCAAAAGTGCCCTTTTTCGGTACCAAAAGGGCGTTTTTGAGCGCGTTTTGGTACCCAATTTCCCCGAAATCGAGGGCTGGGCGGTCGGCGGAGGCTGGTTCGACTACGACCGCGACGGCGATCTCGACCTCTTCGTCGTCCGCTACGTCCAGTGGAATCCGGCCACCGAACCGCGCTGCGCGGGCTACTACTGCCACCCTCGCGAATATCGCGGTCTCTCTAACTTGTTGTTCCGAAACGACAAAGGCAGGTTCACCGACGTTAGCGCCGCATCGGGCATCGCCGCCCACGTCGGCAAAGGCATGTCCGTCTCCTTCGCCGACTTCGATTCCGACGGCCGCCTCGATATTTTCGTCGCCAACGACGCCGTCCCCAACTTTCTATTCCGCAACCGAGGCGACGGAACGTTCGAGGAAGTCGCTGAAAACGCGGGAGTTGCGATCAACGACGACGGCCGCGCCCTGTCGAGCATGGGCGCGGATTTCCGCGACCTCGACAACGACGGCCGCCCCGATTTGTTCGTCACCGCGCTGCGCAACGAGACGTTTCCGTTCTACCGAAATTTGGGGAAGGCGCTGTTCGAGGACCGCACTTACCAGTCGTTGGTCGGCAAGGCGACGCTCGGCGTAAGTGGTTGGAGTTGTGGGATTTACGACCTAGATAACGACGGCCGCAAAGATCTCGTGGCGGTCAACGGCGACGTGCAGTTGACCGCGAAACAGCCGAATCTTCTGCTCCGGCAACGGGCGGACGGGCGGTTTGAAGCGACGACGTTCGGGGAACCGGCGTTCCATCGCGGCGCGGCGTTCGGCGATTTGGACGGCGACGGCGCGATCGATATCGTGGTCACGCGGCTCGGGCAAGCTCCGTATATTGAATGGGGTACGGCGAAAGGGCACTGGCTCGCCGTGCGCGCGCCGCTGGGGTCGGTGGTTAAGATCGGCGATCAAACGAACGTCGCCACGACGGCGGTCGGCTACGCGAGTTCGTCTAGCCCGATCGTCCACTTCGGTTTGGGCGAGCGGACCATGGTCGAGAAAGTGGAAGTGACTTTCCCCAGCGGAGAGAGTCAAGTATTTGAAAACATTAAGGCCGACCGGTTTCTCGACGCCTACGAATCTTATCCGAAAGCGCTCGCGCCTCGGGTAGGGAACTAGCCGCGCCGAGCGCTTTTTCCGCTTCCGCGAACCGCCCTAGTTGATACAGCGCGCGGCCCAGTTCGAACATCGCGGCGGGAGAGGCCATATTTTTCAATACTTTGACCGCTTCGTCGGCCCGCCCCTCGCGCACCAAAAATCGCCCGTAGTGGTGCAGCGCGGCGTCGCCCGCTTTCCGGTACATCGCCTCGGCTTCCGAAGTCCGCCGAAGCGCTTCATAACAAAGGCCTAGCGCGTCGGCGACGCGGCCGGGAGAAGGATCGGACTTAAGCAGCGGTTCGAGCGCCCGCGCCGCCTTGTCGTATTGGTCGAGCGCAAGTAGCGTTCTCCCGAGAAGATAGCAGCCGTTGGGTTCGCGCGAGTCGCAAGCCCGTTCGAGAATCGGGCGGGCGGCGGCGAAATCGCCCTTTTCGAGCGCCGCCATCGCCGCGCCAACCTGCACAATCTAAACCTTTTCGGGTACCACAAACGGCGCGCGGTACTTGCGCTTGAGCATCTTGTTCGCTTCGGCGTCGCCGACGAACTGCTCCTTCACCGGATCGAAGTCGAGCGTCCGGCCCGTGCGGTAGGCGATCGCGCCCAAGTGCGCGAGCGCGCTGGCCGTGTGCGCGGTCTCGACCGGGCCGTGCTGATCGGAAGTCTTGCGGCTGCGGACCGCCTTGACGAAGTTCGCGTAGTGGTCGCCGCCCGCCTTGCGCGACGGCCCTTTTTCGCGCTTCTGACCAAGGTACACGTCGAAAGTGTCGTAACCCTTCACGACCATCACGCCTTCGGTGCCGTAGAAGATGTTGCCAACGCCCGCGCCGTCCTCGAGATTGGTGCACCAGTGGCGCACCTCGAACTGGATCATCTTTTGCTTGCCGACGCCGCCGGGATAGAGGTAGAGCGAGGTCTGGACTTCGGGGGTCTCTTTGTCGTCGTCGAAGGTGAATTTGCCGCCCATCGAGGTGACTTTCGTCGGCAAAGTATCGACGCCCAAGCCCCACAGGCAGAGATCGGTTTCGTGGATGCCCTGATTGCCCACGTCGCCGTTGCCGTACTTCCAGGTCCAGTGCCAGTTGTAGTGGACCAAGCGGCGGGTGAACGGTTCCATTTCGGCGGGACCGGTCCAGAGATCGTAGTTGATGTAGTCGGGCGCGGGTTCGACGCCCTTTTTGCCGATCGAGGGCCGCCACCGGAATACGAGTCCGCGAGCCATGTAGACGTCGCCGATGACGCCCTTGCGCAGCATGTCCACGCCCTCGCGGAGCGCCTCCGAGGAGCGCAGTTGCACGCCGTGCTGCACGATGCGGTTGTACTTATGCGCGGCCTCGACCAGCTTGCGGCCTTCCCAGATCGAGTGCGCGCCGGGCTTTTCGACATACACGTCCTTGCCCGCCTGGCAAGCCCAAATCGCGGCGAGCGCGTGCCAGTGGTTCGGCATGGCGATCGACACGGCGTCGATCGACTTGTTGTCGAACACCTTGCGGAGGTCGGTTTCCGTCGAGAGTTTCTTGCCGTACTTCGACTCGAACTCCGTGGCGCGCTTGTCGAGCAGGCTGCGGTCCGGGTCGCAGATCATGGCCACTTCGGCGTCCGGCTGGTCCATGAAGCCCTGGATGTGATCCTTGCCGCGCCCGTTTACGCCCAGCACGGCCACGCGCAGCTTATCGGGCGCCGCCTTTACCGCTTGAGAAGCCAGCGCGGCGCTCGCGCCAAGAAAGAAGGTTCTGCGGGAGTTCACACCAATACGCTATACCCGGCGTTTCGAGAATGCAAACCGTCGCGGAACGCCGAAATCGGGAACCGCGAAGTTGGTACTCTCGGAGAATGATGGCAAGCGCCCGGATTTGCCGCGTTGTGGCGGTCGCACTGACGGCGACGATTTCGTCGTTCGCCGCCGCGCCGCCGGAGATGACGGTCTACAAGACGGCCACGTGCGGATGTTGCGCGAAGTGGGTGGATCACGCGAGGGCGAACGGATTTAAGGTAACGGTCCACGACGTCGCTTCGACGGCGCCGTACCGGGCCAAATTCGGCGTGCCCGAAAGGCTGCTTTCCTGCCACACGGGCGTGGTGGGGGGCTATGCCATCGAGGGTCACGTTCCGGCTCGCGAAATCCTGCGGCTGCTTCGAGAACGGCCCCGGGCGAAAGGGCTGGCCGTGCCGGGCATGCCGATGGGCTCCCCCGGCATGGAAGGACCGACTAGCGACGCGTATTCCGTGCTGCTTTTCGAGGAGAGCGGCCACACCACGGTGTTCCAAAAGTACCCGTCGCGCTAACCGCAGGCGAGGGGCCGATGCGTCGTTCACCCGATCACGGCCACGCGCAGTTTATCCTGAACGGTTCGTGCAAGCCGGGTGTGCGAAATGGCGTTGACCAAATCCGAGATTGGGAGCATAGTGGGACTGGAGGGAGACGCTTATGCCGTTCGCTTTTCGCCTTCCGATTACCGGCACGTCTGCGGTAGTCCTAACTTTGTTTCTCGCCGAGATCGACCCCCCCCCAACGCTAGAGCCCGCTCGACTCGTCATAGGTTGTAAGGCGGATCAGGGGCCACATACGCCTCTTGCTCGTTTGTTTACGATACCCCAGGTAATGGCACAGTTTTGCATACTCCTCCGGCTACTACTACACGGGTGGATTGGATTGTCCGCATTGTCCCAGTGGTCCCTGTACCGAGAGGGGCTGCAGTAACCCATAGATTTGAAGGAGACAATCATGCGACTCACATCGATCCAATTATTGCTCGCCTCTACCTTGACGAGCGAAGAGGCGCTCGCGCCGCCCTCCCGGTCCGTTCCCATCCTTACGGACTTCACGCAGCAGCCCATCCCCAGGTTTCGTAACGGATTTTTGGTGGGAATCGATTCGACGCGAACGCGCGTCCGAATCTGGGATCGGGACTGGGCGCTGAAGGTGGACACACCTATTTCGATTCCGGGTGGCGGACAAACGATCGTCAACGACGTAGCCGTCGACGCCGACGGATCGTTCGCGGTGGCGGCTACCTTGGTTGGGGCGTCCTCCACCGGAACGATCGTTTGGTGCGCGCCGTCCGGAAGCGTTCGGCGCGTTACGACCACGAGTCCATTTTCGCCGAGACGGTTGGCATTCCATTCGAGCGGCGATTTGTGGGCCGTTGGTTGGGTGAAAAACGACCCGGATGGCGCCGCCGTAAGGGTTTACGGCGCGACGGGAGACTTGCGACGAATGGCGCTGCCGTCGGTCGACGCCTCCATGCTGATCCGCGAATTGTTCCTGTCGGTCCGCTCGTATCGCGTTGGCGTGATTAGCTTCTCGTCCGGAAGATGGATCGAACTCGATTTGGACGGACGAGTGATTTCCGATATGGCCTTGCCCTCCGATAAACGTCTTGCGACGGGTGCGACCGTGTCCGGCGGCGGACACCTTTTCGCGAGTTTTCAAGACCGCAACGGAGTGTCGTCCATCGGGCGCCTGGATGCGGTGTCGAAATCGTGGGTTTCCGTTGACCGCAACTCGGTTGCTCCCGACACAATGCGCCAAGGGTTGTCGATCCTGGGCGCGGAGGGAGATTCGCTGGTGGTCAGGACAAAGCCGCCCAACACGCTTCAGTGGGTACGGGTGGAGTAATGCCGCCAGAAGGCGAATCCGATGAGCACCGCCGCGACGATCAGCCAGGTGGCGGTTTCCGGCACGACGAGGGCGTCGGGGCCGGAGATTGTTAGTGTCGCCTCGGTGAGGAACGAGTCGTCCTGGAAGAGCGCGCCGACGAGTCCGCCTTGCGCGTTCAGGCGACCGACGATTTCCGCGCTCGTGTAGTAAAGCAGCAGATCGATCACGACCGTCGCGGGGACGCCCACGGCGAGCGCTTGGATCAGCGGGCTGTTGATCGGCGCGAGATTGTTGAGTTGCACGGTGTCGGTGGAGACGAAGCCGTCCTGGGGGATCAAGGTGAGCGTGAGCGTCGCCGAGGTCAGAACACTCGCCGCCTGCAGGATCGCTAAATCCGCCTGACCGGTGAAATCGAACCCCATACGGACCTCGTCGTCGATCCCCTCGCCTACCGTGTCGTTGCCGCCGAGCGAGCCTTTGGCGTAGACCAGATCGCCGGTGGTGAGGGTCGCCGGAGCGGGAACGGTAAAGGTGGGAACGGCTCCCGTTAACGTATCCGTAATGATCGCCGCGAACCCGCCGGTGGCGGTCCATCCCGCCAAAAGACAACCGAACGCCAGTTTACGCATGTTTCGCATTCCTCCGGTGCTCAGTAGGCGCAAAGAGGGGGGCGAATACAGGCAGAAGAGGTATGAATTTAACGAAATTAAGCCGAGGCGTGTTCGGGTTCTAGTGGGCCGGGTGTGGGGAGGTCGCGGCGGATGCGGAACGGTTGCCGCTTCCAGTAGGTGAGCGAGCGCCAGCCCCATTCTAGCGGGCCGAAGTGGAAGTGGCGCAACCAGATGGGGCTCCAGACGAGGTTGAACGTCCAGATGCAGAGCACGACGACGTAGAGCTGCCAGCGGTCGAGGCGGCCGATCATTCCGAAGCCGTAGCCGCCGTAGAAAATCACGCTACAAATCAGGGAATGGGAGATGTAATTCGAGAACGCCATTTGGCCGACGGCGGCGAGGCGATCCGTGAGCCAGCGCGCCGACCCGGCGCGCACGAGCAGGATCAGGAGCGCGATGTAGGCGAGGCTCATGGGGATGCGGCCGAGTTCGTAGCCCGCTCCGTCGAAGACGTGGCGCGCGGCGTCGCCGGGGTGGAGCGCCATGAAATATAAATCGAGGCCGTTAATCGCGAACCCGGCGAGCAGGCCCCAGCCGGCCATCTTCCAATAGAAAGCGTTAGAGCGCTCGCCGGTGACGACGCCCGCTTTGAAGAAGCCCATGCCGATCAGCATCATGCCGAAGAAGTCCCAGAAAAACGGGAAATAGATGGGAAAACGATGGAACTCCCAGACGGACTTGGCGCGTGGCTTCATGTTCGCGGCGTAGTTGCCGCGATAGGCGTCGATCTCGGCGCGGACCTTATCGGGCGGCGACTGGAATTCGAGAACGTGCTTTTCCCAGGCGGCGCGCTCCGATTTCTGTTCGGCGGTGAGGATCGCGCCCTTCTTTTCCGCTTCGACCGCTTTCAAATATTTCCCGTGGTCGTTCTTCTTCGAAAAAGCGTCCGCGATCATCCCTACGTTGAGTAGCGCGATCAGCACCGATCCCGTGACGATCAGCGCGCGCGCGGAAGCTTTGCGGAAGGCGAACAAGGGCAACGCCATGAAGGCGTAGGGAAACAGGATGTCGCCCCACCAAATCAGATAGCCGTGGATCATGCCGAAGAGCATCAGCCACAAGGTGCGGCGGAAGTAGATGTCGGCGGGCGCCAGGCCGCCGCCTTTGGCCTCGCCGCGCGAGAGCAGCAGCATGACGCTGGCGCCGAAGACGAGCGAAAAGATGCCGCGCATTTTGCCTTCGCCGAAAAGGTAGATCAGGCGCATCGTCCAAACGTTGAGCGGATCGCCGCCGCCCCAGACGGCGGGGTCCATGTAGGCGGCCTCGGGCAGCCCGAAGGTGGGGATGTTCATCAAGAGGATGCCGAGCAGGGCGAAGCCGCGCACGGTATCGATGGCCGAGATGCGCTCGCCGGTACGGACGGGGCCGAGGGCCGAGGCGGACATGCGAGAAGGATAACCGATGCGCGCCCGGCGATATCCGCGCCCTACAATCCATACTCGCGCCCTACAATGAGGTCATGCGCCTCTCGCTGTCGTTGGCGGCGGTCGCCGTCATGCACGCCCAATCCGCCCCTTTCGACATCCAAGCCCTGATGAAGTTGACGCGGTTGAGCGAACCGGCGCTCTCGCCGGACGGCAAGACGCTGGCCTTCACGGCGCGGAGCGTCAATCTCGACGCCAACACGCAACCGCGCGACGTGTACGCCGTGCCTTTGAGCGGAGGCTCGCCGGTGCAGCTTACGCGGCAGGGCACGATCAACGAGCGTCCGCGCTGGTCTCCCGATTCGAAGCAAATCGCGTTCGTTTCGAACCGGAGCGGAGGGTCGCAAGTCTGGGTGATGGACGCGGACGGCGCGAACCCTCGGCAGGTGACGTCGCTCTCGACCGAGGCGAGCGGAGTGCTGTGGTCGCCCGACGGCAAGCGGCTAGTGTTCGTGAGCGAGGTTTACCCGGAGTGTCCGGATGAGGCGTGCAACAAGAAGCGCCTGGACGCGGAGAAGGAATCGAAGGTGAAGGCCCGGGTCTACACGTCGCTGCTCTACCGGCATTGGAACGAGTGGCAAGGCGCGCGGCGGCGGCACCTGTTCAGCGTGCCGGTGGAAGGCGGAACTCCGAAGGACCTGACTCCGGGACTGCGCGACGTGCCGCCGTTTTCGCTGGGCGGTCCGGACGATTACGCGATCTCGCCCGACGGGGCGGAGGTCTGCTACGCGATGAACCCGGAGGAGAATCAAGCGCTGTCGACGAACTGGGAACTGTACGTCGTGCCGGTCGAGGGACCCAGTTCGGGCAACGAGGCGAAACTAATCTCCGCGAATCTCGCGGCGGACGCGTCGCCCGTATACTCGCCCGACGGGAAGTATCTGGCGTGGCGCGCGCAGGCGAAGCCGGGCTACGAGAGCGACCGGTGGCGGCTGATGATTTACGACCGCGCGACTTCGAAGGCGGTGTCGTTGACCGATTCGCTCGACCGGAGCGTGCAGTCGATTACGTGGTCGCCCGACTCGCGGCGGATCTTCTTTACGATCGAGGACCGGGGACGCACGACGCTGCACGTGATGCCGGTCACCGGCGGCGGGTCGCGAGAATTGATTTCGGCGCGCGCGCACGTGGACGACGTGCAGTTCGCGCCGGACGGAAGGACGATGGTGTATTCGGAACACTCGGGGTCGAAGCCGGTGGAGTTCTACCGGGTGTCTTCGAGCGGCGGTTCGGCGATCGCGCTGACGCGGATGAACGACGCGCTACTCGCGGCGCACGCGCTATCGCCGATGGAGGATTTCAACGTCGAGAATCCGAACGATAAAGCGAAGGTGCAGACGTTTCTCGTGAAGCCGCCGGGATTCGATCCGAAACAGAAGTACCCGGTTTTGTTTTTGATCCACGGCGGTCCGCAAGGGGCGTGGGGCGAGAGTTGGAGCTACCGGTGGAATCCGCAGGTGTTCGCGGCGGCGGGGTTCGTGGTGGTCATGCCGAACCCGCGCGGGTCCACCGGGTACGGCCAGCAGTTCACGGACGACATCAATCAGGACTGGGCGGGGCGCGTGTACGACGACCTGATGGCGGCGGTGGACTACGTGGCGGGGCAGCCGTGGGCGGATTCGAAACGCTTCGCGGCGGCGGGCGGGTCCTACGGCGGGTACATGGTGAATTGGCTGCTCGGGCATTCGAACCGGTTCCAGGCGTACGTGTCGCACGCGGGCGTGTACGACTTGAAGAGCATGGGCGGCGAGACGGAAGAGCTTTGGTTTACGAAGTGGGAGTTCGGCGGGATGCCGTGGGACACGCCGGACGTGTACGCGAAATGGTCGCCGTCGAACTTCGTGACGCAGTTCCGCACGCCGACGCTGGTGATCCACGGCGAGCTCGATTATCGAGTGCCGATGGGGCAAGGGTTGCAGTTGTTCACGGGGTTGCAGATGCAAAAGGTACCGTCGAAGCTGCTGCTGTTCCCCGACGAAGGGCACTGGATTCTGAAGCCGCAGAACTCGACGCTCTGGTACAACTCGGTGATCGATTGGGTGAAGGAGTGGACGGCGAAGAAAGAGTAGGGGCGAGGCGCTAACGCGGAATTCGTGAACTTCGAATGGGACGAGAAGAAGGCGGCGGCAAATCTAGAGAAGCGTGGCGTTCCCTTCAGCTTCGCGGCGCGCGTATTTCTTGATGAACGGCGAATCGAGTTAGTCGACGAGGGCGACTACGGAGAGCGGCGAACAATAGCTATAGGTCTTGTTAGACGGTTTTGAAATCGCGGTGGCGTACACCGTGAGGCGTAACGCGTTCCGGTTAATCTCCGCGAGAAAGGCCACTAGGAACGAGCGTGAAGACTACTGGAAGGGTTAAGTTCAAACTAAATCCCGCGAAGCCGCCGGCGTTATCGAAGCGAGCCGTTGCGCGGTTGAGGAGTATGCCCGACAGCCGAATCGACTTGAGAGACATTCCGGAAAAAGGCGGGGCCTCTTGGAGCCGACCTAACGCGAGTAAGCGTCAGGTAAGACTGAGCATCGACGAAGACGTTATCGAGTTTTTCAAGGCGAGCGGTCCTCATTACCAGGCCCGCATCAACGACGTATTGCGCAAGTTCGTGGATACGGTTCGGTAGCGCGCGGCGAGGCGCTAACGCGTGGCCTTCCACCAATCGCGGAATTCGACGAGCCGGGGGAGCGACTCGCGATCCTTGGCGCGGTTGGCGGCTCGCTTGCTTTCGATAATGTCGTCGAGGCTGCAGACCGGAAAGTCGGCCACTTCGACGCGGCGTTGCCAGGCATCCTCGAACCGCTCGATACCGTCGGGCGCGAAGATGAGATCGAGGTCGAAAGGGCCGTCCTTGATCTGGACGAAGTCCTTGCCGCGACCGATGTCGGACTCGTCGTTGGCGCTCAGAGCGAAGCCGAGTTGCCGTAGCGCCGCGACGAGCCGGACTCCGTTTTCCGGGCTCCGCTCGACGAACAAATCCGCGTCTTGCGTAGTATCGGGGTAGCCGAGGAGGATTGCGCCGGATTTCCCCAGGAATAAGTAGCGAACGGCGTGCGCCGCGAAGGCGTCGCGGATCTCTTCCGCTTGGCGGTAACTAAACGCGCCCATAGCCCAACCAGCGCGGCAGATTCTCCTCGCACCAGCGCCGGTAATCCTCCATCGTGTCGAAGGAGCGGAAGCGGGCGTCGTCCATCACGGGCTTGTAGGTCTTGATAAACGAATAGTCGAAGCGTTGCGGGAGTGGGCGGCGCGCGGCGGCTTCGAACTCGCGAATCCATTCGCGGCGGGTGGCTTGGTCGGTCATCGTTTCCTCGACGATTTCTTCGAGGGCTTTTCCCCCGCTCGCTTCTTCGTCCGGCGGCTAGCTTCGAGCGAACCGCCGACCCATTCGCGGAGAGCGGCGGGGTCCTCGAAAATCTCGGGTGGAGCCTGGTAGTACTTCATCACCAGGTCTTGATCCTCGAACGGCTTGAACGCCTTGAGGCCACGAGCGTCGAAGGCGGGGATGTTGTTCGCGCCGCCTTTGAGATACAGCTCGGAATCGGCGATGAGGGCGCAGACGAGTCCGTCGATATAGATCACCCAGCCGCCCATCATGGCGCGCGCGGTGGGCGCTCCGAGGGTCGAGAATTGCTCGATCACGTACTCGACGAACGGCGGTTGCGGCTTCATAGGAGCTTGCGGCGGAGCCAATCGAGCGAGGCGGTCGTCGCCATGTGGCGGACGCGATGGCGGTCGCCGGGGAGCTTGACTTCGTGGACGGCCACGCCATCGGTTCCGGCGATGGCGAGATAGACGAGGCCGGCTTGCCCTTCGGGTCCGGCGTAGCCGGTGACGGCGATCGCCCAGGTGGCGTTGGCGCGCGCGCGGGCCGATTCCGCGAGACGCCGGGCGACTTCCTCGCTCACGGGATCGCCCATGAAGTCGCCGATCAGCTCGCGTTTCAGGTCGTTGTTGTAGACGACGTAGCCGCCTCGGAACCAGCGGGAACTGCCGGGGACGTCGGTGAGGCGCGAGCCGAGCAGTCCGCCGGTCATGCTTTCGGCGACGGCGACGGTTTCGCCGCGGGCGAGTAAGGCTCGCCCTAGCGCCGCTTCGAGCGTCTCGCCGTTCCGCGAGTACACGCGGTCGCCCAGCAGTTCGGCGATGGCGGCGGCCGGAGGCTCGCAGAGAGCGCGCGCTTCCTCTTCGGTGGCGGCGCGGGCGCGGAGGATCACTTCGAGATCGCCCGGTTTGGCGAGCACGGTCGTCACCGGATTTTCGTAGCGCGTGTAGACCGGTGCGATGAGTTGATCGAGGTCGCTCTCGCCCATCCCGGCGATCTTGAAATGCGCTTCGGCGATGGCCATCGGCGGCAGGAGAGCGCGCAAGCGGGGCATGCACTCGGCGTCGAACATCGGTTTCAATTCGCGCGGCGGGCCGGGCAAGAGCAAAGCGACGCAGCCGTTCTTGGCGATCCACTGCCCGGGCGCGGTGCCGTTGGGATTGTCGAGAATCTCCGCGCCGTCGAGCACCATCGCTTGCCGCAAATTGTTGGGCGCCATCGCGCGGCCCATGCGAGCGAACCGGGCGGCGATCCATTGAGCGACGGCGTCGCTCGAAGTTTGGCCGACGCCGAGGGCCGCGGCGGCGGCGTCGCGGGTCACGTCGTCTTCGGTGGGGCCAAGGCCGCCGGTGACGATGGCGATGTCGGCCGTGTCGAGCGATTGCCGGACGGCGGCGGCGAGGCGGGCGCGGTCGTCGCCGATCACGCGCTTCTCCACCACCTCGACGCCCAGCGAATTCAGCCGTTCGGTGAGGAACAGCGAGTTGGTGTCGAGGCGGGTGGGGGTGAGCATCTCGCTGCCCACGGCGATAATGGCCGCGTTGCGCATCGGCGATCCTAGGGCAACAGCGCGCCGCGAAGGCCGCAGTCGACGCGATACACCGCGTTGTTGGTGGTTACCACGAGCGCGCGCGACGGCGTAAAGGCCAGCCCCACGATGCCCGGGCCGGAGAGGAACAGGTCGGCCTTCTTGTGGGGATCGACGCGGACCACGCCTCGGCGTCCTTGCAGGGAAGAGGCGACATACAAATTCCCCTTGTCGTCGAAGGCGATGCCTTGCGGCCGGCCCAGCCCCCGGTAGTACGTCGAAACTTGGCCGTCGCGATCGACGCGATAGACGGCGTCGAAGCTCGACGTGGTGGGCCCGGTGACGAAGAGGTCGCCTTCGGGGCCGAAAGCGAGGTGGTAGGCGGCGATCGAAGGCTCGACCGTGGCGAACACGAAAATCTGCCGGTTGGGCGCGATCTTGAAGATCGTGCCGCTGCGGTCGCCGACGTAAAGATTGCCGTCGCCGTCGAACGCCAGTCCGGTGGCGACGCCCATGCCCTCGCAAAACACGGTCATCGATCCATCGGCCGCGACTTGATAGACGATGCCTTCGTGACGGCTGGACACGTAGAGCAAGCCGTCGGGGCCGAAGGCGAGTCCGGTGGCGTTCATCAGGTCGGCGACGAAGGGCCGCAGGTTGTAGTTGAGATCGATTTTGTAGACCGCGACGGGCGTCTTTTGGCCGCGCGAACCGCTGAAGGTGGTGTAGACGACGCCCCGGCGGTCGACCGCGGGATTGCCCACCGGATGCAGGCTGTCGGCGATCTGGATGCCGATCTCGCAGCTCCAGGCCTCGCTGGGACGCTCCCCGCTATCGACCACGAGTTCGCCGATGGAGGCGCCTTCGGGGACGCGGGCGATCACCAGGGAATCGCTGCCGATCACGACCGGCGCCGCGGCGTCGCCGATCGACACACGCGGACGGGGGCCGCGCTGGAAGCCGCGCCCGACGATCTTAAATTCGCCGCCGGGGATGGCGGCGATGGGCGACACGTGCTCGATTTCCGGGCGGTCGGCGAGTGCGGGCTTGCGAAGTGGCATCTCTCAATACCGATTGAACCACGCAAGCGGTAACGCGGCGGCGGCTCCGGCGGCGACGTCGTCGAGGATCACGCCCCAGCCTCCGGGCAGACGTTCGAAGAGCCGGATGGGCCACGGCTTGACGATGTCGAAAAAGCGGAAGAGCAGAAACGCGGCGAGCGCGCCTTTCCATCCGGCGGGCGCGGCGGCGAGCGCGATCCACTGACCGATCACTTCGTCGGCGACGACGATTTGCGGATCCTCGCCGCGCTCTTTCGCCACCACTCCGGCGGCCCACACGGCGGGGAGGAAGAAGAGGGCGGCGGCGATTCCGGGCGGGACGCCGGCCAAAGTTAGGGCGACGGCGGCGAGCGATCCGACGGTGCCGGGGCCCTTGGGAAAGTAACCGCACCCGAACCAAGTGGCGATCGCGTAGGCGAGTTTAATCACGCGAATCGTCTTCGTCGGCCGGAAGCGCGGGCTCGCCGGGGATGCGAATCTCCTCGCTCGACCAGGCGGCCAGATCGAACAAACGGCAGCGTTCGCTGCAAAACGGGAAGTCCGGCTCGCCGAGCTTTACGGTCTTTTTGCAATAGGGACAGCGGACCTGCACGGTTACCTCGCGGCGAGAATCCGGAACAACCGCGGCGGGCGCGGCGGCAGAGTCTCGCCCGCGTCGATCAACTCGCCCGCTACATCGTAGTCGTGGGCTTCGGTGACGCGCAAGCGGCGGAACTCGCCCGGTTGCGGCGCGGCGGGGCCGAAATCGTTGATATACACCTGACCGTCGATTTCGGGCGCCTGTCCTTCGAGGCGCGCGTCCCAGAGCAGGTCGGTCTCGTTGGACGGGCCTTCGACGAGTACGTCGAACTCGCGGCCGACGAGCGCGCGGTTGCGCTTCGCCGAAACGCGCCGCTGGATGGCCATCAATCGGCGGCGGCGATTCTCGATCGTGCGTCCGTCGACTTTCGCGTCGAGGGCGTAGCTCGCCGACGTGTCCTCGTCCGAATACTTGAAGACGCCCAGCCGGTCGAACTTCGCGGCCTCGACGAATTGGCACAGTTCCTCGAAATCGGATTCCGTCTCGCCGGGGAAGCCGACGATAAAGCTGGTGCGGACGGCGACGCCGGGAATCGTGGCGCGCACGCGTTCGAGCAGCTTCAAGAAAGCTTCGCCGCGGGAGCCACGTTTCATGCGCTTCAAGACGTCGCGCGAGGCGTGCTGCAAAGGCATGTCGAGATACTTCGCGAGCGGTTTGTGAGCGGCGACGGTGTCGAGCAATTCCTGGGTGACGCGATTGGGGTAGGCGTAGAGGAAGCGGACCCAGTAAGGCCGCTCCGCTTCGATCGACCCGAGCCGCGCGAGGAGCTTTGCCAGCCCGCCGCGCAGGTCTAGATCCTCGCCGTAGCTCGTGGTGTCCTGGCCGATCAGATTCAACTCGCGCACGCCTTGGCCGAGCAGGCGCGTCGCCTCGGCGACGACGCTCTCGAAACGGCGCGAGCGAAACGCGCCGCGATACTGGGGAATCACGCAGAAGGTGCAGGGATGGTCGCAACCCTCGGCGATCTTGATGTAGGCGAAGTGGCGCGGCGTGGTCAGCACGCGCGGCGTGAGGTCGTGATAGAGGTACGGCTGGGCGAGATCGCCGGAGTTCGCGCCGTCGACCAGCGCGGCGATACGTTCGAGTTCGTTGGTGCCGATCAACGCGTCCACTTCGGGCAGGTCTTTGCGAATGTCGCCGCGATACCGTTCGACCAGGCATCCGGCGACGATCAGCTTTTGGGCGCGGCCGGATTTCTTGAACTCCGCCATTTCGAGAATCGTGTCCACGGACTCTTGCTTGGCGGGGTCGATAAAGCTACAGGTGTTGACGACGATCACGTCGGCTTCGTCCGGGCGCGGCGTCAGCTCGTGACCGCGAGCGGTCAACTGGCCCATCATCACTTCCGTGTCGACGAGATTTTTAGGACAACCGAGACTGACGAATCCGACTTTCAAGGGGGGACCGAAGGAACCTTCTTCTTCAGAGTATCAGGCGGCGGCCAGTTCGCCGTAGATGCACGCGGCGATCTTGGAGAGCAATTCTTTCTCGTTCACCGGCTTGGTGACGTAATCGTCCATCCCGGCCTCCAGACACAAATTCCGGTGGTGGGCCAAGGCGTGGGCGGTGACCGCGACGATCGGGACGTGCGTTCCGCGCTCGCTCGCGCGGATCGCGCGCGTGGCTTCGAGGCCGTCCATCTCGGGCATCTGGATATCCATCAACACGACGTCGAAAGGCCGTGTTTCGAGCGTCTGGACGGCGATTTTCCCGTTACCCGCGAGAGTGACGCGATGGCCCGCGCGCTCGAGCATTTTCCGGATCACCACTTGATTGACGCGATTGTCCTCGGCGACGAGAATATCGAGCGATTCCGGCGCGGCGGGAAGCGTGGAAGACGGGGTTTCGGCCGCCGATTCGTCGCGTCCGAAGACGGAGGTGAACCGGAAGGCGCTGCCGTGGCCCTCGCGGCTTTCCACCCAAATCCGGCCGCGCATCAGTTCCACTAAACGGCGCGCCACGGTGAGGCCCAAGCCCGCGCCGCCGAACTTCCGGGTCATCGAAGTGTCGGCTTGCTCGAACTCCCGGAACACGCCGTCCAACTTATCCGCCGCGATGCCGACGCCGGTATCGGCGACCTCGAATTCGTACTCCGCTTCGCCGGCGCGCAGGGCGATTTCGCGAACCGTCACGGCGATCCCGCCCGATTCGGTGAACTTGACGGCGTTGGCGATCAGGCGCCCCAGCGCCTGCCGCAGGCGCAGCCCGTCGCCGTGCAGGATCGGGGGAAGACGCTCGGGCAGGCACAGGGAAAGATGTAAGCCCTTTTCTCGCGCCTCCGGTTCGAACATGCGGACGGCCCGCTCCACGCTCTCGCGCAAGGCGAAATCGGCCGGTTCGAGCTTCAATCCGCCCGCCTCGATTTTCGAAAAGTCGATCATGGCGTTCAGCAGGTCGAGCAGGCCGACGGCGGACCCATGGGCCTTTTCAAGCAGGCCGCGCCGTTCCGGATCGTTTTCGGTGGCCAGCACCAAGCTAGTAAGCCCGATGACTGCGTTCATGGGCGTGCGGATTTCGTGGCTCATGTTGGCGAGAAAATCGCTTTTGGCGCGCGCGGCGACTTGCGACTCGTCCATCGCCTTTTCGAGTTGCGCGTGCTTGGCTCGCAGTTCCTCGGTTTGCAGGCGCACCTGACGGCGCAGCAGGCGCGCCCAGCCAAACGCCACCGCGGCGAACGCCACGGCGATCAAGACGATCGGAACCCACGGCAACCGTTTCGACCAGGGCGGCGGCGCTACCAGCGAAACTCCGTCGGCTCCCCGCGCCAATAGTTGGACCCGGCGCGGCGCTTGGCCTCCGGTCCATTCGGCGCGCGCGACGCCTACGACACGGACGCGGCCGCCGGGGGAAATCGCGAGCGGTGTCGAGCCTACGGGCAGAGGTATCCGAGCGGAAAACGTGCGGTCCCCGTCGCGGAGCAGCAGTTCCTGCGCCTGCCGCGTCCGAAACGTCTCGACCGCTTCGGCTTCGACGGAGAGCAGAGCCGATTCCAGATAGCCGCCCAGCAGATTCTCGACGCTCGTTTTCGCGGGCTCCATGGCCGATCCCGAGCCGAGCCGCTTCACCAGCGGGTCGATCAGGACGACGGTCCCCGAAGGGGAGACGAAGGGAAGCCCCCAGACTTCGATGCGTTCGCCCACCCGCACTTCGTTCGAAGCCAGCCGCTCGACGGCGATGCCGCGGTCGAACTCCTGGATGTAGACGCCCATTTCCGGGTCCGCCAGGGTCACCACGCCGCGGACCCGCACACGCTCCCGCACCAAGCCGGTCGCGCCGTGGATCAGAATCGCGCCGATTTCGGTGAGCGGCACCGACTCCGGATCGCGGTTCGACCGGCGCACAAGGTGCAGGTCGCTTAAGGCGGACATGTGAACGACCGGGCTCAATCGTTGCCGCCAGCGGTTAAACCGCACGCCGGCCGTACCCACGACGCGCACCTCGGCGTCGATGTAGGGGCGCGGATCGAATCCGGCGGGAATCGGGCAGTTGACGGGGAGGGATCCTTCCGGCGTTTCCAGGCGAAAGTTCAAGTTGGAACCGGTGGCATTTTCGGCGGAGACGAATTGTCCCGAGACTTCGACCAGCGTGTTATCCACGGCGCCCAGGCGCAAGTCCCCTAGCGTGGCCCGGCGAGCCGCCGGCAGTCCGGACCGCCCGAGATACCGGATCGCGGTAGCGGCGACGATCGGCGCGAATCCGCCCGGTTCGGTCTTTCCGGCGATCCGAATCCGGTCTCCGCGTTCGAGGGGAGTGGCGTCCGGGATCCTCGCAAAGAGCCCGGTAACGCCGTTCTGGACGACGATCCCGGTCGCCCCGAACCGGTAAATCACCACCCCTTCGACGTCGACCGGATATCCGCGATCCGCCTCCGGCGCGTTGAGAGCGAGAATCTCGGACGCTTGGCGGAGAGTGGGGAGAGGTTGAGCCGGGAGTACGCCGGACAGGAACGGGAGCGCGATCCGGGCGATCCGCGCACACTTCCCGCCGGGCCCGTACAACATAGAAACGCTTATCGGCGTCGCAGTCGAAAATATGAAAAACGGTTAAGGACGCGAAACGAGGATCACCACCGGCTCGCTCGACTGGGCGTTGGCGAGAGAGCGCACCTGCACCACGTTCGCCCCGGGCAGCACGTTCGCCGGAATCTGCGCGGAGATTTGGCCGGGCGCGGTTTGGATGATCGGCAAGGGAATGTCGTTAAACGTCACGCAAGATCCGCCGAGCACGGTGGGCAGCGGCAAGGTATCGGCGGTGGCGATGGCCCCGAGGTTGACTCCCGAAACGGTGACGAAAGAGCCGGGGCGCAGCGTCTGCGTACCGTCGATCGAGTTGACGACGCCGCGCGCGCCGTTCGGGATTCGGGGTTGCGTGGAACCGTTGGTTTGGGCGAGCGGCGCCACTACCAGTCCCGAAAGCGTAATCAGGTAGGCCGTGCCCTTGGAATCGACCACCATCATCCGGGACGGCACGTTGGCGCGATTGCCGCCGAATACGTTGTTCGCCGGGTTTTCGGGGACGATCGCGGCCACCTGTTCCGATTGCGTGCGGACATCGACCAGTTCGAGCGTGGTGCGGGCGTCGTCGCGCGTGGCCGCCGTAATGTTCTGGCGGACCGGCGTGGTCATGCGGAGGAACGTGGTTTCGGTAAGCGGATACACGGCCGCGACGTTCCGCAAGCCGAGGCTGACGGTGGTCGTGGTCGGCGGCAAACCGGGAGTGGTAGGCGGGGCGACGGTGGTGGCGCCGGGCCGTTCCGCCCCGCCGATGGGCGTCAGCGCGGGGCTAAGGATCATTCCGCCCGCGAGGTAGTAGGCGTTGTTCGGCGCGGCGGCCAGCGGGCCGAAATAGCTGATCGGCGTCTGGTTCCACACTTGCCGGGAATTAACGTAGGTATCCGACAGCGCGTCGTACAAGTAGGCGACTCCGGTACCCGAGAGAGTCACGATCCGCTCGCCGCCGGGCGAGGCCGTCATATAGAGAGGTCCGGTGATGGTGGCGGGCGGAAAGTTGTTGACGTTGGTCCGCGGGATGGCGGTGGTACCGACGGTTCTCCAGAATCCGCCGTTCGACATCATGAACTGCAATCCGGATAGACCCATGGAAAGCGCCAGGGGCCGGACGACGGCCTGATTCCCGGCGCGCGGGATCGCCGGAAACTCGATAGCGCCGACGACGCGCTGGGTTTCGAGATCGACGATCTCGATCGATTCGCCGCCCGTATTACCGACGTAGAGCGTCGAGCCGTCGAGCGACATCGCCATCTGGTGCGGCAACTGCCCCGTCTCGATCGGCTCCAGAAACTTGAGCCGCGCCGTATCGAACACCTCGATGCGGTTGTAGCCGGAGTTCGTAACGAAGAGCCTTTGGCGCGCTTCGTCGAGAACGAGATCGAACAAACCCTCGCCGGCGGAGAGCGACGTGGGGACCGGGAACACCAGACCGCGCTGATCGGCGTTGCGGAAGTTCATGAACACGCGGATCACGGGCGGCAGGTTCACCGCCTCGGCGGAGGAAAGGAAAACGTTTACCGGCGCGCCCTGATTGTTGGCCGATCCGGTGTAAAGGTTGGTGCCCGCCTGCCGGTTGACGCCCGCGCGTCCCGGTTCCATCGTGAACCGGATGGAGGACGGGGCGACGCCGCTCGATACCTCGGCCACCAGCGCCGCGCCGGGATTGCCCACCGCGTAGGTGAGCTTGCCCTTACCCGCGTTGCCGATCCGGACCGAGGCGCGGGCCAAGCCTTTATTGCATTCGTCGATGGCGAGAAAGACGGTGTTGGTTTCCGGTTCGAGCAGCGGATAGTCGTAAAGATCGGCGATGGGCAAAACGAGAATGCCCGACTCCGAGAGCGCCCACACCGTGGATCCGTCGGAGGAGATCGCCATGCGGCCGAGAACGCTTTCCGGCAGCCGGATGCCGAGCCGGGTGTACAGATTTCGCGGGCTCGATACGAACAGCGCGCTCGCGGTGGTGCGCTGCCCGGTGGCGGCGTTATTGAACGCGCTATAGAGGGTCCGTCCGTCGGGCGAAAACACGCTGCCGCCGAAGTTCGCCTGCACGTTGAAAGCCTGACTAAAGGTGCCGTTCAGGAAAAACGGCATGTTGGCGACGTTCATCTGGGCGTTCACCGCGAGGGTCGCCGAATCGTATTGCGTCGATCCGGCCATGAACCGGCCGCCGTCGGGCGACTGCGAAAGCACGGTGGATTGTCCGGTAACCAAACGGTTGCGGAGCACGGTACCGGACGCCACTTCATAGGCGAACAAGGTCGTGTTGGCGCTGGTGGCGGTTTGGTTGATCGCCACCATGCCGACGATGAAGTTGCCGTCGGGCGTCGGCATTAAGCGGCCGGGGAACGGCGTCGCCGGGCGTCCCACGAAGACGGCGGGGAGCGGGTTGGGCGTCGAGATGGTGGGCGGAGAAGGAACGGCGGTAAGCTGCTGGGCGGCCGCCTGCCGGGGGTCGTAGAGCAGCAGCGTATTGGTGGCGTTGTTCAATCCCGCGCCTTGCGTGGTGATCAGCACCCGGCCGTCGTTGCCCACGGCGACGCCCTCGGGGCGGGCGGGCAGACTGACGTACCGCTCGACGCGGTCCGGACCCAGTTCGACCACGGCGAGCGACGAGGCTTGCGTATTGGTCACGTAGAGAAACGCGCCGTCCGGCGACAAAGCCGCCGCGAGCGGAAAGCTGCCGACGGGGATCGAGCCGGCGACTTTTTTAAGGCGATAGTCGAATACGTCGACGCGGTTGGCGTTCGAATTCACCAGGTAAAGCCGCCCGCGCATCTCGTCCACGACGATGTCGGACGGAGTGCCGCCCAAATTCACCACTTCGCCGAAGACCGGTCCGGTGACGATGCTCTGGGCTCGAACCGCCGCCGAAACCGCCGCCAGAAGCAGGGTGGCGCGGGCGGCGCGCTCCAGTACTCGATTGCGTTGCAAACTCATCCTCAGTCCGCTAGTCTAAACCCTGAACGTAACGGGAAGTTGTTCGACCGGTACTTTCTCGCGTTTTGGGGGCGCAACAATTACGGGCGAACGGGGTTCCTCTCCACTGCGCCGAATTCGGGTTTGGAACCGGACTCGAGAGCGGGAACTCGCGTCCGAGGCGGCGGTGGCGAACACCAGCGCGCTGCGGCGGACGGGGCTACTGAAGCACGAGCGTCTCGATGCGGGCGACGGGTTGTGGATCGTGCCCTGCGAGGCGGTGCATACGTTCGGCATGAAGTTCGAGATCGATGTCGTGTATTTGAGCAAGCGCAAAACGATCGTCAAAATCCGCCACTCGATGGCGAAACGGCGGATGAGCGTGTGCTTGCGCGCGCACTCTGTGTTGGAGCTTCCGGCGGGCACGGCGCGGGCCACAGGGTCGATGCCCGGCGATCAGTTGGAATTCGAGAACTTGTCGTGAAGAGGATCGCGGCGGGGATCGGAATGCTGGCGCTCATCGGCTGCGCTCGCGCTCCCCAAGCCTGGACACCGCCCTCCGCGCCGAGCCCGATGGCTCGTCAGGTGCGCAACGCCGTCGAAGCGGGCGACGGCGACCTCGAAGCGCGGGAGTGGCAGCGAGCGCTGATTCGCGATCCGCGCGACCGGTCCACGCGGGCGAAGCTCGCCTGGCGGTTCGAGAGCGTGGGCGCGCCGGAATTGGCGATCGAGCACTATCGCGCGCTGCTCGCCGACCGGCCGTCCGACGAATCGGCGCGATTGGGCGTCGTGCGGAACTTGCGGCGGTTGGGGATGGACGCGGAGGCGGCGGCGGAACTCGAAGCGACGCCCGAGCCTTCGGCGGCGATCCTCGCGACGCTCGGTATCGTACGCGACGGACGAGGCGAGTACGGGCAAGCCGAAATCGCGCATCGGGCGGCGGTGGACCGCTCGCCGGGCGACCCGGCGCTGCACAGCAACCTCGGCTACAACCTGTTTCTGCAAAAACGCCACGCCGAGGCGGTGGAATGTTTCGAGGCGGCGCTGAAGATCGCGCCCCGGTCGGAGATCGCGCGCGGCAACCTCGCGCTGACGCTCGCGCAGACACCGGGCGGCGCGGAGCGCGCGCTGGCGCACTGGAAATCGATGGGGGGCCCGGCGACGGCGCACAATAATCTGGCGGCGGCGCTGATCGAGCAAGGCCTCGCGGAGCGGGCTCGCGAGCAGTTGGCGCTGGCGTTGCGGGAAGGCGGACCGTCTCCCGAAACGCTGGCCAATCTCGACGCGGTGGCGAAGCTCGACGGCGGCCCGGCGTCGAGCTTTGTGGATAAGACTCCGGCGAAGAATCCCGGCGCTTTTTCCCGGGCTCTCCGGGCGATGAAAGGCTGGTTTGTCCGCGAGGAACCGGTTTCCGCGCCTTCGGTTGCGGCGCGGCGGCGGTCCCGCTAAGGTGAATGGAAAGGAAAACAAGACCATGAACACGCTCCTTCAATTCGGCCGCCTCGCGCAACGGGCGCTGGCGAATTTCGCCCGCGAGGAAGACGGCCAGGATTTGGTCGAGTACGCGCTGATCGTCGCCGCCGTGGGCTTGGCGCTAATCACCACCGTCAACCAATTGACCACCGCCGTCGTCAGCCTGTATTCGTCGATTACGCAGGGCTTGACGTCGATCGGCGCGACGGGCGCGTAAGGCGACTTGACCCCGCGGCTTGCGCCCAACGCCGCCGTGTCCCTCGCTTCGCTCGCCGTGGTGTGGTGCTTGACGCTGTACGACGGCCCCCGGCGATTGTTTCGCGACGCGGATACCGGTTGGCACATCCGCACGGGGGAATCGATCTTGAATACCGGCCATCCGCCCCATGCCGATCCTTACTCTTTCTCCCGTCCGGGCGCCCCTTGGTTCGCCTGGGAATGGGGCGCGGACGTGGTGACCGCCCTCGCGCATCGCGCCGCCGGTCTCTCGGGGGTGGCGTGGCTGTACGCGATGGCGATCGGCGCGTCGACGCTGTTGTGGTTCGAACTCCACTGGACCGCCGGGTCGTCTTTTCTGCCCGCCCTGATTAGTTTTCCGATCGCGATCGCCACCGCGCAGTTGCATTGGCTCGCTCGTCCGCACGTGTTCGGATGGCTGTTTCTCGCCGCCACCGTCTTATGGTGCGAACGCAGTCCAAGGCGTTGGTGGATCGCGCCGGTTCTCGGCATGGCTTGGGCGAACGTGCACGCCAGTTTCTTTCTCGCGCCCGTGGTGTTGGCGATCTACGGGCGCTGGACGCTCGCGACACTCGCGCTCGCCGGTTCGCTCGCCAATCCGTATGGCTGGCGACTGCACGAACATACGGTTCGCTATTTGACGAACGGAGAACTCCTGAGGCGCATCGCCGAGTTTCAGACCTTCCACTTCCAGGCGGAGGGCGCGGGTTGGATTCTCGCCGGGCTGCTGGTGTGCGCCGCCGGGGCGGTGTTCGCCTTAGTGCAGAAGCGTTACTCGCGGGCGATCCTCCTCGCGCTGTTCGTCGTAATCGCGCTACGTTCCGCGCGAGGGCTGCCGGTGCTGGCCGTGGCGTTCCTGCCGCTGGCGGTCGCTTCGATTTGCGCCTGGACCCGCCGCGCGTACCCGCGTTTCGAGAGCTTTTTTCGGTACTCGGACAATTTGCGCTTGATCGACCGAACGCTCGACGGGCGCTGGGCGGTATTGCCGGTGGCGCTGCTCGCGCTGGGGCTGGTTCGCGGCGCGGAGTTCCCGGCGCCCGAGTTTCCGTTGACGACGGCCCGCGCGATTCCCGCAAGCGCCCGCCTGTTCGCGCCCGACAAATTCGGCGGATACTTGATCTACGCAACGGGACGCCCGGTGTTTTTCGACGGTCGCAGCGATTTCTACGGCGTCGAGTTTATGAAGGAGTACATTCGCATGGTGGAAGTCCGGCCCGGCTGGCAGGCCTTGTTCGACCGCTGGAATTTCACGCACGCGCTGCTCGCGCCCGACGCTCCGCTGCTTGCGGCGCTCGAAACTCGCGGCTGGCGGCGATTGGCCGAAGACGCGGCCTCGGTTTTGGTGGAGAAGTGATGGACCGCCAAAAGATTCTGTTCATTTTCGGCGGCGCGGCGGTGTGCGCGGCGTTGCTGACTTGGTTCTTGTGGTCGCGCACGGCGGCTCCGAAAACCGAGGCGACGACGCAGGTGTGGGCGGCGTCGCGCGACTTGGCCGCCGGTACGCGGTTGACCAAGGCGCACCTCAAGCAAGTAACGCTAACGGCGAAGGACGCTCCGGCGACGGCGATCCGCGATCAGGCCGCCGCGCTGGATCGTCCGCTGCTCTATCCCGTTTCGGCGAACGAAGCGATTACGACGGCGAAAATCGCCTCGATCGGCGGCGTCGAAGGAGTGCCCGCGTTGATCGCCGCCGGGAAGCGCGCGGTGAGCGTCGCCGTCGCCGACGCTTCTGGGGCGGCGGGTTTGATCCAGCCGCGCGCGCACGTCGATGTGCTGTTTACCCGCGCGGGATCGATGAGCGAAGCGATCACCACCACCATTCTGCAAGACATCGTCGTGCTGTCGGTGGGTCGCGTCACCGAGGCGCAGAACATGGATACCAAGGGCCCGCGCCCGGCCACGCAATCGGTGACTTTGCTGGTCACGCCGGAGGAGGCGGGCAAGCTCGAACTCGCGAAAAATCAGGGCAAGATCAGCTTGGCGCTGCGCAACCCGCTCGACGGCTCGCAAGTCGCCGATCCGCAGCCGGTGACGGGCGATCTACTGGATCCGTACCTCAACCGTCCACGCAGAGGACGCGGCATTCCGGCGAACGTTCGCGACGATCGCGCTTGGGCCGACCTCACCGCCGGAGAGGTCGCGCCGAAGAAACCGGCTCCGCCGCCCGCGCCGCCGAAGACCGTGATCGACGTCTTTCGCGGCGACAAACACGTTCAGGAAGTCTTCGAGAAACCCCCGTCCGAGAAACGATGAAACTCGCCCGCCCGTTCGCCCTTCTCGCCGCCGCGGCGCTCTTCGCGCAATCCGCGCGGGACGTGACCTTACTCGAAGGGCGCGGCGAACTGCTGACGTTCGCGCGCGAGATCACCCGCGTCGTGATCGCCGAACCGAAGATCGCCGACGCCGTGGTCGTGTCGCCGCAAGAGGTCATGGTCAACGCGAAGGCCGCGGGCAAGACCACGCTCATCGTGTGGGAGACGGGCAGCGCACCCGCGCGCTTCAACATCGACGTGAAGGTCGACCCGGAGGTCTTGTCCAAGTTCGGCTCGGACGTCGCCCAAGACTTGAAGCGAGATTTGCCGGAAGAGAAGATCACGTTCACCGGTAACTCGGAGACGATCGTGCTGGCCGGAAGCGCGTCTTCCGCCGAGGTCGCGGAACGCGCCGCCGCCATCGCCTCCACGCGGTCGAAGAAGGTCGTGAACCAAATCGCCGTGCCCGCCGCCGAGGACCCCAAGCAGATTCTGTTGCACGTCAAGTTCGCCGCCGTCGACCGTTCCAACCTTTCCGAACTCGGCTTCAATTTCATTAGCCGTAACCCGACGATGCTCGGATCCACTTCGACGCAGCAATACCAGCAGCCGCGGATCAGCCAACTGCAGTTTCAGAATCAGGAGTTCGCCAACACGACGATCAACTTCGCGGACCTGCTGAACATCTTCGTCTTCCGGCCGGACTTGAACATCGGCGCGACGGTACGCGCGCTGCAGCAGCGCAATCTGTTGCAGATTCTCGCGGAGCCGAATCTGATTACCGTCGAGGGCAAGGAGGCGAGCTTCGTGGCGGGCGGCGAGTTTCCGTTTCCCGTTCTGCAGGCCACGGCGACCGGCGGCGCTACGGCGCCCGTCGTCACCGTGCAGTTCCGGCCCTTCGGCGTGCAATTGGGTTTTACGCCGACGCTCACCGGCACCGGATCGATCCGGCTGAAGGTGCGGCCGGAAGTTAGCGCGCTCGATTACACCAACGCGGTGAACGTTCAGGGCACTCTGATTCCCGCGCTCTCGACCCGGCGGGCGGAAACCGAAGTGGTGTTGAAGGACGGCGAGAGTTTCGCCATCGCGGGCCTGATCGACAATCGCGTGATCCAGGTGATGAACAAGGTGCAGGGCCTGGGCGACATTCCGATTCTCGGGCAGTTGTTCCGGTCTCGCTCGACGCGCAAGACGAACGACGAACTGCTGGTGGTGATTACGCCGCGGTTCGTCCGTCCGCTGACGCCCGAGGAGCGCGCCTCACTGCCCGAGACGGTAGAGACGTTTCTCCCCACCGTGTCCGAGCAGAAGCGAAAGGAGGCGCAGAAGAAAAATCTTTGGCCTTTCGCGAAATCGAAGGATGATCCCGCGCCGCCTAAACCGCAATTCCAAGGACCCCGTGGCCACCAGGAACCAGCCGCGCCGAAGCCGTAGAGGCCCCGGAAGCGCAAAGGCCGGCGGTGGCGATGCCGCCGCCGAGTCCGTTTTGCGCGACGCAACTAAAGGCGCGGTCGCTCTGCAAGTGGTCGTGATCCTCGCGCCCGTACTGTTGGTCTTGATGGGCTTGGCGGTGGACCTCGGCCGCATTTATCTGATCAAGGGCGAGTTGAAGAACGCGGCGAACGCGATGGCGCTATCGGCGGCGCAGCAGTTGAGCGGTACCGATCAATCGACCGAACTGGCCACCGCGGCCGCGTTGCGCGCCGTCGCGAATACGAACGGTCTCGGCAACAAGTACGACTTCGCGGGCTTGGTCGTCGGACAGGACAACGGGTTCCTCACCTCGACCATCGAGGACACGCAGTATTTCGACACCGCCGCCGCCGCGATCGGGGAAGGCGAGGACATCTCGGGTTCCGCCGTTTCCGGCGCCGCCGCCCGCCATGCCCGAGTGACCCTTCGCGCCGACGCGCCGCTGCTGTTCTTCGGTCTGATTCCGCTGGGCTTCGAACGCAAGACTCCGGTCGCCATGCGCTCCGTCGCGGGGATGAGCGCGCCGCTCTGCACCGCGTGTGGAATCGAGGCGATCGCCGTCGCCGCGCTCTCCGCCGAGGACGGCGTCGATTTCGGGTTTGTGCGCGGCACACGATATACGCTCGGCTACCAGTGCACGGGCGCGCCCGCGCCCGCGGCGCTTCCCAATACTTCGCAGCGCATTCCGTATCTGCTGCTCGACAAGAACGACGTGGAAGCGACGCTATTCGCCGACGAGTCCTCGCAGCTTTACCGCATCGGCTCGGGCGGGTTGCCCGCATCGACGAGCGAGGCGCGTTCGTGCTTTCAAATCAATTCGACGAATCTGGTGTGGGCCAGCGCGAGCGTGTTGGCTTGTGGCGCGGGCGGAGTTCAGAACTCGGTCCGGCATCACTTTTGCGGCCTGCAATCGCGCTTCGATTCCGTTCCGCCGGAAGCGTGCAACACGGTCGCCGAGGTGGAAACGCTTTCGACGCTCCAGCCCGTCGATAGCGACTTGAGCGACCTCGACGATTACGCGGCGTACACGGGCAATCGCCGCCGCGTGATCACCGTGCCCATTGTCGACGCGCTGGCCGCGACGAGCGAGATGACCGTCCTCGGATTCCGGCAATTTCTGATCGAGCCTTCGAACGGAACGAACGTTTTGAATCTCGACGCGCAGAACGCTCGCTTCCCGGCGCTCTACATCGGAAGCGCGGTGCCGCTTAAGCAAGGCCGGTTTTCGGGCTGCTCGATTTCGAGCGGTCCGGGAAGGGCGGTGCTGCTGCGATGAGGCGCGGCTCTTCGTTGATCGAGTCGGCGATGCTGCTGCCGCTGCTGTTTTTGCTGCTGTTCGGCATGGTAGAACTGGCTCGCATCAGCTACACGTACTACGCGTTAAACAAGATGTTGACCACCGTCGCCAGCTACGTCGGCTCGCGGCAGGCGGTGAATTTCTGCGACGAAGCCGACTTGACGGTGACGTTTGCGAAGACGTTCGCGATCACCGGCGGCAACGACGCGACGGCCGCTCCGCTCGTACCGAACATCGAGGCGTCGAGCATCCGTGTCGGCATCGAGCGATACGACGTCGCTTCGGACTCGATCGCCGCGTGCGAGTGCTCGGCGACCGGTTGCGATTTGGCGCAAGGCGGCGCGGCGCCCGGCTACGTCGTCGTTTCGCTGACCGACGGCTACCCGGTGCGACTGGCGGTGCCGTTTGTTAATTTCGAGCCGATCGTCTTGCGGCCGCAAGTGAGGATGCCTTACCGTGGCACGTAATCGTCGCGTTACGGGTCAGGCGGCGACCGAGTTCGCGCTCGCCTACGTCGCCATCCTCGTACCCGTCACCTTCGCCATGATCTACACCGCGCTGCTGCTGTGGACCTGGCATTCGATGACCGACTTCACGCGCGAGGGCGCGCGCTACGCGGTGTCGCATTGCTGGCAGAACGGCGCGGGCAACGTGTTGACGTGGATGCGTCAGAACGTCCCGCTCACGTGGGATCGCGAACAGTTCGTTGGCGGCCCCGCCGAAATCCAGGTGCTCTATTACGCCCGCAATCCCGAATCGGGCGAGCTTGAAGAATTCACCTGCGACGGCGATTGCAGCACCGCCTGCGTGCCGGACGCCGTAAAGGTGTTGGTCGCCAACTACGAGTTCCGCGGATTCGTGGCCTATCTCGGACTGCCGCCCGTCCGCATGCCCGATTTCCAAACTTCGCTCGCCGTTGAGAGCGCCGGTTGCGACGCCGAAACCGCCGCGTGCCAGCCTTAGGAGAGACCTATGTCCGTGTCCTTGATCGTCGCCTCCGCCGATGAACACTTCCGCGAAACGGTTCGCGAACACCTGCTGAACGTGCCGAACGGCAAGGTGCTCGCCGAGTTCCCGGACGTCTCGGCCAACCTCTACATTCGCGTCACGCGGGAGCTCGAACGCCATCCGGAAGCGGCATTGCTCGTCGATCTCGCGAACGAGACCGAAGCGGCGTTGAAGGCCCTCGAGAAGGTGAAACAGGCGATCCCGGACCTTTACATCGTGGCCTCGAATTTTCACGCCGACGGCGAAACCGTGATCGCCAGCGTTCGCGCGGGCGCGAGCGATTTTCTGTTGCAGCCGCTCAAGCGCGGCGAGTTTCGCGAGGCCATGGACCGGATCGCCCGCGCGCCGCGCCGCGCGCTGAATCTCGCTAGCGGGCTCGGCAAAATGTACACCTTCCTCGGCGTGAAGGGAGGCGTGGGCGCGACGACCCTGGCCGTGAACTTTGCAAGCGTGCTGGCGCAGCGCAAGCAAAACACCGTTCTCGTCGATCTCGACATGATGGCCAACGACGCCGCGATGCAGTTGGGCATCGCGCCGCAGCACACGCTCGCCGAAGTGGCCGAGAATCTGAATCGGCTCGATCAGGCCTTGTTCGAGGGCTTCGTCGCGCGAGACGCGCTCGGCTTCCTCTACGTCGGTCCGCCCGAAGCGCTCGAAAACCGCATCTACTTCACCGACGCGATGTTCCGCGAGTTTTCGACGTTTCTCGTCGAGAAGTACGAGTCGATCGTCGTCGACGCGGGCAAGGCGATCGCCGACGAGTTGGTGTACGCGGCGCTGCAAAGTTCCGCGACCGTGTTCCTGGTACTGACGCAAGAGTTCGCCGCGATCCGGAACGCGCAGCGCTACGTCTCGTTTCTCATGCGCATGGGCTTCAATCAGGACCAACTGAAGGTGGTGGTGAACCGCTATCAGAAGAAGCCGTCGGCCGGGCTCGCGACGCTCGAACAGATTCAGCAAACGCTCAACCAGCCGGTGTTCTATGGCATTCCGCCCTCGTCCGCCGTGCTCGAATCGATCAATAAATCCAGGCCTTTTGTGGCGGACCGGCAGGCGGCGGGCGACCTCGACCGCGTGTTCCGCGCCTTCGTCGATAAGGCCACCGGAGCGAAACCGACGCTCGCGAAATCGGCGTAATCGATGACGACGCGAACGCTTCCGAGACCCGCGCCCGGCGGCGCCGAACGTTGGTTCGGCGTCAAGACGCAGATTCACGGACGCCTGCTGCAATCGCTGACGCCCGATCAACTCCGAACGCTTACCAAGGACGGCGTGCGCGACCGGATCGCGGTCGTCGCGGAGAAGATCGTTGGCGAATCCGGCGCTCCGATGACCGTCGGCGAGCGCGATCGTCTGGTCGAAGAGGTGCTCGACGAGGTGTTCGGGCTCGGCCCGCTCGAGCCACTGATGAAGGACCTCACCATCTCCGACATCCTCGTCAACGACTTCGATTCCGTCTACGTGGAGCGTGGCGGGCGACTGGTCGAGACCGACGTGCGCTTCAAGGATCGGGCGCACGTGCGCCTCATCATCGACCGCATCGTGTCGAACATCGGTCGCCGCATCGACGATTCGTCGCCCATCGTCGACGCGCGCCTCGCCGACGGCAGTCGAGTGTGCGCCGTCATTCCGCCGCTCTCCCTTACCGGTCCGGTGATCTCGATCCGCCGCTTCGGTAAGAAGCTCCTCTCGACGGAGGATTTGGTGAAGAACGAAACGTTCACAGCCGCGATGCTCGACTTCTTGCGCGGCTGCGTCGAGGCGCGCTTGAACGTCGTGGTCAGCGGCGGCTCGGGTTCGGGCAAAACCACCATGCTCAATACTCTGTCGCGATTCATCCCCGAATCGGAGCGCGTCGTGACGATCGAGGATACGGCCGAACTCTCCATGCAGCAGGAGCACGTGGTCCGGCTCGAAACGCGCCAGACCAACATCGAGGGCGCGGGCGCGATTACGCAACGCGATCTGGTGATCAACGCGCTGCGAATGCGCCCCGACCGGATTATCGTAGGCGAGTGCCGCGGCTCCGAGGCGCTCGACATGCTGCAGGCGATGAACACCGGCCACGACGGATCGATGACCACCACGCACGCCAATACCGCCGTCGATTGTTTCTCGCGCCTGGAAACGATGGTGATGATGGCCAGTCAACATATCCCCGACAAGGTAATCCGGCACATGCTGGCCTCGGCGGTGAACGTCGTCGTGCAAACCGCGCGGCTGCCCGACGGATCGCGCAAGGTGGTCTCGATTAGCGAGGTAACGGGCGTAGACGGGGACGCGATCGCGTTGCAGGAGGTATTCGGTTTCGACCGCGAAGGCGTCGGCCCGCGCGGCAAGGCCGTGGGCCGGTTCGCGGGGCGCGGGGTGCGGTCGGCCAATATGGATCGCTTGCGCGCGTATGGCGTGAAGCTCCCGGATTCCGTCTTCTCGGACGTCCACGAGGTGAAGGACCGCTGATGTTCTTCTTCACCGCGTTCCTGATTTTCCTGGGCGCGTTTTTCGGCGCGGGCTATCTCGTGTGGGTCGCGCCCCGGCGGGAGACGGCCGATTCGCTGGGCCGCCGTTTGCGCGAATTGCGCTCGCGCCCCGGCGGCGCGTCGCGAGGGTTCGGGGGCGATCTGGTGCGCCGCCGCGAGCAGGGCCGGTTCGATTTTTTGAGCGGCTTCTTCTCCTTATTCGGCGCGCTCGATAAGCTGCAAGAACAAATCGACCAAGCCAACCTTCGCTACAAAGCGTCCAGTGTTTTCGCGCTGTGCTTCGGGCTGGGCTTCCTTTGTTTCGCGATCCTCGGCCTGCTCGGGTTGAACATTCTCGCGATCCAACTCGTCGGTGCGGCGGCCGCCGCTTGGTTGCCCGTCGCCTACATCCGAACGCTGCGCTCGAGGAGGCTCGCGCGGTTCGAGCGACTGCTGCCCGACGCCATCGACCTCTTTAACCGCTCGATGAAGGCGGGCCATAACTTGCAATCGGGGCTCGAAACCATCGCGAGCGAGACTCTCGACCCCGTGCGCATGGAATTTCGGAAAGTGATGGAGGAACTCGCGCTCGGCTCGCAGACGGAGCAGGCGTTGCATCGCCTCGGTCGGCGCGTGCCGATCATCGACTTGAAATTCTTCATCACCGGACTGATCCTGCAGCGGCAAACGGGCGCGAACATGGTGGAGATGCTCGAGAATCTGGCACTGTTGATTCGCGAGCGCCTGAATCTCGCGGCGAAGCTCAAGGCGGGTACCGCGCAGCAACGTCTGTCGGCGGCGCTGCTCTGTTCGATGCCCATCGTCGTGGGCTTGGGCTTCTGGGCGCTGAAGCCCGAGTTCATCGAAATTCTGTTCAAGGACGAGCGCGGCAACGCGATTCTGACTTACGCCATCGTGTCGGAGATCCTCGGCATCCTGGTGATCCGCAAGATGGCGAGTCCGAAGTTCTAACTTATGCTCTTGCTATTTTTCTTCGGCGCGACGTTAGTGCTGGGCACGCTCGTGTGGGCCGGCGCGCGGTTGTTCGAGAACCGGGAGGATCCGCTCGCGGAGCGTCTCGAAGCGCTGCAATCCGTCGCGACGGCGAACGCCACCCGCGTCGCGCGGCGGCGATCCGGAGGCGGATTCTCGAACGGTGTGCTCTACGCCGTCAGCCTCGTACCGGGAGGCGAAGACTACTTGGACGACACCGAGCGCGAGTTGAAACAGGCCGGAATTCGCAACCGCCAGGCGCTTGCCGTCTACGTCCTGTTCAACGTCGTTTTCTTCCTCTCGTTGGTCGGTCTGTTCTTGTACCTCGGCCGCGAGAACCCGATCGCGAGCCGCCTCGGTGGATTAGTCGCGGCCGGTTTACTCGGCTACCTGCTCCCGAAACAAATCTTGCACCGGTTGGTGAAGCGCTACCGCCAGAAGCTTCAAGACGCGCTGCCCGATACGGTGGACCTGCTCGGCATCGTTCTCGGCACCGGGCTCTCGATCGATCAAGCGATGCTCCGTGTGAGCGAAGAAATGCAATTCATCTATCCCGAACTCGCCGCGGAATTCGGAACGGTCGTCATGCAAGTGAAGGCGGGGCAGGAGCGGGCGAAAGCCTTCAACCAACTGATCCGCCGCACCGGGATCGAGGACATCAAGTCTCTCGCCGCTATGATCGTTCAGAGCGAAAAGTTCGGCACCAGCCTTTCGCAGGCGTTGAAAGTTTACGCGGATTCGCTGCGCAATCGCCGCCGGTTGCGCGCCGAAGAGGCGATCGCCAAAGCCGGTATCAAGATGCTCTTTCCGATCATCTTGTTTATCCTGCCGGTGCTGTTCGCGATTACACTGGGTCCGGCGGTGCTAACGTTCCTGGGCGGCGCTTCGGGGATCGGGCAGCGATAACTTTCGACGCTCGATTAGAATGCATTTGTCCATCACCACGAATAGCCCTGCCGCGCGAGCCTTCGCCGCGGCCTCTTCGTTCACGATCCCCTGCTGCATCCACACCGCTTTCGCGCCCTTCGCGATCGCGTCTTCAACCACGGCCATCACCTGATTGGGACGCCGGAACACGTTGACGATGTCCACCGCTTCGGGAATGTCCGTCACGCGCGCGTAAGCCTTCTCGCCCAGCACTTCCGTTTCGGCGGGATTGACCGGAATAATCCGGTACCCCACGCTCTGCATGTACTCCGACACGCCGAAGCTGGGGCGCAGCGGGTCGCTCGACAGTCCCACGACCGCGATGGTCTTCGAATTAGCCAGCAGTTCGGGGATCGTCAAGCTTGAGCAGCCTCTTGAACTTGCCCACTTCTTCGGCGGTGAGATGCCGGTACTCGCCCGGCGGCACGTCGAGCTTCAGAAACGCGATTTTCACCCGGCGCAGTTTCTCGACCAGTCGTCCGAAATTCTTGAACATCAGCCGGATTTGGTTTTGCCGTCCTTCGGTCAATTGCACTTCGTACCAGGGGTTGGTCGCGTTCTTGATGAGCCGTAATTGCGCGGGGGCCGTTTTTTGACCCGCGACGGCGACGCCCGAACGGAAGCGCTCTTCCTGCTCCTGGGTCAGCGGGCCGTTCACCTTTACGACGTAAGTTTTCACGATGCCCGACCGTTTCGACATGATCGCGTTGGCCAAGTCGCCGTCGTTGGTCAACAGCAGCAGACCTTCGCTCGCGTAATCGAGCCGCCCCACCGGATACACGCGTTCGCGCACGCCTTTGAGGTACGGCACGATCGTGCGCCGCCCTTCGGGATCGGCTAGCGTCGTCACCACCGAAACCGGCTTGTTGAACGCAAGGTAAATCGGTCGCTTCGGACGGTGCAGCAGCTTGCCGTCCACCTTGATGTGATCGCGGTCCAGATCGGCCTTCGAACCCAGTTCGCTGACGATCTCGCCGTTCACGGTGACGCGGCCCTCGGCGATCATCTTTTCCGCCGCGCGCCGGCTGGCGACACCCGCTTGCGAAACGATCTTCTGCAGCCGCTCTTCAGGCATCGGGAGCCGCTTCTTCCGCCGAGCCGGGCGATCCGGGGACGGGGGGCGAATCCGCGCCCAACACCTCTTCGTCGCTCACCGCCAGTCGCCGCAATTCCTCGAACTCCTTGAGCGTCGGCAACTCGCTTACGTCCTTCAAACCGAACTGCAAAAGGAAGTCTTTCGTGGTCTTGTACAGAATCGGCTTCCCGATCACCGCCTTGCGACCCGAAGTCGCGATCAGCTTCCGGTCGAGCAGCGTCTTCAGCACGCCCGCGCCTTGCACGCCGCGAATCTCCATGATCTCGGGCGCCGTGATCGGCTGCTTGTAGGCGATCACCGCCAACGTTTCGAGCGCCGCGAGCGACAGCTTAAACGCCGGCTTCAGATTCTTGACGAACGCGCGGATCGCCTCGTGATGCTCCGGCTTGGTGGACATCTGGTAGCCGCCCGCCACCTCGCGCACGCTCAAGCCCCGGCTGGGCTGCGCGTACTCGGCGACCAAATCCGCGAGAATCGGCGCCACCGTCTCCAGCGGAACGTTCAACGCCTCCGCGATCTGCGCCGCCGACAAAGGCTCGTCGGTGACGTAGATGATCGCCTCGATCAGCGCTTTCAGCGCCGGATCGACGGACCGTGTTTCGAACGCCTCGTTCGCCGTCGCGGCGGCGGGCGCTTCCATAACCGTCTCTTCCATGAACTATCGGTATTCTTCTTCCGCGGCGGCGGCCATTTCCGTTTCGGTTTCGAACGCTCGCTCGAACCCCGAGGCCCGCCGCAAATCGATATCGCCGAACGCTTCGCTCTGCTTAAGCTCCACCGCTTGGCGCTTCACCAACTCGAGGATCGCGAGAAACAGGCAGATCATCGCCCGCCGCGACCGCGCGCGCTCGAACAAACCCGCCGCCGAGATTCGTTCCGATCGCGGCGCGCGAGCGAGCACGTCGCGCAAGTGCACGATCATATCCGGCACCGTGACGTCTTCGCGATCCACCGAGTAAACCGGGCGATTCTTCAACCGCTCCAGCACCGTCTCGAACGTTCGCACCAAATCGAACAGCGTCACGTCCAGACCCGGCTCTTCGCTCTCTTCGAGGAAGCGCGCCATCTGCGGATTCGACCACACCGCTTCCTCGATCATCCGCTTCTGTTGCAGCATCTCGGCCGCGTCTTTGAACCGCTGGTGCTCCAGTAGCCGGTCCACCAACTCGCGGCGCGGATCTCCCTCGGGCGCGATCTTTTCGAGTTCCGGATCGCGCGGCAGCAACATCTTCGATTTGATATGGATCAGCGTCGCCGCCATGTATACGAACTCGCCCGAAAGCTCGATATCCAACTCGGCGGCTTGCGCCATATACGCGGAATACTGCTCCGTGATCTTCGAGATAGGGATATCGTAGATGTCGATTTTCTGCTTACGAATCAAGTCCAAAAGCAGGTCGAGGGGGCCGTCGTATTTTTCGAGATGGAAGCTGAGAGGCGCTTCGGAAGCGGCAGGCACTACCTAACGAGAATAGCACGCGAAGCGCTTTAGGCGGCCACGCGCGTCCAGCGTTCCAGTACCTCGGAAAGCCGGTCGATTTGCACCGGTTTGGGAATGTAGTCGTCCATCCCGGCTTCCAGACACCGTTCGCGGTCGCCGGGCATGGCGTTCGCCGTCAGCGCGATGATCGGGGCGCGCGAGATCGGGCCGTCCAGCCGCCGAATCGCCGCCGTCGCCTCGAAACCGTCCATCCCGGGCATCTGGCAATCCATCAGAATCGCGCTGTAGCTGCCGCCGCGCGCGGCCTCGAGAGCCTCGACTCCGCTCGAGACGGCGTCCGCCTCGTAGCCCAACCGTCGCAGCAGCCCCAAGGCGACCTTTTGGTTTACGGGATTGTCCTCGACCAGCAGCAGATTCGCCGACTGAGTTTCGAGCGACTCCTCGATCGCCGTCGCGTTCGCCCCGCCGGGATTCGCGATCCGCTCGATCGTCTCGAATACCCTCGACCGTCGGATCGGCGCGGGCAACCACAGCGGCGCGAAGCGCATCGGAGTTTCGAGCTTGTACGGCATGCCCGAAGGCGAGATGCACGCTAGGCGCACGTTGAACAGATCGAGGTCTTGCAGATAGGCGCGAGTGGCGATCACCGGCTCGCGCGTCACGTCGACGATGGCGATCCACCGCTCGCGCGGGTCGATCGATTCCACCCGGTCGCGCGACGCCAGCCGGTCGTGAAAAAAGGCCGCCGCCGCGGCGCAGTCGGCGAACCGGTGAACGGCGATTCCCCAGATTTCCAGATACCGGTCCGCCGCGCAGATCGCTCCGCTTTCGCCGATCAGAGCCACGCGAAAGCTCTCCGCGCCCGTGGGCGCGCGCCGCGCCTCGGTGTCGGGTAAAGGATCGGAAAGCCGGATCGTGAACCAGAACTTACTGCCGCGCCCGGGTTCGCTTTCGACTCCGATCTCGCCGCCCATCATCTTCACCAACTGCCGCGAGATGGCGAGTCCCAGCCCCGTGCCGCCGAATTTGCGGGCCGAAGTCGCGTCGGCCTGGAAGAACGGTTGGAATAGCCGCGCGCGAGTTTCCGGCTCGATGCCGACGCCCGTGTCGTGTACCGAGAATCGCAAGTACGCTTCGTGAGGCGTGCTTTGCAGCAATTCCGTCTCCACCCAAACCCAGCCGGAATCGGTGAATTTCACCGCGTTGCCGATCAGGTTCGACAGCACTTGCCCCAAACGCCCCGCGTCCCCGCGCGCGGCGAGGCACACCTCGTCGGGCAGGTGATAGGAAAGATCGACGCCCTTCTGCCGCGCCATGACCGCGAACAATTGCACGGCCCGGTCGAGCGAATCCGCCAGCGCGAACCGCTCCTCCGCCATCGTGAATTTGCCCGCCTCGATTTTCGACAGGTCGAGAATGTCGTTTACGATTTCGAGCAGGCTTTGCGCGCTGCCCCGCAGGTTGGTCAATAGATCCTGCTGGCTCTGGTCGAGCGGAGTCGCCGCTAGCAATTCCGCCAGCCCGATGACCCCGTTCATCGGCGTGCGGATTTCGTGGCTCATCGTGGCGAGAAATCGCGATTTCGCCCGCACCGCCTCCAGCGCCTTATCCCGAGTCTCGGCCAGTTCGTGGGTGCGTTCCTCTACCAGTTTCTCGATTTGCCGCGTGCGCTCCCGCGCGGACCGGATAAACAGGATCAGCAGCGTGGTGCTCGCCAACCCTCCAACCAACGCGCCCATCCCGGTAAGCGACAGCGGCGCGAGCACCTCCGGCACGGGCAGGCCGTAGACGAGCCACATGGCCCCGCCCGGCAGCGCGATCTCGCCGACGACCGCGTCTCGCGAATCCCGGATCGCGGCCGACGTTAGCGGCTCGGGCGCCGAGCCCGCCTTCCGCCGGGATTTGTGGAAGGCCAGCGGAACTTCCGCGCGTCCGGGCGTGCGGTCGACGATCCCGACGTGAACGCCGTAGCCTTGGAACACCTGAAGCGAACGTTCGAGCAGCGCCGCGTGGTCGATCGCGACCGCCACCCAACCGTGCCCAGAACGTTGGACGGCCAGCGAAACGCTCGCCGTCCGTCCGCCCGTCCGGGCCTGGAACGGCGCTGTCGTCGCGATCCCTCCGTTCCGCGCCGCCTCCAGCGCCTCGCGCCAGACGCCGCCGGGCGCCGCCGCCGTTTCGTTTCCCGAGCAATTCGTCAGTTTCGGAGGTCCGCCGTCCTCGGCGTACCCTACCCACTCGATGGAATTGGCCAGCGCGAACGGACAGGCCGCTTCGCGGAACTCGTTCGCCGAGAGATTTTTCGCCGCTTCGCTTAGACTGGCGAGCGACGTGTAAACGCCGCGCGCCTCGCGCTGGATCGCCGAAATCCGGTCGCGGGCCGCGCGTTGGTAGACGTCCCGCTTCGACTCGCGGTCGATCCGGCGCATTCCCCCGAACAACACGATGGACACCGCCGTACCCAACACGCCCACCAGGAGGAGCGGACGGCGCAGTTTCGCGTGGAGGGAAACGAACAGACGATCCATGGCGAACGTTCGGACAACCTCTCCGAATCGTTCTTATCGAACCGCCGCGTCGCGAGATTAGGGGTTCGTGGACTTCAAGATGCCCTTTTGCTTGGCCGCGCCGCCGAAGAAGAGCGTCACGTCGATCCGCTTCGCCGCCCCATCGATCTTTACCGCCGACCGGGTTTCGCCCAGATTGTCGAACAACTGTTCGTCGCGAATCCGCCGCAGGAACACGTCCGGATAATCGGGGTTGAACGGCTCCCCTTCCTTCATCCCCCACATCTTGCGCACCACCGGTTCCGATTGGATGTCGAGCCCCTCGATCGTCACGGACCGGAACCGATACTGGTCGCCCGGATCGACGGCGACTAGCAGATCGAGCGTTCGTTTCTCGTCGTTCAAGTGGCGGTCGGGCGTCGCCACCGCTCCGATAAATCCCTGTCGCCGAAGATGATGGCGCATGCGCTCCACGCCCTGGGCGATCGATTTCATGTTCGCCACGTCGTTCGACCGGAAGTCGGCGGCGCGCAGCAACTCGTCCGAAGGCAATCCGGGCGGACCCTGCAATCGCACGTCCCCGAGCGTGTACACTCTTCCCTCGTCGATGGTGACCGTCACGTCGAGTCCGTTTACCTCCGTCGAACGCTTGGTCTCGATTTTCGGAAATCGGACGCGCAGCCGCCCGCGTTCCTCGTACAACGGCTTTACCGACGAATCGAGCAACTGCCGGAATTGCGCTTCGTTGTACGGAACGCCCACGGCCACGCCCGAGATCGCCGGCCGCAGCACGTTCTGGGGAAGCGCTTCGTTGCCTTGGAACCGGACCTCGGCGATCGACGCCGACGCTCCCGCCGGACGAAAGACGAGCAGCAGATCGCCCGCCGCTCCCGGCTCGACCTTCGCGCTCGCCTTCTTGCCGGTCTTTTCCTCGATCAACGAAAGCCATAGATCGACTTTCGGTTTCGTCGGCGGAATCGCCCTGGCGAACAGCGGATCGCGGCTCTTGAGAAACGCTTCGAGGTCGGTGGGCAGCTCGTCGAACCGGTAGCCGTAGACGGGCGTCGCTTCGACGATCTGGAACACCGCGTCGTAGCTCTTGCCGTCGCTCGCGTTGAAATAGCGATAACCGACGCTGTCGAACGCGCCCGTGGCGAGCAGGCGGTCCCGCGCCGCTTCGAAGAGCGGCTTCGAAGCCATCTGCCCGGCTTTCAATCCCGACGTTTCGAGAATCGCGGCGGTCGAATACCGCTCGTTGCCTTCGACGTTCAAGGTGGCGATCGGGAACTCGCGAATTTCGGGGACGCTCGTCGGTGGCGGAGGCAACTGCAGGGCGAGCGCGAGAAGCAGCATGTCAAACCAGGACCGTGAAGACGTTCTCCGCGCGCTCCACCGGACGGTAGAGCGTATCGCGCTCTTGCGGTTCGCGCCCCGCCTCGCGGATCAAGCGCAGCAGCTCGCCGCGGCGCATACCTTGCTCGGTCGTCGCGCCCGCGTCGTGATAAATCCGCTCCTCGACAATCGTCCCGTCCAGATCGTCCGCCCCGAACCGCAGCGCGATTTGCGCCATCTGCGGCGTCATCATCACCCAGTACGCCTTGATGTGCGGAATGTTGTCGAGCGTCAGGCGCGACACCGCGATGTTCCGCATGTCGGCGAATCCCGATGTCGTGGGCAGGTGTTGCATGTCCGTGTTCGCCGGATGAAACGCCAGCGGGATGAACGTCTGAAATCCGTTCGTTTCGTCTTGGAGCGCGCGCAAGCGCAGCAGATGGTCCACGCGATCCTCGTTCGTCTCGATGTGGCCGTAGAGCATCGTACAGTTCGAATGCAAGCCCAACCGATGCGCCTCGCGCGCGGTAGCGATCCACTCGTCGCCGGTTAGCTTGTGATCGCAGATCACGCGCCGCACGCGGTCCGCGAAAATCTCCGCGCCGCCGCCGGGCAGGGAATCCATCCCCGCTTCTTTCAACTTCTCCAATACCCGACGCACCGTGAGCTTCGAGCGTTGCGCGAAATACCCGATCTCGACCATCGTGAACGCCTTCAAGTGCACCTGCGGGAACCGCTCCTTCAGCCCGCGCAGCATTTCGCAATACCAGTCGAGGGTGAGCGTCGGGTGAAGTCCGCCGACGATGTGAAACTCGGTGATCGATTCCGACCAGCCTTCGCCCGCGCGCTTCCACACCTGTTCGTGCGACATCGTGTACGCCGACTCGTCCCGCACGCCCTTGCCGAACGCGCACAGCTTACACGACGCCACGCAAACGTCGGTCGGGTTCACGTGCCGGTTGACGTTGAAGTACGTGATATTGCCGTGCAGCCGCTCGCGCACGATGTTGGCGAGATAACCCACCGCTAGAAGGTCGTTCGTTTCGTAAAGCAGTCTTCCGTCGGCCGCGCTTAGACGCTCTTTCGCGAGAACCTTCTCGCGAATCGCGTCCAACCTTCTGTCTTCAAACTCGATCTTGACCACGTGCCTCTCCCGCTACCTTCCCGCCCACAACATGTCCGCCGCCCAAAAGGCGAAGAACAGAATGCCGATATAGCCGTTCACCGTGAAGAACGCCGCGTTCACGCGCGACAAATCGTTCGCCTTTACCAGCGAGTGTTCGTAAATCAAGAGCGCGGCGACGACGGCGATCCCCGCCCAGCTAAGCCATCCCAGCCAGAACGCGGTCGAGAGCGAGATCAGCGCCCCGATCATCCCGATATGCAGCAGCCGCGCCACCGTCAGCGCTTGCGCCGCGCCCAACCGCGCCGGAATGCTCGATAGACCCGCGCGCCGGTCGAAATCGATGTCTTGGCACGAGTAGATAACGTCGAACCCGGCGGTCCACAACATCACCGCCACCGTCAGCCAAACGATGCGCGCGTCGAGCGATCCTCGGATCGCGATCCACGCCGCCGCCGGCGCGATTCCCAGCGCGAACCCCAGCACCAGGTGCGACATCGACGTGAAGCGTTTCGTGTACGAGTATCCGAACACGATCCCCAACGCCACCGGCGAGAGGATCGCGCACAGCACGCCGAGTTGCGCCGCCGAGAGAGCGAAGATCGCGGCGCTCGCTACGGTGAACACGATGGCAAACTCCCGGCCCAGCAGGCCGGCCGGTAAATGGCGCATCGCCGTTCGCGGATTACGACCGTCGATCTCCTGGTCGAGCAGCCGGTTGAACGCCATCGCCGCGGAGCGCGCGCTCACCATGCACAGCAGAATCCACCAGAGCTTCGCGGGCAAACCCTCGACGGCGAACGAACTCTCGCGGACGGCGAGCAACGCGCCCGTCGCCGCGAACGGCAGCGCGAAGATCGAATGCTCGACCTTGATCATGTCGAGCGTCAGTCTCAATTTGCGCAGCATGTACCATTTTATGGGATGCACCGCTTCGCGCTCTGGGCGCTCGTTCTTCTCGCCGCCTGCTCCAACGAACCCGCGCCCGCGCCCGGCGAACGTTTGGTGAAACTCCCCGCCGGGCGAACGATCGTCGCCGAGGTGGCGATGACGCCCGAAGACATGGCGCGCGGCATGATGTATCGCGATTCGCTCGCGCCCGATCGCGGGATGCTCTTCCTGCACGCCGAAACGGGCCGCCATCCTTATTGGATGCACAACTGCAAGATCGCCCTCGACATTATCTGGCTCGATTCCGCGAAACGCGTCGTTGAAATCTCCGCCGCGACGCCGCCCTGCCAAAAAGTCGCCACCGAGTGCCCCTCCTACGGCGGAACCCAACCTTCGCAATTCGTTTTGGAACTCGCGAGCGGCATGGCCGCTAAGTATGGAATCGCGCCCGGCGTGGCGCTTGAGTTTTAGCCGCCCCCATGGACCCCAACCAACTTCGAACTCTTCTCGACCAAGTGAAAGACGGCGCCGTCGCCGTAGACGCGGCGGTCGAGCGCCTGCGTCATATGCCGTTCGAGGATCTCGGATTCGCGAAAGTCGATCATCACCGCGCCCTCCGCGTCGGCATGCCGGAAGTGATCTTCGGTCAAGGCAAGGCGCCGGAGCATATCGTCGCCATCGCCCGTAACCTCCTCGACCGAAGCCCGAACGTGCTCGCCACGCGCGTCGCCCCGGAAGCGGCGAAGATGGTGCTCGAAGCGATTCCCGAAGCCGAGCATTTCCCCCTCTCGCGCATCGTCCGCGTGTGGCGCGACCGCGAAATCAAGGGCCGCGGGACCATCGCCGTCGTCTGCGCCGGCACCGCCGACATCCCCGTCGCCGAGGAGTGCCGCATCACCGCCGAGATGATGGGCAATACCGTGGACGCGATTACCGACGTCGGCGTCGCGGGGATCCACCGCCTGTTCGCGAATCTCGACCGCCTGCGCTCCGCGCGCGTCATCGTGACCGTCGCCGGCATGGAAGCGACGCTGCCCACGGCGATCGGCGGATTGGTGAGCGTCCCCGTCATCGGAGTACCGACCAGCGTCGGCTACGGGGCGCATTTCCACGGCCTCGCGGCGCTGCTATCGATGTTGAACTCGTGCGCCAACAACGTCACCGTCGTCAACATCGACAACGGCTACGGGGCGGGCTACGCCGCTTCGCTGATAAACAGGCTGCCTTAGCAGCCTGGTCAAGCAATGCTAACCGGCTGCCGTAAGCGTCAGCGCCTTCGCGGGCTGCGCGAACAGGTAAAACCCGAACAGCGGCTTCAAACTACCGCGCCCCCATCGATTCATCTTCCATTGCGCCCGAATCCAACGCACGTGGGGAGAGCGCGTCAGGTCGAGCAAAATCGAATACGTGCCGCAATAGAATTTTTGCGGGAACTGGGCGATGGGCGCCTTGCCCCAATCTTCGCCGTCGGCCGAACCCCAAATCGCGACTTCGAGACTCTCTTGCTCGACTACGCGATGAATTCCCAAAGTGAGCTGCAACATGCCGCTCTCGACCGCCACGGCGGACCCGTGCCCGTTCGAGACCTCGGCGGTTTCCGGAATCAGAAAAGCGGGTACCATAGAGCACCTCATCTCAACCGTCTCAACCGCTCTCGCGCCGCCTCCAGCGTCTCATACTTTTTGCAGAAACAGAACCGGATTAACTGCGAGCCGCGTGCGGGATCGTCGAAGAAACTCGATCCCGGCACCGCCGCCACGCCGATCTCTTCGACTAAGTACTTGGCGAACGCCCGATCGTCCGGAAAACCGAAATTCGAGATTCCGGCCATGACGTAGTAAGCTCCGCCGGGAACGTAAGGTTCGAAGCCCGCCTCGCGCAAAATATCGACCATCAGGTCGCGCCGCGCGCGGTAATGCTCGGCCAACTCGCGATAGTAACTCCCCGGCATCGCGAGCGCGTACACGCCCGCTTGCTGCAAGGGCGACGCCGCGCCCACCGTGAGAAAGTCGTGTACCTTACGAATCGACTCCGTTAAGTCCGGCGCGGCCAACACCCAACCCACGCGCCAGCCCGTCACCGAGTAGGTCTTCGACATCGAGTTGATCGTCACCGTGCGCTCGTCCATCCCGGGCAACGTGCGCATCAAGACGTGCTCCGCGCCGTCGTACACGATGTGCTCGTAAATTTCGTCGGTAATCGCCAGCGCGTCGTACTCCTGACAAAGATTCGCGATGAACGATAGTTCGTCGCGCGAAAAAACCTTGCCGGTCGGGTTATTCGGCGTGTTGAGAATGATGGCCTTGGTGCGCAAGCTAAACGCCCGGCGAAGCTCCTCGCGGTCGAAACTCCAGTCCGGCGCGCGTAGACTTACTAACTTCCGCTTCGCGCCGCAGAGCATGGTGTCCGGGTAATAGTTCTCGTAAAACGGCTCGAAAACGATAATTTCGTCGCCGGGGTCCGTCGTCGCGAGCAGGGTCGCGATCATCGCTTCCGTCGATCCGCAACATACGGTAATCTCGCGCTCGGGATCGAGATCGATCGAGTAAGTCTCTCGGTACTTTCGCGCGATCGCGTCGCGGAACGGCTTCGCGCCCCACGTGATCGAGTATTGATTGATGTCCGCCTCGATCGCCTCGCAGGCCTTCTTCTTGAGATCGGCGGGCGCCGGGAAATCGGGGAACCCCTGCGCGAGATTCACCGCCTTGTGCCGGATCGCCTGCCGCGTCATGTCGCGGATGACGGATTCGGTGAATTGGGCGGTGCGAGCGCTCGAAAATCGCTCCCGGCGGGACTCGGCGAGTAACGGCATCTTTTGAGCGTAACCCGCCCGGTTGCTACGCTGGCCGCATGCTGGCTCTTCTACTTGTCGCGCAAACGATTCCCGAAATCGGCCTCGGTTGGACTTCCGAATTCGAGCACGCCTCGAAGCAAGTGATCGCGCTCGCCGAGGCGATTCCGGCGGACCGCTACTCCTGGCGTCCCGCCCCCAGCGTCCGCTCGGTGAGCGAAGTCCTGATGCACGTGGCTTATTCGAATTACCGGCTGCTCGATTTCGCCGGCGGCAAGATTCCGGACGACACGCCGTCCATCCCGGCCGATTTCGAAACGAAGTTCATGGTCAAGGACGACGTACTGCGTTGGGTAAGAAACTCCTTCGCCGCCGTCCGCGCCGAGTACCCGCGCGTCGACAAATCGAAGAAGGTCAAATTCCTGAGCCGCGATTCGACATCCGAGAACGTCTTTCTGCGCCTACTCGTCCACAACCACGAGCACATGGGACAGTTGATCGCCTACGCCCGCGCGATGGGCGTCAAGCCGCCTTGGTCGGGAAAAGACTAACGAATCTCCCCGAACGTCGCGTTCCCGATCCGGTACAACCGCCAATCCTTGTAGTCGAAGTGCCACCACTCGTCGGAATTGACGGTGAATCCTTCGGCCTCCATCGCCCGGATCAATCGATCCCGATTGCGCCGCTCTTCCTCGGTCCCGCCCGTATAGCTCGGATACGCCCTCGGCGAAAATTCGTCGAACTCGCTCGGCATCGGCGAAATCGTGCCCGTCCGCCGGTCGAACAGCCCTAAATCGACCGCGCACCCGCGATTGTGCTTCGACCCCTTCTTCGGATTCGCTACGAAATTCCGATTCTTCTTCGGAGTGCCGTCCCAGAACGCTTTCGTGACGCTCCACGGGCGATATCCGTCGTAAATGACGAGTCCCAGCCCGTCCTTCGTCAGCGCCCGGTGCACCCGCACCACCGCTTCCGCCGCCGGGCGCTGCAGAAACGCGCGCGGTTCGTCGTAAAAACGCCGCCGCATGAAATTGTTCTCCGTCGCGTACCGGATATCGAGCTTCAGGGTCGGTTCTAATCGAACCAACTCCACCAGATCGTTCGCCCGGAACTCGCCGCGTTCCACGGGCTGCGCGAGCAGCAGCAGCCCAACCAGAACCGTCATGCCGCCAGCCGGTCCGCCACTCGCGCCAGCACGTACGGGCCTTCCGGGATTACCGCCACCCGAGCCTTCGCCGGCAAACCTTCCACCAATGCCGCGAGCGCCGCGTCGATCGATCCGAATCGCGGACCCCATAGCGTCGCGTCGAACTCCGCCGGCAATCCCGGCGCGTAGAACAGCACGCGCTTCGACTGCGTCACCAAAGCCAGCTTTTCGAGCTGCCACTGATCCACGGTCACCGGATTCCCGTCGATGTGCTTCAGGAAGTCGCGATCCGATCCGAACCGCTTCATCATCTCGACGAATTCTGGCGCGCCCGCTCCCTCGGCGCACTCGGCGACCACCAAAATCCGCCCGCCCGGCTTCACGATGTGTTGCGCCGCCGTAATGCCCTTGACGGTCTGGTAGAACGTCAAATCCAACGGATAGCCCGCGCAAGTCGTGATCGCCGTGTCCACCGGGCCCTCGATCGTTTCGAGCATCGTCCGCGATACGAACTCGACGCCCTTCGCGTGCGCGCGCTCCGGATCGCCCGCGAAGACTTGGGCGATCTTGCGGTCGCGTGTCAGCGCCACGTCCACCATAAAATCGTGCCGCGCCATGCGCGCGATTTCGAGCAGTTCCCGATGCAGCGGATTGTCCGCGATCGAGCCTTCCACCGCCCGCGCGTCCCGCATAAATTTCGGCGAATGCAGCACTTTGATCGTTTCCTGAGCCGCGAGACCCGGCGCGATCAGCTTCCGCCCGCCCGAATAACCCAGCATCAGATGCGGCTCGATAAACCCGAGCGTAATGTGTAATCCCGCCTCGACGAACCGCTCGTCGATATGCACCGGAGTGCCCGACGCGGTGTTCCCCAGGAACCGATGCTCGCTTAACTCCTTGGCGTGGTGATTGACGACGCGCAACGTGCCGTGGAGTTGCGGACCCAGAATCTCGGCGATCTCGGCCTCCGTCGCCGGACGGTGCAGTCCGGTGGCGATTAAGACCGTAACGTTCTCTCTCGAAATGCCGCCTGCGGCCAATTCCCGCAGCACGTGCGGCAAAACGACCCGGTTCGGCGCGGGCCGGGTGATGTCGCAGACGGAAATCGCGGCGGTCGTCTTCCCGAAAGCCAACTGGCGCAAGGGTTTTTGCCCGATGGGCGTCTGCAGCGCTTGGGCCAGCGCGGCGTCCGGTTCCGGCAACGCGCGTGCAGATCGAGCTTCGAGGACAAGATACTCGGGACCGTCGGGTAAGGTTGCGGCGAGTCCGGTCTTGCCGAACGCCAAATCCACTTTCATGGTTCGACCGTAACATGCGCTGGGGTCGATGAGGCGTTTAGCGGGGCGAATCCGCCGATTTGATTGAAACGCGAGAGCGGCGGAAAACATTAACTAAGCGGAGGAGAAAACGGTGCTGGTTGCGGGATTGATTGCGGGACTCATGATTTTCGGATTGTTCTTGTCGATGCTCGCGCAGCGTCCCCCGGACGTCCCGGTCGAGTTGTCCTCCGACGATCTCCGCGTCCGTTAACTTCCGTTTTCGCGTCGCCCGCTACAATGGCGGGCGATGGCCATCCTAGCCGATTTCCGCCGTCATTGGAGCTTCGAAAGATCGCTCCGCATCGATCCCCAGTCCAAGCCGGAAGTCTACCGGCGCATCCTCGACGCAGCCGACTTTTTGTCGGTCAACTATTGGTTGGAACTCCTCTTCGCGGCGGGAATCGCCACCCTCGGCCTCGTCCTGAACAGCCCCGGCGTTGTCATCGGCGCCATGTTGATCTCGCCGCTCATGGGCCCCATTCTCGCCGCCGGGCTCGCGCTCGCGGCGGGCGATCTGTTCCTCGGATTCCGCTCCTTCATCAACTTGCTACTCAGCGTCGTCGTCTCCGTCACCTTCGCCGCGACGATGGTCTGGCTGCTGCCCTTTCAGACCGCCACCACGGAAATCTTGAACCGCACCAGCCCCAATTTGCTCGATTTGGGCGTCGCTGTTTTTTCGGGACTCGCCGGATCCCTGGTGCTCGCGCGCGGCGGCGGGGGCGGGGGAGTCACGGCGCTTCCCGGCGTCGCCATCGCCGTCGCCTTGATGCCGCCGCTCTGCACCGTCGGGTTCGGCGTCGGCAGCGGTTTCCAGTGGCCTATCGTCTCCGGCGCGCTGCTGCTCTTCTTGACCAACCTCGCCGCGATTATCGCCAGCGCTTTCGTCGTATTTCTGATCGTCGACATGGATTCTCCCGAGGTCCGCGAGCGGATCGACGCTTCCATCCGCGTCAGCGGCAAAGAGGACCTGCTGTTTCAACTCCTCGAACGCACTCCGCTCGCCCGTTCGCTCGCCCATGTCGGCCAGTTGCGCTGGCGCGTCGCGATGATCGTCGCCGTTCTGGCGATGCTCGCGATTCCGCTCCGGCAGTCGCTGCTGCAGTTGCGCGACGAAACCATCGCCCGCACCGCCGTCCGCGATACCGTGCAGTCGCTCGCCCCGCGCGGCAGCGTGCTCTCGCAAGCTCTCGATATCTCCTCGGATCGCGTCCGCGCGCAATTGGTCGTCACCCAGGCCGTCAAGCCGGAAGCGGTCGAAACCGCGCGCCGCGCGCTGATCCAAAAGATCGGCAAGGACGTCGAAATCGTCGTCCACCAGGTGGCGGGCGAGCATGAAATCGAGGCGATTCGCGGCAGCTTGCAACGACCCTTGCCGCCTACTCCGCCAACCCCGGCCTTCGCCGAATTGGCCGCCGAAATCCGGCGTCAGGCCGACCCCGCGCTCCGAGAAGCGTGGCCCGAAGCCTTGGCCACGCTCACCGCCGTAGAGGTCCGTGTTCGCGAAACCGCGCCGGTGATCCTGGCGCGCTACGAGGCGAAGAAGCCGCTCGACGCCGGAGCGATCGAAGTCCTCCGCCGCGTCGTCGCCCGCCGTTTGAAAATCGAAGCCGTCGAGGTCGAAGGCGCGTGGTCCCGCCCTTCGCCGAAGGCGACGCAGTCGATGCCGAAGTCGCCGCCGCCGTGAACGGCCGCCCGGATCAGAACGTGATGCGCGCCGCGATTTGCAGTTCCCGCTCGCCGCTGGCCCCGAGAATCTGCCCGAAGTTCGCGTTGTTCACCGAGTTGGTCGGATTGGCCCAGCGCGGCGAGTTGGTCACGTTGTAGGACTCGCCCCGAAGTTCGAGGCGGAACCTTTCGCCTACGCGGAAATTCCGCACCAGCGACAAGTCGTAAGTGGCGAATCCGGGACCGCGGAGACTGTTGCGTCCGGCGTTACCGAAGCGGTTCGCGCCGGGCGCGGCGAACGACGCGATGTCGAACCACAGCAACCCGCGGCCTTGGCCCCCGAGATAGCGGGCCGGTCCAACCACGTCCGCGAAATTGTTGTTGCCGGGGCAATTGCACGGCGTGGCGTCGGCCACCGGTGTGAAGGGCGCCCCGCTGACTTTGCGGTACACCCCATTCAGTTGCCACCCGCCGAGAACCGCCGCCGCCGCGCCGTTCGCCGCCCATCGCTTGCCTTTGCCGAACGGCAGTTCGTAAACGTGACTCGCCACGAACATGTGCGTGCGATCGAATCCAGTGGGCCCGTAGTTGCGGTCGATGTCCGTTTGAACGATAAATCCGCCTTGATCGTCCCCCACGCCGAGCGTCTTGCTGTACGTGTAGGCCATCGTGAACTGCAGGCCCTGAGAGAACCGCTTGGTGACGTTGGTCTGTAGCGAGTTGTAGTTGTTATCCAGTCCGTTGGCCCGCAGATCGACGTTCGCCGTACGGCCGAACTTCTGAAAGAACGGCCGGCCCGCGGCGCCCGCTCCGGGTAAGGCCGCGTTCAGTTGCCGCTGGTACGGAACGTTGCGCGCTTGCGACCCGACGTAGGCGATGTCCCAAGCCATGCTTCCCGGCAGCTCGCGCTGGTAGGTGAAGTTGTAGCTGTGCACCAAGGGGCTGGGGTAGTTCTCGGGCACCGTGAAGAACGCCTGGTTCGGGGCGGGAGCGATGACTCCGTTTTGCGGAATGGCGATAACGGGAACTGGCGGCAAGTCGCCGAAAGTTCCGTCGACCGTGAAATCGTTCTCCACGCCGTTCTGGATGTTGTACAACACCGGGAACTGGGTAGAGAGCGTGCCCCCGGTGAATCCGAACCGGCCGGTGTAGTAGCTGATTCCGTATCCACCGCGCACGACGCTCTTCGTTCCCAGGCGATAGGAGAACCCCAGGCGCGGCGCGAAGTTGTTCTTATCGAGCCTTACGTTGTTGGCCAGGCTGTTGTCGCCGAAACCGGCGACTAACAAGCTGTTGGTGGCGATGTCGTAGTTCGACGCGCCGCCCGCGTAGCGCGGCGTGATCGGGGTGTACATTTCCCAGCGCAAACCCAGGTCCAGCGTCAGTTTCGGCGTCACCTGGAACGTATCGTGGAAGAACAGGAAGAGCTGCGTCTGCCGGTTGGTCGGCGTAATCGGCATGAAGGTCCGGCTGGTCTGATCCGGAGCGCCCAGCAGGAAGGCGGCGAAAGAATTTCCGAACTGCCCGAACGAGCCCAGTCCCGGGCCGTTGCGTAGGGCCGTCGTGCCGGGGTTGAAGTTGAACATGCCGCGCGGACCGAAGTTAAGACCCTGGGGCTGGAAACGGTCCATTCGATTGCGATGAACGTCCACGCCCCATTTCAAGGCGTGCTTGCCGAATTGTTTGTTCCAGGTGTTCACGAAGTTGAAGAGGTTATCGGCGTTGATCAAGGGGTACACCACCGGCGTTCCGATACCGGGCATGCCGCCCGAAATATTGATGCGCGCCATTCCCTGCGAAGAGATGGCGTCGGGGTTCGGATTGCGGATGCCGAGAGTTTGATTGGTGACCGACGTTAGATCCAGGCCGTTCACGTTCGTGTAGTAGCGGTTATAGCCTCCGCGAAACTCCGACAGCAGCGTGGGGCTGAAGTTGTGCGTCAGGTTAAGAATGGCGGTTACGGTGTAGGGGGTGCTAATCGTACCGTCGCCGATGCGTTGGCCGAGGGAAGCCTCCTGCGTCACTTTGTAGTCGGAGAAGTTGAACTTGGCGAAGCCGCGAGTGTTCTCGCTAAAGATGTGATCCACCCGGCCGTCGTAGGAAGAGCCGTTGTACGCGGACGGGATATTGAAGATCAGGTTATTCAGCAGACCCGGCTGGTTGCTCGGGGCGATCTCGGGCAATAGCTTATTGGTCAGTGGATGAAACCGCGAGGCCGGAATCCGGTTGTCCGGGAAGGCGGTGCGTCCCGTGCCGTCGGCGTTGCCGGTGGCCGGATCGTAGATCGTCAGACCGGCTACGCCGCTAAAGTCGCCCCGCCGCCAAGCTTCCACCGGCAGCGTCTGCGTCGTGGTGCTCGACTGCCGCAGCGTGCGGCCCTGAAATCCGCCGAAGTAGAACGTGCGGTTCTTGACGATCGGCCCGCCCAGCGTGCCCCCGAACTCGTTGCGGACGAAGTTCGGCTGCGGTTGAGGAGCCACGTTGAATACGTTGCGCGCCCGCAGCGCTCGGTTTCGATTGAACTCGAATAGCGACCCGTGCAATTCGTTGGTGCCGCCGCGGGTCACCACGTTGAGTACCGCGCCGCCGGCCCGGCCGAACTCGGCGTTGTAGTTGGTGGTGGTAATGTTGACTTCCTGCACCACCTCCGCCGACGGAATGTAGATCGTCAGGCCGAGCGTCGGGTTCGTGTTGTCCACGCCGTCCACTTGGGTGTTGTTGGCCGAATTGCCTTGGCCGTTGGCGCGAAAGAAGGTGGTGCCCTGCGGATCCTCGGCGCGGGTAAAGTCGACGCTGGGCGGGGCGACGCCGGGCATCAAGCCCACCAGGGACTGAAAGCTGCGGTCCACCAGCGGTAGTTCGGTGACGGCCTTGGAGTTGAAACTCCGCGTCACCTCCGAGCGGTCGGTCTGTAACAGCGGAGTCTCCGCCGTGACGTCGACGATTTCGCTGACCTGCCCCGGTTCCACCGTGGCGTCGACGCGGGTCGAGATCGTCGCTCGAAGTTCCACGCGGTCGCGAACCACTTTCTTAAACCCCGCCGCCTCGATCTCCACCCGGTAGGTTCCCGGCGAGAGGTAAGGGATGACATAGATTCCTTCCTGGTTCGAAGCGGTTCTCCGGTTTACGCCGGTCGCGGTTTCGGTGACGGAAACCGTAGCGTTGGGGACCACCGCTCCCGATACGTCTTGAACGGTACCGAGAAGGGTGGCCGTAATGGCCTGCGAATGGACGCTGGCCGCCAGAGGTATGGCGAGGACGAACAGGTTGCGAAGCATTTCAACTCCAATCGAATCGGCTGACTTTGGCGAGCGATTCGGCTCATGGCGGGAGAGGACCGCTCCGTTTACTGGCGGGAAGTGTATCTCATTCGTAGCGCGAACGCGCGTTAGCGCCCGGTTGCGGCCGATCCTCGTGACGCCGCCACCCGTACAATAACCGGATGAGGCCCGCCGAACTCGCGACATCGCGCGCCGTGAAACCGCAGGCGCCGAAAGCGCCACCGCGATGAACGGGATTCTCCCCGGATTTCTCCTGATGGCCGCCACCCTCGCCGCGCTCGCCTGGGCCAATTCGCCCTTCGCGGCGAGCTATCAAGCGCTGCTCGAAACGAAGCTCGGCGTCGTCGCGGGCGATTGGCGGCTCGTCAAGCCGTCCCTCCTCTGGATCAACGACGGCCTGATGGCGATCTTCTTCTTCTACGTCGGCCTCGAAATCAAACGCGAAGTCGTCGCGGGCGAGTTGTCCTCGCCGCGTAAGGCCGCGCTCTCGATCGTCGCCGCGCTCGGCGGAATGCTCGTCCCCGCCGCCCTGTATCGCTGGTTCAACGACGGCACGCCGACGGCCGACGGCTGGGGCGTTCCCATGGCCACCGATATCGCGTTCACCCTCGGCGTGCTGGCCGTTCTCGGCTCCCGCGCGCCCGCGCCGCTCAAGATTTTCGTCACCGCGCTCGCCATCGTCGACGACCTCGCGGCCGTTGTCGTCATCGCCGTCTTCTATACCGACAAGATCGACGCAACGAGCCTCGCTCTGTCCCTCGGACTCTGGCTCGCCGTCCTCGTCGCCGGACGCATGGGGATGCGCGCTCTCTGGATGTTCTTCGTCCCAGGCGTCGCCGTTTGGCTAACCGGCTTGCTCTCGGGCGTCCACGCCACCATCGCCGGAGTGCTCATGGCGCTCGCCATTCCCATCGACGCCGACGGCGAGCCGCTCACGTCGCTCGAACACGCCCTGCACCCCTGGGTGTCTTTCGCGATTCTTCCCGTCTTCGCTCTCGCCAACGCCGGCGTGCCTCTCGCGGGCGGCGAGGGTTCTCCGTTCTCGCAACCCGCCACCCTCGGCATTTTCGCGGGACTGGTCGTCGGCAAACCCCTCGGCATCGCCTTCTTCTGTTGGATCGCCGTCCGCCTCGGACTCGCCACCCTGCCTTCCGGCGTCGGCTGGCGCGATCTCGTAGGCGCGGGATGCCTGTGCGGCATCGGCTTTACGATGTCGCTCTTCATCGCCTCGCTCGCCTTCGACGACCGAAACTTATCCGACGCGAAACTCGCGATCCTGATCGCCTCGGCGGCCTCCGCCGGGTTGGGGGCCGCCGTTCTCGCCGCTCGAAGCCGCGTCGCGCGCGCCTAGAGCGTCCCTTCTAGGCGTGCGTAGCTCGCCTCCATTCCGCCTTCCATTCCCGAAGCGAGCATCGCTTCCCGAGCCTTCGCGTCGGGCAGCGTCATCCGCGCCGTCATTAATGTACCCTTGCCGTCGGCGTCGAAGATCGTCTCGATTCGCGTATCCGGCGTGGGGTCCGGTAAAAACATCCGTTCCACGTGAACGATCCGCCGGAACGGTTCGAGCGCGACGAACTCGCCCGTCAGGTAGAAGCCGTTGCCCTTTCCGTCGCTCCACTCGTACCGCATCTTGCCGCCCGGCTGCGGGTCGCACTCGCAAACCGGCATCGTCCACCCGTCCGGACCCAGCATCCACTTCTGGATCAGCGAGCATTCGGTATGCGCGCGATACACCGCCTCCGGGGAAGCGGCGAATCGCCGCGTCACGACGACGTCCGTGTCGCCTTCGGTCTTCAAAATCAGGTTCGACATGCTATTTCAGGTCCTTTCCTTCGTTGGTCGCGGCCAGAAGCGCGTCCAGCCGCCCGTAGTTTTTCTCCAAGGCCTTCCGTAAACCGCCCAGCCATTGGTCGACTTCCGCCAACCCGTCCGGCGCGAGACGGCACGGCCGCTTCGCCCCTTCCACCCGGCGCAGAATCAGCCCCGCCTCTTCGAGCACGCGCAAATGACGGGACACCGCCGGTTGCGACATCGCAAACGGCGCGGCCAACTCCATCACCGTCGTCTCGCCTAGCGCCAGCCGCGCGAGAATCGCCCGCCGCGTCGGGTCGCCCATCGCCGCGAACTTTGCGTCCAGATTCATATAACAACTTAATTATATAACATATGAGATAAATGTCAAGCGCATTGTTGGAAGCGTTTTGCGGCCCGTACAATAGCCAAATGACGCTCGCCCTCGCCCTCGCCCTCGCCGCCGATTTCGACCTCCTCGTCCTCAACGGCCGCCTGATCGACGGCTCGAACAACCCTTGGCGGCGCGCCGATATCGGCGTCGTCGGCGACACCATCCGCCAAATCGGCAACCTCAAGGGCAAGACCGCGACGCGCACCCTCGACGCCGAAGGACTCGTCGTCGCCCCCGGCTTCATCGACATCCACAACCACGGCCGCGCGGGCATCTTCGAAATTCCGACCGCCGAAAACTTCCTCCGCCAGGGCGTCACCACGCTGCTCGAAGGCAACGACGGATCGTCGCCCCTGCCGCTCGCGCCCTACATGGAAAAGCTCGCCGCCCGAAAAATCTCCGTCAACATGGGATTCTTCGTCGGACACGGCAGCGTCCGCCAGGAAGTGCTCGACCTCGCCAAGCGCAACGTCGCCCCCGAGGAACTCGCGAAAATGCGCGCCCTCGTCGATCAGGCCATGCGCGACGGCGCCTTCGGACTCTCCACCGGGCTCTTCTACGTTCCCGGCAACTTCGCCCCCACCGAGGAAGTGATCGAACTCGCGAAAGTCGTCGCCAACTACGGCGGCATGCACATTTCGCACATGCGCGACGAGGCCGCCGACATCCTCAAATCCGTCGCCGAAACCATCCGCATCGGCGAGGAGGGCGGCATCCCCACTCAGGTCTCGCACCACAAGATCATCGGTTCCGGCAATTGGGGACTCGCCTCGAAAACCGTCGAGATGGTCGAGCAAGCCCGCGCCCGCGGCGTCGACGTCACCATCGATCAGTACCCCTACACCGCGTCGTCCACCGGCCTCGCCGCGCTATTTCCGCAGTGGGCCCTCGAAGGCGGACGCAAGGCCGTGCTCGAACGCCTCGACGCCCCGGAAACGCGCGCCCGCATCAAAGCCGTGATCGTCGACAAGATCAAGAACGACCGCGGCGGCGGCGATCCCAAGAACGTCGTCATGCGCAGTTGCGCCTTCGACCCCTCGCTCGCCGGAAAAACGCTCGCCGACGTGACCAAGATGCGCGGCCGCGCCGTCACGGTCGAAAACGCCGCCGAAACCGCGATGGAAATGCAGAAGCAAGGAAGCTGCTCCTGCATCTATCACGCGATTTCCGAACCCGACATCGAGCGCATCATGCGCTCCCCCTACACGATGATCGCGAGCGACGGAGCCATCTCGCCCTCGCCCAAGGATTTCCCCCACCCGCGCGAGTACGGTACGTTCGCCCGCGTGCTCGGCCGCTACGTGCGGGAGCGCCAGACGCTGCGTCTCGAAGAAGCGATTTGGAAGATGAGCGGCCTGCCCGCCTCGCGGTTAAGGCTTCGCGACCGCGGCGTCCTCGCCGAAGGTCTCAAGGCCGACATCGCCGTCTTCGACCCCCTGACCGTCGCCGACAAGGCCGATTTCGAGAACCCGCGCCAAATGTCCGTCGGCTTCCGCCACGTCGTCGTCAACGGCGAACCGGCCATCCTCGACGGTCAGATCACCGCCGCGCGCCCCGGCCGCGTGCTCCGCCGCCCCGCCGACTAGCCGCCCGAGTCCCGCGAGCCTCGCGCCGCATCCAAAGCGCATGATCGCTGGAGCGCAGATCGAAATTCGAAACGCGGTGACTTCCTGGCCGGACGTGACCACCGCGCCGCACCGGTTCGGCGGACTCGAATTCCGCCTCGGGAAACGCGAACTCGGCCACATCCACGGCAGTTCGCTGGTCGATATCCCGTTCCCCAAGCCCGTGCACGACGAAGTGATCGCCCAAGGGCTGGCGGAGCCGCACCACGTGCTCCCCGAAAGCGGCTGGATTAGCCGCTACCTGCGGCAGCCGGACGACGTCGCGACCGCCATCGCTCTCTTCCGCCGCTCCTACGATCTCGCCGTCGCCCAGCGCGACCGCTACCGTTTGGCGTCGTAGATCGTTCCGTTCCGGTACTCCAGAACGTCCCCCGGCTGACACTGGAGCGCCTTGCAAATTCCTTCGAGTGTCGATAACCGGATCGCTCGGGCCTTGCCGTTTTTCAGGACCGAGATGTTGGCCATCGTGATGCCGACCCTCTCGGCCAGTTCGGTGACGCTCATCTTCCGCTTGGCCAGCATAACGTCGATGTGGATGACGATCGGCATCGGATTTCGCCTACACCGTCAAGTCGTTCTCGGACTTCAGCTCCACCGCGCTCTGCAGCGTTCTTTCGAAGACCGCCGCCGCCGTGGCGGCCACCACCGAGACGAAGATCAGTAGCAGTCCCATCATGACGCCGCCGGCGATGTCGTCCTCTCCCCGGACCGCCAGAAAGAAGTAGGCCTCCGCTCCCAATAGAAAACCGACGAGAGACAGCGCGCAGTACTTAATCGTTCGCAACGCTTTGACGGAGCGTGGTGAGAAGACTTCGCCGTTTCCGATACACGCCAAAAGTCGAAACGCCTGATACAGCGCCACGAAAAAGGCGATGGATGCGGCGTATATGTACGCCAAAAACGGATCGTGGAAGTAAATCTGAAACACGGTGGCGTTCGCGTTCCGGCCTTCGAGGTGCGGCTCCCACAGAAGAAGCGCCAGGGCGCCAATGCCCACCAGCACGACGACCGCCTGGAGAAAGATGGTTGAGCTTTTTCTCACAGTTACGACTTTACCGGTTGATATATCGTTTGTCAATATATTTTATCTGTAAAACGAGATCCTCCAGAACGTCTGAAAGTCATGCAATGCATATACAATAGAGGTGCGTGTTCGATTGGGACGCAAACAATCTGCGCAAAATTCGGGCGCATCGGATCAAGGCCGAAGAAGTAGAGAAAGCGCTGTCGAACAACCCGATCCCGATCTACGAACAAGATGTAGAAGGGGAGCTACGCTACGTCTACTACGGCGAGACGGATTCGGGACGGTTGCTGGCGGTGGTACTGGTTGAGCGCGGCGAAATGATTCGTGTCGTGACCGCCTACGATCTGGATGCCGGGCAGAAGAAGGAGTACCTCGCGCGACGTCTGCGAGGGGAGTGAGGAGTTATGAAAAACAAACCGATTGTCATGCCCAAGTTCGTCGACGAGGCCGGAGAAGCGGACTGGTGGGCCAGTCGCGAAGGCCGCGAGTTCGTAAAGCGGAAGGCGGCCGGAATCGCGAAGAACGTCGGCGCGCCGAAGGGCTCGCGCCTCGTCGGTCGTTTGAACAAGGTCGCTAGCGTTCAAATTGCGTTGCGCTTGCCCGAACCCGACCTAGCCAAAGCCCGGGAACTTGCGACGCGAAAAGGTATTGGATATCAGACCCTCCTCAAGATGCTGGTCCACGAAGGGCTTCGCCGCGAGTCGCGGCGGGCATAGGCTCCGCCGAAGTCGCTCATCCAGCCGGTTAGCGCGTGCTTCGTACATCCGATGCTCGGTTGGCGCGTCATACTCGAACGCGGCACGGTCCGACAGCCACTCGCCACGCGCCGCTCGGTCGCTTGTCTGGATAATCTTTCTGTGGAAACTCCAGATGACCTTTGGCTTGGCCGCTTGCTAGGGAGATCACTTCCCCGGCCGACGTAACGAGGCAGTCGCCCTTCTCGCGGAAATCCTCACACCATCAGCCGCTGTAAGGTGTGTAGGTCCCATATTTGGATCGTTCGCTCGTAAAGCGCCGCGGCGACGCGGGGTGCATTTCGTGCGGCGGCGAGTTCGCGGATTGCGGATGCGCGGACTGGCCGTAGTTCCAATGTGCCAGCCATCGCGCTCGGTTAGTCGGCAACTCGTGGCAGATTAGAACTGAATCTTCGGCAATGGCCGCCGCCCCATCGCCGCGCCGCATCGAACGGGCATCCAGCCTCACAAGCTCTTGCCGCGCGCGGCCTGCCCGCGCAATAGAAATGTACTGGGCAATCGACCGTTGCCGCACAGCTTGAATGTGCCGAAGTCCTTGTACCAATCCCCGTCCGGCACGTCGGGATCTTCGGCATCGCGTCAGCGGCCGAGGATCAACGATCGAAACTCGTCCACCAATTCGTCCTCGCGGCTTGGGTCCGCGTCGGCCAGATTCGCCTTCAACTTCTTCAGAAACTCCCGTTTTCGAAGTTCCTGACCCTCAAGACCGATCCGCACCAGCGAGGCGATCGCCTTGCTCATGCTACTGTCGTTGGCCTTGGCGTATTTCTCCACTTGGTGCGCCAAACTCGGCGCTAGCCCAACGGTATAGCGAGCGCCGCCGCCGACGTTGCTCTTCGAAGCCGCCTCGCGAGAGCCCCGGCTGGATTTCCGGTTTTCAATCAAGTGAGGCATGCCTCCTCAGTATGCATCGCCTTGATGCACGTCGTCGGTGCTATCCTTCAATTTGACTCTCGTCATTGTTCGCTAGTCGGCGCTCGAGACGCGCCGAACCCAAAGACGTCTTCCGCACCCTTACCTCACCTGTCTTTGTGGAGCGAACTAGCCATGAACTCTTCCGATTCCTTGGTGCGTGCGCGCGTTTGCGAAGCCGCCCACGAACGCTATTGCCTGCGATTCGATGACCGCTCCGAATGCGACGCGGTCCCCGCCGGAGCCCTCCGTTGGAGCGCCGAACTCCCCGCCGTCGGCGATTGCGTCCGCGCCCGTCGCGTCGACCCCTCGCTCGCCCTCATCGAAGCCGTCGAGCCCCGCGCCGCCTCGATCTCGCGTCGGCGTCCGGGCGGCGGCGGCCAACAGGTCTTGGCGGCCAATTTCGACCGCATCGTCGTCGTCATGGGACTCGACGGCGACTACAACCTTCGCCGCCTCGAACGGTACCTCGTCCAGGCGGCGGCGGGCGGGGCCGAGTCCCTTGTGGTGTTGAACAAAATGGACGTCTGCCCCGAATGGACGCAGCGTCTCGCCGAGGTCCAAGCCATCGCCGGTAACGCCGTCGCGATCTCCGCGCGCGAGTCCGTCGCCCCGCTCGCCGAAGCCATCCGCGGACTCACCGTCGTCCTGCTCGGTTCCTCCGGCGCGGGCAAGTCGACCATCGCCAACGCCCTGCTCGGCGAGTCCCGCCACGCTACCCAGCCCGTGCGCGAGTCCGATTCGCGCGGCCGCCACACGACCACCCGCCGCATGCTCGTCGAACTGCCGGACGGCGGCGCGCTCATCGACACGCCCGGCCTCCGCGAGTTGGCTCTTTGGGCGGACTCGCACTCGGTCGACGAGGTATTCGACGGCATCGCGACTCTCGCGCTCCATTGCCGCTTTCCCGACTGCGCCCACTCGGGCGAGCCCGGTTGCGCCGTCTCCGCCGCGCTCGAAACCGGCGACCTCGAACCCGCGCGCTGGGCCGCCTACCAAAAGCTGCTCGCCGAAGCCCGCTATCACGAGCGCTCCGTAGACCGGCTCGCCGCCGCCGAAAACAAGCGTAAGTGGAAGCTAATTCACAAGGCTCATCGGCATAACCCCAAGCACGGTTGGTGAGCGGCCCGACCGAACGCCGTCACTGCGGTCGGCGAGTGCGCCGTTCGCGATCCAAAGCATGCCGCAGCAAGGTCTTAATGACCGCCTGTCGGCTCACGTTGAGCCGCGCCGCGCGCTCGTCGAGTTCCCGCAGCATTCCGTGAGTCAGATCGACGTTCACCCGGCGTACCGGTCGAACGGCGGCGAACTGGTTAGTGAAGAACTGGGAGACGTCCTCTCCGCGAGTGGCCATCTCGGCGATCTCGTCGGCGGAGGGCGCTCGCTTAGATTTGTTCGGCATAGGCTTCTTCTTCCTGTCTGGTCGCCTTCCACGCGGTGATCAGGCGATAGATCTCCCCCACGGCGTCCCGTCGGATTTCGAAGATGACGGAGCACAACCGACCGCTGGCCCAGCCGATCGCACGAAACTGCTCGGGGTCGTCGCGCTTTCTATCCACCAAGTAGGCCTGATCGAAAATTTCCCGTGCCTCTTCCAAGCTGACTCCGTGTCTCCATAGTACTTCTCGATTTTTCTCCACATCGTATTCGAAGCGCATCGACTGATATAACTCTTATACCAAATGGAGCGCTTTCCCTTTCGTCGTCTTCTCGCAGCGTGAAAGGCAGCACGACGATTACGAGCAGAGCGCCGGAACAAAGCGGAAGACAAGCTCGGGTGCCCGGCTGGTGGGTCGGCTGAACAAAGTCCGGCCAGGAACTTGCAAAATGAACTCGACGGTTCTGTCCTTTTCGATCCGTTGCGCTAACATCAACGAGTTACCTGCGATAGAGATGTCACGCGAAGGAGAACCTAGGTGGTTACGAACAAACCTGCGAAGAAAACGGCGGCTAAGAAAGCCGGTCTAGCAAATAAGGCTGTTCCGATACCGACGGCAGGCCGCAATTACTTCAAGCAGTCTGAGTTTCCACTTGTCAGCCTTCAGCAGGCACAGAAGATTGCCGCCGCCATCGTCGACAATTTCGGAGGTGGAGGTGGCTCTCCGCCGGACGTAGCGCTCGCGATTGGCATAAGCCCGACGAGTAGCGCTTGGCCGTCTCTGGCCGGAGCGTCCATAGCCTACGGCTTGACAGCCGGCGGCGTGAACGCCAATGCAATGACCATCACGGATCTTGGCAAGAAACTCGTCGCACCAAAGGAAGAGGGGGCGGACATAGCTGCTCGGCGCGAAGCGATCATGAAGCCACGCCTAATGAAGGAATTTTTCGAGAAATACCGGAGGGCCAAATTCCCGAACGATATCATTGGCACTAACGTTCTTAAGGGGCAGGGTATTCCCGTTGATCGTGTCGAAAACGCGCTGCAGATCATCAAGGACAATGGAAAGTACGCTGGCGTGATTCGCGACACGCCAACAGGTCTTTTTGTCAATTTGGACTCACCGGGAGTTCCCGCGCCGGCGGTGACGCCCGCCCTGCCAGAAGATGACCAGCACGACGAGTTGCCAGGAGCTGCAGGTACCGGTCAGGCTGGCCCGACGACCCCGAAACCCACTCCCCTAGCGACCGTCTTCGATCCGAAGACCGACCACGTTTTCATTTCTCACGGCAAGCAGCGGGCGATCGTGGCGCAGATTAAGGAACTTCTGGAATTCGGCAAGTTCATACCCGTGGTTTCGGTGGAGCGCGAGTCAACAGCGATTTCCGTCCCTGAAAAGGTTTTCGAGGATATGCGGTCATGCGCCGCCGGCATCATCCATGTGGGTGGAGAAGGCAAATATCTCGATACAAAGGGAGATGAGCACACGAAATGGAATGACAATGTTCTGATAGAAATTGGCGCAGCGATGGCCCTCTACGGCAAGAAGATCATTCTTTTGGTCGAAAAGGGTGTGGCGCTACCCTCCAACCTGCAGGGCCTCTACCGCTGCGAATTCGAAGGGGACAAGCTGGAATACGATTCGACGATGAAGCTGCTGAAGACGTTCAGCCAATTCGGGTAGTTTATTTCTCATTGACGTTAGATTAGAAATCAAAGCAGCTTACAGCCGCGAGCAGACTGTTCTGCGCGATCCTTGAAACAAGCCTCCATTAGCCGCGAACCCGCGCACCGGAGGTGCCGACCAGGGACGTCTCCCGCGCCCCCCTTCGCTACGTGTCTTGTTGCGCGAACCGTCGCGAGTCACGCCGATAGATCGATGCGCGTGGGGCATTCGCGAAGCCAAGCATCCACGTCGACGGCTCCGGCACCAGCCGCAGACTGTTCGGCAGCGTTAGCAGAATGAACTCGTTGTTGTCCGCGACGCCCGGCGTCCGCCCGGAGCTAAACGGGAAGTTGTTGTCGTTCGCGATTAGCAGCGTGTTCGCGTTCACGATCGCCACGCTCTCGATGGTCACGAACGGAAAGCGGAACGTGTTGTTGCCGTCGCCGTCCAGGTCCAGCGGGTCGAGAATGTTCAACAGATCGACGATCTCCGTCTTCTGGACGAAGCCGTCCGCGTCCACCACGCTAATGTCGATCAGAAACACCTTCTTGAACAGCGCGCCCGCGCCTTGCCCGCCGTCGCGCTCGATCACCAGAAATTGCGTGGCGTTCACGGCGGTGAAGTCGCCGATCGCCTGCCCGCTCTCGAACGTGTTCTCCATGCGGTAGAACCACTGCTTGCCCGTGTAGCTCTTGGTCGTCGTGTCGAATTCGTTGATGATCAGCCGACGGCGATTCGCGTCCGTGTGGATCAAGAACGGCCCGAACTCCTCGCCGAACCAGTACGTCCCGTCCGGCATCCGGCGGAACGATTCGAGATCGAATTCACCGTTACCACGCCCTTCCCGCCCATGCCCGTCCTGAAGTCGATCGAAATGTTGGAGAAGCCGAGCGGCGCGTCCGCCGAGTTACCCTTCGCGCCAAGCCGGTGTCCGACATCATGAGCGCTGTGAGTCCGTTGTACGTCAAATGTCGGCTATCGCACGGCGATATAACTCGACCGGAACTTCGACGGCGCCGCGCCCACCTTCACCGGCTGCACCGTCGTGCGCGACGGCAGCGTCCGCCCCGCGAACGCCTTTGCGTATTCCGCGTTCATCGTGGCGAACTCGTCGATCGAATCGATGTAGAGATTCGTCGCCACCGGCGTCGCCGTGTAGCGCATCTCGGTCATCAGCGAGCAGAAGCCGGTATCCCCAATCCAGTTGCACGGCCCCTCGGAGACGAACGGCTTGAGCGCCGCTACTCCGGTGACCGAAATGTTCGTCCCGAACGGCAGTGCCGGAACCTCGACCACGGCCACCGCCGCCTTGCCCAAAACACGCCGCAGCGGCCCCGGATCGGCCTTCGAAGTGTGATAAATGTGCGCGAAAACGACGTTTTTGGTACCCAAATTGGCGTTTTTAAGTACGTTTTCGAGCCTGTTTTGCACCATTTTTACCTGATCCGCGGGCTTTTCTGGCACGATTCCGGTATTCGAGTCCCGCCCCAGAATCCCCGCGATGTACAAACGGTCGCCCGCGAACATCCCCTGCGAAATCGGCACGGGGTTATTCATCCTGCCGATAACAAGGGGCTTTTGCTCGCCCTGGTACGCCACGACGGTAATCTCGATGGGCGTATCGGTAGGCATGCGCGTCACCGCGAGCGTCGCCCGGGCCGGGGGAACCCTAAAGAATTCCGGCCATATCTTGTTGACCGCATTGTAGTTACCGATATCGGCTAGGTACAGTTGCGCGTACACCACCTGGTCCATCCGGAACCCCGCGCCCTCGACGATCGCCTTCACGTTGTTCAGGCACGCTCGCGTCTGATCTTCAATCCCTGCAACGCCTTGCGGCGATCCTTGCCCCGAAACATAGAGGTAATCCCCCGCGACGATCCCGGGCGAGTACGGCCCTACCGGCTTCGCCCCGTTCGCGGGCGTCACGACGCGCAGATCGGCGGCTAAAAGCAGTAAAAACAAAGACATAGAGCGACGTTATCATCCCGCCTCCGGGCCGCGCAACTCTGTCTAGAACATGAACGTTTGGTCTACGATTCCTCGGAGTACAACGGCAGAATCGTCCAACCCTGCGCCGCGATTCTGCTACCGGTCCATCGCCCTTTCGATATAGGCTGTGCAGAGCCATGCCGCGCCTTCTGGTTGTCGCCGCCCTCGCAATTCTGTCCTGGATCACTTACCTTGATCGAGCGGCGATCTCCTCGGTCAAGGACCCGGTTGCGGCGGAGTTGGGGCTCGACAGCCGGTCGATGGGTCTCGTGTTCAGCGCTTTCGCGTTGGGATACGCTCTCGGGCAGATTCCCACTGGCTGGGCGGTCGATCGCTTCGGCCCGCGGCTGACGCTTGCGAGCGTAGTCGCGTTGTGGAGCCTACTTACCGGTTGGACCGGCCTTGCGCAGTCGCTCACCGCGCTTCTCGCGATCCGCTTTCTCTTCGGGCTCGCCGAAGCCGGCGCTTACCCCGGCACGGCGCGCGCGATCTACGGGTGGCTACCCCCCTCGGAACATGGCCGCGCCAATGGAATCGTGTTCGCCGCCGCCCGTATCGGCGCGGCTCTCGCGTTTCCGCTCATGGCGTGGCTGCTCGCGGAAAGGTCGTGGCGCGAAGCCTTCTACTGGCTCGCCGCGCCCGGTCTAATTTGGGCGATCCTTTGGTACTGTCTGTTTCGCGATCGCACCGCCCCGGTCGATGCAGCCGCCTCCACGCTCAGCTTGCGCGACGCGCTCGGAACGATTCCATATCGGTACGCATTGTTCCAATACTTCGCGGCGAATTTCACTACTTTTCTATGCCTGTCTTGGATGAATCCTTACCTTAAGCAGCGGTACTCGCTATCGGCGACCGACGCCGCGTTCTACACCATGGTGCCGCTCCTCGTCGGCGCCACCGCGCAGACCGCGTCGGGGTACGTCGTCGACCGCCTCTTCGCCTCGCGTCGGCGCGACATCTCCCGAGCGGCCCCCGCTATCGCCGGATTCGCGATCTCGGCGATCGGCGCGGCCGTCATTCCGTTCGCTCCGAGCGCGCCGTGGGCCGCCGTGTGCTTCGCGTTAGCCGCCTTCGGCGCGGAAGCGACGATCAGCCCCTCTTGGGCCTTCTGCATCGATCTGGGCGGCAAGAACTCCGGCTCGGTTTCGGGAGCCATGAATATGTCCGGCAACTTTGGATCGTTTGTGAGCGCGAACGTCTTTCCGTGGATCGAAGTTTACTTCGAGAGCGCGAATCCCTACTTCTATCTGCTGGTGGCGTTCAATCTTTTGAGCGCCGTCGCCTGGACGCGGATGAAGATCAGCGCGGCTTCTCGACCTTGAATCGGATTTCGATCATGCCCGCCGTTTCCGAGAATCTCGGTCCGCGCATATCGAAAGCCACCACGCGCAGGACATGCTCTCCGGGCGCAAGAATCCGCGGATCCCAGAATTCGACGTTACCCAACAGATACGGCGCGCGATTACGGTAGCTAAACGGCTTTCCGTCGACGAAGAACTCGACTCGCTTGATCGGCCAGCGCGGATGCCGATCTTTCACCAGCGCCTCGATCCAGACCGGATCGCGCAGTGTCTGGCCGTCCACTAATCCCTCCACCTCGACCACCGGCGCTTCGGGATTTTCGTACGCCGGTCGTTCCGGAACGGGGGAGCCGGTCCACCGCGCGACTTGATCGAAGAAAAGCCACTTAACGAGGGAGCCGATCCGCCAATTTACCGGCGGCGACTGAAAACCGTCTAAGTAGTTGTTTGTGCCTTGATCGTAGAAGCCCCAACCTACGCGTTCGTTCGCGGCCGCCTGCAAGTTGAACGTCGATACACCGTCCTCATTGATCAACAGAGGTTTGTCGAAACCGCCCAAACGGCGCATCGACGCGATCTCTTCGTGTACCTGCTCGGGCGTTCGCCCATTGGTGTGGAAGAGCAGATAGTCGGCCGCGCGCAGGGCCCTTTCGTCGCGGGCGGAGCTAACCCAACTGACGCTCACGGGAAAGTCGCCCGCCGCTTCTTTCCGGGCGATTTCGATAGCTTCCGCCGCACCCGCCGGTTGCAGCAAGCGGTGCCGGTAAACGCGAACGCCCACTTCGTTCTGAATCTCGATCAGAACGTTCCGATAGGGTAAACCCTTGAGCCAGCGAACGGCCTCCACGATGCCGCGCCGGATGCCGCCGTCGCCGGGAAGTTCCTCGACACGCGCGTTTTGGCCCTGATAAAACAGGCCGACAATCACGATCATGCCGAGATCGTCGGCCTTGGCGAGAATCCGTCGCACACGCGCCAAATAGCCGGGACGAAGCGCGCCGTCCGGCCCGAAGGCGGTGTTGAGATGAGGCTGCATGGGCGCGTTCTCGCCGTAATTTCCATCCACCGGACCGCCGCCCTGCAGATTGATCGTGAACGCCAGCAAACCGTGCCTGCGCCAAGTGGGCAAAGCGTCCAAGAATTCGTTCGTATTGCGTTCGGGATCGAAGGGTCCATCGGGATAGTCGAACCACACCGGCCCCATCACGTTGGTCGAGTACGGACTCCGCCGGCCGCCGCGGCTCGGATAGTGAGAGTCCTCGAACGCGGCCTGAACGGCGCGAACGTTCAGCAAGACTCCCGCGAGCTTCTCGTCGGCGTTGGGAAATCCCTGCGCGGCGGTGTAAGTGGGGTTGCCGTTAACGGTGAACCGGCCGCCTCGAATCGCCACACGCGTCCGTTGAGCTTCTAAAGCTTCCGCTATGGTCAGTAAGCCGACAAGGACCGCCGCGCATCGTTTCGTCATGGCTCTCGGTTATATCCGATCCCGGCGCGCTTTCCAAGTAGCGCGCAGAATTGTCCATAAGATTGAGCCGATTCTTCTAACGGCCTTCGGGAATCGCCGGATAAGATCGCTCGCGAAGGAGACGCCATGATGAAGTCCGCGAGCCTTTGGGGGACCCTGCTGCTCCTCGCCGCCGCGTTCCCCGCCCACCGCCTCGCCGCGCAGATCGTGACCGCCCAGCTCCAAGGTTCGATTTCGGATAGCCAAGGGCTCGTGATCGCCAAAGCCTCGATAACCGCTACGAACGAGTCGACCGGGCAAAGTTATACGACGACCACCAACGACGCGGGCGCGTACCTGATGCCCGCGCTTCCCGTCGGCCGATATCGGATCGGTGTCGAGCAGCAAGGTTTCAAGCGGTTCACCCGCTCGGGCATCGAACTGATCGCCAACCAAAGCGCGCGTCTCGACGTTCAACTCGAGATCGGTTCGGTGACCGAATCGGTCAGCGTGCAGGCCGAGCTATCTCCCGTTAACGTAACGACGGGAACGCTGGGAACTTTGGTGGACCGTCGGCGTTTGATCGACCTGCCGCTTAACGGAAGAAACGTGCTCAGTCTGGCCGCGTTGACGCCGGGCGTAAATCGCGTCTCCACCACCGACGCGCCGTCGAACGACCAACAACGGATTAACGTTAACGGCGCCCGCAGTTACAACACCAACGTGCAACTGGACGGCGCTTCCATGTATCACGCGCATCGAGGGCAGGCGCTGATCGAACCGCCGCCCGACGCGGTGCAGGAAGTACAGGTGATCACCAATGGCGTGTCGGCGGAGTTCGGCCGCGGATCGTCGGTGATTAGCGCGGTTACGAAGAACGGGACGAATCGATTTCACGGCTCGGCTTGGGAGTTCTTCCGGAACAACGCGCTCGACGCCCGTAGTTTCTTCTCGACCCGCGTTCCCAAGCTCCGTTACAACCAGTTCGGCGCGACGCTCGGCGGCCCGATTCGCCGCGACAAGGCGTTCTTCTTCGGTTCTTACCAGCGGCTGGAACGCAACGCCGACTCGATCGTTTCCAATGCGTTCCCTCCCACCGCCGCCGAGCGCGGCGGCGACTTTTCGACTTCTCGCGACGCTCGACCCAACGACCCCGCCAACGCCGGCGCGCCATTCCCCGGCGGAGTTATACCCGCTTCCCGAATCGACCCTATCGCCACAAAGCTCACCGCTAAGTTTCCTCTTCCCAATCAGCCTAACGGAAGCTTCGTCGCACAACAGCCGGTACCCCTGTCGAGCGACAACATTATGGGGCGCGTCGATTACGACTTCACGGCGCGAGACCGAACTACTTTCCGTTACTTCACCGACAACCCTCGCAGCCTGAGCCCCTACGCGGGCGGAAACATACTCGGCTACACGTCGACGGTAACGCGCAGCCGCTCGCAGAACTCGAACCTCAGTCACACCCACACGTTTTCGCCGAGTTTGCTATTGACGTTACGCACCGGCTACACGCGATTCCTTTTCCCGGAAACGTTCAACGAGCGGGAAACGCTGGCGTCGTTGGGCGCGCGCTTTATTACGGGCGGCGGACCCGGCGGACTTCCGTATCTCACCGTTTCCGGTCGCCTGGTCTCCTCGGGCGCGCGCGAAGGATTTTTTGTCAGCGATCTCTACGAGGGCGGCGGAGATCTGAGCTGGTTCAAGGGCAAGCACGAGATCAAGTTCGGCCAATCGTACCAACGCATCCGTTACCGCATTTCGCAGAACGGACGATCGTACGGCGAGTTTATCTTCAGCGGGATTTTCACTCGAAACCCCTACGCCGATTTTCTACTGGGACCGGCGGAGTCTTTGCGGCAGGAGGGCTACCGCGAGAACGACGCGCATTACTGGAACTTCGGTTCCTACATCCAGGATCGTTGGCGAGTGTCCCGCAAACTGACCCTGAATATGGGCTTGCGCTACGAGGCGATCACCCCTTGGCGCGCCTACGACGGACAATTCTCGTCCCTGGTTCCGGGGGTGCAGTCGACGCGCTTCCCCACGGCGCCCCGCGGATTGGTCATGGAGGCCGACCCCGAATTTCCACACCAGGCGAACTTACTTAACTTCAGCCCGCGGTTTAGCTTCGCTTACGACGTACGCGGCAACGGGAAGACGAGCGTTCGGGGCGGCTACACCATCAACTACGAGCCGATGATCGGGCAAGTGGCGGGCCAGAATTCGCCGCCCTATACCCAGGACGTTCTGACCACGAACGTCGGCCCGCTCTCCGATCCGCAGCGAAACATCACCGTGCCCTACGGGCGCCCGCGGGATCTGGCGAATCCGACGTTCGTTCTGCCGCTCGCTCTTACGACTTCGTTCGTCGGCGACGTGGTGACGGCCTATTCGCAGAACTTGAACCTCACCTTGGAACAGGAGATCTTTCAGCAGACGCTGGTACAAGCCAGTTATGTGGGAGTGCTGGCTCGCCACGTAACCCAAACCGTGCAGATGAACCCGGCGGTGTTTATTCCCGGACAGTCGACGACTCAGAACATCGATAGCCGCCGTATCTATCGTCCGAACTTCGCGAGCGTACAAGGGTACGCGACGGACGGAAACGCGAGTTATCACGGACTACAGGTAGTCGTGAATAAGCGCTTTTCGAAGTCGTACACGGTCAGTCTCGCCTACGCTTTTCAGAAATCGATCGACGAAGCTTCGACCAGCGAGACGGCGGACAACTGGTTCCCGCAAGACCCGAACGACCGGCGCGGCTCGCGCTCGCTCTCCGATTTCGACACTCGTCATCGCGCCGTAGTGTCCTGGATTTGGGCGCTGCCTTTCTTCCCCGGCCAGAAAGGCCTAGCCGGGCGGTTGTTCAGTGGATGGCAGTTCGCGGGAATCGCGACTCTACAGCGCGGCACTCCGATCGCCATTACTTCCGGGCGCGACAACTCGCTGCGCGGGGTGGGCCGCGACCGTCCCAACAATACCGGCGACGCCAACCTCCCCTCCGACCGCCCCAAGGGCGAACGCCTGCTGCGCTTCTTCGACACGAGCAAGTTCGTGCAAAATCCCACGGGTACCTTTGGGAACACGGGCCGCAATCCCCTAATCGGTCCGGGGCTCGCGGTTTTCGACCTCAATTTGAACAAGAAGATTCGCCTGTGGGGCGAAGGACGCAATCTCGAACTTCGTTGGGACGTTTTCAACGCGCTCAACCGCGCGAACTTCGCCAATCCCGGCGGCAACCTTTCGGCGGCCGCGACTTTCGGGAGGATCACTTCCGCCGGCGCCGGACGCATTCAACAAATCGGGCTTCGATTCGAATTCTAATGAGACACTTACCCTTCTACCTTGCGATTCTCGGCGGCGCGGCGTTCGCCGTGGACGTGGAACAACATAAGCCGCACGACTTCTCCTTTCCCGCGCAAGCGGCGGGCAATCCTTTCGACACCGAGCTGATCGGCGAGTTTAGGGGCCCCGACAATCTGGTGCTGCGGATTCCGGGCTACTACGACGGCGACGGCCGGTATCGCATACGCTTTTCCGCGCCGATACCCGGCGTCTGGAAGATGAGAACTCAATCGTCCGTCGCGGCTCTTAACGGCAAGACGGAGTCGATTAACGCGGCGACGAACCGGAACCCGCGGGTCCACGGGCTTCTCGAAGTGGATCGCGATCACCCGTACCACTTCCGCTTCGCCGACGGGTCGCGATTTTTCCTAATGGGCTACGAAGCGGATTGGCTGTGGGGCGCCGACATGCTCGATCCGCAGCGGAAGCTCATGCATCGGCTAATCGCCCAAATCGACGCGCGTGGATTCAATTACGTACTGGTGAACGTCTACGCTCACGATACCCGCTGGTGCCCGGGTAAGGTCAACGAATGGGACTACGGTCCGCCGGCTCTTTACGCCTTCGGCGGCTCGAACGATAAGCCGGATCATAGCGTGTTGAACCCGAAGTTCTTCCAGATTTACGACGGCATGATGAACGCGCTGCTCGAAAAGGGAATCGTCGCGCACGTCATGATCAAGGTTTACAACAAGGCCGTGAATTGGCCCGCGCCGGGGAGCGTGGACGAAGCCCGCTTCTTCCGCTATGTCGCGGCGCGCTATCAAGCCTACCCGAACGTCGTTTGGGACTTCGCGAAGGAGGCGTACAACGAAAAGAACGAGACATTGCAGAAGAACCTTCTCGACGAGGTTCGGGCGCTCGACGCCTACAAGCACTTGACCGTCGCGCACGACGACGACCGCTACGAATGGGACGCTTCCCTTAACGGCAACCTCGATTTTCGCGTCGATCAACAGCATCACGACTGGGAACAGATGATCGCGTTCGACCGGACGCACCGGAAGCGGCCGGTAGTGAACGTCGAATACAGTTACGAACTCGGCGTGGAACCGCTGCCGACGCATACGAACATCAATCAAGTCGATTGGAAGGAGAATCTACGGCGCGGCTACCGGATTCTCATGGCGGGAGGCTACATCGCGTATTACTACAACAACACCGCTTGGGACATCGTGAAACCGGATCCCGAACCGCCCGGCCATCCGCGATTCGAGATACTCAAAAAGACATTCGAATCCGTTCCGTACTGGCGGATGAACCCCGTACCCGATCTGGCGGTGGGGGGCCGGTGTCTCGCGGAACCGGCGGTGCAGTGGATGTGCTACGTCGAAGGAGACAAAGCGCGGCGGAAGGAGAATAACATCACACTTAATCTAACTATGCTTCATGGCCCCGTTACCGCCGAATGGATCGATACCTGGACCGGCGAGCGGAAACCGGGAGGACGAGTGACCGCCGGTATACGGACGCTCGATTACCCCGAGTTTCCCGATAAGGCTCCCGCTCTCTTAATTCTTCGCGTCCAATGAGCCGATCCGCCAATGGGCGGCCGTTGCGCGGGGCGCTGATCGGCTGCGGATTTTTCGGACGTATTCAGTACGAGGCTTGGAGCCGCATTCCCGGCGTGGCGATCGTCGCGGCTTGCGATCCGGCCATTGAAAAAGCGGAGGCGTTATCTCCGTACAGCTTCTCCGACGCGCGCTCTCTCCTGGATTCGGTGGAAGTGGATTTCGTCGATATCGCCACTCGTCCCGACTCTCACTTGGACCTCGTGCGGTTGGCGGTGGAACGCCGGTTGCCCGCGATCTGTCAGAAGCCCCTAGCCGATTCGCTGGAGGAGGGCTTGGCCATCGTCGAACTGGCGGAGCGCGCCGCCGCTCCCGTCATGGTGCACGAAAACTGGCGCTGGCAGCCGTGGTTTCGAGAAGCGTACCGGCTAATCCGCGACGGCGCGATCGGCCGGCCCATTTGCTATCACTTCCGCATTAGACAACGCGACGGCGTGGGTTCCGCTCCATATCCCAATCAGCCTTACTTTCGGGAGATGCCGCGGCTGCACATTCACGAAACGTTAGTTCACTCGATCGATACCGCCCGCTATCTGTTCGGCGACATCCGGAGCGTGCAGGCGAAAATGCGCCGATTGAATCCGCTCATTCGAGGCGAGGATCGCGCGATCGTCACGTTGGGACACGATTCGGGGGTGGACGGAGTGGTCGACGGGCATCGCTTCCTCGACCCCCATCCGCCCGGGCCCGCGATGGGCGAAGCGTCCTTCGAGGGCGACGCCGGTTGGATCGCGGTAACCGCTCCCGGCGAACTGTGGCTGAACGGAGTTTTGGAATACCGGCCGACTGCGCTTCCCGGTTACAAGGGCGACAGCGCCCGAGCCGTGCAGGAGCACTTCATCGATTGCCTGAATACCGGAGCCGAGATGGAATCTAGCGTGCGAAATTATTGGAATACCTTCGCCGCCGTCGACGCGGCGTATCGTAGCGTTCGCTCGCAGGCCGCGGTGGCCATAGGATAGTTTTTCATGCCCGCTCGATTTATGGAAAGCCTTCCGGTGGAGCCGTTCGCCGTAGCCCACCTGACGACGGCGGAAGGAAATTACGAACTTCCGCTTAATCCGCGCTTCCCATTTACCATTAAGGTCTTCTCCTATTCGAGTTCTCAACAAGCTTTTCCCCTGAACTGGCACGAGCGTTTGGAACTTTTCATGCCTCTCGACGGCCATGGAGTTTTTCGGATGGGTGAGAGAACCGTGGAGTTCGCCGCCGGCGACGTCATCGTCGTGGACGTTAGGAGCTTTCACGGCATCGTCGAGTTTCGCGGACAAGATCCCCGGGCGCTCGTCGTCAGCTTCCTTCCCGAATTGATCTGCACGCTCGGCTCGGTCGATTGCGATTCGCAATATCTAGTGCCGTTCTATTCGCTACACGATTCCGTATCGCCGATCGTCCGGCACACGGATCGGCTGCACTCTCAGATTCAGGGAGCGCTGCGAAAACTGGTGCATTGCTTCTTCAGCGCCGCGGGCGGTCTTCATGTCGAGGCCGGTTGCAAAGCGTATCTCTTGGAAGTTCTCTATCTGCTTTCGCTCCATTTCGGATTTTCGCCGCACGCGCAAGCGGTAGTCCGCGAACAGCGCCGCCTCGCCGAGCGGCTGGGCAAAGTGCACGAATGGCTGCGCGTTCACTACTCCGAAAAGATCAGTGTGGCCGACGCGGCGTCCATTTGCGCGATGAGCGAGTCGCAGTTTATGAAGCTTTTCAAGCGCGCCACCGGTTCCACTTTCGTGCATTACCTCACCCGTCTGCGTCTCACTCGGGCGGTGCGGTTATTGCGCGATACCGATTTGTCGATCGGCGAAATCGCCGCTCAAGTGGGTTTTAGCGATCAAAGCTACTTCGACCGGAAATTCAAGGACCATTTTCATGCCACTCCCATCGAATCCCGGCGAAACTCCGTCCAGTAAACGGACGGTGGTGTGCCTCCACACGGTTTCCGGATTGGTGAGCGATTTCGGCGGCCTGTTCCGATCCGAGGGCCTGAAGGCGGAAGTATTCCATATCCTCGACGAACCGCTTCTCGAGTCGATCCGCCGCGCGGGCCGGGGCGACGAAAGTCACGAATCCCGCGTCATGGCGCATCGCGACGCCGCCCGGTCTCTGGGCGCGGCGGTATTCTTCGCGACCTGCTCGACGCTTTCGCCGCTCGTGGCTCGTTTACCTCATACGCCCGATTGCGCAACGCTGAGGATCGACCAACCGATGATCGACGAGGCGCGATCGCGATCCGGCCCGTTGGCGGTGATCGCGACCAATCCCACGGCCATAAGGCCCTGCCTAGACATGCTCGGGAAGGACGCCGAATCCCACGTGCTGCCGGAGGCGTTCGCGGCCTACACGACGGGGGACTACGACCGGCACGACGAACTGGTCCTGCGAGCGATCGCGTCGTCGCGCGCGCCGACGGTCGTGCTCGCGCAAGCGTCTATGGCTCGGGTGCGCGGGCGCTTGAGCGGTTCCGATCGCGCTCGCGTCTTGACCAGTCCACATTCGGCGATCGCCGCTTTGGCGACGCTTCTCGGAGAATCGCCCAACCTATGAACAAACGAATCGCCATGCTGCCGGGAGACGGCATCGGCCCGGAAGTCCTTTCGGCGGCGGAGCGAGTCTTGCGCTCGTTTTCACGATTGCCGCTGACCTACATCGCGTATCCCTGCGGCGCGGGCGAGTATCTGCGCGGCGGGAATCCGCTGCCCGACGCCACGATGTCCGGCTGTCGGGATGCCGACGCGATTTTCCTGGGGGCCATGGGTTTGCCCAGCGTTCGCTGGCCGGATGGTCGCGAGATGGCGCCGCAACTCGACTTGCGGGAACGGCTCGGTCTCTACGCCGGTGTCCGTCCGGCGCGTCTGTATCATCCTCTCCACTCGCCGCTACGAAAAGCGTCCATCGATTACGCGATCGTTCGCGAGTCCACCGAAGGTTTGTTCTCCACTCGGCTGCGGCCGCGTCCGGCGAACGCTTCCGAGGTGCGCGACGAGCTCCTGGTCACGCGCTTCGGAGCGGAGCGGCTCTTCCATTTCTGCTTTCGTTTGGCGCGCTCGCGCCGCCGCAAGCTGACGTTAGTCGACAAGGCGAACGTTCTTCCATCGATGACTTTTTTTCGAGAGATTTTCGACGAAGTCGCGGCTCGCTATCCCGACGTCGAACCGGAGAAGATCTACGTAGACGCGGCCGCGCTTTACCTGGTGCGGACTCCCGAACGTTTCGACGTACTGGCGACCGAAAACATGTTCGGCGATATTCTTTCCGATCTCGCGGCCGCCACGGTGGGCGGGATGGGATTGGCGCCGTCGGCCGACATCGGCGACGATCGGGCCGTCTTTCAACCCGCCCACGGATCCGCGCCGGATATCGCGGGACAAGGCAAAGCGAATCCGATCGCGACGATCCTGTCCGCCGCGATGATGCTCGAATGGCTGGGCGGCGAGGAGACGACCGCGGCGGCGGGACGCATACGCCACGCCGTGGAGCGAGTTCTCGCCGATCCTTCGAACGCCACGCCCGATCTCGGAGGAACTTTAACCACGAGGGAGCTGACCGATCGGGTGATCGAAGCGCTATGAAATCCGGATTCCGCCTTTACGACACGCACACGCACTTGGGCAATGCGTTTCATAGCGGGCGTCGAATGACGGCGGACGCGATGTTGCGGCATATGGACGAGCGGGGCATAGATCGTAGCTTGCTCATTCCGTTCCCGGTCGTCGCCGATTACCGCGCGGAGCACGACCTAATCGCGGACGCCGTTCGCCGGAATCCCGATCGCTTCACCGGGGCGATGTGCCTTAACCCATTCCTGCCGGAGCGGGCGGTCGAGGACGAGATTCGGCGGGGCGTGGAAGAACTCGGTTTGCGCGCCCTCAAGATACAGCCGCAATTCTGCGGGTTGAATCCTCTGTCGGCCAAGGCGACTTGGCTGTTCGGGTTGGCGAACGCCTACCGGATTCCCGTCGTCGTTCACACCGGGTCGGGTGCGCCGTTCGCCCTGCCGTCTCTGCTCATCGCGCCCGCGCGGCGATATCCGGATTTGCCTATCGTCATCGCTCATGCGGGAGGGCCGACTTACTACTTGGAGGCGATCGTCGCCGCGCAGGTTTGCCCCAATCTCTACATCGATCTGTCGAGCCTAATGCCTCATCATTCGCTCGATGTGTTGAAGCACGTCCCGGCCTCGCGGTTGATGGCCGGTTCCGATCTGCCGGAGAGCGCCGCCGTCGAGTTGGGCAAGATCGTCGATCTGCCCGAGACCGCCGCCGTTCGCCAGGCCATTCTCTGGGAGACCCCGAGACGGCTGTTCGACGGGGAGACGTAGCCGCCGCGCGGAATGCTATTCTCCGTGCCATGCGCACGGCCCTTCCACTCCTCCTCGCCGCTTCCGCCTTCGCCGCAAACGCCGAAAAGACGCAAGTAGACAAGATTTTCGCGAGCTTTAACACGCACACGCCGGGTTGTGCGGTCGGCGTAGCGAAGGACGGGCGGACCGTCTTCGCCGCAGGCTATGGCATGGCCGATCTGGAGCGTCGCGTGCCCGTCTCCCACGACACGATTTTCGAGAGCGGATCGGTGGCCAAGCAGTTCACCGCCGCCGCCGTTCTGCTGTTGGCGAAGGAAGGCAAGCTGTCGCTCGACGAACCGATGCGTAAGTACCTGCCGGAGCTTCGCGATTACGGTTCGGTCGTCACGATCCGGCAAGTGCTGTCGCACATAAGCGGATTGCGCGAGTGGCGTCCGCTCGCCGCCTACAGCGGCATCCCCGAGGGCACCAAGGTTTTTTCCAACGAAGATCTTCTCGAACTCGCGGCGCTCCAACGTGGGTTGAACTTCGATCCCGGTTCGAGGTACAGCTACTCGAACACCGGGTTCAATTTGCTTCCGATCCTCGCCGGGCGCGTTTTAGGCGGCGAGACGTTCCAGCGCTACACGGAGCGCGCGATGTTCGCCCCGCTCGAAATGCGCGAGACTCGCTGGCGAGACGATTTTCGCGCCGTCGTTCCCCGCCGGGCTCTGGCGTATGGAACGCGCGGGGGCGAATGGGTGCAGCAGACGCCGATCGAGAACATCTTCGGAGCGGGCGGATTGCTGACAACCGTCGGCGATCTGCTGAAGTGGAACGAAAACTTCGCGCACGCGAATGTCGGCGGACGCGAATTCGTCGAGGCTCAGCAAATTCCGGCGACGCTGACCGGCGGCAAGACCATCGGGTACGCCGCCGGCCTCATGGTCGGCGAACGCGACGGCCTGCGCGAAGTGGCGCATTCCGGGGCGACGGGAGGCTACCGGACTTGGCTCGGCCGGTATCCCGAGAAAGCGGTCTCGGTGGCCGTGCTTTGTAATTCCGCGCAAGCCAATCCCACGGAACTCGGCCGCGAGACGGCGCGAATCTGGACCAAGGTCCCGCGCGCGGGCGTCGCCAAGGGCGCCTTCTTCGCCGACCCCGAGAAAACGAAAGCGCTCACCGGCATGTATCGCAATTCGCAGGATCACGGGGCGACGAACGTCGTTTGGCGCGACGGCGCGTTGCATTTGGAACCGGGCGGGGAACTCGTCCCCGCCGCGCCCGGTCGGTTCGTCGCGCCGAGCGGATCGCGCTTCGTCTTCGAGAGCGACCGCCGCTTCCGCTTAGCCGCTCCTACCGGCGACGTGTGGTTCGAGAAGGTAGAGCCCGCCGCGCCCACGCTCGCCGATCTCGCCGCGCTCGCGGGCGAGTATCGTAGCGCCGAAACCCGGTCGCCGGTATTCGTCGCCGCGGACGGCGGCGGCCTGACCTTACGCGTTGGCGGCGCAAAGCCGGCGGTTTTGAAGCCAACGTACAAGGACGCGTTTTCGCTGCCCGGCGGCGATACCGTACGGTTTCTGCGCGACTCCTCCGGCCGGGCCGTCTCGCTAAGCGTAAGCGACGCCAGGGTCTGGGATCTCCGATTCGAGCGCGCGAAGTAAACGTACACGCGGGGAGCCGGACCGCCGTCATACAGTAGGAAAGCTATGTTCAAACGCACGAGTCGCCGCGGATTCTCGCTGGTCGAATTGTTGATCGTTATCGCGATCATCCTAATCATCGCCGCCATCGCGGTACCGAAATTGAATAAGGCGCGCATGCAGGCGCAGGAAATGGCCGCCATTCGGCATATCGTCGCGATCCATCAGGCGCAAACGCAGTACTACTCGCAGTTCGGTAAGTTCGCGCAATCGATGGCGGAACTCGGGCCCGCGTCCGGCGGAACTCCCGGACCTAGCGCCGCCGACCTTCTTCCCAGCGATCTCTCCTCGGGCGAAAAGGGCGGCTACAAGTTCGTCGTGCAGCTCAGCCAGACGGGGTATAGCGTGAACGCCAATCCGGTGGCCTATAACAACACCGGATCGCGGACGTTTTTTAGCGACCAAACGCTCGTCATCCGGCAGAATTTTTCCGCCGAACCGGCCACGGCGAACAGTCCCGAAATCAAGTAAGCTGTGCGGGATGACCCGCGTCAGCGTTCTTTATCCCACGAGTTCCCGGTTCGATTTCGAGTACTATCTCGCCAACCACACGCCGATGGTCGAGCGTCTCGGCGCTCCCCATGGCATGAGGCCGATCACGATTGACCGTTGTACGTCGGCGCTCGGCGGGGGACCTTCGCCCTATGCCTGTATAGCCACGCTTTGGTTCGATACCGACGACGGGCTCGGCGGTCTGCTTTCCGAGCACGGCGCATCCATCCTCGCCGACATCCCGAACTACACCGACGCGCAGCCGATGATCGTCGTGAGCGCAGTCGAGCGCTAAAAGCTCAACCCGACTTCGAGCGACGGCGTCACCCAACGGTCGCGGGTGGGCCGGGTGACCAGAGCGCCGATCGGATCGCCGTCGGTGGTGACGCGCACCACGCGCACCGAGCCGCCCACCCAGAACCCTTTCCAACGAGACGGACGCCACTTCGCGCCGGCCAGAGCGTAGTACCCGAAGCCGCTGCGCGAAAGGCACTGCGGACAGTCGATCTGAAAGTTGGTGCTCGGCTGGCTGATGGATTCGAAGTATCGCGCCCACACCCCGCCGCCGCCCGCGTAAAGCTGAACTCGATCCTCCCGCGACGGCAGAATCGCGCGCCCGCCAAACGGAATAAACAATTGGTAGTCCCGAATGCGTCGCGATCCGAACGCCGTCTCGACGAAATCGTTGACCCGCGCGGCTTGGATCGCGGTATCGAGACCCGCGTCGATCTGGAAGTTGCGGTGCGGGCGGTAGCCGTAATTGAAACCGAGCGCGACGCTCGGCGCGAAGAATCCTTTCAAGTCTTGGCCGGGGACCGCCGCGCCGATCCCCAAAGTGACGGTGTTGCGCGGGAAGCTCTGGGCGGCGCACACGGCCGCCAAGGCGATAAAGAGCGGAACGCCTCGCATGTCCGGGTGGACGCGAATAGAAATCTTTACGTTTCGCGGAACTACGCTGTTATACTCGGGTTACGTTCCGGGGGACGTACTTGGCATGACGGGGAAACGGGTCGCCGCGGCCTTCTTAAGCGCTCTCGCCTTCGCGCAAGAGCCCATCGACACGAACTGCACGTTCCGCGCCGAGCCGGATCGGTTTCTGGCCGCCGAGGCTCGCGCTCACCATCGGATTCAGGAACGACTGATGTCGTTCGCGCCCGAAGGCCCTGCGCGAACCGCCGACTCCCGCGACGTTCCGCGACGCAACTACATCGACCATGCGATCTTCGGGAAGCTTGTCGAGAAGAACGTTCGGTCCGCGAACCTAGCCGGGGACTACGAGTTTGTCCGGCGCGTTCATCTCGACCTGACGGGCCGCATTCCCTCGGCGGAAGCCGTGCGGAGCTTCGTCGCGGATACGAACCCCAACAAGCGCGATCGGTTGATCGATTCGCTTCTGTACTCGCCCGAGTTCAGCCATCGCTGGACCATGTGGCTCGGCGACCTGTTGCAGAACGCGGCGGCGAATTCCTTCCAAAGCTTGCAGATCAACGGCCGGAATCAGTACCACGCGTGGATGCTCAAGTCGCTCGACAATCCCGACCGGTCGTTGAAAGACATGGTCTGGGAAGCGCTGGTCGGCAAAGGCAACAATTACGACGAAGCGTCGGCCCCGGTGAATTGGAACGTGCGGTCGCGGACGCCGGGCGGTCCCGCGCAGGACAGCTACGACACGGCGTTCAATCGCGCGGCGACTCAATTTCTGGGCGTTGGGCACTACGATTGCATCCTTTGTCATAACGGACGAGGGCACCTCGAATCGCTGAGCTTGTGGGGGAAGGACGCCGCCCGCACCGAGGCGCAGGGCATGGCGGCGTTTTTCGCTCGCATGCGGTTCACCTACGTCACTAACGATCAAACGAACTACTACTTCAACAGCTACAGCATCGCCGACGCGGCGACCGGGAACTACGACCTGAACACGACGTTCGGCAACCGGCCGAACCGCACGGCCATTGGCTCGACGCGCGCCATCCCGCCGACTTACCGGCTGGGCCAGACGCCAAAAGGCTCCGATTGGCGCGCCGAGTTCGCTACGTTTCTGGTGGAAGATCCCATGTTCGCGCGCAATTTGGCGAACCGGATCTGGAAGCAGCTATTCAACATGGCGTTGGCGGAGCCGGTGGATCAGCTCGATCCGGCCCGCATGGATCCGAAAAATCCTCCGCCCCCCGGCTGGTCGCTGCAAGCCTCCCACCCGGAACTGCTGGAGCGGCTCGCCGAAAACCTAACCGGCGTCAATTTCAATCTGCGCGAGTTCGTGCGGGTGCTGGTTTCGAGTTCCGCGTACCAGTTGAGTTCGCGCTACGACGAAAGCTGGAAGATCGACTTCGTGCCGCTGTTCGCGCGCCATTACCCGCGGCGGCTCGAAGGCGAAGAGATTCACGACGCGATCCAGGTGGGCACCGAGGTGCTGGCGAACTACACGGTGCAGGGTTGGATGGACACGGCCAAATGGGCGACCCACCTGCCGGAGCCGGTGGAGCCCCGCTCGAACGGCGCGGCGCTCAACTTCATGAACTCGTTCTTCCGCGGCAATCGCGATACGACCGATCGGCAGCAACTGGGCTCGATTCTCCAACAGCTCAACCTGATGAACGACAACGTGGTCCGGTCGCGCATCCGGGTAGCCGCTTCGCCGGCGCTGCGCCGCGTGGGCGCCATCGCGGATTACGGCGCGGCGGTGGACGAACTGTTTTTCATGTTCCTATCCCGTCCGGCGACCTCCGCCGAGCGCGCTTCGGCGATCCGCTATTTCGAGACGCGCGGGGCCGCCAATCGCAACGCCTCGACGGAAGATCTGGCCTGGGCGCTTATCAATCGCGCCGAGTTTATCTTGAGCTATTGAGAGCCAAATGAAAGACCGATTCGGCATCGACTGGTCCGGCGCGACGGGCAAACGGTTCTGGCGCGCGCCTCACGTATCGCGGCGAATTTTCTTCCGGCACCTCGCCTCGGCGGTGGGCGGTTACTTCCTGCTGCCCCCCAAGCCGATGGAGGCTTCGCGAATCGGAAGCGCGCCCCTCAACAAAGCTAAGAAGGCAATTTTCGTGTTCATGGCCGGGGCCCCGAGCCACACGGATACGTTCGACTTCAAGGCTAGTTCGGCGACGCCCGCCGCGTTCGCGCCCGAGAGCTACGGCGACATTACTTGGCCGCGCGGCATCCTGCCGAAACTCGCCGAGCAACTCGATCACGTCGCGCTGATGCGCTCGGTTCGCGCGTGGGCGGCCGTTCACGAGCTTTCTCGCACGTGGTATCAGATCGGCCGCAATCCGACCAGCTCGGTATCGAAGATCGCCCCGCACATCGGCTCCGTGGTGTCGATGGAACTCCACGACAAGAACGCCCTGTTGCCGGCGTTCCTTTCCTTGAACGCCAATACGGGACCGGGGCAAGGCTATTTCCCCAGCGCCCACGCGCCGTTCTACGTCTCGCCGGGCGGCAACGGATTGGGCAACACGTCCCACGGCGACGGGCAAGCCGCGTTCGACCGGCGATACGCCTTGCTACGCGAGCTTTCGCAAGGCGATTCGGTCGAGACGGACTACGGGACCCTCGCGTCCGAACTCGCGCAGTACAACTTGAGCGCGCGGCGGCTGATGTACAACGCCGACGTCGATCGTCTCTTTACGTTTCCGCAAGACGAGCGTAACCGGTTTGGGAACACCGGCTTCGGCAACGCCTGCATCGCCGCCCGCAACTTGATCCGTTCGGATCTGGGAACGAGGTTCGTGCAGATCACCATCGGCGGCTGGGACAACCACGCGGGGATCTACACCGGGGCGTTCAACCCGTCGAACAACAACGCGTTGATCCGGCAATTCGACAACGGACTCGCGCCGTTGATCGCCGATCTGAGAGACTCCGGCCACCTCGACGACACGTTGATTATCGCCATGGGCGAGTTCGGGCGAACGGTCCGGCATGCGGGCGGCGCGGCGCTCAACGCGCAAGCGGGCCGCGACCACCACTTGCAGCAAGCGATCTTCTTCGCGGGCGCGAAGGTGAAGGGACGTTCGGTCGTCGGTTCCACCACCTCCGACGGCTTCGCCACGGATCAGCCGGGCTGGTCGGGCGACCGCGACATTCGCGCCGAGGACGTGGAAGCGACGATTTACTCCGCTCTCGGCATCGATTGGACCACTATCCGCCGCGACGATCCGCTCAATCGCGGCTTCGAGTACGTGCCGGTGGACGCCCGCTACGACTACCGTCCGGTTCACGAGCTCTGGGGCTAGGCGCTTACTCGGCGCGCAGCGCGATCGCCGGATCGACCCGCGACGCTCGAAACGCCGGCGCCGCGCAGGCGGCCAACGCCACCGACAGTAAAGTAACCGATACCGCCGCGAGGACCGCTGGATCGCCGGGCTGCACCTGAAACAGCAGCGTCCGTATCAAGCCGCCGAGCGCCAAAGCGCCGCCCAACCCGATCGTCGATCCGATGACGACCAACCACGCGCCCCGGCCCAGCACCATCGAGACGATCGCCGCGGGCGTGGCCCCCAAACTCATCCGCACGCCGATCTCGCGCCGTCGCTGCGCCACGGCGTAGCTCAACACTCCGTAGATGCCGAGCGACGCCAGAATCAGCGCCAACGCCGCGAACGAGCCCAGGAGAGTCGTCTGTTGAGATCGCGCCGCCAACCGACGGTCGCCCACTTCTTCCATGGAGCGCAGACGCGAAATCGGCTGGTCGCGATCGACGGACCAGATTGCCTCCCGCACCGCCGCGCTCACCGACTCCGGTTTCACCGAGGTTCGGACTGCCAGATCCGACGGCCGCGGCCAGTACAGCTCGGCCTGCGCGAGGGGCATATACATCGCCGGTTTCAGGTCGATATCGATCCCACGCTCGCGAATCTCCTTCACCACTCCCACCACCGTCAGCCATCGCGGCGTGTCGGGCGTGCCACCGCGGTGGCCAACGAAGAAGCGCTTTCCGATCGGGCTCTGCCCCGGCCAATGCCGGTTGGCGAACGTTTCGTTGATCACCATGGCCGGAATGGTGTTCGCGCGGTCGTCTTCGGTGAACCGGCGGCCTTCGCGCAGCCCCGCCCGAATCGTGTCGAAGAACCCGGGCGTAACGACGCGGAACAAGGCGTCCTGGCCGAGGGCCTCGTCGCGCGTCTGACCTTCGAGAATGTAGCCGCTGGTATTGCCGATGGCGGTCAACGGAAGGTTCGAGGTATAGCCCGCGCTCGTGACGCCGGGAATCGCTTGCACTTTCGCCAAAACTTGATCGACAAACGCTTCTCGCTTGGCGTGATCCGCGTAGCGCGAGTTGGGCAAAAACGTGCTCAGCGTAAGTAAGTGGTCGCGCCGCATCCCGATATCCACGTTGCCCAAGTTGCGGAGCGACTGGATCATCAGTCCAGCCCCGGAGAGCAACACGAGCGCCAGCGCCACTTCCGCCACCACCAGCGAGTCCCGCAGCCAATTCGTGCGCGCCCCCGCGCCGCCTCGCCCGCCTTGTTTCATCGCGTCGTGCGGCGTCGCCCGCGACGCGGCGAGGGCGGGCGCGATCCCGAACAGCGCGCCGGTCAGCAAGGCCGCCGCTACCGTAAACCCAAGCGTGCGTAGGTCGAGCGTCAGGTGCGGCTCCGCCAGCCCGCTCGGAACCAGTTTTTCGAGCGCGATCATGCCGATTCTCGCCAGCGCCAGGCCGAACAAAGCGCCTAAGCCCGAAAGAAGCAGGCTCTCGGCCAAAACTTGCCGAATCAACCTTCCCCGCGAAGCGCCCAACGCCGTCCGCACCGCCATTTCTTGCCGCCTTCCCGCCGCGCGCGCCAGCAACAGGTTGGCGAGATTGGCGCAGGAGATCGCGAGTACCGCCCCGGCGGCGATGGCGAGCGCGAGCAAGCCTAACCGCAGGTCTCCGACGATCTGTTCGCGCATCGGCACTACGACGGCGCCGATCCCCTTGTTGGCTCTCGAATACTCGGCTCCGAGCCGTTTGGCGATTCCACTCATCTCCGATTGCGCCCGCTCGACCGAAACTCCCGGTTTCAGCCTCGCGACGCATTGCAGAAAATGCGAGCCGCGATTCGCGAGTTCCTGCGGCGTGAACGACGCGGGGATCCAGATATCGTTCAACCGGGCGGGGTACGCGAACGCCGCGGGCATTACGCCGATCACTTCATACGGGGCGTCGCTCAGCAGAATCTTGCGCCCGACGACGCGAACGTCCCCGCCGAAGCGCCGCTGCCACAGCCCGTGGCTAATCAGGACTAACGGCGCGCTCTTGCGTTCCTCCTCTTCGGTAAAGACCCGCCCGACGACCGGCTTGACGCCAAACAGCGGCCAAGCGCTCGCGGTGATGGCCGTGCCCACGAGGCTCTCGGGCGCTCCGCCGTCGCCCGTCAGATTCCGGTTACCGCCGCGCGAGGCGGCGATGTCGGTGAAAACGGTGTTCTGGCGCTTCCAGTCCAGCCAATTGGCCGGCGCGGGAGTGTTTCTCGGGAAGCCGATCGCCGAACTGTCTTCCCAAACCATCACGAGCCGGTCGGGGTCCTCGAACGGCAGTTGCCGCAGCAGCACCGCGTCGACCGCGGAGAAAATCGCCGTATTCGCGCCGATGCCGAGCGCGAGCGCCGCGATGGCGATCGCCGTAAATCCCGGATCGCGGGCTAGGAGACGTAGAGCGTAGCGCAGGTCCTGCATGTAGAGGCTACGCTTGAGCGCCGCCTAGGTTCCTAGCCGGGCGAAGATTTCACGGTGGCCGGCGAGTACGCGAGCGCGAGCCTCCGGGTTCGGCGATAGATCGGTCGCGCCGCGCTCCCACGTCCCGCCCAACAAAATTCCGTCGCGGCGCGGGAACATGTACACCCCGCCGGTTAGCAAGTTGTAGTCGATCTCGGGCTGCGGCAACAGGACGGTCAGTTGTCCCTTGACCGGCCCGATCTCCGTATCCCCGAACAGCGCCCCCGCGCCCAGGCCGGTGCAGTTGAAAATCGCGGGCTCGGGCAGCGCGCGCAAGCGGTCCCGATCCATCTCGCCGACGACAACGCGACCGCCCGTCAATTGGAAATCGCGCAGCACGGCGGGGAGATACGTCGACGGCTCGATCAGCATCGTGGTGAAGCGGCGCGCGTAGCGGCCGAACGGCGTCGCGTTCTCCGGCAGATCGGCGTACTCGGGATAGAGATCGCGGATCGGCGACTCCGCGCCCAGGATGAATTGCTCGCGGATCGGTTGGTCGCTCACCAGGTAGTTGCGGATCCAGCGCACGCCGTAGTGGTCCCCGAGCATCGTCTGAAAGTGCCGGTAGGAGTGTCGGCAGGCGGCGACGAATTGGTCGCGAAACTCGAGTGTGGCGCGATTCTCGTCGAACACCGAGGTCGGCCACCACTGCGCGCCCGCGATGTTCGACGTCGTTTCGGGCGGCAAGGACTTCGCATAGATCGTCACGCGCGCGCCGCGCCGTTGCAGCAGTCGCGCGGTGGCCAAACCCACGCCGCCGCAGCCGAGTACCGCCGCTTCCCGAACCTCCGGCGCGAGGTCGACGGCCAGTTGCGACGTTCCCCACGACAGAGTCATGCCGCCGCCCCCGTGTCCGTAATTGTGAACGAGAACTTTATCCCCGAACGACTCGCGCTTTACGACGAAGCCCGAAGGGCGGTATGGCCGTAATCCCACGACGGTTCGAATCACGCGGTCTTCCGCTACGTGGACCTTCGCGAACGCTGGCCGGGCGGACGAAGGAACGCTCGCGCGACGCGCCGCGCAGCCGCTGAACACTACGGTCCCCAGGACCGTCCTACGGGTCATATTTAATCGTAGACTCCGCCTTCGCGCGCTTTACGTCGGAGTTCGCCATCGAAATGGAAATTTTCCTTCGATAGCCGAACAGCACCCGCACGTCGAGTTCGCCGCCGTACTTCTCGGGGAACCATAGGCCGTCGCCGAAATCGCGATAGCTCACCTTGAATCCGGTCTTGCGGATATCCGTCCCCAGCAGCACCTTCACCGCCATCGGAACGCCTTTCGCCTGATGCGACGTCACCAGTACCGGCTGAAATTGCGCGCGGTCGATCAACGCTTCGCCTTCCCAAAACTCCTCGTCCTCGCCCTTTTTCGGGATGAACGTCAGTTTCCACACTTCGCGTCCCTGGTAGGTCTCCGTTCCGCCGAGCGTGAAATCGTAGCGCTTCTGCTTCGACGGCGTCAGCGGGAAAAGATCGTCCGACACACCGTCCCGCGAGTCTTTATCGCCGGTCCATTTCTGGGCGACGCTGCTAATGACGTTGCCGTCGATGTCGATGTCTTGATATTCGTAGCCCGGCCGGTCGTAGACGAAGAAGCGGTTGTATCGCTCGTACTTCCCCGCGAAGTCGACCAGCTTCCGGTCGAACGACTTCTCGGACGGCGCTACCAGATACTCGTACTTCTCCTCGCGCTTCAGCTTGTTGTCGCCGCCGTGCATGCGCGCCATGACGTCTTGGCGATACACCACTTGGCGGCGCAAATCTTCGGCCCGCGTCTGATTCTCTGCCAGTCGGGCGAGAATTTCGACCGCCGTCGGCTCGGCGGCGAGACAAATCAGGGCGAATGCGGTCATTCTGTTACCCTCGTTTTCGTGCCTTCTTCGAAACTCTACGACATCGACCCCGGCCCCGAATCGCCGGAGGTTGTCCGGCTGATCGTCGAGATTCCGATGAACTCTTCGAACAAATTCGAATACGACGCCGAACTCGATTTGTTCCGTCTCGATCGCGCGCTGTATTCGCCGATGCACTATCCCGGCGATTACGGATTCGTACCCGGGACGCTCGCCGAAGATAACGACCCGCTCGACGTGCTGTGTCTGGTGCAAGAGGCGAGCTTCACCGGCTGCATGATGATCGTGCGCCCGGTCGGCGTGCTCAACATGACCGACAACGCGGAAGGCGACCAGAAGATTCTCGCCGTCCCGGTGCGCAACCCGCGCTACGACGAGATTCACACCATCGACCAAATTTTCCCGCACGTGCGCCGCGAGATCGAGCACTTTTTCGAGATCTATAAGGAACTGCAGGGCGTGCGGATCGTCAGCCAAGGGTGGGGCGGTCCGGCCGAAGCCCGGCGGTACGTGACCGAGAGCCGGCAGCGGTACCTGGAGAGCAAACTCGCCGAAGCGGCGTCCCCGGTTTAGCCGGTTCGTACTTCGAGCGCGGTGAACCGAGCGATGGAATCGAAGTCCCGGTCGGCGTGCCAGACGGGAACGCGATTCTTAATCGCGATGGCGGCGATGAGGCAATCGTTCGACGAACGGATGGTGATCCCCTTGCGGCGGCCGAGGCGGTAAATCTCGGCGGCTTCGAGATAGAGATCGAGCGGGACCGGATCGCTGAGGCGCCGAAGGGACATCATGACGAATTGCAGATCGCGCTCCGGCGAGCTTTGTCCGTTGTATCGTGTCGGCAGCCCTTGAATGAATTCTTGAACGACGGGACCGGTGGTTGCAAACTCTTCGAAATCGTCCTGGGAAGGAATTGGCAGATCGCGCCGCGCCCATGAAATCCAAATCGATGTATCGATCAGCGTCACTTAGAAACCTTCGCGCGCTTCCTTGGCGGCCGGCGCGGGTTGTCTTCTCGCATTTCGGCCAAGTCGCCCTCCCAGGTGATCTGCTGGAGAAGCTCCGGGATCCTGCGGACCCTCGCGCGTCGAACCGCCTCTGCAAGGCACAGGTTCACCGCTTCGGAGTACGTCTTGACACCAAGTTCGCGCACCGCCTCTTCGAGCACTTTCTCGTCCAACACAAGATTCGTGCGTTTCATGTGTTTAGTGTAGCTCGCCCGATCGCTCGCCCGGAGTCATAGACTAGGGGAGAGCATGACACTGACTCGTCGCGCGTTTCCGCTGGTCGCCGCCTCGCCTCTGCTGGCCGCCGGGCGTGTCCGGCTCGCCGTCTCGACCTACTCCTACTGGCACTTCAAGACCCCGAAATACCCTATCGAGAAAGTAATCGAGAACGCGGCGGAAATCGGCTTCGACGGCGTAGAGTTGCTGCACCGTCAGTTCGACAGCGAGGAACCCGCGTATCTCAACCGCTTGAAGCAAGCCGCCTGGCGAGCGGGCCTCGCGATGCCGATGCTCTCCATTCACCAGGATTTCGTGTCGCCGGACCCGGCGGAACGCAAGAAGAACGTCGATCACACCAAGCGCTGCATCGACCTCGCGTCGGCGTTGGGTATTGCCGCGATCCGGTTGAACTCGGGGCGCTGGAAAACGATCAAAAGCTTCGACGACCTGATGAAGGTGAAGGGCGACGAACCGCCGCTCCCTGGCTACTCGGAGAAGGACGCGCTCGATTGGTGCGTCGCCTCGATCGAGGAATGTTTGCCGCACGCCGAAAAAGCGGGTGTGGTGATGGCGCTCGAAAATCACTGGGGACTCACCACGAAGACGGAGAATCTTCTCGCCATCTGGCGGCGCGTGAACTCTCCCTGGCTGGGCCTCAACGTCGATACCGGAAACTTCCCCGGCGACCCTTACCCCGAACTCGAAAAGCTCGCGCCGCACGCCTCCATCGTGCAAGCCAAGACGTACTATGGCGGCGGCGAATGGTACACGCTCGAACCGGATTTCCCGCGCATCGCCAAGATCTTCGCCGCCGCGAACTTTCGCGGTTGGGTGTCGCTCGAGATGGAAGGCAAAGAAGACCCGGCGACGGCGGTGCCCAAGAGCTACGCCGTCTTGCGCCGGGCCTTCTCGTAACTTACTTCAGGAACGGCTTCCAGTCGTGCGCCGCGCTCGGCGGCTCCGCGCGTCCGCCCAGATGCTTAGCGAGAAAACTCTCCGTCGCCGCGAAGAAGCGCAGGTTATTTTCCGGGTTCGCGAACCCGTGTCCTTCGTTGGCGAACACGATGTACTCGACCGGCTTCTCGGCGTCGCGCATCGCCTTCACGATCTGATCGCTCTCGGCTTGCTTCACCCGCGGATCGTTCGCGCCCTGGCCGATCAGCAGCGGTTTCGTGATCCGGTCCGCCTTAAACAGCGGCGAGCGCGCCCGCAGAAAATCCTCTTCTTTCGCGAGCGAACCGACGCGCTTGTCGAACATCGCGAGCATTGGCGCCCAGTACGGCGGAATCGACTTCAATAACGTCACGATATTCGACGGTCCCACGATATCCACGCCGCAGGTGAACTCCTCCGGCGTGAACGTCAAACCCACGAGAGTCGCGTAGCCGCCGTAGCTGCCGCCCATGATCGCGAACTTCTTCGCGTCGGAGTAACCTTGCTTCACCGCCCACGCCTTGGCGTCGAGCAGGTCGTCGTGCATCTTCGCCGCCCACTCTTTGTCGCCCGCGTTGAGGAATTTCTTTCCGTAACCGGTGGAGCCGCGATAATTCACTTGCAAAACGGCGTAACCGCGATTGGCCAGTAACTGGACCAGTCCGGAATATCCGTAGCTGTCGCGAGCCCACGGTCCGCCGTGCACCAAGAGCACCGTCGGAGCGTTCTTCGAGACGCCGATCGGCATGGTGAGATAACCGTGAATCGTCAAACCGTCGCGCGCCGGATACGATACCGGCTGCATCTCGGCCAACTTATAGTCCTTTAACTTAGGCCGCGCGGCGTACAGAAAATCGAGCTTCTTGTTCGCCCGATCGTAGAAGTAATACTCGGCCGGACGCGGCGCGGTGGACACCGTGACGATCCAGCTCTTGTCGTCGTTCGACCGGCTGCCGATGGAAATTCCCTCGCCGAGCTTCGACTTCAGGAAGTTATAGTCCGCTTCCAACGCTTTGTCGAAGAATTGCCACTCGGTTTTCGCGCGGGTGAACGAGACGGCCTCCAAAGTGTTTTTCGTCGGATGCACGATCGCGCCGGAAATGTCGTAGTTCGGATCCTCGGCAACCACTTTCTCTTTGTCCGTCGCCAATTCGACTTCGACCAGTCGCGCGGCGTTCGCCCCCACGCTCGAGATCAGCCACGCCGACTTGTTGTCCGGACTAAATCCGACGATCCCGCCGTTCGTCTCGTCGAGCGACTGCTTGCGCAACACCTTCCACGGACTCTTCGCGTCCGCCCTCACGCGCGACTCTTGAATCATGCCCGCCATGGCGTCCGCCGCCCGGATTTGCATATCGTTGTCCGCCGTCCAGTTCAAAATGTCGCCCGGATTCTCGACTTCGAGAGCCAGCTCGCCCGTCTTTAGGTTCACTCGATACACGTCGAACAATTGCTTGTTGCGTTTATTCATCGACACCAGCATTTGATCCGGATACTTGTCGCTGGTGGCGATCACGCCCGCGCGCGCGCCCGCCTCCGGCGTCAGATCTTTCGTCGACTTGCTGTCGATATCCGTCTGGAAAACGTGAAAATTCTCGTCGCCGCCCGAATCCTGCAAGTGCAAGGTATGTTGCGAATCCTGCTGCCAGAAAAACTGAGAGATGCCGCGCTTGGTGTCGTTGGTAATCGCGCGATCGTCGTTCTTGCCGATCGTCTTCACCCAGACGTTCCGTTTGCCGTTGTGCGGCGCGAGATAGGCGATTTTCTTCCCGTCGGGCGAAATCGTCGGCGCGGCGCGCTCCGGATCGCCGAACAACAACTCTCTCGGAATCAGAGGCGCTTCCGCCGCAAACGCCGCGGCCGCCATCGCAAGAATCGTCAACCTCATCGTCCACTCCTTAACCTAAATTCCGAAGAACCCATTCGAGCATCTCGCGTTGCGGTCCGCTCGATCCCAGTCGCGCCTCGATATTGACGTAGCGAATCCCGCGCGCCGCGCACAACCGCGACAGCGAGCCGTCGTCCGGCCCCGCCGCGCTCGACTGCAATACGCAGCGATAGCCCGATTGTTCCAGCTTTTCGAAATCCGCCGCCGAAGTCGCCAGCAGAAACTCGTGCGGCGTGAACTTGCCCTCGCGCGCCACCCGCTGGCCGATCGGCGCCTCGGTCTCGATCGTGTACCGCTCGCCGTTGTTGTGCAGCGACACCAGCAACGAGCTCTTTCCCGGCAGCAGCGCCCGCAGAAACTTCTCCCGATCCCGATCGAGTTCGAGCAGCGCGTTGGCGAATTGCGCCTCGTTCCATCGCGGATTCAACCGCCGCAAATTCCGCTCCGCTCCGGCGCGCGAAAACATGCGATTCGGATCGATCCGGCCATCCCCGATCTCGACCATGCGCGTCGCGCTCTCGACGAAGAAACTCGTACCCGCCGGCGCCGCTTCGCGAAGTACGTCCCGAGCCGTCGACTCGTCGCCGTGTACCTGAAGAAAACGCGCCGGTCCGCCGCCGTGCCGCTCCACGCGAAACCGGATACCCGCGATCGCGACTTCCTTCTTCGAAAACGGCCACACCGCGGCCCCCAGAAATTCGCGCCGGGCGAGCGAAACATCGAATGGCATAATCGAACGGGAAAGGCAGTCTCATCATGGCAGAACTGGAAACGCCGGAGCGCGACGCCGCGTTCGAGCGGGAGCTGAATCCGCGATTGGCGGCGGAAGCGCGCTTCGACCTCGCCGCGGCGGCCCTCAAGCTCGACGACGGCATGTGCAAAGTGCTTCGCACGCCCACGCGCGAGGTCACCGTCTACATCCCGGTCATGCTCGACGACGGGCGCATCGAAGTCTTCACCGGCTACCGCGTCCAGCATTCCATCGCGCGCGGCCCGGCGAAAGGCGGCATCCGTTACGCCAAGGACGTCACGCTCGACGAGGTGCGCGCGCTCGCCTCTTGGATGACGTGGAAGTGCGCGGTCGTCAATATTCCATACGGCGGCGGCAAGGGCGGCGTGATCTGCGATCCCGAGATCCTGTCGCGCAACGAACTCGAACGCATCACCCGCCGCTACACCGCCGACCTCATCGATTTCATCGGACCCGAGATCGACATTCCCGCGCCGGACGTCAATACGAACGAGCAAACCATGGCCTGGATCATGGACACGTACTCGATGCACAAGCGTCAGGCGACGACGGCGGTCGTCACCGGAAAGCCGCTCGCGCTCGGCGGCTCGCAAGGCCGCAGCGAGGCGACGGGACGCGGCTGCTTGTACGTAACGCGCGAGGCCATGAAGCGCCTCAATATCGATCCGTCCTCGGCGAAGATCGTGATTCAAGGCTTCGGCAACGTCGGCGGCATGGCGGCCAAACTCATGGCGCGCGAGGGCTACAAGATCGTCTCGATGATCGAGTGGGACGCCGCCGTCTACAACAAACACGGTCTCGATATCGAAGCTTTGATGAAGCATCGTCGCGAGACGGGTTCGATCTCCGATTTTTCGGGCGGCGAGAACGTCGACCGGGAAACCGCGCTTTACCAGGAATGCGACGTGTTAGTGCCCGCCGCGCGCGAAAACGTCATTACGTCGAAGAACGCCCACCTAGTGAAGGCGAAAATAATCTGCGAAGGCGCCAACGGACCCGCTACCGCCGAAGCCGATCCCGTCCTTAAAGCGAACGGCGTTTTCGTGATCCCCGACATCCTGGCCAACGCCGGTGGAGTCACCGTCAGTTACTTCGAGTGGGTGCAAGACCGCCAAGGTTACTTCTGGACCGAGTCCGAAGTGAATCACCGGCTGCAGGAAACGATGGTGTCCAGCTTCCGCGACGTCGTCGCTTACGCGTCGGAAAAGAAGGTGGACAATCGCACGGCGGCCTACATGCTGGCGCTCGAGCGCGTGGTGCACGCCATCAAGCTGCGCGGGTTGTACGCTTAAGTGACCGAATCGCCCGCGACGCCGCTCATGCGGCAGTATCACGCCGTCAAAGAGCGCGTTCCACACGCGTTACTCATGTTCCGGCTGGGCGACTTCTACGAACTCTTCTTCGACGACGCGGTTACCGCCGCGCGCGAACTCGAAATTACGCTCACCGCCCGCAACAAAGAAAAAGGCGCGCCCGTTCCGATGTGCGGAGTGCCGTATCACGCCGCCGAAAATTACATCGCGAGGTTAGTCGAAAAAGGCTACCGCGTCGCGCTTTGCGATCAGATGGAAGCCGCTTCGCCGGGGAAGAAGTTAGTGCGCCGCGAACTAACTCGCATCGTCACTCCCGGCACCGTGACCGAATCGGGATTGCTCAAAGCGAGCGAGAATAATTGGCTGGCCGCGGTCGTCCATCGCGGCCCCCGCGCGGGCGTCGCCTTCGCCGACGTTTCCACCGGCGAGTTCCGGGCTACCGAAGTCGCGGCGTCGGAAGCGGCGTTGTTGATCGAAGCGGCGGGCGCGCGCGAGGTGTTGCGTCCCGGCCAACCGCCGGTCGAAGAATGGGCCTTCGATTCCGATTACGGCGACCGTACCCTGCGCGAGCACTTTCGACTCTCGACGCTCGACGGCTGCGGCCTCGGCGGGCGGACGTTGGCGGTCGGCGCGGCGGGCGCGATTCTGCACTACTTGCGCGAAACGCAGCGCGCGGCGCTCGCGCATCTCGACCGGCCGTCGTGGTTCGACCGGGAGCGCGCCATGATTCTCGACCCCGCCACCGTGCGAAATCTCGAACTGGTGGAGCCGCTGTTCGTCGAAGATAAAGCCGCTCGCGCCGCGACGCTACTCTCCACCGTGGACCGGACGCTTACCGGAATGGGGGCGCGCTTGCTGCGCCGCCGGGCGCTCGCTCCGTCCATCGATCGCGTGGAGATCGGCCGGCGGTTGGACGCGGTGGAAGCGATGGCCACGGCGGTCGTCGAGCGCGCGACGATCCGGAAAACCCTAGCCAAAATTCTCGACTTAGAGCGGCTTCTCGCAAAGATCACGTTAGGTACCGCCACCCCGCGCGACTTACTCGGCTTTGGGCGATCTTTGGGGGAGTTACCCGCGCTCGGGAAAGTTACGGCCTTACTCGACGACTTACACGCGCGAGTTTCTTCGACGATCGCGGAGGAGCCCCCGGCGACTCTCGCCGACGGCGGCGTGATCCGCAACGGGCGCGACACGACGCTCGACGAGTTACGCGACTTACAAACCAACGCCAAGCAATACATCGCCGGCATCGAGCAACGCGAACGCCAGCGCACCGGAATCGCGTCGCTCAAAGTCCGCTTCAACAATATCTTCGGCTACTACATCGAGATTTCGCGCCCTAACTTACCGCTCGCTCCCGCCGATTACGAGCGAAAACAAACGCTAGTTAACGCGGAGCGCTTCACCACTCCCGAGCTTAAGGAACTCGAAGTCAAAATTCTCGAAGCCGAGGAACGCATCCTCGCCATCGAGAAGCGACTTTTTTCGGAGCTTTGCGAATTCGTCGCCGCCCACGCCGAACGCGTCAAGGCGACCGCTGCCGAAGTGGCGGAGATCGATGTCGCCGCCGCGCTGGGAGAGTTAGCGGCGGAAAAGCGCTACTCGCGGCCCGCGTTCTCCGAAGATGGATCGCTTCAGATCGTGGGCGGACGCCACCCCGTCGTCGAAGCGATCGCCGAGCGCGACGCGCAACCGTTTACGCCGAACGACGTCTATCTCGATTCCGAACGGTATCTCGCGATCGTCACCGGCCCCAATATGGGCGGTAAGTCCACGTACTTGCGGCAGACCGCGCTCATCGCCATCCTGGCTCAAATCGGTAGCTTCGTACCCGCCACAGAAGCGCGACTGCCGATCGTCGATCGCGTATTTACTCGCGTCGGCGCGTCGGATAACTTATCGCGCGGACGGTCTACGTTCATGATGGAGATGACCGAGACGGCGCTGATTCTGAATACCGCGACGGAGCGTAGCCTGATCGTCCTCGACGAGATCGGACGCGGCACCTCCACTTACGACGGTCTCGCCATCGCTTGGGCGGTGCTCGAATACATTCATTCGAACCTGCGCGCCAAAACTCTTTTCGCCACGCATTATCACGAACTCACCGCGCTGGCCGAAACGATGCCTGGCGTGCGCAACCTGCGGGTCGCGGTGAAAGAGTCCGGCGATGGAATCGTCTTCTTGCGCCGCGTCGAACCGGGAGCCGCCGACAAAAGTTACGGCATCGAGGTGGCGCGGCTGGCGGCTCTACCGCCCGAAGTGATCGACCGGGCCAAACAAATCCTCGCGCTGCACGAGCGCACGGAGCGTCGCGTGAGCGAAGAGGCGGGCGCGGGTCCGGTGCAGATCCAACTATTCGAACCGGTGCGCGGAGACTTAGCCTCTCGGATTCGCGCTCTCAAACTCGACGAACTTAGACCCATCGAAGCGCTCCAGTTACTCGCCGAGTTGCAAAAGGAGCTCGACGCGTGACAGTCGTGGGAATTATGTCCGGCACTTCCCTCGACGGCATTGACGCCGCACTGGTTGAATTATCCGGCAAAAAAATCGACTTACTCGACTTTCGATTCGAGCCTTACCCGGCGATGCTGCGCGAGCGATTGCTCGCCGTGTCGAATCGCGAGTGCCATGTCGCCGAGATCGCGCGTTTGCACTTCGAGTTACCCGCTTACTACGCGCGCGCCGTGCGCAAGCTCAAGGGGAAGGGCGAGCTAGTCGGCTGTCACGGGCAGACGATTTATCACGAAGGCCGCCGGGCGACGCTCCAGATCGGCGACGGCAACGTCCTGGCCCGCGAACTCGGCGTGCCGGTGGTGAGCGATTTCCGAACCGCCGACATCGCGGCGGGCGGGGAAGGCGCGCCGCTGGTACCCTTTCTCGACTACCGGCTGTTGCGTCACCGCACGCTCGGTCGAGTCTCGCTGAATCTCGGCGGTATCGCGAACATTACCGCTATTCCACCAAATAGCGCGCTCGACCGGGTCGCGGCGTTCGACACGGGTCCGGCGAACATGGCCATCGACGGCATGGTCGCGCGGCTCACGAATGGCCGCCGCCGGTTCGACAAGGACGGAAAAGTCGCCGCAACCGGTAAGGTAGATTCCGACTTACTCGCGCGACTGCTTCGCGATCCTTTCGTGAGCAAAAAGCCCCCGAAAAGCTGCGGCCGCGAGCAGTACGGTTCGGAGTTTCTCGACCGTCTTCCCGTCTCGGCTGACACGGTCGCCACGCTTACCGCCTTTAGCGCGCTCTCGGTCGCGCAAAGCATAGACCGATTCGTCAAGCCCCTCATGCCGGTCCACGAACTAGTTGTCGCGGGCGGCGGCGTGCACAATCCGCGATTGATGGCCTACTTAGCCGCGTACTTGCCCGGCGTTCGCGTTCGCACGATCGATGAGTTCGGGATTTCGAGCGACGCGAAAGAAGCCGTCGCCTTCGCGGTGATGGCCTACGAAACGTGGAAGGGCCGGCCGTCGAACGTTCCTTCGGCGACCGGCGCTTCCAACCCCGCGGTTCTCGGGAAAGTCTCCTACTAGAACTGATACCGGATCGCGAGTTGCATGATCCGCGGATCGCCCGCTCCCGTAATCGCCCCGAAGTTCGTGTTCCCGAACGTCGTCGCCGGATTCGAGAAGTTCACCGTGTTGAACACGTTGAAGCCTTCCACCCGGAAGTCCATTCGCTGCCGGTCGGTGAAGTTCAACCGCTTAACGAAGGAGATGTCGGTGTTGAATTGGCGCGGGCCGTAGGCCGAATTCCGCGCCGCGTTGCCCGGCGTGTTGATTGCCTGGACGCGGTACGCGTTCGGATCGAGGAAACGGAACCGGTCCGTTTTCGGATCGATGCCGGTGTTCGCTTCGCCGATGCGGTCCGGTCGCAATCCGCCGCCGTTGCGGTTGAAGAAGCGGTAGCTCTGACCGTTGACGGGATTGATTCCGTTGCCGTTCAAGCCCACGTTGATCGGCAGGCCGGAGCGCCAACTAACGATCGTCGAAACCTGCCAGCCGCCCAGCGCCAGTTCCGTCCCGCGGCCCCAACTCGACCCGAACTTCTTGCCGCGCCCGAACGGCAATTCGTAAACCACCGCCGTCGTGTAGCGATGCTTCGGCGTTTGCGACATGCGCGCCCACTCCGCGTCGAAGTTGTCGAGATACTGCGGCGACGCGCCCGAGTCCCACGCGCCCGCTTGATCGAGCGCGCTCGCCCAGGTATAGGCGGCGAGCGTGTAGAGCCCGTTCGAAAAGTTGTGTTCGAACTTCGTCTGGAACGAGTTGAACTTACTCCGCGCGCGCGACGCTCCGGTTTGGATGCCTTGCCAGATCGGGAACGGGCGGTTGGCCGCGACCGATCCGTCCACGCCGAATGGCGTCTGATTCCGCTCGTAGAGTCCGAATAAGTTGCGACCGTTGTTGCCGACATAGGCGAGTTCGAACGTGCTCGCGCGAGTTACCTGGAACTGCGTCGCGATGTTCCACTGCTGGATCAATCCGCTGCGCTGTTGCTCCTCGCGGGTACGCAACGAGACCACGCGGGAATCGAAGTTACTCAACACGCCCGACGGAATCGGGTCCGAGATACGAATCGGCGCGGGGCCGGTGCCGACGCGAATCAACGTCGCTTGCACCAACTGCGGCGGGTTCAGCGGTAGATTCGCTTCGGAGCCGTAAATGTCCTCGGTGTTGTAGAAAATCCCGTAGCCCGCGCGGACGACGACTTTCTCCGGCACTAACTGCCAGGCGACGCCCAGCCGCGGCCCGAAATTATTCCGATCCGGCGTCGTCAGGTACTTATCGTTCCCGTCTCGGCCCGCGACCCGCAGACCTTGATTCGCCGGATTGAAGTTGATATTGACGTTCGTTCCGTTGCCGTAGAACGGCGTCGTGTATTCGTATCGCAGGCCCAGATTCAAGGTCAGCGTCGGCGACACCTTGAAGTCGTCCTGCACGAAGAAGCTGAGCGCCTGTTGCAACTGCTGCACTTCGGGAACGGTATTCAATTGCACCGATTCCGGCAGACCCAGCAGTAAGTCCGCCATGCCGTCGTTTGTATAGCGGCCTTGGAAGCTGTAGGCGGGCGACCGGCGCGTCACGTCGATAAAGGTGTTGTCTTTCAAGCGAAGCTCGAAGCCGGTGCGGATAAAGTGCTTGCCCGCTTGAATCGACACCGCGTCGACGAATTGGTTCAGGTACGGGCGTTGGAATTGCGGCCGGAAGTTGCGCGTGCCGAGCTGCCGGTAGTTGGTCACGCTAATCAGCGGAATGCCGCCCACTTGCAGCATCTCCGCCGGAAAGCCGCGGAAGCCGAACGAATCGGCCTTGTCGAGGTTCGCCGAGGCGTGGGCGAATTCCGCGAACGTCCGGTTAAAGCCGTAGCGGAACGTGTTCACGACGGTGGGCGAGAGAATGCGCGTCCACGTCGTCGCCAGACTTTGGTTGTTGTTGAATTGCGAGCCTTGGTTCCCTTCGCCGTCCGCCAAGCCCGGAAACAGCGCGTCGCGGTTGAACTTCTGGCGCAAGTAGCTGAACCGGACCATGAACTGATCCTTCTCGCTCAAGTAGTAATCGCCGCGCGTATCGAACTTATGGGTGTCTTCCTTGCCGTCGCGCTGCGCCGCGAAGTTATCCACCGGGCGCCCGTTCTGCACGCGGCCTTGTTGGTTCGCCTCCGGATAGAGATCGACCACTTTCTTGCCCAGAGCGTCGAAGCGCGACGCGGGGATCATGTTATTCGCGAACGGCTGATTATTGTTGGGATCCAGAATCGCGATGGTCCCGAAATTCCCCGTTCGCTGCAAGGCGTTCGGCACGGTAACGAGAAACGTATCGGCGAAGCTTTGGCGAAAACCCTCGTAAGCGCCGAAGGCGAACAACTTATTCTTTTTGATCGGACCGCCCAGCGTTCCGCCGTATTGGTGCCATCCTAAGTTCGGCTTGGGCAGATTATTCAGGTTGTTCGACCAGCCACGGGCCGCCAGCGCCGCGTCGCGATTGAAGTACCAGCCGGAACCGTGCACTTCGTTGGTGCCGCTCTTGATCGACACGTTCACCACGCCGCCCGCCGACCGGCCGAACTCCGCCGAATAGCTATTGGTCTGCACCTTGAATTCGGCGATCGAATCGGGCGAGGGCTGCACCACCTGCGCGCTCAGCGCCTGCGCGTTCTGCGTGCCTTGATTGTTGTCCACGCCGTCGAGCAGAAAGTTGTTCTGCGTGTGGTAGTTGCCGTTCGAGACAAACCAGCCCGGACCGCGCGTCACCGGGTTCAGGTTCGCGTTGGCGACGCCCGGCGTCAACAACGCCAGTTCCGTGTAGCGCCGTCCCGCGAGAGGCAGCTCGACGGCGGTGCGTCCGCTGATCACTTGCCCCAGCGAAGCCTGTTCCGTTTGGGTGGTGACGATGCGATCCGTCACTTCGACGGTCTCGCTCACCGCCGCCACATCGAGCGCGACACGAATCAGACGCCGCTCGTCGACGTTGATCCGAATCTCGTTCAACTTAACGCTCTTGAAGCCTTGCTGCGCCGCCGTGAGCGAGTAAGCCCCGCGAACGATCGGGCTGAAAACCGCGTAGCCGTCGGTACTGGTAACGCCTTCCATTTGGGTACCGGTGCCGGTGTTAAGAAGTGTAACTTTTGCGCCGGAAAGTGCAGCTTCCGAAGAATCCGTGACCAGAACGCGCAGTGATGCGGAGTCGGTTTGCGCTTGAAGGGTGAGAGCCAGAACGCTAGCGGCGAAGAGAAGTCTTGAAAGAGCCATTCAAGCGCCAGACTAGCGCGCCGATATGTCAATGGCCTTACGTTTCGTTCACAGCTCCGCATCTCTGCATGATCCGATACCCTCTTCTTGCGTTTTTTGCCATGTCCGCGCTTTTTGGGCAGTGGCCGCTGAAAGATCGTGTGTTAGTCGTCTACAACGCGGGAGACCCGGATTCGGTCTCCGTCGCTAGCCATTACATTTCCCGTCGTGGAATTCCGTCCGCCACTCTGTGCCCCGTGACGCCGGGATCCGTCATCGTCCTCGACCGGGGCAGCTACGAGACCGCCATCCGCGACCGCGTCCGGGCCTGCGTCGATCTGCTCGGGCGGTCGAAAATCCTTTATATTGTAATGACTTACAACACGCCGTTCCGCCTGATGGCGAACGGGCGGCCGTTCAGTCTCGATTCGGCGCTCTCCGACCTCTACGACGAGGGCGGCAGCTACTGGGACGCGCTGCCGAGCCCGCCGCACGCCTACGCGGCGCACGCGCAGTCGCAGGGGAATTATTATCCTTCGTTTCAATCGTTTGCCGATTACCGGGCGGGCGCGGGGTCGAAGGCGATCTATCCCGTGTTTCGTCTCGACGGGCCGACGGCGGCGATCTCTAAGGGATTGGTAGATAAGGCGTTAGCGGCGGAATCGGCGGGACTTTCGGGAAACGCCTGCATCGACCGTCGCAGCGGATTGATCGGCTATCAGCCCGATTCGGGTAACGGCGCGGGCGAATGGAACCTCTCCCGGGCCGCCGATTTCCTCGAAATGGGGGGCTTTTCGGTACTCGAAGACGCGTATTTCGCCGAAATCGGTACCTCTCCGGCCCCTTTACGGTGCGATAGCGCGGCGTTTTACGCCGGTTGGTACTCGTATAACAACTACAACGACGTTTACACCTGGAACGCCGGAGCGATGTCGTTTCATATGGATAGCGGGTCGGCGCTCGACCCGCGCGGCGGCACCAACTGGACCTCGAACTCGCTTTCGCGCGGGGTGACGATGACCAGCGGCGCGGTGAGCGAGCCTTATTTAGAAGGACTTACGAACGTCGACGGGTTTTTTCGCGACATCTTGAGCGGGGCGAACGCCGCCGACGCCGCGTTTCGGAACACTTTGCATACGAAATGGATGATTTCGCACTTCGGAGACCCCCTTTATAGGCCGTTTCCGGGCGGAAAAGCGCCGTTTCCGCTGCCCGCCGAGGATTGGCTGCGGCTCGACCCGCCGGAGATCGTGGGCGGACTCTCCGGGAGCGCACGCATCAACTTGGCGGTTCCGGCCCCGGCGGGAGGGTTGACGATTCCGTTAGAAAGCAGGACGCCGGCGGTGGCTACGGTACCCGCTTCGGTATTCGTTTCGGCGGGATCGAACTCGGCGACGTTCGCCGTCTCGACGACGCCCACCGTGGACGCCAACCGCGCCGTGCTGGTGGCGACGCTGCCGGGCAACAAGAAACTCGATAACACGATTACGACGCTGCCTTGGCTGCGCGCGGTTACCATCTCGGACACATCGGCGATCGGCGGGACGCCGCTTACGGGCGAAGTGTCGCTGTACGGTCCGGCGCCCGTGGGCGGCATCACGGTGGCGCTGTCCAGTTCGAGCGCGGCCATTCCGGTACCGGCGTCCGTCACGGTTCCGGCCGGGGCTTCGAAGGTCGATTTTCCGATGCCGACGTCCGCCGTCGCCGCCGATTCGGCGGTGACCGTCACGGGCGCTTACGCGGGGACATCGCGGGCGGCGACGGTGACACTCTACGCGCCGACGGCGGCGAGCCTGACGCTCGCCCCCACGCGCGTTACGGGCGGTTCGTCCAGTACGGGCACGGTGACCTTGACCGGGCCCGCTCCGGCGGGCGGGATCGCGATCGCACTGACCAAGAGCGGGTCCGCCGTTACCGTTCCGTCCAGCGCGACGGCGGCGGCCGGATCGACCAGCGTAAACTTCCCGATCGCGACGCTCGGCGTCGGCGCGACGACCACGGTCTCGATTACCGCCACCCTGGGCGTGGCGCGGACCGCGAATCTCACGATCGATCCCGGCGTCCAAAGCCTGACGGCGACGACTCCGGTGATGGGCGGGGCGAAGCTAAGCCTGACGGTCACCATCGCGGACAGCGCGCCCGCCGGAGGGACGGCGGTGGCGCTCGCGTCGAACCACCCCGCCGCGCCGGTTCCGCCGAGCGTGACGGTGTTGGGCGGGACGAAATCGGCGACGGTCACGATCAACACGACGGCAGTGACGGCGGCCGTCAATGTGACGTTTACCGCGACGGTAGGGACGACTTCGCGGACGGCGACGTCGCGTCTCGAACCGGCGATTCTGTCGTCGCTCACCGGGCTGTCGTCGGTGAAGAGCGGCAATCCGGTGACGATGACGGTAACGCTGAACGCTCCCGCGCCGCCCGGTGGCGCCACGATCGCGCTTTGGTCGAGTCAACCCGTCATGGCGAGCGTTCCGGCGACGATGATCGTTCCGGCGGGCGCGACCTCGGCGAACTTCACGGTGACGACCTACCGTGTTTCCTCGCAGGCGACGGCGACCATCCGGGCCAGTTGCGCCGCGAATAGCAAGGAGCGGACGCTCACTTTGCGGCCCTAGTCGCGGCGTAGACTGTAGGGACGAGGTGGCCGGTATGCGCTCTTCGTCCTTACTCCTATTTCTCGCCGGGCTGGCCGGGTACGCTCAGCCCTGGCCTCTCAAAGACCGCGTCGTCGTGATCTACCACGCCGGCGAACCGGAATCGGCGGCGGTGGCCAATCACTACGCGTCGAACCGCGCGATTCCGGCGGCAAACCTTTGCCCGATCCTGCCGCCGTCCGCCGTGTCGCTCGACCGGGCGACGTGGGAATCGACGGTCCGCAACCCGGTGCGCGCGTGCGTGGACGCGGTAGGGCGGGCGAAGGTGTTGTATCTGGTGATGTCGTACAAGACCCCGTACAAGATGTCGGTGAACGGGCGCGTGTACGGCATCGACTCGGCGACGGTCGATTTGTTCGACGAGCAGGGCGGCACGTTCGGCCTGTATCCGGACGCGCCGCATAGCTACGCCGCCTTCATCCAGTCGCAGGGGAACTACTACCAGCCGTTCCAGAGCCTGGCCGACTACCGGGCGAGCGCGGGCGCGAAGACGATTTTTTCGGTGTTCCGGCTGGACGCTCCGTCGGCGGCGCTCGCGCGAGGGATGGCGGATAAGGCGATGGCGGCGGAGACGGCGGGACTGTCCGGGGTGGCTTGTATCGACCGAAGGGGCGGCGCGATCGGGCCGCAAGCCGATACGAGCTACAGCACGGCGGAGTGGGACATGTCGCGCGCGGCGGGCTTTCTGACGCAGGCCGGATTTACGGTGGTGGAGGATTCGAATTACGCCGAGTTCGGCACGGCTCCCGCGCCCGCCCGCTGCGACGGCGCGGCGCTTTACACGGGCTGGTATTCGTACAACAACTACAACGACGCGTTTACCTGGAATACCGGGGCCATCGGATTTCATTTGGACAGCGCGTCGGCGCTCGATCCGCGAGGCGGCGCGAACTGGTCGGCGAACGCGATGCTGCGCGGCATCACGATGACCAGCGGTTCGGTGAGCGAACCGTATCTCGACGGTCTGCTGCACCCGGACGGGTTCTTCCGCGATTTGTTGGGCGGGGCGAACGTGGGCGACGCCGCGCTGCGGCACACGCCGCACACGAAATGGATGGTGTCGCATTTCGGCGATCCGCTGTACCGGCCGTTCGCCGGAGGGCGCGCGCCGTTTCCGCTGGGAGCGGAGGATTGGCTGGTGGTGAGCCCGCAAGGCGTCATCGGCGGATCGGCGTCCACGGGATTTCTCAACTTGGCCGCGCCCGCGCCGCCGGGCGGACTGACGGTGGCGCTGACGAGCAAGTCGCCCGCCGTGGCGACGGTTCCGGCGGCGACGACGGTTCCGGCCGGGGCGACGGGCGGGATGTTTCCGATTTCGACTTCGACGACGGCCGCGGTTACGTCGGCGATTTTCAACGCCGCGATTCCGGGAAAGACGCTGGCGAACACGATCACGACCGCGCCGTACCTGGGGGCGCTGACGATTTCCGCCAACTCGGTGGTGGGCGGTGGAACGCTGACGGGGACGGTGTATCTCAATACCAACGCGCCGGTGGGCGGCATCGTCGTGGCGCTGTCGAGTTCCTCGCCCGCGGCGGCGGTTCCGGCGTCGGTGGCGATCCCGGCGGGCGTTTCCACGCTGACGTTTTCGGTGGCGACGTCGCCGGTCGCGGCCAATACGCCTTTCACGGTGACCGCTTCGCATGCGGGCACGATCAAGACCGCCTCGGCGACGGTGGCCGCGCCGACGTTATTCAGTTTGGCGCTGAGTCCGAATCGGGTGACGGGGGGCGCGCCGAGCGTGGGCACGGTCACGCTGAACGGAGCGGCTCCGACTAGCGGCATGACGGTGACGCTTTCGAGTAACAACTCGGCCGCCGTGGTTCCGGCGAGCGTCTTGGTGGCGGGCGGTTCGGTATCGGCGACGTTTCCGGTTTCGACGACGGGCGTGGGCGCGGCGACCACGGCGGCGATTACCGCCACGCTAGTCGCGGTGCGGACCGCCAATCTGACCATCGATCCGAGTTTGCAGGGGCTGACGGCGACCACTCCGCAGATGGGCGGCGGGAAGGTGAACCTGACGGTTTCGCTGGCCACGAACGCGCCCGCCGGCGGCACGGTGGTGGCGCTGTCGTCGAACCACGCGGCCGCGCCGGTTCCGGCGAGCGTGACGATCGCGGCGGGGACGAAGTCGGCGACGGTGGTCGTGACGACGCTGCCCGTCACCGCGACAACCCACGTGACCTTTACGGCGACGCTGGGGGCGACGGCACGCACGGCGGTATCGCGGCTGGAACCCGCGATCGTTTCCTACGTTTACGGTCCTCCGACGGCGAAAGGCGGAACGCGGGTGACCATGCAGGTGACGCTGAACGCTCCGGCGCCACCGGGGGGAGCGGTGGTGACGACGACTTCGACCCACGTGGCGCTGGCTCCGGTTCCGGCGACGGTGACCATTCCGGCGGGGGCGCTCTCGGCGACGTTTCCCATCGACACGGCGGCGGTGGGGGCGAATACGGCGGTGACGATCCGGGCGACGAACGCCGCCGGGTTCAAGGAGCGGTTGCTGACGCTGACGCCGTAAGGTGCTAGGCCCGCAAAGGTAAACTTGACGCTAGCGAATGTTCGAAGTTAGCGCCGACGACGTACTAAAGCTCGGCGACGCAGAGTTGCGCGAACTCGTCGCCAAGCTTTGCATCGCCGAGACACAACTTCAAAGCCTGGTTAATTGCGTTACGTGGGGAGGTCATCAGGACGCGCCCGACGGCGGAATCGATGTTCGCGTAGAGATAGCGCCAGAGGCTGCATTTGAGCCGGGCTTCATTCCTTGTCGAAATACGGGATTTCAAGTCAAGCTTGGAGATTTCACGGCACGGCAAATCGAACAAGAAATGTGTCCGGGCGGAAAGCCGCGGGACGCGATCTCCGCCTTGGCCGGACGAGGCGGCGCGTACATCATCGCGGCCGCAGGCTCTAATCTAACGGACTCAAAGTTGTCCGAGAGGAGAGACGCGATGCGAGCCGCGCTTGGAGGAACTCCAGACGGCGAGTGCCGCGTCGATTTCTACGACCGCCAAAGGCTTGCCAATTGGGCGAACAGCCATGCCGGGGTCGCCCTTTGGATATTCGAAAAGGCGGGGAAACCCGTTGGCGGTTGGCGGCCCTTCGGTCCTTGGGCCGGTGCGGGGAGCGACGAGAAGTACATTGTCGACGGGACACTCCGAATACACGCCAGCGGACAGCAAGACGAGTCGATAGCCAGCGGCTTATGGAGGATTCGCGCGACTCTCCGTCAACCTAGGAAGATCGTTCGACTGGTTGGTCTTTCCGGTGTGGGAAAGACCAGATTTGTTCAGGCGCTCTTCGAAGATGGGGAGTTGGAGCCGCTTCCCAAGTCCGCAGCTATGTACTTCGACGCCGGCGACGACGAGGGCTCGGTTACGGGCGCGATCGACTGGCTAATCGCCAATGACCGACAGGCAATTCTAGTGGTCGATAACTGTACGCCTCATTTGCACCGGCGGATTTCCGAGCGGTGTCTAGAATCGAGGTCACGGCTAAGCGCAATCACCGTCGAGTACGACGTTCGCGACGACTTGCCCGAGGAAACCGAGCTAATTACGCTTGAACCGTCGTCCGACGAGTTGATCGAGAAGGTGGTTGCCCGGCGGTTTCCCGAGCTTTCCCACGTCAATTTACAGACCGTTGCCGAGTTTGCCGGAGGGAACACGCGGATCGCTTTAGCGCTGGCGAGGACGATTGGGCACGCGGAGCATATCGCCGGCTTGAACGAACGCGAGTTGTTCGAGCGGCTGATACCCGAAGAGCTACGCGAGGCCGCGGAGGTTTGTTCGCTGCTCTATTCGTTCGACGGCCAAGACCTTTCAAGCGGAGAAGAGGGCGAATTGGGGCGGTTGGCCGATTTAATCGGCCAAAACGCTCCTTGGTTGTTCCGCATGGTTTCGAAGCTCGTCGATCGCCAAATCGTGCAGAAACGCGGCGTCTGGCGGGCGGTGCTGCCGCACGGGATTGCCAACCGGCTTGCCGCCGATGCGCTGAGACGAATTCCCGCGAGTCGCTTCTTGGGCGAGTCGATCTTTCAATGGCCGGAGAGAATGCGACGATCCTTTGCACGACGGCTTGGATATCTCAGCGCCTGCGATGAGGCCGTGCATTTGGTGGGGCTGTGGCTTTCGAGGGATGGCATGCTCGGCAGTTATGCGGAACTAGACGGTCTCGGCAAGTCGATGTTCCACGCCGTAGCGCCGTGCGATCCCGAGGGTGCGTTTTCGGCGTTGAAGCGAACGTTTACCGAACGAGGAATCGACCCACTCCGCGACCTTGAGACTGTCCGATTACTCGCCGCGATCGCGTGGGAAGCGAGATATTTCGAGCGCTGTGCGGATCTCTTAGCTAGGATTGCGAGCGTTGAGCACCGGAGCGACAGGAACAGTCAGCTTGTTCAATCGCTGGAGACCCTTTTCTATTTCGCTCGCTCCGGAACCATGACCCCACTCGAACAACGATTGGCGTTCATTCAGGGACTACTGGCCTCCGACGACGAGGGAATACGGGCCGTCGGCGGCATGGCCATAGGTTGGATCTTGGAGTGCAGATTTCAGACGCCGCATCTGGAATACAGCTTCGGATCGCGAAGTCGGAGCTACGGCTACTACCCGCAGTCGGAATCTGAATTTAAGAATTGGTTTACCCGAAGCCTGGAATTTGCCACGAAGGAAGCTTGCTCCGGAACTTCGCAAGCGGCATTCGTGCGGAAGTCGATCGCTGGCCACCTCGACAGCCTTTGGATGGATGTACGCGTACACGACGATGTCGAGTCGGCTTGCCGCAAGATTCGGTCGGTTTGCTTTTGGCCCGGCGGTTGGGATGCGGTGCGGGAGACGCTGCGACTGCCCGGCTGTCCGGGACGCGAGCGACTCGCCGCGCTCGAAACGCTATTGCGTCCTAGCGACACGATCGACGAGGCTCTTCATGTCGCCGTTTCCCAGAGCACTTTGGCGAATTGCGACAACGTGCGCAAAATCGGCGAGGCCCTGGCCGAAGACGCGGCCTCCATAAATCGCGTGGCTGTCGATTTGGTGTCCGGCCGGGGGGACAGGCTTTTCGATCTCGGGTATGGGCTGGGAGCCGCTACGCAAGAGGGCAGGAGAGTTTGGCGAGCCCTTATCGATGCATTTCTGGGTCGTCCGGAAAGCGAACGAGTAGTGGGAGCGATGAGAGGATTCCTCCGGGGGCTTCATTCCGTTCACCCAAGTGAGGCGCAGGAGCTATTGGACGAAGCGGTTGAGTCCGCTAGCCTGAGACCTTACTTCCCATGGCTGCAAGCGGCTTTGCCAATCGGACCGAATGATGTGCGGCGGATGATCGGGCATTTGGCCCGTGACCCGGCGGACGCAACCGCCTACAGCGCGCTGGCTTGGGGGAGAGTCATTGAGAGTACAACGGGCGGCGATCTTCGACGGCTTCTTTTCGTGATCGCGAGTCGGCCGGGCGGGGTCGATACGGCGCTACAGATACTTCACATGCGTTTCCATGCGGATCGTGGCGCTCAGCGCAATTCAGATCAAGAAGCAATTTCCGTTGGGCGAGAGTTACTCCTGCGGATTCGATGGACGGAATCGGGTCACCACGTCTGGTGTAAAAGGAGAAAAGCTTTAAATGTCTGTTTGCAGGGAGACGGGGGGCGGAAACTTGCACTGAATTTATGCTCCCAATTATCCCAATCGCTCTCTCTCGAATTTCCCCATTGCGACGAAGACTTCTTGGCAGCGCTTTTTAAAGCCGCTCCCGCGGCGGCGCTCGACGCGCTCTTTGTCGGGGGAGACGCCGACCGGAAAGGGCGTGGGGTGTGGTTAAGCATCCGCCAGCGGAAGATAGAGAAAGTTTTGGGAGCGGTTCCCGACAATGTGTTGGCGGACTGGTGCGATGGCGATCCCTCATCCCGATATCCGCTGGTCGCCCGCGTGATTGGGGTTGCCCAACCGAACTCCGCAGGCGAGTTGTCCTGGAGTTCGACGGCGCTGTATTTGCTGCAGAGAGCACCGGAGCCGCAAGCTTTTTTGCGAATCTTCGTCGAGAGGCTCGCCCCTCGGGTCTATTTTACGGCGGAATACGGCGAAATACTACGCCGGGGTGCTCGCCTGCTAGACGTCTTCCAGGAAGATCAAGATCTTCGTTTTGCGGCGCGAGACGAGAAGAGCCGACTGCTGGCGAAGGCCGACAAGTTTGAGCGAGAGTATAAAGCCCGAGAGCGCGAATCCAGGGAGTCTTTCGAATAGTTTATAAAAATTAATGATAGAAAAGTTGTTTATTTTCTATTAATTAAGAGTCTGTCTTGTCACTCGACGGCAAACTGTGCTACAACACTCAGTGTTGGGTGCGGCATTCGCGCGCACCGCTCAGATTTTCTGAAGTAGACACTCGAACTCAACGATTGAGGGGGTAGTACGGTTATGAATATTCGTCCGCTTTACGACCGCATCGTGGTCAAACGGATCGAAGAGCAAGAGGAATCGATCAACGGGATCATCATCCCCGATTCCGCGAAAGAGAAGCCGCAGAAGGGCGAAGTGGTGGCGGTCGGCAAGGGCAAGCGTCTGGACGACGGCACGCTGACGGCGCTCGACGTGAAGGCGGGCGACCAGGTGCTGTTCGGCAAGTACTCGGGCAGCGACTTCAAGCAAGACGGCGTCGAGTACCTGATCATGCGGGAAGACGAAGTGCTGGGCGTGCTGGAGAGCGGCAACGGAACCGGCAAGAAGGGTAAGTAAGGAGAGAGAAACATGCCAGCGAAACAAATCGTTTACAGCGAGAATAGCCGGCAGGCGATCCTGCGCGGCGTGAACCAGTTGGCCGACGCGGTGAAGGTGACGCTCGGACCGAAGGGCCGGAACGTGGTCCTCGAGAAGAAGTTCGGCGGCCCGACGATCACCAAGGACGGCGTGACGGTGGCGAAGGAAGTCGAGCTGAAGGATCCGCTCGAAAACATGGGCGCGCAGATGGTGCGCGAAGTGGCGTCGAAGACCTCCGACGTGGCCGGCGACGGCACGACGACGGCGACGATTCTGGCGCAGATCATCTTCCGCGAGGGCGTGAAGTCGGTGGCGGCGGGCGCGAACCCGATGGCGCTGAAGCGCGGTATCGAGAAAGCGGTCGAGGTGGTCGTCGAGGAAGTGAAGAAGCAGAAAGTCGACGTGACCGACGACGCGAAGATCGCGCAAGTGGGCACGATTTCGGCGAACGGCGACAAGGAAATCGGCGAGACGATCGCCGAGGCGATGAAGAAGGTGGGCAAGGACGGCGTGATCACGGTCGAGGAGTCGAAGACCATGCACACCGAACTGAACACGGTGGAAGGCATGCAGTTCGACCGGGGTTATCTGTCGCCGTATTTCATCAGCGATCCGGACCGGATGGAAGCCGTGCTCGAGGATCCGTACATTCTGATCCACGAGAAGAAGATCTCGAACATGAAGGATCTGCTGCCGGTGCTCGAGCAGATCGCGCGTTCGGGCAAGCCGCTGCTGATCATCGCCGAGGAAGTGGAAGGCGAGGCGCTGGCGACTCTCGTGGTCAACAAGCTGCGCGGCACGCTGAACGCGTGCGCCGTCAAGGCTCCGGGCTTCGGCGACCGCCGCAAGGCCATGCTCGAGGACATCGCGATCCTGACGGGCGGCAAGGCGATCTTCGAAGAGACGGGCATTAAGCTCGAAGGCGTGCGTCTCGAGGACCTCGGCCGGGCGAAGCGCGTGACGGTCGACAAAGACAACACGACGATCATCGACGGCGCGGGCCAAGGGAAGACGATCGAGGGCCGCATCAAGCAGTTGCGCGCGCAGATCGAGGAGACGACCTCGGACTACGATCGCGAGAAGCTGCAGGAGCGGTTGGCGAAGCTCGCGGGCGGCGTGGCGGTGATCAAGGTCGGCGCGGCCACCGAGACCGAAATGAAAGAAAAGAAGGCCCGTGTCGAGGACGCGCTGCACGCGACCCGCGCGGCGGTCGAGGAAGGCATCGTTCCCGGAGGCGGCGTGGCGCTGCTGCGGGCTTCGGCGGCTCTGACCGGACTGAAGCTCGAAGGCGACGAGCAGATCGGCGTCGATATCATCCGGCGCGCGTGCGAGGAGCCTTTGCGGGCGATCTCGAACAACGCCGGTTACGAAGGCGCGATCGTGATCGGCAAGGTGCGGGACTCGAAGGACGCGAACTACGGCTTCAACGCCGCGTCCGGCGAGTACGAGGACTTGCTGAAGGCGGGCGTGATCGATCCGGCGAAAGTGACGCGGACGGCGCTGCAGAACGCGTCTTCGATCTCGGCGTTGATGCTGACGACCGAAGCGATGATCTGCGAGATTCCGGAGAAGAAGTCGGCGGCTCCGGCTCCCGGCGGCCACGGCCCGGACATGGATTACTAGGCTACGCTTAGTTCTCGCTCTCAGGCCCGCTCCAGCGATGGGGCGGGCTTTTTTTCGTTTGGGGATCGAATGGTATTCTAATGGCATGACGACTACCATCGACGCGGCGGGACGAGTGGTAATTCCGAAGGCGATGCGGGACGCTTTGGGATTAAGCGCGGGGACGCAAATCGAGGTCGAGTTGAAAGGCGATACTATCGAAGTCGCTCCGAAGCTCGGCGAGGCTCGGTTAGAGCGGAGGAACGGACGCTTGGTCATCGTTTCGCCCCCGGGAACGCCGCCGCTGACCGTCGAGGACGTGAATCGGCATATCTCCGAGGCCAGAAACGAACGCATCGACGAATTTCTGAGGCTAAAGTGATCGCGCTGGACACCAACGTCCTTGTGGCGTCTCTTGTGGAGACTCATCCGCATTTTGTCCGGTCCTCAAAAGCGGTAGATCGGCTGCTGAATTCAGGACGCTTTCTAGTTCCATCTCCGGCGGTTCTCGAAACGTACGCCGTGCTGACCAGATTGCCGCGGCCTCAACGAATGTCCCCTTCGGAAGCGCTGCTCGCGATCCGGGCGACGGTTCGGCATCCGTGCGAAGTGGTAAACGCGCCGCCGATCGACGCGTGGGCGATCGTAGAGTTCGCCGTCGAGGCCGGGGCGGTCAGCGGTCAGATTCACGACGCTCAGCTAGCGCATGTCGCGGCGTCGGCGGGTGCCACTGTGCTGCTCACTTGGAACGTGAGGCACATGCGGTTGGTGGCGCCGACGGGGCTCGATATTCGGGAGCCATAGCCCGGAGCACACCGCTAGCGCATGATGCGGAAGAGGTTCGAGTAGTCGTCGGTCCAGAGCGGCGTACCGGGCTCGGGCGCGGGGTTCGAGGCGGCGGCGCGGAAGGCCGGGCGGTCGAAGACTTGCGGCGAGTGCGCGATCAGCACCCAGTCCGCCGAGAATTGCTCGAGCGCGCCGTTCTCGCGGCTCTCGACTTGGAGCACGGGTTTTTTGAGTTCTTCGGCGATGCGGCGCACGACGGGAGTGAGGCTCAGGTATTTGTTCGAGACGTGGACGGCAACGATTCCGTCCGGGCGGACGTGCTTGAGAAACAACCGGACGGCTTCGACCGTGAGTAAGTGAACGGGAATCGCGTCGCTCGAAAAAGCGTCCACGGCGAGCACGTCGAAATTGTTTGGCTCCTCTCGTTCGAGCGACAGACGGGCGTCGCCCATCACCATGTCGAGCTTGGCTTCGCAGTCGCGGAGGTAGGTGAACCAGCCGCGGGCGATCTCCACGACGCGGGGATTGATCTCGTAGATCTTGACGTGATCGCCGGGCTTGCCGTAGGTGGAAAGAGTGCCGGTGCCGAGTCCGATGACTCCGATTTTCATGCCGGGATGGCGCAGTTCGAGAATCGACAAGCCGGCACCGGTTTTCTCGCCGTAGTAGGTGGTCGGCACGCGCGAACGCTCCTTCGAAACGTATTGTGCGCCGTGATTGATGGTGCCGTTGACCAGCGTGCGGAGGCGGCTGTTGTCGAGATCGGAGCCGGACTCGCGGATGCGCAGCGCGCCGTAGAAGTTTCGCGTGACGAGCACGTTGTCGCCGCGCGAGTTCTGGATGTCCTTGTAGACCGAGACGACGAGAAACACGGCGAGAGCCGCCCACAGGATATCGGTGATCCAGGATTCGCGGTAGAGAGCGAAGAGTCCGGCCATTCCGAGCATGGCGAGTCCGACGCTCAGATCGTAGTGATAGGGAAGCAGGAGCGGCGCGAGCAAGCTGACAAACAACCCGCCGAGGGCGCCGCCGATCGAGATCATCAGATAGAAGCCGGTGAGATAACGGGGGTGAGGTTTCTTGCGGGCGATCTCGCCGTGGCAGAACATACAGCAAATAAAGAGTCCAGCCGAGTAAGCGACGATGTAGAGCTTCATGTTCACTTCGTCGCCAGGTTTCCAAAGGGGATAAGCCATCATGGCGAGCGTAGCGGCGGTCAGTACGGCGAAGAACCAGTGTTGATACCAGAAGTCGCTGTCGAAGGTGAGCATGAAACTGAGCAAGTAGAGCGACAGGGGGAGCACCCACAGAAAAGGAATCGCGGCGACGTTCTGCGAGAGGTAGTTGGTTACGGAAAGCAGCAGTACGGAAGCGCAGGCGGCGAGCGCCACCCAGGCGACGCGTTGACGGGCGGAAGGGGGGGGGGGGACGATCTCCACCGTGTCGTCGAGGGAGTCGGAGGGGACGGGGGCGGGCACGGCGGCGGCGCGAACTTTCCAGGCCGTGTAGCCGCATAGCGCGGCGAACAAGACGTAGAGTCCGGACCAAACGTAGCCTTGCAGGCGCAGGGGGACGCTCGGCTCGACGGCCACCGGGTAGGCGATGAGGGCGATCAGCGAGCCGAGGTTCGAGAGCGCAAATAGGCGATAAGGCAGCTTGCCGGGATGGAGCGCGGAGTACCAGGCCTGCATCAGCGGGCCGGTGGTGGAAAGCATGAAATACGGGAGACCGACGGAAGTCGCGAGTACCAAGAGGATGCCGAGCAGGGGATTGGCGTCTCCGGACGGCTTGAGAAACTCGCGCGGCAGGATGGGCAGCGAGAGCAGGCTGAGGGCCAGCAAAATCAGGTGGAGGCGCGATTGGCGGTCGCGCGGGCGGTCCACCAAGCGATGCGAGTAGGCGTAGCCGGCCAAAAGCAGCAACTGGAAGAAGAGCATGCAACTGGTCCAGACCATGGCGGAGCCGCCGAACCAGGGAAGGATCATCTTGGCGATGACGGGCTGAACCTGAAACAACAGGAACGCGCTGACGAAGATCGTCGCGGCGAATAGAAACATTCCGCTTAGTATGGCAAAGCGTCCGACAGGTCCGCCAGAATGTCCTCGACCGCTTCAATGCCGACGGACAGGCGGACGAGGTTGTCGCGGATTCCCATCTTGAGCCGCTGTTTCGGAGCGATTTCGCGGTGCGAAGCCATGGCGGGGTAGAGCAGCATGGAGTGCACGTCGCCGAGGGAAGTGGCGGGCACGACGAGGCGCAGCCGGTTCATGAAATCGAAGATCGCGTCGCGATCCGCGCCTCGGATTTCGAAGGCGACGATCGCTCCGTAGAGTCCGGCGGGCATCAGGCGCGCGACGGTGGCGGCGTCGGGATGCGCGGGGTCGCCGGTGAAATAGACGCGCTCGACGGCGGGGTGTTTCGCGAGCCAAGCGGCGATCTCGATCGCGTTGGCGCACTGCCGTTCCATGCGCAGGGGAAAAGTCTTGACGCCGCGCATCGAAAGATAGGCTTCGAAGGGCCCCATCACCGGTCCGTAGGACCGCGCGAGCGCGCGCACGGCGGCGAGATGCTCGCCGTCGGAAATCACGAAACCGCCCAGCACGTCGCCGTGGCCGGAGAGATACTTCGTCGCGGAGTGCGCGACGAGGTGCGCGCCGAGTTCGAGGGGACGCACGAGAAGCGGCGTGGTGAAGGTGTTGTCGACGACGAGCGCGGCGTCGTTCGCGCGCGCGATCTCGGCGATCCGGTCGAGCGGGCCCATGCGGAGCAGGGGATTCGAGACGGTTTCCATCAACACCGCGCCGGGCTGGAATCGCGCGGCCGCTTCGGCGACCGCCGCCGCGTCGCAGATGTCCACCCACTCCACTTCGACGCCGAACGGTTCGAGCACCTTTTGCAGCATGCCGACGGTGGCGCCGTAGATCGCGCTCGCCGCGAGAACGCGCTTGGGACGGTCGACTAGCGCGGCGGTGAGGGCGAGGTGCAGCGCCGCCATGCCCGAAGACGCCGCCAGAGCGCCCGCGCCGCCTTCGAGCGAAGTTACGAGTTCTTCGAGCGCCGTGTTGGTGGGGTTCTCGTGGCGCGAGTACACGTAGCCCGCGCGCTCGCCCGCGAACACTTCGTCGGCGGTGCGCTGGTCTTCGTAGACGAAGCTGGCCGCGGTGTAAATGGGCGTCGCGACGGGGATGTGTTCGCCGGGTTTCTTACGGTCGCCGACATGGACCGCTTTGGTGTGGATGTCCACTATTTTCTCTTCCAGCGCACGCCGTCTTTGGTGTCTTCGAGGACGACGCCCGCTTCCGCCAGTTGGTTGCGAATCTCGTCCGCCCTCGCGAAATCGCGCCGCTTCTTGGCTTGCGTGCGTTCGTCGGCGAGGGCTTGAATTTCGGCGTCGCTAAGCCCACCTACGGCGGCGGTAGGCCGAAGAACGTCGAAGATCGCGTCGAATTTTTCGAGAAACGCGAGCACGGGCGCGACGTTGTCCGCGCGGAACTCGCCCGAGTCCATCGCGGAATTGGTCTCGCGGATCAATTCGAACACGGCGGCCAGCGCCTCGGCGGTGTTCAAGTCGTCGTCGAGCGCCTCGTCGAATTCCTTTTGCGCTTGGGCCGCGCGCGCCGTCATCGCCGCCGATGCGCCTTCGCCGAACCGATCGGTTTCGAGGCGCAGCTTATAGTTGCGAAGCCGCTCGATCGAAGTCGCCGCGGCCTTCAAGCCGTCGAACGTAAAGTTGAGCTTCTTGCGATAGGGCACCGAAGCGAGCAGGTAGCGCAACGATTCCGGCGAATAGCCCATCGACACGATGTCGCGCAACGTATAGATGTTGCCGAGCGACTTCGACATCTTGGTCCAGTCGACGGACAAGTGCTCCGAGTGCAGCCAGTACTTCGCGAACGGTTTCCCGGAGAGCGCTTCCGATTGCGCGATCTCGTTTTCGTGATGCGGGAACGTGAGGTCGATGCCGCCCGCGTGGATATCGAGCGTGTCGCCCAGATACTTCATCGCCATGGCGGAGCACTCGATGTGCCAGCCGGGGCGGCCGTCGCCGATGGCGGTGTCCCAGGAAGGCTCGCCGTCTTTCTTCGCCTTCCAGAGCACGAAGTCGCTTAAGTTGTCCTTGTCGTACTCGTCGACGTCGACGCGCGCCCCGCTTTTTAAGCCGCCCAGATCTTTGTGGGACAACTGGCCGTATTTGGGGAACTTGGAAATCGAAAAATAATGCGAGCCCTGGCTTTCGTAGGCGAAGCCTTTTTGAGTCAGATCCTGGACGAAGGTCACCATCTCGCCGATATGGTCCGTCGCGCGCACCAGCTTTTCCGGGCCTTCCATGCGCAAGTGGGCGATGTCTTCGAGAAACGCTTTTTCGTAGATCGCGGTGAACTCGTGCAGGCCGAGTCCGGCTTTCGCTGCGTCGCGGATGATCTTGTCGTCCACGTCGGTGATGTTCATCACGTGCATCAACTCGTAGCCGCGCGCCTTGAGCCAGCGGCGCAGCAGGTCCTGAAACAGGAAGGTTCGCAGGTTGCCGATGTGGACGTAGTTGTAAACGGTCGGCCCGCAAGTATACATGCGGACCGTTTTGCCGTCTTGCGGGACGAAATCCTCGACGCGCTGGGACAGCGTGTTGTAAAAACGCAGAGACATTTGGGGGAAGGGTTCGGAGTCCTTTATCGTAACAAGGAAGCGATGCGCGATCCGGTGCAAGTGAGAGACGAGTTGGCGCGACGGTTTCTGGGGGTGAGCCCGGAACCGCGGCGGCCGCAACTGGCCGCTTTGCAATCGTTCATCCGGCACGCGCGGTACCCGGCCGGGGTCCACGCGGTGGGTTTGGGCGGCGAGCGCTCGGTGGTGTTGTACGTCACGGGGCGCGAGGCGGCGCCGGAAGTTCCGGCTCGCGTGGACGGGGTCGAGGTGCGGGTGGTCGAAAGTCCGATGGCGCGGCTGGCGGGATGCTCGGGCGACCGGAAGAAGCGCGTGCGTCCGCTGGTAGGCGGAATCGCGATCGAGCGCGAGGGCGGTCCAGTGGGCACGTTGGGGGCGTTCGCGCGGTCGACGCGAGACGGAGACGGAAACCGGCCATCGATCTTGAGCAATAGCCACGTGCTCGCGCCGCCCGAAGGCCGCGTGCGCGGGACGCCGGTGTTTCAGGGAGGCGAACGGGTGGGTGCCGTCCTGCGGGCGTCGCGCTTGCATCTCACCGTGCCCATCGAAGTGGACGCGGCGGTAGCGGAGATCGACGACGGCGTTCCGTGGCAGTTGGAGGTTTGCGGGCTCGGGCCGATCGGCGCGCCGCTCGGCGCGGCAAAGGATATGCGCGTCGTTAAGCACGGGCGGACGTCGGCCCTAACGGTGGGTCGAATCACGGATACGGGCGTCATCGCCGAGGTGGAAGATCCGCGTCGCGAAACTCCGTTGCGGTTCCTGAATCTGATTCGGGTGGACGCGCTTTCGAAGGACGACGGGGCGGTGGGCGAAACGGGCGATAGCGGCGCGCTGGTGGTGGAAGAGGGATCGCGGCGGGCGGTGGGATTGCTCAACGCCGTCGATCCGTACGGGACGTTTTACTACGCGAATCCGATCGCGACGGTGTGCCGCGAACTCGAAATCGAACTATTATTGAGTTAAAGGCCATGAGCGAAGAGTTGCGGGAACTGCAAGGCGCGCTCGCCAAGAAATATCTGGGCAAGCAAGGCGTTCACGGAGTGTCGGTGAACCCGGCGGAGCATTGCGTGACGGTTTATCTCGACCGGCCGTCCAACGAAGAGATTCTGCTGCGCCGGTTGCGCAAGGACTCCGCGCCCTTCGAGGTCCGGGCGATCCATTCGCCGCGCGCGCGTTTGGCCTAAGCTCCGGCGGCTTTACTCTTTTTCGCGGCCGGTTTGGCGATCCAGCCAAAGACGGTGTTGACGATCGAGAGCAGAATTCCTCCGATAAAGGCGGGTCCGAACCCATCGACGCGGAACCCGGGCACGATCGCGGCGGCGGCCATCAGCATCAGGGCGTTAATCACCAGCCAGAACAGTCCGAGCGTGACGATCGTCAAGGGGAACGTGACCAACTTTAGGAACGCTCCGAGCGTCCCGTTCACCAAACCGATGGCGACCGCGGCGATGAGGGCGGCGACGATTCCGCTCACCGAGAATCCCGGTACCAAGTAGGCGACGACCAACAAGCTAACCGCGCTGACGAGCCACGTGACGAGTAGGGAAGTCATGCCCGCTAGAGTATCAGCGCCGGCGGGCCTTGCGTACCCGTTCATTCGTACAATCGACGATTGCCCTTCGAGTTCGAAATCGACGCCGTGTGCCCGGTCACCAAGGCGCGCGCGGGGAGGCTGCACACGCCGCACGGAACGATTCCGACGCCGATTTTCATGCCCGTGGGCACGCAGGCGACGGTGAAGGGGCTGACGCCGCGCGATCTCGTCGCCGAGGCCGATCCGCCGGTGATCCTCGCGAACACGTATCACTTGTACCTGCGCCCCGGACACGAGACGGTGGAGCGGTTGGGCGGTCTGCACCGGTTCATGCAGTGGGACCGCGCGATTCTCACCGATTCGGGCGGCTTCCAGGTTTTCTCGCTGGCGAAGTTGCGCAAGATTCGCGACGACGGCGTGGTGTTCCAATCGCACCTCGACGGCTCGAAACATCTATTCACGCCGGCTTCCACGGTGGACGTGCAACTGGCGCTGGGTTCGGATATCGCGATGGTGCTGGACGAATGTCCGCCCTATCCCGAGGAGCGCCGCAAAGTCGAGAAGGCGATGCGCCGCACGGTGGCGTGGGCGCGGGAGGCGTTCGAGCATTATCGCGGCCCTCGGGCGGAGCGCGTCGAGCGGCACGCGCTATTCCCGATCGTCCAGGGCGGCATGCACGCCGATCTGCGGCGGGAGTGCGCGGCGGCGCTCGTCGAACTCGACGCGCGCGGGTACGCGATCGGCGGATTGTCGGTGGGCGAGCCCCGTCCGCTCTCGCTCGAGATGGCCGAGGCGAGCGCGGGGGCGCTGCCGGCGGATCGTCCGCGCTACGTCATGGGCGTGGGGACGCCGGAGGAGTTGCCCGAGTACGTCGCCCTCGGCGTCGACATGATGGATTGCGTGATGCCGACGCGGAACGCGCGCAACGGAACGCTGTTTACGAGCGCCGGGAAGGTGTCGATCAAACAGGCGCGCTACGCCGCCGACGCCCGCCCGCTCGACGAGAACTGCGGGTGCTACACGTGCCGGAATTTTTCGCGGGCGTATTTGCGGCATCTCTTCCAAGCGGGCGAGATGCTGTTTTCGACGCTCGCCACGATGCATAACTTGCGCCATTACCTTGACATCGCCCGGGGAATGCGCGACGCTCTATTGCTTGGGGTTTTTCCTCGGTTTCTGGAGAATATGCGTTCCCGCCCGGCGAGTTTGGACTAGTACGTTCTAAGCGAGTTTCCGGCCAGCGAACCTCCGGTTGTAGCGCGTAAGATCGATAACGGTATGCCTGCGGCTCAGTCCAATCCGATTCTCGGTTTCCTGCCCGTCCTGCTCATTTTCGCTATCTTCTATTTCCTGCTGTTCCTCCCCATGCAGCGGCAAAAGAAGCAGACGAAGGCGATGCTCGACGGCTTGAAGAACGGCGACGACGTCGTCACGAGCGGCGGGATGATCGGCACGATTTTCGCGATCCACGCGGAAGAGGATACTCTGGTGCTGCGCCTAAAGCCCGACGGGGTGAAAGTGTTGGTGGCGCGCAGCGCGGTGACGGGCTTGTACGGGCAGAAGACGAGCTGAAGTAGCGGTTAGAAGATGAAGAGCACTCAATTCAAGTTTTTGTTGATCCTGGCGACCGTGCTGGTTTGCCTGTACGGAATTTTCGGCCTCCCGAAATCGAAGGAAGAGCTGATCGCCAATTGGAACTCGAATATCCGGTTGGGCCTCGATTTGCGCGGCGGCAGTCAACTGATGCTGCAAGTACAGGTGCAAGACGCTTTCAAGGCGGAGGCGGACCGGGTCATCGAGCAACTGAAGGATCAGTTGAACAAGGCGCAGGTGAACTACGCCGCGCTGGATCGGAACGATCCGCAAAAGATCGAGGACGCGGGCACCATCGAAATCGTGGTGAAGGGCGTGGACGCTAACAAAGCGGGCGCGTTCCGGACGGTGATCACCGAGAACTATCCGCAGTGGACGCTGACGGCGGTGAATTCCACCGACTATCGGATGAATCTGAAGCCGACCGAGGCGCTGGCGCTGCGTAAGGACACGGTGACGCGCTCGATGAACACGATCGAGAATCGTATCAACGGGCTAGGGCTCGCCGAGTCGAGCGTACAGCAGAGCGGCCGAACGGAAGACGAGTCCGAAATTTTGGTGCAGTTGCCGGGCGTCGACGATCCGGCGCGCATCAAGCAAATTTTGCAAACCGCCGCGCTGCTCGAAATCACCGAGGTGCGCGAGGGGCCGTTCCCGTCGCGGGAGCAGGCGCTCGCCAACTTCGGCGGCGTGCTGCCGCTGAACACGAAACTCGGTAAGCAGCCGCCGCGCGCGGGGGAAACCGGCGCGGGGGATCAGTGGTATTTGATGAGCCGGTCCGCCGCGATTACGGGGCGGGACCTGCGCGACGCGCGTCCCAGCCAGGATCAAACCAACGGCCGCTGGGAAACCAATTTCGTCCTGTCGCAGGACGGCGCGCGGCGCTTCGAGCGGTTTACGGAAGCGAATATCGGCAAGCGGCTGGCCGTCGTGCTCGACAACAATATTCGGAGCGTGGCGACGATCGAGTCGAAGATTTCCGATAGCGGCCGCATCACGGGCGCGTTCGGGCAGCAGGAGGCTTCGGACCTGGCGCTGGTGCTACGCGCCGGCTCGTTGCCCGCCGGAATCGTGTATCTCGAAGAGCGGAGCGTCGGCCCGTCGCTCGGGGCGGATTCGATTCAGCAGGGATTGCGCGCGGGGTTGGTGGGCTTGGTGGTGGTGACCCTAGTGATGCTTGTTTATTACCGGAAGGCGGGCGTGAACGCCACCGTGGCCCTGATTCTGAACGCGATCATCCTGATCGGGTGCTTGGCGTACTTCGGCGCGGTGTTGACGCTGCCGGGCATCGCCGGGATCGTGCTGCTGATCGGCATGGCCGTCGATTCGAACGTTTTGATTTTCGAGCGCATCCGCGAGGAACTGGCGTCGGGCAAGCTGCCGGCGGCGGCCGTGGACGCGGGCTTCGGGAAGGCGTGGTGGACGATCGTCGATACGCACGTCACTACCGTGGTTTCCTGCGCGTTCCTCTTTATCTTCGGTACGACGGCGGTAAAGGGATTCGCGGTGACGCTGGTGATCGGACTGCTGGCCAACGTATTCACGGCCGTGTTCGTATCGCGGGCGATTTTCGATTGGGAACTCGGAGGAAAGAAGCAGGTTACCGCGCTTAGCATTTAACGCGGACCGGAACGGGAACCTGGAAGGACGGCATGGTGTCTATAGCCCCAAACGGGCTTGGGCGCGATGACCGACGGAGCGAATGGAGTTATTCAAGAATTCGAATTTCGATTTTCTGGGCAAGAAAACGCCCTTCATCGTCGCGTCGCTGATTTTGACCGCGGTGGGATTGGGCAGCCTGATCGTCAAGGGCGGCCCGGAGTACGGCATCGACTTCAAGGGGGGCGCGATGATGAACGTGCGTTTCTCCGAGAGGCCGCAGATCGACAAGGTACGCGCGGCGGTTTCGGCGCGCATCCCGGGCGAGATCTCCGTGCAGGAAGTGACGTCCGGGGATAACGAAGTGATCATTGGGACGGAGTTGCGGCAAGACAAGGAACTGGAATCGGTGCGGGGCACCCTGGTGGACACGCTCGACAAGACGTTCGGCCAACCGCAGTCGGGCAAACTCGACTTCAACAACGCCTCGCAGGCGGCGCTGGCGGAGCGCATGCGCGGCCCGCTGCAGCGCGCGGGAGTGCCGCTGTCGGAGATTCAGTTGCAGGACTTGTCGAAGGCCATTATGGATTTCCGCAACACGCCGCCTCGTTCGGGGTTGATTCGCAATCACGACGAATTGGCGTCGGTGCCCGGCGTTACCAAGAGCGTCGTCGACGCGCTGAAGCAGGAGACGTATCTGGCGCCGTTCTCGATCCGCAACGTGGAAGTGGTGGGCCCGAAAGTGGGCGGCGAACTGCGGTCGAAGGCGATCCAGGCGACCCTGCTGGCGCTGGCCGGGATGCTGGTGTATATCGGGTTCCGGTTCGAGTTCGTCTACGGCTTCGCGGCGGTGATCGCGGTGTTCCACGATACGGTCATCACGATCGGACTGTTTTCGCTGTTCGACAAGCCGATCGACCTAACGGTGGTGGCGGCGTTGTTGACGCTGGTCGGCTACTCGATGAACGATACGATCGTCGTCTTCGACCGCATTCGCGAGAACCTCCGCTTGACGCGGAAAGACGGTTTCAAAAACATCGTCAACGCCAGTATCAATCAAACGTTGAGCCGGACGATTCTCACCTCGGGGCTGACGTTTTTGACGGCGGTGGCGTTGTGGCTTTTCGGCGGGCCGGTGCTGAACGGTTTCGCGTTCGCGCTCGTGGCGGGGATTTTGGTGGGCACGTATTCTTCGATTTTCATCGCGAGCCCGATTTTGGTATTCTGGCAAAACTTCGCCGAGACTCGGAGGAAAGGCGCGGTGGCGCCGGCCCTTTCCGGGGCTCCAAAGAAGGCGATCAAGTAAGGCGGCGTCCGGGCCGCCCGGGAGTTTGAGGATGAGGAGGCAGAAATGTTTGAACAGTCGCTGATCGACGAAAGAAACAAGACGCAAAAGGCGTCGTCGATTTTCATCTCGTTTCTCGTACAGATGCTGCTGTTGGGCGTGCTGGTGGTGATTCCCCTGATCTACTTCGAGGCGCTCCCGATGGCGACGCTCTCGGCGTCGCTGGTGGCTCCGCCGCCTCCTCCTCCGCCTCCCCCGCCGCCGCAACCCGTGGCGGTGAAGATCGTCAAGGTCGCCCCGCGCCAGTTCGACGCGAATCGTTTGATGGCGCCCAAGGCGATTCCCAAAGAGATCGCGATGATTAAGGAAGACGACCTGCCTCCGGTGGCGTCGTCGGGCGTGACGGGCGGAGTCCCGGGCGGCGTTCCTGGCGGCGTGGGCGGCGGAGTTCTCGGCGGCGTGCTGGGCGGTATTCCCACGGCGGCACCCCCGCCTCCTCCGAAGAAAGAAGATCCGAAGCCGAAGGGTCCGGACCGGATCCGGGTGGGTGGCAACGTCCAGGCGGCGAAACTGGTCCGCCAGCCGAAGCCGGTGTACCCGCCGCTCGCCAAGCAGGCTCGCATTCAGGGCGTCGTGAAGTTCACGGCCGTGATCGGCAAGGACGGCGCGATCCAGAATTTGCAAATGATTTCGGGCCACCCGCTACTGGTTCAGGCGGCCACCGAAGCGGTGAAGCAGTGGGTTTACCAGCCGACTCTGCTCAACGGCGAGGCGGTGGAGGTGGTGACCCAAATCGACGTAAACTTCACTCTCAGTCAGTAACGATCCAGTAGGACGAATCGGTAGCTGTTAGACGGACAACTCAAATCAACTCGTAGGAGAACAACACCATGCTTTTGCTCCATAACCTCGCCTTCCTGCTTCTTCAGGAAGGTGGCATTGGCTTCGACCCGATTTCGATGTGGAACCAGATGGGTTTCCTCGCGAAAGCGGTCGTCGTCATCCTGTTCATCATGTCGGCTTGGTCGATCGGCGTCATGATCGACCGCCTGATGCTGTACTCGGCGGCGAAGTCGCAATCGCGCCTGTTCGCGCCGAAGGTCGCGGGCGCGCTTCGCGAAGGCAAGCTCGACGAGGCCATCAAGATCGCCGACAGCTATAAGAAGAGCCACTTGGCCAAGGTCGTCGTGGCGGGTCTTCAAGAATTCAGCGCCCATCAGAAATCGAACGACATCTCGGGCGAGGAGATCGAGGCGTCGAAGCGCGCGCTCGAACGCGCCGAGGCGATCGTGCAGGCCGAGATGAAGCGCGGCGTTTCGTCGCTCGCCACCATCGGTTCCACCGGCCCCTTCATCGGCTTGTTCGGAACGGTCGTCGGCATCATCAACGCGTTCAAGGGCATTTCGCAAGAAAAGTCCACCGGTTTGGGCGCGGTCGCGGGCGGTATTTCGGAAGCGCTGGTGGCCACGGCCATCGGACTGTTCGTCGCCATCCCGGCCGTTATGATGTACAACTACTTCACCAATAAGATCGAAGCGTTCAACATCGAGATGGGTAACTCCAGCTCGGAGCTGATCGACTACTTCATCAAGCGGTCGCAGAAGGTGAGCAAGTAACGCTAGCCGAATCCACGAGTTGAGCTCGCGGGCGTCCGTCGAAGGCGCTCGCGGGCCGAGAGTCCGATGGAGGCAAAATGAAAAAAGTAAGCGCTCCCCAAGCGGTTAACGATATCAACGTCACGCCCATGGTGGACGTGATGCTCGTGATGCTAATCATTTTCATGGTCATCACGCCGATGTTGTCGAAGGGCGTGACGGTCGAGAAAGTGAAGACGAAGAATCCGGTTGCCATGCAGGACGCCGACAAGGACGACGCCGTGCTGATCTCGATCACGCGCAACGGCGACGTGTTCCTCAAGACCACGAAGACCCCGCCGGACCAGCTTCCGGCGAAGGTGAAGGATATGCTGACCAGCAAGCTGGACAAGACCGTGTTCATCCAGGCCGATTCCCGGGCGCGCTACGAGCGCGTGGTGGACGTGGTGGACAACCTCCGCGCCGCCGGCGTCGATCTCATCGGGTTGATCACGGAGCAGGATCAGAAAGCCAAAGAAACCGCGCTAGGCCAGTAGGCCGGGCGAAGAAGAGACAAGAGGAGAAAACGCTATGGCAATGGCAGCGGGCAATAGGGGCGGCCCCAGCTCGGAAATCAATATGACGCCGTTGATCGACGTGCTGCTGGTGCTGCTGATCATCTTCATGGTCATCACGCCGCTCACGCCGAAGGGTTTGGAAGCGATGGTTCCGCAACCGCCGCCTCCCAATCAACCGCCTCCGCCGCCGGACCAGGACCGCACCGTGGTGATCGTCATCGAAAAGGACAAATCGATGAAACTCAACCAGGAACCGGTTCTCGAAGCGAATCTGGGCGAGCGTCTCTCGGATATCTTTAAGAGCCGGGCGGAACGCGTCGTATTCGTCAAGGGCGACCCCGATCTGGACTTTATGTATATCGCCCGCGCGATCGATATCGCCAAAGGCGCCAACCTCGATAAGATCGGCCTGATGACCAAGGCCGTCGAGGAGGGCCGATGAGTATCCGCAACGCCGCGGCGCTCGCCGCGCTGGCCGTTTTCGCGTTCGCCTCTTCAGGCTGCGCCAAGCTCGGCGCTCGCGACCACCTGAACAAAGGCGTCTCCTCCTTCAAGAGCGCCAAGTACGCCGACGCGGTGGAGCACTTCAAGAAATCGGTCGAACTCGATCCCGAGTTTCCGACCGCGCGTCTTTATCTCGCCACCGCCTACATGAGCCAGTACATTCCCGGCGCGGAATCGCCCGAGAACAAGGAAATGGCTCAACGGGCGAACGAAGAGTTCCAGAAGGTCCTCGATAAGGACCCGGCGAACAAGCTGGCGATCGAGTCCATGGCGTCGCTGCGCTACAGCCAGGCGCAGGGTTTGCCGAATCTCGACGACAAGCTCGCCAAGCTGACCGAGGCTCGCGAATGGTACCAGAAGCTGGTGGATGTCGACGTCAACAACAAAGCCGGCTGGTATTCTCTGGCGGTGATTACTTGGTTGAAGTGGTATCCCGAGTACAAGCAGGCGCGCGACAAGATGGGGATGAAGCCGGAAGAACCCGGTCCGCTGAAGGATAAGAAGGTGCGCGAAGAGTTGAAGGCGAAGTGGTCGAACGAGCTTGAGGCGGGCGTCAAGAACCTGGAAAAATCGATCGCCATCGACCCGGAGTACGACGACGCGATGGCCTACATGAACCTGTTCTTCCGGCAGCGCGCCGACTTGGCCGATACGAAAGAGCAGTGCGCGGCCGAGGTAAAGATCGCCGACGATTGGATTCAAAAGGCGCTGAAAGCGAAGCAGATCAAGGCGGAACGTCTCGAAAAGAAGGCCTCGGGCGGTATCGTCCAGGATTCGAAGTAAAGTTCGAGCGTCTTCGGGCGCGGTAAAATACAAGCGGGCGGTCCTCTCGGGGCCGCCCGTTTTCTCTATGTACCCGCTCGCCGCTCCGCCGCCGGAGACCGCGCTGTCCACCGCCGCCGAAACGGCCTACCGGCAGTTGCGAACCCGCGTGGCGCGGCTACGCGGTTCCGACGATCTCGATCTGCTCGATCGCGCTCACGAATTCGCGCGGGAGCGGCACGGCGATCAGCGCCGGAAGCTCGGCGATCTTTACATTACGCACCCCATCGCGGTGGCCGAAATTCTGGTCGACCAGCAGATGGATATGCCTTGTCTCGTGGTCGCCCTACTGCACGACCTGCTGGAGGACACGCCAACCAAGGCCTCGGAACTGCGCGAGCGATTCGGCGACGAGGTGGCGCGCGCCGTCGAGGGCGTCACCAAGATCGGGAAACTGCATTTCTACTCGCGCGAGGACCGGCAGGCGGAGAGCGTCCGCAAGATGCTGCTCGCGATGGTGTCCGACATCCGGGTAGTGATCGTCAAGTTCGCCGACCGCCTGCACAATCTGCGCACGCTCGCCGTGTTCGACGAGGAGAAGCGCAAGCGGATCGCGCAGGAGACGCTCGACGTCTACTGCCCCATCGCGCACCGGTTGGGAATGGGCAAGGTGCGCGCGGAACTCGAGGATCTAGCCTTCATGTACCTGGAGCCGGAGGCGTTCGCCGAGTTGCGCGGCACGATTCACGCGAGCCGGAACGCCAGCGAGGAGTTCCTCGAAGAGATCAAGAAGGCCGTCGAGGACAAGATGCGCGCGCAGCACGTGCCCGGGCGAGTGGAAGCGCGGCTGAAGCGTCCGTACTCGGTCTGGCAGAAGATGAAGCGCCAGAGTATCGGCATTCATCAGGTTTACGATTTGCTGGCGCTGCGGGTCATTACCGATTCGGTTAGGAACTGCTACGCCGCGCTGGGGGTGATCCACGCCGATTGGACGCCGATTCCCGGCCGCATCAAGGACTTCATCGCCATGCCGCGCCCCAACCTCTACCAGAGCCTGCATACGTCGGTGATGGTTCCGGGCGGGCAAATGTTCGAGGTGCAAATCCGTACGGCGGAGATGCACCAGATCGCCGAAGAGGGCATCGCGGCGCACTGGAAGTACAAGTCCGGGCAACCGGGCGGCGCGCCCGACGATCAGCGGATCGCGTGGCTGCGGCAATTGGTGGACTGGCAAAAGGAGATGCGCAACCCGGCGGATTTCTACGCCACGATGAAGATGGACCTGCAGCCCGAAGAGGTCTTCGTCTTCACGCCGCAGGGTCGAGTAGTGATGCTGCCGCGGGAATCGACGCCGGTCGATTTCGCCTACGCTATCCATTCCGACATCGGCAATACGTGTACGGGCGCGCGCGTCAACGGGCGCATCGTGCCGCTGAAGCATCAGTTGCAGAACGGCGAGGTCGTCGAGATTCTGACGCAGCACGGGCACCGGCCTTCGAAGGATTGGCTGGCGTTCGTCAAGACTTCGAAAGCGCGTTCGAAGATCAAGCACTTCATTAGCGAGAGCGAGCGCGCTTCGGCGATTTCGATCGGGGAAAAGTACCTCGAAACGGAGGCGCGGCGCATGGGCGTGGCGCTCTCGCGGGTGGCGCGAAACCGCACCGAAGAGGTGGCTCGCGAGTACGGCCTCGCGAAAATCGAGGATCTGCACGCGCAACTGGGCTACGGGCGATTTTCGCCGCGCGAGGTGCTCCGGAAACTCGCGCCCGATCAGATCGCCGACGAAACGCCGCTGGACAAACCGCCCGTCGAGGGAGGCGCGAAACCCGACGCTCCGGCGCTGATCGTGGACGGTTCGAGCGACATGCTCACGATGCTCGCGCGTTGTTGCAATCCGGTGTGGGGCGAGGCGATCGTCGGCTACGTCACGCGCGGGCGCGGGGTCAGCGTGCATTCGTCCGTCTGCCGCAACGTGCAGAACCTGATGTTCGAGGCGGAGCGCCAGATTCCGGTGCGGTGGGGCCACGCGCCGACGAAACCGTTCCAGGTGAAACTCAACGTGCGCACGGACGACCGCCCGGGTATGCTCGCGCAGTTTACGAATATCCTGGCCCTCGAGAACGTCAACATCCGCTCGCTCGAAGCGCATAGCCAGCATTCGGGCGCGGAGGGTAGCGCGCTGGTCGAAATGTCGGTGGACGTGAAGGACAAGAAACAACTGGACCGTATCGTTCACGCGTTGTCGCGGGTGTCGGGCGTCGGCCAAGTGGCGAGGGTGAGTTAAATGCGAGCGGAAGCGGAACACATCGCGGTTTCGAAGTCGAAGGGCGTCTCGATCGATTGGAAGGACGGCCTCAAGGCCACATACCCGCTGGCCCTTCTACGCGACGAGTGCCCTTGCGCCACCTGCACCGGCGCGCACGGTACGCCGCCCCAGCGGACGGATTACGGCGGCGCGGGCGCCGATCCGTTCCCGATGTTCCGGCCCGCGCTGAAAATTTTGAACGTCGAACCGGTGGGCGGCTACGCCATCCGCATCTATTGGAGCGACGGTCACTCCACCGGAATTTACACCTGGGAGTTTCTGCGCGAGTTGGCGGATAAACTAACGAAAGAGGGAACCAATCCATGAAGACCATCGCCGCCACGCTGTTCGCGGTCGCCGCCACGTTCGCGGCCGATATCACCGGAACCTGGTATTTCGCCGTCGATCTTTCGATCGGCAGCGGATCGCCTACGTTGGTGTTGAAGCAGGAAGGCAACAAGGTGACGGGAACGTATTCCGGCACCATCGGCGAAGCGAAGGTGACGGGCACCGTCGAAGGCGATAAAGTGGAACTCGCCGCCGACGCCGAAGCGGCGGGCGAGAAGGTCAAAATCACGTATTCCGGCGTATTGAAGACGCCCACGACGATGGAAGGCAAGACCACTTACGGCAGCCTCGGTTCGGGCACGTTTACCGCGAAGAAGAAAGAGTGAACAACCGGCTGGTCTCCCTGGACGTCTTCCGCGGGCTCACGGTGGCGTTCATGATCCTAGTGAACAATCCCGGATCGTGGGAATACGTTTATCCGCCGCTGCGTCACGCCGAGTGGCACGGCTGGACCCCTACCGATCTGGTGTTTCCGTTTTTCGTCTGGACCGTGGGTGTCGCCATGACGCTGTCGTTCGCGAAACGCGTCGAAGCCGGCGCGGATCGCGCGGAACTCTTCCGGCACGCCGTGCGACGCGGGGCGCTGATTTTCGCGATCGGCTTCCTGCTTAATTTGGTTCCGAAGTTCGATTTCGAACATGTGCGCGTCATGGGTGTCCTGCAGCGCATCGGGCTCTGTTACATCGCGGCGTCGGCGATCTACCTGTTCCTCGGCGTGCGCGGGCAGGTAGCGGCGGCGGCGCTGTTGCTCGGCGGATACTGGGCCGCGATGACGCTGATCCCGGTGCCGGGTTACGGTCCGGGCGTACTTGAAAAAGAGGGCAATCTCGCGCAGTTCGTCGATTCGAAGATTCTCGCCGGGCACATGTGGGCATCGTCGAAAACTTGGGATCCGGAGGGATTGCTTTCGACGCTTCCGGCGGTTGCCACGTGCCTGCTGGGAGTGCTGGCCGGCCATCTGATTCGCGCGAAACGCATGCGGGACCTGCCGATGCTCGGAGCGGCGCTCGCGATCGGCGGCATGGTGACGGACGGCTGGTTTCCGATCAACAAGGCGCTCTGGACCTCGTCGTTCGTAATGCTGACGGCGGGCCTGGCGTTCATGGCGTTCTGGCTGATCTGGTACGTCGTCGACGTTCGCGGGGTTCGCGCGCCGTTCCGCGTCTTTGAGTGGGTGGGCATGAACGCGCTTGCGATTTACGTCGGCTCGGGAATTCTGGCGAAGACGCTCGCCGCGACCGGCGCGCACGGATGGTTGTGGGAGAACGTGTATCGCCCGCTAGCCTCGCCCGCGAACGCCTCGCTGCTGTTTGCGCTCAGCGAGGTGGCGCTGTTCCTGGCGATGGGCTGGTGGTTGTGGCGGTGGAAGATTTTCGTGCGCTTGTAAGCGCGAGCCACAGCGCGAATCCCGCTAGGGGAAACGCGGCGGCCGCGAGAAACGCCGTCTCGTGCCGCCCGCCGTCGAAGAGCGTTCCGAACCACGGCGAGAGAAGCGCGGTGAGCGCCGAGAACGACCCCGCCCCCAACCCGGCGAGCAGCGACGTTTGCGCGGTCGAAAAAATACGCGTCGCGTAATGCACGCTGGGGATGATGAAGCCGCTGGTGACAAACATCGCGAGAAACAGTTCGGCCATCAGCCAGGGTAGGGAATCGATGCGCGCCGCGCCCGCGAGCGGCAAGCTTAGGACCGTCGAGACCAGCAGCACTCCCGCGATGGAGCGCGCCGCCAAACGGTCGCACACCCAGCCCCAGAAGAAGTAACCGCACTCCCAGCCGAGAGGCGGAATCCAGAGCAGCGCGCCGATTTCGGCTTGCGACAGTCCGAACCGAAACTTCAAGTACAGCGAAGCGAAATAGAGTACGAAGCCCAGCGGAACCGCGCCCATGGCATACGACGCGAGAAACGCCCATAAGCGGCGGTCGCGATAGTGGACCGCGGAGCGCGATTCGACAGGCGGCGCGGCTTGCCGAATGTCGGCGCGGCGGCTGAGCGCCCACCAACCCACGAGCCACGCGAGACCGATCGCGCCGGTGGCGAGAAAAGCCCCGCGCCAACCGACCGCGGCGGCGACGGGCGTCATCAGAATCGGCGTGACGATCGCCCCGAACGAACCGCCGCTGTAGGACAGGGCGACACCGCGCCCTCGCGCTTCGGGCGGTAGCGTCTGCACGACCGTGCGCAGCGCCCCCGGGAAAGTCGCGCCTTCGCCGAAGCCGAGCGCGAATCGCAGAAAGGCGAAGCTCGCGAAACCGGTGGCCCAAGCGTGCGCGGCGGAGGCGGCGCTCCAAAGCCCGACCGCGAGCGTCATGCCCCGACGCAATCCCAGGCGGTCGATCGCCCAACCCCAAAGCGGATTGCCCGCCATGTAGGCGAACGAGAACGCCGAGACGATGAAGCCGTACTGTCGCGCGGTGAGGCCCGTCTCGCCTTGGATGGTGGGGATGAGCAGCGCTAGCGTATTGCGATCGATGTAGCTGATGGTCGAGACCAGCATCATCGTTACGGCCGGTAGCCAACGGTGCAAGAAGCCAGTCTAACCGTTCGTCCGCCGATTCCGCCGGTTCGTCGGAAAAACCGCCACCGAGCGTAAGTTCGCGCCGATACTCGACTCATGAAGATCCAAAACGTTTGTCTAGTCTTCGCGGCGGTTGCGGCGTTTTTCTGGGGAGCCTCTTCGAGCGCACAAGAGCGCTACGATCTGAAAGTCCGCAACGACTTCTTCGCCGGTCTGATGGGCGACGCGGCGGCGCTGGAGCGCGGGATGAAGGCCACGGAAGAGACGCTAGCCGCGAATCCGAAGCATGCCGAGGCGCTGGTGTGGCACGGCGGCGGTCTATATTACATGGCCGGTCAGGCGTTCATGAAGGGCGACGCGAAGAGGGGAATGGAGTTGGCGCAGAAAGGCGTGGAAGAGATGGACCGCGCGGTCGAACTCGCGCCCGACAGCGTCGCCGTGCGAGTGCCGCGCGGCTCTACGCTGCTCACCGCGACCCGCTATCAGCAAGGTCCGCACGTGCAACCGCTGCTCGAACGCGCGGCGAGCGATTTCGCGCACACCTACAAGCTGCAAGAGAACTACCTCGACAAGCTGGGCGAGCATCCGAAGGGCGAGTTGCTGTTCGCGCTCGCCGACGCCAACGCGCGCATGGGCGACAAGGGCAAGGCCCGCGGATTCTACGAACGCGCGTCGAAGGAATTGCCGGGCACGCCGTACGCGAAGTACGCCGCCGAGTGGCTCGAAACCGGCAAGCTCGAAGCGCGCAAAGCGGGCTGCCTGGGCTGTCATAGTGGCAAGTAGATGAAGTTGCTTCGGATCGTTCTCGTCAACACGGGGATCGCGGCGGTTCCGTCCGTCGCCTACCTTTGGCTAGCGGGAAATCCGCGATGGGACATGGCGTGGGAGCTGTTCGCCTACAGCGTCGTCTACTCGAACGTCATTGGGGGCTTGGCCACTTGGATTTACCCGTGGCTCGCCCCGAAGATGTGGCGCGTCGAGAATCCCGTGGGCCGGTGGAGCTTGGTGATCCTGTCTCTGGCCGCGCTCGCTTCGTTGGGCAGCGTCATTGCCACTGGCATTCTTTGGGCGACGGGCGTGATCGAGACGCGTTACCTCGAAATGGCGTTCGTGCGCGGCTGGAAGATGAGCATGATCCTCAGCCAGTCGTTCGGTTTGGGCTCGTTCGTGTTCCACTTGATCCGCGACCGGCTGGAGGCGGCGACGCTCGCGCTCCGCACGCGGGAGCTCGAGAAAGAGCGCGCGGAAAAGCTGGCGAGCGAGGCGCGGTTGCAGTCGCTCGAATCGCGCATCCACCCGCACTTTCTGTTTAACGCGCTGAACTCCGTCGCCGCTTTGATTCGCGAAGACCCCGAGCGCGCCGAGAAACAAATCGAGCGCATCTCGCGGTTTCTGCGGTTCGCCATCGACCGCGGGGGGCGCGGATTGGTGACCGTCGAGGAGGAGATGCGGACCGCCGCCGATTACCTCGAGATCGAGCGCACCCGCTTCGGCGACCGGTTGCGCTACGCGATCGAAGTGGCGCCGGAGGCCGCCGCGTTCGACGTGCCGCCGATGTCCGTGCAGACGTTGGTCGAGAACAGCGTCAAGTACGCCGTCTCGCCCCGGCGGCAAGGCGGGGAAGTACGCGTCTCGGCTCGCGCGAACGGGGACCGATTGCGAATCGAGGTGTCGGACGACGGCCCCGGTTTCGCGCCCGACGCCCGGCCGGCGGGCCACGGGCTCGACCTGGTGGAAAACCGGCTCGCCGCGCAGTTCGGCACGAACGCCTCCGTCTCGTATCGCAACGGCGACGGCATGACCGTCGCTCTCGATTTGCCATGCGCGCGTTCCTGATCGACGACGAGCCCCTCGCGTTGCGTCGGCTGGAGCGTATGCTGCGCGAAACGGGGCGCGTCGAGATCGTGGGGACGAGTTCGGACCCCGAGGCGGCTATCGAAACTTTGCGGCGCGCTTCGGTGGACGTGCTGTTTCTCGATATAGAGATGCCCGGGCTGACCGGGTTCGAACTGCTGTCGAAGCTCGGCGCGCAACCGTTCGTCGTGTTCACCACGGCGTACAACCAATACGCGCTGAAGGCGTTCGAGGTGAACTCGATCGACTATCTCTTGAAGCCCGTCGAGGCGGAACAATTGAACCGCGCGCTCGGAAAGCTTGAATCGCGCGTAGGCACGCCCGCGCCCGATCTTTCCGATGTCCTGAGACGCGTGCTCGAAGACCGCCGTCCGGATTTCCCCGAACGGATAGCGTCTAAAATCGGCGATCGCGTCGAGTTGATCGAGCTATCGCGCGTCACGCATTTCTACGCGGAAGACAAGCTGACGTACGCCGCGACGGAGGCGAAGACTTACATGCTCGATTCGACGATCGCCGGACTCGAAGCGAAACTCGATCCGCGGACGTTCGCGCGCATCCACCGCTCGACCATCGTCAATCTGCGAATGGTGCACGAACTGCACGGTTACTTCGCGGGGAAAATGCTGGTGCGGTTGAAGGACGCCAAGAAGACGGAATTGACCGTCGCGCGCGAACGGGTCAATTCGCTGAAAGAGAAACTAGGTCTGTAGACATCCGCTTGAGTTGTCCGCAGGCGGCGTAGATGTCGCGACCCCGCGGCTTGCGAACAAAGCACATCATCGACCGGCGCAGGATCGCTTGAAAGCTTTCGACACGCTCGGGCGAAGGCGTGGCGAAGGGAATCCCGGGTCCGGGATTCAGCGCGATCAGGTTCACCTTCGCGTTCAGGTTGGCGAGCAGCTTCGTGACGCGCCGTGCGTCGGCGTCGGAGTCGTTAACACCCGCCAGCAGCACGTACTCGAACATCAGCTTCTCGGCGCCGCGCAGCGGAAACCGGCGGCAGGCGTCGATCAGGTCGGCCAAATGCCACTTGCGCGTAATCGGCATCAGTTCTCGCCGCTGCTCCTCGTTCGAGGCGTTCAGCGAGATTGCGAGGCGAGGGCGAATCGGCGCGGCGGCAAGTTCGTCGATTTTCGGGATGATGCCGGACGTCGAGACGGTAATGCGGCGCTCCGTCATCCCGATGCCTTTTTGATCCACCAGAAGCCGAGTGGCCTTTAGGACATTCGGCAAATTCAACAACGGTTCGCCCATGCCCATCATGACGACGTTGAGCCGCCGATCGCGAGGGTCGAGCTTGTGCCGCGCGGCGACATGCAGCACTTGGCCGACGATCTCGCCCGCCGTCAGATTGCGTTCCAGCCCCATCAGCGCCGTGAGGCAGAATTTGCAATCGACGGGACAGCCCACTTGCGACGAAATGCAAATCGTGTCGCGGTCGCCCTCGGGCATGAACACGGTCTCGACATCGCGACCGTCGGCGAGGCGCAGCAGGTACCGAACGGTGCCGTCGGTCGATTCGAAGCGCTTCGATTCGGCGGGCATGCCGATGTCGAGCGACTCGCGAAGTTCCTTCGGCAGCGCGGTGATGGTATCCGCGTCCACGACGTGTCGGCGGTACACGGCGTCGTAGATTTGCCCCGCGCGGAACTTCGGCACGCCGAGCGACTCCGCCATTTCGGCGGCGTCGAGGCCGATCAGTGGCAGCCGAGACATGTAAACTTCCGGCCGTGGCAAACGGCGCATTCCGTCTTGCTTAGTCCGATCTTCGCCAGTCCCGCCGTGTGCTTATCGAGAAAGTCGCGGGTGTGCGACACGGGTTTCAACTCCGCCGCCGGTTGCGTGTGGCAGAAGCCGCAGGAGAACGGCGGATCGACCTTCGTGTGGCACACCAAGCAATCGCCCATCTTCGACAACCCGGTTCGCGCGACGCCCGAGACCACTCCGCTATGACACGCTTGGCACTGACCGCCCGGAACCGTTCCGTCGGGGTGCAGATGCGTCGCTTTCTCGCGCGCCAATCGCAAAATCGGGCCGAGATCTCCGAGCTTCGCGTGAATCGAATGCGAAAAGCGGAGCTTCTTCGATTCTTCGGCCCGCGAGCCGAAGGCGACGAGTCCGAGTAGCGCTAGCCCTTGTAGTACACGCGCCAAATCTTCTTCCCGCCGTCGTCCGACACCAGCAAGCTACCGTCCGCCATTTGGTGGACCGCCACCGGGCGTCCCCACACCTGCTGTTTATCCGGCGAGAGCATGAAGCCGCCGAGGAACTCGCGCTGCGGTCCGGCGATTTTGCCGTTCTTCATGGGCACGAACGCCACCGAATAGCCGACCCGCTGCGCGCGATTCCAGGAACCGTGCAGCGCCAGGAAAGCGCCTTCGCGATACTCGGCGGGGAAACTCTTGCCCGTATAGAAAGCCCAATCGATCACGGCGACATGCGCGCCGAGAATGTGATCGGGAGTGATCGTGTTCTTGACCAGTTCGGGCTGCTCGCCCTTGCGGCGCGGATCTTCGTTCGGACCGACGTAGGCGAACGGCCAGCCGTAAAAGCCGCCTTTCTTGATGCTGGTGAAATAATCGGGCACCAAGTCGTCGCCCAAACCGTCGCGCTCTTGAATCGTGGCCCAGAGCTGCCCGGTGGCCGGGTGAAAGTGAATCGAGGTGGGGTTGCGAGTGCCCGTCGCGTGAATCTCGACACCCGACCCGTCCGGGTTCATCGAGAGAATCGCCGCGCGCTCTTTAGGCTCGCCCGCGTCGACGTTCGAGCGCGAGCCGATGCCCAGATACAGCTTTTCGCCTTTCGGATCGAAGGCGATTGTGCGCGTCCAGTGACCCTGGTCGAAATCCTTCATCGAATAGATTTCCGTACCCGCGCCCGCCGTCATCGCTTTCGCGTCGTAGGGATAGCGCTTTAGCGACGTGGTCTCGGCGACGTACAGCATACCCTTGTGCATCGCCATGCCGAACGGACGATTGAGCCCGGTCAGAATCTTTTTCTTCGACTTGTCTTTGCCGACGACGTACACCGATCCGCCGCGCGCGGAATCCGTCAGCAGCAGTTCGCCGGAAGGTCCCGTCGTCATGTACCGAGGGACGTCGAAACCCGTCGCGTACTCCTCGATCTCGAAGCCCTTCGGCAGCGTAATGCGCGCGCCGTCGGGACGCTCGATCACTTGCGGCCGGTTGTTGGCCGAGGGCGTGTGGAAGGGCGGCGGCAGCTTGACGTTGTTCGACGCCATTTGCCAAGCGAAAAGTCCGCTCGCCAAAGCCAGCGAGCCGAGTGCGGTCACGATCTGGGTGCGCATAGTTCTCCTTAATTATGACTGGTGGCGGGTTCGAACGTAGACTGCCGCCCTTCGCCTCGGTACGCCCACTTTAAAAGCGGCGGCGCGACGATGGTTGTCATGACGGACATAAAGACCGTCGCCGCGTAAATGTTCTGTGGGACGACGCCGAACGACAGTCCGATTTGCGCCACCACCATTCCCACCTCGCCCCGCGGCACCATCCCGACGCCTACGCGGAAAGCGTCGCGTCGGCCCAATGGAAGAGATCCCAAACCGCAGCCGATCAGCTTCGACGCCACCGCCGCGAGAAACACGGCGAGCGAAATCCAGAGTGTCGCCGGATCGGCGAACGTCCGCGGATCGAGTTGCAAACCGATATTGACCAGGAAGAAGGGCACCAGCAGTTCCGCCGCGCCGCTGGTCAGTTCGTGGACCCGATGGCTGGCGCTTTCCCCGAGCATCATGCCCGCCAGAAACGCTCCGACGATGGCCGCGACGCCCGCGTACACCGATACGACGGCGAGCCCGAAAAGAATGACGATGGCGAGCACGAAGTCCGCCTCCGCGATCCGCAGGCGTTGCTTTACCCAAGGAAGAAAACGGGTCGCCGTATCGACGCCCCAAAACACGACGATCGCCACGAAGCCGATCGCCAGTGCGGCGGTCAGTCCCAATTGCACGAAGTTCACGCTGCCCTTCGCCATGCTCGACACGACCGCCAGAACCAGCAGACCCAAAACGTCGTCGATCACCGCCGCGACGAGAATGATGCGGCTGGCCCGGTGATTGAGCAGTCCGCGCTCGGCCAGCACTTTCGCGGTAATGCCGACGCTGGTGGCCACCATCGCCGCGCCGACGAAGGTCGCCTCGATCGTGGGCGCGCCGAACTGTGTCAGCAACGCGTAGCCCGCGACGAACGGAACCACCACGCCCGCTACCGCCGCCAGCGTCGCCACGCCGCCGACGCGCACCAGTTCCGACGCTCGTACTTCCAGGCCAACGCGGAACAGCAGAAACATCACTCCCAGATCGGCCAGCGAGTGAATAAACTCGTCGGGCCGAACCCAGTTCAAGATGCCGGGGCCGATGACGAGTCCCGCGACGATCTCGCCCGCGATTGACGGCAGATGCGCGCGCTCGGCCAATTCCCCGAACAACTTCGCCATGCCGAACACGATGAGCATGGCCAACGGCAGCTTGAGCGCTTCTTCGCCGCCCACGAAAAAGGCTAAGCCGGAGAAAGGGAACATTAGCGAAACTTCAGGTTACACCTCGCGGTACAATCGAGCTTCGCTCGCCACGCCGCGACGCTCTACATTGAGGTATCCGGCATGACTCTCGCGGAAATTCCCGTTCGCGATTCGGCTTTGGAGGCTCGGTCCACCCAGGTGGAAGAAGCCGTACTTCTGGCGGCGCGCGCGCATCTGACGCCGGTGTTCGGCGACCGTCTGGCGGTCCTCGCGGTCGGCGGTTTCGGACGCCGCGAACTGTTTCCCCATTCCGATATCGATCTGCTTTTGTTGACCTCGGTGGCCGAACCCGGGGCCGTGGAAGGTGACGCGGTGGCGCACTTTCTGCGCGAGCTTTACGATCGCGGACTGGCGCCCAGCCATTCCGTACGCTCGATCGCCGACTGCGTGACGCTCGACGGATCGAACGTCGAGTTGTCGGTGAGCCTGCTGTCGCAGCGCTTTCTCGCCGGTTCGGCCGCGCTGCACGCGCAACTCGCCGCCACGCTGCCCGCGTACTTCCGCTCGCAGCGCCGGGCGATCACGGCGCGGTTGCTGAAGCTCACGACGGAACGTCACGCCCGCTTCCAGGACACGATCTATCACCTCGAACCGGACATCAAGGAATCGCCGGGCGGCCTGCGCGATCTGCATTTAATCGAATGGCTGGGCGCGCTACGGGGCGCGCCGTTCCAAGAGCAACTCGATCAACTGAAAGCCGCACGCCGGTTTTTATACGACCTTCGCTCGCGACTGCACTTGCGCGCCCGCCGCGACGACAACAAGCTCACCTTCGACGCGCAGGACGATTTGTTCGAGCGGCCCGCCGAGGAGATGCGCGAGTACTTCCGCCACGCCCGCGCGATCGACCGCGAATCGCGCCAGACCGTGGCGTTATGCGACGAGCCCGGCGGCATGCTGCAGTCGTTTCTCGATTGGCGCAGCCGGTTGTCGAACGCGGAATTTACCGTTTCTCGCGAGCGGGTATTGCTGCGCTCGCCTCAAACGTTGACCGCCGATCCCAAACTCGCCATGCGCTTGATGCAGTTCGTCGCGCGGCACGGCTTTCGCCTCGCGCGCGATACGGAGCGGCGCGTCGCCGACTTAGCGCGAGAGCGGTTCGAGTTTCCGCCCTTGGGCTTGTGGCGCGATCTGCGGGATCTGCTTTCGCTGCCGCACGCCGCCCGAGCCTTGCGCGCGATGCACGAAACGGGGCTCTTGAAAGCCGCGCTGCCCGAATGGTCCCGCATCGAGTGCCTGGTGACGCGCGATTTTTACCACCGCTACACCGTAGACGAGCACACGCTGGTGACGCTCGAGAATCTGGAGGCGCTGGCGCAATCCTCCGACGACGACCGTAAGCCGTTTCGGGAACTGCTCGGCGAGACGCCGGAAATTTATCTGCTGCGGTTGGCGCTACTGCTGCACGACATCGGCAAGGGCGGCGGTACGGGCCATCACGAAACCGAGTCGGAGCGTATCTCGCGCGTCGTTCTCGACCGGCTGGGTCTCGAGCCGCAAGAGCGCGACACCGTCCTTTACCTGGTGGCGCGTCATCTCGATCTTTCGACCATGATGCGCACGCGCGATCTCCACGATCTCGAAGTGGTGCGTGAGGCGGCGCAAGCCATCGGCGCGGTCGAACGTCTGCAATTGCTGACCCTGATGACGTTCGCCGACATCTCGGCCGTCAATCCCACCGCGCTTACGCCTTGGCGCATGACCCAATTGTGGAGCGCCTATCGCAGCCTGCACCACGAATTGACCCGCGAACTCGATACGGACCGCATCACTCCCGAGCCCGATTCGAATCCCGAAGAGGCGGAGTTTCTCGACGGGTTTCCGGCGCGCTACCGGCGCTTGCATACGCCCGCCGAACTCGACGCGCACCGTTTGCTGGCGCGGCAGGCGGCGGAAACGGGCATGGCGCTCGCGCTCGAACACCCGCCGGGAGCGTGGCAGGTCACGGTGGTCACCAAGGACCGCCGCGGCCTTTTCGCCGACCTCGCCGGGGCGATTTCGAGTTTCGGCATGAACATCGTGAAGGCGGAGGCGTTCGGCAATCGGCACGGCGTCGTGCTCGACATTCTGCGCTTTACCGATCCGATGCGGCGGCTGGAACTGGTACCCGAGGACGCCGACGATTTGCGGAACGTCCTGGAGCGGGTGGTGCTCGGAAAGGAAAGCGTGGAGCGCCGGTTGCGCGCGCGCCCCATCCCACGCCCTCCCAGCCGCAAGGACCGGCTCGCGCCCGTCGTCGGTTTCGATAACGACGCCTCCACGCGCGCCACGCTTCTCGAAGTGGTCGCCGAAGACCGCCCGGGCTTGCTCTACGACCTGGCGCGGTCGATCTACGAATCGGGCTGCAACATCGAGATCGTACTGGTCAACACCGAGGCGCACAAGGCGCTCGACGTGTTCTACGTGACTGTGTCCGGGGGCCGCCTAAGCGCCGCCCTGCAGGATTCGCTGCGGGTCCGCCTGCTCGGCGTTCTTGGTGTATAGAATGGGGGCACTATGGAGCAGCAGGGGCGACGCAATTTCCTTGTCTACGCGACCCAAGGTCTGGGCGCGATCATCGCCGGGGCGCTGGGTATACCCGCCATCGCTTATTTGTTCGCCAAACCGCGCGCGCAAAACGCCGCTTGGATCGACGTCGCCGAGATCGCGAAATTACCGGTCGGCGAACCGGCGGAAGTGATTTTCACCCGTCGCCGCGTGGACGGCTGGAAAGTAATCAACGAAACCGCGTTGGCGTGGGTGGTGAAAGAGGACGACTCGAAAGCGTTCGCCCTCGCGCCGGCTTGCACGCATCTGGGCTGCGCGTATCACTGGGAACGGGAACGCAAGGAGTTCATCTGTCCCTGCCACACCTCGTCGTTTTCGATCGACGGAGCCGTGCAGTCCGGACCCGCGCCGCGAGCCCTCGACCGGTATGAGTCGCGCATCGTCGACGGTAAGTTGCAAGTGGGGCGCGTCATGCAAAGCGGAGAAGGCGCGTAATGAAACCGGTGGTCGATTGGATCGAGAACCGCACGGGACTCGTCTCGGCCGTCGGTGGATTCTTTACCGAGGAGATTCCGGCGTCGAGCGGCTGGCACCAAGTGCTCGGTTCGGTGGCCGTATTCGCGTTTCTCGTGCAAGTCGTCACCGGCATCCTACTCGCGTTTAACTACGCGCCCACGGCCGGCGAAGCCTACGATTCGCTCAAGTACATCGTTGTCGAGCTAACCGGCGGACGGCTGATCCGGCAACTGCACCATTGGGGCGCGAGCCTCATGATCGTCGTCGTCGTGCTGCACATGGTGCAGGTATTTCTGTGGGGAGCGTACAAAAAACCGCGCGAGGCCACCTGGATCGTCGGCGTGGTTTTGCTGTTACTGACCCTCGCTTACGGGATTACCGGGTACTTGTTGCCGTGGGACAACCGGGCCTACTGGGGCACGGTGGTGACGACGCAAATCGCCGCGTCGGCGCCGTTCGCCGGCAAGTACATCGCGCAGTTGATGGGCGTCCAGGACGGGCAAGTAGGCGCGGTGACGTTCGCGCGGTTCTACGCCATTCACGTGCTGCTGTTGCCGCCCGCCACCATGGCGCTGATCCTGTTGCATGTGGCGCTGGTGCGCCGTCACGGCGTGGCGCCCGCGCCCGAGGACGACCAACGGCCGAAGAAAAGTTTCTATCCGGGGCAAGTCTTTAAGGACACGCTCGCCGTCTTCGCATATTTCATGGTGCTTTACCTGATGGCCGTCGCGGTGCGCGTCCCGTTGGAGCGCCAAGCCGACCCCACCGACCTTACCTACATCCCCCGTCCCGACTGGTATTTTCTGTTTCTCTTCCAGTTACTCAAGCTGTTTCCCGGACCTCTCGAAATCGTCGGTTCGGTGGTGCTGCCCACGTTCGCGATTCTCGCTCTGCTCGCCGCGCCGTTTATCGACCGCACGGGTCTGGTAGCCGTCCGGCGCAGGATCGGAGCGGCGACGCTGGTGGTGTTGGCCGCCGTTGGGTGGGGTTCGTTAACGTATGCGGCGATCGCGACCACGCCGAAAAACGCGCAGTCTTCGTTCGATGCCACTTTGGTCGAACCCTGGCAGTATCTGGCTCCCCGCGAATTGGCGAAGCCGGACGCCGAGGCGCCGGAGCAAATCAAGCTGGCGGTGCGCGTGTATATCCGGAACGGTTGCGGCGCTTGTCACAACGTCAATGGCGAGGGCGGAAAGATTGGACCGCCGCTCAACGGCGTCATGTTCAAGCGCGACGCGGCTTGGCTCGAAGGGCACTTCCGGGAACCGCGGAAGTTCGTGCCGAACTCCACGATGCCCGCCTACAATTTCGCCCCGCCCGAAATGCGAGCGATGGTCGCCTACATGTTGTCGCTGCCGCCGATTTAGTTCGCCGGGCGGACGTCGCCGCGAAATAGCCAGCGCGCCGCGAAATCGCGCGTCAGCGGAACTTCCGGTTTGAGACTGGCGCGCACCATCTCGATGGGAATCGAGTTGCCGCGAAGAATCGCGTCGTGAAAATCGACGTTCGACATCTTGCCGGATTTCACCAAGTCCTCGTGCAGCGCCTTGATTTGCAGGGCCCCCAGCATGTAGGCCGCTTGATACAGCGGGCCGTAGGTGCTCTCGAAACTCCGGCGCACCTCGCCCGCCGCGTTGTCGCGCTCGTGCCCGACTTTGTCCACCAGAAAATCGACGCACTCCTGCGCGGTCATCTTGCCTAAATGAAAGTTCAGCGAAAAGATAATCCGCGCGCAGCGGTGCATGCGCCAAAACAGCATTCCCACGCGATCTTCGGCGGTTTTGGGAAAGCCGAGGTCGTAAAGCAGAAACTCGAAGTGCAGCGCCCAGCCCTCGCCCCAGAAGGGCGTGCGGAACGGACGGCGATAGACGCGATGCCGCGCGTTCATGAACGCTTGCAAGTTGTGCCCGGGAATCAGTTCGTGATGCACCACGGCGCGCGAGAAATGAATGTTGTTCCCGCGCATCGCCATCATCTTCGTTTCGTGCGGCATGCTCGCCGTCGGGTAGGACACGATCACCGATTCGCCGCCTAGAAAGAACGGCGCGAGGCGCTGGCGTTCCGGCGACATCATCGTCATGCGCCACGTGTCGCGCGCCAGCGCGGGTACTGTCACCAAGCGGTGTTTCTCGACGAACGCGATCGCCTCGTTCGCCAGTTCGAGCGTCAGCGACGTCTGCTTGCCGGGCGCGACGTAGAGCGATTTCACGTGTTCGAGCGCGCGCTTCCAGTCGTCGCCGAATCCCAACTCGCGGGACGCCTTCCGCATTTCCGTTTCGCACCAGGCGAACTCTTCGTTCGCGATCGCGACGAGTTGCTCCGGGGAATACGGGATCATCTCGAAACGCAGTTCTTTCAGCAGGGCCTCTCGCCCGATCGGGTCGCCGAGGATCGTGTCGCGGTCGTCTTTTTTCAAGCCCGTCAGCCGGTCGCGAATCGCCGCCGCGTACCGATCGAGATCGCCGTCGAGCTTCTTATGGGGCTCCGTCACCCACCAGGTAAAGAGCGGGTCGTAGTCCGAGTAGAAACCGAACCACTCCTTCATCGTCGAGCGCAAATCGCCGATGGTCTGGATCGTGCGCCGCGCGACGGTCGGCGGCGGAGTGGTGCCTTTCGCTCCGCCGTTCACCCAACGCATCAGTTCGTCGAGTTGCTTATCCACTTGCGCGAGTTGTGCGGCGGCGGCTTGCGGGTCGAGCGGATCCTGCCGCTGTCGTCGGTCCTTCAAATCGAGTAGGGTCGGCGCGAACGGCAGCAGCGCCGACATCTCGGCGAAGCGCGCCTTCGTCTCGTCGAGTTGGTGCAGTTCGTAGCCGATGCGGTTCTTGAGTAGCAGCCAATCGATGCGGGACTCGCGGTCGAGCCGGTCGAAATCCAGGCGGTCGAGCGCCGCGTTCCAGGCTTGGTAAAACTGTCGCAGGCGCGCGTCGGTAATCGGCGAGAGCGGCGAATCGTGAAAGCGCGCGAGGATGCCCCGGTCGGCTTGATACAGATCGATCGCCGCCGGCATACCTTGATCCAGCGCAGGCACGGCGTAAGGCGCGGCGGGCGGGCGTATGGATTGCGCCAATAAAGAAATCAAGCTTAGGGATAGCGAAATCATGAGATCTCCTTCGGCTTCCACCGGTCCCGGTCGAACTCCGCGCGTTCCTCGTTCCACACCGAGTACTTCGACGCGAGTTGCCCGCCGTCGACGACCAACGTGGTTCCCGTAATGTAGCTCGCCAGATCGCTCGCCAGGAAGGCGATCGCTTGCGCCACCTCGCGCGGCTCGCCGCCGCGGCCCAGCGCGATGTGCTCGAAGTACGGCTTCAGCAATTCGGGATGGTCGAAGTACCAATCGGTCAGCGGCGTGCGGATCAGCCCGGGGCACACGGCGTTCACGCGGATCCCGTAGCGGCCCAGCTCGTTCGCCGCCGTCCGGACGATGCCCAACACTCCCGCCTTCGACGCGTTGTAGGCCGTAAGCGTCGCTTCGCCGTCCCAGGAATTGGTCGACGCCGTAACGACGATCGAGCCCCCGCGCGGCTTCATCGCGCGTGCCGCGAGTTGCACGGTATGGAAGACCCCGGTGAGATTTACGGCGATCGTGCGATGCCAGTTGTCGAGCGAAGCTCCGGTAACATCCGGCGGTTCGGGAACTCCGATGCCCGCGTTGGCGACCACGATATCGGGAGTCGGCACGCGCGCGAACGCCGCCTCGATCGAATCCCGATCGCTCACATCCACCTCGGGCAGGTCGAACGAATGGACGGTGGCGCCCCCTTCTTCGAGAGCGGTCGCCGTCGCGCCGCCGATACCGCCGCGCCCGCCCGTCACGATGGCCACGCGGCCGGAAAAGTCGATCTGCATCGCTATACTGATACCGCATGCCGAGCCGAAGGACACTGCTCGCCACGCTCGCCGCCCCGCTGTTTGGCCAAGGCGTCGCCACGCGCAACGTCAAGCCCCAACCGCGCGGCAAGCCTTCCAGTAAGCCCTTCTCCGCCAAGTTCACCGACATCGCCGCCCAAGCCGGATTGCGCGAGCCCACCGTATACGGCGAAGCGCATCGCAAGGACAACATCGTCGAGGCCACCGGCTGCGGCTGCGCGTTTCTCGATTACGACCGCGACGGCTGGATGGACATTCTGCTGCTCGGCGGGTCGAAGATGTCCGGACCCGCGCCCGAGTCGAGTTTGCGCCTCTACCGCAACCGGCGCGACGGCACGTTCGAGGACGTTACGCGCGCGGCGGGCTTGATCCGCCCCGGATGGGCTTCGGCGGTTACCGTAACGGACGATCTGGTCTTCGTGACGTATTGGGGCCGAAACGTTTTATACAAAATTCGCGACGGACGCTTTATCGACGTCACGCGAGAGTCCGGCCTCGGCGCGACCGACGCCTGGCACTCGGGCTGCGCCTGGATCGATTACGACCGCGACGGCCATCCCGACCTCTTCGTCGCGAGCTACGTCGATTACGACCCTAAGACCACGCCCAAACCCGGCGAGAATCCCAACTGCAACTGGAAAGGCGTCCCGGTCAACTGCGGCCCGCGCGGCCTGAAAACCGGGCGCTGCTGGCTGTATCGCAACAACGGCGACGGCACCTTCGCCGACGTGAGCGAAAAGTCCGGCGTCGCCCAAGCGCGCGGATCGTACTGCATGACCGCCGTGGCCGCCGACTTCGACGACGACGGGTGGCCCGATCTCTACGTCGCCTGCGATTCCACCCCGAGCTTCCTGTTCCGCAACAACCGCGACGGCACGTTTCGCGAAGAGGGCATCGAGCGTGGCGTCGCCCTCAACGAAGACGGTATGGAGCAGGCCGGAATGGGCCTGGGGATCGGCGACGTGAATCTCGACGGCCGCCTCGATATCTTTAAGACGCACTTTTCCGACGACACCAACGTGCTGTACCTCAACAACGCGAAGGGCGAGTTTTCCGACGTTACCGGCACGAGCGGCCTCGCCGTCGAGACGCGGTTCACCGGATGGGGCGCGGGCGTGGCCGATCTCGATAACGACGGCTGGCCCGACCTCTTCCTCGCCACCGGCAACGTCTACCCCGAAGTGGAGCGCGTACTGCCCGCGTATCCGTACCGGACGCCGCGCCAGATTTTCCGGAACCTCGGCAACGCGCGCTTCGAGCAATTCATCGCGGCCGCCGGGCCGGGAATCGAGGCCGCGCACTCCAGCCGCGGCGCGGCGTTCGGCGATTTCGACAACGACGGCGACGTCGACATCCTCGTAGTGAACCTCGGCGAACCGCCGTCGCTGTTGCGTAACGATACGCTCGCGCCCGCGAAAGGCGGCGGGCATTGGATCAAGATCGAGCCAGTTGGGCCGAAGTCGCTCGGCGCTCGAGTGACGGTGCGCTTCGCGGGCCGCGTCCACGCGCAGGAAGCGATGGCGTCGTCGAGCTACTATTCGGCGAACGATCCCCGCCTGCACTTCGGCCTCGGCGCGGCGGAGAAAGCCGATATCGAAATCCGATGGCTCGGCGGACCCGTAGAGCGCCACGCGGGCGTCGCGGCGGATCGCATTTATCGCGCGCGGATGGGTGCTAAACTCGAAATTTCGGGCCCTTAGCTCAGTTGGTTAGAGCGCTTCCTTGACACGGAAGAGGTCAGAGATTCGAGTTCTCTAGGGCCCACCATCCCCCGTCGGTTCCACCAGCCCCATATACTCGAAAACGATGGATATTTACGCCGAAGTCGCGCGTCTTGGACGGCTCGGACAGAAGTGCGCCGTGGCGACGATCGTTTCGGTCAACGGTTCGATCCCTAGCTACCCGAGCGCCAAGATTCTTGTCCGCGAGGACGGTTCGATGGCCGGTACCATCGGCGGCGGGTGCGTCGAGGCCGAAGTTTGGAACGCCGCGCGCGAGGTGATGGATTCCGAAAAGCCGCGCAGCCTGAACTTCAATTTGGGCAACGACGCCGCCTACGACAACGGACTGATCTGCGGAGGACAATTGACCGTCTTCGTCGAACCGGTACTGCCGCAGCCGCGCGCGCTGATCTTCGGCGCGGGGCACATCTCGCGCAGCCTCTCGCACATCGCGACGCTCGCCGGATTTTCGGTTGCGGTGATCGACAATCGCGAAAGTTACGCCAATCGCGAGCGCTTTCCCGAAGCCACGGATATCTTCGCCGAAGAGTACGAGGACGTTTTTTCGAAACTCGACGTCAACTCCACCACCTATCTCGTCGTCGTCACCCGCGGCCATCGCGACGACATGCGCGTGCTGCGCTGGGCCGTCGAACACGCCCGGGAAGCGCGCTACATCGCGATGGTCGGCTCGAAGCGCAAAGTGATCGGCGTAATCAAGGAGTTCGAGAAAGAGGGCCTGCCGCGCGAGTGGTTCGAGCGCATTCACGCGCCGATGGGCCTCGAAATCGGGGCGATCACGCCGGAAGAGATCGCGGTGAGCGTGGTCGCCGAAATGATCGCCTGCCGCCGCGCGCCCGAAGGTCGCTGGCGCCAAATCTCGATGTCGCTGTTTTCCGAAAAGCTGGAAGCCGCTCTTCGGTGAGGCTCGCCGGGATCGTTCTCGCGGGCGGAGAATCGAAGCGGATGGGCCGCCCGAAAGCGCTGCTCGAAATCGGCGGCGAAACGTTTCTCGACCGGATCGTCCGCGTATTCGACGCCGTTTGCCGGGAGGTCGTCGTGGTGACCGGCGCGCATCCTTTGCCTCCGCCGCACGGCGCGCGCGCGGTCGAAAACGCCGATTGGCGGCTCGGTCAACTGACGTCGCTCCAGGCGGGCCTGCGCGCTCTCGGCCATTCGGACGCGGCGTTCTTCGCCCCCGTCGATTGCCCCTTGTTCTCGACCGCGACGGTAGAACGACTCGCCGCCGCCATCGGCGACGCTCCCTTCGCCATTCCGCGAATGGATGCCCGGCGCGGTCACCCGGTGCTGGCTAGTGCCGCCCTGTTTGCCGAGTTCCTCGACTTGCCTCCCACGGCCCGCGCCAGCGATGTCGTCCACCGTCACGTCGATCGCACGGTCTACGTCGACGTGGACGACCCCGGCGTGTTCGCCGACATCGACACACCCGAAGACTACGCCCGGCTGGTGCGGGCGTGAAAAAGGCGCTGCTGATTCTCGCGGGCTTGGCGCTTGCCGTGTGGGGCGCGACCAGCCTGTTCCAAGCGGAATTGTTGCGCGAACGCGTGCAGCGCTCGCTCGAACGCTCGCTCAACCGGCGCGTCGAGATCAACGGTCGGCTCGATTACAAGTGGCTCACCGGGCCGGGCCTCGAAGTGAACGACGTAGTGATCCACGAGGACCCCTCGATCGGCCTCGAACCCATCGCCTACGTGGGCGCGCTCGAAGCGACGCCGCGATGGCTTTCGCTGTTGCGGGGGCGTCTTGCGTTCTCGACGCTCCGGCTCATCGAGCCCAGCCTGAACTTGAAGCGCACGCCGTCCGGCGCGCTCAACGTGCAGCCGTTTCTCGAAGGTTTGTTCGCCGCGCGCGGCGAGGCCGAGGAGTTGCCCGAGATCCAGGTGCGCACCGGCCGAGTGAATTTCGCCGAAGGCCGCCGGAAGCACGTGTTCTATCTGACCTCCACCGACATCGACCTGTTTCCGGTCGATTCCACGCGGTTCAACCTCCGCATGACCACCGAAGCCGCGCGCACGGATCGTCCGCCCGTCTCCTACGGCGGCTTTAGCGCGCAAGGTGGCCTGCGCCTGTTGCCGCAATCGGCGCCCGAAATCGATTTGACGCTCGATCTCGACCGCAACGCGCTGGCCGACGTCCTATTGCTCTTCGAAGGGCGGCGCGTGGACTTGAGCGGGCGCATCAGCGCGCGCGCCAAGATCGCCGGTCCGTTGCCCGATTTGAAGATCGACGGTCGGCTCGACCTCGAAGGGTTTCAGCGCTGGTCCATCCCCGGAATCAAGCCCGGCGCGGTCACGCTCTATTTCACCGGTTACGCCGATTTACCGCGGCAATCGGTCAAGATCGGAAGCGTGGCGGACTCGAAAGCCGGCCTGCCCGTCGACCTCCGGTTCCGCGCGGAACGCGTGTTTTCCGCGCCGCGATGGGGCTTGGTGCTGACCGCGCGGCAACTGCCCGCCGCCGTGTTCGCCGATATCTCGCGGGCCACCGGAATTCCGCTGCCCGACAAATTTCCGGCCGACGGATCGGGCGAGGGCGGCGTCGGATTGTCGAGCGCCCAGCCGCGTCCCGCCGGCGGATTTATCGTCGCCGCGCCCGACGGCAAACCCTACCGCTTCGAGCTTACGAGCGCCGGGACGACCGCGCCGATTGCGACTTCCCCTGGTCGGCGGTGATCGCCTGGGCGATCGCGCTGAGCGGCAGCGCCACGCTGGTATCGACCAGTTCGGCCATCGCGTGAACGGGTAGGTCTTCCGCCTCGCGCTGGAAACGCATCGCGCCGCCGTCGGCGTCCACCTTCACCCAGTCGCCGCTGCGGACTTGGCCGGTGGCGATCAGATTCGATAGCGGCTGCACCAGCAGACGCTCGATCGCGCGCTTCAGATGGCGCGCTCCGTACTTGGCGTCGGTACCTTCGTGCAGCAGATAATCCTTCGCCTCTTGCGTCGCCGTGAACACGAACGGGCGGTCGCCCGAATTGAAAATCCGCTGCTGTACGTGGTTCAGTTCGAGGTCCAGAATGCGGCGCAATTCCGCTTCGCCCAGCGGCCGGAACACCACGATCTTGTCGAGCCGGTTGATGAACTCCGGCGTAAACTTCCGCCGCGCGGCTTCGAGGCCCGTCTTCGCTACCTTCTCGTTCAGCTTGGCGTCGGTGCGCACGACGGCTTCCGGCTTCGCCACCGCCGAAGCGAAACCCAGGCGCGGCGTCGTGATCTGAGACATCTCGTGCGCGCCCAAGTTCGACGTCATGAAGATCATGGCGCGCGAGAAATCGACCTTCTTGTTGTCGCCGAGCGTCAGCGTCGCCTTGTCTAAAATACCCAGCAGCAGATTCCACAACGCGTCGGACGATTTCTCGATTTCGTCGAATAGCAGGAAGCTGACTTTCATCGCGTCCGTGTGGTACTGGTTCAGCACCTCCTGCGATAACAGCGGATGCGTTTCGCGATGCCCCAGATACCCGGGCGGCGAACCGATCAGTTTCGCGATTTCGTGCGAGTGTTGAAATTCCGCGCAATCGATCTTGATCACCGCTTTCGGATTGCGCACCAGCGCCTCCGCCGTCGCTTCGACGATCCGCGTCTTGCCGGAGCCGGTGGGCCCCAGAAACAGGAAATTGCCGATGGGCCGGCCCGGCGCGTTCATGCCGGTCAGGTGCATTTGATAGATATTGACGATCTGCTCGATCGCCTCGTCCTGCCCCACCACCATGCGGCGCAGCGTCCGTTCGAACTGCTCCGCCTCGCGGCCCGTACGGCTCGGGTCGAGCGTAACGCCGACTCTCGCCGCGGGCTTCGGCCGGGCCGTCTTGATGCCGATTGTGTCCGTCCAACCCATCGTTGTTCTTCGTCCTTGAAGTTTCGCCGCGCGCTATCGCGGAGGCTTCGCCGGCCTCAATTCCACCGTTGAAACCAGCGTTCGGGGCGGCATCTTGAGGATGAACGCCACGGCCTCCGCTACGTCCTCCGGGGCGATTTTCCAACTGGCGTCGCGGCCGCTTGCCCGGGGACTAAACTCCGTATCGACGCTGCCCGGACTTACGATAGCGGCGGTTATGCCTTCGCCCCGATGATCGAGCAGCAACGCCTCGGTGAATGCGTTGAGCCCCGCCTTAGACGCGTTGTACGCCGCTCCTCCCGCAAAAGGGTGACGCCCGGCCAAGCTCGAAACGTTCACGATCCGTCCGCCGCCGCGCCGCCGGAATCGCGGCAAACAAGCGCGGCAAAAAAGGAACGCTCCCGACAAATTCGTGTCGATCGTGCGTCGCCAATCGTCCGGAGTCAAATCCGCCGTCGGCGCGTATACGCCGATCCCCGCGTTGTTGACCAGAACGTCCACTCCGCCAAACCTCTCTTCCGCCTCCGCCACGACGGCTTCGACGTCCTCCGCTCTCCTAACATCGGCGGCGCGTCCGGCGACTTTACCGGGCGCGTCGAACCGTTCGAGCGCGGCGGCGACGCTCTCCGCCCGTCGCGCGCAAAACATTATTCGAGCGCCCTCGGCCAGCAATCGCTCCACCACCGCGCGCCCGATGCCGCGCGCTCCGCCAGTCACGATGGCGGTCCGTCCTTCGAGGAAGCTTTCCACCCTCGTATCATCAGACGTTTCCCGAACGCCTTTAGGATTCATTTCGCGAAAGGCTTGACGCCGCCGCGAGTCCACTTTATGATACAAAGTATGCGCCTAGGCGAGCCTTCCCCGAAACCGGCCCCCGCGAAACCCGCCCATGCCAAACCCGCCCATGTAAGATGGGAGAGTTTGACGAAGGATTTGTTCGGACCTTGGGACGCCGATACGCTCGCGCGCGATCCCGAGTCCTGGTCGCTGCTCGCCGATCTCGATCCGGAGCGTCTTCCCCGCCATATCGCCGTCATCATGGACGGAAACGGCCGTTGGGCCCAGCGCCGTCTTATGCCGCGTGTCGCCGGGCATCGCGCCGGAGTTTCCGCCGTCCGCGAAGTGACGGAAACGTGCGCGCGGTTGAATCTGGAAGCCCTCACGCTCTACGCTTTTTCGGTCGAGAATTGGAAGCGCCCCCGCGCCGAAGTCGAAACGTTGTGGCGTTTGTTGCGCCAGTACTTGCGGCAGGAATTCGCGACGTTGATGGATAACAACGTGCGCCTCAACGCCATCGGCCGCTTGGACGCGCTGCCCGCGATCGTCCGTGACACGCTCGACGAAACCAGGGAGGCGACGCGCGCCAACGACGGCCTGCGGTTGAATCTCGCGATCAACTACGGCGGACGGGCGGAAGTGGCCGACGCGGTGAACCGTTTGATCGACGAAGCGCGGCGTTCCGGGCGCTTGGCCTCGCTCGAAGTCACGGAAGAAGCCATCGCGCGGCGGCTCTACACCGCCGGCCTCTCCGATCCCGATTTATTGATTCGAACCTCGGGCGAAATGCGCGTCTCGAACTTCCTGCTGTGGCAGATCGCCTACGCGGAACTCTACGTCACCGACACGCTGTGGCCCGATTTTCGGCGGGCGGACCTGCTGCGGGCGATCCTCGACTATCAGAAGCGCGACCGCCGGTTCGGCGGGTTGAGCGCCGCGCCGCCGGTGCGCGCGTTCGACGAAGAATTGCTTCCCGAGGCGGTGGCCGCGCCGTAGCGATGGAATCTCGATGAAGCGGGTCCTCACCGCGACGGCCCTGATCCCCATCGTCTCCTGGGTCATCTTCCTCGCTCCTTACCCCGTTTTCTGGACCGTCGTCGCGGCGTTCGCCGTCCTCTGTTATCGCGAGTACACGCGCTTGGTGCGGTCGAGCGGCTACGAGCCCTTCGCGATCCCCGGTTACGCCATCGGGTTGCTGCTCCTGGCCGGGGTAAGCCAGACGCTCGCCCTGCTTCCCATGCTGACGGCGGTGGCCGCGTTGTCTCTCGCGCTGCGCAACGACGACCTCAAACGGGCGCTGCCTTCCGCCGGAGCGTTCGCGCTCGGCGTGTTTTACGTTTTCGGAGCGTGGAACTCGGCGCTTGTCCTGTGGCGCGTCGCCCCCGGCTGGCTGTTCTTCGCCGTCGCTCTGAACTGGGCGGGAGATATCGCGGCGTTTTACGTCGGCCGCGCGATCGGCAAACATAAGCTCGCGCCGGTGGTGTCGCCCGGAAAGTCTTGGGAAGGCGCGATCGCCTCCGCCCTCGCGGCGATGCTCTTCGGCGGCGTGTTACTCCATTTCGTCGAGCCGTCTTTCGCCGTTTGGAAAGCCATTGGGCTGGCGTTCGCCGGTAACGTCGCCGGACAGTTGGGCGACCTTGCCGAATCGGCGCTCAAGCGCGGCGCGGGCGTCAAGGATTCCGGAACCATGCTTCCCGGCCACGGCGGCTGGCTCGACCGGCTCGATTCCAGCCTGTTTTCCATGCCCGTTGTCGCCGCGTTGTTGTCTCTGCTGCGGGGTTGACCCTAGCGGTGCCCATCCGATATAGTTCGCCGCATGCGTTGCTGCCTATTGCTCGCGATCGCCGTGCCCGGCTACTGCCTCGCGCAAGTTTCCTCGGCGACTCTATCCGGAACGGTCGCCGACCCGAGCGGCGCGGCGGTGGCCGGCGCAGGCGTGGAGGCGCGCAACGTACGCACCAACGTGGACTACCGCACCGTCACCAATAGCGAAGGGCTCTACGTACTGCCCAATCTGCCGGCCGGACAGTATTCGCTGCGCGTCGAGAGCAAGGGATTTCGTTCGGAAACGCGCTCCGGCATCGACCTGGCGGTGGACCAGCGGTCTCGCGCCGACTTTGTCTTGCAACTCGGCAATGTCACCGAGTCCGTACAGGTCGCCGGTCAATCGACGCAGGTCGACGTCGAAAGTTCCTCCGTCGGACAGGTGATCGAAAACAAGCGCGTCGTCGAACTTCCCCTCAACGGCCGGAACTTCGTGCAATTGGCTAGTCTCAGTCCCGGCACGCTCGTTTCGGGCAATAGCCAGTTCACCAATCAGCCGACCGTGACGGTTAACGGCAATCGAGGCGGAGCTACGGGCTTCCAGATCGACGGCGCGGATAACTTCGAACAGAACGCGCAAACCGTTCAGGTTAGTCCGTCGATCGAAACGATCCAAGAATTCAAGGTGCAAAGTTCCACCTTTAGCGCCGACGCCGGGCGTCAGGCCGCGATCGTCAGCGTGATCACGAAATCCGGGACAAACGAGTTTCACGGCAACCTGTTCGAGTTTTTGCGGAATCGCGCCTTCGACGCCCGCAATTTCTTCAGCGCGCAATCGACGCCGGAGGACCGCAAGCGCAACCAATTCGGCGGCACCGTCGGCGGCCCGATCGTTCGCAACCGCATGTTCTACTTCGGCGGCTACGAAGGATTGCGGCAGCGCGCGGGCGCGGTGCGCAACAGCCTTTCGCCCACCGCCGGCCAGCGCGCGGGCGATTTCACGGGGCAGCCCGCCATCTACGACCCCGCCACCACCAACGCCGCCACGCGCGCCCGCGATCCGTTTCCGGGCAATCGCATTCCGCTGGCGCGCCTGAGTCCGCAAGCGCTCGGCATCCTCGACTACATCCCGGTTCCCAACGCGCCCGGCGACCGCTTCATTCAGAACACCGTCTCGCGCGGAACCAACGATCAATACAACGCGCGCCTCGATCATCGCGTCACCGATCGCGATAACTACTCCGTTCGGTTCACCCGCGATACGCGCGACGAGTCGATTCCCGGAGCGTACGGCGTAAGCGGAGGCGACAACCAGAAAGTGTTGAATTACAATGTCGTCGCCTCTTATCTGCGCACACTGTCGCCGTCGCGTTTGAACGAGGCGCGCTGGGCCACCGCGCGTTTCGATCTCGACTTCGACACCCTCAGCGCCGGTCTCGACGTCATCGACCGTCTGGGCATTCGCGGGCTCGAAGGCCGCAAGAACGAGAACATCGAAGGCTTTCCGATTCTCAACGTCACCGGTTACGGTAACTTCGGCGACATCGGCATCCGCCCTCTGCAGCAGAACTTCGTCAGCCATACGCTCGCCGACACCTACACGCATATCTTGGGCAAGCACACGCTAAAGTTCGGCGGCGATTTGCGTCTCTACCGCCGGGCCGCGTTCAACGGAATCAACGCGCGTGGCACTTATAGCTTTACGGGCATAGCGACGCAGAATCCGCTGCAGGCGGCGGGCACGGGGCTCGGTTTGGCCGATTTCGCCCTCGGTTTGCCGTTTTCCGCGGGCCGCAACTTCCCGCGTCTGCGTCAAGTGGTGAATTGGCAGAATCTCAGCCTGTTCGCGCAGGACGATTGGAAGGCCACCAAGCGCCTCACGCTCAACCTCGGCGTGCGCTACGAGCTCAATCCGCAGCCCACCGAGGAACGCGACCGCATTTCGAGCTTCGATACGGTCAGCGGACGCCCGATCGCGGCGACCGGCTCGGACGGCAAGCTCGATTCCGACGCGAGCATCTTCTTCACGGACCGCGAACTGGACCACCTCGGCGTCGCCGCCGCTCAAGATTTAGGGTTCCCGCGGCGCGCGCTCCGCGACACCTACTACAAAAGCTTCGCCCCACGCTTCGGTTTCGCTTACGACGTCTTCGGCAAGGGCAAGACGGTTCTGCGCGGCGGTTACGGCATCTTCTACACGCTTGTGGGCGGCAATCTTTCGACGCAAAGCATCGGATCGGTTCCGTTCTTTCGCGGCGAGACGTTCAACACCAACACCTTGACGCCGAACCTGACGTTCGCCAACGCGTTTCCGCCTTCCACCGCGCTTCCGGTGCCCGAACTGTTCGCGTTTCAAAAGGAGTTCCGCAATTCCTACGTCCAGGAGTGGAGCTTCAACGTCCAGCACGAGTTCCGCTCCACCGTCGTCGAGGTGGGTTATGTGGCCAGCAAAGGCACGTCGCTCGACGTGAACAACTATCAGATCAATCAACCGCGCACGCTCGGGGCGGGGGCGATTCAAGCGCGTCGCCCTTGGCCGAAGTTTTCGACGATTCAGTGGAACACCACCGAAGGCAACTCGACGTTTCACTCGCTACAGGCGCGCGCCGAGCGGCGGTTCCGCTCGGGATTGACGTATCTCGTCGCGTACACGTACTCGAAGAACATCGCCGCCGTCGATACCGATCAGGATCCCATCGACCTGCGCGAGGCGCGCAGTTTGGCCGGCTTCGACGTTCCCCACCGGCTGGTTTCGAGTTGGGTGTACGAGATTCCCTGGGCCCGTAGTAAGTTGTGGGGCGGTTGGCAGTTGGGCGGTATCTTCGCGGCCCAATCCGGCTCCCCGTTCACCCCCACCACGGGCCGCGATAGCGCGAATAACGGGCGTACCACGCGCCCCAACCGAATCGGTACGGGCACGGTCGAAAATCCCTCCATCGACCGTTGGTTCGACGCGGCGGCGTTCGTCAACCCGGCGGCGTTCGCGTTCGGCAACAGCGGAGTCAACATCTTCCGCGGACCCGGCTCGGTGAATTTGGACGGAATTCTGAGCAAGTCGTTCCCCTTAGGCCGCGAATCGCGATATCTGCAGTTTCGCTTCGAGGCGTTCAACGTCTTCAACCACGCCAATTTCGCCCAACCCAACGCGAACATCAACCAACCGGCGCAAGTTGGCCGGATTTTCGGCGCGGCCGCGCCGCGGATTTTGCAACTGGCCTTGAAGCTTTACTTCTAACGGGCGTGCGAAACTAGGTTTATGGCGCAGCCCTCCAACTCGCGTCCCTCCCTTTTCTCCGGCGACTAGCCTCCGTCTCCTAGCGGCCCATCGTCCGATAGCCGATCTTTGCCCAGGAGACTCCCATGACGATTCTCGAAGCTCCCGCGCTGCCCGAAATCCGGACCGCGCTCCCCGGCCCCAAGGCCGCCGAAATCATCGCGCGCGACGAGCGCGTTCTCTCGCCTTCCTACACGCGCGGCTACCCGCTCGTCATCGCGCGCGGGGAGGGCGCGGTGGTCGAGGACGTCGACGGCAACCGTTTCCTCGACTTCAACGCCGGCATCGCCGTCGTCGCGAGCGGCCACTCGCACCCGCGTGTCGTGCGCGCCGTCCGCGAGCAGGCGGAGAGGTTTCTCCACTACTCCGGGACCGATTTCTACTACGAAAACATGGTCGAGCTAGCCGAGAAGCTCGCGGCGCTCGCGCCGTTTGGCGGTCCGCGCCGGGTGTATTTCGGCAACTCGGGCACCGAGGCGGTGGAAGCCGCGTTCAAGCTCGCCCGCTACCACACGGGCCGCGAGAAAACGATCGCCTTCTTTGGCGGTTTCCACGGCCGCACGATGGGCGCGCTATCGCTTACCGGTTCGAAGGCCATCCAGAAGAAAGGCTTCGGTCCGCTGGTGCCCGGCGTGCACCACATCCCCTTCGCCGATTGCTATCGCTGCGCCTACGGCAAGCAGGTCGAAACCTGCGCCGTCGAGTGCGTCCAGGTGATCGAAAACACGCTGATTAAGCACATCGCCCCGGCGAACGAAATCGCGGCGATCGTGGTCGAACCGATCCAGGGCGAAGGCGGCTACGTCGTCCCGCCGCAAAAGTTCTTCGACGAACTCACAGCCGTCGCGCGCCGCCACGGCATTTTGCTCATCGCCGACGAGGTGCAGTCCGGCATGGGCCGAACGGGCAAAATGTGGGCGAGCGAGCACTTCGGTTTCGAGCCCGATATTCTGACGGCCGCCAAGGGGATCGCCAGCGGCATGCCGCTCTCGGCGATGGTCTCCCGCGCCGAAATCATGAACTGGACTCCCGGCGCGCACGCCTCGACCTTTGGAGGAAATCCCGTGGCCATCGCGGCGTCGCTCGCCACCATCGAATTGCTGGAAGAAGAGTTGATGGACAACGCGCGCGCGATCGGCGAACGCATGCTCGGCCGGATGCGCGATTGGCCCCGCCGCTTCCCGAATGTCGGCGTCGTCCGCGGGCGCGGATTGATGATCGGCTTCGAGATCGTGCGCGATCAAGCCACGCGGGAGCGCGCGCCCGAGCTGCGCAACCGCGTCGAACAACTCGCCTTCGAGCGCGGATTGCTGATCCTCGGGGCGGGGCAGAGCGCCATCCGCCTGTGCCCGCCGCTGGTGATTTCCGCCGATCAGGCGGATTTCGCGCTCCAAACGATCGAGGAGATTCTAGAATCGTTCTAAGCTCTTGAAGATTCTCGACATCGGCTGCGGCGTCAATAAGTACCCCGGCGCCGTCGGCATCGACCGTTTGGCGAACACGGCCGCCGACATCGTTCACGATCTGGACGAGTTCCCTTGGCCCATCCCGGACTCGTCGTTCGACCAGCTGCGCTTGATCCACGTGATCGAGCACGTGGGCGACGTGATCCGCACGATGGAGGAAGTGCATCGTGTCGGGCGGCCCGGCGCGCGGGTGTTCGTCGCGACGCCGCACTACACGGATTTCAGTTCGTTTTGCGACCCCACGCACCGCTGGCACCTGAATAGCTTCTCGTTGCGGTACTTCGGGGAGGATAACGCCGGTTTCGGCTATTATTCGCCCGTCCGGTTTCGGGAGATTTCGACCCGCGTAAGGCTACTAGCATTGTGGAGGTACGCCGGATTTGAGCTTTTAGTGCACCTTTTTCCGCGTTTTCGGCGCTTTTGGGAGCACTATTTGTGCTTTTTGGTACGCGGAAAGTCCATTGAATGGGAGCTTGAAGTCCTGAAGTAGATGCTATACAGGCTGGCGGATTGGTTGCGGCACAAGGCGCGTTTGCGCCTGGGCAACGCGACGGCGGCGATGGGCCGCCGAGGTGAGGATTTAGCGCATAGATTCCTTCGGGATCATGGACTTACGGTCGTCGCGCGGAACTTCCGGCTGGCGTCCGGGGCGGCGGAAATCGATCTAGTTGCCCGCGACGGCGACACGTTGGTGTTCGTCGAGGTGAAATCGCGCGCCACGGAAGAGTTCGGATCGCCGGACCGCGCCGTAGGCCTTGAAAAACAACGACATATGCTACGCGCGGCACTCGACTACGCGCGACGGGCGGACGTCGAGTGGCGCGAAGTGCGGTTCGACATCGTGAACATCGTGTTCTCGGAACCGCCCGCGATCAAGCACTTACGGGATGTGCTGCCCATCCGGGCGGCGTAAGCAGCGCGCGTACCGCGTCGGCGGGCCGGTTTCCGGCGAGCAAACAGGCCCGATCGGCGGACCGCCCTTCCACGAACAGCTTGCCGTTTCTACGGCTTACGCGGAACGCCTCGTCCGCCCCTCGCTCCCGGCGCAACGCTTCGAGCGACCAGTCGTTCTCGACGGTCAACGCGATAGGCAGCCCGTCGCGCAACAGGATGGTCATGGGGCTTGCGTCGGCCAGTTCCGCCGTCTCGAGAATGCGCGCCGCGTTGTCGAGAAATCCGCTCACCCGGGGCTTATCGCCCCGGAAGTTCTAAGGTTGAACGCGGACTGATATCGTTGGAGAAACGTGGAACTCCGTTCGATCGCAATCCAGAACTACAAGGCCTTGCAAGACGTTCGCCTGAAAGGGGTGCCGAAGTTTATGGTGCTGGTTGGCGCCAACGGCACCGGAAAAACAACGTTTTTCGACGTGTTCGGATTTCTTCGGGACGCGCTGACAGGCAACATCCGGCAGGCCCTCGATAGTCGCGGCCGATTTCCGGAGGTTGTCACCCGCGGGCACGAGGACGAGCCCATTGTCGTCGAACTGCAGATTCAGATGGACATTGCGGACCGTTCGCGATTGGTAACGTACGGACTTGAGATTGCGTCCGAGGCGAGTAAGCCTTTCGTAAAGCGCGAGTTTCTTCGTTACAAACGCGGGCCTCACGGAGCCCCGTACTATTTTCTGGATTTCAAACGCGGTCAGGGATTTGCGATTACCAACGAGGAAGACTACAACAAGAAGGACGAGGATCTGGAGCGCGAAGAGCAAAAGCTCGAATCGCCCGATATTTTGGCGATCAAGGGTTTGGGGCAGTTCAGAAATTTAAGGCGGCCAGCGCTCTTCGGGCTCTGCTAGAGAACTGGCACATCTCCGACTTCCATATCAGCGCGGCTCGCGGGCGAAAAGAGGCTTCGGGCAGCCAAGAGCATCTTTCTCCCACGGGCGACAACTTGCCGCGCGTCGCTCAGTTCCTGTACGACAACCATCGCCCAGATTTCGACCGCATTTTGAAGCGGATCCGGGAGCGGATCCCCGGGATTAGCGGCGTAGAGCCGGAATTGACCCAGGATGGATACCTGATTCTCCGCTTTCGGATGGAACGTTCAACACGCCTTTTCTCGACCGGTACGTTTCGGATGGAACGATCAAGATGTTCGCGTATTTGGTGCTCCTTCACGACCCGAAACCCCATCCTCTTCTGTGCATAGAAGAACCGGAGAACCAACTCTATCCGACACTCATGGAAGAGTTGGTCGAAGAATTTCGCGACTACGCACAACGCGGCGGACAGGTGATGGTCTCGACGCACTCGCCGGATTTGCTCAACGCGGTTAAATTAGACGAAGTTTGCTGGTTCGTAAAGAAGGACGGCGTTACCCAAGTCCGTCGCGCCAAGGACGACGAGCAGGTTCGCCGCTACATGGAAGACGGCGACAAGATGGGATATTTGTGGAAGCAAGGCTTCTTTCAGGGCGCCGATCCGTCGTGAAAGAGTTGGTGTTTTGTCTTGAGGAGTTGTCGGCGCGGGTTTTGTTAGAAGGCCTTCTCGCTCGCCTCCCGCTGGGCGGGGTCCAAACCAAATTCATCGTTTTCGAGGGGAAACAGGACCTGGATAAACATCTCGCCAAGAAGCTCCGAGGTTACTTGAATCCCCATGCGACCTTTATTGTTCTGCGCGATCAAGATCGTAACGACTGCCGGACGCTCAAGTTAGCTCTTCAAACCAAATGCCAGGAGGCCGGGCGCGCCGACGCTCTCGTGCGAATCGCCTGCCGCGAGATTGAGTCGTTTTATCTGGGGGACTTGGCCGCCGCCGAGGCCGCGTTTTCGATACACAACCTTGCCAAGCTACAGAATCGAGCGCGATATCGAGATCCCGACCAGATCGAGAGACCTTCCAAGGAGTTGGAGAAGGTCACAAAACGGCGCTATCAAAAAGTGGCCGGTTCACGGGCAATCGCGCCGCACCTCTCTTTCGACAACACGCGATCGCGAAGTTTCGAGAATTTGATTGGCGCGATTCGCGTTCAGTTGGACCGATTGCAAGGTCGTTAAAACTCGCGGCCGTTGTAGAGGCCCGCGACGTACTTTTCGTAGCCGTTGTAGTGCAACGTCTTGACGCGCTCGCCGCTGGGGATCAGGCGCTCGTAGGCTTGCGACCAGCGGGGGTGGGGCTTCGCCGGTTCGACGTTCGAATAGAAGCCGTACTCGCTCGATTGCAGGCGGTTCCAGAACGTCGGCGGCTCCTTCTCGACGAACTCGATTTTAACGATCGACTTGATGCTCTTGTAGCCGTACTTCCACGGCACGATCACCCGGATCGGCGCGCCGTTCTGTTTCGGCAAATCCTTGCCGTAAAGGCCCGTCACGAACAGCGCCAGCGGATTCATCGCCTCGTCCATCCGCAGCCCCTCGAAGTACGGCCAAGGGTAGGGCGCCATCTTCATGCCGGGCATTTGATCCGGGCGGTTGGCGGTGACAAACCGCATGTACTTCGCCTTCGCCGTCGGCTCCACTTCCTTGACCAGATTCGAAATGGGAAACCCGGTCCACGGCACGGCCATCGCCCAGGCTTCGACACAGCGGAAGCGATAAAGCCGCTCTTCGAAAGGCATGCGCTTCTTAAGATCGTCGAGGTCGTAGGTCTTCGGTTTCGCGACGTGGCCGGTCACTTCGATCGACCAGGGCGTCGTGACGAACTTGCCCGTGAGGTCCTTCGCGCGCTCTTTGTCCGAAGGATGAAACTCGTAGTAGTTGTTGTACCCGGTGGCAGCGTATTCGGGCGTAACGGCGCGGTCGAGCGTGAATTCGGGATTGCGCTTCGCGGCCTGCGCCATCAGCCGCTCCGCGCCGAGGAACCCGGCGGCGGCCAGCAGTTGGCGGCGATTCAGGTAAACGCTTTCCGGGGTCGCCAGACGTTCCGGAATTTCCCAGCCCTTCGAAATGCGAATCGGCATGTTTCTACTTTCATTAGACGCCATCACGAAGCGCGGCGGATTTATTCCTCTTCGTTCGCGCGGAGTTGCGCGAACCAATGTGACGAATCGGCGCTCGGCGGCGTCTAGAAAAGTAACGGCGGCGTTATACTCCGAAGTGTAGAGAGGTGACGGTATGGTTCGGCTACTGGCATTCGTCATTCTTGCGGGATCGGCGATCGGGCAAACGGGCGGAAGTAAAGCGACCATCGAGCCGCGCAAATCCACCGCGCCGCCCAAGCAAGAAGAGAATCGCGGGTCGAACATCCGGGTCGATACCAACCTCGTTTTGATTCCCGTTTCCGTCACCGATCCGCTGAACCGCTTCGTCACCGGGCTCGAAAGAGAGCATTTCAAACTCTTCGAAGACAAGGTGGAGCAGCAGGTAACGCAGTTCGCGAGCGAGGACGCTCCTTTGTCGATCGGCCTCGTATTCGACGCGTCGGGATCGATGGGGCAGAAGCTACAGAAATCGCGGCAGGCGGCGGCGCAGTTCTTTAAGACCGCCAACGACGAGGACGAATTTTTCCTGGTGCAGTTCAACGACCGGCCGGAGATGGTGGTGCCGTTTACGCACAACACCGAGGAGATTCAGAATCGCCTGGCGTTCACGCAAGCCAAGGGACGGACGGCGCTGCTCGACGGCGTGTACCTCGCGATGAATCACATGAAGAAGGCGAAGAACGCGCGCAAGGCCGTGCTGATCCTGTCGGACGGCGGCGATAATTCGAGCCGCTATACGGAAAGCGAGATCAAGAACGCGGTGCGCGAGGCGGACGTGCAAATCTACGCGATCGGCATCTTCGAGCCAGTGCACGCGCGAGGGCGCACGGCGGAAGAACTTTCGGGCCCCGGATTGCTAAACGAAATGGCGGAGCAGACCGGCGGCCGGCATTTCGCCGTCGAGAATCTGAACGAACTGCCCGACATCGCCGCGAAGATCGGAATCGAGTTGCGCAATCAATACGTGATCGGCTATTCGCCCACTAATCCGCAGCGCGACGGCAAGTACCGCCGCGTCACCGTGAAACTCAACCAGCCCCGGGGCTTGCCGCCGTTGCGGCCGTTCTGGCGGCAAGGATACTATGCACCCGCTCAATAGGGCCGTAGCGGCCCTGCTGTTCGCGGTTCCCGCTTTCGCTCAAGACGAACCGGCGACGTTCAGCGCCGACACGCGACTGGTGGTGCTGCACGCGACGGTGGTCGATAGCAAAGGCAAGCTGCTGACCAACCTGCCGCGCGAGGCGTTCAAGGTTTTCGAAAACGGTCAACCGCAGCAGTTGCGGTTGTTCCGCCGCGAGGACGTTCCGGTATCGCTGGGGTTGATTATCGATAACTCGGGCAGTATGAAGTCGACGCGCCAAAAAGTGGAAGCTGCCGCACTCGCGATGGTGAAAGCCTCGAACCCTAAGGACGAGGTGATGGTGGTCAACTACAACGACGAGGCCTACGAGGACGTACCGCTCACTTCCGACATTAAGAAGATGGAGGAGGGGTTGACTCGCATCGACGCGCGCGGCGGTACGGCGATGTACGACGCCATTTCGATGACGATGGATCGTCTGAAGCAGAAGGGCAAGCGCGACAAGAAGGTGATCTTGCTGATCACCGACGGTAACGACAACGCGAGCGCGACCAAGCTCGAAGAACTGGTGCGCAAGGCGTCGAACTCGGAGATCGTCGTCCACATCATCGGCTTGCTCGAAGCGGAGGAGCGCAGCGCCGCCCGCAAGGCCAAGCGCGCCGTGGAGGCGATCGCGACGGCCACCGGCGGTTTGCATTACTTCCCGAAGGACCTGGGCGAGGTCGAGAAGATTTCGCTCGAAGTGGCGGAGGATATCCGCAATCAGTACGTGCTGGCGTACTCGCCGACGATTCAGGCGCTCGACGGCAGCTTCCGGCAGATCAAGGTGACGGCGAACGGGCCGAACCGGCCGGCGGTGCGCACGCGCTCCGGCTACTACGCCTCGGCGGGGAAGAAGCCGAATAGCTGATGCTCGGGCTGCTGTGGCGGCTCTCGCGCGGGTATCGCTTGGCTCCGTGGCGCAGTCCGTATCTTCGGTGGCGCATCGAGACGTATTGGGGGCTCGACGCGGAGCGGATTAGCGCGCGCGAATTTTGGACGTTCTGTTGGCGGCGGCGGCGAGATTTGGTTCGGTGGTTGCGGTGGGCGCAGGCGATGCGTTAGGCGCGTTCACTACACCAGTTCGATCGTTACCCGGCGGCCCACCATGGCCGCCGCCCGCTGCAGACTTCCCAGGGTGATGTCGTTCTTGGGGTCGAGCAGCCGGTCGACCTGCGTGCGGCTCGTATTGAGCAGGGCTGCCATCCGTTTCTTCGAGATTTTCCTCTCCTTCATCGCCTCGGCGAGTTGCCACGCGACGACCTCTTTAATCGCCTGCGCTTGCGCTTGGTCGAAGATGCCTTCCTCCTTGAGAAAGTCGTCGAGACTCGAACCCAGATGTTCTAAGCTTATCGCCTCCCCACGGCTATTGGGCGGTAAACGACCAGGGGAGCCGTTCGCGGTTAAGGGTCTTCGGCCATCCAGCGCCATTCCCAAATTTTAGATGGTTCATGCGAGGTAATCTAGCGCCGCGTTAGCCGCCCATTTGGTCGAGCAGGCGCTTGAACGCTCGCGTTGTCGGGTGGTCTTCGCCTAGCAATTCACGGTTAATCTCGTAGGCTTTTCGTTGTTCGACCCGCGCTTCTTGCCGCTCGCCGAGATCCCAGAGGATCGTCGCCCGGTTGGAGCGGCGTATGGCAACGTTGGGATGGTTGGGGCCGAAGTTCTTCAAATCGGCGTCGAGGGCGAGTTCGATTTGGGTGCGTGCGGCGGGGTGCTCGCTCAAATCTTGGAGGATCAATGCCCGGTTCGAGCGGCGACGTGCGACGTTCGGGTGGTCCGTGCCGAAGTTCTTCAAATCGACGTCGAGGGCGAGTTCGATTTGGGCGCGCGCGGCGGCGTGCTCCCCCAAATCTCGGAGTATCATCGCGAGGTTGGAGCGGCAAACGGCCACGGTCGGGTGGTCCGGGCGGAAGTTCTGCAAAGCGACGTCGAGGGCGAGTTGGAACTGGGTGCGCGCGGCGGCGAGTTCCCCCAAAGCTCGGAGGATCGCGGCGAGGTTGCCGCGGCGAACGGCGATGGCCGGGTGGTCTCTTCCGAAGTTCTTCAAAGCGGCTTTGAGGCTCGATTCGAGCATCCGGTGTGCTTCCGGCAGCCGACCGCGCGTCATCAGGAACGCGCCCATTTCATTCAACAGCCAGGAAGCGCTTTCGCTCAAATCCTCCATGCCCTCGACGACGGCGGCGACATGATCGAGCAAAGCAAAGTAAGCGGGCCAAGCGTCGGGATTGTTCCACTCCTCAAAGCGCGACGCCGCGCGCAGGACGGCGAGCGTGACCGCGCGCCATTCGCCTTGCCGCTCGCCCAGCCGCGCCCGCATCACCGACTGCACGACGCAGTGGACGCCAAACTCGATCTCTTCCCCCACGCCGCGCACGCGCGCCAGCGAGTAACGCTTCAGCGCCGCCACGACCTCGCCGCGCGATTCGGGATCGGTCCAGGCGCTCCGTAAACGCTCCGGCAACGCCTCCGAACCCGTTGTCAGAACGTACTTCGCGGAAATCGAATCCGGCGCGAAGAACGCGAAGAGGCACAGCAGATCGTAGGCGGTGGGCGATTCCGCTTCGAGCCGATCCAGCGATAAGCCCAACGTCGCGGCGACAGAGCGCGGGTACTCGCTGCTGGGCGATTCCCGCTGCAATCGTATGCGCCACAAATCGAGGTACCCGGCCAGCGCCGCATGGCTGACGTTGATATACGCGGCGGCGTGCTCCAGCGCGAGTGGCAATCCATCGAGATCCTTCGCGAGGCGGAGCGCCGCATCCCGGTCGGCTTGGCCGGTGCGTTCGAGAAGAAAGGCCGCGCCCTCGGTCGCCGTCCACTGCGACACTTCGACGCGATTGGCGATCGCTCCCCAATCTTCGTTGCGCGACGTGATCAGCACGTGCCCGCCCCGCAGCCGGTCCTTGTACTCGCGGAGGTCCGCCACTTCGACGGCGTTGTCGAAAATCAGCAACCAAGGGGCGTACCCGGCGAGCGCGGCGAGCGCCTCGTCCACCGTCTCAGGCGCGTTCGTGCGCTCCGCAAGGCCCATGCTCCGAGCGAGCTTGAGGAAGGAATTGACGATCGCGCCCGGCGTCTCCGCTTCGATCCAAGCGGCGAGCCGGTAGCGGTCGCGCCGCGCCGCCGCGTATTTGCGCGCCATCTGCGATTTGCCGATCCCACCCAGGCCGTGCAGCGCGGTCAGCGCGCAGCTTCGGTTGCCCGCGAGCGCGGCGTCGATCTTGGGGAGAAGGTCGTCGCGACCGAAGAAATGCTCGGTCGGCTCCGCAACCATCCAGACGGTCTCCGCGCCACCCAACAGCGCGCCGATGCTTCCGGCATTCACTCCGAGGGGCGAGGCCATTCCGGGTCGAGTATAGCCGCTCGCGCTACTTCAACGTGTCGGCCAAGCTGAAGATCGGCAAATAGAGCGCGATCAGCACGAAGGCCACGAACACGCCCATGAAGATCATGATGGCGGGCTCGATCAGCGAAAGGGCGGCGGTGAGGCGGGTTTGCACGTCGTCCTCGAAAAACTCGGCCACGGAATTCAGCATCGCGGCGAGCGCGCCGGTGGACTCTCCCACCTCGATCATGTCGATGGCGAGCGGCGGAAAAATCCCCGTCGCCGTGAGGCTCGAAGAGAGCGGTTGACCCTCGCGCACCAGCCGCCGCGCCTTGTCGAGCATCTCCCGCAAGAGCGCGCTCGACGTCGATTCCCCCGCCGTTTCGAGCGCCTGCACTAGCGGGATGCCGCCCACGAGCAGCGTCGAGAGCACGCGCGAAAACTGCGCCACCTGGAACTTCACCCAGATTTCGCCCACCAGCGGCGTCCGCAGGCGAATCCGGTCCAGCGTCACTTTCGCCTTATCCGTGCGCGACCACAAGCGGAACCCGACGATGGCCGCCACCAGCGCCGCGAATCCGCCGACGACGTAGCCTTGCGCGGTGGTGCCCACCGCGATGAGGATGCGCGTCGCGGCGGGCAGGCTCGTCGACATGTCGTTGTAGAGCACCGCGAAGCTCGGCACGACGTAGGTGATCAGGAACACGATCAGGCAGATCACCAGAAACACGAGCACGGACGGATAGAGCAGCGAAAGCAGGAGCTTCTTGCGGGCCGAAAGCGCCAGCCGCTGGTAGCTAACGAAACGCTCCAGCACTTCGGCCAGCGACCCCGATTTCTCGCCCGCCATCACGCTGGTGACGTAGATCGGCGGAAAGATGCCCTGGTGGGCGAACGCGTCCGACAAGCCGACACCGGTCCGGACTTCGTCGCGCACGGCGCGCACCGGAGCTTGCAGGTTGCCGCCGGTCAAGCGCTCCGCTAGCAGGTCGAGCGATTTCAGAATCGGCAGTCCGGCGCGGATGAGGGTGACGAACTGCTGGTTGAAGACGAGGAACTTTTCCGTGTCGAGCTTTTTCGATCCGAAGCTGAGCTTGCTGAGCTTGCCCGTCGCGCGCAAGCCCGATTGCGGGCGGATCGAGTAGATAAGAAAGCCCTGCTGAGAAAAGCGCTCCCGCAGTTCTTGTTCGGAGGCGCCTTCGGCGGTCTCGTTGCGGATTTGTCCGCGCGCGTCGGCGTATTTGAGAACGAACTCGGGCAGGGGCGCTACACTCCTAAATTTGATGACGATTCGAATCGCGCTGGCGTGCATGGCGATTTGCGCGGGATGCGGTACCGCTCCACCGCGCGTGCGGCTGGCGGTGTTTCAGGGCGCGATCGATCCTTATTTGGCGGCGGCGTTGGGCGAGTTCGGGAAGCGGTCGCTGGCGGTCGAGATTCTGGCCGTCCCGTCCACGTCGAAGGCTCTCGAAGCGCTGATGGCGGGGAGCGCGGACGCCATGATCGGGACGTACGAGCAATCGCTGCAAGCGCCGGGCGTCGAAGCGCTCGCCGTGCTCGATACGTGCCACTGCTTGGGGCTGGTGACGCTGAAGCCGGAGATTCGCGACGCGGCCGATCTCGCCGGGCGGATGATCGGGGTCGCGGGGTTTGGCGGACCGATGCAGAATTTCGCGCGGCACCTGCTTCGCGGCCACGACGCTTCGTATGTCGCGATCGGCGTGGGGCCGTCTTCGGCGGCGGCGCTGGAACGCGGTCGAGTGGACGCGGCGGTAGTGCTCTACACCACGTTCCAGGCGCTCAAGATTCGCCACCCGAATCTGCGCGTGCTGGCGGAGACTTTTACGCGCGGGGGAATGCGGTCCGCTCTCGGCGTGGAGGCGTATCCCGCGAAGACGCTGCTTGCCCGGCAAGGGCGGCGGCATCCGGCGCTCGTCTCGGCGCTGCTCGAAACGAACCGCCGGATGCGGGAGTTGGGCGCGGAACGAGCGCTCGCGCTACTGCCGCCCGAGGCTCGCGGACCCGACCCGGCCGTCGACCGCATGCTGCTCGAACTGCTGATCCCCTACGCTTCGCTCGACGGCGCGACTCCGCCGGGCGCGGAGTCGCTAGCTCGCCGCTTGCTCGCGCAGCCGTGATTGCTTGTACGCGGCGCGCGCTTCGCGAATCTGCATCACGTGCCCTTCGGCGTGTTTGGCGTAGGTTTCGAGCAAGCCGCCGAGCGTCGTCGGACCGTATTTCGAATGCGTCGCGGGGCGCGACCAGGCGTCTTCGGGTAGGTCCTTAATCAACTCGAAATTCTCGGCGCGCGCCCGGCGGAACGTTTCCACGGCCTGCGAAATCTTGCGCCGCGCGTAGTCGAGCTTCTCGGCCCACGCGGCTTCGTCGTACCACTGGATGGTGGGGTTGTCCTCGGCGAGCGTTTGGCGCATGCGCATCGCGCCCACCTGCTCCGAATCGGCGAGGTGGCAGACGATTTGGCGGACGCTCCATTTGCCGGGGGACGGTTTGAAGTCGAGTTCGGGGCCCGCCGCTCCGGTGGTCGCCATCGCCACCAATTCGCCGCCGCGGCGGAACCGCTCCAAAAGCTCTCCCACGTTTTGCATGTGAATATGGTAGCGATGCGGTGTGCGGTATTGATTCTGGCGATCGCGCCGCCCTTCGCGGCTTGCGCGCAGCAGACGCAGCGTCCCTACGAGCGGCCTTTGCGGCAAGCGGTTCGCGGAGCGCGAGGGGCGCTCGCCACCGGCAGCGAGTACGCCTCCGACGCCGGTCTGCGGATGTATCACGCGGGCGGCAACGCGGTGGACGCCGGAATCGCGAGCATGTTCGCGGCGGCGACCTTCGAGTTTTCGCACTTCGGGTTCGGCGGCGAAGTGCCGATCCTGATCCGCACGAAAGAGGGCAAGGTGGTGTCGATCGCCGGCGTCGGCACGATGCCCAAAGCCGCCACGCCCGAGTTTTTCCGCCAGCGCCGACTGCTGCCCGGCGAGGTCCAGGAACTCGAACCGAACGGCTTGCGCAACTTCGTTCCGGTGGCGGGAGTGGTCCCCGCGCTGGTTCCCGGCATGATGGACGCCGCGCTGGTGGCGTTGCGCGACTACGGCACGAAGAGCTTCTCAGAGGCGGTGCAACCGGCGATCGAGTTGACGATGGGCGTGCCGCTGGACGAAATGCGCGCGGGTTCGATCGCCTACCTGCGCCGGTTCGCCGAACGATGGCCGGCGACGAAATCGACGTTTCTTCCTTTCGGCCGTCCGCCGGGTTTGGGCGAAGTGTTCCGGCAACCCAACCTGGAGCGGACGCTGCGGCTACTCGTAGCCGCCGAGGATAAGGCTCGTAAGGCGGGCAAGACTCGCGCGCAATTGATCGACGCCGTGCGCGACGCTTTCTATCGCGGCGAGATCGCGCGCCGCATCGCCGCCTTCTCGAAAGAAAACGGCGGACTGCTGACTTACGAGGACATGGCGGCGTTCCGGGCGGACGTCGAAGAGCCGCTGTCGATTTCGTATCGCGGCTTGACGGTCTACAAGCCCGGCTTCTGGACCCAGGGACCTTCGACGCTCCAGGCGCTCAACATTCTGGAGCACGTCGATCTCAAACCGCTGGGCCTCAATTCCGGCGCGTATCTGCACACGCTGATCGAGGCGATGAAGCTGGCGTACGCGGACCGCGACACTTACTACGGCGACCCGAAGTTCGCCAAGGTGCCGGTGGCGAAGCTGCTCGCGAAAGACTACGCGCTCGAACGGCGCAAGCTGATCGGCGCGCGGGCGTCGAAGGACTATCGTCCGGGAAACATCGCGGGGGCGAAGGCTTTGCATCCCTCCGAGGCCGATGTCGCGCGGGTTCGCGTCGAAGATTGGCTCAAGCAGGGCGACACGACGTGCGTGAACGCGATCGACAAGGACGGGATCGCGTTTTCGGCGACGCCTTCGGGCTCGTCGCTGCCCGCCGTCGTGGCGGGCGATACGGGGATCACGCTGACGACGCGCGCGCAGAGTTTCTATTTGATCGCCGGGCACCCGAACGAACTCGCGGGCGGCAAACGTCCTCGCGTGACGCTCTCGCCCACGCTCGTCCTGCGCGACGGCAAGCCGTACCTGGCGCTCTCGACGCCGGGCGGCGACAACCAGGATCAAGCGCTGCTGCAGATTCTGCTCAACGTCGTCGAGTTCGGGATGGACGCGCAGCGGGCGGTGGAGGCTCCGCGATTCCAGACCAAGCATCTGGTGTCGAGCTTCGATAACCACGCGATGGGCACCAACGAGTTGATTCTCGACGAGCGGATTCCGCGGGAAGCGGTCGCCGACCTGACCGCGCGTGGGCACCAGATCGAGGTATCGTCGCGCTGGAACTCGGGCGCCGCTCCGGTGGCGCTGCGCGTGCTGCTGAACGGCGTGATCGAAGCGGGCGCGGATCCTTACGCCGGACGCTCCGCGCGGGCTTGGTAGCTACGCGGGCAGCGCGCCCTTCCAGCCTTTTTCGAGAATCGCCCGATGCTCGGCGATGATGGAATCGAATCCGGGCAGCGCGGCGTGGTTCTGCGTTTCGAGCGGATCCTTCTCGTAGTCGTACAACTCGGTGGGCGAGCCTTCGGCACCCTTCCATTCGGTAAAGCGGTAGCGCTTGGTCCGCGCCGAGTAACCCATCACGCCCGCGCCGCGCGGGTATTGACTGAACGCCGCCTTCTTCCACGCGCGCTTCGGATCGCTCAACAGCGGCGCGAAGCTGCGGCCTTCGAGATCGTTCGGCATGCGGATTCCGGCGAGTTCGCTCAACGTCGGATAGATATCGACGAACTCGACCAGCGCCTGGGTATGCGCGCCGCGCTTCATGCCCGGCGCGGCGGCGATCAGCGTCGAATGCGTGGCGTTCTCGAAATTCGTGTGCTTGTGCCACAGACCGTGATTATTCAAGTGCCAGCCGTGATCGCCCCACAGCACGACGATGGTGTTGTCGCGCAACCCCAGACGGTCGAGTTCGCCGAGCACGCGCCCGATTTGCGCGTCCGTATAGCTAGTGGCCGCGTAATAGGCGCGCACCAATTCGCGCGACTTTTTCTCGTCGAGCGGACCGGACTCCGGAATGTCGTTGTAGGCGCGTAACTCGCCGTTCGGATGCAACGCGACTTTCGGTACGCCGCGCGGCTCCGGCGCGTAGTCCGGCATCTTGAGCTTGGAATCGGGGTAGAGATCGAAGTACTTCTTCGGCGCGACGAACGGCAGGTGCGGTTTAAGGAATCCGCAGGCGATAAAGAACGGACCGTCCTTCAGCGTGTTGAGGGCGCGGATCGTGTTGGTGGCCGTGCGTCCGTCGCCGAGCTCCTCGTCGGGCTTCTCCGACGCTTGCCACGACGGCCCACGAGTGCCGCGCGCGGCGGTACCCGAGTTGGTGGGCGCCGCCTTCCAGCCTCTCTCCTTGATCTCCTGGAAGTATTTGGCGAACCGCTCGGCGTTCGCCGGAGTGTTCCAATCGGGCCCGCCGGGCTGGTAGTGCGGAATCGACCACGACGCCTCGTCTTCGAGCGAACCATGGAAAATCTTGCCGAGACCGGCTGTCGTATAGCCCTGGTTCTTGAAATTCTCGGGCAGTGTCACGGCGCTGGGGATCGTCTTGCGGAAATGGGTTTGGAGTTCGTAAATCTTCGTCGTGTCGGGCCGGAGTCCGGTCAGCAAAGACGTACGCGAGGGGCTGCACACGGCCTGCTGGCAATAGGCGCGCTCGAAGACGGTGCCTCGCGCGGCCAGTGCGTCGATGTTGGGCGAGTGGATGTGCTTCGCGCCGTAGCAGCCGAGTTCGGGCCGCAGATCGTCGATGGCGATCATGAGCACGTTCGGACGGAGCACGTTCGGACGGCGCGACTGCGCGGCGAGCGGGGACGCGGCGAGCGCCCCTAGAAAGCTACGGCGTTGCATAACCTCATATGTTAACGCGGCGATGTGATCGCGGCGCGCGTCTAGAAGTGCCCGCCGCCGGAGACGATCAGCACTTCGCCGGTGACGTAGTCCGAGAGGGGCGAGCAGAAGAACAACACCGGTCCGGCCGCCTCTTCCGGAGTGCCGAGCCGCCCCAGCGGAGTCATGGCCCGCATCGCCTCGATGGCTTTCGGTTGCACGCCTACCGGGATGGCGCGGCCTTTCATCTCGATCGTCGCCGCCGCCTCGCCCAACGGCTGGGTGAGGCGAGTCTCGATGAACCCGTAGCCCACCGAATTCACGCACACGTTGTAGCGGCCCCACTCCTTCGCCATGGTCAGCGTGATGCCGTTGATGCCCGCTTTGCCCGCCGCGTAGCCGATCTGCCCCGCGTTGCCGCAGGTACCCGAAATCGAGGTGATGTTCACCACCTTGCGCATCACCCGGCGGCCCTCGGCCATTTCCTTCTTCGCCGCTTCCCGAATCCAGCCCGACGCCGCGCGCAGCACGCGAAACGGCGCGACCAGGTGAATGTCGAGCATCGCCTGAAACTGCTCGTCCGTGGTCTTTTGAATCACGTTATCCCACGTGTAGCCGGCGTTGTTGACGACGATGTCGAGCGAGCCGAACTCGGCGATGGCCGCGTCGGCGAGGCGTTGCGGAACCGCCGGGTCGGTGATATCGCCCGCGAGCGCCGCCGCCCGGCCGGGCATAGCCGCCCGCGCCTCTTCGAGCACGCCCGCGTCGATATCGGTAAGCATTACGCCCGCTCCGGCCGCCGCCAGTTTTTCCGCGATGGCGCGCCCGATGCCGCGCGCCGCGCCGGTCACCAAAGCGGTCTTGCCCGTTAGGTCGATAGGAAACATGCGGTCGGTCTCAGGGCAGTATCGTACATTGCCCGCGCCCGATTACCGGCGCGAACGAGATCTTGTCGTCCGACTTTTCAACCCAGAGCGAAACTTCGTAGTCGGGGTCGAACTTGTAGATGCGCAGCACGCCGGTGTTCGCAAAGACGCCGCCGCAGGTGGCCGCCCGGATTTTCTTGACCGACTCGGCGTTCTTCGCGGGCGATTCCGGACCCCAATCTCTTAGGAAGCGCTCGTAGGAGTAATCCCGGCACGGCGTTTGCTCCGTGCAGCCCCATAAAGCGTAGGCGGTTCGGTAATCCTTCGCTTTCAAGAGATCGACGAAGCGGTCCAGCATGGAGCGCTCGGCGAAATTGCGGAAGCCGAAATAGCCTAGCAGGCCGACGACGATCGCCGCCAAGCCGATCCGAACGGCTCGTCCGATCAGTTTCGACTTACGCTCGTCTCCGGCGCCGTAGCCTTCGAGGTAAGCCGCCATGCCGGTGCGTTACTTCGCCGGATGCGCCGCGTCGTAGGCCGCGATCGCATCGGTGGTGACTTCGAGCGCGTCCTTGGCGTACAGCGTCGTGGCGCGATCGAGGACGACTTCCAGGCCCTTCGTCTCCGCCAGCTTCTTGATTACGTCGCTCATCTGCCGACCGGCCTTTTGCAAAACGTCGTTCCGCTCGCGGTCCACGTCGGCCTGCAAGTCCTCGGTGAGACGCTGTAAATCGCGCTGCTTGCGAGCGCCTTGCGCCTGCAAATCGGCTTCCGCCTGGGGCGTCAGCTTGCCGGCCATCGTCTGCAACTGCTGCTGGATCGTCTGCAACTCCCGGTCCAGCTTGGCGGCGGCGTCCTGGCGCGGTTTGAACTTGGCCTCCAGATCGCTCTGCGCTTTCTTAATCTCGGCGGTACCGAGAATCGCTTTCTGCAGATCGACGATGCCGAGCTTTACCTGCGCGAAAACCGGGGCGGCCGTAGCGAGGGCCAACGACAAGACGAAACGGTGCATTCCCTTTGAAAACTCCCTGTGGCCTTATAGTTTAGCAGCGCTAATCGAGCAACAGGGCGCCGGTCCCTTGAATCTGATAAATAATCGCCCCGCCCTTGACGGCCGCCGGGTCGAACTTGCGCCCTTGTTCCTCGGCCTCGTGTTTGGCGCGCGCGATTACCTGCTCTTTCGACAACGTCAGCTTCTTCAAAGTTCCCTCGGCGACGGCCATTTTGCCGACGTGCCCCTTGGGAAACACGATCTCGCCGTCGTTCACCTTGACGCGCATCATGGCCCCGGTTTCGGACACGAGGTTCGTCCAGCAGCCCATCATTTCGCAGACCTCGACGACTTTGCCCTTTACCTGGACGGTCTTGCCCGCCAGCGATTCCTGCGAAGCCACCAACGCGTCCACGGTCATCGGGGTCTTAAGGGTCAGCGGCGCGCCGAGCTTCTTTTCGCCGCCGAAGGCGAGCGCGAAAGCCAGGGGAAAGAGAATGAATCGCATAAATTTGAGTTTACAGGAACGCTTTCAAAAGGCGGGTCTGGATGTCTTTCAGAGAATCGTGCGCGTTGTCCAATTCGGCCACCATCGTCCGCACCTGGCGCAGTAGCTTGGTCCGCTCGATCGCGCTATTGACGATCAGCAGCAGTTGCGCGTTGTCCCAAGGCTTTTCGAGATAGTGATACAGGCCCACGTCGTTGATCGCTTGAATGGCGCTGCTTTTGTCCGCGTGACCGGTCAACAGAATGCGCGCCGCTTCGGGTTGCAGCCGCTTCGCCTGGGCGAGCAATTGCAGACCGTTGATCTGCGGCATCAGATAGTCGCTGACGATCACGTCGGCGGGCGAGGTTTCCAGGTGCTTGATCGCCTCCGCCGGGCTCGTGAACCCGTGGATATTGTGCTCCGTTTCGAGCGTCAGAAACGCGCGCACGCTGGTGATCACCATCTCCTCGTCGTCGACCAACACCACTTCGGCGGTGGGATTTTCTTGCACACTCGCTCCTTATCGTCGGTTCTGTTTCGCCGGGATCCGGATGTGGAAGGTCGTTCCCCGGCCCACTTCGCTCTCGAAATCGATCGAGCCGCGATGCCGGTCCTCCACGATCTTGCGGGAAATCGTCAGGCCCAGCCCGGTCCCGATCCCCACGGGTTTGGTGGTAAACCCGGCGGAGAAAATCTTCTTCTTGCAATCTTCGCTCATGCCGTGGCCCGTATCGGCGATGGCCAAATGCACGCTCTCGCCGTCCATCGCGGTGCGTACCGTAATCGTGCCTTCTCCCTCGATGGCCTGCGCGGCGTTCACCAGAATGTTCAGAAACACCTGGCTCATCAACTGCGGACTGCACTCGATAGGCGGAAGCTCGGCGTACTCGCGCGCGATGCGGACCCGCCGCTTGTACTCGGCGTCGACCAGACGGATGGAATCGTCGAGCAGGTCGTTGAAGTTCGTCTCGCGAAATCCTTCCTCCTCGATCCGCGCGTGGATTTTCAAACTGCGGATCACTCCCGAAATCCTCTCGCACGCCAAGCGATCCACCTGAATCAGGCTGCGCATGGTCTCGAGGATCTGCTTGGTCTTCCGGTTCTCCGTGCCTTCCAATTGCCGGGCGACGACGTCGAGCGACTTTTCGAGCACCTCGATGTTCGAAAAAATCGACGCGATGGGACTGTTGATCTCGTGAATGATGCCCGCCGAAAGACGCGAGATCGCCACGTGCTTGTACATTTCGCGCAACTGCTCGCGAAGCCGGGCGATCTCGTCTTGCGGCGTGAGTTCGGTCATCTAGTCGCCCGCCAATTGGCGCAGCCTCCGCACCAGGGTCGCGAAGATCGCCGAAACGATCTGCATGTTGTCGGAGAGCAGATCGTGAAACTCGCTCCGTCCGATTTTGAGCAGCTTGGCGTCGGTCGCCGCGCGAGCCTCCACCTTAATCGGAGCGGGATCGAACAACGCCCAAGACCCCAGCACTTCGCCGCGTTTCGCCGTGTGCACGGTGCGGCCGTCGCGCCGCATTTCGATATCGCCGTCCAGCACCACGTAGACGGAATCCACGGGTTCGTTCGCGGCCAGCACGGTGCGCTCCGGCGGATAGTGGATCTCGCGGGCGATGGTGGCGATGCGCGAGAGCTGCTCCGCCGTCAGTCCCCGGAACAGGTCCACCGCTTCGAGCGCGATCACCCGTTCGACGACGTTCAATTCGCCTTTCGTGTCAGGCATACGATTCCACCATGCGGTCCACCTCCGCGCCCGCCCGGCCGCGCAGGCTTTCCATCTCCGGGATCAGCGACGCCATGCGCAGTTCGCGCGCCGCCGCGATCGCGCAACAGGTCAACCACGCGTCGCCGGAGCGCAACAGTTCCCGCAGGGCGCTCTCGGCGGACTTGCGCTCGATGCCGAACAACTCCCGGCCGCGCTCGCTCAAGCGGCCCGTATCGTCCACCAGCGGCATCAGGTACCGCTTCCATTCGCGGTCGAGGATCGAGTCCAGAAACTCGATCGCGGCCGATTGATCCTCCGGTCCTTTCCGGTCCAGCGCCCGCCGCACCGACCGCATTTCCTCCGGCGAATACTTCAGTCCTAGCAAATGAAATACGCGGTCGAGCGTATCCGACATCCGCTCCTCGAGCGTCGCCGCCGCGAACCGGACCCCGGGGCGCGAGCGGTCCTCGCGCGAAAGCGGTTCGAGCGACGACCAGAGCGAGTAGTAGTGCTTCGCCTCTTCGAGCAACTGTTTGGAGACCGCCTCCGGCCCATAGTGCAGGCCCGGGGCCGTGCGGCGCATGCGCGTCAGAGATAGCAAAACGGCGCTTCGCAAACCCAAATCGGGCAGGGAAATGGCGGCGAGAAGTTCGTCCGCGGCCCGCTGCTCGCCCATCGCTTCGAGGGCACGCGGAATGTGGCGACGGACGCTCAACGGCCACGCCGGGTCGTCGATAAGATCGCGCAACGTCCCCGCGATCGTCGCCCCGTAGGCGGCGAGAGAGGCCAGCGCCGCGTGGCGCAAGCGCGAATCGCCCAGCAGGCGGACGATCGGTTCCAGATACGCGCGTTTCTTGAGCGCGCCCGCCGCGGCCAACGCCGCTTCGGCCACCGCTTGATCGCCGTCGGCGAGCAGCGAATAGAGCAGCGGCGCGCCTTCGTCCCCCAATCGGCTTAGGGCCAGCGCGGCCAATCGCCGCCGCGCGGGATCGGCCGACGAGGCGTATTGCGACGCCCAGTCGAGCGTCACGACGCGATCCGGCGCGGCCTCCAGCGCCGCTTCCGCGACGGAGGCGTTCGGGTGCGAGAGCAGGCGCGCGAGCAAGCCTTCGCGTTCCGGCGACACGCGCAGGGCGTACGTCACCGCCGGACGGATGGCCGGCGACGAATCCCCCGCGCGGCTGGACCGAATCTCGGCCAGCGCTTCCGAAAGCGTCGAAGCGTCTTCCGTTTCGAGCGCGATGCCGTACACCGCCGCCCTCACTTCCGGGTGGCGGCTCCCCGCGAGCGTTCGCGCCAGCGCCGGGGCGTCGTAGCCCGAAGTTTCGCGCAGCAGCGAAATCGCGTAGGCCGCCTGGCGCGGGTTGTCGCCGCGCGCCGTTTCCTCGAGTAAGCGCATCAGCGCCGGATCGCCGACCGAAACGCGAACGTCGCCGATTCCCAGGGACCGCGCGTCCAACCTGCGCCGCACGCTGCGCAAGTATTCGCGCTGCGCCTGCCAGGAGAGCGCGATCCAGGCGCCGGTGAAAAACAGAACCAGCAGCGAAAGCTCCTTCGGCCCGACGGCCATCCACACCGTCACCACTTGCAGGAACACGCCGCCGAGCCCGCGGCCGAACCGGTCCACGAAGATGTCGAGAAACGCTTTGGTGCGGTTCCGCAGTTCGAGGGGCAGCGGCAGGTAGAGCAACTCCATCCCCGTGCGGTTGAACGTGTAGCGCGTGGCGGCTTCCATCAACCGGGCGATCGAAGTCGAAAGCACGCCGGGCGACGCGTAAATGGCCAGCGAGGCGATCGAGATCGCCACCGGCATGATTTGCAGGACGCCGCCGACGCCCACCCACCGGATCGCCGCCGCCGTCAGGAAGAACTGGAAAACGAAATTGACCAGGTTCAGGTAAATTCCCTGAAACGCGCCCATGAAGGCCGTTAACTCGGCTTTCGTCGTGTACCGTTGCTTCGCGAAAACCTGGAACTGGTATTCCACCGTGACGTCGACGATGAACATCAACAGCACGATGCCGACGATCACCTGTAAGTGCCGGTAGTTGCGGATGTCGCGGAGAATATCGCCGAAACGGAAGTCCGTCTCTTCGCCGTCCGGGCTCGCCGTCGCGGTTTCGAGACGCACGCCGGGCTGCCGCAAAACCAGCCGGTACATCAAGTACGCGAGAAACGTGAATCCCGCCGAGGCGTACACCAGGTTGGTCTCGCCGATGGCCGCCGCCGTGTAGCTGGTGAACGTTCCGCCGAACCCGGCGCCGATTACGGCCCCTAGTCCGAGAATTCCGTACAGTCGCTTCGCCTCGCGGGCGGTGAATACGTTGGCCGCGATCACCCAACCCTGGGTCACCATCAGGATCGAGAACATACTCACCCAGATGTTGAAAACGTAATAGGTCCAGACCCACTCGAACTTGATCAAGTAGCCCATCAGCACCGTGAATCCGATGGCGACGGCGGTGGCCCAGTTGACGGCGGCGGTGAGCGAAGCCTTAAGCGTCAAGCGCGAGTACGCGTAGGCCAGCAATCCGCCCGCCGGGGCGATCAGGATGTACAATCCCGGCAGCTTATCCGGGTCGAACCGGTTGACGAACAACGCGCGCGACACCGGTTTCAGGATGTAGTAGGCGAACAAAACGAAAAGCAGGTACAGCGCTACGGGAATCGTCCGCCCGAACTCGCCCGGGCGAACGTCGAGAAAAGTGCGGCGGAACTCGTTGAGGCGTGTCGGCATGAGCGGCGAAACCGCACGAGTAGCGTAGCATGTCGCTATGCGTTTCGAATGGCTCCGGCGCTGGCTGTGGCCCCTGGAAGCCGAGCGGGACGAGGGGTTCCGGCAGGACATCCTGCGCCTCAGCTTCAACGGGTTGCGGGCCATCGCCGCCATCACCGCCGGAGCCTCCGTCGTTCTAATGGTCGGCTGGTGGCTGATGTTCCCCGACGCGGCTTCCACGCCCGCCCGGATTTGGACCGACGTCGCGCTCATTGCCTTCGGGCTCGGCGAGTATCTGTTGACTCGCTGGTCCTGGACCTACTCGCGCGCGCGCCCGATCGCCCTGCTTCTGGTGCAGATTACGGCGGCGTTTCTCATCCTTTCCTCGCTGTATCTGAGCGCGATCGAACCCGCCGCCGACGCCTTCATCCCCTCGCAGATGGCTTTGGCGATTCTGATCACCCTGGTCGCCTTGCCGCTCCGCCCTTTCGAGACGTTCGGACATTGTCTGGTTATCGCCGCCGTGTATTGGGGGGCGACGGAACTGGCTTCGCGCACGTTTCTTCCGGGCGCGGTTACGGAGCCCGACTACTTTCTCTTCATGACCATGATGACCTTCCTCGCGACGGGGCTTTCGGCGGTGCTCTACTCGGAGCGCCACCGCGCCTACCGGGCGTACCTGGAGACCCTGCAAGCGGTCGGGGATTTGCGGACCGCGCAATCCCGGCTCGCCATGTCGGAAAGCGCTTCTTCGATGGCCCGGCTGGCGGCGGCGATCAGCCACGAGTTGAATACGCCGATCGGGGCGTTAAAGAGCGCTGTCGATACGCTGCTGCTGTTGACGTCGCGTCAGGCCACGGCGGCCCCCGAACAGTTGCCCCGCCTGCTCAAACTGCAATCGGAACTGCGCAAGTCGATTCAGGATTCGGCGGGACGGCTCGAACAGATCGCCGCTCGCGTGGCGCGCTTTACCAACCTCGATCAGGCCGACTTGCAAGTCGCGCAAATCAACGACCTGCTGGTGGATGTCACGCAACTCTTGCGGCCGAGAGTGAAGGACGGGACGGAACTGAGCGTGAATCTTTCGCCGTTGCCGCCGGTCGCGGTCGACGCGCGGCAAGTCAGCGCGGTGTTTTACGACTTAATCCACAACTCGCTCGCCGCGCTCGATGCGGGCGGACGCGTCGACGTGCGAACGCTGGCGCGCGAGGGCCGCATCGAAGTGGCGATCGACGATACCGGACGCGGAATCGAGGGCGCGCGTTTGGGCGCGATCTTCGATCCCGGCTTCGAAGTCTCCTCGGGGCGCGTCACGTCCGGCAACTGGAGCATGTTCAACGCTCGTCAGGTGATGCGCGAGCACGGCGGCGAGGTCGCGATATCGAGTGAGCCCGGCAAAGGCACGCGCGTGCTGGTGACGCTGCCGGTGCGGTAATTACCCGTCGAACGCTTCGGAGAGCGGCATCTCGAGCGACGGATTCACCGTCCGCATCCAACCGTCGAGCGCTTCGGTGCGCCCGCCGCGTGTGTACACCCAGCCGCGCTTCGTCTCGGGGTCGAGCAGCCATACGAACGGGACGCCCATGTCGAGATACTCGTCGATTCGAGTTTCGATGAGCTTTATGCTTCGGCGATTAGCCGGCAGATGAACGCACAAAAACGGAGGGGTTTCAATGTAGCGGCCGATGGGGCGAGATGAACACACACACACGTCGGGTAATCGATACCTCGTTTCACTCGTGCGAACGTGAACTCGGAGAGCCGTCCAGCCCGGCGCCTTTCTCCGCAGAAACGTCGCGACGTTTCCGAGCGCAGCGCTCCGTGCGACGCTACATGCGGTTCGGGGATCGAACGTCATGCCCGAACCTAATACTTCGCCACTTTCGGGTCGACCTGATCGGACCAGGCGAGAATCCCGCCCTTCATGTTGCGCACGTTCTTGAAGCCCGATTGCCGCAACAGGTCCGCCGCTTTGCCCGAGCGCACGCCGCTCTTGCAGTGCACCACGATCTCGCCTTCGGGGTCGAGTTCGCTTAGTCGCTTACCCACCTCGCCGAGCGGGATGAGTTTCGCGTACCCCGTCGTCGCGATCTGCACCTCGTGCGGCTCGCGCACGTCGATAAACGCGAACTTATCGCCGCGGTCGAGTTTCGCCTTCACTTCGCGAGGTTCGATATCGGTGTGACTCGTCACCGGTTCGGGGGTCTGCGCGGGAATTCCGCAGAACTCCTGATAGTCGATCAAGCCGTGAATCTTCGAGCATTGGCCGGAGCACTCCGGGTCGCGCCGCAGCTTCAACTCGCGAAACTTCATGTTCAGCGCGTCGTACAGCACGAGACGGCCCTTGAGCGTCTCGCCCTTGCCGAGGATCAACTTGACGACCTCGGTCGCCTGGATCAAACCTACGACGCCGGGCAGAATCCCCAGCACTCCGCCTTCCGCGCAACTCGGAACCAGTCCGGGAGGCGGCGGCTCCGGATACAAGCACCGGTAGCAAGGCCCGTCCTCCATCGCGAACACGCTCGCCTGACCCTCGAACCGGAAAATCGAGCCGTAGACGTTCGGCTTTTTGAGCAACACGCACGCGTCGTTCACCAGATATCGCGTCGGAAAGTTATCCGTGCCGTCGGCGACGATGTCGTAGTTTTTGACGATATCCAGCGCGTTCTCGCTGTTCAGCGCCACTTCGTGCCGGATCACTTGGACGTTCGGATTGAGATCCTTTAGCGTCGCTTCCGCCGAATCGATTTTCTTGCGGCCTACATCGGCGGTGCCGTGAATCACCTGCCGTTGCAGATTCGATTCGTCGACGACGTCGAAATCGACCAGTCCCAGCGTACCCACGCCCGCCGCCGCCAGATAGAGCGCCATCGGCGACCCGAGCCCGCCCGTACCCACCAAAAGGACTTTGGCCTCTTTGAGCTTGATCTGCCCGTCCATGCCCACCTCGGGCAGGATCAGGTGGCGCGAATACCGGCGGATTTCTTCGTTCGAAAGCGTCGCCGGCACCTTAGCGGCCTCCGGCACGCGCCCGGAGGGCGCCGCCGGCGTGCACCCGGAGGGTGCCCCCGGCAATGCTCGGCACGATCGAAATCGTGTCCGTATCCTTCACCGGCGTCGCGTCCTTCTGTGCGTAACGGATATCGTCCTCGTTGACGTACACGTTGACGAAGCTCCGCAGCTTGCCCTCGGCGGTGTACAGGTTGTTGCGTAGCGCCGGATGCGCCATTGTGGTGAGCGCGGTTAAGACCTCGCCTACCGTGCCGCCCGCGATTTCTACTTGGTCCGTGCCGCCGGTAAACTGCCGCAGCGGCGTGGGAATCAGGATTTTGGCCATTTCAGTTCCTCTTCCGTACTTTCGGTAAGGTCGAGATCGACGCGAAAGCATTTCGCGTCCACCACCTCGCCCTTAATGATCGACATCACGACATGCGAGTGCCACGGAGACGCGTTCGCCAAATCCGTAGCCGAAAAATACGCGCCCGTGTCCGGGTGCGAATGAAAAAATCCGATCAACTCTCGGCCCGAATCCTGGGCGCTTCGCTGCGCCCGCAGAATATCGTCCGGGGAAATTTCGAAGCGGTCCGATTGATCGCCCCGGTAGACGTTCGGCGCGGGAACCGCTTCCGTCGCCACGCCGTTCGATCCCACCATCATTCCGCAACATTCCTTCGGATACGCTCCTTGGGCGTGCGCGACCATGGCGGCCCAGGCGGCCGCGTGTATCTCGATCATTCCCGGCCATTATCGCAACGCTAGTCGTCCCAGAACGCTTCGCTGAGATATTTCGCCGCTCCGTCGCAAAGCACGGTAACGATAACCGCTTCGCGCTTCTCGGCGTGCAAGCGCTCGGCGAGCTTCCGCGCCGCCACCAAATTCGCGCCCGCCGAAATGCCTACCAGCAGGCCCTCGTGCCGCGCCACGCGCTTCGTCATCTCGTAGGCGTCTTCGGTTTCGAGCCAGAAGTTATCGTTCGCGAGCTTGTCGTCGTAGATGCCGGGCACGATCGCCGTCGGCATGTGCTTCAGCCCTTCGAGGCCGTGGAAGCTCGACGACGGCTGCGCCGAAAGGCACTGGACCCCCGGAATATCCCGCTTCAACCGCCGAGTCGTGCCGACGAACGTCCCGCTGGTCCCCATGCAAGCGAGGAAGTGCGTGATCCGCCCGCCGGTCTGATTCACGATCTCGACCGCCGTCGTCTCGAAATGCGCGCGCCAGTTGGCCGGGTTGTTGTACTGATCGGGATAAAAATACGCGTCGGGATTTTCTTCGTACACCGCGCGGCACTGACGGATCGCGCCGTCGGACCCCTCGTCCGCCGGAGTGAGAATCAAGTCCGCGCCAAACGCCCGCAGCATCGACTTGCGCTCGCGCGACGCGTTCTCGGGCAGGCACAGTCGGACTTTATACCCGCGCGACGCGCCGATCATGGCGTAGGCGATACCCGTATTGCCGCTCGTAGCGTCCAGGATGATCCGCTCCCGCGTCAACCGCCCGGTCCGCTCGCCGTCGAGGATCATGTTGAGACCCGCCCGGTCCTTGACGCTGCCACCGGGATTCATGAATTCCGCTTTCGCGTGGATCTCGATTCCCGGCAGATCTTGCGTCAAGGTCTCGATCTGGATCAGCGGCGTGTTGCCGATCGTTTCCAGCAAGGTCCGGCCTCGCTTGTAAGGCGATGAAAACAAGCGGGCTGCTGGCTTCATGGTCCCTCCAGTATGGCAATCTCCCCAAACCCTGTCAACATAAGGGAGATAGTCGGTAGATGCGGTCACGGCGCTCCGGGATGCGTCCCCGTAAATAGTCAGTTATCCTGGTCATGATGAAGAACCCGACGGCTACAACCATCGGCGTCACGGAGTTCAAGGCGCATTGTCTCGCGCTCATGGAGGAAGTCCATTCCGGCAAGCGCGGCGAGTTGATCGTCACCAAGCGGGGTAAACCGCTTGTGAAGGTAGCCCGCCCCGAAGAGTCGGAAGAGCCGATTTTCGGCTTTTTGCGAGGAGCCGCGACGATCTATGGCGACGTCACCGAGCCGACTTCCGAAGACTGGGAAGCGCTCCGGGATGAACGTTAGTTGCTCCTTCTAGATACTTGCGCGGCCCTCTGGATGGCGGAGGACGAGCGTCTGATCGAACTCGGAGCCCGTGCCGTTATCGCCGCCGCCATGCGGACGCGCGAGGTTTTTCTCTCGCCCATCACCGCCTGGGAAATCGGTCTGCTTGCCGAGCGCGGAAGGCTCTCGCTCGACCGCTCTCTCGACGACTACATCGCGACGCTTTTCGATCCAAGGCGGTTTCGCCTTGCCCCTGTAACGCCGGTCGTCGCGGCGCGATCCTCGTTTCTCCCCGGCGAACTCCATCGCGACCCGGCGGACCGGATGCTTGTCGCGACCGCGCGCGACGTCGGGCTGACTCTCGTAACGCGCGACGAACGCCTGCTCGCCTACGGTCGCGCGGGGCACCTTCGCACGCTCGCCTGTTAGCGGTCCGCCGACTCATTGTGAATAAACGGCTTGGGGACTATCCTAAAGTCATGAGCGGACAGACAAGCTGGCTCCTCGAAGCGTTCGATGCGCTCCCGGCCGAGGAGCGGCGTGTGTTTACCGCCGAGTTCCTCCGGCGTGCGATCCCCTTCGATTCGGGCCCTCTCGACGATGCCGAGACGGCTCACGCTGCGGACGCGCTTTTCGCCATGCTGGACGACGAGGAGCATGCCTCCCAGTCGCGGTGAGGTCTGGCTGTTCGACCTCGGCATGGTAGAAAAAGTGAGGCCGGTGCTGATCCTCAGCGTGGCTTTCGGCGATCTGGATCGGGCGTTGGCACCGTTGTCCCTCACACGACCTCTCTGCGCGGTTCCCCATACGAGATCGCCGTCCCCGTCCCGTTTCTGAAGCCCGGAGCCTTCCTCGCTCAGAACATCGCGACCTATCCAACGGTTCGAGCCATTCGAAAGCTAGGGGTACTGAAGAGTGAACAACTGAATTCCGTCGCCGCCGGTGTTCTCCGTTGGCTGGGATGTTAACGGCCAGGGAACGGTTTTCAACTCGCGCCAACCGCCGCGAGCATCGCTCTCCAGTCCTCGTTTCTCCCCGGCGAACTCCACCGCGACCCGGCGGACCGGATGCTCGTCTCGATCGCGCGCGAGCTCGGGCTGACTCTCGTGACGCGCGACGAACGCCTGCTCGCTTACGGGCGCGCGGGTCACCTTCGCACGCTCGCCTGCTAACGGCCCGTCGATCCTTAACGGTAGAATCCGGCATGGCCGACTCTCTGCGTCTCACCGCGATCATCGAACGCGAAAGCGCGGGCTACGTCGCGTTATGTCCCGAATACGATGTCGCCAGCCAAGGCGACACGATCCAGGAAGCGCGCGCCAACCTCGTGGAGGCGTTGACGCTGTTCTTCGAATCCGCCGATCCGGCCGAGTTGAACGCCCATTTCAAGCCGGAGGTCCTAGTGACACAGATCGAAGTCAAGGTTGCCTAGGCTCCGTCCTCTTTCGCGGGAGGCAGCGTCGAGGGGCAGAGTTGTGGCAGTCTGACACACACTTTGAACCCCGTCGTTGAGTGTGGAATTGGGAACAAGCTTTGCTTAAGCGTCACACAATCGACGCCATCCATCGACCACCCGCCGGACGCGAAGTTTCGACCAATGGCGATTTCAATCAAAGCAAGTGTAGCAACGATCAAAGGCGAAAGTTCAATTTCAAACACTTTGTCCAAGGCGCCGCCTGTCATCCGCGCCATTCTTCAAGTTAACGCCGATTGTATAGTCGGAAGAATTAGTAACGCGGGACATAAGTGATCTACTCCAACTGCAGCACCCGATACCCCAGAAACGCGAACGTCCGCTTCCGCTTCGGATTCTTGTCGTCCTCCGAAATCACGCTAAACTCCGCCAGATACTCCGGCTTCCTTCCCGGTCGCACCACGTCTAACGGAAAATAACCGCGAAGGTTCTTCTCCCGGTACGCTTGCTCATACCGGTGCCGCCGCGTCGAGTACATGAACACGCGAAAGCCGTCGAAGTGGAAGTTCTTATCCTTCTGGCTCATCGTCGCCCACAGGTAGTGATTCTTCTTGACGCCGCCGTCGTCCGCTTCGCCCACCACCCAGTAGCCCATAATGCGATGACCCTCGGAGTACTGCGCCACGTCGTCGGGGATTGCCATCACCAATCGGCTCGACAGCGCCCAGCCCACCGCGCCGTCGCGTAGGCGCACCAGCGTCCAGTCGTCGGTCTTGATCGCGTCCGGACCCGGCGGACCGTCGAGTTCCGGCGCGGGCGTGCTCGACAACTCGTCCAAATCCTCGGGCGGCTCGGGCGCGGGCGGCTTCGGCGGAGGCTCTACTTGCTCTTCCTTCGGCTTCTTTTCGCGCTTCTTTCGCGGTGCCGGTTTCGCTTCCTCGATCAGCGGCGGCTGGCGATAGGGGACCCGCGGCGCCACCCGATACAACAGCACGTCCGCCAGGCCTTTTTCGGGGATTTGCGCGATGCTCGGCGACGAGCGGTTGGGCTCGTTGTGAATGTTCAGCGTCTCGTACACCGTCGCTTCGCCCAAGCGCGGCGTCTTCGCGTAATCCGCGCGCAGTTTGGCGATCGCCGCGAGCTGTCCCGCCGTGATCAACTGCCGCCCGTCCAGCCAGCCCACCGCGCCCGCCGCCGAGCGCACCCGGTAAAACCTCCGCCTCCGCTCGACGATTTCCACCTTCTCGCCGAACGGCAGCTTGGCGACTTCGGCCACGCGGTTCGAAGGCTCCGGCCGTAGGATCGCGCTCAACGCGCCGATGTGCGCCTCGCCGATCACGCGCAGGCGCTCGGGTTCCGGTTTGCCGCCTCCGCACGCGGCCAGCAAGATGAGTACGGTCGGAACGCTACGACGGCACATGCGCTAGCAGCACCTCAAGACGCCCCGTCAACTCCACCGGTTCGTCCGTCAACCAGACTTCGCCCGCTCGCGTCGCCCGGCCCGCGATCGTGCCCTCGCCTTCGAGCGCGATCGCGAACCCCGGCCGCGCCACCGCCGAGCCTTCCACCGAGACGCGATCCGCCGCGAAGTGCTCGCAATCCGCCACGCGCGATCCGTCCGGCGTAGAAACTCCCGGATGACGGTCGAGCGTCGCCACCGCCAAGCCTCGCTCCAGATGCAATTCGCGCGGACGCCCGTAGTCGTAAAGCCGGTACGTGATGTCCGAGTTCTGCTGCACCTCGCACAACGTCACGCCCGCGCCGATGGCGTGTACCGTACCCGCCGGCACGAAGATCGTGTCGCCCGGCGACACCGGTACCCAACTCAGCAACTCTTCCACCGAGCCGTCGAGACACGCCGCTCGAAACGCTTCGTGCGACACGGGCTCGCGCAACCCCACCGCGACCGAAGCGAACGGGTCCGCTTTCAGGATGTGCCACATCTCGGTCTTGCCGACGCCCGCCGGGCCCGCCGGATGCACTTGGACCGACAGATTCTCGGTCGTGAAGAGGAACTTCACCAGCAGCGGAGACTCGTTTTCGAACCAAACTTCGCCGAGCCGGAACCATGGCGGCAGCGCGTCCACGCCCCACACGCGCTCGACGAACTTGGGCGCAAGCTTCCGGATCACAAACTGCGGATAAACGCCTCGACGCGGTCGAGCCCGCGTTCCAAATCCTTCATCGAGCAAGCGTAAGAAAGGCGAATATGTTCGTCCGTCCCGAACGCCTCTCCCGGAACGGTAGCGACGAATTGCTCGGTCAGCAGCTTTTCCGAGAACTCGAACGGCGTCTTTACCCGGCCCTTCAGCAGCTTGCCCAGATTCGGGTAGGCGTAAAACGCGCCCTGTGGCGTACTCACCGAAACGCCGTCGATGGAGCGCAGCCGGGACAGCACGTAATCGCGGCGCTTGCGGAACTCGGCCAGCATCGCCACGACCGAATCCTGCGGTCCGCGCACGGCCTCGACGGCGGCTTTTTGCGCGATCGAAGTCGGGTTCGAAGTCGAATGGCTTTGTAGATTGTTGATCGCCGAAATCACCGGCGCGGGCGCCAGCGCGAAGCCGATCCGCCAGCCGGTAAACGCGTAAGTTTTCGACAGCGACCCGGCGACGATCACCGTGTTCTTGGCGTCCGGCAGCGACGCCATCGAAAACGGCTCGTCGTCGTACAGGAAGCGGCAATAGCACTCGTCGGTGACGATCCAGAAGCCGTTATCCTTGGCCATCTCGAAAATCTTTTCGAGTTCGCGCCGCGGAATCACCGCGCCCGAAGGATTCGAGGGCGAATTGATAATCAGCGCCTTGGTGCGCGAGTTCACGTACGGCGCGAGCATGGCGGCGGTGAGATTGAATCCGTTCGCCTCGTCGGTGGGCGCGAACACGCACGTGCCGCCCGCGTAATTCACCACGTCCTTGAAAGTCACCCAGTACGGCACCGGGACGATCACTTCGTCGCCCGGATTGACCAGCACCTGCATCAGGTTGAAAATCTCGTGCTTGCCGCCGACGCCCGCGATGACCTCGTTGAGCTTGTAATCCGTCCCGTAGTCCGTGCGGTGGCGGTCGATCAGCGCCTGCTTCAATTCGACCGTTCCGCCCGCCGGGGTGTACTTGGTGAAGTTCGCCTCGATCGCGGCGACGGCCGCGCGCTTGACGTTCTCGGGAGTCGGGAAATCCGGCTCGCCCACCGAAAAATCCACTACGTCCGCGCCTTCGCGCCGCAGGCGGTCCGCTTCGGCCGCCACTTTCATCGTCGAGGAAACGCTAATCAGCCCCACGCGCTCGGCAAGGGGTTTAGATCGCGCGCTAACTGCCGTCATGCTTTCCGTTCTCCTAAAATCCGGTCTCTCAACTTGGCCTCGACCACCGGCGGCACCAACCCGCGGATGTCCCCGCCCAGCCGAATGACTTCCTTCACCAATCGCGAGCTGATAAACGAATACTGCTCGCCCGCCATCAGAAACATCGTCTCGATTTCCGGGCGCAGCCGCCGGTTCATCAGCGCCATCTGCAACTCGTTCTCGTAATCCGAAATCGCGCGAATGCCGCGCACGATCAGCGTCGCCCCGCGCGCCGCCGCGTAATCGACCAGCAGCCCGTGGAACGCGTCCACTTCTACGTTGTCGAACTCGCGCGCCACCTCGGCCATCATCTCGATCCGCTCGGGCACCGAAAACAGCGGCCGCTTCTGTTCATTGTCCAACACCGCGACGATCAGCTTGTCTACGATTTTCGCCGCCCGCGAAATCACGTCGCGGTGCCCGTTCGTGATGGGGTCGAACGAGCCGGGATAGAGAGCGGTGATGTGCGCGGGTAACGTAAATTGCAAGTATATCGGACCCGCGCCGCGGCGTAATGACTGACTATCCGAGTTATAGTCAAGCCATGGCCGCCGTCACCGCGGATCAGATCCGTCGCGCCGTAGAGCGCACTCATATCGCCCCGGCGCGGGCGCGGGGCGAATGGCGATTCTCCGTGCGGCTGGGCGACGTGCGCAAGATGCTGCCCGGCATTCGCGGCAACAGCCACATTCGGTCCGCGATCGTATCGCCGGCCAAGTTTCTGGAACCGAACGGCTTGGCGGTGGTCGCCGAAAGCGGTCCCGCGAGCGGGCAGGGCAGTAACACGATCATCGCCTACGAATTTCGGAAAGATGCTTCGAGCTTCTTGGACGAGTTGAAGGCGCTTTACGGCAGTTTCCAAGGGATGGGGCTCTCCGACGAGATCGCTAAAATGCGCGCGGAATGGGAAGAGCGCCAGTGAGTCAAGTCTTCTTCGACTCGATGTTGTGGGCTTATCTGCTCGAAGCTCACCCCGAGTTCGGACGGCCAGTTCGTTCGGCGCTGGAAACCGTCCAAGCGCGCGGTCACCGTTTGGTGACTAGCGCTTTTGCCATCGGCGAGGTTTTAGTCGCTCCGGTCGCCAAGGCCGACCGCGCCCGAATCGACCGCGCCAACGGCTTTTTCAACGCCCGCGTTACCGTCTTAGAGTTCCGCCGGACCACCGTCATGCGGTTCGCCGAAATCCGCGCGCGGCATCGCGTTTCGGCGTCGGACGCGGTTAACCTCGCCTGCGCGGCGGAGGCGGGTGTCGATCTTTTTCTCACCAACGACAAGCGTCTGCAAGGCAAGATCGTCCCGGGCATTCAGTTCATTTCATCGCTCGAAAACGCGCCGCTATAGTCCGTACCGCTCCCGCGCGACGTTCAGGCACCACTTGACGTTGTCCGCCTCGTGCCGCAAGCGCTGATCGGCGTCGAGCGTATCCATACGCGGCAAGGGCTGGCGCGGCTTCAGATTCTCGACTGCGTTCAGCGTCCCGGCGAGGAAAATCGCCGGGCGATTCGGCATCGTCGTCCAATATTTCGCGGTTAGGCAGGGAACGACCAACGGATTCCGGGTGATCATTTCGAGCGTCATTTTCGTCGCGGGCCGCGCCTTGCGGATCGTGTCGATCATCCGCTTCATGTCGAGCGTCCCTTCGCCGAACGGCATCTCCGACATCTCGAAGCCCGTGGGATGCTTCTGCCACGCCATATCTTTCAGGTGCGTCGAGAGCGCGTACGGCGCGAGCTGCTCCACGATCGCGTACGGATCGTCGAGCAGGGCGATGTTATTGCCGGTGTCGAGCAGGACTCCGAAATGCTCGTGCCCGAATTCCTTCATCAGCTCGAGCATCTCTTCGAGCGTCCAGTCTTTGTGATTTTCGAGTGCCAGCGGAAACTTCGCCGCCGCCGCCGCTTTCGAAGCCATGGCGATCTTCGCGCGCGAGTCCGCGACGAACGCTTGCCACTTGGCCATCGTGTCGAACGTCTCGTAGCGCCGCCCGCTCAGCGCGCCCACGCGTCCCGCCACCGCGCCCGCGAGCTTCGCTTGCTCGATCGCCGCGGGCAGCGAATCGTTCAACGGCAGCATCGCCTCGTACCACATCCCCAGTTGTTCGCACCGCGCGCGGTACGCTTTCGGATCTTTCGGCAATCCCGACTGCGCGCCGCCCGCGCCGATCGAGTGGCAGTAGGTCAGGAACTCGTCCATGTCGCGCGGCCGCCAATAGCTCAAGTAACACGTGGTGGCGACGCCCATCTGCGACTTCGGCGGCGCGGCACTGGCCGCAGTGGTGGCCGCAAGCGCGGAAAAAGCCCGGCGGGTCATCCCTTCAATATCCCCCTTAGCACCGAATCCCACGGCTTGCGATACGGCCGTTCGAGCATTGCCGTCGCCTCACGGTCGCCGATCACTTCTTCTTTTTCGGCGTCCCAACGCAGCTTACGCCCGGTGCGCAGGCTCAGGTTCGCCAGGTGGCACGTCACGGCCGTGCGGTGGCCGTCCTCGACGTCGGCGATGGGGCGCTGGCGGGTCTTGACGCAATCGAGGAAGTTGCGCACGTGCAGGTCGAATTGTTCCGCCCCGGAGCCTTTCTCCGTTTTCTTCGCAACCCATTCTTCCGGCTTGACTTCCACGCGACTCACGCCTCCGGTCGGCTGCCCTCGGAATTGCGGGACGGCGTTCTCCGGCGGCATCTTGTTGTCGGGAAAGACTTCCCAGCCGCTACGGTCGATGGCGAGCGAGCCTTTTTCGCCGAAGTACTCGCTCTTGCCGATGGCGCGTCCGCGGGAGCCTTCCCGGTGCGACCAAACCGCCGTAAACCCTTCATATTCCAGGAGCGCGTCCTGCGTATCGGGGGTCTCGCCGTCGTCTTTTAGGGCATATCTTCCACCGGTCGAAGTCACCGCTTTGGGGCCCTTCACATCGAACCAAAACTGCAAAATATCGATCTCATGTGCACCTAAATTGGTCATTTGACCCCCGGAATAGTCCCAAAACCACCGAAAATGGTACAAACCGCGGTGCGGTTGGAAGGTCCTGGTGGGGGCCGGACCGAGCCACATGTCGTAATTGAACTCGCTGGGGGCGCTCGCCGCCGTGGGCGAGCCGAACCCCGGGTTGATGTTGCGGAAGGCGCCCATCCGGACGCTCATGATCTTGCCGAGATAGCCGTCCCGCAGGAGCTTCTTGCCCGATTGGTAGTGTTTGCCGCTGCGTTGTTGGGTGCCGCACTGCACGACGCGCTTGGTGCGCCGGGCGACGTCGGTCATCCAGCGGCCTTCCTTGACGAACAGCGTCATCGGCTTCTCGACGTAGACGTCCTTGCCCGCCGCGCAGGCCATCATCGTGTGGAGGGCGTGCCAATGGTCCGGTGTCGAGACGACCACCGCGTTCACGTCTTTATCGTCGAGCAGCTTGCGGAAATCGGCGTACTGGCGCGTATTCGGGCCGCAGGTCCGCGCGCCTTCTTCCATGCGCGGCTGGTAGGCGTCGGACATGGCCATGCAGTCCACGTCGCGCTGATTTTTGAAGTCGTAAACGTGCTGGGCGCCGATCAAGCCGTAGCCGATAAAGCCTACCTGGACGCGGTCGTTCGCGCCGAAAACTCGAGTGGTAGCGGCGGCGGTAGCCGCGCCAAGAAAATAGCGGCGAGGTAGGATACGCACGGCGGGATTCTATCATTGAGGCGCATGAGTTTGAAGGACATTCTCGACTCCGAAGATTCTTCCCTATACGACATCCGCAGCCACGTGCCGGGTCCGGCGGGCAGCTTGCCGATTACGGCCGACATGCTGCTGAACCGGCCTTCGGGCGACTTGTTCGGCTGGACGCAGAACGCGGGCATGGGCTGGAATCCGGCGCGGTTGGGCGGGCCGGAGATCATGCTGCTTTCGACGCACGGGGGCATTCGCGCGGCGGACGGGACGCCGGTGGCGCTGGGGCTGCACACCGGTCACTGGGAAGTCGGCTTGCTGATGCAGGCGGCGGCGGAGGAGTTGAAGTCGCGCGGCGCGGTGCCGTTCGCCGGATACTGTACCGATCCTTGCGACGGGCGCACGCAGGGCACGCCGGGGATGTTCGATTCCCTGCCGTACCGCAACGACGCGGCGGTGATTTTCCGGCGCTTGATCCGGTCGCTGCCCACGCGGAAGGGCGCGCTGGGCGTCGCCACATGCGACAAGGGCCTGCCCGCGATGATGATGGCGCTCGCCGGAATGCACGACTTGCCGTGCGTGCTGGTACCGGGCGGAGTGACGCTCGCGCCCGAGGACGGCGAGGACGCGGGCAAGGTGCAAACCATCGGCGCGCGGTTCGCGCACGGCGTCATTACGCTCGAACAGGCGGCGGAGATGGGATGCCGGGCGTGCGCGTCGCCGGGCGGCGGCTGCCAGTTTTTGGGGACCGCCGCGACGTCGCAAGTGGTGGCCGAGGCGTTGGGGATGACGCTGCCGCACGCGGCGCTGGCTCCGTCGGGGCATCCGATTTGGCTCGACATGGCGAAGCGCTCGGCGAGGGCGCTGCTCGCCATGATCGAGCGCAAGCGCACCATGCGCGACATTCTCACGCCGCGCGCGCTCGAAAACGCGATGGTGCTGCACGCGGCGTTCGGCGGCTCGACGAATCTCATCCTGCACCTGCCCGCGACGGCGCACGCGGCGGGATTGCGGCGGCCCACGGTAGACGATTGGGCGCGCGTGAATCGGCGAGTTCCGCGACTGGTAGACGCGCTGCCGAACGGTCCCACGGGTCATCCGACGATTCAAGTGTTTCTCGCGGGCGGCGTGCCGGAGGCGATGCTGCATCTGCGCGACATGGGGTTGCTCGACACGGGCGTCGAGACGGTGGCGGGCGGGACGCTGGGAGAACTGCTCGATTGGTGGAAAGATTCCGAGCGGCGGCACGCGTTGCGCAAGGTGTTGCGGGAGCGCGACGGCGTCGATCCGGAGAACGTAATCATGAACCCGGACCGGGCGCGGGCGCGCGGGCTAACGTCCACGGTTTGCTTCCCGACGGGTAACCTCACGCCGGGGGGATCGGTCATTAAATCGACGGCGATCGACGCGAGCGTGGTGGACGCGGACGGCGTATATCGCAAGCGCGGACCGGCGAAGGTGTTTACGAGCGAACCGGCGGCGGTGGCGGCGATTAAGTCGGGCGGCGTGAAGGCGGGCGACGTTTTGGTGCTCGCCGGGCGAGGGCCGATCGGAAGCGGGATGGAAGAGACGTATCAGGTAACCTCCGCGCTGAAGATGCTCGATTTCGGCAAGCACGTCGCGGTGATTACGGACGCGCGGTTTAGCGGAGTTTCGACCGGCGCGTGCATCGGGCATGTCACGCCCGAGGCGCTTGCCGGGGGGCCGATCGGCAAATTGCGCGACGGCGACGAGATCGAGATCGTCGTGGATCGGGTGAATCTGACGGGCGGCGTAAACTATGCGGGCGATTTCGAAGAGTTCGACGCGCGCGCTCCGCATCCCGGCCTCGCGCCCGATCCGCTACTACCGGACGATTCGCGTTTGTGGGCGGCGCTACAAGAAGCGAGTGGGGGACCGTGGGGCGGCGCGGTGTTCGACGTCGAACGTATACTCGAAGTCATACGATTGGGCTCGCAAAAGCGGTTGGGCTCGCAAGAACAAACGGGCGCGCAAAAGGTTTAGGGCAAATCCGGCGACTTGCGCCGGGCGCGCCGCCGAAGAGGAACGGTAGTGTCCGAATTGCGACGATTCTGGTGGGTTCCGCCCGCGGTCTTATTGGCGCTGGGCGGAGGGGCTTGGTGGTGGCACCACCGTCCGCCGAACGGAACTTTGCGCATTTCCGCGTACCCGACGCCGCCCTACGTGATCGTGCGCGGCGGAAAGATTTCGGGCCCCAGCGTCGAGTTGTTCGATCTGGCGGCGAAGCGGCGCGGTATCGCCCTCGAATGGGTTCCGGCGAACGTCGATCCGGAAGACGGCCTGGGTCCGGTGTACGATCTGGCGCAATCGATTCCGACGGAATCGCATTACCGGAAGAAGTTTCACCTAACGAAGCCGTGGATTAAATCGGACTACATGCTGCTGGCGCGGCGGGACCGAGTGGACGCCGTGCGTTCGCCGAACGGCGAGGTGCGAGTGGGGTCGCTCGACATGCAGTTCGAGGCGGATATTCTCGCGAAGTTCCGCCCGGGGTACGCGAAGGAGATCGTGCGGTCGCGGGCGGAGGCGGTGGCGCGGGTGTGCCGGGGCGAACTGGACGCCGCTTTGTTGACCTCGCGTACGGCGCTTGTAAATCTGCTCAGCCGTCCGGCGGACTGCGCGGGCGTGGCGCTCGACTGGGTGGATACCGGCGCCCGGTTGCCGATTTCGATCGGCGCGGCGCGGGGTATGGAGCGCTACGCGGACGCGATGCAAGAGGAAATCTCGAGCTTGGCCGTATCGGGCGACGTCGAGCGCATTTATTCGCGATACGGCGGCGTCGGACCGGAGGCGGCGACGTTTCTCGTCATGGCCGAGGGCGAGCGCAGCCGGGAGCGTCTGGGATGGGCGATCGCCGGCCTGTCGATTCTCGCGGGCGGGCTGCTGGCCGCGTTGTATTTTCTGCGGCGCGCCAAGGCGCAGGCGGAAAGCGCCACGCGGGCCAAGAGCGAGTTTCTGGCCGCCATGTCGCACGAGATTCGCACGCCGATCAACGGCTTTCTCGGGATGACGTCGCTGTTGATCGAAACGAAGCTCGACGCCGAGCAGCGCGAGTTCGCGGAGGCGGCGCAGGTGTCGGCGATGCAGCTTCTGGGATTGCTGAACGACGTGCTGGACCTTTCGAAGATCGAGGCGGGGAAGCTCGAACTGGAGTGCCGCACGTTCGATTTGCACGGCCTGGTGGAGTCGACGGCGCGCACGATCGCGAGCGCCGCGCAGGGCAAGGATGTCGCGGTCGGGGCCCGGATCGCGCCGGACGCCCCGCGCTGGGTTTGGGGCGACGAAAATCGCCTGCGCCAGATTCTGCTGAACCTGGGGGCGAACGCCGAGAAGTTTACGGAACGCGGCTCCGTCACACTATCGCTCGACTGTTTGGAGACGGGCGGCACGGAATCCATCGAGAAAGAAGCGAGGGTACGGCTCGCCGTCGCCGACACCGGGATCGGGATCGCCGCCGGAGCGCTGCCGAGGCTTTTCGAAAAATTCGAGCAGGCGGATACGTCGACCACGCGCCGGTTCGGCGGCACGGGGCTGGGCCTGGCGATCGTCCGCTCGCTGGCGGAGGCGATGGGCGGGAAGGTCGGAGTCGAGAGCTCGGTGGGGCAAGGCTCGCGGTTCTGGGTGGACCTTCGGGTGCGGACCGCCGCCGGTCCGGCGAACGAGGAGGCGGAGCCGCGCGCTTACGCCGGGCGCGCGCTCTCCGGGCGCGTGCTGGTAGCCGAAGACAATATCGTCAACGAGAAGCTGATCGTCCGGCTGTTGACGGGGATGGGTTTGGACGTCGAGGTGGCCCGCAACGGGTCGGAAGCGATAGAGAGGTTCGAAGCGCGGCCGTTCGACTTGGTCTTCATGGACTGCCAGATGCCCGTGATGGACGGTCTTGAAGCGGCGCGGGCGATCCGGCGCGTGGAATCGGGCGGGCGGCGCGTTCCGATCATCGCCTTGACGGCCAACGCCTCGACGGCGGATCGCGAGCGATGTCTGACCGCCGGGATGGACGGATTTATCGCCAAGCCTTTCAAAATAGGCACGATACGCGACGAGGTCGAGCGCTGGTTGCCGGTTTCCGAGCCGGTGGAAACAAGCCGCTAGTTTCCCGTCTACACGCGTTTGCGGGGAAATTTCGTTAAGGCCCTGTAGTCCCGCGCGGGTAAGGCCGATCACCTAAGCGGACGGTCCTCATGACGTTGGTACTGATTGGCTTGGGCGCGGCCTTGATCATTCTCACCTGGCAGATGTTGCGCTTGCGCGCCGCGCGGAAAGAGACGCTGCGGGCGCTCGAGTCGGCTCGGGCCGCTACCCGCGCGAAGGACGAGTTTCTCGCCACCGTCACTCACGAACTGCGCACTCCGCTCAACGGTATTCTCGGCATGGCGAACCTGCTGCGGGAAACCTCGCTCGACCGACGCCAGCGCGAGTACGCCGATCTGGCCGTCGCTTCGGGCGAGCACCTGATGACGCTGGTGAACGATCTGCTCGACTTGTCGAAGGCGGAGGCGGGCCGGATTTCGATCGACGAACGGCCGTTCGACTTACGGGCGACGGTCGGGGTGGTCGCGCGCACCATCGAATTGCGGGCGGCGGGCAAGGAGTTACGGATCGAAATGGACTATCCCGCCGAGGCTCCGCAATGGGTGCGCGGCGACGAAACTCGCGTCCGTCAGGTGCTACTGAACCTGGCGAGTAACGCCGAAAAGTTCACCGAATCCGGCTACGTGCGCATTTCGGTGCGCTGTTCGGAGGCGGTGGACGAGGCGGCGCGTTTCCGGGTGACGGTGGAGGATACGGGGATCGGATTGCGCGAGGAGACTCTGCCGCAACTGTTCCAGAAATTCGGTCAAGCGGATCGCTCGATCGCGCGGCGGTTCGGCGGCACGGGTCTGGGCCTCGCCATCTCGAAACGGCTGGTAGAACTGATGGGCGGCGAAATCGGGGCGGAAGGCGTCGACGGGCGAGGCTCGCGTTTCTGGTTCGAGCTGCGGCTGCCGTTGGCGCGGCCCGTGCGCCCGCACTCGACGGGGCCGCGCGCCCGATTTTCGGGCATGCGGGCGTTGGTGGCCGAAGACAACGCGATCGCGCGGCGTCTGGCGGAGCGCTTGCTCGAACGGCTGGGGATCGAGCCCCTGGTCGTGACGAACGGTCGGGAGGCCGTAGAGGCGTTCGCGCGAGGGTCGTTCGATCTGGTGTTGATGGACCGCTCGATGCCCGAGATGGACGGGATCGAGGCCGTGCGGGCGATCCGCGGCCTGCCGCGAGGCGCAACCGTTCCGGTGATCGCGCTCACGGCGAACGTCGCCGAGGCGGACCGCGCGGCGTGCCGGGACGCGGGGATGGACGACGTTCTCGCCAAGCCGGTGGATCTGGTCGAATTCGAGAGCCTGATCGCCCGTTGGCTGGCGCCCGCCGGTCGCGGTACGGATGTGGCGCTGGCGGCGGCGGGGCGATAGTCCGCGCGGGTACCATACAGGTATCCGCTCATGACCAGCCCCGACGTGGACCTAAAGGTCGCGGTGGACCTGAAGAAAACGGTCCACTTACCGAAAACCGATTTCGCGATGAAGGCCAACTTGCCGGCGCGCGAGCCCGAAACGCTCGCGAGGTGGGAGGCGATGGACCTCTACCGCCGCATTCGCGAAGCGCGCGCGGGGCGTCCCCGCTACGTGCTGCACGACGGTCCGCCTTACGCGAACGGCAATATCCACCTGGGCCACGCGCTGAACAAGCTGCTCAAGGACTTCATCGTCAAGAGCAAGACGATGGCCGGTTTCGACGCGCCCTACATCCCGGGCTGGGACTGCCACGGCCTGCCGATCGAGATCAAGGTGGACGAGCAGTTGGGGTCGAAGAAGGCTTCGATGACGGCGGCGGAGGTGCGCGGCGAATGCCGGAAGTACGCGCAAAAGTTCGTCGATCTGCAATCGAAGGACTTCCAGCGATTGGGCATCTTGGGGCGCTGGGACGATCCGTATTTGACGATGACCGCCGGGTACGAGGCGACGATCGCCGAGACGTTCGTCGAGTTTCTCGACCGCGGGTACGTGTTCAAGGGATTGAAGCCCGTCAACTGGTGCTTGAATTGCCGCACGTCGCTCGCCGAAGCGGAGATCGAGTACGAGAATCACACGAGTCCGTCGATCTGGGTGCGATTTCCGTTGCTTTCGGAGGCGGGCGCGATCGACGAAGCGCTGCGGGGGTGGCGCACGTTTGGGTTGATCTGGACGACGACGCCGTGGACCATTCCGGCGAATCTCGCGATTTCGTATCACCCGAAATTCGAGTACTCGGCGGTGGCGGTGGGCAAGGAAGCGTATCTCGTCGCGAGCGAGTTGGTGGAGCAAACGGCGGCGGCGGCGGGGTGGACGGAGTACTCGATTCTCGCGAAGTTTCCGGGCGAACGGATGGAGGGCGCGCGGTTCCAGCATCCGTTTCTGAACCGCGAGTCGGTGGGGATTTTGGGCGAACACGTGACGCTCGAACAAGGCACGGGCGCGGTGCATACGGCGCCGGGTCACGGTCAGGAAGATTACGTAGTTGGCTTGAAGTACAAGCTGCCGGTGTACTGTCCGGTAGATGGAGCGGGGAAGCTGTTCCAGGCGGAAGGGGCGGCGGGGGAACTGCCCGAAGCGTTGCTCGGCAAGACGGTTTGGCAGGCGAATCCGGTGGTGATCGCGTTGCTCGAAGAGTACGGCGCGCTGGTGGCGCAACGGAAGCTCGAACACAGCTATCCGCATTGCTGGCGCTGCCACAAGCCGACCATCTTCCGCGCGACGGAGCAGTGGTTCATCGGCATGGAGCGCAACGGTCTGCGCGAGCGGACGCTCGAGGCGATCGCGAAGGTGAAGTGGCTGCCCGAGTGGGGCGAAGGCCGCATCTCGAACATGATCGCCACTAGGCCGGATTGGAACGTCTCCCGCCAGCGCGTGTGGGGCGTGCCGATCCCGGTGTTCTATTGCGAAAGCTGCAATACGCCGCTGACGGAAAAGGCGAAGCTGACGCCCGTGATCGAGCGCTTCCGGCGCGAGACGGCCGACGCCTGGTACCGGTGCACTCCGGCGGAACTGCTGGGCGAGGGCGTCCGGTGCGCGAGTTGCGGCGGCGCGGAGTTCCGCAAGGAGACGGACATTCTGGACGTGTGGTTCGATTCGGGCGCGTCGCATCTAGCGGTGCTCGAACCGAACGGGCTGGGTTGGCCGGCGGACATGTATCTCGAAGGCGGCGATCAGTATCGCGGCTGGTTCCATTCGTCGCTGCTGATCGGCGTGGGGCTGCGCGGCGGCGCGCCGTATCGCGAGATTGTCACCAACGGCTGGACGCTCGACGAGCAGGGGCGCGCGATGTCGAAGTCGCTCGGCAACACGATCGAGCCGGAGCGCGTGATCAAGAAATACGGCGCGGACGTGCTGCGCTTGTGGGTGGCGTCGATCGAGTATTCGGACGACGTGCGGCTCTCGGACACGATTCTCGAACGGTTGGCGGAGGCGTATCGCAAGATGCGCAACACGATGCGGTACGCTCTCGGCGCGATCCACGATTTCGACCCCGCGCGGCACGCGCCGTCGCGGCTAACCGGAATCGACGGCTGGATCGTCTCGCGGGCGAAGGCGCTGGTCGAGCGGACGCTCGCCAACTACGCGGCGTACCGGTTTCACTGGGCGTATCAGGACATCTACCAGTTCTGCGTCAACGATCTGAGCGCGGTGTATTTCGACGTGTCGAAGGATCGGCTGTACACGGCGGCGGCGGATTCGCCCGAACGGCGCGGGGCGCAGGCGGCGCTGTATCGCGTGGCGCACGCGCTGGTGCGGCTGATGGCTCCGCTGTTGGCGTTCACGGCGGAGGAAGCTTGGGCGTTCCTGAAGCGGGCGGACGAACCGGACAGCGTACACCTGACGGAGTTCCCCGGGATCGAGGAATTCACGGGGCTCGCGCCGGAAGCGCTCGCCGATTGGGAGGGACTGCTCGCGGTGCGCGAGCGAGTCACGAAAGCGCTTGAAGTGGCGCGGCAAGAGAAGCTGATCGGCGCTCCGCTCGAAGCGCAGGTGCATTTGCAAGCGGGCGGCGCGCTTTACGATCTGCTGGGGCGGCACGCGGCGGAATTGCCCGGTTTGTTCATCGTCAGCGCGGTCGAGCTGAAACCGGGGTCCGGCGACGATCTCGCCGTTCACGTCGCGCGCGCCGAGGGCGTCAAGTGCGAGCGCTGCTGGAAATTCAAGACCGACGTGGGCGCCGACCCCGAGTTCTCGATCCTCTGCTTTTCGTGCTCGCGCATCGTCGCCGAGATGCTGGCGGCGGCCTAGCGTGAGCCGGTGGGTTCCGTTCGCGCTGTCCGGGGCGGTGGTGGCGCTCGACCGCGTCACGAAGATCGCCGTCGAGCGGTCGATCTCGATGTGGGAGACGATTCCGGTGATTCCGGACGTCGTCAATCTGGTCTACACGCGCAACCGCGGCGCGGCGTTCGGCATGCTGGCCACGGCGCCGGAGTGGGTGCGGGTGGGCGTGCTGATCGGCTTCTCGATCGCGATCCTGATTTTCATCGTGCGCATGCTGTGGCGCGGCGAGCCGGGGCGGTGGCCGCTGGCGCTGGTGCTGGGCGGCGCGGTGGGGAATCTGTACGACCGAATCGTCGCGGGCAGCGTGACGGACTTCGTGCAAGTGTTCCTCGGCAGCTACGAATGGCCGAGCTTCAACGTCGCCGACAGCGCGATCTCCGTCGGCGCGGTGTGGCTGGCGCTCGGTTTGTTCGGGAAGAAGGAACGTGTTTCCGAAGCTCATTGAACTCGGTCCGGTTTACCTGCCGGCTTACGGAGCGTTGGTCGCGCTCGGCTTTCTCGCCGGGCTGACGGTCACGACGCGACTCGCCAAGCGGCGCGGCCTCGATCCCGAGAAGATTTCGAACCTCGCCATTTACTGCGCGATCGCCGGACTGCTGGGCGCGAAGCTGCTGATGTTCGCGTTCGATTGGGAGCTGTACGCACGCGATCCGGGACGGATTTTCTCGCTGGAGACGCTGCAATCGGCGGGCGTGTATCAGGGCGGGTTCGTCGTCGCGTTCGCCTTCGGGTGGTGGTGGATGAAGCGCAACGGCCTCGCCGTGTTGCCGACGCTCGACTTGTTCGCGCCGGGGATCGCGCTGGGGCACGCGATCGGTCGGCTGGGCTGCTTCGCGGCGGGTTGCTGTTGGGGGGCGAAATGCGACCGTCCTTGGGCGGTGACGTTTACGAGCGCCGACGCGAACGACATGACCGGCGTGCCGCTGAACGTGCCGCTGCACCCGACGCAGTTGTACGAATCGGCGGCGGAACTCGCGATCTTCGCCGCGCTCTGGGCGTATGTTCGCCGCGATCCGCGCCCCGGTTCGGCGATGGGTTTGTATCTCGTCCTTTATTCGGCGGTGCGCTTCTTCGTCGAGTTCTATCGGGTCCACTTGCAGGATTTGCCGTTCGGCGGACCGTGGTCGTTGACGCAATGGATTTCGGTCGCCATGGCGCTCGCCGGAGTGTGGATGATGGCGCGGAGGCGTTAGCGCAGTTCGTCGAGGACCAAGGCGCTACGCGCCTCGCGCGGGATTACGATTTGATTCTTCGAGGACAGCGTGGCTTCCAGCTTTACGTTTTACCGAAACGTAAAGCGATCATCCTCGGTCGCGGAGCTTCTTCGCGTAGCCGTCTTTGTTGACTTGGCGGCTGCGGCCGAGCGCGAGCGCGTCGCTCGGTACGTCGTGCGTGATCGCGCTGCCCGCCGCCACGTAGCTTTCGTCCTCCAGCGTCACGGGCGCGACGAGCGTCGAGTTCGAGCCGACGAACACGCGCTTGCCGATCTTCGTTTTGCTCTTTTTCTTGCCGTCGTAATTGCAGGTGATCGTGCCCGCGCCGATGTTCGACTTCTCGCCGATCTCCGCGTCGCCGAGATAGGCGAGGTGCATCGCTTTCGCGCCCGCGCCGAGGCGCGTTTTTTTGAGTTCGACGAAGTTGCCGATGTGCGCCCCCGCTTCGACATGGTTGTCGACGCGAAGCCGCGCGTAAGGGCCGATATGCGCGCCGGTCTCGACGGTCGAGGCGTGAATCGAAGTGAACGGCAGAATCTCGACGCCATCGGCGATCTGCGAGTCCGACACGATGGAGCAGGCGCCGACCGTGCAATCCTCGCCGATGACCGTCGATCCGAGGATCTGCGTAAACGGTCCGATCGTCGTATCGCGGCCGATCCGCGCCCGCGCGTCGATGGTTACGGTTTCGGGCTTCTCGATAGTTACGCCTTCGAGCATCAATTCGCGGGTCTTGCGGTCGCGCAAAATGCGATCCACTTCCGCGAGTTCGAGCCGCGAGTTGATGCCGAGCAGTTCGCTGGGATCGTCCACCCGCAACGTCACCGCGTCGAGCGAGTGGCGGCGGAAAATCTCGATCATGTCGGTGAGGTAGTATTCGCCCGCCGGATTGTTCGTCGAAATCTCGCCGATGTGCGCCCACAGCCGCGGAGCGTCGAAACAATAAATGCCCGAATTGATTTCGCGGATCGCGAGTTGCTCGGGCGTCGCGGCCTTCTGCTCGACGATGGCCCGGATGCGGCCGGCTTGGTCGACTACGATGCGGCCGTAGCCCGTGGGATCGTCGAGCCGCGTCGTGACCACCGTGGCCGACGCGCCGGATTCCTCGTGCCGGGCGAGTAGCGCGCGCAGCGTGGACTCGCTCAACAGTGGGGTATCGCCGTAGAGGACGATCAACCGGCCGGGCAGACGTTTCAGCGTCTCCTCGCCCATCCGTAGCGCGTGGCCGGTGCCTTTTTGCTCGGTTTGGCGGAAGAAGCCGACGCCCAGCGGGCGCAGCGTTTCCTCGACGCGATCGGCTTGGTGCCCGGTGACGACGAAAATGCGCTCCGCCGGGGCGAGCGCGAGCGCGGAATGCATCACGTGCTCGACCAGCGTGCGTCCTCCAGCCCGGTGCAGAACCTTGGCTTTTTTCGATTTCATCCGCGTGCCCAAGCCGGCCGCCAGGATGACCACTGTCAACGACGAATCCATGTTCCTCAATCTTATCGGCGCAAGATTACGAAGCCGTTTTTCTCGCGCGCTCGATCAATTCGACCGCCACGCGGGCTACCGCCGCCGGGTCGTGCCGAACTTTTTCGGTCCTCGCGAGCAGGTTACGACCGAGCACTTCGACGCCCATCGCTTCGAGCCGCGGCAGATCCACCTTGACGGGATAGACCTTCTCCGCCGCGTAGCGCCGCCTGCGCTCGCCGCCGATATGCCGCGTGTTGACCACCACGCAATCCACCAGACCCGCGCCCGCGTGGCGTTCGATCGCCTCCAGGTGATCGGCCGCCGAGTATTGCATCGTCTCCCACGGCTGCCACATGAGATTCGCGAAATAGACTTTTGTCGCGCGCGCCCGGCGCAAGGCTTTGGGAATTCCCGAGACGAGCAGGTTGGGAATGACGCTGGTGTACAAAGACCCCGGCCCCAGCGTGACGACGTCGGCGGCGGCGATAGCTTCGAGCGCGGCGGGCAGCGGCCGGGCGCGGCGTGGGGTGAGGCGGATGCGGCGAATCCGTTCCTTGGCGCGGCCGATGCGCGATTCGCCCAGCAGCTTCGCGCCGCTTTCGAGTTCGGCTTCGAGCGTCACGTTCGCGCGCGTCGAGGGGTAAATGCGCCCGAGAATCGCCAGCACCTCGGAGGAGACGCGGACGGCTTTGGTGAAATCGCCCGTTACGTGCGCGAGAGCGGTAAGAAAGAGATTGCCGAAGCTATGGCCCTTCAATCCGCGGCCCGAGGCGAAACGATACTGGAAAAGCTGCCCGAGCAAATCGTGATCCTCGGAAAGCGCCACCATGCAATTGCGGATGTCGCCCGGGGGCAGTACGTCGAACTCGCGGCGCAGGCGGCCCGAGGATCCGCCGTCGTCGGTGACGGTGACGATCGCGGTGATATCGACGCGCGGCTGGCCGTCGTCGACGTTCGCGCGCAGATACGAGTACCGCTTCAGGCCGGAGAGCAAAGCCGAGAGTCCCGTGCCGCCGCCGATGGCGACGATGCGGCGGAGCGAATCCATTTGGGGCGAAATCCGACTAGGCGAGCAACGCTTGCAGCGCCGGATGCTGCAGCGCCGCCGCGAAATCGGAGTCGTTGCGCGCCGCCGCGCGGTTTTGCGGCCGCATCTCGATGGCCCGCGCCAAGTGCTTGGCCGCGAGCGTCACGTCGCCCGAAAGCGCGGTGGCCAGCGCCAAGGCGTAGTGATAATGATCGGCCTCGCGCATCTTCAGCGCCTGTTCGAGGTGCTTGCGCGCTTCGTCGAAGCGTCGCTCGTTAGTGAGCGCCACTCCGTACGCGTAATGATCCTCCGCGCTCTGTGGAGCGGGCGCTTGCTTCTCCAAACGCTGCTCGCACATCTTTTGGTGCATCTTCGCGGAAAACGCCATCTCGCGGCTCGGACCGGCGGCGGCCTGCTCGAACAGATCGCGCGCCTTCCTCAACTCGCGCGCGTGGAAAAGCTCCATCGCGCGGTTGAAGCGGTCGCTCTGGAGTTTGGCTTCGCCCGATTCCGGGGGTAATTCCCGGGGCTTTTGAGAATTCTTCACTGGCTGTGACTTCGACACGGTGTTGAGTTTCCGGGCGGGAGGCGGGCTTTGGCTCCGCGCGTCCACCCGTACCTTCTGTTGTACAGCATTTGGCCGTTGGACGGCGTTTGGCGGGCTCTTCGCGCGCGCCGCGTTCTTCGTCGAGCGACTATTCTTCTTCTTCGTCGTAGACGGCCACCGTGTCTAGATCCTCGGCCTCGAAGACTTGGCCGCACCGCAAACAGCGAACGTAATCGACCCCATCACGACGGTAGATAAATTCGGTGCCGTCGTGCGCGCACCCGGAAGTCATAGAAGCGATATGGATTTATTCTAATGACGCGCGGGGCGCTGTCAAGCGGGATTTGCGTACCGCCGACACCGCCAGTACTACCGCCACCGGCGCGTAGATCGCCCAACGCACCCACTCCGATTGCCGCCACTCGCCGAGCGCGGTCCATCGGATCACCGTCTCGTAGCCGAGCGGTGCGAGCGCGATCCACAACAGCAAGGCCGGCACGGGCCGGAAAACCAGAAACGGCAACAGCCAAGTGAGGTACCAAGGGTGAACGTTGGCCGAGACGGCCAGCAGTCCGGCGACGATCCACAGGGGATCGCGCACGAAGGCGGCCAGCGCGGCCACCGCCGCGAACGCGACGTATTTGGCGAGTTGTGGATCGCCGGTCGCCCAAAGGATCGCGCCGAACACACTGTCGTTATTGCGCCATCCGGCCAGAAATCCGGTGGCGAAGCGGGCGTTGTCGTAGCGGAATCCGGCGAGGAAGGGAAGCGCGAGCGCAGCTACGACGCCGAATGCGATCGCGGTTTGCCGCAGGTTCAGGCGCAACGCGCGAACCAGAATCGCCGGCCACCATTTCACCGCCACCGCCAGCCCGATCCACCAACCGGCGAGACCGGTGCGCACCAGAGCCAGAGTCAAGAACAGAACCAGCCACGCGTCGTTGTGACCTTGTCCCCAAAATTCGACGACGGCGAGCGGCGACCAGGCGTAGATCAGCCACCGGGCGGGCGCGGCGTAGGCGAGGACGGCGAGCGTCGCGCCATCGGCGGCGATGGCCGGGAGCTTAGGATACTCGACGGCCAGCGCTTGGGCGTACTGCGCGAGCGGGCCGTAGACGGAAGGAAAGTCGCGGCCCGGCGCGCGCGCGTCGGCGGGGATATGCGCCCACGCGGGGTCGTTGGGACGGGCGAGATACGGATTGCCGCCCGCGCGAATCGCTCGCCCTTCCCATTGGTAGCGGAACAGATCGTCCGAGAGCGACGGCGGTTGCCCCACGACGGTGAACCGGAACGCGAGCGCGAAAAATGCCACCATCGCGCGGGGCGGCGGATCGACGGATCCGCAGCGGACGGCGATCAGGTAAACTATAGACAGCGCAAGTAGAAGAGCGACCGTTTCGGGAATCGCGGTTCGCCAATCGCCCAGTCGGCGAAGCGCAAGCCATAAAGCTTCGAGAGTTAGCCCGAGGATTCCGAAGCGGATTACAATCGTTCTCACATGATACCGACCGCACTTGCGGCCTTCCTCACCGTGGCGTCTCCCGCCGATTCGTTCGTCCAGACTTTCTTCGACGATACGTTCGCCGGGCTGCATCGGCTGTCGTGGTTCGACTGGGCGCTGATGGCGCCCTATTTCGCCACGCTCATCGTGCTCTCGATCTACGGCTGCCACCGGTATCACACGATCTGGAATTACTTCAAGTTCCGCAAGGCGATGCCCACGGTCGCGCCCACGCGTTTCGAGTCTTTGCCGCGCGTCACTATTCAGTTGCCGCTCTATAACGAGCGCTACGTAGTGGAACGGTTGATCGAAGAGACGGTGAAGGTCCGGTATCCGCGCGAGTTATTGCAGATTCAGGTACTCGACGATTCGACCGACGATACGCATCCGTTCACCGAGGCGCTGGTCGCCCGGTATCGCGCGATGGGGCACCCCATCGAGTATCGCCACCGCGATAACCGCCACGGATTCAAAGCCGGAGCTTTGCAGGAGGGTCTAAAGACCGCTACCGGCGAATTTGTCGCGGTATTCGACGCGGACTTCGTCCCGCCCGCCGATTTTCTGGAGCGCACCGTGCACTTTTTCGCCGATCCGAAGGTCGGCGTCGTGCAAACTCGCTGGACGTATCTGAATCGCGATTACAACCTGCTGACCGAAGTACAGACGATGCTGCTCGACGGACACTTCGCGCTGGAGCACGTGGCGCGCGCGGGCGGCGGGCTCTACTTCAACTTCAACGGTACCGCGGGAATGCTACGCGTGGCGACGATCGAGGACGCGGGCGGCTGGCAACACGACACGCTCACCGAGGATACGGATTTGAGCTATCGCGCTCAACTCAAAGGCTGGCGCTTCGTGTACGTGCCGGACGTCGAATGTCCGTCGGAACTACCGGTCGATACCTACGGCTTCCAGGTGCAGCAGGCGCGCTGGGCCAAAGGGCTGACGCAGGTCGCGATGAAGCTGATGCCCGGCATTTGGCGCAGCGGCATCCCGCTGCGGAACAAGATCGAAGCCGCGTTTCACCTAACGCCGAACATTTCTTATCCGCTCATGATCGTGGTTTCCGCGCTGATGCTGCCGGTGATGATTTGCCGGTTTTACATGGGCTGGCTCGAAATGCTGCTCATCGACCTGCCGCTGATTGTCGCGTCGTTCTGGTCGATCACGGCGTTCTATCTGAGCGCGCAGCGGGCGCTCATGCCCAAAGAGTGGAAGCGGACCGTTTGGTTTCTGCCCGCGTTGATGGCGGCGGGTGTGGCTTTGACGCTATCGAACACCAAGGCGGTGCTCGAAGCGATATTCGGCGTCTCGACCGCGTTCGCCCGGACCCCTAAATACGCGATTTCGGGAGCGCGTAAAGTGACGCTCGAAAACGCGAAGTACAAGCGGCGCAGCGGTTGGCTGCCGTACCTCGAACTCGCCGCCGGAACGTATTTCGCGTTCACCATCGGGTTCGCCATCGACACCGGCAACTATCTCGCGCTGCCGTTCTTGGTTCTTTTCGTCGCGGGCTACTACTGGGCGGGCGTCTCGAAACTGGTGGACGAGTATCGCGGCATGCTGCGCTGGAAGCGGGAGCAAGCGCTGGCGCGTGGGGCCCGGGTCGCCGGGTAAGACCGTTGGCCGCGGTTCAGAGAGTTTATCTCGAGACGAGTTTCTTTCGATATCTCTCCGATCCCCCGAGCTCGGATCCCGTTAAGCTCGACCGGCAGCGACGGACCAGAAGTTGGTGGAAAGTCGGCCGCCAAAGCTTTCGGCTGTTCGTCTCGCCGTTGGTGGTTGACGAATACTGCGATGTCGGCGTGTTAACGGCGGAGGAAAAAGCTAAGCGGATTTCGTTAGTCCAATCGGCGGAATTTCTAGCGCTGACGAGCGAGGTGCGCGAGCTGGCGCGGGCCTTGGTTGCGCCGCGCGGTCCACTTCCCGTTAATGCAACCGCCGACGCGGTCCACTGGGCGGTAGCTTCCATCCACTCTTGCGATTACCTGCTAACGTGGAATTACCGCCATCTAAACAACGCGGCGATCAAGCGCCGGGCGGAAGAGGCGATTCGCAAGCATGGAGCCACAAGTCCAACCGTCTGCTCTCCCGAACAGCTTGTCTGACCTTTGGAAAGACGATGTCGTCGACGAGATTCACGCGCGGCGCGCGGAGTTGGCCGCGAAGTTCGACTTCGACCTGGATCGCATTTTCGACTACTACCGGCGGCGGGAAGCTCTCGCCAACCGCGATCCCGATTCCTCCGCTCCGCCCGAGCGATAGCCGCTACCAGATTCCCAGAAACTTCCACCATAGGAATCCGGCGGTGGACCAGATCAGGATGTTCGACACCGAAACGACCGCGCCCACGCGCCACCAGTCGCGGAACGGCACGTAATCCTGGGCGTAGAACATTGGCCCGGGAGTCGTGCCGTAGTGCGTTAATCCGGCGGCCATATTGGTGAAGCAGGCGAACGCGTAGACGCACAAACCCACCGGCGCGCCTTTCGCCGCGAGCACCGCCAGAAACGGCGGATAGAGAGCCAGCATGTGCGCGGTAATACTCGCGAAACCGTAATGCGCGTAGAAGTAGATCAGCAGCGTGACGGCGAGAATCGCGGGCCACGTTAGATCGCCCAAAGCCCCGCCGATGTTATTGGCGAACACGGTGGTGACGCCGGTGGCGTTGAGCGATTTCCCCAACTGGATCAAGCCGCCGTACCAGATGAAGATATCCCAGGCGGCGCGCTCGGCCACCACCTTCTCCCATCGCAGGACGCCGGTGGCGAGCAGCGCGCAGGCGCCCAGCAGAGCCGTGATCGCCACGTCGAGCTTGTGCCAGCCGGACGTGACCCACAGCCCGCAAACGGCGGCGAACACGGCGGTGAGAATCCATTCGTCGCGCGAGAGCGGGCCCATCTTCGCGAGTTCGTCGGCGGCGAACCGGGTCGCCTCGGGCGTGCGGCGCACGGTGGGCGGGTAAAGCCGCGTGACGATCAAAGGCATGACCATCAGGGAAAGCAATCCCGGCAGGCTCCCGGCGACCATCCAACTCAGAAAGGTCACCGGCACGCCGCCGAACTGCGAACCGATCTGCGCGGCTAGCGGATTCGAGGCGTTGCCGGTGTAGAACATCGCCGAGCTGATGCAAACGCCCTGGTAGACGCTCGCGAAGAGGAACGCGCCCAGCACTCGCGCCGTCTCGCCGGGCTTCGATCCGTATAACTCGGCGATCGAACGCACGATCGGCAGAATCACTCCGCCGGAGCGCGCGCCGTTCGAGGGAATGATCGGCGCGAGCGTCATATCCGACAGACACAGCGCGTAGCAGACACCGGTCGAGTTGCCGCCGAACCACTTCACGAAGACGAGCGCGATGCGCCGCGCGAGTCCGGTGTCGATCAGGGATCGCGAAATGAAGAACGCCGCCTGGACTAGCCAGGCCGTGGGGTCGCCGTATCCCGCCAGCGCCTGCGCCGGCGGGAGTCCACCGATCAGGGTCGAGAACGTCACCGCCATCAGAACGAGCGCCCCGGTAGGCAGCGGCTGCAACATCAGGCCGGCCACCATCGAAAGGAAGATTCCGGTCAGCCGCCAGCCCGCCGGAGCGACCGCCTCGGGGCGGGGAACCAGATAGACGAAGGCGAGATAGACCAGAACGAGAAGAGCGAGTCCGCGGGCCGTCTTCATTTCGCGAACTGCCTACTATAGCGGATCGGCTTGCAGCGCTAGAACGTAAACGTCAGGCCCACCGTCACGCCGCGCGGCATAATCGGCCCGTACACGTACTTCGAGTCCCGGAGCGGCCCCCGGTCGAAGTCCGACTGGTAGCTGTCGAGAATGTTGTTCGCCCGGGCGTAGAGCCGCACGGAGCGCTTTTCGTCCTTGCCCACCGGGAACGTTTTCGAGAGCACGGCGTTCCACACGTGGAACCAGGGCGACATCTCGACGCGGTCCTCGTCGACGAACCCGGCGAAATGCTGCACGCGCATCGGACCCGTGAAGTCGAACGTATGGAGAAACTCGATCTTTCCCGGCAGGTCGAAATCCGCGCCTACGAAGCCGTAACTGTTGGGCGTGCGGAAGTAGCGCAGGCTGCCGAACACCGGCTCCGGCTCGTCGTAGCGCGCTTGCTGAAAGGTCCAGCCGCTGCGTAAGTTCAGAAACTTCGCAGGGCTAAACGTGAGATTGCCCTCCACTCCGCGGAAGCGCGAGCCCGGACCGTTCACCCGTTCGAACAGCCGGTTGCCGTCGACGGTGGCGTCGGTCTCCCGCAACTGGAAGACGTCGTTCAGCCGGGTCCAGAAGAAACTCGAGCCCATGGTGAACGGGCGTCCCTTCCACTGCCCCACGTAGTCGAGCGCCGCCGTGTAGCTGCGCGACGATTCGTGCTTCAACCCGCGCGCCCGCTGGATCAGCAGCACCTCGCCGCCCACGCTTGAGATATGCAGATCCTCGTCGAACACCTGCGGCGCGCGGAATCCCGTCGAGACGCCGAGCCGGAGGTTGAGCGACTTCGTCAAACCGACCCGCAGATTGCCGCGCGGGCTGACGATCGCGTTGTCGAGCAGGTTGCTTTTGTCGAGCCGGAAGCCCCCCAAGACGACGACGCGCGGATTGATGCGCCACTCGTCCTGGACGTAGAGCCCCGAGTTCTTGAAGCTCTGCCGGATGTCGCGGTTGTAGCCGGGGTACAAGTCGGTGATGTGTTCGAACCAATACTGGTAGCCCGCGCTAACGGAGTGCCGGCCGCTTTGGGCGCCGATCGAGGCGTCGGTTACCGAAAGCGGATTCCGGGTTTGGCCGTAGGCGTTGGGATCGAAGTCCGCGCCGTAGTAGCTGCCGCGGCCCAGGTAGCTGAGCGAGCTGCTCAGGTTGTAGTAGAAGTTCGGATTCACCGAATGGTTCCAGCGCAGGAAGCCCGCCGAGCGCCCGGAATGCAGTTCCTCGGTCACGAAGGTCTCTTCCGGCCTAAGGTCGATCTGGCTGCCGCCCCGCCGGAATTCGTCGACCGTCGTGCCGCCCGCGGTGAGGCGGGCCTTCCCGTCGAAGAAGCGCCGGAATAAAGTTCCTCCGAAGGCCTGCGAATCGCGCCGCGTGAGTTCGGTGAAGCCGTCGCGGTCGAGATCGAGATGCGTGCGGTTGAAGCCCCGATAGTAGAGATCCGCCGACCAGCCGCTCCAAAAATTCTCGAGTTGCGCGAGCGCGCCGCCCGTCTGCTCCGGCCGGCCCTTATTCCAGCCGGTCTGCACGTCGAGCTGGAAGAGATTCTTTTGCGGCTCGCGGCGGATCAGGTTGATCACGCCCGCCACGGCGTTCGGGCCGTAGAGCGACGACGCGCCGCCCTTCACCACCTCGATGTTCTCGAAGAACTCCATGGGGAGCTGGTCGAGCGCGTACACCATGCTCGCGCCGGACACGGTGGGCATGCCGTCTTCGAGAACCTGCGTATAGGGGCCTTCGAGCCCGTTCAGCCGGATCGCGCTAAAGCCGCAGTTCTGGCAGTTGTTCTCGACGCGGAGGCCGGGTACGGACGCGACTAGCGCCTCCGACAACGTGCGAACGGCCTGCTCCTGCACGAACGTTTTGGAAATCAGTTCCGTCCGAACCGGCGCTTCGATCAGGAGTTCCTGGGCGCCGCTGCCGGTCACCACCACGCTTTGCTTGAGTACCGACTCGCCGTCCAGCAAGAACTCGACTTCGGCGTCGGGCAGTACGCTGAGGTCCACTTGCGATTGCAGGCCCGACTGGTAGCCCTTCGCCGTGACCGCGACGGTCAACTTAGCCAGCGGAAGACCTTCGAGACGAAACGCGCCCGACTCGTCCGAGGCGGTTTGCGTTCCCGACTCCCGCACGCGGACCACCGCTCCCACGACCGGCCGCTTGTCCGCCGTCAAAACCTTGCCGGTCAAGACGCCCGGCCGAGGGGCGTCTTCCGCGCACCAAGCGACGGAGGCCAACAAAAGCGAGCCCGATAAAATCGAGCTAAAGAATGCCTTCATAAAATTTCTCCTTCTTCATCCAAAAACGCCCGGACGCGCGGCCCGGAGCCGCGAAAACGAGTGCGAAGGGATTAGAAGGAGGAGGGCGGAGCGCGGGCCGCCGACATCCGCCGGGGCTCGACCGTAAAGGCGAAGACCAGCAACGGAGCGAGCAGCGTCAGAACGTACAGCGTCGCCGCGAGCGGCGCGGCCGGAGCCACGCCGTCGCTCAAACAATACTCGAAATGGTTGAGCGAGCAGTTGCCGGAGGCGCTGTCGTGGCGGTGAAGCGGCGAAAACATCACCACCGACAGCAGGACGTAACTCACCAGAGCCATTCCGAAAAGGAGTTTGGCCGGGAATGCGTCGCTGCCGGGGCGGAACTTCACGGGTTATTTCGAGCGTACCATGAGGTTGTGACCCCGATTCTGTCTCTCGCGGCGATACTCGCGGCGAATCCGGCGGAACTGCCGGACCTAGTCTTGCGCCCCGCCCGGGGGCCCGCGATCCAGTTGTCCGAGTGGAAAGGCGCTCCGGCGCTCGTGAATTTCTGGGCGACTTGGTGCGCGCCGTGCCGGGAGGAAATGCCGGCGATCGAACGGCTGGCGAAGGAGAGAAAGGGCCTGCGGGTGCTCGGATTGTCGATCGACGCGCAAGGATGGCCGGCGGTAACGCCGTTTCTAAGGCAGTACTCGATCGGGTTTCCGGTCGCGCTGGCGGACCGCCGCGTCTTGCGCGCTTTCGGGTTTTCGGAGAAGCCCACACTCCCGCAAACGTTCTTGTTCGGCGCGGACGGACGGCTGCTCTTCAAGTTCGACACGGCGTTGAGCGAAGCCGATCTGCGGCGGCTGGTGGATCGCGCGCTGGCGGAAGCGCGTTAGGTTCAGGCCGACTCGATATCCGTGTTCGCGAAGTCGTTCCCCTTATAAAGCAAGGGGACGCCTTTCGTTTTGGCGAGCGCGTAGGCGAAGCAATCGCCCAGGTTGAGGCGCGCGGGGCGGCCCCGGTAGCGGGTGAAGGCCGCGAGCGCGATCCGGGCGTGATCGAGGGTGATGGGCTCGACCTGGACCCGGAAAACGGCGAGAATGTCGCTTGCTCGGGCCTCCCCGACCGGACCTAGCTCCGCGACCGCGCGGACATGCACTTCCCACCAATTCACCGGTGAGATCCAGGACGCTTCGGCGGCGAACAACTTCGTTGCGTGAACGCTGGCGTCCGGCTCGTCCAGCAAGATCGCGAGCACGGCCGAAGCGTCGACCGCGACGTTCATTTCGGCAGACCGTCGGCGTCGTAAAGGTCGTCGTCGGTCAAGGGTGGTCCAACTCGCGGCAGCCGTCTTACCTCGGCCACCAGTTCATCCAGTTTCCGGCGACGCTCGGCCAGAGTGGCGTCCTTCGCGATACGTTCCATTGCAAGCCGGTCTCGCACCGCTTGCGCGACGGCGTCGGTAATCGACAGGCCCGTGAGCGCGGCGAGCGCCCGAGCGTTTTCCACCACATCCGCGCGTTTAATTTGGATCGGGCTTGGCATGATGGAAGTGTATCATGACGAAGATGACTGTCATGATTCACGTTTTTGTAGCCTTGATTACCAGCGCAAGGACTATGCTGTAAACATGCGCGCCGCCATCCGAATTGCGATCGCGACCAGCCTCTGCAGTCCATTATTCGCATGCACTTGTGTGTTTTCCGACCCGCTCGAAGGCCACCCGCTAAAGGGATCGTCGTTTACTTCGGCGACGTTCGTTTTTCGAGGGCGAGCCGTCGAGACAACCGTTCTTCCGCGACGGGCCGAAATGGGCGACCGAGATCGATATGTCACGACGTTTCGTATCTCGGAGTACTGGAAAGGCACGCCCCCTCAAGAGGTCAAAGTTTATAGCGCCAAGATCGGGAGCTGCTTTGAATACGAGTTTAGGCCCGGTCGTGAGTATTTGGTCTACGCGGAGCAGGTGGCATCTAAGGACGTTCGCCCCGACCCGGACTTCTTTTGGTACGGTTGGACCGACCTCATACCGAAAGGTCGCAAGATGCTCGTCCCTGACGGGGCTTGTGGGCCGGGCGGAGAGGTATCGCAAGTCCGCGCCAATGTCCGAGCCTTGGGCAGAGGGATTCGGTTGCGAACGCGCTAGCTCGCCAGCAGCTCTTGCAGCAGCGGCGACTGCGGATACGGATGCTTGCGGTACTGCCGGAAGCCTTCGCCGCCCCGGCGCCGGGTCCACGCCTCCATGCTCTCGAGATAGTCGTCCATGCCGTGCTGGCGTTTCAGCCACTCCCGCTGGCTGGCGTGCGCGGCGAGCATGGCGCGCTTGATCTCGAACGTCTCCGCGACATCGACGACGAAATCCACGTCGACGATTTCGTCGATGGGGTCCATGAAATAGAGATGCGGAATGCGGTCGAGTGGCGGCGAATCGGTGACATAGTTCCGCGCGGGGGCGGCGAACAGCGCGTCGCGCACCAGGGCGCTGGTGGCCTCGTGATCGCACAGATAGTCCGTAGGCGAGGCGGTCAGCACGAGATCGGGGCGGATTTGGCGGATCAACTCGACTAGGCGGCGGCGCGAAGCGTGGTCCGAAAAGATTTCGAGATCGCGGAATTCGGCGCAGCGATACTCGGCCCCGATCAACATCGCGGCGGTCTCGGCCTCGAGACGGCGCACGACCGAGATCTCCTCCGGCGGCAGCTTGTCCGAGCCTTTATCGCCGGGCGTCATCGTTGCGATGGCGATCTCGTGGCCGCCGCGCGCGAGCAGCGCTAGCGTGCCCCCGGCGAGAATCTCGGCGTCGTCCGGGTGCGCGTGGATCGAAACGATGCGCAACGGCGATTAGGCTACCGGCCCGCGCAACGGTCCCCAGGTCGAGGCGAGCGTCTTGCCGCGCTCCATCAGCGAACTCATTTCGGCCGGGGCGAACGGCTTGAAGTCGCGCGCCGCCTTCAAGCCCATGCGCAGTTCGTCCACGTTCCGCACGCCGACGATGGCGACGGCCAAGCCCGGCGTCGACCACGCGTAGCGCAGCGTCGATTCGTAGTCGGCGGGCGACATCAACCGCGCGCCACCCTTCGCCGGACCGCCCAGCACTTTCATGCCGATCACGCCGATACCGCGTTTTCGAGCCTCGGGCAGCACCTTCTCCTCGAAGTTGTAGATGTGCCGCTCGACGAAATTCACGCTGCACATGAACAACTCGATTTCGTTGGTCTCGAATACCGGGATCGCGCGCGCCGGGCGCATGTGGCAGGTGCAGCCGATGTGCTTGATCGCGCCCTTCTTCTTCCAGGCCATCAGCGCGCCGAGGGTGCCGTCCTTGCGGTCGAGCATCTGTTCGAGCGAAGGATAGCGGTCCGTGCGCCCTACGTTGTGGATATGCACGGCGTCGAGGTAGTCGGTCTGGAGTTTGTGCAGCGAGTCCTTGATCTGGTAATCGACGTCGCCGCGCGCGTTGGTTTCCACTTTTGTCACCAGAAACACCTTGTCGCGCCTGCCCTTCAGAGCCTTGCCGATCTTCTCCTCGCTCAGGTTGTAGGGCGGGGCGGTGTCGAAGTAATTCACGCCGTTGTCGATGGCCTCGGCCACGACGCGATCGACCATCGACTGCGGGTTATCCGGATCGCCGAGATACTGGCAACCGATGCCGAACATTCCGGCCTGGAAGTTGATGTTGCCGAGGCGGCGGGTGGGGATCGGGCCGTCCTGCGCGGAACTTGTTTGAACGAAGGCCGGCGCGGCGGCGGTGGCTAGAGCGAAATCGCGGCGAGTGATCATCGGAATCTCCTTGGCTTCGGATTTTATCAACGAGGGCGGCTTACTTTGCGGGACGCATCAGTTCTTCCCAACGGTCGCGCCGCCACACCGGGGGCGGCGGCAGGGTGCGCGCTTCGTCTTCGTGAATCTTCTTAAGGCGCGTCACCACTTGCGGCAACTGCGCGGCGATGTCCTTCGATTCGCCCGGATCCTCGCGCAGGTCGAACAATTCCAACTTAGGCGGCGCGCCGTCCGGCAGGTCGCTAAACAGACCGGGGATCGTCGTTCCGGTGAAACGCAGCAGGAACGCTCCATCGGTGACGGCCCACGCGCCCGGAGATTCCTCGCGGCGCTGGTTGAATTCGCCGATAGTGGTCTCCCGCGTGTAGCCCCAAGCGCGGGCGTGGATGCCCGCCCAGCGCAGGTGCCGAGGCTTGGGCGCCGCTCCGGTGGCAGCGGGTAGCAGGCTCTTCCCATCGAGATTCGTGGGTGCGGCGACTCCCGCCGCTTCGAGCGCCGTGGGCATGAGATCCATCGACGAGGCGAGCGTCTTCACCGATCGCGCGGTGCGAATCTTTTCCGGCCAGTGGACCAGCAGCGGCACGCGGATTCCGCCCAGCAGGTAGTTCCCTTTATGACCGCGATGCGGCGCGTTGCCCGGCGGCGGTGTTTGCAGCGAAACCGGAGCGCCGTTGTCGGCCGTGAACATAAATAGCGTGTTGCGCCACTCGTCCGGGCCCATTGCGGCGCGTATCGCGGCGACGGCGCTATCGACGGCGTTGACGTGCGCGTAGAAATTCGATAGCTCGTAGGACTTGCTCGGGAACCTCTCGAAGTATCGATCCGGTGCTTTCGGTTGCAGCGGACCGTGGACGGCGTGGAACGCTACCTCGACGAAGAACGGCTTACCCTCGCCGCGCGACTTCTTCGCGAACTCGATCGCCTTGTCGGCGAACAACTCCGTGTTGTAGCGCTTCTGCACGCCGGTGAACGTGCGGTTCTCCCAAATGTGTTCCGAATCGTAAAAGGGGCACTCGTGGTGGTTGTAGCCGAAGTAGTAGTCGAAGCCATAGTTCAGCGGATGATGGTCTTCGATAATGGAGCCGACGTAGCCGCCGTGACGCTCGAAATTCTGGCGCTCGGCTTGCGGCAGTTTCGCCAAGTCTCCCGGTGTCATGCCGCGCTCGCGGAAGGCGGCCTGGCGAATCGACTCGTCGCGGGTGCCTACGTGATACTTGCCGATCATCGCCGTCGCGTAGCCCGCGCGCTGCAATTTCTCGGCCAGGATCGTTCCGCGCGGCAGCCCGGTCTTTAGAAAATCGATGTTGTTATAGACCCCGAACCGGTTCGGCGATTGTCCGGTGAAGATGCCCGCGCGCGAGGGCGAGCACAGATTGCTCGACGAATACGCCTGTTCGAAGACGACGCCGTTGCGCGCCAACCCGTCGATGGTGGGCATCGCGCGGCGAGCGATGTCGATCGACTCTTCGGCGCTGTAAGGGACATTCTTCGCGGCCAAGTACTCGCGGTAGCCGGGATCGAACATCGCGGGCGTCACTTTCGCCGCGTGCGGTGCGAACTGCCCGATCCCGAAGTCGTCCATCACGACCAGAACGACGTTGGGTCGGCGGTCTTTCGGTTGCGCGCTCGCCGCGGCGCCGGAAGCGGCGAGGAAGCTCCTACGGTTCATGACTTCGCATTCTCTCACCGAGTGCGGTTGCTAGCGCACGCCCGGCAAGAGAACGGTTCGCAAGTTCGCGGCCAAGGCGGATAAGTCGCTCGGGTGGAGCCGCCCGGCGCGCGACAAGATCAGCGGATTGTCCACCGTGAACACCTTGAGTCGAATCAGGGACGGATGTTTGAGGCCGGTTGGAGACGGATCGGCGATCGGCGTATCGTTGGGCCATCGGCTACCGGTCGTTGTGATCATCGCTACGATCGTTCGTCCGGCGGCGTTGAACTTGGCGTCGCTCAGAACCAGAGTGGGTCTCCGCTTGGATTCGGAACGGTCGGAAAACGGGAATGGGACGACTACGACGTCACCCGCCTCACAGGTCACGAAACGCCTCTTCGTCTTCCGGTGAATTCCACTCTTCGCCAAGCATCGCGTCGATCCCTCGATAGTAACTTTCATCGAACGCCGGGACCTTGCGCAAGGTAACTTTCTCGCCTTCGAACTCGTAGGAAACGACGCTCCCCTGTCCAAGCTGCAAGTGTTCCCGCACTTTCTTAGGTAGAACGGTCTGCCCGCGCGCGGAAATTTTGCTGATCGTCATACCGCAAGAATAACGTACCGCCCGATTCCGTTCGCTTTCTTCTACCTGAAAACGAGATAAACTATCGATTCCCCATGCCCCAGCTTCAGAGCTACACCATCACCCAAGGTCCGGATCGCGCGCCCGCGCGCAGCATGTTGAAAGCCATCGGCTTCACCGACGAGGACCTCCGCAAGCCGATTATCGGGATCGCCAATACCTGGATCGAGACCATGCCGTGCAACTTCAACTTGCGCGCGTTGGCCGAGCACGTTAAGGCGGGCGTTCGGGCGGCGGGCGGCACTCCGATGGAGTTCAACACCATCGCGATTTCGGACGGCGTCACGATGGGCACCGAGGGGATGAAAGCCTCGCTCGTGTCGCGCGACTTGATCGCCGATTCGATCGAGCTCTGCGCGCGCGGCTACATGTTCGACGGTCTAGTGTGCCTCGTCGCTTGCGATAAGACGATTCCGGCGGCCGCGATGGCGCTACTGCGCCTGAACGTGCCGGGCGTGATCCTCTATGGCGGCTCGATCCTACCCGGCCACCACAACGGGAAGGCGATTACGATCCAAGACGTGTTCGAAGCCGTCGGCGCCCATGCGGCGAAGAAGATTTCGGACGCCGAGTTGCTGGCCATCGAGAACGAAGCTTGCCCCGGCGCGGGCGCCTGCGGCGGCCAGTTCACGGCGAACACCATGGCGACGGTGATGGAGATCATCGGGCTCGCGCCGATGGGTACGGCGGCGGTTCCGCAAGTCGATCGGCGGAAGGAAGAAGTGGCGGCGTATTGCGGCAAGGTGGCGGTGGAGGCGGTACAGAAGAATCTGAAACCGCGCGATATCGCGAGCCGCAAGGCCTTCGAGAACGCGATCGCATCGGTGGCGGCGACGGGCGGATCGACCAACGCCGTGCTGCACCTGCTCGCCATGGCGCGCGAGGGCGAGGTGCCGCTCCAAATCGACGATTTTCAGACGATTAGCGAGCGCACTCCGCTGCTGGTGAGCTTGAAGCCGGCGGGCGAGTTCGTAGCCCTCGATGTCGATAAGGCGGGCGGGATTCCGGTGATCGCCGAACGGTTGCTGACCGGCGGCTACGCGGACGGATCTCCCTTGACGGTGACCGGCCGGACGTTCGCCGACGAGGTCGTGGCTACCGCCAAAGAGACCCCCGGCCAGCCGGTGATCCGCGCCGTCGGCAATCCGATCAAGAAGACCGGCGGGCTGGTGATCCTGAAGGGCACGCTTGCGCCCGAAGGCGCGGTCATCAAAGTAACCGGGATCGAGAAGAAACAGCATCGTGGACCGGCGCGCGTGTTCGAGAGCGAAGAACCGGCGATGAAGGCGGTCCTGGAAGGCCGGATCCAACCCGGCGACGTGGTGGTGATCCGCTACGAGGGTCCGAAGGGAGGACCCGGAATGCGCGAGATGCTCGGCGTGACCGGGGCCATCGCGGGCGCGGGGCTCGGCGAGTCGGTGGCGTTGATGACCGACGGGCGCTTCAGCGGAGCGACGCGAGGATTTTCGATCGGCCACATCGCGCCCGAGGCGGTGGACGGCGGACCGATTTCGCTGGTCGAGGAGGGAGATTCGATCTTGATCGACATCGAGAATCGAGTCATGAACTTAGAAGTGGACGAGCCGACCCTCGCCGCGCGGCGCGCCCGGTGGAAACGGCCCGAGCCGAAGTACCGAACGGGTGTCTTCGCGAAATACGTGAAGAGCGTCGGTTCGGCGGCGGAGGGCGCGGTCACTAGCGGGGCCTAAGAGTATCTTCCTCGCAATGTAGAATATAGATAGCGAGGAAGAATGGCGCTGAATATCAAAAACTCCGAGACGGAAGCGCTCGCCCGAAAGCTCGCCGGTTTGACTGGAGAAACAATTACCGAGACGGTGACCCATGCCCTCCGGGAGCGGCTGCACCGAAAGTCGGTGACCCCTTGCGACGCGGACGACTTCATGATGCGCATCGATGCCATCGTGAACGAGTTCAACGCGCTACCCGTGTACGACCATAGAAGCCCGGACGAGATTATCGGATATAACGAATTCGGAGGCTTCGACTAGGAATGGTGATCGACTCGTCCGCATTGCTGGCGATTTTGCTGGACGAACCGGAGAAGCGAGCGTTCAGCCTGCTCATTCGAGCGTCCGCCACCAAACTGATGTCGTCGGTAAGTTACCTCGAGGCCGGTATGGTGGCGGATTCAAGAACCAAAGGGCAAGGCTCCTCGTTCGATAAGCTGATCGCCGAACTGGGTATTACGGTGGAGACGTTCACTCCGGCGCACGCCGAAGAAGCGCGGCGGGCGTGGAAAAAGTACGGCAAACGGAACCACGCCGCCAACCTGAACTTCGGCGATTGTTGTTCCTACGCCACCGCCCGACTCGCGATGGAACCGCTGCTGTACAAGGGCGGCGACTTCGCGCAAACGGATATCGCCGCCGCAATCTAAACCTTACGCCGTTACGTGCTGGTCGAGCAGCTTGGTGATTTCGCCCTTGGGCACCGCGCCGACGATCTGGCCGACGGGCTTACCGCCCTTGAACAGAAGCAGCGCCGGAATGCCGCGAATTCCGTAACGCGACGGCGTCGACATATTCTCGTCGACGTTCATCTTTCCGACCTTCACCTTGCCCTGGTACTCGTCGGCGACGGCGTCCACCGTCGGGCCGAGCATCCGGCAGGGGCCGCACCATTCGGCCCAAAAATCCACCAGAACGGGCTTATCGGAGGCGATCACTTCGGTCTCGAAGGCGCTATCGGTAAAGTTTAGAGTGTTTTGTCCAGCCATTGTTTTCATTATCTCTCCGCCCCGTTTGGATGTCGAAGCGTTGGAAAGGATTCAGGCGGCGGCTCCGGGAGACGTCGCTACACCCGCAGCAATCCGCGGAATCCCCGGGCGGCGTAATACGATTCCGCACCGTTGTGATAAACGAAAACCGTGTCGTAGCGGCGATCGCAAAAAAGCGCGCCGCCGAGTTTGCGAATCGCCGGAGGCGTCGCCACCCAACTCGAGGTCTTTGTGTCGAAGTTCCCGAGTTTTTGCAGGGCTCGATACCGTTCCTCGCTAAGCAGCTCGACGCCCATCGCTCGCGCCATCCCCCAAGCGCTGTCTTTCGGTTTGTTCTCTTTCCTCGATTCCAGAGCCTCGGGGTCGTAACAAACGCTTCTCCGCCCCGCCGGACTCTCCGCCGCGCAATCGCAGAAAAGGTACTCGCCCGTTTCGTTGTCGCGACCGACGACGTCCGGTTCTCCGCCGGTGTCCTCCATCTTTTGGAGAGTCCGCAGCGTTCCGGGATTCGCCTCGAGTCGCGCCCGCACTTGACTCCAGACCGCGCTTTCGTGACGGCGCATGTAGGACGCGAAGCGCGCTTCCAACGTCTCGATCAAATTCTTCTTGACGGTGGCCATGTTCTATCCCGCCAGCCGCTCGTAGAGCTTCCGGTACGCCGCCGCCGATTGCGTCCACGAAAAATCGGCGGTCATCGCGGCTTGCCGCATCCGCAACCAGCGTGTGGGACTGTCGCGATGCACGCCCAACGCGAACCGCAGCGCCATCAACATCTCCCAGCCGTTGTAGCCCCAAAACTTGAAGCCCGTTTCGTCGCTCACCGTATCGTCGAGACCGCCGGTCGCGCGCACCACCGGCAGCGTGCCGTAGCGCATCGCGTAAAGCTGCGACAACCCGCACGGCTCGTAGCGGCTAGGCATTAGGAACAAGTCCGCGCCCGCGTAAATTCGGTGCGCCAACGCCTCCGAATAACCCAAATACGCGCGGACTTTCTCTTTGTGAAACTGCTCCATGTGCCAGAACATGGTCTCGATCCGGTACTCGCCCGAGCCGAGCAAAATCAAGGTGATGTCCTCCGCCGCGAACTCGTGGAACACCTGAGAAATCAGGTCGAAACCTTTTTGACCCGCTAGCCGCGAGACGATCCCCACCAGAGGCCGGTCGATGGTCTTCTCGACGTCGAAGCCGAACCTTTCGAGCAGCGCCGCCTTGCACTCGCGCTTGCCCGCGAGATCGTCCGCCGAAAAGTTGGCGGCGAGATGCGGGTCCGTCGCCGGATTCCATTCGTCGTAATCGGCGCCGTTCAGGATGCCGTGCAAAACGCTCGACCGCGCGCGCAGCAGACCGTCGAGACCGAAGCCGAATTCCGGCGTCTGAATCTCGCGCGCGTAATTGGGACTAACCGTCGAAATCGCGTCGGCGTAGACGAGCCCGGCTTTGAGCGTCGCGCCGTCGCCGTAGGATTCGACCAGATCGTTGCGCCAGTAGCGCGCGTCGAGCCCCGCCTCGGCGAGTTGCCCGTAGCCGAAGCGGCCCTGGTGTTCGAGGCTGTGAACGGTCATGAGCGACCGTACTTTCGCCAGCGCCGGGTCGCCGGGATAGAAGTCCTTGAGATAAAGCGGCGCGAGGCCGGATTGCCAGTCGTGACAATGCAGCACGTCGCAGCGAAACAGCGTGCGCGCCACTTCGAGCGCCGCGCGGCTCAGCACGGCGAAGCGCGCCAGATCGTCGCGGTGGCCGTAAAATCCGTCGCGGTCGTAGAGCGGCGGACAGTCGATCAGAAAGTGCGGAACGCCTCGCCGGTCGACCTGATAGACGTCGCAAATGTAGTAGCCACCCGATAGCCAGACGCGCATCTCGCCGTAGACGCGCCGCGCGCCTTCGAGCGAAACGCTCCGGTAGCGCGGCAGCACCACCGCCGTCTCGACGCCCGAGGCCGCGAGCACCGGAGGCAAAGCGCCCAAAACATCACCGAGCCCACCGCTTTTCGCAAGCGGCGCGGCTTCGGAAGCGACCATCAGGACGCGCAAGCTAGGACTCCAGAATTTTGCCGGACTCTACGTCCCAGCCCATGCGCTTGCCGTTGCGGTACGACAGGTTGGCGAGCGCCGCCGCGCCGCACGAGGCGAACCCTTCGAACGCGTTTTCGACCAGGCTCTTACCCGTGCGCGCCGCTTCGACGAACTTCTCCTGGTGCGACGGAGCGCGCTCGAACTTGATCTCCTCGGGCTTTTTTTCGGAGCGCTTGAAGCTTTCGCCACCCTTTAAATACGCCTCGCGCGCCGCCGCCGGCCAGCCCTGCGAAGCGTAGAACTGCACGGGCGACGATTCGGATTCGGGATACAACATCAACTTCGCGCCATAAGGGCCGCCGCCCTCGAACACGAGCGTCGCCTCCGTTCCCATGATCGTCGCCGGTTGGCCCTGCCGACCGTTGTTCAAGTTGACGTACATGTCGGCGAGGAAGCCGTCATATTCAAATAGCGAATTCATCACGTCGGGCACGGTCCGCCCGTCCTTCCACCGGTAGAGGCCGCCGTGGCTGACTACCGATTTCGGCCCCTTCACGTCCATCACGCCGTGAATCATCGTCAGCAGGTGGACGAACAAATCGGTGGCGACGCCGCCCGAGTACTCCCACCAGCAGCGCCACCGGAAGAAGACCTTCGGGTCGTAGGCGCGCTTCGGAGCGGGCCCGATAAAGCGGTTCCAGTCGATGGTCTTTTCGGAGGCGTCCGGCGGGATCGGATACACCCACGCGCCTTCCGGCGAGTTGCGATTGTTCGATTGCCGGATCATCGTCACTTGCCCCAGCGCGCCGCTCTTGATCACCTCGCGCGCCTTGAGCGCGTGCGGCGACGATCCGGCGCTCGATCCGACTTGCAGCACCTTGCCCGATTTCTCGACCGCCTTGCGCAGCTCGACGCCTTGCTCGATCGACCACGTCATCGGCTTTTCGAGATACACGTGCTTGCCCGCCGCCAGCGCCTCTTTCGCCATCGCTAAGTGCCAATGGTCCGGCACGGCGATCACCACCGCGTCCACGTCCTTGCGCGCGATCAACTCGCGATAGTCGCGGGTGACCGGAAGGTTCGGATTCGTCGCCTCGCGAATCGCGGTCAGGTGGCCGTCGTAGACGTCGCACGCGGCGACGGTGGCGCAGCCGGGAGCTTTCTTGAAGGCGTTGAACAGCTCCGTGCCGCGAACGCCGACGCCGATGTGGCCGAGCTGCACTCGATCGTTCGCCGCGAACAGCGGAGCGCCCGCCAGCGCGATCGCCGCGCGGCGCGAGAGAAATTTCGAGTCCTGCATCGCCACCAAAGTTACCATGAGGTTGTGACGGGTTTCTTGGACGAAGCGCTCGACCGCGTGCGCGAAGCGGCGCACCGCGGCGAGCGTCTGGTGAGCGAGCGGTTGAACGCCGCCGTCCGGCGAATCCGGCAAACGGATGACCCCCTCGAGTGGGAGCAAACCGTGCAACAGGTAGCCGCCGATTTCGCGGCGGCCGTGCGGCTGATCCGGGCCGCCGACGCGAGCGGCGCGGCGATCCGTCAGGCGATCGAGAGCGGGGAAGTGGCGATCGCGGCGCGTACCGCGAGCGAAGTCAGTCCGGCGCTGGCGGGTTCCGGACGTATGTACCTGTTCCCGATCGCCAAGGCGTTCGTTCTGGCCGCGGAAGAACCGCTGGACGCCGCCGCTCTCGAGCTAATCGCCGGCGTAGCGGCCTTAACTCCGCCGAAAGCGAAGGGATTGCTGGGAATCGCGCCCGCGTCGGCGCGGACCTCGGCCCAACCCTCTTGGGACGACCTGCCCCAAATCGATCGGGAGCGCCACTTGAAAGCGCAGCGCTTCGCGCGCGTTCGCGCCGCCGAAATGCTGCACTACTTTCCGGAAGCGGTCCGCACCGGGCGCGCCGGACGAAGGATCTACGACGCGCTCAAGATCCAGATCGACGCCGCGCGTGCGGACTACGCCGCGCAATTTCAGAACGGCGCTTCGATGCCCGACTATCTGCATCTCGAATTGGTCCGGGCGTTAGCCCGGGAAGACGAAACTTTGTTGGGGGTGGAGTATCCGGGTCCTCTGCTGTAGCCTCGCGTGGGCGTTGATCGCGGCGGCGCCTTCGCCCGAGGAAATGGCGCGCACGTTGCGCAACAAGCCTTCGATGCCCGCGCGGTCGTCGCTCGCCGCGTACGCCAAGGCGAACGCGAAAAGCGAGAACGGAGCGCTGGCGCTGCTCGCGCTCGCGGTGAACGATATCGAGGGCAAGACGGCGGAGCGCGCGATTCCCGTATTGAAGACGCTCGACCGCCGTCTGCCGAAACTCGCCGGATACATCGCGCTATTCCACGCGCAGGCGCTCTTCGACACGGGCGATTTCAAGAACGCGGCGAAAGTGGCCGAGAGCGCGAAAGAGAGCGCGATCCACACCCGCCTGACGGCCCTCGCGGCGAAAAGTCTGGTGGAGGCCGGAAATCCGAACAAGGCCCTCGCTCTTCTGCGAGCGCGTTATGGAACGCTCGAACAACCGGCGGGCGACATGGCGCTCGCGGCGGCGATGGAAGCGGCGGGCGAGGAAGCGGCGGGCGTTTGGACCACGGTGTACACGCTCTATCCGCGGGTGCCCGAAGCGGGCGCGGCGGTACGGCGGCTGGGACTCGCGCTCGGGCCGGCGGAGCGTTTGGAGCGCGGGCGACGCTTGGTCGATTCCGATCCGGCGGAGGCGCAAACGGAATTGCGCGCCGCCCTCGCGACCTTGACGGGCCAGTCCCGTGAGACCGCCTTCGTGAAACTCGGCGTGGCGATGCACAACGGACGGCGGTACGCCGCCGCGCTCGCGCATCTCGAATCCCAAGAGCTCGACGATTCCGAACTCGACTCCGAACGCTTGTATTGGGGCGTTCGCTCGGCGGCGGGCGCGAAAGAATTCGCCGCGATGAGCCGCCTGTGCGAACGATTGCGCCGCCGGTACAACGCTTCGCGATGGGCCACCGAGGCGATGGCCGCGGCGGGCGACCGTCAACTCACGGCGGAAGATTACGCCGAAGCTCGCGCGCATTTCGCGGCCTGCGCGGCGACCAAGTCGGATTCGCCCTTGCTCGCTTACTGCCAGTGGCGCATGGCGTTCGAGGCTTATTTCGCGCGCAAGCCGGACGCTTACCAAAAACTCGACGCTTTCGTCGAACGCTTCCCCAACGCCACACAAACCAGCGCGGCGCTTTACTACCTGGGACGCCTCGCCGAATCGCAAAAAGACGAAGCGCGCGCGAGAGCTTTCTATTCGCGCGTGGCGACGCAGTTCGCCAATCACTATTACGCGACGCTGGCCCGCGCGCGCGGCGGAGTGGCGGAATCTCCCACGGTTCTCGACTTCACGCCGGACGACGAGATGAAACTCTCGATCGAACGCGCCTCGCTGCTCGCCGCCGCGGGCCTCGACGATTACGCCGAGCGCGAGATCCGTTTCGCCCGCACGCGCCGTCCGGCGCACATTACCGCGCTCGCTCTCGCGAAACTCACGGCGCGCCGCGGCGAGCACGACAAAGCGATGCGCTGGATCAAGGGAACTTATCCGGGCTATCTCACGCTGGCGCTCGACGCCGCTCCGCGCGAGTTCTGGCGGCTGACCTTCCCGCTGCCCTATCGAGAGGACGTCGAGAAACACGCGCGCGCGCAGGGCCTCGATCCGTTCTTGATCGCGGGATTGATTCGCCAGGAATCGGAGTTCAATCCTAAGGCGATTTCTCGCTCCAAGGCGCACGGCCTCATGCAGGTGATGCCCCCCACGGGGCGCGAGTTGGCCCGCAAGCTTGGAATCAAGCCTTTTTCGACGCCGATGCTGTTGGATCCCGAGATCAGTCTGCGGATGGGCACGCGTCACTTCAGAGACTGGCTAGCGGCGGAGAAAGGACAGATCGAAGTAACGCTAGCCGCCTACAACGCGGGCAAGACCCGCGCCGATCGTTGGCTCGCGCGCGGGCCGTACCGCGAGCCTTCCGAGTTCGTCGAGTCCATTCCATGGGCCCAACCGCGCGACTACGTGCAAGCCGTGATGCGCAACGCCGACGTCTACCGGCGGTTGTACGCTAACGCACCCGAACGTCCGTCGCGGCCAGTGGAATAGCGGGTTCGGCGAGGATGCGCACTTTCGCCGGTTCGCCCTCGCGCGCGCCGGGCAGCGGCACGAAGTAGTCGGGGTAGAGATCGGCGCCGAACTCCATCGTGGCCGTGCGAGGCGTGACGGCGAAGTATTGCAAGGTTCGCCACCACGCGCGCAGCCGCTCGCCGTTCGCGTCGACAAACTCGACCGTGATCGTTTCCGCGCGGGTGAAATCGCCGGCCAGCGCGAAGCGGACGTCGCGCGTTCCCGGCGGTACTGCAAACTCGGAGCCGCTCGCGGACGTCGCTCGCCACGGTTGCGGCGTGTCGGGCAGAAACGTCCACGCTCGATAAATCGGCTCGCCCGTCCTCTCGTGGAACGTGTTTAGCAAGCGCGGTTCGAGACCGGACTCTCGCGCCACGGCGAACAACTTCTCCCGGTTCGACACATACTGCGGCAGGATCTCGGAGGTCAACCAGACGGTCTCGCGTCGCTTCACTAGCGTTTCGACTTGAGCCTTGTTTTCGGGCGGCAGCGGATCGGGGAGCAAATCGAAATAGCGGTCGTAGATCGAAATTCGCCCGCCGGTCAAGAAGTAGAGCGGACGATAGAATCCCCAGGCCCCGCCGACGAATCTTGTGCCGGGCTGGGTCCGCATCCAATCGGCGACCTCGTAGATCGCCGAAGACCAGTGCCCCCGCCCGCCCGTGCGCCGAATTTCGTCCGAATACCAAGCGAGGTTGTGCGCCGTCGAGAGTCCGGTGACGGCGAGCAGGATTAGCGCCGGAATCCGCAACCAGCGCCGCGACGCGAGCGCGACGCCCGCTCCGACCTGGAGCAGCGGATAGGCGAGCAGCAGGTGATGCAATCGCCCACCTTCCGGAAACAAGGCGTTGAGGGCGACCAGCGCCACGGTAAAGAACAGCGGTGGCAGCGCCGCCCACACACGGAAGACGCAGGCCGCCGCCACCGCGCCCCAGAAGAGGACGGGTAACGCGGAAACGCGCTCCACGCCCACGGTTCCGAGTTGTTGAACGACGAACCGCTGGCCCGCGAGCAAGTCCTCGAACTGCGCGAAGCGTTTCGCCAGAACTTCGACCGTCGGCGCGACGGTACTCTCGCCGCCGTAGCCCAGCACTTGATCGCGGTTGCCGATCGTATACCAAAGCGCGGGTGCCATTGCGGCGAGAAGAATGGCGAACCCGATCGCGAAGCGCGCCGGGGTCAGGGCGCGCCAAATCTCCCGCCCACGAAACGCCAGCAGCGCGACGAGCAACACCGCCAGCACCCACACGAAGGTCAACTTCTCCTGAAATCCCAACCCCGCCGCGAAGCAGGCCCAATAAAACGCGGAGGGTCGGTTTTGTTTTAGCCAACGGTCGATCTGCCAATAGGCGAAACCTGAGCAGGCGATCTGCAGCAGGAACGGCCCGAAATGAACGGGCAGGTGGATCAGCCATTCGAGATCGACCGCCAGCATGCCCGCCGCGACGACTCCCGCCCACACTCCGCCGAGCCGCCGCGCGAGGGCGTAGGCGAGAATCAGAATTCCGCAGCCCGCCAGCAGACACGCGACGCGCGGCACAAGCGGCGAGTAGCCGAAAATCGCGAGCGCGGGCGCGAGCAGCCAGCCGTCGAGCGCGCCCACGTACACCATGGTCATGAACGGAAACGGCCGGTAGTTCCAGTAGACTCCGTCGGGCGGCGCGAGCTTTTCGGGATGCGTCGCCGCGATGCGGGTGGCCGAATCGAGGAAGTGCGCCTCGTCGTACTCCATGCCGAGCTCGCCGATCCAGGGCAAAGCGGCGGCGATGGTCGCGAGGCACGCTAGCGCGAGAAAGGCCCATTCGGCGCGCGCGAACTTCACTTCAGAACCAGTTCCGCCGGAGCCGAGCGCTTGCCGTCCGGATTACGCACGACGATCTTGTGCCGCCCGGGTTTATCGGCGATTTTCTTCGGAACGAGAGCGCTGAGCTGCGTCGATCCGCTGTAGGCCGTCACTTGCTCTTGGCCGTCGATCTCGATCACCGCGCCGGGCAGGAAGCGCTCGCCCGTGACGCCCATCGCGGATCGACCGTCCGGTTGCACGTTGAACGGCTTTCCCGCTTCGAACTCCGACGGGTACAGCTTGCCGACGGCCGGCGGCGGCCCCGTCGTTCCTAAAACGTAAAACGGCAAACTGTTCGAGACCGCGCCGTCGGGCGTTTCGACGCTCACCGGGAACATCCCCTCTCGCGCGTAGAGTTCGCGCGGAACGAGGGCGCTAATTCGACCTTCGGAGACCTGCGATTCGAGCGCGCGTCCGTTGAAACGCAAACGGCTCTGGGGCGTCAGGTTGGTACCCAGCGCGACAAGCGCGGCTTCGCCGTTGGGCTGCGTTTGAAAGGATCTTCCGGCGACGGTCTCGACGGGGATCAACGAGTCGAGATGCGGGTCGGGGGCGCGGCGCGAGCGCTCGCGCGTCCCCACGCAAGCGGCGGCGGCGAAGGCCAGAAAGGCGGCGGCGAATCTAGTCAAGGCGGAAGACCGAATACCGTTCATCATCGTAGACAAGACCGAGGCCCGGGGGCGCGGCGCGCCAACGCTCGGCGAACGCGGAGGCGGCGAACGCTTCCCCATACAGGCGCACGTTGCGCTTGGCGCGCTCGCGGTCGAGCAGGATCCAGCGGAACCCGGCGCGCGCCAACCGGTCGGAGGCGAAGTCGAGGGGAGCGTCCGGGGGCAGCGCCCACTCGTAGGAGAACGGCCCGAACCAATCCCCCTCGGCGCGCGCCGCCACGTAGTAGCGGGCGTCTTCGCAGAACCACAAGTACACGCGGTCGCCGGGCGAGGCGAGCCGGTTTAGCTCGCGCGCGGCGGCGTAGTACGGCAGCGTGTTCCGCAGCAGCGTTTGCTTCTGCGCGAACGTGACGGGCGGCAAGGCCCGAAACCGGACGACGTTCGGCGACAGCGCGCCCGCGGCGAACGCCAGCGTGGCGGCGGCGGAGAGCGCGATCGATCCTAACCCCGCCGAACGCACGGCGGCGATCGCGAGCATGACGAGCACCGGATGGATCGCCGTTAAATATCGTCCCACCTGGCTGGTCGCGAACCAGAACAGCGTGTACGCCAAGGCCACGGCGCCCAACAGGACGATCGTGCGGTCCGGCTTGCGGCGGCGCGCGGCGAGCGTGACGGCGGCCAAAATCAGCGCTAAGGGCAGCGGGCCGTGGATCGTCGCGTCGAGATATACGTGCGCGGGTTGCGCGATCAAGTTCCAGGGCAGCAGGAGCAGATCGGCGGGGGAGCGCCCGGTTCCGTACTGCGTGCCCACGGCGAAGTGTTGCGCGGTTTCGGCCTCGCCGATTAGGAGAAACGGCGCGATGGGGCTGCCGGTGGCGAGATACGACCGCGTCCACCACGGAGCGTTCACCAAGGCGATTCCGAAAGCCAGCGGCGCGGCGGCGCGCCAATCGCGTCGAACCGCGACGAACGCCACGACGGCAAGCGCGGCGAACACCGCTCCGTGCATCTTCGTCGCGGCGGCCACGCCGAGGGCGATTCCGCACAGCCACACCGGCGCGCTCCGTTCGACCAGCAGCACGGTGGCCACGCCCGCCGAACACGCGAGCGCCCAATCGGCGTATTCGAGTTGGGCGGTCCACCAGAAAAGCGGCGAGATGCCGAGCAGGCGCCACGCCCACGCCGCGCGCACTCGCCTCCGGTGCGCGAAATGCGCGAGCGCCGCGAGGAGCATAATCGCCCATTCGAGATTGACGAGCTTCACCGCGGTGTCGTCGCCGGCGACTAGATCGTGACGGAGGTACAGTATCACGCCCAGGTGCGGCAGCGCGTTAAACCGAATGCCGGGGTGGTAGTCGACGGACTTCGCGTCCTTATAAGAGCGCGCGGCCGCCATGTGGTACATCGTCGAGTCGTAGTCGAGGACGGGCAGCATCAGGCCCGCCACGACGAGGACCAGGAGCGGTGCGAACGCTACCGCCCACCGGCCTCGCGGGCGGAACGCAGCCAGTCCGCCGAAGACAAACCATCGGCCGCGCCGCGTTCGCAGCAGCCACAGTCCGGCGAGCGCGGGAGCCAGCGCCCACCGAGCGTCCACCGTGAAGAAAACGATCGTCGCCGAAAGTCCCGCCCCCAGCAGCAGCGCGACCGCCAGCCGTAAGCGCGCCGCCAATCGAACCCGGAACAGCCGCAGTAGCGCCGCTCCGGCGAGCAGATCGGCCAGCACGATCGCGAGCGCGATCCCGACCGATTGCGCGATCCAACGCGCGAGCAAAACGAAATCGGTTTCTCGCGCCGCCTCGCCCAGCCCCTCGAGGCCGGGCAACCACCACTGGGGAACCACCTAAGCGCCGGCGCTCCGTTGTGCGACGGCCCGTTGCGCGACGGGATCGACGGGCGCGGATTCGAGCGGTCCGAACCGGTATTTAACCAGCGTCCACATCGCCTCGACACCGTCCTGCCAGCGGATTTTCTTGCCTTCGAGAATGCCCCGCGCGTTGTAGCTAATCGGTACCTCGTGGATCGCGTGGCCCAATCGCCGCACCTTCGCGGTGACTTCGGGACAGAATTCGAAACGGATGCTGCGCAGGCGGACGCTCCGCAGCACGTCGGCGCGAAACGCCTTGTACGCGGTGGCTTCGTCGGTGATCGACGCTCCGTAAAGCAGGTTGGCCGTCGCCGTCAGAATGCGATTGGCGAGCCAATTCGCGAACTTCATATTCTTCGGGCGCGACCGGAAGCGCGAACCGTAGACCACCGTGGCGCGTCCGTCGACCAGCGGTTGGAGCACCGCCCGCCAATCGTTCGGGTCGTACTCGAGATCGCCGTCCTGCACCAAAATGAAATCGCCGGTCGCGTGCGCGATCCCAATTCGTAGCGCCGCGCCCTTGCCGAAGTTGACCTTCGAATGGTGGACCACGACGAGTGGAGTGCCATGGTAGCGCTCGAGTAACTGCGTGGTGCCGTCGGTGGAACCGTCGTCGACGACGATCACTTCCCGTTCGAGTCCCTCGGGCAGCGGCGCCGCCAGCACCCGGCGCATCACCTCGTCGAGCACGTTGCGCTCGTTGTAAACCGGGATGACGATCGAGACCTTCTTGCCCGTTGCTTCCATGACCGTCTACTTCTTTTCGAGCACCGCGAAAATCGATTGCCCCACCGGCGGCTCGACGATCGATTCCAAGCGCGACATCGCGGGTACGATCGCGCGGTCGAACAACTCGATCTGCCCCTCGGACTGCTCCTCGCGCTTCGAGATCTTCGCGTTCACCCACCATCCGAAGAAGCCGACGAAGTTCATGAAGCGCAGCGTGCGCGGTTCGAATCCGGTCGCCCGCGCCGTGGCGGCGAGCGAGCTCTTGGTGTAGCGCCGGTAATGGCCCAAATTTCTGTCGATCGGCCCGAACAGCGCTTCGAACGCAGGAACCAGCAGCACCACCCGTCCGCCCTCGGGCAGCACGCGCGCGAAACTTTCGAGCGTGCGCCGGTCGTCCGAAATATGTTCGAGCACGTTCAAACAAGCGATCGAATCGAGGCGGTACCGCTTGAGCGAATCGAACTCGGGATCCAGGGCGTCGAGCGTCTGCGAGACTACGTTCTCGCGCGACGAAAACCGCTCGCGATGTAGATCGATACAGGCGGCGTCGATGTCGATGCCGACGACGATTTCTCGATCCGCCAGATGCTCCGTGAAATTGCCGAGCCCGCAGCCGACTTCGAGCACCCGCCGACCCAGCGCCCGCGCCGATATCCGCGACTGCCACTCGAAGTACCGGACCGCTTTCGACATCCGCCGCTGATCGGCGACGGTGTATTCGCTGGTGGTGGAAACGGTTTGTGCGTTCGAAGCCGCCAAGCCCTCATAATACCGGAGGAGTGCGATTCCCTTCGGCCGCCGCCCGCTATTGGTGGGCGATTCCCTTTCTCTTCGGGCTCGGGTTTTACTGGCGCACGCTCGGCACGTGGTTCCGCGCCGACGATTTCGCTTGGCTCGGCCTACGACTAATGATCCACCGCCCGGCGGATCTGACGACGGTCCTGTTCGCGCCCATGGCGCAAGGCACCGTTCGATTCCTGAGCGACCGCGCGCAGTTTCTCGTTCTCGAAAGCCTCTTCGGACTCGAAGCCCTGCCCTTCCGCATCGTCTCCGTCGCCGCACAGGCGTCGTCGTGCGTCTTGCTCGCGCTGCTGACGAAGCGGCTGACCGGATCGCGTGTCGCCGGTATCTACGCCGCCGCTTTCTGGACCGTCTCCACCGGCCTCGCCGCCGCCATGGGCTGGATCAGTTCCTCGAATCAAGTGCTCTGCGCGCTGTTTCTGCTGGCCGCGCTGTGGCTCTATCTCGAAGAACGCTACGGCTGGTGTTGGATCGTTTTCCTGTTAGGCTTCGGCACGCTCGAAACGATGGTGACCTTCCCCGCGCTCGCGATCCTCGTCGCGCCGGAGCGCTGGCGGCGCGCGATTCCCTTCGCGGCGGTCTCGGCCGGGTACGTCGCCCTGCACCTCTTCGCGATTCCCAAGCCCGGTAACGATCCGGCCTACGCGATGCACTTCGATCCGGCCGGCCTCGCGAAAACGCTGTGGACGTATCTCGTCTGGAGCGCGCCCCTCGCCCTCGCCGCCGCCGCCGCGCTCCTCACCCGTCGCCGTGCCGCCGTTTTCGGCGTTCTCGCCTTTCTCGCGTTACTCGCGCCGGTGTTGCCGCTGCGCGATCACACGCTGCATTACTACCTCGCCCTACCCCTGATCGGACTGGCGATCGCCGCCGCCTCCCTCTGCGCCGCCTTGCCCCGCTGGGCCGGAGCGCTCGTCGCCCTCGCGCTCGTCTCCGTTTCCTGGACCGACGCCCGCCGCGCCTTCTATTGGCAGAAGGAAAAGGCGCGCGCGGTGCGCAACCTCGTGCGGGGCGTCGTCGAGGCGCGGCGCTTGCACCCCGGCCGCGCCATCCTGCTCCGGGGAGTCTCGAACGAACTGTTCTGGGACGGCGTCTTCGACAACCCGTTCCGTCTGGTGGGCCTCCGCGACGTCTATCTCGCGCCCGGCGCGGAAGCGCGCATCGATTCGCATCCCGAATGGGGCGGCATCGCGGCGTGGCAACTCGGAACCAAACAAGTGCGCGCCATGATCGAGGAAGAGAGCGCCGTGGTCTACGAGCCCGCGGGCGAAAGTCTGCGGAACGTCACCGCCAACTATCGCGTCACCGCCGAGCGCTTAGGTCAAGAAGCCTCCGCGCAAGTCGATCTCGCCGACGAACGTTTTCTGGATCAAATCGGCGAAGGCTGGTATCCGATAGAGACCGGACAACGATGGATGAGCCGCCAGGCCGTCGTGCAATTGAACGCCGCGAACGCGGCGGCGGGCGAGATCGTTCTGAGCGGTTACTGTCCACGCGGGCTGTTGGAGCGCGGACCCGTCGGCGTCGCCGTATCCGTCGACTCGACCGTGGCCGGGACGCGCTCGCTCGACCGGGGCGACACGCAGTTCGAATTGGTGTATCGTCTACCGGATGGCGCGCGAGGGAAAAAACTCGTCGCGGTGACGATTACCTGCGAACGGACCTTCGCTCCGGCGGAGGATGGACGGGCCCTCAGCTTGGTTTTCGGGAAAATCGCAATCCGATAGTCGCCGCCGGACGTTGTGGTGGCAGTGAGGCGTTTCCCGGGGCGAGCGCGCTGTTGGGGCGGTAGTCGATCCCGAAAAGTGAAACTTCGATTACGGTATCTCGTCCCATGGGGTGCAGCTTTATGAAAGAAGCGCCGATACGAGACGAGATGCGGTGGTTGGGGCGAAGTGGATCGAGGTTAGGGCGAATGGCAAGAGAATTGCTTGACTCGTGTGTTATGCTCTTCTGTGGTCCTGGACTGAACGTCAAAACAGACTTGTCGGTCCAGAATCCAATGCCGTTTCTGTGCCCCGCAGAAAGTGTTAGCGGCTTCCGCTCAGATTTTCGCGCTTTCCTGAAACCTTTGGTTCGGGATTTCGTCTAAACCGTCTTGAGAGAGGAAAGAAACGCCAAGTACAAAGTTAAAAGGGCTCCCAGAGGGTGAAAGAGGGCTCACGGAGAAGGAGAAGTCGACTCAAATGACGAAGCAAGAACTAAACAAATTCAAGCAGTTGCTGGAAACCCGGTTCGCCGAGCTATCGGCCGTGGTTCGCAATCGCGAAGGGATCGCGATCGAAAAAAGCCCGGACGCGCTCGACGAAGTGCAACACGCGGCGGAGCGCGAACTCGCCATTCGCAATCTCGACCGCGAATCGCACCTTCTGCGCCAGGTTCGCTCCGCGCTGCGGCGTATCGGGGACGGTACGTTCGGCGTGTGCGTGCATTGCGAAGAGGATATTTCGATCAAGCGGCTGAACGCGGTACCGTGGGCGGCCTATTGCATCTCCTGCCAGGAGATGGCGGATCGCAATCAGGTGGAAGAGACCGAGGACCTGGAAGAGATTCTGGTCAGCGCGGCCTAACGGGCGTTCGGCAAGGCTTCTCCCATCCCTATGACGGCGCGGGCTTCGGCTCGCGCTTTCATTTTTGAGCGCCGACCGCCTCCAGATCCGTTTCCACCATTTCGGCCACCAGTTGATCGAAGCCGACCGTCGCGCGCCAGTTCAACTCCCGGTGCGCCCTCGAAGCGTCCCCCCGCAACGCGGTTACCTCCGCCGGTCGGTACAACGAAGGATCCACTTCGACGTACTGTTCCCAGTCGAGATCCGCCGCCGCGAACGCCGCCGCCGCGAAGTCGCGCACGGAATGCGTCACTCCCGTCGCGATCACGTAATCGCGCGGTTCCGGCCTCTGCAGCATCGCCCACATCGCGTGGACGTATTCTCGGGCGTGACCCCAATCGCGTTGTGCGTCCAAACGACCCAGCCGTAGTTTCCGTTCCAGCCCCCGGCGGATGCGCGCCACCGCCGTCGTGATCTTGCGCGTCACGAACTCGCGGCCCCGGCGCGGCGACTCGTGGTTGAACAAAATTCCGCATGCGGCGAACGTTCCATAGGCTTCCCGGTAATTTCGACTCAGGTGGTACCCCGCCACTTTGCTGATTCCGTAGCAGGACCGCGGGTGGAAGCGCGTCGATTCCGTCTGCGGCGATTCGTCCGCCTGCCCGAACATCTCGCTCGATCCCGCGAAGTACACCCGGCACTCGGGAACCGCCTCGCGCACCGCCGCCAGCAGAAAATGCGTGCCGTTCACGTTGACGTTCATCGTCGAAAACTCGTCCTCGAAGGATTCCGCGACGAAGCTTTGCGCGGCCAGGTGGTAACACTCCTCGGGACGGGCCGCGCCGATCGCCCGATGCAGGCTGGCGTAGCTTTCGAGCGACGCCGGGTGCAGCGTCACGCGGTCCAGCAGATGCCGGATCCGTTCCAGCCGCCGCGCCTGGTCCTCGAACGCCACGCGCCGCACCGTGCCGTGTACTTCGTAGTCGCGTTCCAGCAGGAATTCGGCGAGATACGAGCCGTCTTGTCCCGTGATTCCCGTGATCAGCGCGCGTTTCTTGGCCATCCGTTTCGATTGTAGAATCCGCGCCTCGCGGCGGCCTTTGGTTCCAGTACCATTGGGGAATCGATGACGCTGCTTTGTCTGGCGAGTTACGAGAAGGGGTTCGATTTTCTGCGCGAGGCCAAGCGCCAAGGGGCGCGCGTCTTGCTGCTCACTTCGCTGAGTTTGAAAGATACGGTGGAGTGGCCGAGGGAATCGCTCGACGACGTCTTCTACATGCCGGACGAGCAGAAGCAGTGGAATCGCGCCGACACTCTCAAGGCCGTCGCGCACTTGATGCGCTCGACGGCCATCGACCGCATCGTCCCCCTCGACGACTTCGATCTCGAAATGGCGGCGTTTCTTCGCGAGCATTTCCGCCTACCGGGGTTAGGCGAATCGCAGACTAGATTTTTCCGCGACAAGCTCGCGATGCGCGTGCGGGCGCGGAAGCATGGCCTGCCCGTCCCGGAGTTCGTGGGCGTCTTGAATCACCGGGCGCTCGCCGATTACATGGAACGGGTTCCGCCGCCGTGGGTTTTGAAGCCCCGTCTGATGGCGGGCGCGATCGGTATCAAGAAAGTCGAGTCGCGTGAAAGGTTTTGGGAACTGGCGAACGCGCTCGGCGACGAGTCGAGTTTCTATCTCCTTGAGAAGTACACGCCGGGCGACGTCTATCACGTGGACACGATCGTCTCGGGCGGCGAAGTCCGGTTCGCCGTCGCCAGCCGCTACGGCGCGCCGCCGATGGACGTGTCGCAGGCGGGCGGAATTTTCACGACCCAAATCGTCGATCGCGCGACGCCGCTCGAACGCGCGCTGCTCGAATCGAACGCCGCCGTGATGCGCGCCATGGATTTGCGAGACGGCGTTTCGCACACCGAGTTCATCGTTGGCCGCCAGGACAACGAGGTATATTTCCTCGAAACTTCGGCGCGCGTCGGCGGGGCGAATATCGCCGACTTGATCGAAGCCGCGTCGGGTGTCAATCCTTGGCGCGAATGGGCGAAAATCGAGTGCGCCACGCCCGAACGCCCGTATTCGTTGCCCGAAACGCGGAACGACTACGCGGGCCTGCTCGTCACGCTCGCCCGGCAAGAGTGGCCCGATACGTCGCACTTCGCCGAGCCGGAACTGTGCTGGCGCATGAACAAGAAGCACCACTTGGGGTTGATCGTGCGTTCGCCGGACGCGGCTCGCGTCACCCAACTGCTCGACTTGTACGTGGATCGCGCCCGCCGCGACTATCTCGCCGTTTTGCCGCCGAAGGAGCGGCCCACCGAATGAAAGCCAATCTGGAAGTAATGCGCACCGAAATTCCCGACTATCTCGTCTCGCGCGGTTTGATCATGTTTCGCGCGGCGGAACCGGTTCGCGAGCGCACGTCGGTCGATTGGGACGCGGACCGCTTCCCCGACTATCAAGCCTTCGTCGCCACCGCGGAAGCGTTGGGCGTCAAGCTGATTCTCTACCGCGATCTCGAATTCCGCGACGAGATGGTGGAAGAGGCGATCGAGGATTTGGAGGAAAGCGAACTCGGCTACGAAGACCGGCGCGAGTACGAACGGCGCCTGCGCGAATTCCGCAACTACGGCGGCTTCACCTGCGAACTCGAATTGAGTTACGACCACGCGGGCGTGACGTACACCTTCGCGCTCGCCACCGAGTGGTTCGAGGAGTTCGATTCCCTCGCCGCCGAAGTGGAGGCCATGATCGAGGAAAGCGGGGATGGCGAGAATCCGCCGATGGGCGGTTTCTTCTCGCGCAATTGATGGCCGCGCGTTGGGTGTTGCCGCGTTTCTTGCCCCGCCTCTGTAACTGGATACAGTTACACTGTGAGCAAGAGAGAGAAACTTCTCGATAAGGCTTACCGGCTTCCTAGCGGACTGAGACTCGCCGAGTTCGAGACCGTGCTTCGACAATGCGGCTGGGTGATGGACCACCAGAGCGGTAGCCATCGGATTTGGTATTCCCCCGGAAAGGCCCGCCTATCCGTTCAAGAGGCGGCGGGAGGAAAAGCGAAGGGATACCAGGTGCGCCAGTTTCTCGAAATTCACAAACAGGAGACGGCCGATGAAGAAGACGAACTTTGACGGCTTCACGGTAAACCTCACCCTCGACGAAGAAGGAGATTGGCTCGCCTATCTGGCCGAAATGCCGAGCGTCTCCGCGTTTGGCGAGTCTATGGAGAAAGCGGTCGCCCAGCTAGAACTGGCTTGGGAAGGGGTCAAGGCAAGTTTTCGGAAGCACGGGGAAACGGCGCCAGTCGCTCCCAGCCGGAAGAACTACAGCGGTCGATTCAACGTTCGGATCGATAAACGGCTCCACATGGCTCTCGCGGTTGAGGCGTCGCGGGTGGGTGTTTCGTTGAACGCTCTTGTAGCGCAAAAGCTCGCGAAGTCGGTTAAGACTCTTTCGTGATTTGTCGCGTCGACGAGGCGTATCGTGACGCACGATCCGGCGCTTCTGCGCGACCTTCCCGAAGCGGCGGCGCGGTTGCAAACGCCATCCGCGCCGCTAAACAATCCCGCTCTACGGCGACGCCGCGCCATCGCACCTGCCCTACCGCGCGCCGCGATCCGGTTTGTCGAGCGTTTCCTTCGGCACGTGCACTTTGCCTCCCGTGAAGACTTGAAGCCGCCGCTGCAATTCCGGCGGCGTCACGGACTCGAAATCGCGGTAGCGGGCCTCGACTTCTTCGCCGGTGAGCGAGATCGGATCGTATGCGACCACCCGGTTGACTTTCGCCAGTTTCCAGTTGCCGCCCGTTTCTTGAAAAACTTCCGTTTGCAGGGCCAGACAGCGGGCGGAAGGAACCCGCCATTCCTCCAGGCGAAGACCGTTGAGTAGACGCCCCCTGCGAACGACGGTCGCGTCCAGCTTTCCCAGAAGTCGATCCGTCCGCAGAAACACGTCGCCGTTCGCTTCGTTGACGCAGTGGTTTGCGGCTAGTTTCTCTTGATGACTTCGCGCCCTGGCTAAGGCGAGAGTGTCCCCCGAGGGAGCGGGCCGGCGGCTGAGGATGCGCAGAGGCTCGGCCACCATCAGGACGGAGCCGTCGGGTCGGATGACCGACACGAGCCGTTCGTCGGGGGGACGACCCGGAATCGGTTCGCTCTCCAAACGGACACCATCGGAAGTCATCGTGAGCAAACGCTCTTCGTGGAGGTATTCTCGACCGCCGTCGCCGATCGCTACCGCCGCGATCTTCGCGGTGAAAGCCGGTTGCGCGTTCGACTGGGCGTAAGCGAAGTTCGGGAGCGCTCCTAATCCGGCCAACCAGAACGGGACGAGACCGCCGACCGCGGCGGCGAAAGCGTACGTGATTTTGTTTCGCATACCGGCCTCGTACTCATATTGACCGAAATCCGCGCTCCGCGAAAGCCGCCATGTTACCGTCTGGTATCGGCGAGATGATGAGCGGAGCGCGCTGGACGGAGCCGCGGAGCGTGGAGCCCGAAGCGAAGGCGTTAAGTGCGGCGCTAGGAATCGCGCTCCCGGCGGCGCGGGTACTCGCCGCGCGTGGGTGTACCGATCCCGATAAGGCGCGCGAGTTTCTCTCGCCTCACGCGGGCCAGCTCCACGATCCGAGTCTGCTGCGCGACCTTCCCCAGGCGGCGGCGCGACTCGACTCGGCCATTCGCGCGAGCGAAAAAATCCTGCTCTACGGCGACTACGACGTCGACGGCACGCTCGCCGTCGTGATCCTGACCAAGGCCGTCGAAGTCTGCGGCGGCAAAAGCGAGTTTCACGTGCCGCACCGCCTGCTCGAAGGCTATGGCATGCGCCCCGAAGTCGTCGAACGCGCGGCGGCGGAGGGCGTCGCGCTCATCGTCAGCGTGGACACCGGCATCCGCGCGGGCGCGGTCGTCGAGCACGCCAACGCGCTCGGCATCGATTGCATCGTCACCGATCATCATCTGCCCGAAGCGGCGCTGCCTCCCGCGCTCGCCGTAATCAATCCCAACCGGCCGGACTGCGCGTATCCCAACAAGAATCTGTGCGGCGCGGCCGTCGCCTACAAGCTCGCCATCGGCTTGATGCGCCTCCAAGGCTGGGACGCGGCGAAGCTCGAACGCATGTCCGACAGCTTTCTCAAGCTCGCGGCCATCGCCACGGTGTCCGACGTTATGCCGCTCGTTGGCGAAAACCGCGCCATCGTGACGCTCGGGTTGGCGGGTTTCGACCGCGTGCGCAATCCCGGTTTGCGCGCGCTTCTCGCGGTGGCGGGGATCGAGGAAGGCGTCGCGCCTACGGTGCGGCAGGTCGGCTTCCAGATCGGCCCGCGCATCAACGCGGCGGGACGGCTCGAAAGCGCGCGCCAAGTCGTCGAATTGTTCTTAACCGCCGACACCAAGCGCGCCGCCGACATCGCGAAGGACCTCGACGCACTCAATTTCGAGCGCCGCTCCACCGAGAAGCGCATTCTCGAAGAGTGTCTGGCCTCCGTGGACGAGTCGCGCTCCGGCCTCGTGCTGGCGGGCGAGGGTTGGCATCGCGGCGTGGTCGGCATCGTGGCGAGCCGCGTCGTCGAGCGCTACCACCGTCCCGCGCTGGTGCTCGAACGCAACGCCGAACAAGGCGTCGCGCAAGGCTCCGGACGCAGCATCGAGGCGTTCCACTTGCTCGACGCGCTCGAATCGATGAGCGATCTCTTTCGGAAGTTCGGCGGTCATAGCCATGCGGCGGGCGTGACGCTCGATCTGGCGCGGCTCGACGAGTTCGTGCGCCGCTTCGACGACTACGCCAAAACGAAGCTGACGCCCGAGGACTTCCGTCCGGAATTGCGGATCGACGCCGAGGCGAGCGCCGCCGAGTGGGACCAGAGCGCCGCGGCCGACGTCCAACGGCTCGCGCCGTTCGGGCACGGCAACCCTATGCCGGTGTTTCTGCTGCGCGGGGCCAAGATGGAATCGACGACGCCGATGGGCGAATCCGGCAAACACTTCAAAATCCGTTTCGAACAAAACGGGGCGAAATTGTTCGCGAAGGCTTGGAACTTCGACGAGCGCGCGGGCGAGATCATGCCCGGCGTCAAGGTCGACGCGGCGGTAACGGTCGAGGACGACAGCTATTGGGGCTGGTCGGCGTCGCTCAAGGACGTCCGGGTGACCGGATGACGCGGGTGTTGGTGGTCGGCGCGGGCGCGTTTGGCGGCTGGACGGCGCTGCATTTGTTGCGGCGCGGCGCGAAGGTGACGCTCGCCGACGCCTACGGCCCCGGCAATTCGCGGTCGAGTTCGGGCGACGAGACGCGAATTCTGCGCTGCGCGTACGTGGATCGTATCTACGCCGAAATGACCCGGCGCGCGCTCGAAATCTGGCTCGAAAGCGAACGCGCTTGGAACGAGCGGCTGTTCTTTCGCACCGGCGTGATTCGTCTGCAAGGCGAAAACGACTCGGACGGACGGGCGTTTGTCCAAACGCTGCGCGACGCGGGCGTCGCCTATCGCGAACTCGACGCGAAAGACGCGAGCGAGCGATTCCCGCAATTCCGGTTCGACGATTTGCGATGGATTCTCGAAGAGCCGGACGCCGGAATGCTGCGCGCGCGGCGCGGCTGCGACGCCGTCGTTCGCGCGTTCGTCGCGGAGGGCGGAACGTTCGAGCGGCGGCGGATCCTGCCGGACGACCGGCTCGACTACGACATCGTGGTCTGGGCCTGCGGACCCTGGTTGAACAAGCTGTTCGGCGTCCCCGTCGAATCGACGCGGCAGGAAGTGGCGTATCTTGGCGCGCCCGCCGGAGACGCGCGCTTCGACGAAACGCGCATGCCTTGCTGGATCGACGACAGCGCCGCCGGGACGGACCGCGCATACTACTACGGCACGCCGGGCAACGATTGGCGCGGGATGAAGATCGGCGATAACGCCTACGGCGAAGCGTTCGACCCCGATACCGGAAGCCGCTTCGTGCGCCCGGAGACCCTCGCCGGAATTTTCGAGTACGCCGCCATGCGCTTTCCGGCGCTCGCGGGCGCGCCCGCCGTCGAGACTCGCGTCTGCCAGTACGAGCTAACGCCCGACAAACACCTAATCCTCGACCGCCACCCCGCCGACTCGCGCTTCTGGATCGTGGGCGGCGGCAGCGGCCACGGGTATAAGCTAGGTCCCGCAGTGGGCGAAATGACGGCGGCGATGGCGTTGGGCGAGCGCGGCGTCGAGCCCCTATTCCGCTTGGACCGGTTTAACTTGTGAAACTTACGGCTCTCGATTGGTTCTTCGTCGCGCTCTACTTCGCGATCAATCTCGCCATCGGCTTCTACTACAAGCGGCGCGCGGGCAAGGACACAAGCGAGTTTTTCCTCGGCGGGCGCAACGTCCCTTGGTGGCTCGCCGGAACGTCGATGGTGGCGACGACGTTCGCCGCCGACACGCCCCTCGCCGTCACCGGACTGGTAGCCAAGGGCGGAATCGCCGGCAACTGGTTGTGGTGGAACATGGTCGCCTCCGGCATGATGACCGTGTTCCTCTACTCGCGCCTCTGGCGGCGCAGCGGCGTGACGACGGATGTCGAGTTCTCCGAACTGCGCTATTCGGGCAAACCCGCCGCGTTCTTGCGCGGCTTTCGCGCGCTCTATTTCGGCATTCCGATCAACTGCATCGTGCTCGGCTGGGTGAACCTCGCGATGGTCAAAATTCTGATGCTCACCTTGGGCGTCGAGAAGTGGCAGGCGCTCGCGATCGTGCTCGGATTGATCGCCATTACGTCGTTTATCTCCGCTTTGGCTGGCTTATGGGGCGTTTTGGTGACCGATTTGGTGCAATTTGCGATCAAAATGGGCGTCGTAATCGCCCTTGGAGTCGCTTCCGTCAACGCCGTCGGGGGTATCGACGCCATGAAATCGAAGCTCATCGCCATGGGCCGCGCCGACGCCCTGAACTTCGTTCCGGACTTGAACAGCGCCTGGATGCCGATGCTAACGTTCTTTGTTTACATAGGGATGACGTGGTGGGCCACTTGGTATCCCGGCTCGGAGCCCGGTGGCGGCGGTTTCGTCGCGCAGCGCATGTTGTCCGCAAAAGACGAGAAACACAGCCTTTACGCCACTTTGTGGTTCAATATCGCGCATTTCGCCATCCGCCCTTGGCCCTGGATTCTCACGGCTTTAGCGGCGTTGATCCTCTATCCGGGTCTCGAAGATCCGGAATCGGGTTACGTGCGCGTGATGATCGACCATCTTCCGGCCAGCCTGCGCGGACTGATGCTCGCGGGATTTATCGCGGCTTACATGTCCACCATCGGCACCAATCTCAATTGGGGCGCGAGCTATTTGGTGAACGATTTCTACCGCCGATTCATCAAGATAGACGCCCCCGAAGCGCACTACGTCGCCATCGGCCAATGGACCACGGTGCTGTTGACGATCCTGTCGGCCATCGTCACTTTCTATCTCACTTCGATCGCGGGCGCATGGAAAGTCCTGCTCGCCACGGGCGCGGGCACCGGCGGTGTCCTGATGCTGCGCTGGTATTGGTGGCGCATCAACGCCTGGAGCGAGATTTCGGCGATGATCGCGGCGGCCGCCGTGTCGATCGCGCTCCAGTTAGGCTGGGGACTCGATAGCGACCAACCCGTCGATTTCGCGTGGATTATGATCGTCACCGTCGCGATTACTACCGCCGTTTGGCTGGCGGTCACGCTGCTTACGAAACCCGAAAGCATGGACACGCTGATCGAGTTCTACCGGCGCGTGCGGCCTCCGAAATCGGGCTGGGGACCGGTGGCCGCGCTCGCCCCGGAAGTGCGCGCGGACTCGGGCGTCGGCGGCGCGCTTTTCGACTGGCTGCTCGGCTGCGCGCTGATCTACGCGGCGCTCTTCGGGGCGGGGAAACTGATCTTCGGCGACTGGGTTTTGGGCTTGGCGATGCTCGTGGCGGCGGCGGGCGCGGGCTATACGCTCGCCCTGCGGTCACGGCGCGAGCTTCGGAATTAGCCCTAGCGTTTCAATCGGTTGGCGGCGGGGCGGGGAATCTCGGGCGGCGCTCGGGCGGGATGCTCGTCGCCGGAGGATTTACCGAATGCCCGCAATTCGTTGGGGCCGCTTGGCCGCGCTCGCTCTAGGACTTACCGCGACGCGGCTCGACGCGCAGCCGCCCCTCTCGTTGGTCCAGGACACGTTGTACAAGGCGGACGGGTCGCGTTTCGACGGCTACGCGTTCATCGAGTGGAAGTCGTTCGACGCCTCGAACGGCGCGGCGATCCCGACGCAGTCGCTGGTCGTGAGAATCGCCGCGGGCGATCTGCGCGTGAGCCTCGCGCCCACCACCACCGCCGCCACCGGCGGCGCGCATTACGTCGTGAAGTTCAACAGCGCGGGCAAAATCCAGTTCACCGAATACTGGGCGGTGCCGCCGAGCGCGGGCACGCTGACCCTCGCCGCGATCCGCTTACCCGGACCGCCCTCGGCGATTACGGGAGGCACGGGCGGCGGCGGCGTGGTGGGCGCGGTCGAGATTCCCGAAATTCCGGGGCTCGCGGCGGAACTCGCCAACCGACCGGTAAAGGGCTCGTCGTTTACCGCCGGGCGCGCGGCGGTGATCAATAGCGCGGGCGCGATCGACGGCGCGAACGGCAACGTGACGGACTGCGTGCGCGTGGACGGCACGGCGGTGGCGTGCGTGGCGGGCGGCGTGCCGGGTTACACGGATAACGAAACGCCGGCGGGCGCGATCGACGGCGTGAATCGCGTATTCACCCTGGCGAACGTTCCGGCGCCGGTGGGCAGCTTGATGGTGTACCGCAACGGCGCGCTGCTGACGCCCGGGGTCGATTATGTTTTGACCGGGACTACGGTGACGCTGGTTCCGGCTTCGACGCCGCTGGTGGGCGACACGCTGCGGGCGACGTACCGCAACACGAATCCGGGCGTGCCTTCCGGCGCGGCGGGCGGCATGCTGACGGGCGCGTATCCGAATCCGAACATCGCGGCGAACGTGATTTCGAACATCAATATCGCGTCTTCGGCGGCGATCGCGGAGTCGAAACTCGCGTTGCTGTTTCCGACGCACTCGAACGTCAACGACCCGACGGCGACGCAGAAGGCGGGTCTCGTAGGCTCGTTCGGAACGCCGTCGTCGTCGAACCGATTCGTCACGGAACTCGATCCGCGGCTGGGTTCGGGCGGCGGCGGGGGAACGACGCTGCATCCGTTACTGAGCGCGACGCACTTCGATACGGAGACCGCCACGGTGGCGCGCGGCGACTTGATCGTCGGCATGGGAACGTCGCCCGCGAAGTGGAATCGGCTGCCGATCGGCGCGCCGAACCGCTGTTTGCAATCGAACGGCTCGGACGCGATCTGGAATTCGTGCCTGTTTACGGGGTTCGCGAACGGCTCGATTCCGTTCGTCGATTCGACCGGTTCGCTCGCGCAAGACAACGGCGCGTTTTTCTGGGATCGAACCAACCGGCGATTGAGCGTCGGCAACAATCAATCGCTTTCGACGGCCTACATTTGGGACTCGCTCAGCACGGCGGCGACCACGCTGACGGTGCGCGCGGGAACGGCGCAAGGATCGGTTCCGGTGCAGCGCTGGCTGACGGCGGACGGATCGGAAACGGCGTCGATCAACGGTTCGGGACTGTTCCGCACGAGCGGCCTCGAAACCCGAACGACGGCGAGCTTCGCGGGCTTTCGCGATCTGGGCAGTCCGGTGGACCCCGGCACTCGTTTGAACGGCGACATGTGGTACAACACGGCGCAGCAAACGCGGAAGACGATGGACGCCGGACAGATTCACACGCAGTCCCAGGTGATCTGCAATTCGACCGGGCTTTCGACGAGCACCAGTTTGCGTTTAGGCGCGTGCTTCATCCCCGAGTTCTATCTCGACGCGGGCGACCGGATCGAGATTCACTTCAACTACCGGCACACGGGCGCGGTGTCCGATTGGAACTTCGGAATCGCGTTCGGCCCGGCGACCCTGGCGACGGCGAACGTCGATAAGGCGGAGGGACTGGTGACGGGACGCTCCGACGGCGCGATCAACGGAGCGGGGCTGGTGTGGGGCACGCAGAGCTACGGCTCCGGCCCGTACAATTTCCGGGTGGTGACGGCGACGGCGGCCGCTCCGCCGACTTCGGCGTTCTTGATCGAGTTCTATGGCACGGTGCTAACGCCGGGGACGGACCAGGTGCAATTGCTCAACTTCACGGTGATCCGGCACCCGGCGAACTCGAATCCGTTTTAGACACCGCGCACAACGGACCACGCCCTAGTGGGGCGTGGCCTGTGCGCTCTCCGGCTCGATACACCGCGCACAACGGACCACGCCCTAGTGGGGCGCGGCCTGTGCGCTCTCCGGGAACCCTACCCAAGGTACTTCTTGAGGTCTGGGTTAAGCTGTTCCCGGATTTCGGGATCGTCCAAGTTGTCCTTCGTAATCAGGCGCGGGGCGAGGTTGTCGATCTTCTCGACGGCTTCGCCTCGCATTGCCTTCGTCGCGGCGACGACGCTGCGGTAGCCCATTTGGAATGGGTGCTGCGCGACGAGCGAATCGATCAAGCCCGCGCGGAGGTCGTCGAGGAGCGTCGGGCTCCAATCGAACCCCACCATTTTCGTCTTCCCTTTTCGCGATTTCAGCGCCTGCGCCGCGCCCGCCGCGCTCGATTCGTTCGAGGCGAACAGGCCCTCGACGTCCGGAAACGCCGTGAGCATGTTCTCGGCGACGGCGAGCGATTTCGCGAAGTCGGCCATGCCGAAGCGCTTGTCGGCGATCGCGATTTCGGGGAAGGCGCTTTTCAGCTTGTCCTCGAACCCCTGTTCGCGCGCCATCGTCGAAGCGGCTCCGGGCTGCACGGCGACGACCACAACCTTGCCTTTCCCGCCTAGAATTTCCCCCATCCGCTCCGCCGCCAGCGCGCCCGCCGCGTAGTTGTCGGTTGCCACCTGCGACACGAACTTCTCCGAATCGACGCTCGAATCGAAAATCACCACCGGAATTTTGGCCGCCGCCGCGCGCTCCACCACGCCGACCATCGCTTGTTTGTCGATGGGCGCGAGACAAATCGCGTCCACGCGGCGGTTGATCATCGCCTCGACGATCTGGATTTGCCCGGTATAGTCGGTTTCGGTGGACGGACCGTTCCAGATAATTTCGACGTCCGTTTCGAGAGCGGCCTTGGCGGCCCCCGCGTGGACGGACTGCCAGAAGAGGTGCGCGCGGCCTTTGGGGACCACGCCGATTTGCTTCTTGCCGGAGCGGTTGCAGGCGGAGGCGAAGGCCAGCAGTTGTAGGGCGGCGAGGCGTCTCGTGATTGGTTTTTTCATGCGGAGGATGAAACGATGTTCCGCCTCTCAGCATATGACGGCATGAAGACTTTTTCGCGGCTCTCCGCTCTGGCGCTTCTGGCTTCCGCCTCTGTCCGGGCGGCCGAAGATCCCGACTTGAAGAAATGGCAATACCGGCGCTCGATCGCGGGCGCGAACGACAAGGACCCGGCGTCGCGAATCTACTTTTTCGCGGACGATGTCGTGTTTCCGCAGGTGGCGATCGGCGGCGGCTGGACGACGACGTTTTATTTCACGAACATCGGCACGCGAACGGAGACCGTGCAACTCGATTTTTGGACGAGCGCGGGCGGGCTCTGGCAGGCGCCGATCGGCGGTAGGCGCGCCGACCGCTTCGAGGTTCGCGTCGCCGCCGGACAGACGGTGACGCTACAAAGCGACAGTCCGGCTACGGTCGAAACCGGTTGGGCCACGATCCTGAACGACGACGCGTCGAGCGCGAATCTCGTCGGCAACGCCGTCTTCCGACAGCGGGCGGCGGGGCGGTCCGATTTCGAGGCGGGTGTGTCGTTGACCGGCGCGTTCGACCGGCGCTTCGTCCTGCAGTACGACAACACGCTGGGCTACGTCACCGGGATGGCGATCGCGGCGCTGGAAGACGCGTCCTCGACGGTGACGGCGACGATTCGCGGCGAAAACGGCACGACTCTCGGCACTCGCACGTTCAATCTCGCCGATTTCGGCCACACGTCGTTCGTCCTCGTCGACCGTTTTCCCGAAACGGCGAACCGTCGCGGCTCGATTCTGTTTCAGAGTTCGCGCGATGGATTGTCCGGGATGGGACTGAGGTTTACGCCCGCCGGGGCCTTTACCAGTTTTCCCATCCTGACCAACTCGGCGCTGCAGCAGTAGCTATTGCGGGAAGCTCTTCGGCTCGGCGATGGATTGCCAGCCCTCGCCGTTGAGCGATTTGAGGAACTCGACCAGATCGGACTTGTCTTGCGCGGTTAGGTTGAGCTTCTTCATGCGCTCGTCGAGGTTCTTGTTTGGAATGCCGCCCTTGTCGTAATAGTCGACGACTTCCTCGAGAGTTTTGAGCGAGCCGTCGTGCATGTAGGGCGCGGTGCGGGCGATGTCGCGGAGCGTGGGCGTCTTGAAGGCGCCCCAATCCGCGTCGTTCTTCGTCACGTCGTGGCGGCCCGCGTCGGGCGTGGCTTTATCCGTGCCGACGCCGAGATTGTGATAGGCGTTGGCGGTGAAATTGATGCCTTCGTGGCATTGATCGCACTTCGCTTTGTTGAAGTAGACGTTCAAGCCGCGAACCTGCGACGCCGTCAGCGCGGATTTGTCGCCCGCCTTGTAGCGGTCGTACGGAGCGTTACCCGAAAGCACGGTGCGCTCGAACGTGGCGATCGCTTTCGCGACATGGTTGATGTCGAACTCGGCGGTTCCGAACGCCTTCTCGAAGAGGGGCCGATAGCCCGCGATGCCGCGTAGATTCTTGACGATCGCCTCGTGCGTGTTCCCCATCTCGATGGGATTGGCCATCGGGCCGATCGCCTGCTCTTCGAGCGTTCCGGCGCGCCCGTCCCAGAACTGGGCGAGCGAGTACGCGCGATTGATGACCGTGGGCGCGCTGCGACCGCCTTTCTGGCCCTTGATGCCGTCGGACACGGCCTTGCCGTCGGTAAAGGCGAACTTCGGATCGTGGCAGGACGCGCAGGAAACCGTGCCGTCCGCCGAGAGCCGCTTGTCGAAATAGAGAAGCTTGCCTAGCTCCGCTTTTTCCGCCGAGTAGGGATTGTCTTTCGGAAAATGAACGGGCAGCAGTCCGAGGGGGACTTTCAACTCGGCGGCGAAGAGAGCCGCCGAGCCCAGCCAGAGAACCAGCGCGCGCATTTACTTTTTGACGAAGCCCTGCACGTAGAGGGCGCTATAACCGGCGTGCGAAGCGTGCGTTCCGGTGACTTCCATGATGTGCGCCATGTGGTCGGCGGCGGCCTTGCGGAAGCTCGACGTCTGGCCGTCGCGGCGCGGGTCGTGTTCCTCTTCCATCAGCATATAGAGATTGCCGTCCTCGGTCAGAAGACCGACGGGCTGACCGCTATTGACGCACTTCTGGCCGCAGGCGCGATGCTTTTCGCCGCGCTTGCCGACTTGCAGGTAGCAGGAGAACTCGACGATCTCGCCCTTCATCGTGACGATCTTGCCGGGGAGCGGCTTACCGTCGACGGAGGCGCCCATGGTGGTGGCGGTCCACGCTTCGGACGGCTTCTCGCCCATCGTGCCCATGGGCTTCGCGTAGCTGGACCCCTCGACGGTCATCTGCGGCTGGAGGATCGGGTACTTCTTCTTCGCTTGCGCGGTGAGGACGCCCGTGAGGGCGAGGACGCCGGTCGCGGCGACGATCAAAGTCTTCTTCATTTTTGGAGTGTCTCCCTTTAGCCGCGGACGCTCGCCGCGGGAATCTTTTGGATGAGGTCTTCGAGTTCGGCGCGGTTTTCGGCGCCGATGGTGAAGCAATCGATTTCGTTATGCGCGAGGTGGAATTGCAGCGCCTCGTCGGCCTTATTGCGCAGCTTGCCCGCGCCCAGCACCTTCATGCCGATCAATCCCTTGCCCTTGGCCTTCATCTGCTTCATGACGCCGAGCACGGTTTGCGGATCGGCGTCCATCGCCGTGCCTACGGGGTTGAAGCGGACCAGATCGACCTCGACCCAATCGGTGGCGGCGGCGGTTTTCAGCGCGTCGAGCGTGTGGCAGGAGGTTCCGTGCGTGCGGACGATGCCCTTCTCGCGCGCCTCGCTGATGACGGCCATCGCGCCCTTCTTGCGCTCCGGCCAATCCTTGTCGAGCATGCAGTGGAGCAGCAGGATGTCGAGGTAATCGGTGCCGAGTTCCTTGCGGAAGCGGTCGAGGTCGGCGCGCATTTCCTTCTCGGTGGAGGCGTGGGTCTTGGTGAGCAGCGTGACCTTCTCGCGCGGCAGACCTTTGAGCGCTTCCTTAACGTGCGGGTGGGTGCCGTATTGATCGGCGGAATCGAAGAAGGTGACGCCCTGGTCGAAGCCGGCGCGGAAGAGTTCGGCGGTGCCTTTGAGGCCGAGCTTGCGGGTTTGGTTGGAACTGCCGCCGACGCCGTTGGTGCCGGAGCCCATGGCCATGCGGCTAAGTTCGATCTTGCGGGGTCCGAGAGTAACCCGGTCCGTCGCCGACTTCTTGGTTCCGGCGTAGGCGGCGTAAGGAAAAGCGTTCAGCGAAGCGATGGCCGCCGCGCCGGTCTTGAGGAAATTCCGCCGTTGGGTGGTGTGGCAGAGTGGCATGGGTCGCGCCTCCAGTCACTACAGAAGTTATCACGGTGGGGGCGGAGCCCGAAAGCCCCGCCCCTTTCGACCGCCGTTATTCTAGCGGCGGCAGCAGGAAGTTCCGTTGCAGCAGGAACCGCCGCCGCAACAGGACTTGATGGCTTTCGCCACCGGAGCCGCGGAAACGATGGCCGCGGCGAGCAGCGTCAACGCAAAGAAACGCTTCATGGAATTTATCCTTTCTAAATGTAGTTCGGTGGACGTTTCGCGGAGGGCGAACCGCCGCTCCGCTGGGCTTGGCGAAAGATATTGGGGACGACCGGGGAGGATCAGAGTCGGAAGACTCGCAAGCGGACGTAGCGCGGCGGATCTTCGGCGGTGGCCGCCGGAAGCTCCCAGTGCGGCGAAGGAAGGGTTGGAGCGTGCGAAACGGCGAACGAAACCGGAACCCAATCCACTTCGATTTCGACGGACGCCTTGCCCAAGAACCATTGGTTGGGGCAGGAATCGCTAGGCTCGACTCGTTCGGGTTCCCCGTGCGAGCGGTGGCAGCACTGGTGGCTCTCGGGCCGCGCGGCGAGCGCTCCGGTGGGGCAGAAGTAGAGCGTGCAGCCCAACAGGAGCAGGGCGGGAAAGAGCGCGAACCGATTCCCGAGCGCCATCGCTTTCAGTTTACGACATGCAGGGCGGGGAAGCGGGACGCCAACCGGATTCGGTTGGACGCCGCCCCGCACGCGGAGCCGGTCGCATCTCCAGCCGCTTGAAGTTATCACGGCGGGGCGGAAGGGCGCTAAAGAGACAACACCCGAAGGCCGGGAATTCTCTGGAAATGCCGCAGGTTTCCGGTCAGAACGGCATACCCCTGCTCGATGGCGGACGCGGCGATGAGGAGATCGTTGAATGGGAGAGTGTTGCCCTTGGCGGCTTCCTGGCCGTGGATCCTTCCCACGATCCAAGCCGTCGGCGCCGCGATCGGGTGAACCGGAATCAGGTGCAAAAGCTCCGCGACGAACTCGCGTCTGCGGCGTACCGTTTCGTCGGAGTTACCCCGATAGATTCCATGAACTAACTCCCCGACCGCGACGGGAGACAACGAAAGCTCGACGGGGCCGAAGGCGGTCGCAATCCTCTCGATTAACCCGGCGACGGACTCCTTTCGGCGCTCGGCCGAAATTCCGACGGTGGAATCGAGAACTAGTCCCAGGACGGCGGGTTCCAAGGCGTTCGCTGAGCCGTAATGGCTTCCGTCAGGTCTTGGGTGAAATCGTCGTCGAGCGTAGCGGTGGAATTCCGCTCTCTCGCCTCGCGCAGGATAGCCGCGACCGGCCGGCCGCTTCGGCCGCCAATGGAGCGAATCACGGCGACATCGGCGTCGTCTTGCTGGAGAATGATCTCGGCGCCCTCTCGCACTTTAGCGAGTACACCGGCAAAGTCGTACGCCGCCTCTTTCGTCGAAACACGAACCGAAGCCATGACTCGATGATACGCGGCTAGGCCGGACGACGGGTTTCCGGCTACCCTACGCAGGCGGGTTTGGGCTTCGGGAACGTGCCGCCGCCGTCCGGAGTTCCCGGCAGAGCGGCGGCCCAGACGCTCAGGCTTGCGATGGCGGTCAACAGAGCCGCGGCGCAAAACGCACGGATAGAAAAGTGGCTCATGCCCCGGTTATACGTTCCAGGTAAATTTTTGTTTCGTCGAAATCTGGCGATTTTTCGTTTCGCCGGGGTGAAATTTCCGTCGCGCGTTAGAACACGAATCGGAGCGACACTTGCGCCCGGCGGGCGTTGGTACCGTCGGGGAAGCCGCCCGACGCGGTTCCGGTCCCCAAACCGGCGACGGGATTGAGCACGCCGCCCACCGCTTGAAAGGCTGTCGTATTCACTACCGTATTGCTGACGCGATTGAACGTATTGAACACCTCGAAGTTGAGGTGCGTCTCGAAACGCTCGCGAATCGTAAAGATTTTGGTGACCCGCGAGTCGAGCCGGTACGTGTGGTCGACCGGAATCGACTGGCGCGATAGGAACGGCACTTGGCTCGATCCGCCGAAGCCGTTCAAGGTGTTGTTGAACGCCTGGCCGGGGAACTGCGCGCCCGAAACGAGTACCGTGGGCGTGACGTATTGCGGCGACGCGGCGGTGTAGATCAGCGAAAGCTGCCAGCCGTTGAGCGCCGTGTTCGCGAATCCATTCCCGAAATTTCGCTTGGGCGGGGCGACGATGCCCGTGGCGACCAGGCGATGGCGCTGGTCGAGCACGGAGGTTCCCTTTTCGGCGCTGTAATCGCCGTTCGAAAGCGTCGCCGGACCGTCGGAGAAAAAGACGTTGTTCGACGCGCCGCCCTGGTTCAGGTCGCGCGCGTGCGACCAAGTGTAGGCGACCGTCGTGTTGAGCCAGTTACCCGCGCGGCGGCGGAACTGGACGGCGAGGCCGTCGTACCAAACCCGGCCGCCGTTGTCGATGAGCGTCACCCGCTGGTAGCGCGGATCGACGCGGCTGGCGGTGGTGTAGATCGGCGTGGTGTAGGTGCCGACCTGGTTGCGGTTTTCGTCGTTGATGCGATAGGTGAACGTTCCCGAAGGCGCGCCGACGTTGAGGTCGCGGCGGGTCATGAATTTCAGTCCGCGGCTCCAGAGGTACGACACCGTGATCCCCATGCGCGAGTTGATCTCGCGCTCGATCGAGAAGTCGCCCTGCTGCGTGTAGGGCGTCGCCAGATTCGGATCGGGGATCGAAAGGCTAACCGTGCCCGCGGGCGGATTGCGGTCGATACCCGAGAGTCGGTTGGGGAACACGGGACCGATCGCTTGGTCGGCGGCGTTGTTGCCCTGCAAGGTGATCGACTTTTGCGTTACGCCGTTCAACTGGTGTATGCGGGCGATGGTGGCCGACGGGAAGCGCGCGTAAAAGATGCCGTAGCCGCCGCGCACGACGGTCTTCGAACCGAGCGCGTAGGCGAAGCCGAACCGCGGCGCGAAGTTGCGCGAAGGCTCGTTGATGCGCGCCGATTGCAGATAGTCGAGGTTGAACGTCGAGGGTTGCGCGAAGATCGCGTACTCGTAACGTAGGCCGTAGTTGAGCGTCAGCTTGTCGGTGACGCGCCACTGATCCTGCGCGAAAAAGTTGTAATCGACGATGTAGATCGAGGTTTTCGTCAGCCCGAACGCTTGGCTGTAGTTTTGCCAGCGCTTGCCGCCGTCGAGATTGGTGAGGTCGAGGGCGAAGTTGCTAATCGTGCCGTAGGTGAAGGAGCCGACGCCGTTGAACAACGCGTCCTCGGTGTCGGCGGTGCGGGCGATGTCGAAGCCGAACTTCCACTGGTGACGGCCCGCGGTCCAGGAAAGATTGTCGGCGATCTGGAAGCGATCCTCGGTGGGTTGCACGCGGGGCAGGTAGTTCGGCACGCCGAGGTTCCCTTGGCCCTGCACGGTGACGGCGGAGCGGACGCCCGGAGGCGCGAGGTCGTAATTGACGTCGTCGAACAAGCGGTCTTTAAACCAGCCGAAGCGCGCTTCGTTGACGATCGAGGGTGTGAAGATTCCGGTGTGCGAGACGCGCGCCCAGCGGGTCTTGACGGTGGAGAGTCCGTTGTTGCCGATCGCGCCGGCGTTGGTGAGCGTGGCGGCGCTCTGGATGCCGTTGGGCGAATCCCAGTTCAAGAGATTGAAGTTGGCACTGATCGAATTGCGATCGTTGGGTCGCCAGTCGATCTTGCCGAAATAGAGATCCTGCGTAACGGTGCGCGGCACGGTTCCGAAAAAGCGGCGGAAGTAATCGACCGCGTTCGAGCATTGCTGCGGCGTGGCGGGCGCGCCGCAGGTTCCGATGAACGTTCCGGCGGCGTTGAAGAACTGCGGGTTCTGGATCGAACTGAGCAGCGGAAAATTACGCCGCGTGGCTTCGTAGCTCAGGAAGTAGAACAGCTTGTCCTTCTTGATCGGTCCGCCGATGTTCGCGCCCGTCTGATGGCGATATTCGGAGGGGTTGAAGGCGGCGTAGCGGTCGCGCGCGTTGAGCGTGCGGTTGCGGAAGAACCAGTAGGCGGTGCCGTGCACGTCGTTGCCGCCGCTCTTGGTGACGGTGTTGATCACGCCGCCGACCGCGCGACCGAACTCGGCGGTGTAGCCCGAGGTCTGCACCTGGAATTCCTGCACGGCGTCTTGGCTGACGTTCGAACTGATGCGCGTGCGCCCGGCGTTCTCGTTGTAGAACTGGAGCGTCGTGTCGTTGCCGTCGGTGAGGAACGCGTTGGCGGCGGGCACTCCGCGAAAGCTCACCGCGCCGAAGGTGCCGTCGGGCACGGTGGCGGGCGTCAGCAGCACGAACGTATCGACGCGGCGGCCGTTGATCGGCAGGTTCAAAATTTGCGCGTTATCGACCACCTGGCCGACGCCGACTTTCGTCGATTCGAGGATCGGCGTCGAGTCCTCGACGGTGAGCAATTGCACCTGCTGCCCTACCTGGAGCGTCACGGGAAGCGCGATGTTCTGGCCCACTTGCAGCACGATTTCTTTCGCCTGATAGAGGGCGAATCCGGCCTTCTCGACGGTCACTTCGTAGCCGGAGCCGGGTTGCAGCGAGGGCGCGAGGAAGTAGCCGGACTCGTTGGTCGTCAGCTTGCGGACGATGCCGAGCCCGGGGTTTGCGACCGTGACGTCGGCCCCCGCCACGGCGGCGGCGCTCGCGTCGCGAACGGTTCCGCTGATGGCGCCCAAACCGGAAAGATTTTGCGCCGCGGCGCTCGAGACGAACGCGACGAAGACGACAGCGAGAAGCGAGAGTCTAGACATATTGGTCCGAGGCTAGCAGGCGGGTGTTTCATTCCCGTTTCGCGCGAGATCGCCCCGATCGCGAGATCGCTGATAAAGTAGGGGACCATGATGCGAATTGGCGTGTTGGCGTTGGCCTGGGCGGGAGCGGCGTTTGCCGAGAAAGTGCCCAACGAGAAATTGATCGAGCTAGCGCAGAAGCGCGCGCCGGAACTCCAGGCGGCGCTGCGCGACACGCTGGGCGCGGAGGCGATCGCCAAGGGAACCGCCGTCGCGGGTCACGGCGCGGAATTCGTCTGGGCGATAGAGGCCGACAAAGAGCCGCTGCTCGCGATCAATCTCACCGAGCCGTTCCACGTCTATCGCCTGAAAGACCGGTTATGGATTTACCAGGGCCAACTGAAGACCGGAACGTCGCACAAGTTTCATTGGATCGTCGACGGCAAGCCGTTCGGCGGCCGGAACGACATCGCGGCGTTCGGTCCCGAGGCGTATCCCGGACCGGACGTGCCGAAGGGGCGTGTGGTGGGTCCCATCGCGCACGAGAGCAAGCTATATCCCGGCATGAAGACCAACTTCTGGTACTACGTGCCCGCGCAAGTGGCCGCCGGAACGCCCGCGCCCGTGATGATCTGGCAGGACGGCGAAAAGTACGCGGGGCATGGCAAGAATCCGAGATTGATCGAGACGCTCGACAGCATGATCGCCCAAAAGCGGATTCCGGCGATGGTCTCGATTCTGATTTCGCCGGGGCTGGTGGGCGAGCAGCGGATGCGATCCATCGAGTACGACACGGTGACGGACTTGTACGCGCGCTACCTGCTCGAGGAGATTTTCCCCATCGTGGATAAGGACGTGAAGCTGCGGACGGACGGCTACTCGCGCGCGATCGCGGGCGAAAGTTCGGGCGCGGTGTGCAGCTTTACGGCGGCGTGGTTTAAGCCGAACGAGTTTTCGCGCGTGCTTTCGCGGATCGGCACGTACACGTCGATCCAGTGGAAACCGAACGCGGACGGCGCGGGCAGCAGGCTCGACGGCGGCAACATTTATCCGTTCGCGATCCGCAAACAGCCGAAGCGGAACATCCGCGTGTGGCTGTCGGACGGCGCGGAGGATCTGGAGAACACGCACGGGTCCTGGCCTCTGCAAAACATCCAGATGGCGAACTCGCTCAAGATGCGCGACTACGACTACGCGTTCCGCTGGAGCCTGGGGACGCACTCGACTTCGCACGGCAACGCCGAGTTGCCGGAGGCGCTCGCGTGGCTGTGGCGCGGTTACGATCCGGCGAAGACGTCCGAAGAATACGCGGCGGACCCGGCGGAGAAGGCTCGTCCGTACTGGCGCGTCGTGAAGCTCAACCGCGAGAAGTAGCTCGAACGCTGTCGCTATCGCCGCGCGCGCGTTGTGACCCACACCAACGCCGTCGCGAGAATATGCAGGAAACCGAACATCCAGAAGACGCTCTCGTACCCGAACGCGTCGACGATGCGGCCGACCGCCGGCGTCGACCACGCACCCGCCAGTCCGGAGCCTAAGCCGACCAGGCCCGCCGCCGAACCGACGACGTTCGTCGGATAGACGTCGTTCGTCATCGTCATCAGGTTGGTCTTCCAGGCCATGTGCGAGAACGTCGCGAGGCAGATCAGCGCGATGGCGGGCGTCGAGTCGAGATACGCCACCGCGATCCCCAGCGGCATGGCGAGCGCCGCCGGAATCATGGCGCGCAACCGCGCCGCGACCGGGTCGAGCCCGCGCGCGATGAAGCGTCCCGAAAGCCAGCCGCCCGCGAGCGAGCCGAGATCGGCGCTCAGGTACGGCATCCACGCGAACAATCCGATTTGCGCGAGCGAAAAGTGCCGGACGTCTTGCAGATACTTCGGCAACCAGAAAAGGTAGAACCACCAGATGGGGTCGGCGAGCACGCGGGCGAAGAGCAATCCCCAGGATTGCGGCATACGCAGCAGTGTCGAGTAGGGGACTTTCGCCTTAACCTCGGCCTCCGGTTGCGGCGGAGTTTTCCCGTACACCGCCAGCCAGACCGCTAACCACACGAAACCCAGCGCGCCCGTCGCGACGAACGCCGCGCGCCAGCCGAAGTGGATCACGGCCCACGAAATCAAGGGCGGCGAGAGGATTGCGCCCGTGGCCGCCGCGGCGTTGACGAGGCCGTTCGCGAACGCGCGCTCTTTAGGCGGGAACCATTCCGAGATCGCCTTGATCGCCGCCATGAAGTTGCCGGACTCGCCCAGGCCGAGCAGGAACCGGAACACGCCGAGCAGCAGCGCCGTGGTGGCGAGCGCATGCAGCGCGTTCGCCGCCGACCACCACGCGATGAAGACGGCGAGGGCAACCTTCGTCCCCCAGCGGTCCACCAGCAAGCCGGAGAACACGTACATCACCGTGTAAGGGATCAGGAACGCGGTAAGGATGTCGGCGTACTGCGTGTTCGAAAGGCCGAGTTCCTTGGTGATCGTGGACGCCGCGACGGAGAGCGCTTGCCGGTCCACGTAATTGATCACCGTGGCCGCGAACAGCATCGCGGCGATGGTCCAGCGGTGCGGCGTCGGGTTGGTCACGGCAGGTCCGCGAAATCGACGCCAAGGCCGGGCGCCTCGGGAATGACGTAGGAGGTACCGTCGAGGACGATGGGCGCGCTCAAAAAGCGATTGGCGATGGCGACGATATTCGGGTTGTACTCGGCGAGATCGCACTCGGGCGTGGCGGCGGCGAAATGCAGGGCGGCGGCGAGCTGCGGTCCAAAGGCGACCGAGATGTGCGGGACTACCTCGATGCCGCTCGCGGCGGCTCGCTCCGCCATCGCTCGGGCTTCGCTAATCCCGCAGCGTCCAAGGTCGGGCTGAAAAACGCGCAGCGCGTTGGCGCGATAGAACGGCGCGATCTCGTAGCGCGTGCGGTAGCTTTCGCCGAGCGCCACGGGAGTTTCGATTCGCCCCGCGAGTTCGCCGTGCGCGAGCGGATCTTCGGGCGGAAGCGGCGCCTCGAACCACATCGCGCCGCGACGGTCCAGTTCGCGTCCGAAGTCGAGCGCCGTGTCGGGCGTCAATCGCCACAAGGCGTCTACGGCGGCGTGGGCGGGCGCATGGGCGAAAAACTCGTCCGGTTCCGCCGTGTCGTAGAAGACCTTGATCTTGTCGAACGGGCCGGGGTCCGCGCCGCGCGCGAGCCCGCTCAAATAAGCCGGGACGCGCGTCTCCGGACTCTCGCATAGCAACTTCGCCACGCTCACGCTTTCGGCTTTGCCCACGATGTCCCACAGCGCGATATCGATCGCCGCGATGGCGTCGAGCATGAATCCGCCCGTCTGGCCGCGCACGCGCATGGTCGAGTACAGGCGGTCCCACAAGCGGGCGATATCGCCGGGGCCGCCGATCTCCTCGCCAAGCAATACCGGCGCAAGCAGACGGTCGATAATCGCGCACGCCACTTCCGGCGCGAGCGGCGCTTGCGCTTCGCCCCAACCGAAGATTCCCTTATCCGTAGAAACGCGCACCAGCGCGGTCTCGAAGTTCACCGAGTAGAGGCAGGGATAGACGCTCGACCAGCGGTAGTCCAACGCGCCCGGCGCGAGAACGGTGGGCGAACCGGCGGTGCCCGTCGCGGCGGCGATATCGCGCGGCAGCCGGATCGCGCGAGCTTCGACGCCGGTGATCCTCATTCGCGTTCGGCCAGTTCCCGAACGGCGGCCAGTTCCGCCAATCCCGCCGCGTCGAGCGACGACGTGGGATGCCGCACCCGCGCCGAGGCGATCACGCCCCGCGCGACCAAATTATGCTTCGCCGCCGAGACGCCGAGCCCTGGTTGCAGTTCGAACCGCATCAGCGGCAAGCCTTGCGAGAACATCGCCCACGCCGCCGCGCGATCGCTCTTTTCCAGCGCGTTCCAAACCCGAACGTACGTCGAGCAGATATCGCTCGACGGCATCATGCCCACCGCGCCGCGGTCGAACTCCTCGATCAGGAACTGCCCGTTTAAACCGCCGAAGATCGTGAAATCGTCCGCCACCAGCTTCTTCAGCGCTCCGATTTTCGGCGCCGTCGGCGGAGCTTCCACTTTCGCCGAGCGCACCCACTCGATCTCCCGCGCCATCCGCGCGAGCAGCGGCGCGGGCATCGCGACCTGCGTCATCAGCGGCGCGTCCTGCACCATGATCGGGATTCGGACGGCTTTCGAGATTTCGGAGAAGTAGTGCATCAAGCCGTCGCCGTCCGGTTTCAGCAAATACGGTGGCAACACCATCAGCGCCGACGCCCCCAAGTCCTGCGCCTCGCGGCAAAGATCGCACGCGACGTCGGTACCGGTGTGCCCCGCACTCGCCACCAGCGGCACGCGACCGTTCACCCTTGCGACGATCCGCTTCAGCATCGCCACGCGTTCGGACGCGCGCAGCGTGTAGCCTTCGCTCGCGTTGCCGAACAATCCGAGTCCGTGCGCGCCCTGTTCCAACAAATGATCGATCAGCCGGTCGAGCGATTCGTAATCGACCGATCCGTCGTCCGCGAAGGGCGTGACGACGATGGGGAAAATTCCGCGAAGGTTCATGAGAAGCACTATTCTGGCAGCCCGGCCGTCAGACTCTTGCCGCCGCGCAGGATGTGCCGCCGCAGCGAAAGACGCAAGCGCTCGGAATCTCCCGCGCGAATCGCTTCGACGATCTCCCGGTGCTCGGCGCTTTCGGTGGCCGTGCGCGCCGCCCAATCGTCGCTATGGCGATGCAGCCGAGCGATCTGCAGGTGCGCGTTCAGGCTCTCGTACATTTCCGCCAGCCGCCGGTTCTCCGACCGCTCGACGATCAGCCGGTGAAAGCGCAGATTGTCGAGTTCGTGCTCCGTGCGCTCCCGCTGCCGTGTCACCGGACGGTCCATGCGCCGCAGCAAATCGTCGAACAACGCCAGATCCGCTTCGCTAAACCGCGCCAGCGCCGCTTCCGCCGCCTGACACTCCAGCGCGCACCGGATTTCGCACGTCTCCTCGACATCGCGCGCCGACAATCGCGCTACATACGTCCCGCTCCGCGGCTGGATTTCGATCAGCCCCTCGACCGCCAATTGTTGGATCGCATGCCGCACCGGCGTCAGGCTCACGCCCAGCTTTTCGGCGATATCGTCCACGTTCAGCCGCTCGCCCGGACGGAAGACTTGCGTCAAAACTCCTTCTCGGAGAGCGAGATAGACCTCGTCCGAGGCTCGCTGCCGCTTCAGCCGGGTCAGTTCCACTCGGAATCCAGCATACAGAAAAGTCCGGCCTTACTCCAATAAAAAATCTGAAATTTTTTACTTGAGTTCCGCCGCGCACCGTGAAATACTCACTAGCGACTCTCAGGGGAGTATTGCCGTGACTCATTTCACTCGTCTCTCGCTCGCGGGCCTCGCCGCTCTCGCCGCCTTCGCCCAATCCGGTTCCGGTACCATTTCCGGCACCGTCACCGATCCTCAGGACGCCACCATTTCGGGTGCCGCGGTCGAGGTCAAGAATACGGCCACCAACGCCGTGTTCCGCACGCTCTCGAACGACTCCGGTTACTTCACCGCGCCGCTGCTGCCCGTGGGCGAGTATGAAGTCGCCGTGCAGATGGCCGGATTTAAGCGCACCGTGCGCACCGGGATCACCCTGCAGGTCAACCAGAACGCGCAAGTCGACGTGCGCCTCGAAATCGGCCAGATCGCCGATTCGGTGCAGGTGACGGGCGACGCTCCGCTGGTCGACGCCTCGAGCGCTACCGTCGGCGAAGTGATCGAAAATCGCCGCGTGCGCGACCTGCCGATCAACGGCCGCAACGCCCTCGCGCTCGCGCTCCTCACCCCCAGCGTGATCTCGAACGCCGGTCCTACCAACTCCGGTTTCGGCGACCGCGGCATCAACATCTCGTCGCTGTCGATCAACGGCAGCCCCAATGCGATGAACGCGCAGATGCTCGACGGCGCGAACAATATCTTGACGTACGTCGGCGAAGTGGGCGTCCCCCCGGCGGTCGATTCCGTCGAAGAGTTCAAAGTCCAAAGCGGACCGATGTCCGCCGAGTTCGGCTTCACGGCGGGCGGCGCGATCAACTTAGTCACGAAGTCCGGCACGAATCAGATCCACGGCACGCTCTACGAGTTCCTACGCAACGACAAGCTCGACGCGCGCAACGCGTTCGCCACAGCCCGGCTGCCGCTGCGCTACAACCAGTACGGCGGCTCCATCGGCGGCCCGGCGATCAAGAACCGGACCTTCGGATTTTTCAACTTCGAGGAGTACAAACTCCGTCAATCGACCCCGCGTATTTCGAGCGTCCCGTTGCCCGCCTGGCGCGAAGGCGACTTCCGCACGCTCGCCAACGCCAACGGCCAGCAGACTCTGATCTACGATCCCGCCACCACGCGCGCCAACCCGAACGGCGCGGGCCAGGTGCGAGACCCGTTCCCGAACAACGTCGTGCCGCGCGGCCGCTTCGACACCGTAGGTCCGAAAGTGGTGGCCTTCTGGCCGGACCCCAACCGCGCGCCCATCAATCCATTCACGCAGAGCCAGAATTACCAGGACGCGAACCTCAATCTCGTCAACTGGCGGCAATGGAACGGCCGCGCCGACCATCGGTTTAGCGACCGCAACTCGATCTTTTTCCGCTACACCTCCGCGCAGCATCATCCCGAAGGCAACAGCATTTTCACCGATCCCACCGTCGGCCAGAATCGCGTGGACGATCAGATCAACCGCAACATCGCCATCAACGACACGCACACCTTCTCGCCGACGCTGATCAACAACCTGCGGATAGCGGTCATGCGCCAGAACTTCCAATTCGCGGCGATCAACGCGGGTAAGGATTGGCCCACCAAGCTCGGCTTGCCGGCCAGCGTGCCCCGCGAACAGTTCCCGCAGATCAACTTCGGATTCGGCACCATCGGCGGACAGGCGTTCGGCACGCGCGGCTCGCTCAACTGGGACATGCAGAACATGCTCACCTGGATCAAGGGCGGCCATTCCGTCAAGTTCGGCTACAACCACCGCATCATCCAAGGCAGCAACCGGCAAGGCGCGGCGCTATCCGGCGACTACGCGTTCAACGGACTAACCAACAATCCGCAGGTCCCCGTCAACACGGGTTCCAGCTTGGCGCAAATCCTGCTCGGCGAAGTGTCGAGCGCCGGCATCGACCGCATCCTCGGCAATTCCTGGCACGGATTCACCGCCAGCGGATTTATCCAAGACGACTGGAAAGTCACCCGCCGCCTGACCGTCAACCTCGGGCTGCGTTACGACTATCAGCAGAAGCCCTACGAGCGGAATAACGGGCATATCAACTTCGATCCCACCACGCAAATTCCCGGCACGAACTTCCAGGGGCGATTGCTGTTCGCCGGCCGCGACGGCGTCGGCCGCTCGTTCCTCGCCGAGGATTACCAAGACTGGGGACCGCGCCTCGGGCTGGCCTGGGACGTCTTCGGCGGCGGCAAGACGATCGTCCGCACGGGCTATGGGCTCTTCTATCCGCAAGTCTTCTTCCGCCAGTTTTTCGGCGATACGACGCTCTTCTCGACCACCCGTACCAACTACGTCGGGCAAGGGCCGGGGCTCCGCGCCTTCCGGTTCCAGGAAGGCTTGCCGTTCGCGCCCATCGAGTCCCCCGGCGCCTCCGCCGGACCCGGCGCGTTGCTCGGGCAGAACGTCAACTTCCGCGAATCGAACGGCCGGACGCCCAGTTCTCAGCAGTGGGACTTCTCCGTGCAGCAGCAACTCGGCAAGTGGCTCGTCGATGTCACCTACTCCGGCAATCGCGGCACGCATTTCGCCACCGTGGGCTACAACCTGAATCAGCTCGATCCCGCGCTGCGGCTCCAACTGGGGCAAGCGCTGTTCGACGCGGTGCCGAATCCCAACGCCGGACGCATTCCCGGCGGCCTCGGCGCGGCTACCATCACCCGCGAGCGTTCGCTGATGGCCTTCCCCCACTACAACGCCGTTAGCGTCGCTAATCCTTTGATCGGCGCGTTCACCTCGCACCTGCTGTTAGTCAATGTCCGGCGCCAGTTCGCCGACGGACTGCTGGCCACCTTCTCCTTCACCGGCGGCAAGAAGATTTCCGACGGCGCCACCTCGCCGGTCGATTTCGGCTTGATCGAGCAAGTCAACGAGAACGGCTGGCAAAACGGACGCTTCAACCGCCGCGCGGAACGTTCCGTCGATCCGGCCGACGTCTCCCGGCGCGCCGTCGTCACGCTGATCTACGAACTGCCCTTCGGTAGCGGCAAGGCGTGGAATCCGCAAAACGCGTTCGCCGACAAGCTCGTCGGCGGCTGGCAGATTTCCACCATCGGCGTCATGCAAACCGGCGTGCCGCTCACCGTGCGCGGCGCGAACAATTTTCAGGCGGACCGGCCGGATTCCACCGGCGTCAGCGCCGCCATCGACGATCCCACGCCGCAGCGCTGGTTCAATACCGACGCGTTCCGCAATCCGGCTAACTTCACGTTCGGCAACGTGGGCCGCACCATTCCCGACGTCCGCCACCCGGGCGCGATCAACTTCGATTTGTCGCTCATCAAGAACACTACGTTCCGCGAGCGGTTCAATCTCCAGTTCCGCGCCGAGGCCTTCAACTTCGCTAACAAGGTCAACTACGGTTTGGCGAACGATAGTTTCGGACCCGGCCCCGACGGCCGCAACGCCAACGCCAACTTCGCCACCATCGCCTCGGCGCGCGACGCGCGGATCGTGCAACTGGCGCTGAAGTTTATCTTCTAGCGCTACGCTAGTAGGGACTTGACCAAGCACGACATCCTTCTAGCGCACAAGCGGCACCTGTTCCCGGCGGTCTATCACTTCTTCCGGGAACCGTTGATCGTCGACCGCGCGAAAGACCAATATGTCTGGGATATCGACGGGCGCCAGTACCTGGACTTCCTCGGCGGCATCGTCACGGTGAGCGTCGGGCACGCCAACGAGGAGGTCAACGCCCGCGTTCACGAGCAACTCGACAAGCTCGTCCATATCTCGCCCTTGTTCGCGCACGCGCCGCAGGCGGCGCTGGCGAAGAAGCTAGCGGAAATTTCGCCGTCGGGGCAACTGACCAAGAGCTTCTTTACCAACTCCGGTACCGAAGCCAACGAGATGGCCATCCTCACCGCGCGGTGCTACACCGGCTCGACGGACATCGTCGCGCTGCGGCATAGCTATCACGGACGTTCGGCGCTGACGATGGGCGTCACCGGGCACGCCAACTGGCGGCTCAATCCCATGCAGCCCGGAGTCGTCCTCGCGCACAACGCTTACTGCTACCGCTGCCCCTTCGGACTGACGTACCCTAACTGCGACGTCCGTTGCGCGAGCGATGTCGAGGAGTTAATCCGCACCTCGACGACCGGCCGCGTCGCCGGATTCCTCGCCGAACCCATTCAGGGCGTAGGCGGCTACATTACCCCTCCGCCCGAATACTTCAAGATCGTCGAAAAGATCGTCCGCAACCACGGCGGCTTGTTCATCTCGGACGAAGTGCAGACCGCGTGGGGCCGCACCGGCGGCAAGTGGTTTGGCATCGAGCATTGGGGCGTGACGCCCGACATGATGACCTCCGCCAAGGGGCTCGGTAACGGTGCGCCCATCGGCGTCACCATGGCCAAGCCCGAAGTCGCCGACGCCATGAAGGGGCTGACGCTCTCGACCTTCGGCGGCAATCCGATTTCCACCACCGCCGGCAAGGCGGTGCTCGACTATATCGACGAACACCATCTCCGCGTCAACGTCGCCGAAGTGGGCGATCGCTTGCGCGCCGGTCTCGACGAGATGGCTCGGCGGCACGACCTGATCGGCGACGTGCGCGGCATGGGCTTGATCCAGGGCATGGAACTGGTTCGCGACCGCCGCGCCAAGGAACCCGCCGCCGCGGAGACGCTCGAAATGCTGGAGGCGATGAAGGACGAGGGCGTGCTGTGCGGCAAAGGCGGTCTTTACGGCAACGTCCTGCGCGTCACGCCGCCGATGAATATTTCGAAGGCCGACGTGAACCTTTTCCTCGAACGGCTCGACCGCGCTTTCGTTAAAGTAACGGCGGCGGTGGCGAAATAGATGGACGAAAAACAGTACTACACGGAGTCGAGAACGACGAAACCGGTGCAGTTGAACTGCTCCTGGTGCAAGACGATGGACACCTACGAAATCCAATGGGTGGTCCGTAAGAAGAAAGACCGTCTGCCGCCCGGCGGCGACGAGCGCGACCGCGCCAAGTTCGCCAAAGCCCAGAGTTATATGGTCCTGATGGACACCCACGCGCAGTGCAAGAACATGCGCTGCCGCAAGCGGTTCGAGATTTCGGGCGTCAAGACGATGGCCTTCATCTGACTAGTCCGACTAGTCTGTGCTAGGTTCGGGATATGGCGAAGATCGCGAAGTCCAATACCTGGCAGCTCCAAACCGCGAAAGCGCAATTCAGCGAACTCTTCCAGCGCGCCCTGACCGACGGCCCCCAACGCGTCACCCGTCGCGGGAAAGAATCGGTAGTGATCCTTAGCGTGGAAGAATACGAGGCTCGGCGAGCCGGGAAAAAACGCCCCGAGCGATTAGGCGACTTTCTCCGGCGGACCCGAGTCGGAGAACTGAATATAGAGCGCTCCAAGGATATCGGTCGAACGATCGAGTTTGAGCTTTGAGCGGCTGGCTGCTCAATACCAACGTAATTTCGGAACCGTCGCGCCGCCACCCGAACTCGGAGGTTGTCGCTTGGTTGAATACCGCGTCGGAGCGCTCCGCCTGGGTGAGCGTGATCTCCATCGGCGAAATTCGGACGGGCGTCGACAGGCTTCCACAGGGAGCCCGGCGGGCCCTTTACGAGGCGGGCTTGACCGATTTAATCGCACGGTTCGCCGACCGCACCCTCGACGTCGACCGCGAAATCGCCGAAACTTGGGGGAAAATGGCGGCGGCGCGTATGACCGCCGGACGCCCGCTGCCGACCGCCGACGGACTCATCGCCGCCACCGCCCAGGTCCACTCGCTCACCCTCGTCACCCGCAACACGCAGGATTTCGCCGGGCTCGACGTCGCGCTCTTCGACCCCTGGAAAGCGAAAACGCCCGGGCGGTAAACCCGGGCGTTCGAAAGACCCCTGAAAGCGCAACCTAACGATCGCCGGACTAGGCGGGCACGCCCTCCCGGTGATGGTGCATGATTTCCATCATGCGGTCCTTAAGGTAGAGCTTGCGGCGCTTCAGCCGCGCTTCCTCCAGGACTTCGTCGTCCGACGGATGCGGATTGGCCTCGATCTCGGCCACCCGCTTCTTTAGCGTCGCGTGTTCGTTCGCGAGTTCGCGGAATTCCGCGTCGGACGTCGTCAGGTGCGCTCGAAGCTCTTCGAGCTCTTGAACACTCATTTCCATTGCGTGATTCTCCTTTTTGTGTAGAAAGGATTGCCACGCCGGGTCTGTTCCTCGTTGAACTGGGCGGGCGGAGATGAGAATCGGCCCGCGTGGGGAATAGGCTCGGTGGGTAATCGTTCGGACTTGCATCTTCGCCGGCGGGTTACCGAGGCCCGCCGACGCCCAAACATTACCACGGCTCGCGGACCATTACAATGGCCTTCTCCGGCGGATCGCTATAGTACCCGCGCCGCTCGCCCGCTTCCCGAAAGCCCACCGAACCGTACAGCGCCCGCGCCGCCGCGTTCGACTCCCGAACTTCGAGAAACCAGCGCCCGCCGCGCCTTAGCGCTTCCTCGATCAGCGCGCGCGCCAAACCTTGCCTGCGCGCTTCCGGCGCCACCGCGAGATTCAGAATCTCGAACTCGCCGTCCGCCACTCGCCGGTAGACGAGCGCCGCCAAACCCTCGACCACGAGCGTCGGATCGTCGCCCGGCGGCCATTGCGCCGCTTCGGGAGATTCCGCCAGCAGCGTCGCGATCCACGCGAGATCGTCAGTCGTCCCGGCGCGTAAGGTGAACGATGGCATAACCCGCCAGCGGCATAAACGCGGCCACGGTGCATACGGGCCCGAAGCCGTATTGGTCGATGGTCCGTCCGATCAGCGGAGAGACGATCACCTGCAGCAAGCCGTAAGCCGCCGTTAGCAACGACACCCCGAACGCCGCGCGCGCGCCGAACGCGTCCACCGGCATCGTGTACAGGTTCACGCCCCACCCCGAAGACCAGAAGAAGCTGAACGCGATCATCAGCGCCGCGGTAAGCGGCGTGGGCATCAGCGGAACGAGTACGGTCGAACTCATCATCACCGCGCACGCGAGCAGCGCGTACCGGCGCGCGGTCAGCGGCGGCATGCCCCGCGAGATCAAACGCCACGAAATCGCGCCGCCGATCAACGCCCCGAAATACGCGGCCAAGTGCGGCAGCCCGGCGAGGAACTTGATGTCGTCCACGCTCAGCTTGAATTGGTGCGTCAGGAACACGCTGGTCCAGTTGGTCCACAGCGAATACACCGTCATCGCGAGCAGGTTCGACGCCACGTAGCCCCACAAGCGCCGGTCGCTCAACATGTCCTTCATCGCGAGCGGCGCCGCGGTCTGCGCGTCTTCGCTCGCCGGAGCCCATTTCGATGCCGCCAGCCACACCGGAATCCACACGAACCCCAGCGCTCCGGTGACGATGAACGCCAGCCGCCAATCGAAATACGCCGCCATCAGCGGCGCGGCCACGGAGCCGATGCTCAAGCCGATCTGGCTGAACCCCGCGCCCAGCGCGCGTTCTTTCGGCTGTAGATACTTGTGTCCGACCTTGCCCGTCGACGGAATCCCCGCCGATTCGCCGACCCCGAGTACCGCCGTCGCCGCCATCAACCCCGGCAGGCCCGCGACGAACCCCCGCGCCATCCCCGCGATCGACCACAGCGCGACCGCGAACGTGATCCCTCGATTCAATCCGAAACGATCGAGCAGCCACCCCGCCACCGGCGACGACAACGCGTAGGTCAGCGAGAACAGTTGCAAAATGCGCCCGTATTGCTCGTTCGAAATACCGAACTCGATCTTGAGCACCGGCGCGACCGCCGCCAGCACCTGCCGGTCCAGGTAATTGAGAGCCGAAGAAAGAACGAAAATTCCGACGACGATCCAGCGGACCGGAATGCCGCCGGTCAAAACCGGATCACCGCGGCTTCGCCCACCGTGCCCGTCTTGGGGTCGGCCTTTCCGAAATATTCGACCGCCACGTTACGCGCGGGCCGCTGCGCGCCGCAAGCCAATGCCGCCGTGCCGCCGCCTTCGAGAACAATTTTCGACGGATCGGGCACCAGCAACTGCGCCGTCTTGCCATTCACGAGTACGGCGAGGCGCAACCGGGAGCCTAGGCAATCCACGCGCGCTAGCTTACCAACGATCGTCTGGTCCGGCTTCGGGCCGTCCCACCATTTCTCGACTTTCGTTCCCTCGGGCAGCGGCGCGCGGCCCGCGTTCGCTTTCGCCTCGGCGGCTAAAACCCGCGCGGTCGCTTCGTTTTTCAAGCGCTGTAGCTCGCGCTCTTTCGCGAGCTTCTCCTCGCGCCGCGCCGCCTCTTCGGCGTCGAGACGAGCCTCGATCAGCCCCGCGCGCCGGGCTTGCATCTCGCGCTTCGCCTCCGGATCGCCCGCCGCTTTCTCCGCCCCCGCCCACGCTTTGTCCGCGTCCGCGAACCGGTTGTAGGAATGCATCAGCAGGGCGAACTCGGTCCACAGCGCGGCGTCTCGCGGCGAAAGCTCGCAGGCTTTTTTCAAGAATCCCGCCTTCTTGCCGGGATCGGTTTCGAGCTTCGCGAGCGCCTTCCAAGGCTCCGGCCAATCGGGTTTCAACTGGCTCGCCTCCTGAAACTTGCCCGCCGCGAACAGCCCCATGGCCGTATCGGGATCGGATTGCGGCTTCAACAGTCGTCCGGCCACGCTCGCGTCGATTTCGCGCGGATAGTAGTCGCGCGCGGCGCTTACCGGCTTGCCCGCCAAGTCGTAGGTGGGCACAACTTTGGCCTCGAAATGCGCTTTCGCCTCTTTTTCGATCTCCCCCCACGGTTTGCCGAGCCCGTTCCGCGCCGCGACGTCCGGATCGACTCCTTTTTCGAGATTCGCGAAGAAAACCTTCACCCGTCCGCGATACTCGTCGCTTGTCACCAGCATGTGGACGCGCGCCCAATCGAGCGTCGGCTCGGCGGGCGGCTGCCCGAGGATGACGTGCGTGCCCGAAACCTCCGCCGTCGAGAGAACCTCTACCAGCCCCCGTTCGATCGCGGCGGGCATGCGGCCGAGGTTGTCCTCGATCAAAATCCGCGCCAATTGTGCGCTTAAAGTGCGCGAAATGTCCTCTTTTTCGCCCAAAACGGCGCCAAAACCGTCGTTAATTAGGCGAAAATTTGGCGAAGATGGACCCCGCTGGACCACGATCCGCACTGGCCAAAGCGTCCTAGGTTCTTTCTTTCCAGTAACTTGCTCGAACGCCCAACGCAGTTGCTCGAGATGATTCAGCGTACTCTGCGCGTGCTTCTTGTCCTTATCGCTCAACACCTCGAAGGGGCCGGACTTGTAGGACGACCAATCGGCGGCGGCGAGCAGCGCGACGAACAGCACGCCCCGATTATACGGTGGTACTATTCGCCCATGCCCGAAGCCGCTGCGGTTCCTCGGCACTCGCTCGTCGTCCGGGTTACGCATTGGATCACCGCGCTGTGTTTCGTGGCGCTGCTGGTGAGCGGGATCGAGATCGTGATTTCGCATCCGCGATTTTATTGGGGCGAGACGGGCAACGTGAAGACGCCCGCGCTATTTCAACTTCCGATTCCCGCGTCGCGATCCGCCGTCGATACCGGCTACGGGTACGTGCTGCCGGACCAGAACGGCTGGAGCCGCTCGCTGCATTTCCAGACCGCTTGGATTTTGGTCTTCGCTGGGTTGTTCTACTCGGTCTCGGGGCTGCGGAGCGGCCATTTCCGCAAGAATCTCCTGGCGGACGGCGGGGGCTATAACGCCCTGCAGCGGCTGACCTATTTGGCCGTCGTCTTCGGGCTGTTTCCGCTGATGATCTGGACGGGGCTCGCGATGTCGCCTGGATTCACGTCGGCGTTTCCGGCGACGGTCGATTTGCTGGGCGGGCAGCAGTCGGCGCGGACGATCCATTTCATTGTGACGGGGATGTTGGTCGTTTTCACCGTCGGGCATTTGGCGATGGTCGCTATGGCGGGATTCGGCCGACTGACGAGGGCCATGATTACGGGGAGCGAATCGTGAACGACGTAACTCGACGAAGGCTATTGACGACGGGCTTGGGAGCGGCGGGCGTCGCGGGCGCGGCGGCGATCGCCGGGCAAGCGGGCACGATCCCGCCGGACGCGGGCGCGGCGTACGGACTGGGCGCGACGCTGACCTATACCGCGCACCGCCTGTTGACGCGCAACTCGATGGCGCGCGAGTTTCCGAGGGAGGGCGTCTCGACGCCGTTCGCCAACGGACGTCCGCCTAAAGACGAGGCGTTCTTGAAGCACCAAGCCGCCGATTTCGCGGATTGGCGAGTGACCGTCGACGGGCTGGTGGAGCGGCCGATGTCGCTCTCGCTCGCGGATCTGCGCGGCTATCCGTCGCGGAGCCAGATTACGCAACTGGCGTGCGAAGAGGGATGGTCGTACATCGCGGAATGGAAGGGTGTTCCGCTTTCGCACGTGCTAAATCTCGTGGGACTGCGGCCCGAGGCGCGGTATGTTGCGTATTTCTCGTCGTCGCCCGGATGGTGGGACAGTCTCGACCTGGCGGACGCGTGGCATCCGCAAACGCTGCTCGCGTTGGGAATGAACGGCGGCGAACTGCCGGTGCCGTTCGGCGGACCGGTGCGGATGCGCGTCCCGAGGCAGCTTGGATATAAGAGCGTAAAGTACGTGAACCGGCTGGTGGCCGCCGCCGATTTGAAGAGCTTCGGCAAAGGACTAGGCTCCGGCGCGCCGGAAGCGGGCTACTCCTGGTACGCCGGAATCTGACGGCACTCGCTTAGCTGCGGACTAGTCGACCCTTAGCGCTTCGATCGGGTCGATCCGCGACGCCCGGCGCGCGGGCACATAGCTTGCCGCCAGACCGGCGGCGACGAGGACGACGGCGACGCCCAGGTACGCGGCGGCATCCAGCTTTCGAACCGCGACGAACTGGCTTTCGAGCACGCCGCCCAGCGGAATCGCTCCGGCGACGCCGACGACCGCGCCGACGAGTAAGGCGATGCCGCTACCGCCGAGCACTCCCCAAATCACCTGGCCGGGCCGGGCGCCGATCGCCATGCGGATGCCGATCTCCCTAGTGTTCCGCTGAACGACATAAGAGAACACGCCGAAGACGCCGACGGAAGCGAGAACGAGCGCGAGTACGCCCAACATCGAGGCGATCTCCGCTCCCGCCGCGACGGGCTTCAACTGCCGTTCGACGTTGTCCGAGAGCGGATAGGCCTGAATTTGGACCTTGGAATCGATCTGGGCGACGGCTTTTCGGATCGACTCGTACGATATCGGCGGACCGCCGGTTTCCACCACGGCGTGGGCGACGTTCGTCGCCTCGAAGGGTTGGAACATAGCGGGAACGACCTGCTGCCAGCCGTCGAGGTACGCATCGGCGACCACGCCCACCACTTCCAGTTCGCGATTGTTGGACAGAATCGTTTTCCCCACCGCCACCGCATTGGGCCAAGTGAGATTCGCCAGGGTTTGATTGACCAGAATCGTGCGGCGTCCGGCGTCGGCCGGTTCGAGGTCCCGTCCGGCCGCGACGGGAACGCGCAGGACTTTTAAGTAGCCCGGAGACACGCTATGAACCCGCACATCCCGATGCGCGGTTCGCTCGTCGCCGGGGAGGCGGAAGCTCGTGAAACTCCGGCTGGAACCCAGCGGCGCAAGGAGGGTTAGTCCAGTGTCGCGGACCCCAGGAAGGCGGCGTAGTTCCTCGGCGACGCGCTCGGCGACGTTCCGGCGGCGCGCCGCATCGGACGGGTTCGCCGGAAACTGAAGCGCGACGACGGTCCGGTTCTCGATCGCGAAACCGGGGTTTTGCGCGCGAGCGCGTTCGACGGCGCGAGTCAGCAGTCCGGCGTTGACCAGCAGGATCACGCTAACCGCCACCTGTACGGCCAGCAGCGCGCCGCGCGCGGAGAACCGCGATTTGGCCGCGACGGAGAGATCGCGCGTCGACCGGATCGCCGGTAGAAGCCCGAACGCGAGGCTGGCGAAGATCGATAGCCCGCACACGACTAGGAGAACGCGATGGTCGGGAAGGAAGCGCATCGGCGGCGGACCGAACGCCCGCCGGATCAGGAACTCCGGGAGAACCGTCGCGATGGCCATCGCCAGCGCTCCGCCAACGCCGCCCAGAATCAGGCTTTCGGTCATCAGTTGACGGACGAGCCGGCCGCGGGTTGCGCCTAAGGAGCGGCGCATGGCGAACTCGCGCGCGCGAGTCGCGCCTCTCGCCAAAAGCAGGTTGCCGACGTTGGCGCAGGCGAGCAAGAGCACCAACAGAGTGGCGACGCCGAACAAGCCGAGAATCGGGATCGCCCGCATCGCGCCGGGGACGCCGAAGTTTTCCGTACCGCGCACCGAAAGTCCACCGGTCTCGAGGCGATGCGTCCGGGCGTAGCGCCGGTGAAGAAGATCCAACTCCACCGCGGCGGACTCCCGCGTCGCGCCCGGAGCGAGCCGCGCGGCGGCGGGCGAGCAGCAATGATCGGGCCGATTCAGCAGGCTTTGCGTGTGGACCCGCCCTTCGTCGGTGGTACGCAACAGTTCCATTCCGGCCATCGGCAGCCAGACCTCGCGTTCCATCAAGTCGACGCCTTGAAAGCTCTCGGCGACGACGCCGACCACGACCAGCGGAACGTCGTCGACGCGGACCTCTTTGCCGACGATCTCGGGGTCGGCGCCGAAGCGATCCCGCCACATTCGGTAACCGAGAATCGCCACGGGTACCGGCTGTCCCAGTTTGTCCTCGTCCCGGATGAATCCGCGGCCCAGCGCCATCGGAATGCCTAGGACATCGAAAAAATCGCCGGTCACGAAGCAAGCTTTCGAAGCTTCGTCCGCCGGTTCGAATCCCAGCCGCACGCCCATGGGCCGGTAGGCGACGACCGCCGAGGCGTTCCTCGCGTTTTCGCTCAAGTAGCGGGCCTCGGAAATCGAAAAGCCGCTGTACCTGTCGCCCCCAATCTCTCTCGGCAGGATGTTGTAGAGGGTAATCACCCGATCCGGCGCGTGGACGGGCCACGGCTGGAGCGCCACGGCGTTGAACGCGCTGAACAGGCTGGCATTGATGCCCAGACCGAGCGAGATCGCGAGGATCGCCGCGAGCGCGAACCCCGGTTGACGACGAAGGCCGCGAAGGGCGTAGCGAAGATCTTGCGTCACGCTTTCGAGCCACGGCCAAATCCAAACGCGCCGTGCGTCCTCCTTCGCTTGCGTGGCGTTGCCGAACTTCGCGGACGCTCCCCGTTTGCCGAGCATCGCGCGATGGTGCTCCATCTCTTCGGCGAGGGCCGCTTCTTCCTCGCGCCGACGCAGCCAGTATCGGAGGCGACGGAGCGGTTTCACGCCCCACTCTCCATCACGCGACGAATCGCCGAGATCATGACTTCGAAGCCGCGGCGTTCCGCGACGAGGCGCTTGCGGCCGCGGGCGGTCAACGTATAGAAGCGCGCCCGGCGGTTGTTCTCCGAGGCGCCCCATTCCGCTTCGACGTCTCCGTTGAGGAGCAGGCGTTGCAAAGCGGGGTAGAGCGAGCTTTCGCCCACCTGAAGAACGTCGCCGGACACGTCTTTCAAGAACTGGGCAATGCCGTAGCCGTGCTTCGGCTCATGGAGGAGCGCCCGGAGGACCAGCATGTCGAGCGTGCCGGGTAGAAGGTCGGGTTGTTTGTCTCTTCCCATCGTCTATCGATGGAAAGTATGAGCCGGATCGCGCGGCGTGTCAAGCCCCATCGTTTATCGATGGAACGGTCGGGAAACCTACCAGAGCAGCGGGACGGGGTATTGGCGGAGCGCCGCGTCGCCGGTCACCAGGGTGAGCCCCTCCACCACCGCCTGCGCGACGAGCATGCGGTCGAAGGGGTCGTTATGGATCGGAGGGAGCCGGGATAGTTGGCGAACGTGCGCCAACTCCACCGGAACGTACCGTGAGATACCGATCTCGCGGAGCCGGCCTTCCAAGAGTTCAAGCTGGGTTGCTAGCTTCCCCTTCTGCACTTTGGCGGCGATTTCCCATAGAGAGACGACACTCGCGCATAACTCGTACCGTGCGTCGAGAAGGGCGTCGCGCACCACGTGGGGAAGACGCTCCGGCTCGTCGAACGCCCACAAAAGAACGTGTGTGTCGAGGAGTAGCGTCAGAAGTCGATGGGTCCGCTCAGAAACTCTTCATACTCGGCGTCCGTCATGGGCGCATCCCAGCCCTCGGTATAGGTTACCGAACCGCGGGCCATACCCAGGCGGCGTTTGGGGGGAGTCTCGATGCGCACCAGCTTCACCATCGGCTTACCCGCTTTGGCGATCACGACCTCTTCCCCCGACATAGCTCGCTCGATTAGCTGGGAGAGCTTGGTCTTCGCCTCGTAGACGTTCACCTCCATGAGTCAAGGTTAGCTAGACTAGACCAACCTAGTCAACCGGAGGTAGATCAGCGCCGACCCGCGACGCGCGTACCGGCGGAGAGATCCATCCACTTCACGTCGCCCGGCGCGCCGAGACCGCCTTTATAGACCACGGCGTCGCCGTCCGCGCCGAGCACGCTGCACACGACGCATTGGCTGTCGGTAACGACGGTACCGGGAACGGGGACCCATCGCTTGGGGCCGGGTTCGCCGTCCATATCGAGCCGATAAAGCGCGAACCCGTGCGGCGGGGAAATTTGGTGCGAGTAGACCTCACCGTTGTCGAGAAAAGCGACGCCTCCCATAATTCGGCCGGTAGAGACGAATTCGGTCGAGGACAGTCTTCCGTCCGGGCCGATGGTAATCCAGCGGCGCGAAGTTCCAATCAATAGACCGACCATCGTCTTGTTGGCCACCAGTTCCGTGCGGCCTTCGTCGCCGGTGAGGCTTCCGGGGAGGAGACCGGTTAACGTGGCGCGCGAGAGGGCGGTGCCCAGCAACTCGCCCGATTTCGAGTAATGCCGGAGTACCGGGAAGTCGCCTCCGCCGCGCGAAGGATCGTCGCCGCCGCCTTCGTCGCCACGGGTGACCGTGATCCACACGGAGCCGTCGGGGGCGAACGTCACCATCTCCGCCGAGTAAGGATTCGTGCGAACGAGCGCGGTCTTGCCCGCCGCGGTCACGGATAAGAAAGAGACGAACCTTCCTTCGCGATCGATCATGGAGCCGGTCACCGCGAAATCTCCGGCGGTCGAAACGGCCGCGTTATGGAAGCGCAGTCGCGCGGATTCCTCGAAGCCGGCCGGCACTTGCCTGATTTTTCCGTCGCGGCCCGCGATCAGGAAGCGCGCGGCCGCGGCGGACGGGGGCTCCGAGGGCAGGGAAATCAGGTAGCCGTTCGTGAACCGGGGAAAAAGACGACTCGGGGCATCGTCGATCGCCCGATAGTTTGTCACGCGGGTTGGATTGGAAAAGTCGGCTCCCGCTAGAGGGAGCAGGGCAAAGAGGCAAGCGAACGATCGCGACATGTTTCCGGCCTCCAAGTTAGCGCTACCGACTTAATGCTATCGGAAGCCATGACGCTAGAGGCGGCGAAACCGAGCGCTATTCGTCGTTGACTACGGTGCGGGCGCGAGGGGGGGCGGGGCGTTCGGGGTCGTCGACGGTGACGTTCAGCGAGGCCTCGCGCTTTTCGCGGATCACGGTAATGGGGAACGTGCGCTTGTCCTTCATCGCGCGGATGGCGGCGGTGATTTGACGGGTGGAGGTTACGCCTGTACCGTCCACCTTCGTGATCACGTCGCCGACCTTGATTCCGGACTTCTCGGCCGCGGTATCCTTGCCGACGCTCCGCACCAGCACGCCTTCCTTGGTCCCGAAAAACTCGGCGAACGCGCCGTCGATGGATTCGCCTTCGATGCCGAGCATGCCGCTGCGCCAACTCATATTCGGGCGCGGCGTATCGGGAATCTCGATCCGGGGGATTTCGACCCGGGGCATGTCGAGGCGCATCGGCTCCACCCGGCGGAACACCGCCATCGGCTTGAACTTGCCGGTGGTCAGCGCGAAGGTTTGCATTTTCCCCTCCCGGCTGACGGCGATTTTCACTTCGCGATTGGGCGGCGTCTCGCGCACGTAGCGCATGAATTGGTCGAGCCCCTCGACGCGCTGGCCGTTGTACTCCATGACGACGTCGCCGGTTTTGAGACCGGCCTTGGCGGCGGGCGAATCCTCGACGACACTGATTAACTCGACGCCGCGCGTTTCGCGCAGCTTACGCACTTGGGCGCGGTCGGCGTCCACTTCGGCGACGCCGACGCCGAGATAGCTGCCGCCCGCGGGTGGCTGGCTCATCCAGATCATCGGCGCGTTTGGCGGGGGGGCCGGTGCGGGGGCGGGCGGGGCCGGCTGGGCCATGCCGATCGCGGCCGAGAGCGCTCCGAAACAGGCGGTGCGGAAGACGTTCATAACCTACTTCTCCTCGATCGCTTTTCGCCGAAGCCGGATATCGCCGCCGCCCACGATCTTCAGCAGGGGGCCGCCGCCGTTGAGAGCGCCCGCCGCTTGGCGACCGCCTCCGGGCACCTCGCGGAACTCGCTGACGACGGTCCCCGGCAGGGCGGGGTTTTCGATTTCGGCTTCTACGTTCAACGCCAAATTGGACGGAAGAAACACGACTATGTCACCCCAGGCGGTAGAAAGCTGGGACGAACGCGCGGGGCCGGCGAATTCGACGAGGACGGTTCCGCGGCCGGTTTCGGCGAATACCGCTCCGCCCGAGTTCTTCAAGCGAATGCCGCCCGCGCCCGAGCGGCAAACGGCTCCGTTCGAGGCGCCGACCTCGATCGATCCGCCGGCGGTTTGGAGATTTACGGCGCCGCCCGCGCGCTCGACACGAATGTTGCCGCCGAGCGTCCGCGCGGACACCTTGCCCCGCGCCTCGCCGACGACAATGTCGCCGCCGCGCGATTCGACGTCGACCTCCTCGGCGAAATCCACCTGGACGAGACCGCCGCCGGTGACGCAACGGAACGCGCCGACGCGGCCCACGCGCACGTTGCCCCCCATGGTGTCGACGCTCGTTTTGCCGAGGTTGTTGGCGGTGACGCGGCGAGCGGCGCGGATGGTCGTTTCTCCGTCGAGATCGTAGACCTCGGCCTCGCCGGTCGGGTTTTGGACGGCCACCCGATCGAGCGTTCGCGGCAGGCGCACCAAGACGGGACCGGGTTCGGAAACGTAGATCTTGAGCCAGTCTTTTTCCGACTTGACGACAAAGGGCAAGTCGCAGACGGCGTCGGTTCGCGTCTCGCCCTGTACTTTCAACTTGCCCTGCGCGAAGATCGTGACCCGGGTAGTCTTACCGAGCGGAATCTCTCCCGCCGCAAGCGTGGCCAACGCGAGAAGCGCGCTAGAAGATGCCAGGGGACGCCTTCATCTCGCGGAGCGCGTTTTGGGTGCGCATCCGCACGTAGTCGTTGTCTTCTTTGCGCAGCAATTCTTGCAACGGAGCCACGATGTCCTTGTTGCGGGACTGGGTGAGCACGTCGATGGCTTGCGCGCGCACGCCGGAATTCGTGTCCTTCAAGAGCACGCGCGCGAGGGTGGCGCGGGTTTCGGAATCTTTCGAATAGCTCTTCAGACCGTCGAGCGCCTTGAGCCGCACGCCGGGATTGGAATCGTGTTCGAGGGCGTAGAGCAGCGCGTCGCGCACTTCCGCCTCGCCCGAACGAGAGCACAGCATTTCGACCGACTCGACGCGCAGACCGGGATCGTTGGGATCCTTCGCGGCCGCGAGCAGCAGTTGCTTGATCGACCGGTTTTCGAGCGAGCCCGAGACGATCCGTTGGCGCGTTTCGTCGAGGACGATCTGAACGCCGTCGCCCGACGGACTGGGCTCGACGTAGCGGACGCGCGTGGCTACGGGGCGAATGTCTTCGGTATCCGGACCGCTCGCTTGGGGAGCCGCCGTGGTGAAACGTCCGCCGAAAAACGCGAGCGCCACCGCCGCGAACGCTCCGGCGGGCTTGAGATAGGGCGAGTTCCAGAGCCGCGACCAGAGGCCGGGGCGCGCGGCCCGTTCGGTTTCCTCGGCGAGCGCGCGCCGCAGATCGCGCCGCGCGGAAACCAGCAAACCTTCGGGGACCGGGGCTTCGTACTCGTCGAGCGCGGCGTGCATCGAGCGTTCGATCGCGAGAGCCCGGGCGCACTCCGCGCAACCGTCGAGGTGCGCTTGTACGTTCTCCTCTTCGTCGAACGACAGTTCGCCGTAGATCAACAACGGCAACTCGCGCCGTACCGATTCGCAGGTGAGGTTCATACAAAATCTCCTAACGCGGTGCGCATCTTCTGAGTCGCGCGGAACAGACAATTCTTCGCCGCTTCTTCGCTGGTGCCGAGCGCGTCGCCGATCGCTCGAAGGCGCATGCCCTCGTAATGCCGCATTTCGAAAACCATGCGCTCGCGCGGAGTCAGTCCGGCGAGGGTCGATTTGATTCGGTCTTTCAGTTGAACTGAAATCAAGTTTCTCTGCGGATCGGCGACGGCGTGGTTGTCTTCGACGACATCCATGCGGTCGCGCGGGCCTTCGGCGGTCTCGATCATCGACGATTCCTCGCGCCGCACTTTCTTTTTACGAAGCGAGTCGAGACACAGATTGGTGACGATCCGGTATAGCCAAGTCTGGAAACTGCAATCGAAACGGAACTGTCCTAAATTCTTGTAAACGCGAAGGAACGCTTCCTGGTAGACGTCCTGGACTTCTTCGCTCGCCCCAAGCAAACGGTGAGCGAGACGGAGAACGCCCTGGTCGTAACCGCGGACGAGCCGCTCGAAGGCGTCCTGGTCGCCGGCCTGCGCGGCCCGGATCAGGGCTGCTTCATCCATTCCAGTGGACCATCGTACCCCGATGGAGGCCACGGCTTCTCCCGGACGGTCCATTCGAGGGGATGGACGCGGCGACGCGGGAAACGTTAGTTCGAGTACTCGCAATCTTGCGCGATTTCTCTTGTAAGACAAGCCGCACTTGTGATAGCGTTCCGATCCAGGGAGGACCACCCTATGCGCTTTGCGCTTGCGGCGATTCTTGTGCTTACGGGGGCGCGGATATCCGCGCAGACGACGGCGGGCGCCGTGAACGGAACGGTGCGCGACGAAAGCGGGGCGGTGGTTCCAAACGCCAAGGTCGATTTGAAGAGCGAGTCGACGGGCGCGGAGACTACGGCGAACTCGAACGCGAGCGGGTATTTCACGTTCGTCAACATTCAACCGGGTTCGTATACGTTGTCGGCGTCGGCGGCGGGCTTCAAGAAGACCGTGCAGACCGCGTTTACGGTCGGCGTCAACGAAACGGTGACGCGCAATATGTCGCTGACGGTGGGCGACGTGGGGCAGACCGTCGAGGTGACGGCGGAAGCGGCGCTGCTGCAGCAATCGACTTCGGAACTGGGAACCGTGATCGCCGAACAGGCGGTGAAGGAGTTGCCGCTGAACGGGCGCAACTTTACGCAACTGCTCACTCTGACGCCGGGCGCGACGCCGGTCAACACGGCGCAGGGGAATGGTGGGGGTACGGGCTTTAACGCTCCGCTGGCGCTGCCGGGATCGACGTTCACGATTCCCTCGATCAACGGGCAGTGGAATCGCAGCAACATGTTCCTGCTGGACGGGATCGTCAACCAGTTTTTCTTCGGGTCGAGCTACGCGATTCTGCCGATTATCGACGCGGTGCAGGAGTTTAAGGTGCAATCGCACAACGACAAGGCGGAGTACGGCGGCGTCTTGGGCGGCGTGATCAACGTGGTGTCGAAATCGGGCGGCAACGAATTTCACGGCTCGGCGTGGGAATTTTTGCGGAACGACTTTTTCGACGCGCGCAATCCGTTCGCGGACGCGGCGCGCACGGGGCCGACGCCGTTCCGGCAAAACATGTTCGGGGCGACGGTGGGCGGTCCGGTGACGATTCCGAAGCTGTATCGCGGACGGGACCGGACGTTCTTCCAGTTCGCTTACGAAGGCTGGCGCTACCGGCGCGCGCAGCAGCAACTTTACAACGTGCCGACGGACGCGGAGCGCGCGGGCGATTTCACGAACGCGGTGCTACGGCAGACGGTGTACGATCCCGCGACGACGACCGTCGATCCGACGAATCCGCAGCGGTTCTTGCGGATGCCGTTCGCGGGCAATATCGTTCCGGCGTCGCGCATCAATCGCATGACCGCGCAGTTCATCGAGTCGTACTTCGACCGGCCGGGCGTTACGGGTGTCGCGGGCTTCAACGCCATCAACAGCCGTCCGCAATTAAGCGACGCCGATACGTTCCAGGTGAAGGTGGACCACCGCTTTTCGGCGAACGACAACGTCTGGTTCCGGTGGAGCGATCTTTCGAATCCGCAGATCATTCCCAATACGATCAAGACGGATTTCGTCTACACGCAAGATCCGAAAAACATCGCGGGCGGTTGGAACCATATCTTTTCGCCGCGGGTGATTTTGGACAGCCGCTTCGGGTTCGTAACGCAGCCGGTGAATCAATTCGGCGTGACGGCGGCGGGGCTCGATCCGATGCGGCAGTTGGGCTACGGCGGCATCGACGAGTTCGGACCGGCGAATATCGCGCTGGCCGCGCCTTACAGCGGATCGTCGATCGCCACGCCGCGGCCGAACGTCGATCGGCAATATCATTTCGGCGAGGGTTTGAGTTGGGTGAAGGGCAACCACTATCTGAAGTTCGGATTCCAGTTCGTGTGGCAGACGCGGGACAACCTGACGACGGGGCATAGCTACAACTTCGAGAGCGCGCAGACGGCCGATCCGACGCGGTTCGGCACGACCGGCAATCCGGTGGCGTCGGCGCTATTGGGGTTGCCGCAACAAGGGACGTTCCGCAGCCAGAGCTATCGCACGCAGTACGCGAGTTGGGGCGGCTATTTCCAGGACGAATGGAAAATCGCGCCGAAGCTGACGTTGAACTTGGGCGTCCGGTTCGATCACTACAGCATTCCGCACCTGACGAAGGGGATGAATAACGGGTTCGATCACCAGACCGGATTCTGGCTGATCGGCGGCGGCAAACTGCCTCCCCCGTGCCGCGAGACGAACGTCGCGCCGTGCATTCCGGGCGACGGCACGCTGGCCAGTTTGCCCGACGGCAAGTTCATTAAAGTGGGCGAGCGCGCGGATTTCCAGTATCCGATTTGGGACGGCTGGCAGCCGCGCGCGGGCATCGCTTGGAATCTGCGGGACCGCACGGTGCTGCGCGCGGGCTACGGACTGGTGTTCGACGTGTTTACGGGGATTTCGCAGTTCTCGCAACAGTCGATCGGCACGTGGCCGGACAAGCAGTTCAATCAACCGACATTTAATTTCGCGGGCGACGCGTTGACGACCGTGCAGGGCGTGCAGCCGCAGATCAACACGCGCATTCCGGGGCCGACGCCGTTCGGCAGCGCGGGCTGGTACGCCGATCCGCGATTTAAGAACGCGTATTCGCATCAGTGGAACGTCGAGATCCAGCAACAGTTCACGGATACGCTGGTGGCGTCGGTGGCCTACGTGGGCAGCCGGACGCGGCGGCTGGATAGCAACGGGCTGTACAACACGGCTCCGACGCCGGGGCCGGGCACGACGGCGGAGGTTCGCGCGCGGCGGCCGTGGCCGCACCAGACGACGATGAATTACAGCTTGTCGCGCGGGGTGGCGCAATACGATTCGTTCCAAATGAAGGTGAATCGGCGATTCCAGAACGGGCTGCAATTCCTGGCGTCGTACACGTGGTCGAAGTCGATCGACGAGGGCGCGAGCGGCTGGTTCGCGGCGGAGAACGGCGCGTCGCAAGGGAACGCCGCATTGCAGAATTTCTACGATCCCCGGTCGAGTCGGGGACCTTCGGGGTACGACGTTCCGCACTTCTTCTCGCTGAGCGGGATTTACGATCTACCGTTCGGCAAGGGCAAGCCGATGCTGAACTCGGGTGTCGCGTCGTACATCTTGGGCAACTGGCAGACCAACGTGATCGCGCAGTTCCGGTCGGGACAGCCGTACACGGTGGCGGTGGTGGGCGACGTGGCGAATATCGGCAACGAAATCGCGGGCCGGAATTACGCGCGCCCGAACCTGATCGGCGATCCGAGGCCGGCGACGCCGACCACGCAGTTGTGGTTCAACCCGGCGGCGTTCTCGATTCCGGTGCTGTCGTTCGGGAACTTCGGGCGCAACGTGCTGCGCAGCGACAAGGTGAATAATGTGGACCTGTCGGTTTTCAAGAACATTCCGATTTGGGAGAGCTTGAATATTCAGTTCCGCGCCGAGGCGTTCAACGTGTTCAACATCATGAGCTACGGCGTTCCGAACGGCTTGCTGAATCAGCCGACGACGGCGCGCGTGACGTCGATCGCGCAGGGGATCAATCCGAGGCAGTTGCAGTTGGGGATCAAAGTCCAGTTTTGAGGAAGCTCGCCGGGCTTTGGGCGATGGCGGCGGCGTTGGCGCAAGCGCCGGACGCACTCGACGGGGCACGGCGTCTACTCACGGCCGGGCGCGCGGCGGAGTCGGCGGCGCTTCTCGAAGAATTCGTCGCGGCGAATCCTAAGTCGGCGGAAGCGTATCTGCTGCTCGGCGCGGCGTACACCGTGGTTCCCCAACGCGGGAAAGCCCTGACGGCGATCGGAAAGGCGATCGAGTTGCGGCCGAAATGGGCCGCCGCGCACCACGCGCTGGGCCTCGCGCACGGACGGTTCGCGGAACCGGAAGCGGCGCGGACGGCGTTCGAGAGAGCACTGGCGCTCGATCCCAGATTCGTGGACGCTCGCGTGAATCTGGCGCTGGTGTTGATCCAGTTGGGCGACCGCGCGGGGGCGCTTTCGCAACTCGACCGGGCGATTCGCGCAAGGCCCGCCGCGTATCCGCTGATCGTGCGCGGCAAGGCGCTGATGGAAATGGATCGTAAGACCGAGGCGCTCGATTCGTTCGAGCGGGCGGCGAAGCTGGAGCCGGAAAACGCGGAGGCGGCGTTTCGCGTGGGGCTGGCGCAGCGGACGCTGGGGCGGCCGGAAGCGGCGGCGAGTTTGCGGCGGGCGGTCGATCTCGATCCTCGGAACGCGATGGCGCAGGCGGAACTCGGCAAGAGCGATCTGGCGGCGGGGCGAGCGAAGCCGGCGATCGCGCATCTCGAAATCGCGGATCGGCTCGCGCCGGGCGACCGGACGACGCTGTACTCGTTGAGCCGGGCGTATCGCGCGGTAGGCGACGTATCCGAGGCGGAAGCCGCCGAGAAGAAGATTCGCGCGCTGCTCGACGCTTCCGGCAAGCGCGACGCGGCGCTTTACGAATCGACGGGATTGAACAACGAGGGCGTCGAACTCGACAAGGCGGGGAAGTACGAGGAGGCGTTGGCGAAGTATCGCGCGGCGCTGGAACTCGATCCGCTCAATCCCGGCTTTCGGCGGAATTTAGGGCTCGCGCTGTGCCGGTTGGAGCTGTGGAGCGAGGCGAAGGTCGAGTTGAAAGAGGTGCTGCGGATCGATCCGAACGACGCGGAGGCGTCGCGGGCGCTGTATCTGGCGCTCGATCGCGCGGCGGAGCGGCGCTAAGCGATTTCGAGATCGATGCGCTTCTTCTCGGCGTCGAGAGCGACGACCTTGAAACCGCGCGTCTCGCCGGTGCGCAGCTTGGGGCCGGTTTCCGGAGCGCCGATCCCTTGCTTGAACTTCGCCGCGAGCAACGCCGCCGCGCTCGACACGTCGGCTTTCTGGGCGTTGCCCGAAGGGCCGCCGCCTTTCACCGCCGTCTCGAACCGGCACATACCGCCGACACCCTCGCCCAAATCGATACTCGCGCGTCCCTCGCGAACTTCGGCGACGCGCCCGGTGACGGTGTCGCCGACCGCGTGCTCGGCGATCCAGAGGTCGGCCTTCGTCGGTTCGAGCTGTTTCATGCCGAGCCGTAAGCGCCGCTTTTCGCGATCCGCTTCGAGCACGACGCAGCGTACGGTCTGGCCCTTTTGCAGAACGTCCTTGGGATCCTCGATGCGCTTCTCGTTCGAGAGATCGCCGACGTGGATCATGCCTTCGACGCCGTCGCCCAGCTCGACGAACGCGCCGAATTTTTGCAGGCTCACGACGGTGGCGGTTTCGATCACCGTTCCGGGCGCGAACTTCACCGCGATCTCGTCCCAGGGATCGCCTAGCACCTGTTTCAGGCCCAACGCGATGCGCTTCTCGGCGGGGTTGACCTGCAGCACCTGCGCCTCGACTTCTTCTCCCGCCTTCAAGATGTCCGACGGCTTGCGGACTTTCTTCGACCACGACATCTCGGAGACGTGAATCAGCCCTTCGACGCCGGGGAGCAACTCGACGAACGCGCCGAAATCGGTGAGCCGCATCACCTTGCCCTTGACGCGTTCGCCGACGGCGATTTTTTCCGCCGCTTGCGCCCAAGGCTCCGGCTGAAGCTGCTTCATACCGAGCGAAATCTTGCGGGTCTCGCGATTGATCTTGAGGACTTTGACGTCCACGCGGTCGCCCTGCTTCAGCACGTCGGCGGGTTTGCCGATACGCGTCCAGGAAATATCGGCGACGTGGAGTAAACCATCGACGCCGCCGATATCGACGAACGCGCCGAAGTCGGTGAGGTTGCGGACCGTGCCCTGAAGCGCCGCGCCTTCTTCGATCGACTCGAACGCTTTCTGTTTCGCTTCTTTATCGCGCTCTTCGAGCACGACGCGCCGGTCGACGACGACGTCCTCTTTCTCGGTGTCGAGCTTGGTGACGCGACACTCGATATCCTGGCCCACCAGGGTCGCCATTTCGGGTACGTCGCGCGCGCCGCTGCGAGAGGCGGGCATGAAGGCGCGAACGCCGACGTCCACGCGCAAGCCGCCCTTGACGACTTCCTCGACGCGTCCGACGATCGTCTTCTTCTCGTCGAAGGCGGCCTGCAACGCGGTCCAATCCTTGGGCGTCTCGACCTTTAGCGTGGTGAGCAGCAACTGCCCCTGTTCGTTCAGCCCCTTGATCGTGACCGTGACCTTGGCGCCCGGCAAGATGGTGAAGGCGCCGTCGGGCGCGCGAAACGGCGCGACGTCGAGCACGCCGTCGGTCTTGCGGCCGATATCGACGAACACGCCGTCGTCGGTGACCGAGAGAACGGTGCCGTCGATCGCGCCTTGCGGCACGGGCGCCTGCCGCTGTTCGAACTCCGTCAAAATATCGGCGAAGGAAGGCCCGTCGGGGACGGGTGTCTCCTCCGTCATAGGATCAGGGGTGGGAAGACTCATGAGAGCAAAACCGCAGAGACCTTCATTGTCACACAAGAGCTTTGGAATCTAAGTGACGACGCGCCTCGTCCGCGTCGAGGATCTGGTGTGGCTGGCGCTGTTCGCGGCGCTGCATCTGGCGAGCCCGGTACGCACTCCGGCGGAACTGGAGATTCTGGTCGGCCTCGCGCTGTTTCAGGCGATCTCGCCGCGCTTCGGCTGGTTTTCGACGCCTACGGGGAACCTGGTTTCGATCGGGGTGAAACTGCTGCTCGGCTGGCTGTTGATCGGCGTGACCTACGGCGTCGAGTCGAGTTATTTCCCGATTCTGCTACTGCCGGTGGTATCGGCGGCGACGACGCTGAGCGGCTGGGGGACGGCGCTGACGACGCTGCTCGCGGCGGGCGCGTATCTGTCGTTTCTTTTGTTTCTCGACTGGAATCGCTACGAGGTGCCGCCGGACCAAGCCCGCGAACTCGCCTTGCGGGTGCTGTTTCTGCCCCTCGTGGCGTTTCTCACGCATCAGTTGGCGCGGGCCAATCGGGCGGAATCGAGCAAGTACCGAAAGGCGGCGGCGGACCTCGAAGAAGCGAATCGTCACTTACGCGAAGCGGAGGACGCGATGCGGCGCGCCGACCGCTTGGCGGCTCTGGGGCAGTTGACCGCCGGCCTCGCGCACGAGTTGCGCAATCCGCTGGGGACGATTCGCAGCTCGGCGGAATTGCTCGCCAAGCGCCTTCCGGCCGGCGACGGAGTGGGGCGGGAACTTTCGGGATTCATCACGTCCGAGACCGACCGCGCGAACTCGCTGATGGTTCGGTTCCTCGATTTCGCGCGGCCGCTCGAACTCCGCCGCGAGCCTGTCGCCGCCGCCGGTCTGCTGGACGAGGCGGTCTCCGAAATCGAGCGCCGCAACCCGCCGCCGACCGCGCGCGTCGTGAAGAATTATTCGCCCGATCTTCGGCCGATCGCCGTGGACGGGGAATTGATGCGACGCGTGTTCGTTAACCTGATCGCGAACGCGACCGAGGCGAGCCCGGCGGGCGGGGTGGTGACGGTGAGGACGAGGGAAATCGACGGCGGCGTGGAGGTGGCGGTGATCGACCGCGGCGGGGGCGTCGCGCCCGCGCACCGCGAGAGCGTGTTCAATCCGTTTTTCACCACCAAGCCGTCGGGCGTCGGGTTGGGGTTGCCCATCGCCGCGAAAATCGTGAACGAGCACGGCGGGCGCCTCGATTTCGATTCCGCGCCGGGGGAAGGGAGCGTATTCCGGGTATGGATTCCGCCCAGCGCGTCCTGATCGTCGAGGACGAGGACAAGCTGCGCCGCGTGTTGCACCTGCAACTCGCGGGCGCGGGTTACGTGGCGCTCGAAGCGGCGCACGCCGAAGCGGCGCGGGAACTCGCCGCGCGCGCCGACGTCGTACTGACCGATTTGCGGTTGCCCGGCGTCGACGGCATGGCGCTGCTCGAAACGCTGTCGCGCGAGCATCCGAATTTACCGGTGATCGTGATGACCGCTTACGGCACCATCGAATCGGCGGTGGCGGCGATGAAGGCGGGCGCGGTGGATTTTCTGTTGAAGCCGTTCTCGGGCGATCATCTGTTGACCGTCGTCGAGAAGGCCCTGTCTCTTCGATCGCTGCGCGACGAGAATCGCCGGTTGCGCGCGGAGTTGGGTCGCGAGTCGGATTTCGAGGGGTTGATCGGAAAAAGCGTCGCGATGCGCGAGGTGTTTTCGACGGTGATTCGCGTGGCTCCCACGCGCGCCACCGTGCTGCTGGCGGGCGAAAGCGGCGTCGGCAAGGACCGGATCGCGCGCGCGATCCATCACCAGTCGCCGCGCCGCGACCGTCCGTTCGTGAAGATCAACTGCACCGCGCTACCCGAGAATCTGATGGAGAGCGAACTGTTCGGCTACGAGAAAGGCGCGTTTACCGGAGCGATTACGGCCAAGCCCGGCAAGTTCGAGCAGGCCGATACCGGCACGGTGTTTCTCGACGAGATCGGCGACGTGCCGCCCGCCGTCCAGGTAAAGCTGTTACGGATTTTGCAGGACCGGGAACTGGAACGATTGGGCTCGAACCGGACGCGCGCGGTGGACGTGCGGGTGATCGCGGCGACGAACGTGGACCTGCGCGTGGCGCTCGAAAATGGGAACTTCCGCGAGGATTTGTACTACCGCTTGAACGTCGTGCCGATCGATATTCCGCCGTTGCGCGCGCGGCGCGCGGACATTCCGGCGCTGGTGGAGAAATTCGCGGGCGGCGTTCCCGTGACCGCCGCCGCGATGGAGAAGTTGATCGCGCATCACTGGCCGGGAAACGTGCGGGAGCTCGAGAACGCCATCGAGCGGAGCTTGATTTTGCGGGCGGGCGGCGAGTTGGACGCGGCGGACGTTCGGCTGGAATCGCGCTCGCGCCCGGCGAGCGACGCGTTTCTGCCGGAGGGCGTCACGCTCGAAGAGCACGAGCGGGCGTTGATTCGCGAAGCGCTGCGGCGCGCGGGGGGCAACAAAAGCCAGGCGGCGCGGCTGCTGGGATTGACGCGCAACGCGCTCCGATACCGGTTGACGCAAATGGGCGTCGCCGACGCGAACGGCGACGACGATCACTCGGGGAAATAGAAGTCGCCGCGAACGGTCAACTCGGCCGGTCCGGTTAGGAAGAGCGAGCCGTTCTCCTGGCGGAAGAGGAGAGGTCCGGCTTCGGTGAGAACGGTCAGGGGCGGTTGCGCGAGCGCTTTATGCATCGCCGCGAACGCCGCGCCCGTCGAACCCGTACCGGAACTCATCGTCCAGCCCGCGCCACGCTCGTAGAAACGGGCCTCGACGGTGTGGCGGTCGAGCGCGCGTAGGAAAGAGACGTTCGCGCGATTGGGCCAGCGAGGGTGCGATTCAAGACGGCGTCCGCGTTCGACCCAGTCGCTCGGAATCTCGTCGCAAATCAGAGCGCACTGCGGATTGCCCACCCAAAGGACGACGGCCGGGTAGCCTTCGAGTTCGGTTTCCTCGCGTACTTCGGGTGCGCCCATATCCATCTCGAACTCGAATTCGCGGCCGTCGCGTTTCTTGAGCCAAAGATGTTTTACGCCCGCGCCGGTTTGGATTGTCACGTCCTCGCCCGCGAGTCCGGCGTCGACCAATAGCGCCGCGGCGCAACGCGTGCCGTTGCCCGAGATTTCGGAATCGCTCCCGTCGGAATTGATCAGACGAATGCTCGGGCCGTCGCGGTCGATCAGCATCCAGCCGTCCGCGCCCACGCCGGTGTGGCGGTCGCAGATGGCGATGGCGGCGGCGCGTTCGTCGAGCGGCGAGAGTTCGTGCGTCCAAGAGAGAAGGAAGTCGTTGCGCGCGCCGTGCGCTTTGACGAAAGGGATGGTCATCGTTCGGGTCGCTTCTTGAAGATTTCTACGGTGCGGTCGCCCGAGCGCGCGATGCGCACCAACTCGTAGTCGCGCTTGCGGGCCATGCGCGATTCGGGCGAACCCTCGGCGGCCACCACCCAGCGCGGCCACAAGAAAAGATCGGGGCGGGCGAGCGCCGCCGGGTAGATCAGGCCGTTGCCTTCGTGGATCGTCTCGCGCAAGGGAATTCCCGCTTCGCGCGGAACGCGGATCAGGTCGCCGAAAGAGACGAAGACGCGGTCGCCGCGCTTGTACTCGTCGCGAAGGTAGAGCGCGGCGTCGTGCGTGGCGGCGACGCGCGCGCGTCCATTCACTTGCGCTTCCTTCCAGACGACCCAACCGTCGCGGCGCGGGTAGAAGAACCACGGCGACACGCAGGCGGCGATCAACGCGACGGCGATCCACGGACGAATCGCCAAAGCTCCCGCCGCGAACGCCGCGAGCGGCAAGACCGCGAGGCCGTAGCGCGAGTTGTAGTAACTGTTCGGCCATAGGCCGGGGAGAAAGATCGGGCTGCCGCCGTCGTGCATGCTGGCGAGGTAGAACAGGGGTACGACGGCGAGCAAGAGCGGCCACCAGACGCGCCGCGCGAGGGAAACCGCGAGACCAAGCGCGCCGATCGCGATGGCTCCCCAACCGGCGTTCGCGACCGCCGCCGCGCCATAGTAGCGTAACGCGACGAACCAATCGCCGCGACCGGGATAGGGCTTGTCGCCTTGGATGCCGTGCGGCGAATACGGTCCGTTGTAAAACTCGAGCCAGTTCGAGTAGAACCAGCGATTGTGCGCGAACCAGTAGAGCGGCGCGGCGCCGGCGAGCGCGGCGAACAAGAACGTATGCCCGAGGTTGCGTCTCGCTACGAACACGACGAGCGCGCCGACGGGGATCAGAAACCAGCCGTCGTAGCGGGTAAGCGCTCCGGCCGCCGCGGCGAGCCCCGCGAGCGCGACGCTCGTCGCGGATCCGGATTGCGCGTACCGGACCAAGGCGAGGAGCAGCGCGGCCTCGCAGGCGAAGAAAAGGGGCTCGGTCATCGGGGCGGAAGCGAGATAGAGCAGATTCGGATTGAGCGCGAACACCAACGCCGCAACCACGCCCGCGGCCGCCGTTCCGTAGGCGCGCGACGCGGCTAGCGCGAGAAACCACGCGGCGAGAATCGCGCTCGCCGAAGAAACGACGGTCCCCGCGAGCCCGCCGCGCCACAGCGAATCGATGTTCGCGAGCGGCATCGTCAATACGTGGGGCAGGGGAAGCCACACGGTGCCGATCTGCTCGACGCCGGGCGTGATCGAGTCCGTTATGCGGCGCGCGATGTTGAGGTGCGCCTCGGCGTCGCCGTAGTGGAGATGTTCGCCCGAGCGGTAGAACAGCCACGCCGCCAACCCCACCGCGGTCGCGACTGCGGCGAACAGAAGCGCGGACGGACTAGAAGCTCGTGATGGCTTGGAACTGCGCGTACCGCGCGTCGATTTCTTCGCGCGTGAGCGTCCGGAAGCGGTCAACGCCAAACCTTTCGCAGCAGAAGCTGCCCATCACCGATCCGTAAACGACCGCGCGATTCAGTTCCTTGCGGTCGAAGTCCGACTTTGGGTCGAAGGCGATGCCCGCCAGGTAACCGAAAAATCCGCCGGCGAAGCAGTCGCCCGCGCCGGTCGGGTCGAAGAGCGAATCGAGCGGGTAGGCGGGCGCGACAAAGTAATGATCGTCGCGGAACAGCATCGCGCCGTCGCCGCCGCGCTTGATAATCAGCGTGTGCGGACCCATGGCGAGAATCTCCTTCGCGGCCTCGCGCAGGCTGGGCTTGTCCGACAGCATGCGCGCTTCCTCGTCGTTGATAACCAGGACGTCCCATTCGGCGATGGTGGCGAGCAACTCGTCGCGCGCGATATTGATCCAGAGATTCATCGTATCGCCGCCGGTGAGCTTCGGCGCCTTCATCTGCGCGCGCACGCCTTTTTGCAGCGTGGGCTGGATGTTGCCCAGCAGCAAGTAGGGCTGATCGCGGTAATGTTCGGGCAGCTTGGGGTCGAAGGTCTCGAAGACGTTCAGGTCCGTTTGTAGCGTCTCGCGCTGGTTCATGTTCTCGAAGTAGCGGCCGCGCCAGAAGAAGGTGAGGCCGTCGGCGCGTTCGAGTCCCGAAGTGTCGATACCGCGATCGTCGAGCAGGGTTTGGTCTTCCGCCGCGAAGTCGTGCCCGACCACTCCGACAATCCGCACGGGCGTGAAGTAACTTGCCGCGAGCGAGATATAGGTGCACGCGCCGCCGAGCATGCGATCCACGTTTCCATGCGGCGTTTCCACGCCATCGTAAGCGACACTTCCGACAACGACTAGGGACATTGGTTCTCCAGGCAAGAAAATGGCGGGACCGATTTCGCGATCCCGCCGGGGACGAGTTTCGAAGCTAGTTGGTGACGTCGTTGGTCCGCGATTCGTCGCGAACTTTCATGTAGACGTCGTACCACTTCTTCTGCGCGGCCGAGTCGGCGTACTTATCGAGCGACTCTTTGCTCTCGAACTCCATCACCAGGATGTGCGTGAAGTTCGGCGTCATCTGATTCTTAATCGCCTTGACCCAGACGTTCTTCAGACCGGGGTGGTTGATTTCGCCGACGGCGGCGATGGCCTTGTCGACATCGGCCTTCGAGGCGTCCGCCTTGAACTTCACGTTGACGATGTGGATCACCGAGGTCGGCTTCTTGGGTTGGGCGAACGCCGCCGGGGCGAGCGTCGCGATGGTGAGTGCGAGAGTGGCGAACAGTTTCATTCAAAAATTCTCCTTCGGAAAACTTAGCTACCGGACCGCTCAAGCGATTTGGCGTGGTCTTTCAAAAACTGCTCCAGGCCCTTGTCGGTGAGCGGGTGATTGAACAGCATGTCGAGAGTCTTGAACGGCATGGTGCCGATGTGCGCGCCGATTTCCGCCGCCTGTCCGACGTGCAGCGGACTGCGGAGGCTGGCGGCGAGAATCTGCGTGGGGAAGTCGTAGTTCGAGTAGATCGTGGCGATGGATTCGATCAATTCCATGCCGACGAGCGCGATGTCGTCCAGACGGCCGACGAACGGGCTGATGATGTAAGCTCCGGCCTTGGCTGCGAGCAATGCCTGCGGAGCGGTGAAGCACAGCGTCACGTTGGTGCGGATGCCGTCGCCCGAAAGCGTCTTGCACGCCTTGACACCGTCGCGGATCAACGGCAGCTTGACGACCACGTTCTTGTGGATCTTGGCGAGCTTGCGGCCTTCGCTCACCATGTTGTCGTAGTCGGTAGCCACCACTTCGGCCGAAATGTCGCCGTCTACGATGTCGCAAATGGCGGCGATCTGCTTTTCGATCGGATTGCCTTCCTTCGCGATTAACGAAGGGTTGGTCGTGACGCCGTCGACGATGCCCCAGGCCGCGCCTTTACGCAGTTCGTCGAGATTCGCGGTGTCGAGAAAGATTTTCATAGAGTCTCCTGAATCACCGGATTTTCGAGCGCGCCCACCCCGGCGACTTCCACTCGAATCACATCGCCCGGTTGCACCGGCCCGACGCCCTCCGGGGTGCCGGTGGCGATCAGATCGCCCGGCTCGAGCGTCATAAACCGGCTGACAAACTCAAGAATAACAGGGATGGGAAAGATCAAGTCTTTCGCCGAGCCGTTCTGTTTCAACTCGCCGTTCAACCAAGTCTTGACGCCGAGCGCCGTCTCGTCCACCTCGTCCCTGAGAGCGATCGTCTTCGAAACGCAGCAAAACGTGTCGAAGCCCTTGCCGCGCGTGAATTGGCCGTCTTTCTTCTGTAGGTCGCGCGCGGTTACGTCGTTGATGGCCGTGTAGCCCAGGATGCAACTCATCGCGTCGGTTTGCGAGAGCCGACGGGCGCGCGTTCCGACGACGAGTCCGATCTCGCCTTCGTAGTTAACGCTCGACGAGATCGCCGGGTAGACGATCGGTTCGCCGTCGCCGTTCAGCGAAGAGGGTGGCTTAAGAAAGATCAGAGGCTCCACCGGAACCTCGTTGCCGAGCTCTTCGGCGTGCTTGCGATAGTTGCGCCCCACGCATACGATTTTCGACGGGCGGACGCCATCGAGCGGGCCGCCCACATAGCGGCCTCCGCGGAATTCCATCTTCACGGTAGTTTCGCCTCCTGCGCGGCGGACCGCGCGCTTTCGTTACCCTTGGTGTCGACCGCCGTCACTTCGTAACGGTACGATTTTCCCGCCTCCACGGCCTTATCGCTATAGGTCGCCGCGACCAGTTTTTGCGCCAGCGGCCGCCCGTCGCGGTACACCCGGTACTCGGCGAGATCGTCGGCCGGCGGGCGTTCCCAGGCGAGTTCGATCGAGCCGACGCCCGCGATCGCCGAGAGTCGCTCGGGCGGCGCGGGCGGAAACGTATCCCGGTAGTCGATCGCCTGAAACTCCGAAACCTCGCTCTCGGCGGAACCTTGCGCCAGTTGCACGGCGTAGCGGTACTCGTTGCCGTACTCGGCGGCGCGGTCGAGATACGGGGAATCGAACTCGCCAAGCGTATCCTCGCCTCGAAACACTCTCGCCTTCCCTCCAGCCCAGGAGACTTCGACGCCCTCCGCTTTCGCGGCGACGCGCGGCGCGGGTTTTTCGAGCGGCGCGATCACCGCCAGCGTTACCGGATTCGACCAATCCGAAAATCGCCCGCGCTTCGACGCGGTTCGAACGCGGACGGAAACTTCGCGGCCCACGTAGGGCGCGGCGAGCGTCTCGCGAGCGCCGGGCGCGCCGTCGATCTCGATCTCGGTGGCGCTCAACTCGACCGGGACGCCGTCCGTCGATTGGGTGGGCGGCGTGAAGTCGATCAGGATTTTCCCGCCGCGTTGGACCGCCCGCAGGTCTTCGATTCTCGTGGGAATGTGCAGCGCCGGGGGCAACGGCTCGCCGACGTAGGCGCAACCCGCAGCAAACATGGCCAGCACCATCGCCGCGGCCCGCGTCATAAGATATAGCGGCTCAGGTCCTGGTCCTGGACGATCGCCGCCAGTTGTTTGCGCACGTACTCAGCGTCGATCTTGACGTTCTTCTTCTTGAGGTCGGGCCCTTCGAAGGAAATCTCCTCGAGCACCTTTTCGAGGATCGTGTGCAAGCGCCGCGCGCCAATATTCTCCGCCTGTTCGTTGACGCGCGCCGCGAGCCGGGCCAATTCCTCGAGCGCGTCGTCGGTAAAGGTCAGCTTGATGCCTTCGGTTTCGAGCAGCGCCGTGTACTGCTTGATCAGCGCGTTTTTCGGCTCCTTGAGGATGCGGATGAAGTCCTCTTCGGTCAGCGCCTTCAGTTCGACGCGGATCGGGAAGCGGCCCTGTAACTCGGGAATCAGATCGCTGGGCTTCGAAACGTGGAACGCCCCGGCGGCGACGAAAAGGATGTGATCGGTGCGCACGAAGCCGTAACGAGTGTTGACCGTGGTGCCTTCGACGATCGGCAAAATGTCGCGTTGCACGCCTTCGCGGCTGACGTCGGGGCCGTGGCCGCCCTCGCGTCCGGCGATCTTATCGATCTCGTCGAGGAAGATCATGCCGCTGCGTTCGACGCGTTCGACGGCGAAGCGCGTCACCTGCTCCATGTCGATGAGCTTTTCTTCCTCCTCGGCGATCAGGTGGTCGAGCGCCTCGGCGACGCGCATCTTGCGAGGCCTGGTGCGGTTGCCGAACAGGTTCGAAAAGATGTCCTTGATGTTCGAGTCCATCTCTTCCATGCCGATGTTGGAGGCGATCTGCAATTGTGGTCCGCGCTCCTTGACGTCCACTTCCACCACGCGCTCGTCGAGCTTGCCGGCGCGCAGCTTCTCGCGCAGCTTTTCGCGCGTTCGCTCCTGCGTTTCGGCGCCCTCGGGCTGCGGCGGCATCAACAGGTCCAGCAGCCGCTCTTCCGCGTTCGTCTCCGCTTTGTCCGCCACGTCGTCGAGACGCTCCTCGCGCACCATGTCGATGGCGATCTCGACCAAGTCGCGAATCATGCTCTCGACGTCGCGGCCCACGTAGCCGACCTCGGTGAACTTGCTCGCCTCGACTTTGAGGAACGGCGCGTTCGACAGCTTCGCCAAACGCCGCGCGATCTCCGTCTTGCCGACGCCGGTGGAACCGATCATGAGGATGTTCTTCGGCATCACCTCTTCGGCCATCTCGGGGTCGAGTTTCTGGCGGCGAATGCGGTTACGCAGCGCGATGGCGACGGCCTTTTTCGCGTCGGCCTGCCCGACGACATATTTGTCGAGTTCGCCGACGATTTCCCGCGGCGTCAACTCGTCGAGTAGGGGAGAGCCGTCCGGCGGCTGGGGCGGAAGATAAATCACCATCAGCCGAGTTCCTCGTAGATGGCGTTCGAGTTCGTATAGATGCAGATCTTGCCCGCGATGGTCATCGCCTTCTCGACGATTTCCCGGGCGGAAAGAGTCGTGTTTTCGAGTAACGCTTTAGCCGCCGCGCGCGCGAAGTTGCCGCCGCTGCCGATGGCCACGATGTCGTCGTCGGGCTCGATTACGTCGCCGTTGCCGCTCAGGATGAACATGTTCTTGTCGTCGGCGACGATCAGGAACGCCTCCAGATGGCGGAGCATGCGGTCGGTTCGCCAATCCTTCGCCATCTCGACGGCGGAGCGCGCGAGGTTGCCCGAATGCTGTTCGAGCTTGGCCTCGAAGCGCCCGAAAAGGGCGAAGGCGTCGGCCGTCGATCCGGCGAAACCGGCGACTACTTTGCCGTTATAAAGCCGCCGGAGTTTCTTGGCCGAAGCTTTTAGGACTTCATGACCGAGGGTGACCTGACCGTCGCCGGCGATCACCACTTTGCCGTCCCGGCGAACGCACAGGATGGTGGTGGAGCGGATTCTTTGTGCTGCCAAAACAACAGGGTATCGCACGCCCTTGGGACGTTGCGCGAAACTGGAGGGGCATGCCCTCTTTCGCGGTGACCACGCCGCAACGCTCCTACCAGGCCATCGTCGAACGCGGTTGTTCTTTGCGCGCCGCCGAGTTTTTGCCCGCGCAATGCGGCTGCGTGTTTATCGTGACCGAGCGCGATCTGTGGCGGTTACATGGCGCGCCGCTCGAACGATCGCTGGCCGGACGGCCGTTTACGGTACTCGAGTTTCCCGGCGGCGAAAAACGCAAGCGCATGGCGGAGGTGGAGACGCTCGCCGAGCGAATGGTGGCCGAGGGCGGCGACCGGTCGAGCGTCGTGATCGCCTTCGGCGGCGGCATTGTCAACGATCTCGGCGGATTTCTCGCGGCGATCTTCATGCGCGGCGTGCCGGTGATCCAAATCCCCACCACGTTGCTCGCCCAGGTGGACGCGGCGGTGGGCGGCAAGACGGGCGCCAATCTCGTTTCCGGAAAGAATCTGGTGGGCGCGTTTCATCAGCCGCTGGCCGTCTTGATCGACCCCGACACGCTGGGAACTTTGCCCGAGCGCGAATTTCGCGCCGGGCTGTACGAGATCTTGAAATGCGGGATTATCCGCAGCCCCGACTTGTACCGCACGATGGCGGACCGGAGCGAGGACGTTCTCGCGCATCGGCCCGAGGCGCTCGACTACCTGATCGCCGAGAGCGTGCGTATTAAGGCGGAGGTGGTTACCGCCGACGAACGCGAGGGCGATCTGCGGCGCATCCTAAATTTCGGGCACACCATCGGTCACGCGCTCGAAGCGGAAACGCAATACAAGCGGTTTCTGCACGGCGAGGCGGTGGCGTTCGGCATGCGCGCGGCGACGCACCTGGCGCGAATGCTCGATCTGTTGCCGCACGCCGACACGATGTCGATTCTCTCGACGATCGATCTCTACGGTCCGATCCCGGACATTCCCAAAAAGGTAACCGCCGAGGCCCTGGTGGCGCGAACCGGCGCGGACAAGAAAACGGTCCAGGGCAAGGTGCATTTCGTGTTGCCGGATCGGATCGGCAACGTGCGGATCGTATCGGGCATCGATCCGGAGATCGTGAAGGCGGCCGCCGAGGCGGCGTTCCATTCGTGATTTCGAAAGGCACCACTCCCGAAGGCGCGGCGGGAGAAGAGCAAGCGTCGCGTTGGGTGCGCGGGATGTTCGGACGTGTGGCTCCGCGTTACGACCTGCTGAACCACGTGCTTTCGGCGAATATCGACAAGCTTTGGCGCGCGCGCGCGGTGCGAACGGTGCGGCCCTGGCTGGGCGGGCGGGTTCTCGATTTGGCCTGCGGCACGTGCGATCTGCTGATGGCCATGGAACGATCCGGCGCGTCGCGCGCGTTCGGCAGCGACTTCTGCCACCCCATGCTGACCGCCGCCCGGAAAAAACGTTTGCGTAGCCCTTTGTTCGAAGCCGACGCGCTCGCCCTGCCCCTGCGGGACGGGTCGTTCGATCTGATCACCGCCGCTTTCGGATTTCGCAACTTCGCTAATTACCGGCGCGGGCTCGAAGAGATGCTGCGCGCGTTACGCCCCGGCGGCGCGGCGGCGATCCTCGAATTCTCGACGCCACCCAATCCGGCGATCGCGCGGGCTTACGGTTGGTATTCGACGCGGGTGTTGCCCGCGATCGGGGGTTGGCTTTCGGGCGCGCGAGACGCGTACTCCTATCTGCCCGAATCGGTGCGTAGGTTCCCCGGCGCGGAAGAACTGGCGGCGGAAATGCGCGACGCGGGATTTTCCGAGGTGCGCTTCGAGCGGATGACGTTCGGCGTCGTGGCGCTGCACGTAGGAGTCAAGGCCCCGGCGGCGAGCCTCAATCCTCCAGCGCGTAGTCGATAAATCCCTCGAGTTCGATTTTCTTAAGCGCCGTCGAGACGAATAACTCCTGACGCGCGCCGGAGGCGAGCGCGATGGCCTTCCAGCCGTTCTGCGTCGGCACGGTGACGCGAATTTTCACCGGGCCCTTGGCGTCCCGCACCTTACTAATGCGCCCCGGCACGATGGACCGGATTTCGTCCGTCGCGCCGAGCAGACGCTCCAGCACGGGGCGCAGTCCGTCGACGATCGAATGCTCGATTTTCAGCCGGTTGTTGACCGCCCGCAGTTTCAACGGAAGCCTCGCTTGTAGAAGAAGTCCAAACTCAGAACGCCGTTTTCGTCGCGCGTCATCACCGCCGAGAAGCGACGGCTCAAGTCCCATTCGACGCGGGCGATCTGCGTTTGCGCGCGGTTCAAGCTGGTGACGTAGGTCACGGTGACGTCGCGCGAGACCTGTTGTTCGAGGGTCAGCCGCGCTTGCGGCGTGTTGTCGAGCCCGATCAACTGCGGATCGATTTTGAGGCGCGTCACGCCGAAAAAGCGCTGTAAACGACCGCTGGACGGAGCGCTCATCGCCGAATCGAGAATCGCGTTGCCGCCCGCGCTTAGCAAATCCTGCGGACGAGGCGCGCCCGCGACGCCGGAGTTGGCCGCCGGCGCGCGTCCCACCGCGAGCAGCGCGAGAATCTCGGACGATTGCAGGGGCGGGTCGGAGCGGTAGGCCATATTCACGCGGCTCATCGGGCCGGTGAAGGATATCGACACCGCGATGCCGCGCACGCGAGTTTCGAGATCGAGATCGATTCTTGGGTCGAGCCGGGAAGCGTTTACGAAATCGATTTCGCCGCGGTTGATCGTGTAATCGGTGCCGAAAAATTGAATGCGCCCCTGCGTGATCGACACCCGCCCTTGGAGCGACGGGCGAACCGGCGTGCCGCGCAGCCGAACGTCGATGTCGGCCTGCACTTCGCGCGTCAACTCGGTCGAGAACTCGGCGGATTGCGCCGTCTCCACTCGCACGTCGAATTGCAGGTTGCGCAGGAAATCGTTCGAGGGCGCGGCGGCGATCGGCTGCGTAGGCCGCGCGAGAATTCCTCCGACGTCGGCGCCGGGCGCGAGCGCCGCGCGCAAAATCGTCACGGTGCCCGCGAGCAGACCGCGCCGCGGGCCGCCGGTGAGCGTGACGCCCGCGTTGACCTGCGTCGAAAGACCCTCGGGATATCGCACTCGTACCCGGTCGAGCGTGGCTTGCAACTGATAGTTCAGATCGCCCGAAAATCCGATGAAGCCGGAAAGCGACGCCTTACCGCCGCCGGTTTCCGCAGTCAGCGAGTCCACCGTGGCGCGCGAGCGGTCGAACGCCACGGTGCCGTTCACTTTGTCGAGTCCGTTGGCCACGTCGCGCAGGTAGAAGGAAGCGTCGCGTAACTCGAGCCGCCCGTCGATTTGGGGCTCGCGCAGCGGCCCGCGAATCCGGGCGCTCGCCATCGAAACGCCGCTCGAAATCAGCCCGGGACGAAACGTCCCCAGCACCGCGAGATTGACGCTACCGCGCGCGAGCAAATTCCAGGCGTTGGGACGCGCGTACACCACCCCGCCGAGAACGTCCACGCGAGTATCCTTCGCTACCAGGCGCGCCCGCTCCACGGCGATCCCCGAGGCGCTCGCGGTCAGCGAAATCTCGCCGTCGTTGGCGAGCGTGAGGTCGGCGGCGCTCAATCCGGCCACGGCGTTTCCTTCGAGGGGCGCCAGACGTAGTGTGGCAAGCCGGGCGCGCACGGCGATGGTTTGCGGCGCGAGCAGCCGGCCCGAGATCGTCGCCCGGCCTTCAACCAAGGCGTCGAAGGGCATCTTCGCGCCGGTTATTTTCTCGATCGCCGGGGACGTAAGCCGGTCCAGTTGCACGGTCCCTTCGCCCGGCATTTCGCCGTCCATCGTCCAACGAGTGTCGAAGCTTGCGCGCGATCCGGTCAAGGCGACGCCGCCCTTCGCTCGCAGCTCGCCCTCGCTGGACGTAATCGTCGCAACGCCCGCGATTCCTTCCGGCGTCGCCGCCCGCAACTCGCCGCCGAGGCTCGCGACGGTCCAGCGTTCGCCTTCTTTGCGCGCGACGCCCGCCGCGCGACCCGACACGGTGGCCCAGCCCAGCGCCCAACCCGGCGTTTCGACTTCGAAAGCCACGCGCCGCATGCGGCCGACCGTAGCTTTCCCATGAACGCGGCTTGTGCCGGAGCGTACCTCGACGCCGGTCAAGTCGATTTCTTCGCCTTTTGCGGCGAAGCTCGCCGACGCCCGATCGAACCGTTGGCCGCCGATTTCCGGCCTCTCCACTACCGCCTCGCCGCGCGCCTCCGGCGCACCCCACGTTCCCGAGACTCGGGCCGTACCCGAAAGCCTTCCCGCCACGGGCCGCCCCAACTTCAATCGAGCCAAATTCAAATCGCGAACCGACGCGCGCGTCGCGATGGCGTCGCTTTCCGCCAAGCGCCAATTGGAAAGCGAAGCCGAACCCTCGGCCTCGACGGCGACGCCGTCGACGACCGCACGGGTGCGCCGCAATTCCAGCCGCGATGGCGACGCGCTCAGTTCCGTCGAAAACCGATCGAGAAGTTGCCCGGCGACGAACGCTCGGGTCGCATCGAGGCGCGCCTCGATGTTCGGGGCGTCGAGCGACCCCTGTAGTTTCCCGACCGCCTCCAACTCGCCGCCCCGCAACTCGAAAGGCCAAGCCTGGGGCGGATTCTTCATCGTTAGCCGCAACGCCGGCAGCAAGTCGTCCGGCGCCCGCGTATGAATGCGCAAGTCCAGCCCGCGGGATAACGCTCCGGAGGCGTTCACGCGCGTTTCGCCGGTGGCGAGCGACGAAGGCCCAAATTCGATTTCGCCCGCCGAGGCGTCATAGCGTAGATCGACCCCGCCGGAAAGCGGGATCGGACCCGGTTCGGCCTCGAGAGCTAGCTTGGCCTCGACCCGCCAGGGCGAATTGCGCAGGGAGAGGTCGCCCGTCGCGCGCGATGCGATCTGGGGATGCGGAACGCGGACCCCGGTTATTTTGCCGGAGGCTCGAAAACGCGAAGGCCACGAAACGTTCGCCTCGCCCGCGAACTCCCCGCCGAGCAGCGCGGCCCGCACCCGCGAGAGTTCCGCGCCCCGGCGGTCGGCGACAACATGCGCGGCGGCCGATGCGCCGCGCACCTCCCGGTAGTTCAGATTCTTGCCCTCGATATCGCCCTCGGCCCGCCAATCGCCTTCGCGGCCCGCCAAACGCAACGCGCCCTCCACCGTTCCCCGCGCGTCGCCGAAGAACCGGGCGACGTCGGCGCGCAATTCGAGATCGGCGTCCCATGCGGGGCGGTCCCATTCGCGAATCGCGGCCGAGCCTCGCACCTCGATTCCGCGCGCGCCGATCTTCAACTCGTGGAATCCGGCTCGCTCGCGCGTCAATTCCCACTTGGTTTCGAGCGTAGCGGCTTCCGGCGCGATCGCCGTCAATCCCAGTTCGCCGCGATACCGCAAGCCGTCGCGCACCGCCGAGAGCTTGACGTCGCGCGCTTCGAAGTCGAGCGGCGTGCGACGGTCGTTCCACCGCAACTCGCCGTCGCGGAGCGTCAGCGAATCGAGCGTCAGGTCGAACAGCCGCGCCACGCTCCCGGAGCCGCGTGGGCGGGGAAGATTGTTCGAGCCGTCGGCGTTTATTCGAACGTCGACGCGCGGACCGTCGATCGCGAGGCGGTAGCCCGAACGCCAGCCGCGCTCCAGGCGCACGGAGCCGCTCCTAAAGAACGGCGCGCCGCCCGCAGTCCGCAGAGACAGGCTCGTCGCTTCCGCCCGCAGGGCGAACCAATCCACTCGCAGTGCGCCCATCTCGACTTCGGCGCCCGTGGCCCGTTCGAGTTCGGCGACCGCCCGTGCGCGGACTTGGTCCATCAGCCAGTGGGACCGCAAGACAAGCCAGGCGCTCGCGGACAACGCCACCAGCGTTCCACCGACGATCGCCCAGCGCCGTTTCACCGGAAGGCCTCCTCGCGGAATCGGATCTTCAACTGCGTGCGCGTCTGGTTCAGCCACCGTTCGACGGCGGCGTCGAGTTGCTCTTGCGCCAGAATGGCCTCGATCCGCTCCCGCACTTGACCCAAGGCGGGAGGGGCGTTGGCGGTCGTGCCGCTCCATTCGCGGGTGAACTTACGTTGGTAGTAGTCGCGAATGTCGGCGGGCGCAACCTGGATGCCCGGGCGAAACCGGAAGTCGATGAAGCGCAGTACGGTGATCTGCCACAGCAACTGCGCCAGTAACTCGTCTTCGCCGACTCCGTATTCGGCGAGCGCCGCGCGATACTCCGCCTCGCTCGAATGGAAGCGCGACCGCTTCAGGTCCGCCAGCAAAGCCGAGGCGGCGGCGGGCGAGGGCGGCGAAAAATCGGTGAAGGCCATCTCGCGCTTCAGAATCGTTTGTTCCACCAGACGCTCGGCGGCCTCCTGCAAGATCTTGCCGTCGAGCGCGGCCGGGCGCGCGTCGATCAGCGCGGCCACTTTCGCCTGCGTCCGCACCTCGCTGAGCGCGATCGTCGAATAGTCTACGGTCGCCGCCACGCGGTCCACCACGTCTCCGCCGAACGTCGCCGAGACCAACAGAAGCGCGGTCATCAGAACGCCTGCCCCAACGAAAAATGAAACTGAAACCGGCTAATGCGCTGCACCGTTTTCGAGCCTTGGCCGAACAGCAGTTGCTCCCTGGTTCCTTCGAACCCGAAAAAGCGGGGCGAGTTGGGGCTAAAGGCGAGATCGACGCGGATGGGTCCGATCGGGGTGCGGTAGCGCAAACCGAATCCCACCGATTGCACCATGTAGTTGAAGTCCGCGAGATCGCGCTGGCGAAAGCGGAAACTGATGTCGCCGATTCGCGAATACACGTTGCCCATGTCGTGGAACAGCACTCCGCCCAGATTGTCGCCCAGAAGCGGATACCGCAGTTCGTGCCCGAAGATCAGCAGCGCCTTGCCGCCGACCGGAAAGCCGGTGGTCGTATCCCGAGGACCGGCCTGATTTTCGGGGAAGCCGCGATGGTTCGCCGCGCCGCCCGCGTAAAAGCGCTCGGGCAGGGGAACGTCGCGCAGCGGCCCTCCCAGCAGCCGCTCCTGCACGCCGAACGACACGGTTCGCGCGAACGTCATGTCGCGGCTCACGCGGTAGTAGGTCGAATTCCGTCCGATCATGCGCGCGAAATTCGATTCCGAACCCAGATACTTGGTCGCGATTCCGACGTCGATCGAACTGTACGAGCCTTTCCGCGAATTGATCGGGTCGTCGCGCCGGTCCTGAAAAAACGTCGTCGAGAAAATCCCCAACCGCACCGGTTGCGCGAGTAGCGGGATCAACTGGGGCTGAATTTTCAGCGTGTCCTCGTCGATCGAGACGCGGCGCAGCGCGAAGCGTCCTTGCAGCGTTCTTCCGCCGGACAGGCGCTCGCTTAACTGGATCGCGGCTTCGGCGCGGCGCGCGCTGAACGTGCGTACGTCGTTCGATCGGTCGTAGAGCAAGCTCGTCGCCAGACTCAGCGTTTCGCGGTCGCGGAATCGCGGCGCGAGATTCGTAATCTGGATGCGCTGCTGGATGTTCGACAGCCGCCCTTGCGTACTCAGAGACTGGCCTTGGCCGAGAAAATTGTTGCGTGTCACCGCCAAACTCAATCGCGGACTGAATCCCGTGGCCCCGGCGGGCGCGTCGAACGATTCCACGCCGCCCCCGATACGGCCCACTTGCGCTCCTAAGCCGACGCTTAACGAGTACTTGCGCGCCTCCTCCAAATCGAAGACGACGACCTTCGAAACTTCCGCGCCTTCCGGGTTCAAAATCGCCTCGTCCACGCGCGAGAAAATACCCAGGTCGTAGAGGCGCTTTTGGCTTTCAAGCAGGTCTACCAAAGAAAGCGGCTCGCCTTTCTTGAGCAGTAGGCGGTTCTCGATCAGCTTACGGTCCGTACTGTCGAACCCCGTAAGGACGACGTCGCGTACGAACTGGCGGCGACCGGGCCGGGCTTCGAGCTTCACGTCGATGGTCCCCGCCAGGGCTCCGGGCGCGGCGCTCCATTCCAGGGCCGCGTCCGCGTAACCCAGGTTGAAGAAGGCGTTCAGCACCGCGTCGCGATCCGTCGCCAGTTGCGTCTCCGAGTACGGCTGGCCGGGCTTCGATTGCATGAGATCGGCGATGAACCGCTTGTCTTCGTCCGCCACGCCTTCGATGGCGACGACGCCCACCGTCGATTGCGCGCCCTCTTCGATCCGCACGGAAACGACGCGATGCGAATCGTCGGCCGAAGTTCCCATCGCCACCGACGTATCCACCGTCGCGTCGAGAAAACCGTTCGAGCGGTAGAGAGCGAGAATCGCTTCGCGATCCCGCTCCAAAAGCTTCTCGCTATACCGCCCGCGCCGGTAACGCACGAGCGTGGCGGGAACCACCTCCATCCGTTCGGCGATCGTGCGCCGGTCGAAGTAACGGTTCCCGGAGATCTCCACCGCCTCCACTTTCGAGCGCGGTCCTCGCTCCACCGTGTAACGCACCTGCTCGCGGCCCTGCTCGCGGTTGCGATCGAAGAAGACGTTCGACGAGAAGTAGCCCTGCGATTCGAGGTACGCCGAGAGGTTGCGCGCGCCCTCGTTCAGTAGTTCCCGGTCGAGCGAGTTTTCCTGGAACACCGGCACCAGCGCCCGCAAGCGGCCGCGGCCGATCCGGAATCCCTCGACGCTCAAGTCCACCGGCAATCCTCCTCTGACGTCGAGCGTCGGCGTGGCGCGGTTGGTGGCGGCGTCCCAATCGAGGCCGATCAGCGAAACCTCGGAACTGAGGAAGCCCTTCTTTTCGAGCAGCCGGCGGATGCGCTCGACGCCGTTTTCGACCCGCGATTCCGTAATCGGGCGATAGCCGGCCAGCCCCCAGAATCGCCGCCATCCGGTGACGCGCCGGATTTGCGCGTCGGTAAGCTTTCCGTCGCCGCGAATGTTCGGCGGCGCGAACCGGGCCCGCTCGCCCGGCTCGACGTCGAAGCGGATATCCACCAGCGAGTGCTCCGGCTGGGGCGAAACGATAGGCCGCACCTGGGCCAAATAGAAGCCGTTCGCTCGCAGCAAGCCCATCAGATTTGCCACGGCCTGCCGTTGCAGTCCGTCGTTGAACTCCTCTCCGAGCCCGAGCTTCGCGGCGTTTACCAACTGCACCGCACTGGGCGGTTCCTCCGCTCCGTAAGCGCGCCGCATCCCCGTGAACCGCCGCGGAGTGAGGCGGAACACCAACTCCGCGCCGTCGCGCTCGACGACGATGTCTTCGTAGCGGCCCGTGCCGTAGATGCGTTCGATCGCCGCGCGGAGGCCGGGGGCGTCGAGATTCGCGCCCGCCAGATCGCGCAATTCGGAATCGTGGATCGAGGGAGGATCGAAGCGAACGCCCGGGGTTTGCGCCGCACCGACGGCCAGGAAAGCGAGTAGGCATGCGGCCGGGCGGCTCACGCGGATGCCATCATAACAATGGTTGTTCCGATGGTTGTCCCGAGGCCCGACGATACCGATAGCCGATTTTCCCGCCAAATTCGATTTTCCGGCATCGGCGAAACCGGGCAAGCGAAAATCGGCGCGTCGCGGGTGGCGATCGTCGGTTGCGGCGCGCTCGGCTCCTTCGCGGCCGGAGCGCTAGCCCGCGCCGGGGTCGGGTTTCTGCGCCTCGTCGATCGCGATTACGTCGAGTGGTCCAATCTGCAGCGGCAGTGGCTCTACGAAGAGGCGGACGCTCGCGACGGGTTACCCAAGGCGGTGGCCGCCGCGCGCGCGCTAGAGCGGATCAACTCCGGCTCGCGCTACGAAAGCGCCGTCGCCGATCTGACGTTCGCCAATATCGACGATCTGCTCGACGGCGTGGATCTAATAATCGACGGTACCGACAACTTCGAGACTCGCTACCTAATCAACGATTACTGCGTGGATCGCGGCGTTCCCTGGATTTACGGCGCCGCCGTCGGCAGCTATGGGTTGACGATGCCCGTCCGTCCGGGCGTCACCGCTTGCTTGCGATGCCTGTATCCCGAGCCGCCCGCCGGCGCGCAACCCACGTGCGAGACCGCGGGCGTCGTCAATACGATCACCGCGATCGTCGCCGCGATCCAAGTGTCGGCGGCCTATCGAATTCTGGTGGGCGAGGACGTGCCGGGCACGATTACCACGGTCGATATCTGGACCGGCGCGGCGCGGACCGTGGCCGCCCCCGATCCCGACCCCCAGTGTCCCTGTTGCGCGCAACGCAAGTTCGAGTATCTCGACGGTTGCCGCCGCGCTCCGGTGAGCCTGTGCGGGCGGAACGCGGTGCAGATTCACGACCGCGCGCGCCCTCTCGATTTACCCGCTCTCGCGCGCGATCTGGCGCCGCTGGGCGAGGTGCGTTCGAACGATTTCGCGCTGCGATTCACTCTTCCCGACTACGATCTGACGTTCTTCCCGGACGGCCGGGCCATTGTGAAGGGCACCACCGACCCCGGCGTGGCACGCGGCTTGTACGCCCGCTATGTAGGATCTTGACGCTACACTTAAAGGAGTTGGGCGCTTAGCTCAGTTGGTTAGAGCGCCTGCCTTACAAGCAGGAGGTCGGGGGATCGTGACCCTCAGCGCCCACCATAAAGCCTTGGGGAGATTTTTCGCTAACGGAGCCGCGATATAGCTCCCGATGCAACCTTATAGCCTCCGCGGTATGTCCCGATCCGCCCCGCCAAGGAAGAGGTCGCGCGGGCGGCCTTCGGCGAGCGCGGCGCGGCTTTCACCAAGGCGGTCTCGATAAAGATCGAGCGCGCGCAAAATCTCGTCGCCGTTTGTGTCGAGGATATCTTTCCAAATCTCGAAGGGACTAGCCGAAAGGCGCGTCATCGATTCGAGTCCGGGTCCGGAGACGTGGCGCGCGGGCGAGGCGATTTCGGCGAGAGCGTTCGAGAGCAGTTGCGGCAAGTGCGAAGCGAGGGCCACGAGACGGTCGTGCTCCTCGGGTGTCGTGACAACGATGCGCGCGCCGATGCGCGTTACCCATTCGCGGAGCGGCGATGGAGGCTCGGACGTGAAGAGCCAGGGGCGGTCGCGAAACAAATTCGGGTCGGAATGTTCGACGCCCGAAACCTCCTTGCCCGCCATGGGATGTCCGCCGGTGAAGTTGGGCAGGTGCGCGGCGGCGGCGCAGACGACGCGCTTCGTCGAACCGGCGTCGGTGACGATAGAATCGGTACGCAGTTCTTCGAGCGTTTCGAGGATGCCGGAAATTGGCCGCGAGAGAAAGACGAGATCGCAGCAGGCCGCTTCGTCGAGGTTGGCCGGACGGTCGACGATGGGGCCGGCTTTTGCGAGCGTAGCGGGCGAACTAACGCCAAGGATCGGTCCCGCGAACCCCGCCGCGCGCAGCGCCTTGGCGAACGATCCTCCGATGAGGCCGACGCCGACGATGGCGACCGAGCGCACGGCGCGTCTAGACGCTCCGCCCGATGGCCGACGCGATAATACGGCACTGCCCGACCATCTCGGCGAACTGATCCGGGAACAGGCTTTGCGCGCCGTCCGAGTAAGCTTTGTTCGGATCGTTGTGCATCTCGACGATCAGCGCGTCGGCTCCGGCGGCCACGCTCGCGCGCGCCATCGGCAGCACCTGATCGCGGCGCCCGGTGCCGTGCGACGGGTCGGCGACCATCGGCAAGTGCGACAGCTTCTTGACTACCGGAATCGCCGAGACGTCCATCGTGTTGCGCGTGTACGTTTCGTAGGTGCGAATGCCGCGCTCGCAGAGCATCACTTCGTAGTTGCCGCCCGCGAGAATGTACTCGGACGAGAGCAGCAGTTCCTCGATCGTCGCCGCGATGCCGCGTTTCAGCATCACGGGCTTGCGGACGTCGCCGAGCGCCTTGAGCAAGTTGAAATTTTGCATGTTCCGCGCGCCCACCTGAAAGATATCGACGTAGGGCAGCATCATCGGAATCTGCGAAATTTCCATCACCTCGCTGACGGCCTTCAGGCCGAATTCGTCCGCCGCCTCGCGCATGATGACGAGGCCTTTTTCGCCGAGGCCCTGGAAACTGTAGGGCGACGAGCGGGGCTTGAACGCGCCACCGCGCACGACTTTCGCGCCCGCCTTCGCGACGTGCTCGGCGCAAGCGCGGAACTGGTCGCGGGTCTCGACGCTGCACGGGCCGCCCATCACCACCACTTGATCGCCGCCGATTTCGATGTCGCCGATCTTGATCTTCGTCCCGTCGGGACGGACGCTGCGCGCCGATAGCTTGTAGGTCGAGGAGACGCGGACGCACTCCTTCACCCCGGGGAGAATCCCGAATTCGAGCGGATCGGCGTTATCCTCGCCGACGCCGCCCAAAATCGTGTGGGACACGCCGGTCACACGGTGGACGGAATAGCCGATCGCCTCCAGCCGCTTCGTTACGTCTTCGATTTGAGGCTCGGTGGCCCCTTCCTGCATCACAACCAACATTTAGTCTTTCCTCTGTAGGTTTCGCATCTCGATCATCACACCGAGAAAAATTCGTTCGACGGCGTCGTTCGATAGGGGGCCACGATTGGCCGCCATCAAGTTCGCCACCACCTGTTGCTCGCGCGAGGGCTCGACGATCGCGAGCGAGTGCTCGCGCTTAATCGCGCCGATCCTTTGCGCGAGGCGGCCGCGGCGGTTCAGCAGATCGAGCAATCGCCCGTCGATCTTGTCGATTTCGCCGCGATACTTTTGCAAAGCGACGCGGGGGTCCGTGGACTTAGCGGCCATCGAGCCCCAATCTTATCGAGCGAGCGAAGGCTTCGAGGTCCCGCCCTTTTTCGACGGCGCGAACGATGGCGCTGCCCACGACCACTCCGTCGGCACGCTCGGAGGCGGCGCGCGCCTGCTCGCCGTTCGCGATGCCGAAGCCGAGCGCGAGCGGAAGTTTCGTGCGGGCGCGCAGCGCATCGAGCAACGGGGCGGCCGACTGCGCCAGTTGTTCGCGCTCGCCGGTGACGCCCGTGCGCGACACGGCGTAGACGAAGCCGGTAGAGTAACGCGCTACGAGATCGAGCCTTCGCGGAGAACTCGTCGGCGCGGCGAGAAACACCGTGTCGAGGTCCGCCTCGCGCATCGCGCGGACGTAATCTTCCGCCTCCTCGACCGAGAGATCGGTAATGAGACAGCCGTCGATGCCCGCCGCTTTCGCGTCGCGCGCTAGCGCTTCGAAGCCGTAGCGAACGACGGGATTCATGTAGGTGAACAACAGCAGCGGAATTTCCGAACGCTCGCGAATGGTCCGCGCGATATCGAGTACGCGGGCGAGCGTGGTTCCGGCGGCGAGCGCTCGCGCGGACGCGGCTTGGATTACCGGACCGTCGGCGATCGGATCGGAGAACGGAACGCCAAGCTCGACGAGATCCACGCCGCCGCGTTCGAGAGCGGCGACGAGATCGGGAGTGGCTTCGGGCGTAGGGTCTCCGGCCGTGAGGTAAGCGACGAAGACCTTGCGGCCCTTCGAGAACACGTCGGCGATGCGGCTCATGCGGGAGTGTCGAGCTCCGGCAGATTTTCGCGATAGAGGTCGATGTCTTTATCGCCGCGGCCGGAGAGATTAACGATAAAGACTTGCCCTCGCGCGGCGGGCGCGTCGTCGAGCGCTTGGGCGACGGCGTGCGCCGATTCGAGCGCGGGAATCAGACCCTCGGCGCGGGAGAGCCGGACCGCCGCCGTCAGCGCGCGCTCGTCGGTGCAGTTGAGATAAACGGCCCGGCCTTGGTCGGCGAGCCAAGCGTGTTCCGGGCCGATCATCGCGTAGTCGAGCCCGGCGGAAACAGAGTGCGTGAGCGCGATTTGGCCGTCCGCGTCGTGTAACAGATAACTGTATGCGCCGTGCAGCACGCCCGGAGCGCCGCCGGAAAATCGCGCCGCGTGCTCGCCGAGTTTCTCGCCGCGCCCGCCCGCTTCGACGCCCACGAGCCGGACTTCGCGATCGTTCAGAAACGCGTGGAAGGCACCGATGGCGTTCGAGCCTCCGCCGACGCAGGCGTAGATCGCGTTGGGTAGGCGGCCCTCGGCGGCGAGGATCTGCTCGCGCGCCTCGACGCCGATACAGCGATGAAAATCGCGGACCATCATCGGATACGGGTGCGCGCCGAGGGCGGAGCCCAGCAAGTAATACGTGTCGGCGACATTGGTCACCCAATCGCGCATTGCCTCGCTGATCGCGTCCTTCAGCGTGCGCGATCCGGCTGTAACGCTCGCCACTTTCGAGCCCAGCAGTCGCATGCGAAAGACGTTGAGGCGCTGCCGCCGCATGTCCTCTTCGCCCATGTAGACGGTGCAATCGAGGCCGAGCAGCGCGCAGGCGGTGGCGGAGGCGACACCATGCTGGCCCGCGCCGGTCTCGGCGATGATGCGCCGCTTGCCCATCCGTTTCGCGAGCAACGCTTGGCCCAGCGCGTTGTTGATCTTGTGCGCGCCGGTGTGCAGCAGATCCTCGCGCTTGAAATAGATGCGCGCGCCGCCGAGCGTCTCGCTCAAGCGTTTGGCGAAATAGAGCGGCGTGGGGCGGCCGGCGTAGTTCTTGAGTAGCGAATCGAGCTCGCGAGTGAACGCCTCGTCGGCCCGCGCCTCGCGATAGGCGATCTCCAATTCTTCGAGCGGAGACATCAGCGTCTCCGGGACGAAGCGGCCGCCGTAGGGCCCGAAGTGGCCGCGCGAATCGGGAACGGCGGCTAACATTGAAACGCCTCGCGCGCCGCCGCGACGAACTCGCGAACCTTGAAGCGATCCTTGCGGCCCGGCGACGATTCGAGTTTCGAGCACGCGTCGACGCCCCACGGCGTGGCGACGCGGATCGCTTCGGCAACGTTCGAGCCGTCGAGTCCGCCCGCAAGCACGATCTTCTCGCGCAGTCCGGCGGCGAGCGACCAATCGAACGTTTGTCCGGTTCCTTCCGACGGGTCGAGCACGTACGCTTCGGCGTTCGCCATCGCTTGGCCGGGTTTCACCGCGCGCCAAACCCGACCCGACGCCGAGCCTTCTCCATGAATCTGCGCGACGTCGAGCCAAGGCAGGTCGAGAGCATCGCCTACAAACACTCCGACTTTCAGAACCGGCACCTCGCTCATCCAGGGCTGCGGTTCCACATAGCGCGGGCTGCGGCGCGCGAAATTGAAGCCGATGGCGTTCGCGCCCGCTTCGACGGCTATCTCGGCGTCCTGGGGAGTAGTGACGCCACAGACCTTAATGACGCGGTTCACGCGGCCATCTCCGCCAGGGCGTCGGGGCTTCGCATCAGAGTCTCGCCGACGAGAAACGCCCGGTAGCCCGCCGCGCGCAAACGCTCGATATCGGCGCGCGAACGTATGGCGCTTTCGCTGATCCGCAACACGCCCGCCGGAATCTTGTCCGCCAGCCGCAGCGAGACCTCGAGCGATTCGTCGAAGGTCGCGAGGTCGCGATTATTGACGCCCAGGATCGTCGCACCGCCCTCGACCGCTTTTGCCAGTTCCCCCTCGTTGTGCGCCTCGACCAGTACGTCGAGCGCAAACGATTCGGCGAACTCGCGCAATTCGCGCAAGCGACGCGTCTCGAGCGCCGCCGCGATCAGCAAAATCGCGTCCGCGCCGCTCACCGCCGCTTCGGCGATCTGAATCTCGTCGATCACGAAATCCTTGCGCAGGACCGGAACATCCACCGCCTCGCGCACCGCGCGTAGATGATCGAGCGAGCCGCCGAAATACTCGCGGTCGGTCAGCACCGAAATCGCGGACGCCCCGCCGCCGGCGTAGGCCTTGGCGATGCGCGCCGGGTCGAACGGACCGGTCGAAAACACGCCCTTGCTCGGCGACCGGTGCTTTACCTCGGCGATAATCGCGGGCGAACGCGCTTCGAGTGCCCGCCGGAATCCCCGGCGCGCCCTTAGTTCCGCCACTTCGCTTTGTTTGGTTCGCAGAATGCGGCTCAGAATGTCCGCCATGAAAGTACCTTGAGCGTATCATGCGGGTATGACGACCCGCCGCGAGTTTGTGGCCTCCTCCATCGCCGCGAGCGCGCTCGCCGCCGCTCCCGAAACGCGCAACGGTTGGGTGTTCGTGACGCTCGCCGGGACGCCGGAGGAGATCGGCTTCCAGCACGGCTCGCAACTGTCTGCGAGGATCGTCGAAGGACGCCGCGCCATCGAAACGGTGGTGGCGCACGACACCAAGAAAGATTGGAATTGGTTCCGCGACGCGGGGAAGACCGTGTTCTGGCCGCGCGTCGAGGACGAGTACCGCCGCGAACTTTCGGGGATCGCGAAAGGGCTAAATAGCCGCGGCGTGGCGTGGGACGTTTACGATGTCGTCGCGCTCAACGGTTGGATGGAACTCGCCTGGTACTACGTCGGTTGGCTCGACCGGCAAAAGGGACAGCCCACGTCGAACTCGTCCGGCAACGCGCCGGAGCACTGCAGCGCGTTCGTCGCCACCGGAAGCTACACGCGCGATAAGCGTCCCGTGATGGCTCACAACGCCTGGGTCGATTTCGCGATCGGCGCGAATTGGAACGTGATTTTCGACATCCGCCCGCGTAACGGACACCGCATCCTGATGGACGGATACCCGGGGTTGATTCACTCGGGCGACGACTTCGCGATCAACTCGGCGGGGATGATGATCACGGAGACGACGATCTCCGGCTTCCATGGATTCGATCCCCAAGGCGTGCCGGAGTTCGTCCGGGCGCGCAAGGCCGCGCAGTACGCGTCGACGATCGACGACTACTCGCGCGTCATGACCGAGGCCAACAACGGCGGCTACGCGAACAACTGGCTATTGGCGCACGCGAAGACGGGCGAGATCGCGAGTCTCGAACTCGGCCTGAAAAATGTCGTCTTAAAGCGGACGACCGACGGTTATTTTTCCGGTTCGAACTACCCGGAAGACGCGAAGCTCGCGCGGGAGGAGACCGATTTTCCGCTGTCGAATCCCGATACGTCGCCCACGGCGCGTCGCGAGCGCTGGCGCGAGTTGATGGAAGGACACAAGGGCCGGATCGACGTAGAACTCGCGAAGAAATTTCTCTCCGACGACTACGACCCGATCGAAGAGAAACCCAACGCCTGCGAGCGCACCTTGTGCGGACGTAACGACCTTTCGCCGCGCGGCATGAAGCCGTGGCAGCCCGAATACGGTCCGGCGGGCGCGGTCCAGAATAAAGCCGCCGACGCGAGGATGGCGCTCGAAATGCGGATGCTGGCGGCGATGGGCCCGCAGGCCGGACCGTCGTTTAAGGCTGGCGCGCATATCGCGGCGCATCCCGAGTTCGATTACTTGGCGGGAGTTTTGAAGGACCTGCCCGCCGAGCCGTGGACGGAGTTCCGTGCGGCTCGTTAGCGTATTGCTGCTAGCGGCGCTCGCTTTACCGGGACAGATTTCGATTCCCGGTTTAACGTCCTCGCCGCCCGCGCAAAAAAACGAGGCGTTCGATCCGATGGGACGGCACACGCCGCGCTCTTCGGTTACGCGGTTTCTCAAGGAAGTGGAGCAAGGGCGTTATCGCAACGCCGCCCACTATCTTCAATTGAGCCAGGCGCAGCGCGACACGCGCGGACCGGAGTTGGCGCGCGAACTGCAAATTCTCTTCGACTCCGGTTACCAGCGTCCGCTGAGTTCGATTTCGAACGCCCCGGACGGTTCTCGGGACGACCAAATGCCGTCGGACGAAGAACGCGCCGGCGAATTCGCGGTCAGCGACGAGTCCCTGGAACTGGTGTTGACGCGCGTCGAGGAGCCCGAGGTCGGGCAGGTTTGGCTGATTTCGTCGCAAACGCTGGCGCGCGTGCCCGCGTTGAGCCGCCGCGTCACCGCGTTCCGTTTCGCCGAACAATGGCCGTCGTGGACGCACATCCGCTGGGCGGGCGCGGCCGTTTGGCAGTGGTTGAGCATGCTCGCCTTACTGCCGGTGGCGCTGGGCGTCGCCTGGGCGCTGGTATGGATCGCGCGGCGCGCCTTACGCGACACCCGATATGCGATCCGCCGGTTCCCCTTCCTCGCGATGTTCTTGATCGCGATGATGCTGCACGCGCGAATGCTACCGTCGCTCGCGGTGCCGCTCCTCTTCCGCAGCTACTACAACCGCGTGCTCGGCGTTTTGACGCTGATCGGGTTCGTCTGGCTCGTTTTGCGCGGCATCGACCTCGGCGCTCAGCGGATTCGCGAGAGGGCGGTGGCGGCGGGAAAGCTCGACACGGGCTCGTGGATGGTGTTGGGGCAGCGCATTCTCAAGGCCGTCGTGATTCTGATGGCGTTCCTAACGCTGCTTTCGATTCTCGGATTCGATATCTCTGCGGCGCTCGCGGGCGTTGGCATCGGCGGCGTCGCGCTTGCGTTCGCCGGGCAGAAGACGCTCGAAAATTTGTTCGGCGGCGTATCGGTGGCGTCGGATCGCGTCATTCGCGTGGGCGACACGCTACGTTTGGGGACGACGGTGGGCACGGTGGTCGATATCGGGCTGCGGTCGACGCGATTGCGGACGATAGAGCGGTCGGAATTGTCGATCCCGAACGGCGTGCTCGCCAACATGAACGTCGAGAATCTCTCGATGCGCGACAAGCTGCTGTTCCAATCGACGCTAGGTTTACTGTTCGAAACCGCGCCGGAAGCGATGCGTTCGATTCTCGAACGTTTAAACGCGTTGCTGGCGGACGATCCGCGCGTCGATCCCGAAGGACGACGGGTACGGTTCATCGGCATCGGCGAAAGCTCGCTCAATCTCGAGGTGTTCTGCTACATCGCGAGCGCCGATTGGCAGGAGTTCCTGCGCGTCCGCGAAGACTTGATGCTTAAGATTATGGACGTCGTTCGCGAAGAGGGCAGCGGATTCGCCTTCCCGTCGCGCACCATCTATCACGTGCAGGAAGACGGATCGGTCGAAAAAGCTCAAGGCGACGAGGTATAGCGCACGCCCAAGCGCCATAGGCGCGGCGCGCCGATTTGGGGTTGCGGCGTGAAGCCGGAAAGAAACTCGCGGTCGAAAGCGTTTTCGACGGCGAGCGTGAACGCGATGCCGCCGGGCACCGACTGCCGTAGCGCGATGTGCGCGACCGCGAAGCTGGGTAGCGGTTGGGCGTTCCGGTCGTCCTCGAACTGCAATCCGCTCGCCCGGACGCCTCCCGCAATCTGCGTCCCGCCGCGCATCCACGCCAGTTGCGCGTTGCCCTGGTGGCGCGGAATCTGCGGAATACGTTCGCGTGTAGCGACTCGCGAATCGGCGAACAGATAGGAAGTATCGAAGAACCAAGAGTTCCAGCGATAGCGGAAATCCGCTTCTATCCCTCGGGCGAGCGCCGCGCCGATGTTACGCCGTTCGCGGGTGACCAGCGCGGGTGTCGCCGAGAGCGTAGCGTTGGCGATCAGGTCGCTCAAGTCGTTGCGATAGAAGGTGACGGACAGCCGCGCGCGCTCGCCGGTTATATCCGCGCCGATCTCAGCGCCGAACAATTTCTCGGGGCGCAGATTCGCGTTGGCCAGCGTCACGGTGTTCCCCGCGCGAAACTCGCGGTACAACTCGTTGAGGGTGGGCGCGCGGAACGCCCGATAGGCCGAGCCGCGCAGCGCAAACCACCGTCGGCCGAAGCGGAACCCGCCGCTGGGGGAATAAAATCCCGTCGTCCCCGTCCAGTGATACCTCGACCCGCCGTAGAGCGAGAGCGATTTCCAGCGCACGTCGCCCTGGGCGAAGACACCGCGCTGAAATTGCGATCCGCCGCCGATACGCGCTCCGGCGGGCACCAGCCAATCGCGCGACGTTCCCTCGACGTGTAGAAAATCCGCGCCGCCCAGAAGATGCCACGGCCCGCGCCGCAGGTCCGTATAGCCCGCGCCGCCGGTGGCTTCGGCGGGAACGCTTTGACGCGACGTGACGCGCTCGGTGCGGCGATCGGCCGCGATGGCGGAAAACGCCGCTCGATACTCCTGCCGTTGGTGGAAGGCGAGAAGGTTTACGCCGGGCCGCGAATAGTTCGCCGAAACCGAACCCAACGAAGTCGAGTTTTGTACCGCCGCCGTGCCGTTTTGCCGCTCTTCGACGAGCGCGTCGCTCTTAAACGCCAGCCGTTGCGACGCGCCGATCCAATCGAGCTTTAACTGCGGGGCGACGAACTTCACGCCGGCCGGAGTGTCCACCAGGTTGCGGATCGACGCCGGAACGATGTAGTACCCGTCGGTCGAAAACGCGCGCATCGAAGCGGTAACGCCCCAGGTTTGTCGAAACAAGTTCGAGTACGACCCAGACGGCATCAGCGTTCCTTTGTTGCCACCCTCGACGCCGAGGCTCCAGCGATCCCGCGGCGGACGCGAAAGCAAATGAATGGATCCGCCCATCGCCCGGTCGCCGAACACGCTGGTCGTCGCCCCGCGCGACAGTTCCACGCGTTCCAGTTCTTCCGCGTCCGCGCGAGTCCAGTACACCCAGCCGCCGAAAGGATCGGTGAGCGGGACGCCGTCGAAGAGTACCAGCGTGCGGCTGGCGCCGCTCGATCCGATGCCGCGTAGCGAAACGCCTTGCGTGGTGGGGTTGGCGGCGAGGCTCGACGAACGACGCAGCAGAGTGAAGCCGGGCACCAAACGTAGGCGGTCGTCGGCGTTGACTCCGGGGATGCGCGCGAGGGCCGGCCTTCCGAGAACCGAAATCGAAGCCGGGCTCTCCGCCGCGACGTTCGCCGTTACCGTAACTTCCGTGCGAACCGGTTCCGGCTTAGGATCGGACGGGGCGGACTGAGGACCGGCGGCTAAACACCAGCACCAGAGCGTCGTCGGAATCCACATCGGCATCGATAGGCGGCGCGTTCGCGAACAGAGGTTCGACCAGCGCCAGGAACTTCAGAATATCGTAGACCTCTTCGCGTTCCGGAAAAGCGAGATCGCACTTTTGCGTGCGCAAGCGAAAGGGAGTGGCGCGCCGCGACAGCTCCCAACTCAGGTAGGCGCAACCGTCCACCGTTTCCTCGAACCACGCGGACTCGTCCGGAGGAAGACCTAGATCGAGCACGATTTCGACGGTGGGTTGAACCGGCTCGACGTATTCGCGAACCTGCAGCGCGCCGGTGCGCGCCGTGGTTTTCCAATCGACGTGGCGCACGCTTTCGTCGATCTGATAGGGGCGGATGCGGTGGAAGTCCTCGCCGCGCCCGCGCCGTCGGGAGTCTATTTCGCCCGCGACTTTCGCGAGCAACCCCTCGAATCCGGGATGAGGCAGCACCGACGGGTAGACGACGATATCGCGCTCGATCTCGACCCGGACCTTGCGCTCCGTAAAGCCGAAGGGAAATCGCGTGGAAAACTCGAATACGTCTTCCCGATAACGCCCACGCTTGGGAAACGTAAGGGTCAAGGAGCGGCCCACCGAGCCTCCGCCCGGGAGCAGCGGAATCGGAATCGCTTCGGCGAACCCGCTCGCCGGGCTGCCCCTTAGAGTGAGTCCGAACGACGGCATCCAGTTTTTGTGATTCCGCACGGTGAGTTCGGCGAAGCACGGTACGCGAGCGGAAATGTGTTCGGGCGGCGCGAGATCCACTTCGAGACCGGCGAGTCCCAGGCGGCTGACGAATCCCGAAACGAGAAGCGCGGCCAGAGAAAGAGCCAGCAGCAAGAACAGGAGATTGTTGGCGGTGACGAACGCCGCCACGCCGACGGCGATGGTGACCACCATGAAGCCCAAGCCGCGCAGGGTGACGCGCTGGCGAATGCGGCGGTCGAGGAACGCTTTCCACCTCGTCGCCCATGTCATACTTCCACCTTGTCACAGGGAACTTCGACGGGTCTGCGGCCGCGGCTGAAACTGGCGCAACTGGTGGTGATGGGCATCATCATGATCCAGCCCACCGCGCCGATGCCGCTGTTCGGCGTCGTGTACAACGAGGCGCGCGGGCACGTCGTCACCGCGATTTTGCTGGCGATGGTGGCGATGCTGTTCACCGCGATCAGCTACGGCCGCATGGCGCGCGTCTACCCCAGCGCCGGTTCGGCGTACACGTATGTCGGGCGGGAGTTGCATCCCGCGCTCGGGTTTCTCACTGGGTGGGTGATGCTGCTCGACTACGTGTTGAATCCGTTGATCTGCGTGATCTGGTGTTCGAAAGCCGCCGCGAATATCGTCTCCGGAGTTCCTTTCGCCGTTTGGGCGTTCGTCTTCGCCGGGGTCTTTACTCTGCTGAACGTTCGCCGCATCGAAGCGTCCGCCCGCACGAACGCTTTGCTGGCCGGGGCCATGGGAGTGGTGATCGCGGCGATGCTGTGGGCTTCGGCGAAGTTTCTCCCCGGCGCGGATTTGACGCGGCCGTTCTACGATCCTTCGACGTTCGCCTGGAACAGCTTCTCGACGGGAGCGTCGCTCGCGGTGCTGACCTACATCGGCTTCGACGGCATTTCGACTCTCTCCGAGGAGGTCGAAAATCCTCGCCGCAACATCCTCTGGGGAACGGTGCTTACGTGCCTGGTTATCGGTGCGCTTTCCGCTCTCGAGACGTACGCCGCGCAAATCGTTTGGACGCCCGGCGACGCGTTCCCCGACGTCGATACGGCTTATGTGCACGTCGCGGGCAAAGCGGGTGGGCCGTGGTTGTTTCAGGCGGTGAATTTGACGCTGCTGGTGGCGACCATTGGGTCGGGTTCCGGAGCGGTAATGGCGGGCGCGCGTCTACTGTACGGCATGGGGCGCGACGGCGTGTTGCCGCGGGCGTTCTTTGGCGCGCTCGATCCGAAGGTCAACGTGCCGCGCAACAACGTGCTGCTGATCGGCGCGGTCGCGCTCGGCGGATCGTTCGTATTGAGCTACCAACTCGGCGCGGAACTGCTCAACTTCGGCGCGTTCATCGGATTTATGGGCGTCAATCTGGCCGCCGTCAAACGGCATCGCGCTCGGGCGATCGAGTGGCTGCCCGCGCTGCTGGGATTTCTCGTGTGCCTCTACCTTTGGCTGAGTCTCAGTTCGTTCGCCAAGATCGCGGGCGGCGTGTGGCTGATTGCGGGTCTGATCGCCTATACTCGGGTGCATGATCGCGCTGGCGCTTCTTCTAACGCCGCTGACGGCGGCTGACTTCGAGCCGCTGTTCAACGGGAAAAACCTCGACGGTTGGAAGATGACCGGGCCGGGACGCTTCGTCGTCGAAAACGGTCAACTCAAGACCGAAGGCGGCATGGGCTTGCTCTACTACGAGCGGGCGAAGTTCGGCGATTGCACGCTGCGGGTGGTGTTCCGCTCGACGAAGGAAGGGGACAATTCGGGCGTCGTGATTCGCATGCCGGAAGCTCCACTCGATCCCTGGTACGGCGTTCATAACGGGTACGAAGTGCAGATCGACGGTCGGGCGGACGATTGGCACTACACCGGGTCGATTTACTCGATATCGAAGGCGAACCAGCGCTTGCAAAAAGCGCCGGGCGAGTGGAACACGATGGACATCTTTTTGGCGGGATCGAAAACGACGGTCTTCGTCAATGGAGCCAAGGTGAACGAGTACGTGGAAGGCTCATCTGTACCCACGCGGCAGAAATGGTATGAGCCGGTTCGCGGCCCGCGCGCCAATTCGGGCTATATCGGCCTCCAAAATCACAACGAGCGGGACACGATTTACTTCAGAGAAGTATCCGTAAAGCGATAAATCGCGAAAAAGTTTTCGTTTCCGAAGATTTCAGCTAAGCTGTCATAGGTGCGGGCAAGTAACGCTCCACGTGCCGCAAGACACGTGATCCCGCCTGCGTTGCCGCCCGCACCGACTAAAGCCGGTAAAACTCTACGGCCGTTTCCCCCATCACCCGGTCTCGTGACTCTTGATTGAGCGGCCCTAAGCACTGCGTCATAGCCGCTAAGGCTTGCTTCCAGGTGCCCGCTAGCAGACATACCGGCCAATCGCTGCCGAACATCGAGCGCTTCGGGCCGAATAACTGCCAAACGTGATTGATGTACGGCGCAAGGTCGGGCGCTTTCCAATTCTTGGGATCGGCTTCGGTAATCATTCCCGACAGCTTGACGTAGACTTGTGGAATTTTCGCGATCGCCTCCATTTGCTTCGCCCACGGTTCCGTCTTTCGCTCCTTGATGTACGGCTTGGCGATGTGGTCCACCACCATCCGCAGTTTGGGAACTTTCTCCGCCACCGGTTCCACCACGTGCAACTGCGGCGGCTTCACCAGCATGTCGTAAGGAATGCCGCGCGCGGCTAACTCGGTCAAGCCTCGAATCACCTCCGGTTGCAGCACCCAATTGTTGTCCGGTTCGTCCTGGACGATGTGGCGCACTCCCTTGAACTTCGAATCTTTTTGAAGAACGTCGAGCCGCGCGCCAAGCTTCGGGGATTTCAGATCTACCCACGCCACCACACCCTTGATGAACGCGTGCTCCCGAGCGAGCGATAGCAGCCACTCGGCCTCGGCGTCGACGCTCGCCGCTTGCACCACGACGCAGCCGTCGAAACGGTTCGCGTCGAGGATCGGCTTCAGGTCGGCGGGCAGGTAGTTGCGGGCCAGCACGTTCGGGGGCGGCGGCATCCAGGGGTAGGCGAGCTTGGTCAAATCCCAGAAGTGCTGGTGCGAGTCGATACGCATGGCTCGATGATATTGAACTTCGCCGCGCCGAGTTGCGTACCCTGGAAAGACGACCGTGCCCGCCGAATTCGCCCCCAGCCACTTCGCAATAGAAACGGAACATCTCCGGAAAGTCTTTCGCAACCGCTGGTCCGGGCGCGAGGTGTGCGCGGTGGAAGATATCTCGCTGCGCGTGCGGCGCGGGACGACGTTTGGGCTGCTCGGTCCGAACGGCGCGGGGAAGACCACGTTCGTCAAGATGCTGCTGTCCGCGTGTCACCCCACGGCCGGAGTCGCGCGAGTCTTCGGCCGGGACACTCGAATTCCCGGGGCCCGGAAACCTATCGGATACCTACCCGAAAATCACCGGTTCCCCACTTACTTTACCGGCGAGGGAATGCTCGATTTCTACGCCGCGCTTTCCGGGATGGACGGTTCGACGCGCCGCCGCCTAATCCCCGAGTTGTTCGACCGCGTGGGGCTCGACCGTAAGTGGATGGACGTTCGCATCGGCAAATATTCGAAGGGTATGTTGCAACGCGTGGGGTTGGCGCAAGCTCTGATTCACGCGCCCGATTTACTCATCCTCGACGAACCGACCGACGGCGTCGATCCCGTAGGCCGCCGCCACATCCGCGACGTGCTGCATAAGTTGGAAGGCAACGGAGTCACGATTCTCCTGAACTCCCACTTACTCGAGGAAGTGGAGTTGTTCTGCCGCGAAGTCGCGATCGTCAATAAGGGGCGTATCGTGCTGCAGGGCGAAGTCGCGCAACTCACCTCGGGAACGGGTTACCGGATAACGACGAACTCGATGAACGGGCATCGCGAGATTCATTTGCCGACGCGGGAAGCCGCCAACCTGGAAATCGACCGTCTGCGCCGCGAGGGAATCGAGATCGAATCGCTACAACTCGTATCGAGCCGCTTGGAAGACGTCTTTATCGAAGCGGTGGGAGGAAAAAAGTGATCACCGCGGCTTTGATCGTCGACACGTTCCGGGAGGCGTTGGCCCGCAAGATTTTCTGGGGACTCTTCGCGTTGTCTTGCCTGATGATCCTGTTTTTCCTCTTCGTCATGCGCATCGACGTGGTGGAGGGAGCGACGGCCACGATCAGCATCTTCGGCCAAACGGAGAGTGGAAAGCCGCAGGAGATCGACAAACTGGTGCCGCAAGTGCATGGGGTCATCGCCGCCTTCCTTTACACGTTCGGGATGGTGCTCGCGATCTTCGCTTCCGCGGGACTGATCCCCAGCGTGCTGGAGCCGGGCCGCATCGAACTGGTGCTATCGAAGCCGGTCTCCCGCGTTCACCTACTCGCCGGACGTTATCTCGGCAACTTGCTGATTGTCGGGTTGAACCTGACTCTGCTGGTCGTGGGGATCTGGCTTATTTTCGGGTGGAAGACCGGGTTCTGGAATCCGCCGTTTCTGCTCACCATTCCCCTGACATTGTTTATCTTCTCGGTGCACCTGACCGTGGTCGTACTGATCGGCGTGCTCTGGGAATCGACGGCGCTCGGCGTGATGGTGCCGGTGTTTTTGTCGATGCTCAGCCCGCTGCTCGCGCAGGACAAGGTCGTCCGCAAGCTGCTGAGTTCGGAATGGTCGCGCGATTTGTGGCAGGCCCTGTACTACACGCTGCCCAAGGTGTTCGACACCGGAAAAATGACTCTTCAGATCGTCAGCGGAAAAGGCGCCGGCATGGGCGCGTTCGAATGGTGGCCGATTTGGACCTCGGCGGCTTTCGCTATCGTGGTGTACGGAACCGCTCAATGGGTTTTCTCTCGCCGCGATTTCTAGCTTTCGCCGCCGCCTCGATTTTGGCCGGCTGCCGTCCGCAGCCTTCGCCCACCATCGTTCTCGATCCCGCGCTCGCTCCGCTGATCCCGCACGACACGACGATCCTCGCCGGAATCCGGATCGACCAACTGAAGAAGACCGAGTTGTACGCCAGACTGCGATCCGAGGGCAAACTGAAACCGCTCGCGGACTTCGAGCGCGAAACGGGCATCGACCTCGAAAAGAGAGTCTTCGACATCCTGATCGCCTCGAACTCCAAGACCGCCGTGGCGCTGGTGCGCGTGCAGTTCGTCACCGAAGGAACGGCCGGAGTGGAGCCGCCGCTGGGTAAGCCGGGAACGCCGCGCTTCTCTTACAAGGGCTACACGCTCGCCGGGGAAGATTCCGAAAAGGGATTCTCCGCCACCTACTTCAACCGCAGCGTAATCGTCGCGGGCCCGACTCCGATGGTCAAGGGAGCGATCGACTCGCGCGACGGGTCGAAGGGCGGTCCGCCGAAAGCGCTGCTGGAGCGGGTGAAAACCATCCCTTCGTCGAACCAAGTTTGGGCGGTGTCGTTCGCCGGTATTGCGACGGCGCTGCCGACGGAAATTCCCGGCCCGCTCGGCGGCTTGCGCGGCATGCCCATCGACATCCGCTCGATCGTCGGGGCGGTGGACGTTTCGAAGGGCGTGAAGGCTAGCGCGGAAATCGTGTCCGGCGACGAGAAGAACGCCACGAAGCTGAACGACGCTGTCAAGGGCATTATCGGAATCGGGCGGCTCAGCACTCCCGATTCCGCGCCCGAGTTACTGAAGTTCTACGACGCGATCCAGGTGACGCGAGAGCGCGATACCGTGCGCGTGTCCGCGGACGTTCCGATGACCGTGGTCGAACAATTGCTCGCCGCGATGAGCGAGCGGAAGCTGATCTAGCTTACTTAAGCGGCTTAACGCGAATGTTCTTGTAGTAGACCGTCGAGCCGGGGTCGTGCCCCTGCAGGGCGAACGTGCCCGACGAGAGCACGCGTCCGGGCGAACCTTTGGGACCCGCGTATCCGGCGGGCTGCGTCCAGTCCGTCACCTGCTTGCCGTCGACGAATACCTTGACGTTGCCGTCCTTCACCACGATGTGTTCGGTGAACCACGGGCCGTCTTCGGCCACTTTGTTCGGGTTGTCTTGCACCATGTAGAGACTCGCCGTCTTGCGCGGATCGCGCTCGTAGCTGTTGTTCACTTGAACTTCGAAGCCTTTATCCGGCCAGCTCTTTTCCTGGTAGGCGGTATGGAAATAGATGCCGCCGTTCGAATTCGGCTTGGTCATCACGTCCACCTTCAGCTCGAAATTCTTGAAGTCGTGGTTGTTCACGGGACCGGTATAAAACAGGTGGCAGCGGGGTCCGTTGGCGACGATCGCGCCGTCCTGGATGGCGAACGTACCTTCGTTTTCCTTGGCTTTTTCCCAACCGGTGAAATCCTTGCCGTTGAACAAGGATTTGAAACCCTTCTCGGGTTTGTCGGCTCCAACAAGCAGCGACGCGGCAAGCGCGGAGAGGGCGATCGTTCGAAGCATCGCCCCTATCATAAGCGAGGGAGGACGCAAGATGAAAATCTGGATGGCGCTGGCGGCCGGAGCGGCGGCGACGGCGGAAGATCTCGACCATACGAAGTGGAAGCTTTTGCACGACGGCCCGGCGGTGACGTTGCGCTTCGACAACGGGCGGTACCACTTGAGAATCTGCAATTCGATCTCCGGGTTGTACACGGTGGACGGCGATCGCCTCACCGGCAAGCCGGGCGCCTCCACGATGATGGCCTGTCCCGGGCCGGTCATGAAGACGGAGGAGGAGATTTCGAAGGCCTTCGCCGGAACCCAGACTTTCAAATTGGAAGGTTCGCGCCTGACCGTCGGAGCGCTCGCGTTCGAGCGGGAAGCGCTGCCGTCGAAAGCGGCCGCGACGAAATTCGTCTACGTCGCGCCCGAAACGAAGGACTGCACCGGGGTCGCGCCGATGAAGTGCCTGCAGGTGCGGGAGAACAAGTCGATGCCTTGGCGGCTGCATGATTCGGGCATCGTGGGCTTCCAACACGAGCCCGGCGTCGAGTACCGCCTGCGGATCAAGGAAGACAAGGTGGAGAATCCGCCCGCCGACGGATCGAGCGTCGTCTGGTATCTCGACCTGATCGTCGAACAGAAAAAAGCGAAGGCCGGAATTTAGTCCAAGCCGGGAAGCAGTAGCCGGCGATTGTGTTCGTCCCAACGCAGTGCGTCGGGCGAATCGGCCCATCGCACCGGAAGATCGTGACGGCGGCTCAATAAGTGCGCCGCGCCCTCCGGCCCCCAACGATTCATCGACGGCGGCGTTCCCCATAGCACCAACTCGTCGAGGGCGGCGCGGGCCTTCAGATAGCGGCCCAGCGTTTCGACGTAGACGCGCCGGTCGCGCGCGGCGGCGAGTTCCTCGCGGCGAAATTCGCGGATCGCGCGGTGATCCTGGTACGCCGCTACGCACAGCACCGCGACGGCGCACCAGCGCAGCCGCCCGAGCGCGATGGGAAGAGCGAGCGCCAACAAAATCAGCGGCACGTACAGGTAGACCGCGAACAATCGCCCGGGCAACGCCAGTAGCGGGATCAGCATTAGACCGAATCCGCCGAACGTCCACCATGTCGTGTGACCTAGCCCCGCTAGCGACACCAGCATCCAGCCGATTCTCGATGCGTAAAACGGCACGGTCGCCCGCAACGCGTCCCAGGTGAAATGTAGCGTGTAGGCGGTCTCCGGGCCCTTCTCGCGAAACACGGCCTGCAAGCCGAAGTTCGCCGAGATCGCGAGCAGCGGCAGTAGCGGCTTCCAGCGCCGAGCGCCCGCCGTGAATTCATAGAGCGCGATCGCGGCAGGCAGGAAAATCGCGATCTCTTTTGATTTATAGGCGAACCAATACGCAAGCGCCGCCAGGACCCATCGCTTGTACAGCCACGCCAGCAGAGCGAGCAAACAGAACGTTCCGCACAGCAGGTCGAAAACGTACATCGGCTTCCAGTGTGCCGCCAGCAGCGCGGGATGAAACAGCCACAGCGCTGCGCCGCCGAGCGCCGGCCAACGCTCCGCGCCTAGCCGACGCATCAGCCACCACAGCAGCGCGGCGTTCGCGAGATGGATCGCCTGGATCGGCGCCGCGTACCAAGGAAAGTCGAGGCCCGCCAGCCGCCACATCGCGTAGTACATAAAGTGCCCGGCCGGGCGGAAATTGTGCGGCGAGAGCTTCGGGTCGACGATGCCCCGCCGGTACTCGTCGAGTTGCACGAAACTGTTCCAGCCGAGGTTGTCGAGATCGTCGTCGGAAAAGTAGCCCTCGCGCGCGGACGCGTTCGCCAACAAAAAAAACGCCGCGAGCGCTACCGCCGCAAGAACGTAAAGTCGCATCCCTCGTCCGCTTGATTCACGTTGTCGAGAAATAGTTTGCCGTAGCCGCGCGTGTAGTGCGGCGCGGGCGGCGTAAAGCTCGCCATACGCCGCTCGATTTCGCCGGCCGGAACTAACAGATCGATGCGCCGTCCGGGCACGTCGAGCGCGATTTCGTCGCCCGTCCGCACCGCCGCCAGCGGTCCGCCGATCGCCGACTCGGGGGTCACGTGCAACACGACCGTGCCGAAACTGGTACCGCTCATCCGGGCGTCCGAAACGCGAACGACGTCGGAGACGCCTTCGGCGAGCAGCTTCTTGGGCATCGGAATCTGGCCCCATTCCGGAAAGCCCGGCCCGCCCACCGGTCCGCAATTCTTCATCACCAGAACGGTGTTGCGATCCACGGGCAGGTCGGGGCGGTCGATCTCGGCCATCATTTGCTCGCGCGACTCGAACACGTAGGCGAAGCCCCGGTGCGTGAGCAGTCCGGGCGACGCGGCGGTCGGCTTAAGGATCGCCCCGCGCGGCGCGATGTTGCCGCGGAGTACCGCCGTTCCTCCCTCGTCCGCCATTCGCCGGACGACTTCGGGCCGGAAACATTTCGCGTCCTCGACGTTCTCGCCCAACGTGCGCCCGTTCGCCGTGATCGTGTCGAGATGCAACCGTTCGACGATTTCCTTCATCGCCGCGCCCACGCCGCCCGCTGCGAAGAAATCCTCCATCAGGTACTCGCCCGACGGCTTGACGTTTACCACCCACGGCACGCGGCGCGAGATTCTATCGAAGTCGTCGAGGGTCAACGGAACGCCCAGCCGCCCGGCGAGCGCGAGCAGATGCACCACGGCGTTGGTCGAGCCGCCGATCGCCATATCGACCGTCACGGCGTTCTCGAACGCTTCGCGCGTCATGATCTTCGACGGGCGCAAGTCCTCGCCGACCATCTCGACGATGCGCTTCCCCGACGCCTCGGCCAGCGCGAGCCGCCGCGAATCGACCGCTGGGATCGCCGCGCACCCGGGCAGCGTCATCCCGATCGCCTCGCCAATGGCGGCCATCGTCGAAGCCGTACCCATCACCGTGCAGTGGCCGGGCGACCGCGCGAGTCCGCCCTCGATTTCGCACAAATCTTCGTCCGAGAGCTTGCCCTGCCGATACAGATCGAACAGCTTGCGCCCGTCGGTGCCACTACCCAGTAGCCGGTCCCGCCACTGGCCCGCGAGCATCGGTCCGCCGGTCACCAGAATCGCCGGGATGTCGGCGCTCGCCGCGCCCATCAGCAGCGCGGGCGTAGTCTTGTCGCAACCGCCCAGCAGCACCACGCCGTCGAGCGGATTGCCGCGAATCGACTCCTCGACGTCCATCGACATCAAATTGCGCCACAGCATCGCCGTCGGCTTCATGTAGATTTCGCCGAGCGACATCACTGGAAATTCGAGCGGCACGCCGCCCGCCGCCCACACGCCGCGCTTCACCGCTTCGGCCACCGTGCGCAGATGCGAGTTGCAGTTGTTCAGTTCGCTCCACGAGTTGGCGATGCCGACGATCGGCTTGCCATCGAAGATCGCGTGCGAAAACCCTTCGCTGCGCAGCCACGCGCGCCGGGCGAAGGCGTAGTATTCGGGTCCGTTAAACCAAGCGGCGGAGCGCAGTTTCACCTCACTCACTAGAGCACAGGACGTGATAACGTCGATGGCCATGAAGCGCTTCTTTACGCTCGCCGCCCTCGCCGCCGCCGCTTACGCGCAAGCGCCGCGGATGTTCAACACCGCGAAGATCAAGATGCAGGCCGGTAAGCCCGTGATCGGCGGAACGGTTTCGTCGAACGACCCCGACATTTACTGCGCGATGGCGAACGCCGGCTTCGATTTTCTTTGGATCGAGATGCAGCACTCCGCGCTGAGTTACCAGGAGGTGGGCCGCATGATCCGCGCGTGCAAGGGCGCGCCCGCGATTCCGTTTATTCGCGTGCCCGACGCCACCGAGGGCGACATCCAGAAGGCCACCGATGTCGGCGCGCTCGGCATCATCATCCCGATGGTGGACACGGTCGAAAAGGTGAAGAACGCGATCAAGTTCGCCAACTACCCGCCGGTCGGTATGCGCAGCCAAGGCGGCGGGCAGTACGGCGCGTTATGGGGCGCCGACTATCGCGCCAACGCGAACGCGAACATCGCCATCGTCGCGATGATCGAGAATCCGGCGGGAGTGGCGATCGCGGATCAAATCGCGGCGCTGCCCGGCGTCGACGCCGTGTTCGCCGCGTCCACCGATCTGTCGAGCTTCTCCGGTTTGAAGCAGGGCGACCCGAAGTACGAGGCGATGGTCATGAAGATTCACGACGCGGTGCTAAAGGCTGGCAAGCGCTTGGGCGGTCCGCTGGCGTGGCGCGAACGCCCCGGCTATACGTTCTTCCAAGCGCCCACCGATACCGCGCTGCTTCGCGCGGGCGCGCAAGCGGCATTGGGCGGAACGAACGTCGAGGGGACGAAGAAGGGCGTCGCCGCCACCGAGGGCGCGCACCCTTAACCGCTGGACAGAGTTAGTCGGCACGTATTCGGCGTGCGTTCCGCAGATAGGTCTTTCACGCCGAAGCCCAAGTCTCGACTGGTAGCTCGCGAAACAACCGCCTAAATCGCCGCGTCGCAGTCGATTTCAGGACTCATCCGGCCACGGCCTGAGCCGCTCCCACAAACGCTCCACGCGGGCTTCCTCGATCAGAAAATCCAAGTTCCCGCTTTGTGCATCGCTGTCCAGTTGCACATCCCACCGCGCTTGGTCGAGTTCGACGACCCGCCGCGCAACCTGCGCGAACTCGGCATCCGTGAGCTCTTCCAGAGCCTGCTCAAACTCTTCTACGCGACTCATAACGACTAGGGTATCCGACTTGTGCGCGGTCGGGCCCTAATCGCCGTCATCGGCGTCGCCAACCGAGTCCGAAAGCCAAAAGCCCAAAAATTGCCATCGCAACCGAGGTCGGTTCTGGGACGGTCGTGACATTGGCGACTTGATCGAAGTCCACGTTGTCAATGCCGCCGTTGTTGAAGTTAGATCCCGACACCCCATTCAAGGCGACGAGATATAGAATCGAACCGCTGACAGCGGGGGAGAAAAGGCCGAAACCGTTTCCGGGGCGGTTACGAGTCCCGAGTCTGCTATTGGTAGACCGACATCGTTCAGTACCTGTAGACGAATGGGGCGATCTTGCCGCTCCCATCCCGCAAAGCTTACCCGGTTCAAAAGTATCGACCACCCCGCATCCGCTTCGAACTTAAGCCCAATCCCCCCGACCAACGAACTCGCTGCGAATACGACGTTAACCAAATCTCCATAGTTTGCGTCGTAGCTTCGCAGGACCTGCTCCGTAATCCATGTGCCGCTACTGTCGAAACGGCCCTGACTGACCTGAACATTCGGAGTGTAGCCATTGCCTTGAAGGTAGCTGCCGACGGCGTCGACCGTACTCGTCACGCGATCGCCGTAGGCAGCCGGAATGAATGAACCGTTTCCGAAACCGATACCGCTGGGATTGTTGAAAGTGAGCACCGTCGCGAAGAGTGCCGGAGGGTAGGTAGCAAGCGCGAGAAAACAAAGTATCCGTGTCATGCCCGAGAAGTTTTACCCCCCCCCCGAGTTTTGTCAAGTAGTTTCTGTGGCGCCGGTCTGACCCTTCCCAAGAGACCAATCGGACCAGACGACCGGTAGAACGGCGCTCATCCTAAGCAAGGATTCACGATAGCGAGTCCGCGCATTCGCGAATAGTCGCGATCCGCCGACCAAAGCGTCCGCACTCCGCTCGCGCGGCAGATGGCGTGGATGCGGGCGTCGTGAACCTGCGCTCCGGTGAGTTTGCCGTCTAAGAAACTTGTCCGCAGTTCCGGCCAGTAACCCGCCGGCTCGTGCAGTAGCTGTAGCGATGGCGACTCCATCCAGAACTCCATCTGCCGAACGGCAAGCCCCGGCGGCGTTGGCGGTTTGAAGATCCGGGGATTGGTCGCGACCGAAAGAAACTCGTGAACGCATGGCCACGGAATTCCCCATGTCGCCGCTCCCTCGGCCAGTCCCCGCAACGCTCCCGCGGCCGCTTCGTGATGTTGTGAATCCGCCCGGTGCGCGTAGATCAGGACGTTGGTGTCGACGGCGATCATGGACGAAGAGACCTTTCCTCGTCTTCGTAGGCCAACGCCGTCAGATCCGTCCACCGGACGCCCGGTTGCAATCCCTTGCCCGACTGGAAGCTCCCGTCGCGAAGACGAAACGGATCCTTGCGAGTGCGAGCCCGTGCCTCGACAACCGCGCGGAGTCCTTCCTCCACCAAAACTCGAAAACTGACCCCGCTCTTCGCCGCGAGCGCCTTCGCTCGATGGAATAGCGGATCCGAGATTTCAACGGTCGTCTTCACTAACCCATATTCCCATATCGACGTTGTGGGCGGTATGGGAAACGGCGCGTCAATCCCGCACCGTCACCCGCCGGATCGCGCTCGCCTTTCCGGTCGCCGGATCGACCGTCACCACCGCGCCGCGTAACTCCACCATCCCCTTCGCCGCCTCCATTTTGACGGGCAGCGAGGTCTTGAATTTGCGGATCACGGTTTCCTTCTCGACTCCGATCACCGAGTCGTACGGGCCGGTCATCCCGCTGTCGGTAAGGTACGCCGTCCCGCCCGGCAGCACCCGCTCGTCCGCCGTCGGGATGTGGGTGTGGGTGCCGATCATCGCCGAAACGCGGCCGTCGACATACCAGCCCATCGCGACTTTCTCGCTCGTCGCTTCGCAGTGGAAATCGAGAAAGCGCACCTTGATCTCGGGGTCGATCGATCCGAGCAATTCGTCGATCTTCCGAAAGGGATCGTCCACCGCCGACATGTGGACCCGGCCTTGCAAATTCATCACCGCGACAGGAACGCCGTTCGCGCAGCGTACCGTAACCAGACCCGCACCGGGCAGCTCGGGCGCATAGTTGGCCGGGCGCAGTAACTTCGGGTTGCGAGCGAAGTAGTCGTAGATTTCCCGTTTGTCCCAAATATGGTTACCGGTGGTCATCACCTCGATCCCCAAGCCCATCAACTCCTCGGCGAGCTGAGGCGTGACGCCGAATCCTCCGGCCGAATTCTCGACGTTCGCGATCGTCAGATCGATCTCTTCTTCGGCCACGATGCGCTTTAGATGCCGGGCGACGACCGCGCGACCGGGGGCGCCGAAGATGTCGCCGATGAAGAGGATATTCACGAACGGAAAGAAGCGGCGCGCCCCGGTGCGAAAAAAGGCCATCCCCGTCATTGACCCCTAAGAGCAAGGGGGGGATCCTCCGAGCGCCATCAGGCTTCTCCATGCCGTTTCCGGCGGAGCTTGCTCACCGGCGCTTAAACCGAGCCGGATCCCATGACATTGACTATCGGATCAATTTTTGAGAGACAGCCGCGCCCCAGGACGCGCATCCACAGGATAGCGCGGGCCAAGCAAACCGCCTATCGGGCGGCGATCCGGGCTTCGAGCAGGTCCGTATCGCGCTCTATCGCATGCAGCGCCTCGGCGCCAATCCGGTGGTCGCGGCGTAGATCGAGCAGCGCCTGCCGCTCCACGCGCACCACCTCGTACCAGAGGCGCTGTTCGGCCAGACTGCGGAACTCTTCGGGCTGATTCTCGGCCACGCCCCCGGTTTCGATTTCAAGCCGGGAGCGCAATTCGGCGGCGCGATCCTCGAAGTAGCCGCGGATGCGGTCGATCACCGGACGCGGCGCGGCCTCGACGCGTTCGAGTTCGGCTAACCGGTCGAGGACGCGCTCCGTGGCATGCACGCGCGCGAACAACTCCTCTTCCTCGCTCGAGTGGTCTTGCGGAATTCCGAGCCACCGGATCGCCACGCGCAACGTGAGCCCCTGCACGATCAGCGTCGATAGGATCGCGGCGAAGGTCATCAGCAGAATTAGGGTCCGGTAGGGGAAGGGAAGCCCCGTAGCCGTCTCTTCGGGTAGGGCCATCGCCGCCGCCAAGGAAACGACGCCCCGCAGCCCGGTCCAACCGACGATCGTCACCGACTGCCAGTTCGGCTCGGGCTCCCGCTCGCGAACCGCGCGCGAGAATCGTCGTGGCAGATAGGCGCTCGGGAAAACCCATAAGAGCCGTACCGCCATCGCTCCCAGGGAAACCGCGGCGCACCACACCAGCACGTCGTCGAGCGGGTATCCGCGCATACTGGCGAGCAAGCTGGGCAACTGAAGCCCGATCAGCAGGAAGATGCCGACATTGATCAGAAAAACGACGGTCTGCCAAACGGCGTGCGCGCGAATGCGAGTGGTCGCGCTGAATAGTTCCGGCCCGCAACGCCCCAACCACAAACCCGCCGCGACGGTCGCCAGCACGCCCGACGCGTGCACCACTTCCGCCAACCAGTACGCGGTGTACGCCACGAGAAACGAGCCGATGATCTCGATTTCGGGATCCTTGAGCCAGCGGTAGATCTTCGTGAATCCGACGGCGATCGCCAGACCGATCGCGATTCCTCCCGCCGCCAGCCACACGAGGCTCAGCGCGGCTTCGCCCATCGAGAAAGAGCCGGTGGCCACCGCCGCCACCGCGAACCGGTAGAGCGTGAGGGCGGAGGCGTCGTTGACCAGGCTTTCGCCTTCTAGAATCTGTACGATGCGGCGTGGAAGGCGGAGCCCTCGCAAGATGGAGGTCGCCGCCGCGGCGTCGGGGGGCGAAACGATCGCGCCGACAACGAAACCCACCGACCAGCTCATGCCCGGAATCAGCCAAACGCAAATCGCCGCTACGGCGGCGCTGGTGGCCGTCACTAAGCCGAACGCCAGCATGAGAATCGGGCGTCGCCATCGCCAGAAATCGCGCCAACTGGTGAAGTACGCCGCCTCGCACAGAATCGGCGGAAGAAGAAGGAAAAACACCATGTCCGGGTTTAGGCGTGGAACCGGCGCTCCCGGAATGAACGCCAGCAGGATGCCGCCCACCAACAGCGCGATCGGATACGGTTGATCGAGGCGCTTCGCCAAGGCGGCGATGGCGAGAGCGGCGAAAAGGAACCCGAACAGCGCTCCGAACTCTTGCATGGACGGTCAGGTCAACGAGTCCAGCAACGCTTCAATCGAAATGTCGCGCGCGTTAGCGATTTCGGCCAAGATTCCATGCAACGTGCCCGTCTTGAGCGCCGTATGCCGCGGAACGGTCAAGAGATGCGGAGGAGGGCCGGGATGCTTAAGCCGGACGTGGCTGCCTTTCCGGCGTACCTCAACGTAGCCGAACCGCGCCAGCGTGCGAATCAGGCCGTCGCCCGAAACGTTGCGCGGAAGCTTCACGCGGCTTCCATAGGAATCAACTCGTCCCGAACGTAGTGAAGTTGCACAAGGCGCGGAGCCAAGTTGCTATCGTCGAAATGAAGGGCCGTCGCCTCCACAACGTTAGCGCGCAGCGCATCCCACGTCTCGCCCTGGGTGAAGATGGCCTGCCCTAGCGCACGGGCCCAGTAGCCGCCTTCTTCCGCGTCCCGGACTTCGAAGATTAGCTCCATGTTCACTAGAATACGAGTGTCGCTATCCCCGCACCACTTCGAGAAACGCCTTCGCCGCGTGCGAAAGGGCGCGTCGCGCGGGGTAAACCAGGCGAATCTTACGCTCCACCGCGAGCTCCTTCACGCGCACCTCGCGCAGCAGGCCCTGCTCCACTTCGCTTTCGACGCACATCTTCGGCAGAAACGCCACGCCCTCGTTGCGCTGCACCATTTTGCGAATCGTCTCGACGGTCGGCATCTCGACATCCATGTTGAGCGGGACGCGCGCGCGTTGGAACTCGCGCAACACCGTGTCCCGGTAGGGCGACATTACGTTGTGCGCTACGAACGTCTCCATGTCCAGTTCGGACAACGAAACGTCGTCCCGGTTCGCGAATCGATGCTGCGGCGATACGACGAACGACAAGTGATCCGTGTAGATCACGTGCGAAATCAGGCGCTCGTCCTCCGGATCGTAGCTAATGACGCCGAGTTCCAGATCGCCGTCGATCAGTTGCGACGGAACCCGGCTCGACAAACTGCGCCGGACTTGCACCTTCACCTTCGGATAGAGCCGCCGGTACTTCGAAATGTGCTGGAGCAGATAAAGCGACGTCGATTCGTTGGCCCCGATAATCAGCCGCCCCGACGAATGGTCTCGCAATTCGGCGAGCGCGTTCTGCATCTCGCTCTCCAGATTCTCGAACCGGCGCGCGTACTCGACCACAATGCGTCCGGCGTCGGTCAGCAGTAGGTCCTTCGCCGAACGGTCGATCAGTTTCTCCTCGAGTTCGCTTTCGAGGCGCTGCACGGCGAGAGAGACGGCCGGCTGAGTTCTCAATAATTTCTCGGCGGCCCGCGAAAAGCTCTTCTCCGTGGCGACCGACAAAAAGACCTTCAAAGAATGCAACAACATAGGAATTTGCCGCCCTTATGGTATCACTCTCGATTATGATCGGTCGATAAATTATAAATTTGCTTAATCGACAAGGTTCCCCTAGGATGAATCGAGAGGTGAACGTGAACCGCGTCTACATCTTCGACACCACGCTCCGGGACGGCGAACAGTCACCCGGCTGCAGCATGACGGTCCCGGAGAAGGTACGCCTGGCGGCGAAGTTGGCCGAGTTGGGCGTCGATATTCTCGAAGCGGGATTTCCGATCGCCTCCGAGGGCGATTGGGCTGCCGTGGACGCCGTGTCGCGAGAGTTTCCCTGGGTGCGTGTGGCGGCGCTGGCGCGGTCGACAAAAATGGACGTGGAGCGCGCCGCGAGCGCCCTCAAGCACGCCAAGCGACCGCGCATTCACACCTTTATCGCCACCAGCGATATCCACCTGAAGTTCAAGTTGAAGAAGTCTCGCCAGCAAGTGCTGGACGAAGCGGTGGCGGCGGTGGCGCAGGCTCGCGAATCGGTCGAGGACGTCGAGTTTTCCGCCGAGGATGCGACGCGCACCGATCCCGATTACCTCGAGCAGGTATGCCGCGCCGTCGTCGAAGCGGGCGCGCGGACCGTAAACCTGCCGGACACGGTCGGCTACAGCGTTCCCGAAGAGTACGGCGAACTGATTGGGCGTATGGTGCGGGCGTTGGGCGACCGGGCGATCGTCAGCGTGCATTGCCACGACGATCTGGGTTTGGCCGTCGCCAACTCGATCGCCGCCGTACAGGCGGGCGCGCGCCAGATCGAATGTACGGTGAACGGAATCGGGGAACGCGCCGGGAACGCTTCGCTCGAAGAAATCGCGGTCGCTTTCAAGACTCGCCGCGACCGGCTGCCCTTCGAAACGAAGATCGTCACCGAACAGCTTTATCCGGCGAGCCAGTTACTGGCCTCGATCATTACCTTCGGCCCGCAGCCGAATAAGGCGATCGTCGGCGAAAACGCGTTCGCGCACGAGGCGGGCATACATCAGGACGGGTATCTCAAAAATAAGTCGACTTACGAAATTATCGACCCCGTCAGCGTCGGCGTTCCGGAAGGGAAGTTGGTTTTAGGTAAACACTCCGGACGTCACGCTTTGGGGAAGCGCGCCGAATCGCTGGGCTACTCGCTGACCCGCGAGGAATTGGACGCGCTCTACACGGAGTTTACGGCGCTGGCCGATCGCAAGAAAGGTCTGCGCAACGAGGAGATCGCCGCGCTCATCGAGCGCGTGAAAAGCAAAGCCGCATGAATTTGAAGATTTGTCTTTGTCCCGGCGACGGCATCGGCGTCGAGGTGACGCGGGAGGCCGTCCGCGTCCTGGAGCATGTGGTTCGGAAATTCGGGCATACGCTCGAAACCACCGAAGCGCTGTTAGGCGGCGTCGCCATTCATAAGACGGGAAATCCTTTCCCCGAAGAGACCCGGGCGCTGTGCACGGCGGCCGACGCCACTTTGATGGGGGCCGTCGGACTGCCCGAATTCGACAATTGGCCGCCCGAAAAACGGCCGGAGCGCGGGCTGCTCGGCATTCGTAACGCGCTCGGCGTGTTCGCCAACCTGCGTCCGGTTCGCAGCTACAAAGCGCTGCTCGATTCCTCGCCGCTCAAGAACGACCGCATCGACGGGACGGACATGATTATCGTGCGCGAGTTACTCGGCGGCGTTTATTACGGAACGCCCCGGGGCATTACCGGCGAGGGTCCGTCGCAGCGAGGCACCAACACCATGACTTACACTCGCGCGGAAATCGAGCGGGTGACGAGAATGTCGTTCGAACTGGCGCGCGGTCGCCGCAAAAAAGTAACGAGCGTCGATAAGTCGAACGTCCTCGAAGTCTCGCAACTCTGGCGCATGGTGGTGGTGGACGTCGCGCGCGAGTATCCCGATGTCGCGCTCGATCACTTACTCGTCGACAACTGCGCGATGCAGTTAGTGCTCAATCCGAAGCGCTTCGACGTCGTGCTGATGGAGAACATGTTCGGCGACATTCTGTCGGACGAAGGAGCGGTGCTCGCGGGCTCGATCGGTATGCTGCCCTCGGCGTCCATCGGCCATAAGCTCCCGTCCGGCGCTTGGGTCGGATTGTACGAGCCGGTGCACGGTTCGGCGCCCGATATCGCGGGCCGAAACAAGGCCAACCCGCTCGGCGCGATCGGCAGCGTTGCCGCGATGCTCGAATACAGCTTCGGCTTGAAGGACGAAGCGGCGTCCGTCAATCGGGCGATGGAACAGGTTCTGAACGCGGGAAAAGTCACCGCGGATTTGGGCGGAACGGCCTCGACGGAAGACGTCGGCCAAGCCGTCGTGGAGGCGATCTAATGCCGAAAACGATTATCGAAAAGTTGTGGGAATCCCACATCGTGCGGGAGAAAGAAGGCGCGCCCGCGCTGATTTACATCGACCTGCACCTAGTCCACGAAGTAACCTCGCCGCAAGCGTTCGCCGGTCTGCGCGCGCGGGGACTCAAAGTCCGCCGCCCCGACCTAACTTTCGCCACCACCGATCACTCCACGCCCACCACGCCCAAGTCGCTGCCGATCGTCGATCCCATCGCTGCCGCTCAGGTGAACCAACTCGAGACCAACGCCCGCGAATTCGGGATTCCCCACTACGGATTCCATTCGGACAAGCAGGGCATCGTCCACGTCATCGGTCCCGAGAACGGCATGACCCAACCCGGCATGACGGTGGTCTGCGGCGACTCGCACACCGCCACGCACGGCGCGTTCGGCGCGCTGGCTTTCGGTATCGGCACTTCCGAGGTCGAAATGGTGCTCGCGACGCAGTGCCTGCCGCAGCGCCGGTCGAAGACGTTCGAAGTCCGCGTGGACGGCACGCTACGGCCCGGCGTAACCGCCAAGGACATCATCCTCGCGTTGTGCGCGAAAGTCGGCATCGGCGGCGGTACGGGTTGCGTGTTCGAATACACCGGCTCGGCGATCCGCGCGCTGTCGATCGAGGAGCGTATGACGGTCTGCAATATGTCGATCGAGGCCGGCGCGCGAGCGGGACTCGTCGCGCCCGACGATACGACTTACGAATATCTCGCCGGGCGGACGTACTCGCCCAAAGGCGCGGCCTGGGACGCGGCGGTCGCTCGCTGGCGCACCTTGCCCACCGACGAAGGCGCGACTTACGACCGCTCCGTGACCATCGACGCGAGTTCGCTCGAGCCGATGATTACCTTCGGCACCAATCCCGGTATGGGCATGCCGATTTCCGGAGACGTTCCCTCGCCCGACGCCGTTGACGATCCGGTCGAGCGCGAGTCCCTGAAGAAAGCGCTCCGCTACATGGACCTCGCCCCGGGCGAGCCGCTAGTCGGTCACGCCATCGACGTCGTGTTCGTCGGCAGTTGCACCAACTCCCGCATGACCGATCTGCGCGCCGCCGCGCAAGTCTTGAAGGGCCGCAAAGTCAGCCCGAAAGTCCGCATGATGGTGGTCCCCGGCTCGCAACCGATCAAGCGGCAGGCGGAGGCCGAAGGTCTCGACCGTGTCTTCAAGGAAGCCGGCGCCGAGTGGCGCGAGGCCGGTTGCAGCATGTGTATCGCCATGAATGGCGACCAACTCGCACCCGGTCAATACAGCGTCTCCACCTCGAATCGCAATTTCGAAGGGCGCCAGGGCAAGGGCGGCCGCACGTTTCTCGCCAGCCCGCTCACCGCCGCCGCCAGCGCCATCACCGGAGTAGTGACCGACGTAAGGACCATCTGGCCATGATCAAGTTCACCGCGTTTTCGAGCGCCACCGTCGCGCTGCCCATCGACAATATCGACACGGATCAAATCATCCCCGCGCGATTCTTGAAGACGATCTCGAAAGACGGACTCGGCGACCAACTCTTCTGCGACTGGCGCTACGAAGCCGACGGCTCGCCGAAGCCCGATTTCGTCCTCAACGAGGAATGGGCGAAAAGCCGCCAGGTGTTAGTCGCGGGCGACAACTTCGGTTGCGGCAGTTCGCGCGAACACGCTCCGTGGGCGCTCACCCAGTATGGATTCCGCGCCGTCGTCTCGACCTCGTTCGCCGACATCTTCAAGAACAACGCCCTCAAAAACTCGCTGCTGCCGATCGTCGTCGATGCTCCGACGCACAAGACGCTGATCGCCCTACCGCGCGAGGCCGAAGTCATCGTCGATCTCGCGTCGCAAACGCTCACCTTACCCGACGGCGCGAAGGTCGAATTTCCTGTGGACGCCTTCTCGAAGTACCTGCTTCTCGAGGGCGTGGACGAACTCGGCTACATCTTGCAGCAGGAACCCGCCATCGCCGCCTACGAGGCCGCGCGGTTCGCCACGCTCGACACCCTCGCCCAAAACTAGGCCGATAATCGAAGCATGGCCGCTCTTCGCTCGCCCGTGCTGCCCGGCCTGTACGACGGCCAGCGCCTGACGGCGGAGGAGTTTCTCGACCGCTGGGACACGTTGCCGGAATTGGTTCGCGCGGAACTTCTGGAGGGTATCGTCTACTTGGCCTCACCGCTACGGTTGTCGCATGGTACCTCCGACAGCGGAGTGGCAAATTGGCTTGGCCGCTACATGGTCGACACCCCGGGACTTCAGACTGCCTCGTCGCCTACGACGATCTTCGGTCCGCGGAGCGTTCCTCAGCCGGATCAGGTCCTCTTCATTCGGCCCGAATACGGCGGCCGGTGCCGGATCGTGAAAGACTACCTCACCGGCCCGCCGGAGTTGATTGTCGAGATCACGTTATCCTCCGTCGATCGCGACTATCACCTGAAGAAGTGGATTTACGAACGCGCCGGTGTCCAAGAGTACCTGATCTTTAACGTGCTGGCGGCTCATGTCGCTTGGAAGCGTCTCGTCGATGGCGTGTATGTCGAACTCGCGCGCGGCGACGACGGCATTTTCCGCTCCAATGTCTTTCCCGGATTGTGGCTCGACGAGGCCGCTTTCTGGGGTGACGATATGAAGCGCGTGGCGGCGGTCGTCGATCGGGGGCTCGCCTCGCCCGAGCATGCCGCATTCGTTGACAAATTGCATGCCCGGCGGGGATAAGATAGCGTTCATGCTTCGCATCGGCCCGCTCTTCCTCTGCGCGCTCGCGGCCTCCGCGCAAACCAAAAAGATCCTCGTCATGGGCCATCCGCCGGAAGCGATCCGCGACTGGCAAACCGTCTCGACGAAAGTGACGCTGACCGCCGCGCGCCCGGCCACCGTCCTCGCCGACATCGCCGACGCCGACGCCTTCATCGGCGAGCCTTCGCCCGAAATGGTGCGTGCGGGCAAGAAGCTGCAGTGGGTGCAAATCACCTCCGCCGGCGCGGAGCGTGTCCTCCACATCTCCGGCGGCAACGATCTCCGCGATTCGAACATCGTCCTGACGAATAACCAGATCGTCCAAGGACCCGAAATCGCCGACCACGCCATGGCGATGCTGCTCGCGCTCGCGCGCAATCTGCCGCTTTATTTCTCCGACCGCACCAAAGAGAACTGGCGGCGCGAGCAATTCAAGGGCATCGAGTTGAACGGCAAGAACGGCCTCGTGATCGGCTGCGGCGGCATCGGCATGCAGATCGCGACGCGCGCCTGGGCGCATGGCATGAAGGTCACCTGCGTCGATCCCGAGGACTTGCCCTTCTCGCCGTTCGTCGTCAAGACCGTAAAGCCCGACATGCTCGACGACGTGTTGCCCGCGCAGGACGTCGTGTTTATCTCCGCGCCGCACACGCCCAAAAGCCACAGGATGATGGGGCCGAAGCAATTCGACCTGATGAAGAAGAACTCGTACTTCATCGCCGTCAGCCGCGGCGCGATCTACGATCTTCCGGCGCTGAACAAGGCCCTCGACGAGAAGCGACTCGCGGGCGCGGGCGTCGATGTCACCGATCCCGAGCCGCTACCCGTCGGTAACGCGCTATGGAAGTTCGAGAACGCGATCGTTACGCCGCATATCGCGGGACGTTCGGATCAGGACCGCTCGCGCATGCTCGGCACGGTGAAGGAGAACATTCGCCGCTTCGCCGAGGGTCTGCCGCTCATCAACGTCGTCGACAAGCAAAAAGGCTACTAGGCGGAAACCGGACGGGCGACTTCCTCGTTCGGCATCACGATCCAAGCGACGATGTAGGCGCCCGCTCCGGCGCCCCATGCGACGATCGCCACCAGCCATACGAAACGCACCAGCGTCGAATCGACGCCGAAGTACTGCGCCACGCCGCCGCATACGCCCGCGATCTTCTTATCCGTCACGCTGCGCATCAACCGCGCGGGCCGGGAAGAGCCCATAAGCGGCGGAATCGCCGGTCCCGCGCCCGGCGTCGTCGCCCGTCCGCAATTCGAGCAGAATCGCGATCCATCCGTGATTTGCGTGCCGCAAGCCGTGCAGTACATGCGTCGTTAGCTCCCTGAAGTCACAAACGATAGCACGCTCGAAAAAGTTCCGCGCGACTCAACGCTTTGCCGCCTTACGGCGTAAAGCCTAGCAGGTGGAAGCGGAACACGAACGCCTGGTACTCCGAACGGCTTACCGCCTGCTAGGACGCTGGGAAGACGCCCAGGACGCCGCGCAGGAAGTGTTTCTGCGGCGTATCCAGGCGAACGGTTCGCTCGATCCGTCGCGGCCCGTCGAGCCGTGGCTCTACCGGGTCACGGTAAACGTCTGCCGCGACCGTTACCGCCGCAGCCGCCCCGGCGCCGAGTTGCCCGACTTGCCGGACACGGCGCTCGATCCGGAGGCGCTCGCGCTGCTCGAAGAACAGCGCCGGATCCTCCACCGGGCCGTCGAAGCTCTACCTCGGCGGGAGCGCGCGGCAGTGACGCTCAAGTATCTCGACGGTCTAGACGACGGCGAGATCGCGCAACGTCTGGGGATCGGCGAGGGCACCGTGCGCGCCCATCTCTCGACGGGACGCGCGCGGCTCAAGCGTCTGGTAGCGGCGGCTATTGGCGCGGCGGTAGGCGTCGCGGTTTGGCTGCTCTGGCCGCAACCGGCCGCCGTGCCTCCGCCGTCTCCCGTGACCGCGAAGCTGCCGGTCGCCGACCTGACGCCGACTCCTGCGCATCGGCCGCCTCGTAAATCCCGCACGAAGCCGGAGCCGCTGCTCGTGCGTTTCGAATCGGCCGACGAGAGTGTCGTTATCTATTGGTGGATGGAATCGAAAGGAGACGAAAACGAATGAAACATCTCGTGTTTTTGTGCGCCGCGGCTTTGGCCGCGCAGGAGTCCGCGCCCGTACCCTTGCCCGCGCCGCTCAACATCGAGTTCGCCGTGTACATGCTGGTCGGCTCGCCCGACGCCGCGAAGAACGAGCCAATCCCCGACACCCTCGAGCCGGTGGTGAAGCAAATGCGCGCCGTGTTCGCCTACAAGGGCTTCCGCGTCGCGGAAACGCTTCTGCTGCGTTCGCGGTCCGGCAAAGGCGCGGAGGCGAGTTCCTTCTCCCCGCTCCCCGGCGTCGACGGCGTCAAGACCTACTACCAGTTCCGGTTCAAACACGCCGAAGTCGTCAACCGGGCCGGAGCGCGCACGATCAAGATCGACGAATTGCGAGCGGGCGTGCGCGTGCCATATAAGACATCCGCCTCGGGCGGCCAGTACCAATTCGCCGACATCGGCTTCAACACCGATCTCGACGTCAAGGAAGGGCAGAAAGCGGTGGTCGGTAAAGGCAGTATGGAGGGCAATGAAGCGCTCATCGTGGTGGTGATTCCGAAGGTTGTAGATTAGGCGGCGTGCAAACCTATCTCGCCGCCGACCTGGGCGCGGAAAGCGGGCGCGTCATGCGCGGCGAACTGGCGGACGGGCGGCTGACTCTCGAAGAACTGCGCCGCTTCCCAAATGGCGGCGTCGAGTGCGACGGCGGGCTTTTTTGGGACATCGATCACCTCCACCGCGAGATCGGTCCGGAAGTCCGCGCCATCGACGCTTGGGGTTGCGACTACGTGTTGCTCGACGGCCGGGGCAAGGCACTCGAACCCCCGCGCCACTACCGCGACCCTCGCACGCGCGGCGCCTTCGACGAAGTATTCGCGCGCGTCTCCCGCGACGATATCTTCGCGGAGACCGGCTGCCAGTTCCTCGAAATCGACACGCTCTATCAGCTCTGGCGAACGGATCTACGCGACGCGGCGAAGCTGCTCTTCGTCCCCGACTATCTCCATTACCTGCGCACCGGACGCGTCGCCTGCGAACGCACCATCGCCTCGACGTCGCAGCTCTACAACCCGCGCACCGGCGATTGGGCTTGGCCGTTGATCGAGCGCTTGGGCTTTCCGCGCACGCTCTTTCCGCCGATCGCCGACGGTCCCACGGCGTCGCACGACACGGCGTCCGCCGTCGCCGCGGTTCCCGCCGAGGGCGAGGGTTGGGCGTACATTTCGAGCGGTACCTGGTCGTTGATGGGCGTCGAGTTGCCCGAGCCCCGAATCGAACCCGAAGTTCTGCGCCGCAACTTTACCAACGAAGCCGGGGCGTTCGGCACCATCCGCTTGCTCAAGAATCTCTCGGGCATGTGGCCGCTGCAACAATTGCGCAAGCGCTGCGCCGCCGAGGGACGAGAGTACGGCTACGCGCAACTCACCGAGATGGCCGCCGAACCTGCGGGAAACGACGACGCCCTCGAAACGCGCGCGATTTTCGATAGTCTGGCGCGCGATTACGCCGCTACCAAACTCGATCTCGAAGCGCTGACGGGTCGCGTTATCGATCGGATCCACATCGTCGGCGGAGGCTCGCGAAACGATTTCCTCAACCAACTCGCCGCCGACGCTTGCGGTTGCGATATCGTCGCCGGACCGGTCGAGGCCACCGCCGCCGGAAACATTCTCGTGCAAGCGTGTTCTTCGCTCGAAGAGGTCCGCGCCGTCGTTCGCGCGAGCTTCGAGACGCGCGTTTTCCGCCCGCGTTGACGTATTATCGGCGAGTGACTCGCCGAAGCGCGCTCTCCTTGATCCCCGCCGTCGCGGCGGCCCAAGATACTTATCCTTACACCCCCGATTCCGAACGCCAGGCGAACGTGCCGCGCGGCAAAGTGACGCAACACCGATGGACGGAATCGAAGGTGTATCCCGGCACGGTCCGCGACTACTGGATCTATGTCCCCGCTCAGTACGACGCCGCCAAACCCGCGTGCTTGATGGTGTTGCAGGACGGGCAAGGTTATCGGGACGAAAAGGGCGCACTGCGTCTGCCGGTCGTCTTCGACAACCTGATCCACCGGCGCGAAATGCCGGTGACGATCGCGCTGATGGTCTCGCCGGGCGTGGTTCCGGCGGCGAACGAAAATGCGGAAGGCCGCTACAACCGCAGTTTAGAGTACGACGCGATGACCGACCGCTACGCGCAGTTTTTGGTTACCGATTTGATTCCCGAAGTCGCGAAGACCTACAACCTCTCGACCGATCCCAACGACCGCGCCATCGGCGGGCAAAGTTCGGGTGGGATCGCCGCGCTCGCCGCCGCCTGGCATCGCCCCGATCAATTCCGGCGCGTCGTGAGCTTCATCGGCAGCTACGTCAATCTGCGCGGCGGCCACCAGTTCTCCTCGTTGATCCGTAAATGCGAACCGCGCCCTCTCAAGATCTGGATGCAGGACGGCTCGCGCGACAACAACCTCTACGCGGGCGATTGGTGGATGGCGAATCAGGACCTGTACTCGGCGCTCGACTACGCCGGTTACGAAGTTACCTTCGTCAAGGGAACCGAGGGCCACAACATGAAGCACGGCGGCCCGCTCTTTCCCGAGGCGCTCAAGTGGGTGTGGCGCGGGCACGGAACGCCGATCGCGAAACCCAAAGGCAAGCCGGGCGCGGATCGTTTCTTCGTGAGCGAAATCGCCGACCTCTCGAAAGACTGGGAGCAAGTTTCGAGCGGCCACAAGTTCACCGAAGGTCCCGCCGTGGCGAGGGACGGCGGCGTCTACTTCACCGACGTGCCCGGCGACAAGATCCACCACATCGCCCTCGACGGCAAGGTAAGCGTGTTTGTCGACGGCTCCGGCCGCGCCAACGGACTCATGTTCGGGCCCGACGGCCGTCTCTACGCCTGTCAGGGTGGCAAGAAGCGGATCGTGAGCTTCGGTCTCGACGGCTCCGAGAAAGTTCTTGCCGAAAACGTGACGTCGAACGATCTCGTCGTCCTTGCCAACGGTCGCGTCTACTTCACCGATCCGCCGAATAAGAAGGTGATGCTGATCGACGAGCGCGGCAATTTGCGCGCCGTCGCCGAAGGCATCGAGTTCCCGAACGGCGTGATCGCCTCCACCGACCAAACGCTGCTCATGGTCGCCGATTTTCGCGGACGCATGATCTGGAGCTACCAGATCGCCGCCGACGGATCGCTGAAGCACGGGCAAGCGTTCGGCCGCCTCGAAACGATCGACGAAACTTCGCAGACTTCGGCCGACGGCATGACCGTCGATAGCGAGGGCTACCTCTACGTCGCCACGCGGCTGGGATTGCAGGTGCTCGACCAACCCGGCCGCACCGTCGCCGTCCTCTCGAAACCCCACGCCGGATCGCTCTCGAATGTCGTCTTCGCGGGGCCGAAACTCGATTGGCTGTACGTCACCGCGGGCGACCGCGTCTTTCGCCGCCCGGCCAAGCGCACCGGCGTCTGGCCCTGGCAATCCGTGAAACCGCCCAAGCCGCGCCTCTAATCAAACATTTTCTTAAGAATTGTTTTTTTCGTTTCCCGCTTGCAAACGATCTGAAACGCGCGCCGCCGATACTCGGGTTGGATGATTGCGCTCGCCATACTCCCCCTGATGGCCGCCGACGCTTGGGTGTTGCCGTCGGCTCGCAACGAAATTGCGGTCGCCGGAGAAATCCGGGTCCGCGTGAAATCTTCCGAGATCGTCGAAGCGTTCCGGCATATCGAGACGTTGAAGCGTTGCGCCGAAGTTCCAGCCGTGGGTCGCTTCGCCGCTTCGCCTCGTCTCGCCGACCTGGGCCAAGTGCCCGAGTCCGACCGCGCCAAGATGCTCGAAGCCGCGCTCCGCTACCGTCGCGAAGGCCGCGCCAACGCCGCTTTCGCCGGACTCGCCGGACGCTCCGACCGTCTGATGGAAATCGCGCCCGAACTGCAACGCTACCTTACGTCCTATCCCGCGCTGACTCTTGAAACCGAAGACGACTTTCTCTACTGGTCGCGCGAGCGCCTCGGCCCCAAGACCATCTCCACGATCACGCACGCCGTCGTCTACCGCCCGCGCCCCACGCTCACGCTGATCGCTACCAAGCAGGTCTACGCCTCGGGATTCGTCGACGCCTCCCTCGGACTCACCGTCATCGAAGACGAGCCGTCGGGCGCGCGCGTCACCTACATCAATCGCACCGTCGCCGGAATCCTCGGCGGCTGGCTGCGGCCCTTCATCGCCGGTCACACGCTCTCCACCATGCGCCGCAAGCTCGACGATCTGCGCGAGCGTCTCGAACGCCAACCGGTGGCCGTTAGCGCGCGATAGCGCTATGGTCGAGAGGTGAAGCTCCTCAAAATCGGCGCGATCGTTCTCGTAGTTCTGATTCTCGTCCTCGTCGGCGGCGGTTACTGGCTCATCCGGTCCGCTCTCACCGGCTCCGTGAAGGAACGCCTGCTCGCGACGGCCGGCGAACGCCTCGGAACCCGCGTCTCGATTCGCGATCTCGGCGTCGATCTCGGCTCCCTGCTGCGACTCAAGCCCGCCGTCTCGATCGCCGGACTCGCCGTCGCCAACCCGCCCGATTTCTCGAACTCGAATCTCCTCGAAGCCGACCGCGTCTCCGCGTTCCTCGACTTTTCCGCCGCCCTCGACAAACGCGTCGCCCTCACGTCGATGACGATCCAGAGCCCGCGCGTCGCCATCGAATCCAACGCCGCCGGACAAACGAACCTCGACGCGTTGGTCGAAAAGATGGGCGCCTCGAAAACCGCGTCCGCCCCGACGGCCTCCGCGCCCGCCACCGCCACCGAATTCGCCGTCGGCGAGATTACCATCCTCGATGGAACCGTCGCCGTCGCCGGCCAACCCGCCCTTCGCGATCTCGCGTTCCGCCTCTCGGGCCTCGAACCCGGCAAACCGAGCGTCGTCGAACTCGCCGCCAAGCTCTTCGACAGCGCGAACTCGATCGTCGCCGCGAAGGGTGCCATCGGTCCGTTCGGCGGCGGAGCGCTCCCCATCGACGCGACCGCGAATGTCGATCTCGTCCTCGCCGAGATCCCCAAAGCGGTGCGCGAGCGAACGCTGGGCGAGCTTCTATCCGATCCGGGAACCGCGTCGCGCGTGTCGTTAACGCTCGCGCCCAAGGGCGACCTCGAAGGAGCGCTGAACGCGGTCGGCGAAGCGAAAATCGCGTCGCTTTTGATCGGCCCGCCCGGCGACAAGAACCGCCTCACCCTCGCCGGAACCGCACCCCTTGCCCTCCGCGCCCTAAAGCCCCTTTCGGGAGAGGAACTCGAACTGAAGATCGAAAAAGCGTCCCTCCAACTCGGCGCCGGACGCTGGACCGGCAATCTGCGCGCGCGCCGCAACGGAGCGAATCTCGCTGGAACCCTCGACGGCGCTATCCAATCGGTCGACGTCAACCAGATGCTCACCAGCTTCGCCGCCACGCCCAATAAAGTCTTCGGCACGCTCGCGATTCCGAAATTCGCGCTCGAATTTTCCGGCGCGAACGCCGCCGCCTTGCAACGCTCGCTCGCCGGATCCGGGCAACTGACGATCTCGAACGGCAGATTCCAAGGGCTCAGCGTGCTGGCCGCCATCGAGCGCGCGCTCGCGACGGGAAGCGACGCGCCGCCGCAGGCTAACGGAGAGTTCGCCCAATTCTCCACCGCGTTCCGCGTCGCCAACCAAGCGATCGCGCTTTCGGCCATCGACATCGCGGGACCCGGAGTCAAGATCGGCGGCGGTGGTACCGTGACCTTCGCGAAAGCCCTGAATTTCCGCCTCGAATCCACCGTCACCGGCAACGCCGCCCAAGCGCTCAAGGCGCGCACCGGCGGAATCCTCTCGGGCGATCTCCGCGTTCCGGTCGTCGTCGCGGGCACGCTCGATCAACCGCAAGTCCGGCCCGAAGTGAAAAGTCTAGCCGCCGGAGCCGCCCAGAGCGCCGCGCAAGGTATCCTGAAATCGTTCTTCGGCAAAAAGAAGTAAAGAACGTAAAGGGAGACTTATGTTTCGAACTCTACTGTCCGTCGGTCTGATTGCCGGTCTGGCGTGGGCCGCCGATAAGACGAAAACCTCGGCGGGCGACGACATCAAGGAAGCCGGAAGCGGCGCGAAAACCGCCGTCGTCAAGACCGGAACCGCTACCGGCAAAGCGACGCGCGACGCCGCCGTGGCAACCAAGAACGGCACCGTGAAAGCCGCGGAAGTGACCAAGGACGCCACCGTCGACGCCACCAAGGCCACTGGCCGGGGCATCGCGACGGCGGGCAAGTTCATCGGGCGCGAAAGCAAGGAACTCGTCAACAGGGGCGCGAAGGCCGTGGATAAAGGAACGGACGGCAAGAAGGACTAACCTCCCGCCGTCCGCTCGATCTCGCGACGAAGCTAGAACGTAAACCGCAATTGCAGATTCAGGCTGCGATTGGCGGTTTGGCTGCCGCCCATCGGACCGAAGCCGCCCGCCAGCGAGTTCGACTGTCCGAACAGCGTCGAGGTCAGCGTCCCCACCGGCGCGCCCAGATTCGTGCGGTTCAGGATGTTGCGCGCCTGCACCGACAGCGTCAACCCAAACCGTTTGCCCGCCGCCGCGCCGCCCATCATTCCCATCGGACCGCCGCCGCCCGGACCACCGGGACCTCCACCGCCGCGCATGCCGCCGCCGCCGGGAGGTCCGCCCCCGCCGGGCATTCCACCAAACAACCGCGGACCGTCCGGCATTCCGTTCGCCGCTTGCTCCGGCGACTTGCCGAACGACCACGTCTTGCGCACGCCCAAGTTCACGGTGAACTGCCCCGGCGCTTGCCCGTAGTTGCGCGCGAGGATCGCCTCGCCCGGCGCGGGATTCGTGTTGAAATACTGCCCCCACGGCGCCTGCACGATCCCCGTGCCCGGGCCGCTTGCCAGCGAAGGACGATCCGTGAACTGCGCGTCGCCGTTCACGTCGCGCCCGATCGTGATGTTGTAAGGCCCGCCCGAATTCGCCATGACGAACGGGCTCAGCGAAACGCCGTACCGCAAGTTGTAGTTGCCGCCCAGCACCATCCGGTGCCGCTGGTCGAACATCGTCCGTCCCCATTCGGGACCCAGATCGTATTGGTTCGCCGGAAAGCCGTTCGACCCGTCGAAGTTGCCGCGCGCGAAATTCAGCATGTAGAAGCCGAACATCATGAACTTCGTTCCCATCCGCGCCGACGAGTTGACGATCAGTTGGTTCTGCTTAAACTCGCCCGTCGATTCGTACAGGTACAGGTTGCCCGCCTCCCGTCCGTAGGGGAACGTTCCGTTCGGTAGCGGCGCGTTGATATTGCGGGACCGCGTGTTGTGTACGCCGCGCGAGTTCGTGTAGTTGATCGCCAGCGTGATGTTCTTCGGCAAACTTCGTTCGATGCCCACCGCCGTTTGATACAGCGCGGGCGCGCGCAGATTTTGGTCCACCAGCCGGATCGCCTGCGGCTGCCGGTTGGCGTTCAGCGACTCGGGCGTGGGCACCGTGGGATAGAAATTCGGTTGGGCCACGATGAACTGCTGCTGCACGATGCCGTCCAGCCGCCGCGCGGTCAGCGTCAAATCCTCGCCGAACCGCTCGTAGAAGATGCCCCAACCCAACCGCAGCACCGTCGTCGGCCGCCCGAACGCGCCCGGCTTTCCGATGCCGTAAGCCAACCCGACCCTCGGCGCGAAATTTGTCCGGTCCGAAATGTTGTTCTGCGTTTCGTAGCGCAGGCCGTAGCTCACCGTCAGGTTCTGCCGCGCGCGCCAGTCGTCCGTGAAGAAGAACCCGCCGTCCCACTGCGTCACGCCGATGTCGGGCGATCCCGCGCTCAGCGTGAACTGGCTCGGCCCGCCGCCCTGCGCCCGGATTTGCGCGTTCGTCAATCCGTTCGCCATGCCCTGCACTTGCAGTTGGTAGGCGCGCAACGAACTAAAGATGTAGGACCCGTTGTAGCCTTGATTCGAAAAGTCGTCTTGCCGCACCGTCCGCAGCCGGAATCCCACTTTGAACAAGTGCGTCTTGTGCGTGATCGACGTCGAGTTGGCGATCTCGTACCGGTTCTCGTTCGTATAGTTGCTCGCGTACGTCGCGCCCCCGCCGTTGAACGAATCGATCACCGTGATCGCCGGCGTCGAGGCGTCCGCCGTCTGATCGTTGCGCTGGCCGATGAATTGGAAGCGCAGTTCGTTGATCGCCTTCGCGCCCAACACCGCCGTTTCCGTGATTTGCACCGTGTGATCGTGGTTCGAATTCACGCTCGCTCGCGAGGGCAGCGTGAACGTTCCCAGGCCCGCGTTCTCTTGGCCCCCGTTCAGAAACGAATACCGCCCCACGATCGTGTTGTTCGCGTTCAGCGCGTAGTCGAACCGCGTCCCGATCGAGTTGCGCGTCTGCGGATTCACGATCGCCGTCGAAAAGATCGTCGGCTGGAACGACGAATCGAGAATCGTCGCGTTGATCGTCGCCGCCTCGTCTACGTTGCGCCGCTCGGCGTCCAAAAAGAACGAAGCTTTCTTGCCGAGCGGTCCGGAGAAGTTGCCTCCGTAGAACTTCTGCTGGTAATCCGGGCGGATCGTCGAGAACGGATTGCGCGCGTTAAACACCGCGTCGGCGAAACTGAAGAACGCTTGACCGCGGTACTTGTCCGACCCCGGCTTCGTGAAAATCTCGATGCGGCCGAAGCCGATCCGGTCGTACTCCGCCGAGAACGGGTTCGAATTGATGCGCACCTCGCGAATCGATTCCTTCGGCGGAATTCGTCCGCCCGAGAATCCGTCGATGAAAATCTGCCCGCCGTTCGGCCCGGCCGCCGGACCGGCCAGCGCTTGGAGGTCGCTTTGCAGGTCTTCGGGATTGTCCGACAGCATGGCGAGATCCTCCGCCTTCAGCACCAGCGCGCCCACGTTGCGCGAGGGGTCGAGATCCACCTGGATCGTGTCCGTCACCGTGATCTCTTGCTTTTCGCTCGCCAGCAGCATCTTCACGTCGAACTGAATCGGCGCGCTTCCGCCCAAATTCACGATGCGCTCGAAGTTGGCGAACCCGGTCGAGGTGACGCGGAACGTGTACTTGCCCGCCTGCAGGCCGGGGATCGAATAGCGTCCCAGTTCGTCGGCGCTCGCCGTTTTGGCGGGCGTTCCGGCGGCGCCTATCGTGACGACCGCGCCCGGAATCGCCGCTCCGGTGGGATCGGTCACCGCGCCGCGCAACACGATGGTTTGAGCGAGCGCGTACGGGGCGATCGAGACCGAGAGTAGAGACAGAAGTAGCTTACGCATGAGATTCCTTGTGAACGTTTCGAGATTGTGTTGTTTGAGCGGTTAAGGCGTCATGCCCATGCCGCCGCCCATATCGAGGTTCCAGCCGCCGATCGAAGACGCGTTCCGCGAAGGCGAGGTCAGGATCGGCTCCACGCCCGCCAAGACGGTAATCGCGGTCACTTCGCCGTCTTTCTTGCCCGCCGTCGAGGAGACGATTAACGCGTCGCCCACCTTGAGATCGGAGAGTTTGATCGCCGGCAGCCGCTCCAGCATTTGCGCCGGATTGGGCGGCGCGCCGCCCATCATCATGCCGCCCGGCCCGCCGGGACCGCCCCCTTGCCGCATGCCGCCGCCCGGCCGCATCGCCATCCCCGGACCTCCGGCGCCGCCCGGCGTTCCGCCGCCCGAAGCGCTCGCGTTCAACATAAACGCCATCATCCGGGCCAGCATCTCCGGCATCCGCTTCGCCGTCGAATCGGCTCGAAAGTACACCTTCACCGGCTTCTTCGCGTCGAGATCGGTCACTTCGATCGTGCCCGCCGCCTCGTCGATCGAAAGCACCGTCGCGGCGATGTTCTTGAACGTGCCGGACACCAGTTCCTCGGCCGACATCGCCGTGCTTTCCGCGTTCTTGTCGCCCAGCGCGCGCACTTGATCGCCCACTTTGATTTCGGCGAGCGTCGAAGGCTGCGCCTCCGAAAACTTGATCGAATCCGGAGCGTAGCGCCGCACCGCCGTTCGGCTATTGGTCGAAATCGTCATCGGTTTCGCGGGCGTACCGGGCATGCCGGAGCGCACGCCCACCGTCACCGTTTGTTCCGCGGCGTTCACCGCCGTCACCGTGCCCATCACCCCGCGCTTTTCCCACATCGACTTGTCCGCCGCTTGTTTGGTGGCGATGTCGGCCTTCGACATCACGATCACCCGCGTCGCCGGATTGCCTTGCACCAGCACGCGGTCGCCCACGGCGATGTCGGAAATCTTGAGCGGTTCCGCGCCGGTCAAGTCGCGCGCCCCGGGCTTAATGCGAACGTAGGCGGTCGAATCCGTCAGATCGAGCGGGGCGCTTTCGCCCGCGTCCGTTTTCACGGCCAGCTTTTTCGTGGCCGCGTCGATCGATTCCACCGCGCCCATCGTCCGCGCCGCCGGAGGTGGCGCGGGACTCTGGCCCCAAACCGCCGCCGTCGCGAGTACCCCAACGAGAAGTGATTTCATGCGAATAGTCTGCTTGTAAAGATGATCGGCTGCCTCCTTTGTTACGCTTTATGCCCGGCAAAGTGCGTAAAAAAGTGTTAAGCCTTTGTTTTCTGCGACTAACATGAAAAGAGGGATGTCCATCGAAACGCCTTTCGAAGCGCACGTCTTGCTGGTCGAGGACGACCGCGAGCTTTGCGACCTGATGAGCGAGTTCTTCGCGCAGAACGGAATCAAGCTCGAAGTGGCCGGCGACGGTCGCCGTGGGCTCTCCCGCGCCATCGACGGAGAGCACGACCTCGTCCTGCTCGACGTCATGCTGCCCGGCCTCGACGGCTTCGAATTATTGCGCTTGTTGCGGCGGCGCTCCTCGAAGCCCGTCATCATGCTCACCGCGCGCACCGACCAAACGGACCGCATCGCCGGGCTCGACGCCGGGGCCGACGACTATCTCCCCAAACCCTTCGCCCCCGACGAACTGCTGGCGCGCATCCGCGCCGTGCTGCGTCGCGCGCGTTCCTCGGCGATGGCCAAGCCCGAACAACTCGAATCGAGCGGCGTCCGCGTCAATACCGGTTCGCGAGAGGCGTGGGCCGACGGCGAGGCGCTCGAACTTACCGGCATCGAGTTCGACATTCTCGAGTTTCTGGTCCGCTCGTCCGGCCAAGTGGTTTCGCGCGACCAACTGATGACCGTGCTCTATCAGCGCGAGGCCAGCCCCTTCGAACGCTCGCTCGACGTGCATATCAGCCACTTGCGCAAAAAGCTCGGCGATCAGCGCGACTTGATCCGTACCATTCGCGGCGCGGGCTATATGTTCCGCGCGCCCTCCGAGGTCCGTGCCTGATGTTCCGCTCCACTTACTCGAAAATCCTCGCCTGGTCGATTCTCACCATCGCCATCGCCATCGCGGGCACCATGGGAACCGCGTGGTTGCTTTCGCGCACCATCCGCCGCGACGACCCTTTCGCGCGCTCTTTGCGCCTGCAGGCGGAATTGCTCCAGCGCGCTTACGAATCCGGCGGGCGCGACGAACTCGCCCGCGCCGTGCGGCAGATCGACGAGTTATTTCCCGGCGAGCGCTTCTTTACCGACACGCGCGGCATCGACCTCTTGACCGGCGCCGACCGCTCTCGCGATCTTGGCGACGCTCGCGACCCCGTCGCGCTCCCTCCCGGTCCGTTTCCCCGCTTCGCCGGGCCAGGCGGACCCATCCTCGTCTCCTCGGCCGACTCGAAGTACCGCTACATCCTCATGCCTTCCTGGCGGCCCTCCATTTGGTCGATCCTGCCTTACTTCAGTTGGATCTTGGTGGCCGTCGCGCTGTTCTCCTACATCCTCACTCGCTATCTAGTCGCCCCGATCGGCGCGTTGCGGAAGTCGGTGGACCGCTTCGGCCGCGGCGAACTCGCCGTCCGCACCGGGTCCCGTCGGCAGGACGAGTTCGGCGAAGTGTCTCGCGCCTTCGACCAAATGGCGGAGCGCATCCAGACGCTCCTCACCGCCGAGCGCCGTCTGCTGCAGGACATCTCCCACGAGCTGCGCACGCCGCTTTCGCGCCTCGGTTTCGCCATCGAGCTCGCCCGCACCGCGCCCGACCGCGAGGCCTCGCTCGCCCGCATCCGCAAGGAAGCCGACCGCCTGAGCGCGCTCGTCGGCCAACTGCTCCAAGTGACCCGCGCCGAAGGCGACCCGGCCACGCGGGAGCTTTTCCCCGTGCCCGTCGACGACCTGCTCCGGGAAGTCGCCGACGACGCGGCCTGGGAGGCGGAGATGCGCCACGTCAAGATCGTCACCCGCCTCGACGAGCCCGTCACCGTTCGCGGCGACCGGGAACTGCTCCGCCGCGCCGTCGAAAATATCGTCCGCAACGCCGTCCGTTTCGCCCCCGAAAGCTCGGCGGTCGAGATCGGCTTGGCGAGGTCCAGCGAGAACGCGCTCATCCGCGTGCGCGACCAGGGGCCGGGAGTCCAGGACGAGCACCTCGGCGAAATCTTTAAGCCCTTCTTCCGCGAGGACTCCTCGCGCAACGGCGCCACCGGCGGCCTCGGCCTCGGCCTGGCCATCGCCCACCGCGCCATTCATCTGCATCACGGCACCGTGGCCGCGCGCAACGCCCAACCGGGCCTCGAAGTCGAAATCGCGCTGCCCGTGGGCGCTTAGTCGCGGTCCGCACGCTAGACTGAAAAGCGGCGCATGCTGCGGTCCGCTCTCCTCTACCTGTCCCGCCAACCCACGCTGCGCCGGTGGGCGGAGACCTCGAAGTTCGCCGCGCCTCTCACGCACCGGTTCGTCGCCGGCAACACGCTCGACGAGGCCATCGCCGTTTGCCGCAAGGTGAATCGGGAAGGCATCGCCGTTTCACTAGACCATTTGGGCGAAAACGTCGCCACCGCCGCCGAAGCCGCCCATAGCCGCGAAACGTGCCTCCTGGCGATCGCGAAAATCGCCGAGGAACGCTTAAACTCCACCGTGTCGATCAAACTCACGCAGTTCGGCCTCGATCTGGGCGACGCCGTATGCCGCGAGAACGTCGCCGCCGTGGTGGAGCGCGCGCAAGCGGCGGCGACGCGCGTCGAGTTCGACATGGAATCGAGTGGCTACGTGGACCGCACGCTTGAAATCGTCCACGCCATGCACGAGCGCTACGGATGCGTCCGCGCCGTGATCCAGGCGTATCTTTATCGCAGCGAAAAAGATATCGACCGGCTGTCGGCCGCTGGCGTTCCCGTCCGGCTCTGCAAGGGCGCTTACCAGGAACCGCCGGAAGTGGCGTTCGAGAGCAAGCCGGACGTCGACGCCAACTATCTGAAACTGGCCAAACTCTTGCTCGACCATGGCGTCGATCCGGCCCTCGCCACCCACGACGACCGGATGGTTCGCGCCGCCGACGGCTACCCTTCCGACCGGTTCGAGTACCAGATGCTCTACGGCGTCCGCCGCGATTTGCAGCGCCGTATGCTGGAGCAGGGACGGCGATTGCGCCTCTACGTCCCTTACGGCGAGGCTTGGTATCCGTATTTCATGCGCCGGTTGGCGGAACGGCCGGCGAACGTCCTGTTTCTCGCGAAAAGCGTTTTGCGGAACTAATCCGACGGGCGGGAGGTCTTAATACACAGATGAAGTACTGGGCCTATTTCCTCGCGAAGCTGGCCGCCGTCTGGGCCGTCGCCGGCGGTCTCAAATGGCTGATCCGGGCGGTCATGCCGCCCCCCGATCCGCGGTTCGTGGGCTCCGCTTTCGCCCGCGATTTACCCTGGACCATGGCGATTATGGTCTACACGTTGGTCTGTATCGGGCTCGTTTATGTCGCGATTTTGGACCAAAAGTACCGTTGTAGGACCTGTTTAAGGCGCTTAAGGATGCCTTTAAGTACCGGAAATTGGTCCCGCGCGACCATTTTCGCCCCTCCCAAGACCGAATATATCTGCCCTTACGGCCACGGCACGATGAAACAAAAAGACTTGCAGTTCTCCGGCCGCGAGCGCCCCGACTGGGTGGAGCACCAAGACATCTGGACCGAGCTCGAATCGACGAGCGAGAAGAAGTAAGCGCGGGCGCGTATCGTAGAGAACGTGGAATGGCTGAACTACCATCACCTGCTCTACTTCTGGACGGTCGCGAAAGAGGGCAGCGTCACCAAGGCCTGCGAGCGATTGCGGCTCGCGCAGCCGACGATTAGCGGGCAACTGCGGGCGCTCGAAGAGTCGCTCGGCGAAAAGTTGTTCGACAAGGCCGGGCGCGGACTGATTCTGACCGATACGGGGCGTGTCGTCTTCCAGTACGCCGAGGAGATTTTCGCCCTGGGCGGGGAACTCCAGAACGTCCTGAAGGGACGCTCGCCCGGGCGACCGCTGCGCCTGCTGGTAGGTGTTTCGGACATGATGCCGAAGCTGATCGCCTACCGGATTCTCGAGCCCGCGCTGGCGATGGCCGAGCCGGTTCAATTGGTTTGTCAGGAAGACAGCCCGGAGCGGCTGCTGGCCGAACTGGCCGAGCACCGGCTCCATATGGTGCTCTCGGACGTTCCGATTACGGCCATGGCGCGGGTAAAGGCGTTCAACCATCCGCTGGGGGCGTCGGGCGTGACGCTGTTTGCCGCCAAAGAGCTCGCCGCGCGCTACGGCGAAGGATTTCCGGAGTCGCTCGACGGCGCGCCGTTCCTGCTACCCGTGCAGGGTTCGGGTTTGCGCCGGTCGCTCGACCTTTGGATGCAGCGGCACTCGATCCGTCCGGTCGTGGCGGGCGAATTCAAGGACAGCGCGTTGATGAAATCCTTCGGCCAAGCGGGCGCGGGCGTGTTCGCCGCGCCGTCGGCGATCGAGACGGAAATCCGGAACAACTATCGCGCCGTCCCGCTCGGCCCGGCGGTGGGCGTCGAGGAGCACTACTACGCGATTTCCGTGGAACGCAAGGTACGCCATCCGGCGGTAGCGGCCATCTGCGACGCGGCGCGAAACCGGTTCTTCTCGACTCCTTAACGTATCGGTTAAACCGATCCATAGTTTCTAAAACATCTATTTGTAAAATGTTTTAACTATTCGTATTCTGGGGTCACGAGCACCCTGTAAACGAATGTGGCGCAGCCTCTTGCTGGTTTTTCTTTCGCGGGCTTCGGCTCTCGCGCAGCAAGCGATCGTAAACATGCCTTCGGCGGATATCACGCCCAAAGGCAAGTACTTTTTGATGCACGAGACGCAAGCGCGCGCCTGGAGGCCGGGACGGTCGTGGTCCGGGACGAACTTCTTCGCCTACGGGGCGGGGAAATCCACGGAGCTGGCGATCACCAGCTACAGCGGCGGGTCGCCGCTGGCCGAGACGTTTTCGACCGGTTTCGGCTTCAAGAGCGCTCCGCAGTTCTGGAAGCGTTCCCACCCCGAGTTGGAGGCCAAGCTCACCGTAGGGCAGATGGCGATCGTGAACCATCGCGGCCTGGGATTCGGGAGCTTTAGCTACGCCCACGGCAGCTTTCGGATTCCTCGCTACCACACGCGGATTTCGGCGGGCGGCTGGGGAGCGACGCGACAACTTGTGGGTAGAAACACCGGCGGCTATCTGCTGGGCGCGGAGCACCCGTTCGGCAAACGCTGGATTCTTTTGGGCGAATGGTTTTCGGGGCGGCACGATTTCGGGTTCTTCATTCCCGGCGTGCTGTTTCACCCGACCAAGAACCAAATCGTCGTCGTGGGCTGGAAGATTCCGACCTACGCGGCCAACGGAAAGTCGGGCTTGGTGCTCGAATACGGAATCACTTTTGGAAATAGGAGATAACATCATGGAAACAGATACTTTACGGCCGCCGGAAGCGAACCCGGCGGCGGACCTAGCGGAAGAGATCGGGTGGGTCGCCTACCTATACTGGAAGGCGGAAGGATGCCCGGAGGGCGAGAGTCTGCGGCATTGGCTACAGGCGGAGAGCGACGTGCTTGCCACGCGGCGGAACCTTCTTAAAGAAGGCGGCGACGCGCGCGAAGAGGACGACACGGACTCGTAGGCGCGCGTTACACTTTAGTCAGTGAGGACTGGCGCGAAGACGAAGGTCCGAATTCCAGGGGCGTCTTTGCTCGCCCAAGCTTGGCGGACGCCGTGGGCGAAGTGGTCCTTAATCGCGGGCGGCGGGCTGCTCGCCGTCGCCTTCGGCGTCACGATCTTCTACTACTTCAAGTACGCGAAGCTCATCGAGGAGAAACTCACCGCCGGACCGTTCGCGAAAACCTCGAAGCTGTACGCGGCTCCGAAGACGGTGCGGGTGGGCGACAACGTCTCGACGGACGACATCGCCACCGAGCTGCGGCGCGCGGGCTATCGCGAGACCGAAGGCGGATTGATCGGCTGGTACCGCATACGCCCGGACGGCATCGAGGTGTTTCCCGGCCCCGATTCGTACTTCCGGCAGGATCCGTTCCTAATCAAGACCGGCGACGGTAAGGTGGCGCAGATCGTGTCGCTGCGCGACGGGGGCCGCCGGACTCTGTACCAACTCGAACCGGAACTGGTCACCAACCTGTTCGACCGCAACCGGCAAAAGCGGCGGATCGTGCGTTACGAAGACATTCCCGCCGCGCTGCGCGACGCGGTGGTGTCGGTGGAGGACAAGCGTTTCTTCAAGCACGCGGGATTCGATCCGCTACGCATCATGAAAGCGGCCTACGTGGACGTGAAGTTGGGCTATCACGCCGAAGGGGCCTCGACGCTCACCATGCAACTGGCGCGCGGCATCTGGCTGACGCCCGAAAAATCGTGGAAGCGTAAGGCGGCGGAGACGCTGATTACGCTGCATCTCGAACGCACGCTCACGAAAGAGCAGATTTTCGAGTACTACGCGAACAACGTCGATATGGGGCGGCGCGGCAGCTTCCAGATTCTCGGTTTCGGCGAGGCGGCGCAGGCGTACTTCGGCAAGGAGATGAAGAGCCTGACGCTGGCCGAGGCGGCGACGCTGGCGGGCTTGATCCAGCGGCCGAGCTTTACGAATCCGGTGCGGTGGCCGGATCGCGCGCGATCCCGCCGGAACATCGTGCTGAGCCTGATGCGCGACAACGGCTACATCGACGACCGGGAGTACGCGGTGTCGGCGGCGTCGCCGATGTCGGTGGCCGCCGGGGCCGTCGATTCGAACGACGCTCCTTACTTCGTCGATCTGGTGAACGACTGGCTGCAGGACAATCTGGCCGAGCACGATTTCCAGAACCGCGCCTACCGCGTGTACACGACGCTCGACCCGCGCTTGCAGCGCGACGCCACGGAGGCGGTGCGGGCCGGGATCAAGGAAGTGGACGAGCTGATCGAGAAGCGCCGCAAGCGGACCAAAGAGCCAGTGCGCGAGGCGCAGGTGGCGCTGGTGGCCCTCGACGCGGAGACGGGCGAGGTGAAGGCGCTGATCGGCGGGCGCAGTTACGGAATCAGCCAGCTAAACCGGTCGATGGCGAAACGGCAGCCGGGGTCGATCTTCAAGCCGTTCGTGTACGCGGCGGCGTTTTCGACGGCGCTCGACGGGAGCGCGAAGACCGTCATTACGCCCGCGCAGACGCTGATCGACGAACCGAAGATCTTCTATTACGACGAGAAGGAATACGAGCCGAACAACTTCGGCGGTAAGTTCTACGGACCGGTGACGGTGCGGCAGGCGCTGGCGAAGAGTTTGAACATTCCGACGGTGGAAGTGGCCGAGATGGTCGGCTACGGTCAGGTGGCGGGACTCGCCCGCAAGGCCGGATTGACCTCGCAAGTCGGCACGCCGTCTGTGGCGCTGGGCAGCTACGACGCGACCCCGATCGACATGGCGGGGGCGTATACGGTGTTCGCCAATCAAGGCTCCTACGTGAAGCCGTCGATGGTGAAGGCGATTTATTCGCAGGACGGCGCGCCGGTGTACGAGGCCAAAGCCGAGAAGCGCAAGGCGCTCGATCCGCGAGTCGCCTACATGATGGTGAATCTGATGGAAGAAGTGCTGCGGTCGGGCACCGGCGCGGGGGTGCGGAGCCGGGGCGTGACCATGCCCGCGGCGGGCAAGACCGGGACGTCGCGCGACGCCTGGTTCGCCGGATTTACGTCGCGGCTGATCGCGGTGGTGTGGGTGGGCTTCGACGACAACACCGATTTGAAGCTCGAAGGCGCGAAGGCGGCGATGCCCGTTTGGGCGGAGTTCATGAAGCGCGCGCACCAGCATCGCGAGTACCGCAATCCGGCGCCGTTCGCCGCGCCGGAGGGCGTGACGATCGCGCAATGCGGCGAGAAAAGCGAAGTGTTTATCGCCGGAACGCAGCCCGCCGACGGTTGCGGAGCGCCCGCGGGCGTCGGTTCGCAAGTGGCGTCGTGGGACGAAGACGAACCCGGATCGCGCGCCGTCGACCGGCCGGCCGGCGAGCCGCGAGGCCGGGGTTCGAAAGCGGCCCGGACCGACCCGGAATCCGTTCCCGTCCGCGCGGGCGGGCCGGACCGTTCCGCCGAGGGTCGCGAAAAGAAGGGCCTGTGGGACAAAATTCGGGGTATATTCAAGTAAGTTTGGGAGGTCGATACGCCATGGCGTTGACGATCCTGGTCGCTTGTTTATCCCTCGGCGCGGACGCGCAAGGCGCGGCGCAAACATCTCCGGTTGCGTCCACCTCGTTCGCCAACACGCGCGAAACCCGGTTGCCCGCCTCCCCCGGCGCATTGACGGTGGAAATGCGCGGCGACATCTACATGGCCCGCAAGATGTATCGCGAAGCGGTGGACATGTACAAGCAGATGCCCGCCGATTCGCCGGTTACCTGGAACAAGGTAGGCATCGCCTACCACCAGATGCTCGAATTGGACGCGGCGAAGAAGTACTACGAAAAGTCGGTGAAGATGCGCCCGAACTACCCGGAAGCGGTGAACAATCTGGGCACGATTCACTACGCGAAGAAAAGCTACCGGCGCGCGGTGAGCCAATACAAAAAAGCGCTGAAGTTGAATCCGCAGTCGGCTTCGATCCTCTCGAATCTGGGCACGGCGTACTTCGCGCGAAAGCAGTACGATCTGGCGTTCCGGTCGTATCAGGAAGCGCTGGCCATCGACCCGGAAGTGTTCGAGCACCGGGGCGCGGCGGGCGTGCTGCTGCAAGAACGCACGGTGGAAGAGCGCGCGAAGTTCCATTTCTACCTCGCCAAGACGTACGCCAAGGCGGGGCAGAACGACCGGGCGCTGCTCTATTTGCGCAAGGCTCTCGAGGAAGGCTTCAAGGACCGGGATAAGCTGACGGGCGATCCCGAGTTCGCCGGTTTGCAGCAGTTGCCGGAGTTTTTGGAACTGCTGGCCTACCAGCCGAAGGTGCTCTAGAGTTTGCGGCGTCCGCTAGCGGCATGCCTGATCGCGCTCGCGGCGGCGTGCGGTAAACAACCGGCTATCCCGGCACGCTTGATCGTCGCGCCGGTGGAGAATCTGGCCACCGGGCTCGATTGGGCTCCGGTCGCGTTGCAGGCGCTATTGGCGGCGCGACTATCCGGTCTCGACGTAGAGCGGGCGGGTCTCGACGTGGAACGAGCGGCGACGGCGGGCGACGCGCGCGGGGCGGTGGGACGGACTCCGCTGTACTGCCGGATCGAGGGCGAGCCCGGGAAGGCTCGGTTCGCCTGCTGGCTCGCCGGGCGCGACGAGGTGTTCACGGCGTCGGGGAGCGGCCTGGCGACGCTGGTGTCGGCGGTGGCAAAGAATCTGCATCCGGCGGCCTCCGATTCCGCGGTGCCCGACGAGGCGTTGCGCGCTTATGGGGAACGCCGTTTCGCCGACGCGGTTTCGCTCGCGCCGGATTTCGGAGCGGCGTACGTCGACTCCGGCGATCCCGAACTAGTTAAGCGGGGATTGGCGCGCGGCGCGTCGATCGGCCAGGAACCGCTGGCCCGGTTGCGTTTCGCCGAAGCGGCGCGGGGCCGCGATCCGAAAGCGATCGCCCAGGCGCTGACGGCGCTCGCCGAGTTTCGGCCCGGAGACGCCGCGTTGTGGAATCAACTGGGCTATCAGCGGTCTTTCGCGAAAGACCTAACCGGAGCGCGGGCGGCGATGGCGGAGTACGCGAAGCTCGCGCCCGGCGCGAACGCGCTCGATTCGCTGGGCGACGTGAATTACTACGCGGGCGAGTTCGCCGAGGCGGAAAAGCGCTATGTGGAAGCGTTCGAGAAAGACTCCGCGTTTCAGCGCGGAGGGTCGCTATACAAAGCCGCGTACGCGCGGTTGCGAATGAAAGACCCGGCGGGCGCGCAGAAGCACTGGGACCGATATTTGGCGCAAGCAGCCGCGGCGGAGCGTCCGGCGCTGGCCGCGAGTTGGCTGTTCGTCGTCGGGAAGAAAGACGAAGCGGAGAAAGCGGCGCTGGCCGGAAACTCTCCGCAAGGGCTGTTGGCGGCCTCGGTGTGGGCGCGCGCGCGAGGCGACGCGGCGACGGCGCGAGAGCGTTGGGTGAAAGCGCTGGGCGGTCGCGTGACTTCGGCGCAAGGGCTGATGGCCGCGTTTTTGGGGCAGCCCGCCGCTTCGCCCTCCGAGTGGCAACGCAGGGCGAGCGTGCAGATGGCCGATCCGCGGTTCGAGGATTTGCGCGACGGCCTGCTTGCCGCCGCGCTGTTGTTCGACGGGCACTATGCGGCGGCGGAAGCTCCGGCGCGGCGGACGTTCGGTCGTCAGCAGCCGCAGTCGGACGGGGTAGCGAGGACGATGCTGGCATGGGCGCTGGACGGGGCGGGGAAGAAGGACGAGGCGCGGGAGTTGCTCGCCGTGCATCCTCCGCCGGCGCTGCCGTCGGCGAGCCCCTTAGCGCCGGTGCTGATGGCGAAGGAACTGGAACTTTCGCGGTAACAAAGCGGCGGCGCGCTCGTTCTTTGAAGTGAGCGCATGAACGAACCGACGTTTACATCGATCTACGAACGGTATGCGCCGGACGTGTTGCGGTTCGCGACCTATCTCACGGGGAGCGCGGACTTGGCCTCGGACATTACCGCCGAGACGTTTCTACGGGCGTGGACTTCATGGGACAGGATTCGGGCGATTACGACCCGCTCCTACCTTCTGACGACGGCCAAGAATCTGATCGTCGACCGGTACCGGCGTTCGAAACCCGAAGTCGGCTTGCCCTTCGATTTGGCGCAACCGCGCCAGACACCGGAGTCGAGGCGGTACCTGGACCAGACGCTGGCCGCCATTCAGACGCTACCCGAGGAGTATCGGACGCCGCTGGTGATGTACGCGGTGAGCGAATTGACGTACGAGGAAATCGCGGTGGCGATGGAACTGCCGGTGGCGACGGTGAAGGTCCGCATTCATCGCGCGCGCCTGCGGCTGAACGAAATTCTCGAAGCTCGAAAGGAACCCGAACATGAACGCGAAAACGAACCTGCCTGACGGCGTTCTCGACGATCTGTTGGCTCTGTACGCGACGGGCGAAGCGTCGCCCGCGACGCGGAAGTTAGTGGAGGAAGAACTGCGCGAGCGCCCCGAACTGGCGCGAAAGCTTACGACGCCGGAGCGGTTGGCGGTGCCAAAGCCGGCCGCCGACTCCGATCAGTGCCTGCGGACTTTGCAATCCACGCGGCGGCTTTCCTTGGTGCGGTTGTTCTTGCTCGGTTTTGGCCTTACGACCTTGCTCGTACCGCTGCACCCGTACTTTTGGGGGCCGGATAAGAGGCAGCGGACCTTCGTGGTGGTGGCGGAGTGCGCCTCCGCGATGGCCTGGAGCGGGTTCGCCGTCGTATCGAGGAAAATCCGGCGAGCGGTGCGCTAGACGCCGACCTTCTCCCAGGGGCGCTGGGGCGCGCCGCGGTCGCGATCCTTCACGCGGTCGTAAAGGTGGAGCGCGTTGACGGAACCGAGCCCCTCGTTATATAGGCTGGTGAGGCCGAACGTCTCGCGCACGTCTTCGAGAAACGCGTGCAGAGCCTTGAGCTGTTCGGCTTGCGCGGCTTGCTTACGCCCCGAGGGCGTCATCCAATATTTCTGATTGCCGCCGTCCACGAGTTCGCCGATTTCGTCGCCGAGGACGACGCCCGCCGGGTCGATCGAGTAGCTTCCGTCCTTTTCCGAAACGACGGCGGCGCATTCGCCGCGCATCAACGCCGCCTTCCCCGACGCTTTCTTCGCGGATCGGACGTCGAGCTTGGCCAAGGCGCTCAGGCGTTCGTCGAAGGTGACGACATGCGGTTTCTCGCGGCGGAAGAACATGAGTTCAGTATAGCGGCGGGGGAAATCCGATCGCTACGCTTGCACGTCTGTAAAGAATTGTGATTAACTCTCACCAGCTAAGTTCGCTTTTTAAAGGGGTGCTTATGAACAAAGTCGTTCTTTCGGCCATGTTGGCGGGCGCGGGAGCTATCGCGCAGAGCGTCGAAACGATTCCATTCCGCGCGATTCTTTCGCCGGCCAACGAGGTGCCCGCCATCACGGGACTCGACGCGTCGGGGACCGCCACCGTGCTGCTGCACATCGTGCGGGATTCTTCGGGGCGCATCGTGTCGGGCTCGGCGGACTTTAAGGTGGCGTACCGATTTCCGGGCGAGATCAATATCACCGGGCTGCACATCCATCGCGGCGAGGCGGGCGCGAACGGTCCGGTGACGATCGATTCGGCGTTGACGCGCGTCGACGCGCAACCGGCGGTGGCGACGATTAACCGGCAAGGGCAGATCGCGCCGGACAACGCGGCGGCGATCTCGACGGCGACGGATATGTTGACCAACCCGGCGGGATTCTACATCAACCTGCACACGTCGGTGCACCCGGGCGGGGCGATCCGCGGGCAGTTAATGCGGGCGCAACAGCGGGTCTTCATGACGGAGATGAGTCCGGCGAACGAGGTTCCGCCGATTACGGGATTGGCGGCGACGGGCCTTTCGACCATGACGTTAATCTTTACCGCCATGCCCAACGGCACGCTGACGTCGGCGACGTATAACTTCGACATCAACTACGCGGGCTTTCCGGCGGAGACGTTCTTCACGGGCTTTCATATTCACTCGGGCGCGGAGGGTACGAACGGTCCGGTGACGATCGACAGCGGCATCACGGGCGGGATGGCGGTGGCCGCTCCGGCGAACGGGACGGGGACGCTGAACTACGACATCGAAGTGAACATGACAAACGCCGGTTCGGTGAACACGGTGTACGGCATGCTCGCCGATCCGAAGAATTATTACCTGAATCTGCACACGCGCGTGAATCCGGGCGGCGCGATTCGCGGGCAGACGCGGCGCACCGACGTGATGGTTTTCCCGCACCAGTTGTCGCCGGCGAACGAGGTTCCGCCGGTGACGGGGCTCGACGCGACGGCTCCGGCGCGGACGATCGTGTGGACGATTCGCGACGCGGCGGGACGCGTTACCGGAGCGTCGGTGGCGTTCGACGTGAACCATCGGTTCCCCGGAGCGACGACGTTCACCGGTCTGCATATTCACGACGGCGCGGCGGGCGCGAACGGTCCGGTGACGATCGATAGCCGGATTACGGCGGCGAACAACGTGCAGTCGGCGAGCGGGTTCGGCAACATCTACCGGCAGTTCACGGTGTCGAGCGCGAACGGAGTGGCGACGGTGAATCGGATTCTGACCGATCCCGCGTCGGCGTACGTGAACCTGCATACGCAAGCGAATCCGGGCGGCGCGGTGCGCGAGCAGGTGTCGAACGGTCCGTTCGGATTGCCGAGCGTCGAGGCGACGATCAGCGGCGTGTCCGATCCGGGCTACGCGACGGTGGCGCCGGGCGGGCTGATTTCGGTGTACGGGCGCAACCTGACGCGCGTGGGCGCGGGCAACGCGGGGTCGCCGGGCTTTAACGCTCCGGGGTCGATCAACGGCACGCAGTTGGTGATCGCGGACCGGGCGGCGGCGCTCTTGAACGTGAGTCCGCGATTGGTGGCGGCGCAGATTCCGTTCGACATACCGGCGGGGATGCAGCGGCTGTACGTACTCGGGCCGAACGGAACTTCGAACACGGTGATGGTACCGGTGGGCGGCGGATTCGCGCCGGGGATTTTCTTCGACCGGATCGTGGCGGGGGGGAACGTCGCGGCGGCGTATCGCTTGAACGACAGCAGCTATGTCACCGAGGCGAGTCCGGCGCGCGCGGGCGATCGGATCTTGCTGTTCGCGACGGGGTTCGGGCAGACGGCTCCGCCGCTCGGTACGGGTATCGCGGCGGGCGAAGAGAATAACTCGCAGCGGCCCACGGTGACCGTCGGCGGACGAGCGGCGACGGTGATGTCGTCGCGCGCGACACCGAATATGGTTGGTCTGTATCAATTAGTGATCCAGATGCCGGAGGGAGTGGCGGCGGGGCTCGCGCCGCTCGACGTGCGGTTCGGCGAGACGCGCGCGAACGCAACGTCGATTTACGTACGCTAGAGGCTTGATCCGGCGGATTATTTTCGTCGTCGCGCTGGCGGGCGCGGCGGTTTCTCAGACGGGCGTCGCGCCCACGAACGAGGAACGGCTGGCCCGCCATCGCAATTTGGGCAAGGCGTTCTACGAGAATCCGACGACGCAGAACGAATCGGTGGAGCAGTTCCGGCAAGCGCTTGGGCTCGCCCCGGGATCGAATCGGGAGCGGCTTAACTACGGGCTGGCTTTGCTGCGGGCGGGCAAGACCGCCGAGGGCGTGGCGGAGCTGGAAGCGGTCCAGAAGCGCGAGCCGTCGCTGCCGCATACGTGGTTCAATCTGGCGATCGAGTGGAAGAAATCGGGCGAGCACGAGAAGGCGCTCGCGCAGATCGCGAAGTTCGTCGAGTTAGTACCGAACGAGCCGATCGGGCGCTACAACCACGGCGCGCTGCTGAAGATCGCGGGGCGGAACGCGGAGGCGCTGCGCGAGTTCGAGCGCGCGGCGGAACTCGACCACAATCTGGCGGCGGCGCGGTTTCAATTGTTCAACGCGTATCGCGCGGCGGGACGCGCGGCGGACGCTCAACGAGCTCTCGCCGAGTTTCAGGCGCTGAAGAAAGAGCAGGAGGGCGCGGCGGTCCCCGAGGACGTCGATTGGTGCGCGTACTCGGAGATTCTCGATCCGCCGCCGCCGCCGCTCGCGCCCGCGCGTCCGCCGGTATATGCGGATCGCGTCGTGGCGACGGACGCGACGGGAGTGTCGATCGTCGACGGGCGCATCGTGGCTTGGCGTGGAGAGCCGCTCGCGCCCGCGGACTACGACAACGACGGCGTTAGCGAGATCGCGGTCGTGAAGGCGGATCGCGTCGAGTTAACCAAGGCGGGTAAGACCGTGCATACGTTCCCGGGCGTGTATCGCGCGGCGGTGTGGCTCGATTACGACCACGACTACGATCTCGATCTGTTCTTGCTGGGACGGGAATCGAAGCTGTATCGCAATCAGGGTAAGGCGGGGTTTGTCGAGCGCACGGTCGATTTTCCGTTCGAGCGCGGCGAGGTTACCGAGGCGCGCGTACATCGGACGGTCCCGGATACGCGCGGGCTCGACCTTTATTTGCGGTACTCGGATCGCGTCGTGCTGTATCGCGATTTGCTCGGTGGGAAGTATCGCGCGGAGGCCGCGAAGTCGATGCCGGCGGCGCCCGCGCTCGCCGCCGATTTCGATCTCGACGGGCGGGAAGACCTGGTTACGTTCGATGCCGGGCGCGTGGTCCAGCGGATGAATCGCACCGTGCCTCGCACGAACTGGATTCGCGTGAAATTGCTCGGCGTGCGCAATTTGAAGCGCGCCATGTACGCCGAAGTGGAGGTGAAAGCTGGGCGCCTCTACGAGAAGAAGGTGTACTACGGCGAGCCGCTCGCGTTCGATCTGCGCAACATGGCGAAGGCCGATACGGTGCGGATCACGTGGCCGAACGGTCTAATTCAGAACGAGACGAATCAGGTCGCCAATCGAGCCTACGAGTACAAGGAAGCGCAGCGGCTTTCGGGGTCGTGCCCGATTATTTGGACCTGGGACGGCGCGGGGTTCCGCTACATTACCGACGTGCTGGGCGTCGCTCCGCTGGGCGCGGCGGCGGGCGACGGCAAGTACTTCGACACCGATCACGACGAGTACATCTTCATTCCGGGCGACGCCCTCCGCGCGGGGAAGACGGCGCGCGACGGCAAGCTTTCCGTGCGGATCACGGAAGAGTTGAGCGAGGTGGCGTATCTCGATCAAGTGAAGTTGATCGCGGTCGATCATCCGGCGGACGTCGCGATCTATCACAACGACAAATGGAAATCACCGCCGTATCCCGAGCATCGCTTGTGGGGCGTGCGCACTCGGATTCCGGCGAAGGCCGACCGCGATCCGTACGAGTTTCGCCGCGAGATGAACGGGATCGCCGAAGAGCACGCGCTGACGTTGCGCTTTCCTATCGAAGCGCCGGAGAGCGGGGCGCTCGTGCTGCGCGGCTGGGTGGATTGGGCGGACGGTTCGACGTTTCTGGCGGCGTCGCAGGAAGATCCGAAGGGCTTGATTCCGCCTCGTCTCGAAGCGCGCGACGCGCGAGGCAACTGGATCGTGCTCGACGCGGACATGGGTATGCCCGCCGGAAAACCGAAATCGATCGTCGTGCCGGTGCGCTTTCCGTCGAAGTACCGCGAACTGCGGATCGTCACGAATCTGTGCGTCTACTGGGACGAAATCTTTCTGACGCCCGATACGCGGACGCCCGAACATGTTTCAAACACGGCGCCGCTTTCGCGTGCGGCGCTACGGTTCCGCGGATTCTCGCCGTCGTCTATTCACCCGGAGCGCAAACAGCCGGAGCGGTTCGCCTACGACGGCGCGACTCCGACCTCGCTCTGGAACCCCACGCCGGGGCGTTACACGCGCTACGGCGCGGTGGATACGCTCCTCGCCGCCGCCGACGACCGGATGGTCGTGATGGGTTCGGGGGACGAGATCGCTCTCGAGTTCGACGCGGCTTCGTTGCCCGCGTTGCGCGAGGGCTGGACCCGCGACTATCTGCTGTACGTCGACGGGTGGGCGAAAGATCGCGACGCGAACACCGCCGACGGGCAGGCGACCGATCCGCTGCCATTCCATGCGATGAGGGGCTATCCTCTCACTAAGGAAGAGCGTCACCCGCTTCCGGACTACGACCGCGTTTGGAATACGCGACCCGCGCTCCGGCTATTGCGGCCGCTATCGCAGCCATGAAGCTGGTGTGGGGTCTTATCGTCGCGTTGGCGCTGGGGTTCGCCTGGCTCGCGTTTGGATTGCCGCAAAAAAAGACGGTTCTCGCGAACGCCAAGCTCGTTCCCGCGTCGATGGAAGAGGAAGGGGACCGCAAGGGGCCGTTCTGGCCGTCGCCCGCCCGCACCAGCCGAGGCGGTTTGGTCGATTCCGATTTTTTTCTCGACTCGAAGCTTTGCGGGTCCTGCCACAAGGACATCTACGACCAGTGGAATTCGTCGGTCCATCACTTCGCGAGCTTTAACAATCAGTTCTACCGGAAGTCGATCGAGGACATGCAGCGGTTGCAGGGCTCGACGCAAGGCTCGAAGTGGTGCGCGGGCTGCCACGACCACGCGGTGATTTTCTCGGGCCGCTGGGAAAAGCCGATCAAGGAGCAGATCGAGACCACCGAGGCGCAGGCGGGTTTGGGTTGCGTGTCGTGCCACTCGATGACGCACGTCAACGGGTCGGTGGGCAACGGCGATTTCACGATCGAGTATCCGCGCCTGCACACGCTGATGGCGAGCAAGAATCCGCTGCTGCGCGGCTTCTACGACAAAGTGATTTACACGTTTCCGGAGCATCATCGCAAGCAGTTCATGAAGCCGTTCATGCGCGAGCAGTCGAGCGAATTCTGCTCGACCTGTCATAAGGTGCATCTCGACGTACCGGTGAATAACTACCGCTGGTTGCGCGGCTTTAACGATTACGACAATTGGCAGGCATCGGGCTTCGGCCACGGCGCGCGCAGTTTTTATTACCCGCCGAAAGGTCAGACTTGTTCGGATTGCCACATGCCGCTGGTCGATTCGCAAGACCCCGGCAATCGGAACGGCAAGGTGCATTCGCATCGATTCCCCGGCGCGAATATGGCGATTCCGCACGTCAACGGCGATAAGACGCAGCTTGCGGAGACGGAAAAGTTTCTGAAATCGGGCTTCATCACCGTCGATCTGTTCGCCGTCTCTCCGGTGGAGTCGAACGGCGCGGTCGAGATGAAGCGACGCGCGGAGTCCGCGCCCGCGCTCAATACGGCGATGGCGGTAGGCGAAGAAGCGGAGTCGCACGCGCCGGTTTATCTGCGCGACGTGGGCCAGGTGGCCGCTCCGCTCGACACGGCGCAGGTGAAGCTCGAACCGGGGACGACGGTGCGTTTGGACGCGGTGGTGCGCACGCGCAAGATCGGACATTTTTTCCCCGGCGGCACGGTGGACGCGTTCGACATCTGGCTGGAACTGATCGGGCGCGACGCCGACGGCGAACCGTTCTTCTGGAGCGGGCAAGTCGAAGACAAAGGCAAAGGTCCGGTGGAGCGCGGCGCGCATTTCTACCGCAGCTACCTGCTCGACGGCGACGGCAACCATATCGACAAGCGCAACGCCTGGCAGGCGCGCAGCTTGCTGTACGCGCGCTTAATTCCACCGGGCGCGGCGGATACGGTGCACTATCGGGTGACGATTCCACGCAACGTCAAGGGTCCGGTGACGTTCACGGCGAAGTTAAACTACCGCAAGTTTTCGCACTTCTACACGCAGCACTCCTATTCGGAAGTCGGCGGCACGCCCGATCTGCCGATCGTGGTTCTCGCCGAGAAGTCCGCGACGCTCGGAATCGGAAAAACAAACTGGGTACCGAACGTTCTAAAGGCGGACCGCGAGCGTTGGAACGATTGGGGCATCGGCATGCTGCTGCAAGGCGACATCAAGGGCGCCGAGTACGCGTTCCGCAAAGTCACCGAGGCCGAGCCCGGCTACGCCGACGGATGGTTGAACGTGGCGCGCGCGTTAATCCAGGAGGGCGAGACGGAAGAGGCGCGGCCGTTTGTCGCGAAGGCGAAAGAACTCGGGCCGAAGCTGGGGCGCGTGCATTTCTTCCAGGCGATGATCGACAAGGCGGCGGGCGATTACGACGCCGCGCTCGACGCGCTGCGGACGACGGTTTCGATCCATCCGAAAGACCGCGTCGTCCACAACCAAATCGGCCGGCTGTTGTTCCTGAAGCGCGACTACACGGGCGCGATCGCGGCGTTCGAACGCGTTCTCGCCATCGACACGGAAGACGTGCAGGCGCATTACAACCTGATGCTCGCCTATCGCGGCGCGGGCGACGACGAGAAGGCGGCGCGCGAGGAGAAGCTGTTCCGGCGATTTAAGGCGGACGAATCCGCGCAGGCGATTACGCAGCGGCGGCGGGCCATCAGTCCCGAAGACAACAACGAAAGACAGGCGATCCACGATCATGAAAGCGTTCTTCTGCCTCGTTGGCGCGACGGCGCTGGCGCAACCCTCAGCAATCGCGATCTTCGCCGACGCGACTTCAGCGGCGGGAATTAGCTTTACGCACAACTCGGGCCGGGCGGGCAAGAAGTGGCTGCCGGAGACGATGGGCTCGGGCTGCGCATTTCTCGACTTCGACAACGATGGACTGCCCGACATCCTGCTGTTGAACGGGCGCGACTGGAAGCCGGGCAAGCGCAAGACGCTCTCGGCGTTGTATCGCAACGTAGGTGGGGGCAAGTTCGCGAACGTCACGGCGGGGAGTGGGCTTGACGTCGAGATGTTCGCGCTGGGCGTGGCGGTGGCCGATTACGACAACGACGGGCGCGACGACGTGTACATTACGGCGCTCGAGGGCGACCGGTTGTTTCACAACGAGGGCGGCGGCAAGTTCCGCGACGGAACGAAAGCGGCGGGGATTTCGAACGCGGCGTTCGGCGTGTCGGCGGCGTGGCTCGATTACGACCGCGACGGGCTGGCGGATTTGTTCGTCGCGAACTACGTGCAGTGGACCGAAGCGGGCGATCTTTACTGCTCGCTCGACGGCCGCACGAAGTCGTATTGCACGCCGGAATCGTACAAGGGCCGCGCGTCGAAGCTGTATCGCAATCTGGGCGGCGGCAGGTTCGAGGACGCGACGGCGAAGGCGGGGGTGGGCGATCCTACGGCGAAGTCGCTCGGCATCGCGGTCGCCGACTTCAATAACGACGGCTGGCCCGACTTGTTCGTCGCCAACGATACGCAGCCGAACAAGCTGTACGTCAACGCGAAGAACGGGACGTTCAAGGAAGAGGGCGTGGCGGCGGGCGTGGCGTTCGGCGAGGACGGCGTGGCGCGCGGCGCGATGGGCGTGGACGCGGCGGATTACGACCGCTCCGGGCGAGCTCATCTGGTGGTAGGCAACTTCACCAATCAGATGCTGGCGCTTTATCGCAACGAAGGCCGCAATCTGTTCGTCGACGAAGCCCCGCGCTCGACGGTGGGTCGCGCGTCGCTGCTGTCGCTGACGTTTGGCGCGTTTTTCTTCGATTTCGATCTCGACGGTTGGCTCGACTTGTTCTGCGCGAACGGCCACATCGACGAGGAGATCGGCCGCGTGCAGCCGAAGATTTCCTTCGCGCAGTTGCCGCTCCTGTTCCGCAACACGGGGAAGGGCAAGTTCGAGACGGTGCCGGCGTTTTCGAAACCGCTCGTCGCGCGGGGCGCGGCGTATGCCGACTACGATCGCGACGGCGACCTCGACGTCTTGGTTTCGAACAATCACGGTTCGGCGGTTCTGTATCGCAACGATTCGCCGAAGGCGAACAATTGGATTTCGCTGCGGCTGCGCGGGACGAAATCGAACGCCTCGGCGCTGGGGGCGGTGGTGCGCATCGGGGCGCAATCGCAGACGGTGCGCAGTGGATCGAGCTACGCGTCGGCGTCCGACTTAGCGTTGACCTTCGGACTCGGCAAGGAGACGCCGACCGCGATCGACGTCGAGTGGCCCAGCGGCAAGAAGCAGCGGTTGACTGGGCTCGCGGCGAACCGTCACCATCGAATCACCGAACCTTAAATCGAACCAACCGCAATGAACCAACTACACTTCCCCATCGCCGCCATTACGGACGAATTTTCGCCGGGCTTCACCGAAGCGCTCGATCCGATGACCGAGATCGGCATGACGGGCGCAGAATTGCGCGTCGTCTACGGCAAGAACGTCATGGACCTGACCGACGACGAGCTTCGCCGCGCGGCGGACGCGCTGCGGGAGCGGGGCATCGCGATTATCTCGGTCGCCTCGCCGATTCTAAAGTGCGTGCTGCCGAACGCGCCCGCGGTGGATACGCGGTTTCAGCAGGATATCTTCAATTCGAAACATACGTTCGACGATCAGCCGCGGCTGGCGGACCGCGCGATCCAAATCGCGGGAATTACGGGTGCGAAGATCGTGCGCGTGTTTTCGTATTGGCGGACGGTCGACCCGCACGCTTGCTTCGACGCGGTGGCGAGCGCGCTCGACGGACTGGCGCGCCAGTTCGATTCGGCGGGCTTGATCTGCGGGCTCGAAAACGAGCACGCCTGCAACGTGGCGACGGCGGTGGAGTCGGCGGCGATGTTGAAGGCGGTGCCGCATCCGGCGCTGCAACTCGTGTGGGATCCGGCCAACGCGCTGTGCTCGGGCGAATCGCCGTATCCGGAAGGCTACTCGGTGTTGCCCAAGGATCGCATCGCTCACGTTCATGCGAAGGACTGTCACATGGACGGGCACAAGCCAATCTGGGGGCCGTTGGGTACGCGCGCCGTCGATTGGAAAGGCCAGATCGCTGCGCTGCGCGCGGACGGCTATCGCGGCTACCTTAGTCTCGAAACGCATTGGCCGGGGCCGGGCGGCAATAAATGGGAAGGCTCTCGAATCTGCGGTTGGAATTTGCGCGGTCTGGTGGCGAGCGTCGCTTAGCGATTTCGCAGCGCCCACACCGTTACGGTGGCGTCGGGCGGGCCGAGAATCGCCCGCGCCCGCACGGCGAGCGGCTTCGCCTCGCTCTTGCGCCCGGCTTTTCGCAGGGCCTGAGCGAGGCTTTCGACGATGACGCCCACTTCATGGTGATCCGGGCCGAGCAGCGCTTCGCCGTCGATCAGGGCGCGCCGCAGGAACGTCTCCGCCTCGCGCGGGCGTCCGGAGCGCAGGCTCGCGATGCCCAGGCACGCGCGCAACGCGATGTAGTCGGGGTCGTTCGGCGGCCACGTGCGTTGTGCGATCGAGTAGGCGTGGTCGAGAATCTCGCGTGTGCCGGCGAGCGGGCCCGCCGCTAACTCGATTTCGCCTTGCAGCGCCAGCCGGTGCGCGTACCATCCGCTGTCCGGACCGGCCTCGCGCTCGCTGAGCGCTACCGCCTCGCGGGCGTGTACGAGCGCGGCGGCGACGCGTCCGGCCTGCATGTCGCGAATCGCGCTTCGCGCCGCGTCTTCCGAATCGATGGCGAACAGACACACGAATAGCGGTAGGAGCATAGGAGAACCTCGATCGGCGATTGAGCGCGTCGGCGAAGCGCGCTTGTCCGTACTACGCGAGCGGACGCGAAAAGTTGATCCGCTCGCCCCGGAATTCCGCGAACGGCGGCGGCCGTGTCGCGCCCCACGCCGCTCGATTCGGAAGGTCTCGCGTAACCTGCATGGTATTCTTACGTCAAACCAATCACCATGCGGGTCCGGACACCGATTTCGGCGGGCATCGCGGCGATTTTACTCGCGGGCTTGATGTACGCCCAATTCGGCGGCCGCCGGGGATTCCGGGGCGACGACGACGACGCGCCCATCCCGGCCGACGCGAACGAAAAAACGGAGTACGTGTTCGCCCGCCTTCGCTACCCCAGCTATCGCGGCGGGTCCGGCTACTGGGGCGTCCGGGGGTCCTGGACCACCGACTATCCGAAAGCCGAGCGTCATTTCGTCCAGGGAATTCGGCGACTTACCCGCATTCACACCCGTTCGATGGAGCACGTCGTCGATCTCGATACCGACGACATTTTCAATTACCCCTGGATTTACGCGGTCGAAGTCGGCCACTGGGACCTGAGCGATCAGCAAGCGGCGAAGTTGCGAGAGTATCTGACGCGGGGCGGGTTCCTGATGGTGGACGATTTCCACGGTTCGATCGAGTGGGAAGTGTTCACCGCGAGTTTGAGCCGCGTGTTTCCCGATCGTCCGGTGATCGACCTCGATAGCAAAGACCAAATCTTTCATTCGCTCTACGACATCGATCAGAAGGTGCAGGTGCCGGGCATCGTGATGTTCTATACCGGTCAAACGTTCGAGCAGGACGGCGTGGAGCCGCGTTGGCGAGGGATCGTCGACGATAAGGGCCGGGTGATGGTGGGCATCTGCCACAACATGGACTTGGGCGACTCCTGGGAGCACGCCGACATGGCCCGTTATCCGGAGCAGTACACGTCGCTCGGCTATCGAATTGGAATCAACTACATCATTTATTCGATGACTCACTGATCCGCCGGTTGGCCGGTCCACCAAACACATGTTCGAGCTTCTGTTTCAATATCCGGCCCGAGTTTTCTCGAAAGGCGAGTTCGTCTTCCTGAGCGGCGCGCCGGTGTGGACGCTTGTCCTCGCGATCGCGGCGGCGGCGGCGGGGCTCGGATTGCTGGCGTTTCGCCGCCGGGGCTTGACCTTTCCGCGCCGAATCGCTCTATGGGGGTTGCAGGCGGCGTTGGTCGCCTTGCTCTTTACGATCCTGTGGCAGCCCGCGCTGCGCGTGTCGAGCCTGAAGTCGCAGCAGAACTTCGTCGCGGTTCTCGTCGACGACTCGCGCAGCATGGCGACGAAAGAGGGAAGCGAGACGCGGCTCGACCAGGTCAAAGCTACGCTGAACGGCGGTTTGGTCGACAAGTTGAAGGACCGTTTTCAAGTGCGTCTGTACAGCGCGGGAGCGGGGATGAAACGCGTCGCCAAGGTGGAGCAGTTTACCGGCGCGCAGCCTTCGACGCAACTCGGCGCGAGTTTGCGCGAAGCCGTGGCCGAGGCCGCCACGCTGCCGGTGGGCGCGATCGTGCTGCTTTCGGACGGCGCCGACAACTCGGGCGGCATCGATTCCGCGTCGCTGGCCGAAGTGCGGCGCTTGCGCATCCCGGTCCACACTATCGGTTACGGGCGCGAGGCGTTCGCCCGCGATCTCGAAATCGCGCAGGTGGATCTGCCGTCCCGGTCGCTGCCCGGATCGCGGGTCGCGGCGCAGGCGACGTTCCGCCAGCGGGGATACGCCAACCGGCGCGCGAAACTCGTCGCGCGGTCGGACGGAAAGACGCTCGCATCGCGCGAGGTAACGATCAAAGCCGACGGGACGGCGCAAACGGAGTCGCTGCTGTTCTCGGCCGGTCCCGCCGGGCCGAAGACGATCGAGGTGGCGGTGGAGGGGCTCGACGGCGAGGAGAACGCGGCCAACAACGCGATGCGCCGCTTGATCACGGTCGAGAATCGCAAGCCGCGCGTGCTCTATTTCGAGGGGGAGCCGCGGTGGGAGTACAAGTTCATCCGCCGCGCGCTCGACGGCGATTCGTCGGTGACGCTGGCAAGCATGGTCCGCACCACCCCGAACAAGTTTTTCCGGCAAGGCATTTCCGGCGCGGCCGAACTCGAAGATGGATTTCCGCCGAAACCCGAAGAACTGTTCGTCTACGACGGCCTGGCGATCGGAACCGTCGAAGCCAGCTATTTCACGCCCGCGCAGCAGGAGGCGATCAAGCTCTTCGTCGACCGGCGCGGCGGCGGCCTGCTGCTGCTCGGCGGTCGCAATAGCTTGTCGGACGGCGGGTACGCGGCGTCGCAAATCGCCGAGATTCTCCCGGTATCGCTACCCGCGTCGCGTCAGACGTTTCGCCGCGAACCGGCCAAAGCGGAGTTGACCGCCGGCGGCCGCGACAGCTTGATCGCGAGACTCGAAGACGATCCGGCGCGCAACGCCGAGCGGTGGAAGAAGCTCCCGCCGATGTCCGACTATCAGGAACTCGGCGCGGCCAAGCCCGGCGCGGTGGTGATCGCCGAAGCGATACCCGAGCAAAGCAAATCCCGCTGGCCGCTGCTCGTTTCGCATAACTACGGGCGCGGGCGGGTGTCGATCCTCGCGACGTCGGGCACTTGGAAATGGAAGATGCTCCAGGAGCACACCGATACGTCGCACCACACGTTCTGGCAGCAACTCATCCGCGGCCTGGTCGCCGAAACTCCTTCGCGCGTCACCACCACCACGCCGAAAACGGTGCTGAGCGACGAATCGCAGGTGCCGCTGCGCGTCGAGTTGCGCGACAAGAACTACCTGCCGGTGTCGGACGCGCTGGTCGAGGCGCGCGTATCCGGCCCCGAAGGTACGGGCGGAACCGTAGCGCTCGAACTCGATCCGTTGAGCGAGGGCGTCTATACGGGAATGTGGACGGCGGACAAACCCGGCTCCTATTTGGCCGACATCTCGGCCAAGCGCGGGGAAGAGGACTTGGGCCGCGACATGATCCACTTTCGCCGCGAGGACGGAGTCGCGGAAAACTTCGGCGCGGAACAGAATCGCGACCTACTCGAAAAGCTGTCGGCGGAGACGGGCGGCAAATACTATCGGCCTTCGGAAACGGCCAAGCTGCTCGAAGACATCGCTCTTTCCGAGGCCGGTATCACCGTTCGCGAGACGCGCGACTTGTGGAATATGCCCATCGTCTTCCTGCTGTTGCTGGCACTAGCCGGAACGGAATGGCTGCTGCGCCGCCGCTGGGGGACCGTATGATCGCGGCTTACTTGCTGCTCTCGACCACCTACGTGGTAACCGTCGCCGGTCTTGGGGGCGAGCCCGATTACGAACAGCGCTTCGCCCAGCAGGCGGCGCAAATCGAGACCTTGCTGAAGAACGGCGACACCGTCGTCAAGACGTTCTCCGGTCCGGCCGCGACACGCCAGGCGGTAAGCGCGGCGCTGGCGCAGGTGGCCGCCGAAGCGAAGCCGGACGACGCGTTCGCGCTGATCTTGATTGGGCATGGAACCTTCGACGGCTCCGAGTACAAATTCAACCTGCCCGGACCGGATTTCACCGCCTCCGAGATGGGGGCGGCGCTCGACAAGATTCGCGCCGGCCGGCAGTTGGTCGTCAACACGACCAGCGCTTCCGGCGCTTCGCTGCCGTCGTTCCAGCACCCCAAGCGCGCCGTCATCGCGGCGACGAAATCGGGAACGGAAAAGAACGCGCCGGTGTTCGCGCGCTACTTCGTCGAGGCGTTGCGCGATCCCGCCGCCGACTCGGATAAGAACGAAGCGATCACCGCGCTCGAAGCCTACCGCTACGCCGATCAGAAGACCGCCGCCTACTACGAGACGCAGAAGCGGTTGGCCACCGAGCATCCCATGATCGAGGATACGGGCGTGGGCGACGGCGTGCGCGCTCCTTCGCCCGACAACGGCAAAGGGCAAGCGGCGGGACGCTTCGCATTGGTGAAGCTAGGCGCGGCCCAGAAGGCCGCCGCCACTCCCGAGAAGCGCGCGCTGCTCGCGAAGAAAGAACAAGTCGAGATTTCGATCGACAAACTCAAGTACCAAAAAGCGGCCATGCCGCAGGAAGAGTACAAGCGCACGATGCAGACGCTGCTGCTCGAACTGGCGCGGCTGCAGGAGGAGATCGACCGATGAGGCTCGTCGCGCTCTTCGCCGTCTTGAGTTTCACCGCGTGCGCGCAACCGAAGGCGGTTCCGCAAAAGAAACGGACCGCCGTCGCCTCCACGGGAGCCGCAGCTTCGGAGGCGGCGCGCGCCGAAGCTCTCTGGAAGGCGGGCCGCTTTCAGGACGCGGTCTACGCCTTTCAAGCGGCGATCAAAGCGAATCCCGACGATCCGAAAACGCGCGTCCGGTTGGGCGATCTTTTCCGCGAGCGTTTCCAGCCGAAGGACGCGGGCGAGTTGTACGGAGAGGCGCTCGAAATCGACGAGAACTACGTGCCCGCGCTGCTCGGCATGGCGCGCGTGTTCGCCGACAACTGGGACCGGCGCGCCGAGGAACTCGCGCAGAAGGCGGCGAAACTCGCGCCGGAGAACGCCGAGCCGTTGGAACTCATGGCGCGGCTCGCCGCCGAGGACTCGAACTTTCCGCTCGCCGTCGAGCAAGCGGACAAGGCTCTAGCCCTGTCCCCGAAAGCCTTCGAGGCGATGGGCGTGCGCGGCGCTATCGACGTTCTCGAAGATCGCGATCCGTCGCCCTGGTTCGAGCGCGCCTTGAAGGCCGATCCCGCGCGCGGGCAGTCGTACAACGTCGCGGGGGAATTGCTCGTCATCAATCGCCGCTACAACGAAGGCATCGATTTGTTCCGCAAGGCCACCGAAGTTCAGCCCGCGTTTTGGGAGGCGCGCGCGCGGCTGGGCGTCAACCTGATGCGGCTGGGCAAGGACGAAGAGGCGCGTCGCGAACTCGAACTTTGCTACTCGAACGGCTACAAGTCGAACCCGGTGGTGAACACGCTGCGCCTGATGGACAGCTACAAGAACTTCAGAACGATCCGCACGGACCGCGCCGTCGTCCGCCTGCATAAGAAAGAAGCGGACGTGCTCGAACCCTACGTCGTCCCGGAAGTGGAGCGCGTCATGGCCGCTTACGACAAAAAGTACGGCTACACGATGAAGACTCCGGTGCAACTCGAGGTCTATCCCGATCACGAGGATTTCGCCGTCCGCACGATGGGCATGCCGGGATTGGGCGCGCTCGGTGTCAGTTTCGGCCCCGTGGTGGCGATGGACTCGCCATCGGGCCGCAAGCCGGGATCGTTCCATTGGGCCTCGACGCTCTGGCACGAGATGAGCCACGTGTACGCTCTGGCCATCACCAACTACCGCGTGCCACGCTGGTTCACCGAAGGCCTCGCCGTTTACGAGGAGACCGCGATCTCGCCCGATTGGGGCGACCGTCTCGACCCGCCCACCATCGTCGCCATTCGCGACAAAAAACTGCTGCCGGTCGAGAAGCTCGACCGCGGATTTATTCGCCCGTCCTACCCGGCGCAGGTTACGGTGAGCTACTTCCAGGGCGGCCGGATTTGTTCCTACATCGCGCAAAACTGGGGTTATCCCAAGCTGATCGAGATGTTGAACGATTACGGCAAAGGCGAAACCACCGCCAAGATTTTCCCCGCGCGTCTGGGAATCTCCACCTCCGATTTCGACAAGCGCTTTCTCGAGTGGGTGGAGAAGGAGACGGCGAAGACGGTCTCCGGTTTCAAGGAGTGGCAGGGCAAGTTGAAAACGCTGGTGGCCGCGTCGCGCGAGAAGAACTGGGACGCGGTGCTGCGCGAAGGACCGCCACTGCGCGATATCTATCCCGAGTACGTCGAAGCGGGCAACGTCTACGAGCAAATCTACGAAGCGCATCTGGCGAAGGGCGACAAGGCCGCGGCGATGGCCGAGTTGAGGCGCTATTCGAAGGCCGCGGGACGCGATCCCGATCTACTCAAGGCGCTCGCCAAGCTCGAAGAGGAAGCGGGCGACAAGAAAGCCGCCGCCGCGACTCTCAATCGCCTGCTCTACATCGCGCCCGCGCAGGACGAGGAACTGCATCGCCGCTTGGGCGATCTGCTGATCGAGCAGGGCGACCACTTAGGCGCGGTCCGCGAGTACCGGGCCGTCGTCGCCTCGAAGCCCGTCGATCCCGCCGCCGCGTATTACGCTCTCGCTCGCGCGCATCGCGCGGCGCATCAGCCGGAGCGCGCGAAAGAGGCGTTGTTCGCCGCGCTCGAAGCCGCGCCCGGTTACCGGCCCGCGCAGAAAATGCTGTTGGAGTTAAGTTCGGCCAAATAAGGACCTCCCATTGACCTCCACTCTTCCCAATCTCGATTCCGCGGCTCTCGAGCAACGAATCGAGCGTTTCTATAAAGTCCAGGAATCGATCGTCGAGCAGGTCCGCCGCGTCATCGTCGGCCAGGACGAAGTGCTCGAACAAGTGCAGATCGCGCTCTTCGCGGGCGGCAACTGCCTGATTACCGGGTTGCCGGGAACCGCGAAAACGTTGCTGGTGCGCACCCTCGCGCAGACGCTGGGCCTCGTCTTTAAGCGCATCCAGTTCACGCCCGATCTGATGCCCTCCGACATCACCGGCACCGACATCATCGAGGAAGACCAGACCACTGGAAGGCGCTCCTGGACGTTCGTCCCCGGCCCGATTTTCGGCAACATCCTGCTCGCCGACGAGGTGAACCGCACGCCGCCCAAGACGCAATCGGCGCTGCTCGAAGCCATGCAGGAGCGTTCGTGTACGGTGCGCGGCAATATCTACCAACTGCCGTCGCCGTTCTTCGTGCTGGCGACCCAAAACCCGATCGAGCTCGAAGGTACCTATCCGCTGCCCGAAGCGCAGCTCGACCGATTTCTCTTCAACACGCTGCTCGACTACCTTCCCGCCGACGAGGAACTCAAGGTCGTCGGCCTCACCACGTCCACGAAGGTCGAGACGCCGGAAGCGGTCACGAACGCCGAAGAGATCGTCGACTTTCAGCAACTGGTGCGCATGGTGCCCATCGGCGAATCGGTGGCCCGCTACGCCGTCGAGTTGGTGCGCGCCACGCGATCCTCCGATCCGTCCGCTCCGGATTTCGTCAAGAAGTACGTGAACTTCGGCGCTTCCGTCCGCGGCGCGCAGTTTCTGGTGCTCGCCGCCAAGGCTCGCGCGCTGATGAAAAGGCGCTACCACGTGAATTACGAGGACATCCAGGCGCTCATGAGGCCGGTTTTGCGTCACCGGGTGCTGCTGAATTTCCAGGCGGAGTCCGACCGTCTCTCCACCGACGACGTGCTTAAGAAGGTATTGGAGGCGAAGCCCGCGCCGAAGGACTGACCCGGAACCCCACGATGCTGCAGCGCTTTCTGGACCCGCAAGTTCTCGCCTCGATCTCGAGTCTCGATCTCGTCGCCAAGACCGTGGTCGACGGCTTCATCGCGGGCCTGCACCGGTCGCCCGATTTCGGCTTCTCGCAGGAGTTCGCCGAATACCGGATGTACTCGCCCGGCGACGATCTGCGGCACGTCGATTGGAACGTGTTCGCGCGCACCGAAAAGATGTTCCTCAAGCGCTATCGCGGCGAGACCAATACGCAATTGACGGTGCTGCTCGACGCCTCGGGCAGCGTCGATTATTCGCACGGCAAGCGGATTTCGAAATTCGATTACGCGCGGTTTCTCGCCGCGTCTTTGGTGCACCTCGCGTCGCAGCAGCGCGACGCCGTCGGCCTGATGGTGTTCGACGCGCAAGTGGTCAACTACGTCCGGCCCTCCTCCCGGCAGGGCCAACTGCATCGAGTGCTCCACGCTCTCGAAAGCGCCCGCCCCAGCGGCCGCGAGAATTTCGTCGCCGCGCTAGCGGAAGTCCAGCAATTTTTGAAGCGCCGCGGACTGTTCGTGGTCGTCTCGGACTTCTATTGCGCCGATCCGGCGGAGCGCATGAAGTCGATCGCGCCTTTGCGCGGGCAGGGCAGCGAAGTGGTGCTGTTTCATCTGCTCGATCCGGTCGAGTACGACCCGCGCTTCATCCGCGGACCCATCGTCCTAAGAGATTCGGAGACGGGCGAAGAAATGGAAGTAACCGGCGACTCGTTCCAGACCGCCAAGCGCGACACCCACATGGCGGCGTTGTCCGAAGAGGCCCGCAAGCTCGGCATCGACTACCGGCTGGTGTTCACCGATAAGCCGCTCGACGGCGCGCTGCGGGAGTATTTGTCCGCGCGGCAGGGGAGGAATTGATGGGATTGCTTTCTCCCTGGTGGCTCGCCGGACTGCTCGCCATCGGCCTGCCGGTGTATTTGCACCTGTTGCAGCAGCATCGGCTGGACGTCGTAAAGTTTCCGTCGCTCCAGTTCTTCGAAAAGCGCACGCAGTCGTCCGTCCGGCAGCGAAGGCTGAAGTACTTGCTGCTATTCGCGCTGCGCGTTCTGATGCTCTTGCTGCTCGCCCTGCTGTTCGCGCAGCCGTTTCTACGGCGCGACGTGGCGTCGATGACTTCCAACCGTCACGTTCTCTTTTTGATCGACAATTCGTTCTCGATGCGCGCGGGCAACGCGCTCGACGAAGCGAAGCGGCAAGCGGCCGACGCCGTAGGCGAATTGCGCGCGGGCGACACGGCGCAGGTCGCGTCGCTGTCCTCGGGAGTCGCGATTCTCAACCAGCCCACGCAGGACAAGGCCGAGTTGCGGTCGGCGGTGCAATCGATCGCGCCGGGCGACGGTCGCGGCTCTTTCGCCGAAGTGGCGCGGACCGCGAAGTCCCTGGCCGCGAACCTGAAGGTTCCGGTCGAGATCCGCTTCTACAGCGACTTTCAGCGCACGTCGATGCCGGCGCAGTTTTCGGAACTCGCCCTGCCCGCCGGCGTCACGATGACGGCCGCGCCGCTAGCTTCCTCGTCCCGCGCCAATTTCGCCGTGGAGAACGTTAACGCTCCCTCGATCGTCGCCGACCCGAAAAAGACGCGACTCGTGGCGACCGTTGCGGGTCACGGAACTCCGGCGGCGGTGAAGAACGTTTCGCTGGTGATCAACGGCAAGACCGTGGCGACGAAGACCGCGAACATTCCGGCTCTGGGCCGGGCGGCGGTGGAGTTCGTCGGTCTCGACGCCTCCTACGGTTGGAATCGCGGCGAAGTGAAAATCGACGGCGGAGACGCGCTGGCCGCCGACGACGTCTACCGGTTCGCCTTCGAGCGCGCCGATCCGCGCCCGGCGCTGTTCGTCCACGAGCCGGGCCGGACGAGAGCCGCGCTGTATTTCCGCGCCGCGTTGGAATCCGGGGCCGCCAGCCTTTTCGCGCTCGACGCGATGTCCGTCGATCAAGCGGCCAACGTCGCGCCATCGCGCTATGCGTTCGTCGTCCTGGGCGACGTGGCGTCGCTGCCCGCGAATTTCGAGAGCGAGTTGAAGAAGTACGTCTCGTCGGGCGGCGGAGTTTGGGTGCTGGCGGGCGCGGCCACGGCCTCGCGCGGAACGGTACCGCTGACCGGCGCGAAGGTGTCCGAGTCGCGCTACGCCTCCCGCAACGGCGAGCGATTCTTCACCGCCGCCCCCATCGATTTGGCGCATCCGTCGGTCGAGAAGGCCAATAAGTGGGAGGGCGTGCGCTTCTACCAGGCCATCGCGGCGACGGGCGACAACGCCCGGACGATCGCTCGCTTGAGCGACGGCACGCCGCTGCTCACGGACGCGAAAGTCGGCGAGGGGCGCGTGCTGTTCTTCGCTTCGCCGCTCGACAACGTCGCCAACGACTTTCCGCTGCACGCGAGTTTCGTTCCGTTCGTCGAACAAACCGGCCGCTACCTGGCGCAGATCGACAGCCGCCCGGCCACCGTGGCCGTCGATTCGTTTGTCGAACTGCGCGCGGCCGGATCGAAGAGCGGGGCCGCCGTCGATGTCGTCGATCCCAAGGGGGAGCGGGCGCTCGATTTGAAGTCCGCCGCCTCGGCGCAAAACGTGCGAGTGACCGCCGAGGGCTACTGGGAGATCGCGCGGCGGACCGGCCGCCGCGAACTCGTCGCCGTGAACGCGGATCGCGCGGAATCGAATTTGGAACCGCTGCCCGCCGAAACCGTCGACATCTGGAAGAAGACCGGCGAGGAAACGGCGTTGGCGCCGGGCGCGCAAGCCGAAGCGGACAAGACCCGGCAAAGCTTGTGGTGGTATCTGGCGCTGGCGTTGCTGATCGCGACGCTCGCGCAAGCGTTTGTCGGGAGCCGCTACCTCGATCCCGAAACGGCGTCATGATGAGGAAAGGAATCGTATGCGACCACTGGACCAACTAAACGCGTATCTCGACCGGATGCGCCGGCGTTTGATTATCGGCGCGCTGGCGCAAGGCGCGGCGATCGCGGCGGTATGCGCGCTGATCGCCACCGTCGCGCTGGTCGCCGTCGCGGACCGGTTCGCGTTTTCGGAATCGAGCCTCACTTGGTCGCGCGCTCTCTTATTTCTCTCGATAGCCTTCGCCGTCGCGTTCGCCATCGTCGTTCCCGTGCTCGCCGTCACGCGGAAACGCGCCGCGCAGCGCGCCGAAACGGCCGCGCCCGAATTCGACCGGCAACTGGTGACCTGCGTCGAAAGCGAGCCGTCGCCGTTCGTCGATTTGCTCGCCAAGCGCACCATGGCCGTCGCGCAAAGCGTCGCGCCGGAGCGCGTGATCACGCCCGCGCGTCTCGCCGGATTCGGCGGAGCGTCGCTCGCCGCCCTAGGCGTACTCGCTTGGCTGATCCTCGCCGGACCGGGCTACATGGGACACGGCGCGGCGCTGCTGTGGGGCGGCACGCCCAAAGCCGGAGCGTCGCCGTTCTACGACATCCAAGTAACGCCCGGAGACAAGATCGTGCGCCGCAAGGCCGATCAAGTGATCACGGCGAATCTTGTCGGATTCCAATCCGCCTCGGCGCGCTTGAAAGCCCGCTACAAGGGAACGACGAAATGGGAAGAGGCGCCGATGATCCCCGCCGCGACCGGCGCGGGCTTCGAGTTTCTCTTCTCCTCGCTCGCCGAAGAAGTGGATTACTACGTCGAAGCCAACGGCATCCGCTCCAAAGATTTCAAGTTGAGCGTCGCCGATCTCCCCGCCGTTAAGAAGATCCGCGTCACCTACAACTACCCCAAATGGACCGGGCAAGCGCCGGAGATCGAGGATCCGGGCGGCGACTTGCGCGCCATCGAAGGCACGGAAGCCCAACTCGAAATCACGATGGACCGCCCGCTCAAGAACGGTTTGATCTCGATCGACGGCGCGGAAGCGAAGATCGAAACCGACGCCGCGAACGTCGCGCGCGCCACGGTTCCCGTGAAGAAGGACGGTACCTATCACATCGCCACCGTCGAGCGGTCGCAGAACGTCCGCCTCACCGACGACTACTTCATCGAGGCGCAAAAGGAGAACGAGCCTACGGTGAAGCTCTCGCGGCCGGGGCGCGATCTGAAGGTCAGCCCCATCGAGGAAGTGACGCTCGAGGTGACCGGCGACGACGATTTCGGCCTACGCGAGATGACGCTGCACTATTCGGTGAACGGCGGCGAGGAAAAGACGGTCTCGATTCCCACGCGCGGGGCGAAGTCCGCCTCCGGCGCGAAGCTGCTCGAACTGGAACAGTTCAAGCTCATCCCCGGCGACGTCGTGAGCGTGTACGCCACGGCCAAGGACGCGCGCACGACGGCGCGTACCGACATCCACTTTCTCGAAGCGCAGCCGTTCGAGCGCGAGTACTCGCAATCGCAACAGGCGGGAGGCGGAGGCGGGGGCGGCGAAGGCGGCGATCAGAATCAGATCGCCCGGCGGCAGAAGGAAATCATCGCCGCCACCTGGAACGAGATTCGCGACAAATCGGGCGACAAGAAAAAGGCCGCCGAAGACGCGAAGTTCCTGAACGAGGTGCAGGCGAAGTTGCAGGCGCAAGCGTTAACGCTGGCGCAACGCATGCGGGCGCGCGAGCTATCGGGCGCGGCGGAATCGTTCGCGGCGTTCGCGAAAGACATGGAAGCCGCCTCGAAGGCCATGGGCCCGGCGGCGGAAGCGCTCAAGACCCAAAAGTGGAAAGAGGCGCTGCCGCACGAGCAGCAAGCGCTGCAACACTTGTTACGCGCCGAGGCGCGGTTTAAGGAAATTCAGGTGGCCTTCGGCGGCGCGGGCGGCGGCGGCGGTGGCGGATCGCAAAGCGGGCGCGACCTCGAGTCGCTCTTCGACCTCGAACTCGACACCGAGAAAAACCAGTACGAGACCGGGCAGCAGTCGGCGTCTTCGGGCGGCGACCGGCAGCGCGAAGTGGACGAGGCGTTGCAAAAACTCGAAGCGTTGGCGCGGCGGCAGCAGGAGCTCGCGCAAGCGCAGCGCAATAAAGCCCAAACCCCCGAACAGCGCTGGCAGCAGGAGATGCTGCGCCGCGAAGTCGAGGAGTTGAAGCGGCAAATGGAGCGCATCGAGCAGCAAGGCCAGCAGAGCGCGCAATCGCAGCAAGGACAGCAGGGGCAACAAGGCCAGCAAGGACAACAGTCCGGCCAACAATCCGGCCAACAGTCCGCCCAACAAGGCCAGCAGGGACAACAAGGCCAATCCGGACAGCAATCCGCCACCCAGCAGCGTTTGTCGAGCATGGCTTCCGGCCGCTCCGGCCAGGCGCAATCCGATCCTCGGTTGCGCCGCGCGCTCGATCAGATGCAGCAGGCCTCCGAGGACATGCGCCGGGCGAACCAAAGCGGACAGCGCGACGAGACCGAAGCCCGGCGCGCGGCGGAACGCCTCGAAGACGCGAAGAATCTCCTCTCCGGAGCGCGCCGCGAGCAGACGTCCGGCCAACTAGGCGAACTCGCGGATCGTACGCAGCAACTCGCCGCCCAACAGCGCGCCTTCAACGAAAAGCTGAAGCGACAGTTCGGGCAAGCGCAAACGCGCGAGCAAATGGACCAGCAGGCGCAAAAGACCACGCCGCAACAGAACGGACAGATGGCCGACGAAAAAACGCGGATCATGAAGGACTTCCAGGAACTCGAACGCGACCTGCAAGCCGCGGCGCGTTCCATGCAGGGCGCGCAGCGCGGCGCGTCGAACAAGCTCCGGGAATCGCTCGGCGAACTTCAGCAGGAAGAGTTGGGCGTCAAAATGAAGTTCATGTCGGAGTGGCTGCGGCGCGGTTTGGGCGCTTATGCCTGGAACCGCGAGCAGACCGTCACCAACGCGCTCGACAAACTCGCCGAGGGCGTGGCCGACGCGGCGCGGCGGGGCGGCGAGAACGCCCAGCAGTCGGCGCAAACGGGCCGTCAAGAGAGAGCGCTCTCGCAACTCGAAGAACTGCGTCGTCAGATGAACGCCATGTCGGGTAACGGCCGTCAGCCGGGCGGGCAGCAACCCGGCCAGCAACCCGGACAACAGCCGGGCCAACAAGCGGGCCAACAGGGCCAGCAAGGCGGGCAGCAGGGGCAAGGGTCCGAAAAAGGTGGCGGCACGCAACAAGGAGGATCGCCGCAATCGGGCGACCAACGCGGCGACGGAGGCGAGCGCGGCATGCGCGAATTCTCGGCGATGAATCGAGGCGATTACCAGCCGCAAGTCGGCAACGCTCCGGTACCTTCGCAAGGTCAGGCGCAAATGCAACGCGCCTACACCGACAGCCTGCGCGAGCTGCGGGGTCTGCGCGAACAATTGGGCGGGAACGCCGAAACGCGCGCCGAGATCGATCGTCTGATCGCCGAGATGCAGCGGCTCGACCCCGCCCGATTCCCGGGTAATCCGGCGTTGGTCGAAAAGATGCGGACCCAAATCTTACCGTCGCTCGAAGCCCTCGAATTGCAACTGCGACGGCAGATGGAAGAGGGGCAAGGAGGACAGGCGCGCACCGCGTCCTCCGATCGCATGCCGGCGGGTTACGCGGGCGCGGTGGCGGAATACTTCCGCAAGCTCAGCAAGGCGAAGCCTTAACGAACGGTCAGCGTCGCGCCGTTCGTCGAGCGTCCGTCCACCGTGACCACCAGCGGCTGGGCGCCCGCGGGAACCGAGGGCAGGATCGTCGCGGTCAGCGTCGTTCCATTGAGCGTCGCCAAATGCTCGACCCCGCCGATAGTCGTCGAAACCCGCGCCTTCGACGGCCGGCTCGACTCGCTCACTCCGCTGAGCGTCACCGTAATCGTCTCGCCGATCGCCGCCTCGGCGGGCGCTTGCGCGATCCTTAGAGGCTCCTCGACTTCCACTACGATCGGCCCCGCGAACTCGCTACCGATCTGCACCCGCAACACCGCCGGACCCGGCGCCGTATCCGCCGGAATCTGCACCGCCAACACGCCGGCCGCGGGAAGACTCACCCCCACCGCCCGCCCGCCCAGCGTGGCGGAGACCGCGCCGCCGTTGCCGTTCGTCGCATGCAAAAGCAATAAAGTCCCCCGGGTCGCCGCCGCCACGCCCGTCGCCGGATTCACTCCCGCCGGGAATACCGACGGCTGGCGGGGGTTGGCCGCCGTAACCGAAAATCCGCCCGGAACGTTCATCGTTTGCAGGCCGCTCACCACCGTCACCGGAACCGGACCCGCGGCCGCCCGATCGCTCACCGAGACTTGCGCCAGCAGCCGGTTCGGCGAGAGCGTCCACACGCGGCGCACCGCGATATCGGAACTGCCGAAACCCAGACTCGCCGCGCCGTCGACGAAGGACGTGTTGAAGCCCGTCACCTCGATCATCGCCTCCGCGCCCGCGGGTAGACTCAACGGCGAAACGTTCACCGTGCCGTCGCTGCCCTCGATCGTCTGCGTCACCGCGCCGTCGCCTTGCACCCACGCCGAATCGAGGCCCTCGGAAATCGCCACCACCGCCGCGCGCTGCCCCGCCGAGCCCGAAGGCGCGACGACGATCGCCCTTCCCGCCGCTTCGTCGAAAGCGCGAATGGGCGCGGGCTGCCCGTCGAAAAGAATCGTCGAGTTCGCCGAAAGCCCGCTGCCCGTCACCGCCATCGCGCGCAAGCCCGCTTCCGGCGCGGCCGCGATATTCGAAATCTGGGGCGGCAGCCGGTTGTTCAGTCTGAAAGCGGACGGCTGCACATAAATGTCGGAGGCCGTGGAAACGATCAAGTGCCGCGCGCCCGTTCCGCTCTGCTCGCCGAACGCCAGATCGAACTGCAGGAAGCCGGGCGAATAGAAGCGGATGTCGCTCACGCCGGTCGTACCGCCCAGCACGCTCGCCCGCAAACCCGCCGCCGGAGAGCCTCCCGAGAGCAATCCATTGCCCGTCGCCACGAAGAAATTCCGCGAACCGGCCCGGTTCACCGGCGCGGGGCGGACCGCGATCTGGCCGGGAAAGCCGAACGTTACGACATTGAACAGCGACAACGCCGCCGTCCGCCGCGCCACGCTAAAGTTCACGTTATCCACCGTCGCCCCGGCGGTTACCGGAATCGCGCCCGCCGCGGACGCCTCCCGGACGCCAGGAAAGAATTGCAATTCGAAGGCGGGCGAGGGAGTCACATCGGTACCGTCCGGGTCGAGCGGGTAGCGGATGTCGGCGGGCGACGCCTCGCCGCCCTGTTGCGGCGGCAGCGGATGCGCGTACACGATGTACTGCCCCGGCGGCAATCCGTCGATCCGGTACGTGCCGTCGGCGTGCGTCAGCGCGCCCACCGCCGCCCCGTACGGATTCAGGGCTACTACGCTCGCCAGCGCCGCGCCGTTCGCGCCCGCCATCGTTACCCGTCCCGTCAGCGAGCCCAGGCTCGATTGAAACGCCCGCGTGGGATAGAGAACCGAGAGTCCCGCGATGTCGTCCGCCGCCAGCGGATTCGCCCGGGTTACGGCGCGCGTGGCCCTCGTGGCCATCGCGCTCGACGCCAGCGAGTGCTGCAGTCCCAGGGCGTGCCCGAATTCGTGCACCAACGTCAGAAAGGTCGCCTCGCTCCAACTGGGAAGGTCCGTCAGATTGCGCGGCAGAATCACCGTGGATCGCTGGATGGGAACGAACGACGCGCCCGGCCCCGGTTCGCCCACCGCCGTCGGCCCGCCCACCGCGATCACGCCCGGCGGCAGTTCGTCGAAAATCACGTCGATCCCCGGCGTGCCCGTCGCTACGCCCGCCGGTGGAACCGAGGCCGCGAAACCGCCGAACCGGACGCCCAAATCCGAGGTCTCGACGTCGTTCCAGTGCCTCGCCGCCGCGCGGAGTTGCGCCAGCAACCGGGTCGTCGAATCGCCCGCCGCCATCGCCGATGGTTGGTCGTTGGTCAGAAAGAAATGCACCGTGCGGTTCGGCAGCGAGTTCAGGTCGAACTTCTGCGCTAGCGATACCCATCGCCCGTCCCGGTTCTGATAGCGGAGGAAGTGGTAGTACCCGAAAACCGGTGTCGCCGCCGCGATCAGCGCCAGCGCCGCTACGCGCCTCATTGCGAATTCCTCGATGCGACGGCGCGCCGCAGTTCCACCAGCGGCATATCGATCCCGTCGTCGAACGTCGGTTTTCCGCTCGAATCGAGCAGCCGGTCCCGGATCGGGGACCGGACGGCCATCGGCTCGCCCAAGGCGCTCCGCTCGATCCCCACCAGACCCTGCGTCAGGCCGATGACTTGGGCGACACCGCTCGGCCCGGTCCAGAGGAAAAACACCATCTCGTCGCCCGTCTTCAGGAACGGCCCGCCGGGGAAGCTCTGCCGGACCGAGATCGACGATTTAGGTACGCCCTTCCACCACTCGAGCGGGGTCAGTTGGCAGGTCGTGTACACCGCGCCGCCGCGTCGCACGCCCGAGCAAGCGCCGACTTTCGCCCGTAGAATCTCGGTCGATTTGTCGGTCATCTCGGAAAGCGCGAGCTTTTCGAGAGTGGCGGCGAACACGAAAATCACGCTTAAGGTCGCGATCATCGCCCTTCTCAGATGCACCTCCGCCGCCAACCGGCGCGTTGAAAACAAAGCGGTTGATGGCTCGATGGATCCTTTCGCGTGTCCCGGCGACACGGAGTTGTGTCAATCGCTCGCCGTTACGGCTAGAACCGGGATTCTCAATTGATGACGTACCGCATTAATTGTCGTCCCGAACAGTATGTCTTTTAAGCCTTTATGTCCGTGACTACCCATCACAACCAGGTCCGCTTCGATGGATCGCGCCACCCGCACAATTTCCTCGCGCGGGCGTCCCGAGTACACGACTTCGGCGGTCACCGCCACGTCTTCCCGCGCGATGGTGTCGGCGATAGAGCGGAGGTAGTCGGCCCCTTCCGCTTCTTCGGCCGTGCGCGCTTGCTCCCCGTACACCAGACTCGCGACGCTCTCCTCGACGTGCAATAAGTGCAGGCGCGACCCGTGGCTGCGCGCGAGCGCCAAGGCGTGGGTAAGCGCGGCTCGGTCGAGATTCGAGTGATCGAGCGGCACCAGAATCGTGGCGTAACTCGGCCGGGAGAACGGCTCCGCCACCGGCGCCGGACGCAGCAACGCGGTTGTGGCGCTGGCCGGTTTGGCGGTCGCCAGGTACACGAGCAGGGCCGCCAGCGGCACACCCAGGGGGATCAAAATCCGCGCGGGGATCGTTTGGGTAAGCAGCCAAACGTTCAAGGAGACGATGACGACGGCGCAGGCCCACGCCATCGCTTTCAGCCAACCGGGATTGCGCAGTTCGCCGACGCGTCCCGCCTCCGAGGTAAAGCGCACCAGCGGAATGACGGCAAAAGGCAATTGCAAGCTTAAGATGACTTGACTGAGGATAAGTAGTTGATACGTAGAGTTTTCTCCGGCGAAAAAAATCGTCGCGAGGGCGGGGACAAGGGCCACCATCCGGGTCACGAAGCTGCGCAACCAAGGACGCAGCCGGATGTTCAGAAATCCCTCCATCACGATCTGCCCCGCCATCATTCCCGTGACCGTCGAGGATTGCCCGCTGGCGATCAAGGCGACGGCGAACAGAATCCCGGCGAACCCGGTCCCGAGCAGCGGCGAGAGCAATTGATGCGCCTGAGCGATTTCGGTCACCACGATCCCACCCGCGTAGAAGACCGCCGCCGCCAGCACCAGCAACCCGCCATTGACCAGAAACGCGGCGTTGAGCGCGAGCGCCGAATCGAGCAGATTGAATCGGGCCGCCCGCTTCTTCGATTCCACCGACTGTCCGATGGCTCGCGTTTGGACCAGCGCCGAATGCAGGTAGAGATTGTGCGGCATCACCGTCGCGCCCAGCATTCCGGCGGCGACGAAGAGCATTTCGGGCGCGAGTTGCGGCCGCAGACCCAGGGCGACCGCCCCCCAATCGGGCCGCGCGAGCGCGATCTGGATCGCGACGCAAACGCCGATCAGCGCCACCAAACCTAGAACGAGCCGTTCGATCAGGCGAATCCCAAAGCGCGAGAGCGACAAAATCGCCAGCGTCGAAAGCGCCGTCAAGACGACGCCCACGGCGAGCGGGATTCCAAACAGCAGTTTCAACCCGATCGCCGTGCCGAGCACTTCGGCCAAGTCGCAGGCGGCGATGGCGCCTTCGGCCAGCAGCCAGAGCGCGATCGCCACGGGGCGGGGGTAGTTCTCGCGGCAACATTGCGCCAGATCGCGGCCCGCGCCGATCCCTAGCCTCGCCGAAAGCGTTTGCAGCAGCAGCGCCATCAGGTTCGCCGCCGCCAGCACCCAAAGCAGCCGGTAGCCGAACCGCGCGCCGCCCTCGAGATCGGTGGCCCAGTTGCCGGGGTCCATATATCCCGCGCTGATCAGGTACGCCGGACCGGAGAACGCTAGAAAGCGCCGCCAGCCGCCCAGCGATTCGACGGCGACGGGCGCGGCGATGGTGGAATCCATGGTTATCTCCGAATAGTAAACTATAGTTTACTTCCCGGACTCGGCGCAAGCCCGTGGGCGACGATGGATGATACCCTCTCAAACGTCCGCCCCTTTAAGATGAACGTTCCGCTGAAGTTCGAGTACGCCTTATCCGCCCTGTTCGACTTGGCTGAGCAGCCCGCCGGAACACCGGTGAAGATTTCGGGCATCGCCCGCCGCCAGAAGATTCCGCAAAAGTTTCTCGAGTTGATCCTCGCCTCGCTGAAGCAGGGCGGGTTCGTCGAATCGAAGCGCGGGGCCGATGGCGGTTACTTGCTCGCGAAACCGGCCGCCGGTATCACCGTCGGCGAAGTGCTGCGCTACATGGAAGGCCAGGGCGGCAAACGCAAGCGCCGCGATACGCCCTTTAGCGATCTCTGGAAGGACGTTGATCGAGCGGTGGGCGAAGTGGTAGACCGCACGTCGGTCGAGGATCTGGTGCGGGCTTGGCGAGATCGGCGAGAGAAATATGTCCCGAACTGGGATATTTAGAAGCGGATGATCTTCGACGATAACTCCCTATCCATTGGCCGCACTCCCTTGGTGCGCCTCCACCGCGTCGCCGCCGGAACGAACGCGACGGTGCTGGCCAAAATCGAGGGCCGCAATCCGGCCTACTCGGTGAAGTGCCGCATCGGCGCTTCGATGATTTGGGACGCCGAGCGGCGCGGCGCGCTTGTGCCCGGCAAGGAAATCATCGAGCCTACGTCCGGCAACACGGGCATCGCCCTCGCGTTTGTGGCGGCGGCGCGCGGCTACCACATCACGCTCACCATGCCGGAAACGATGTCGATCGAACGGCGCAAGGTCTTGAAGGCGTTCGGAGCGAATCTCGTGCTGACGCCCGGCGCGGGCGGTATGCGCGCGGCGATTTCCGAAGCCGAATCCATCGCCGCTTCCGACCCCGGGCGTTACGTGTTGCTCCAGCAGTTCAAGAATCCGGCGAATCCGGCGATCCACGTCAAAACCACCGGTCCCGAGATTTGGGACGACACCGAAGGCGGCATGGACGTCCTGGTGGCGGGCGTGGGGACGGGCGGTACGATCACCGGCGTTTCGCGCTACTGGAAGCTCGAAAAGAAGAAGCCGCTTATTTCCATCGCCGTAGAGCCCGCCGCCTCCCCCGTGATCGCGCAAACGCTGGCCGGAGAGGCGGTGCAACCCGGTCCGCACAAAATTCAGGGAATCGGCGCGGGCTTCGTTCCGGATACGCTCGACCTCCAGATGGTGGACCGCGTGATCCCAATCACCAACGAAGAATCGATCGACATGGCGCGGCGGTTGGCGCGGGAGGAGGGGATTCTTTGCGGGATTTCGTGCGGCGCGGCGGCGGCGGTGGCGGTTAAAGTGGCGGCGGAAAAGGAGATGGCGGGCAAGACGATCGTGGTGGTGCTGCCGGACGCGGGCGAAAGGTACCTCACAAGCGTACTTTTCGAGGGCATTTCGGACACTTAAGGGGCGTTTTGGCGCGTTTTTGGTACCGTTTTCGTGCCGTTGGGGAGGATTAAGGGGTGGCGGGCATCATTTTTTGGGGTGGTGATGCCCGCCGGTGTAACGGGGATTTGATTGTGTAGGCGCGAGACCCCCCAGGGAGGTTACTCCCCCGGCGTAAAGAAATCTTTGAAAATTACCGCCGGTTTGTTGCTAGACTCAAATACTTTGGAGGCATCGTAAGTGACCGCTGAGCAGGTGGAGCAGAAAGTCAAACAGATCATCGTCGAGCAGTTAGGCGTCGACGAAGCCCAGGTGGACCGCACCGCGTCCTTCGTGGACGACCTGGGCGCCGACTCCCTCGACATCGTCGAGCTGGTGATGGCTTTCGAAGAGGCGTTCGGCATGGAAGTACCGGACGAGGACGCCGAAAAGATGAAGACGGTGGGCGACGCCATCGACTACATCGTCAAGAATCAAGGCAAGAAGTAAGCGAGGTCGAAGGAGAACCGGTGCCGCGCAGAGTCGTGGTGACCGGCGTAGGACTCGTTTCCTGCACCGGGAACACCGCCGCGGAGACTTGGCAGTCTCTCGTGGCCTCAAAGTCCGGGATTGGACGGATCACGCACTTCGATCCCGCCGCCTTCAGTTGCCAGATCGCGGGAGAAGTCCGCGGTTTCGACGCCGGGCAGTTCGTCGAGAAGAAAGAACTGAAGAAGCTGGCCCGCTTCATGACGTTCGCCATCGCGGCGACGGACGAGGCGTTGGCGGCCTCGGGCTTGAAGATCGGCCCGGAGATCGCCGAGGAAGTCGGGGTCTACATCGGCAGCGGGATCGGCGGCTTCGAAGTCATCGAACGCGAGCACGAAAAGTACCTAAAGGGCGGGCCGGGGCGCATTTCGCCGTTCTTCATCCCGGCGACCATCGTGAACCTCGCGTCGGGTCAGGTTTCGATCCGGACCGGGGCCAAGGGACCGAACTCGGCGACCGCCACGGCCTGCACCACCAGCGCGCACTCGATCGGCGACAGTTTCCGGCTGATCCAGCACGGATACGCGACGGCGATGATCTGCGGAGGGGCGGAGGCGTCGATCACCCCGATGGGCGTCGGCGGATTCGCCGCCATGCGCGCGCTTTCGACGCGGAACGACGATCCGGCGCGCGCTTGCCGCCCCTGGGATAAAGGCCGCGACGGGTTTGTGGTGGGCGAAGGCGCGGGGATTCTGCTGCTCGAAGAACTGGAACACGCCAAGGCGCGCGGAGCGGAGATTCTCGCCGAGATCGTGGGCTACGGGATGTCGGGCGACGCCTATCATATGACGTCCCCTTCGGAAGACGGCGACGGCGCTTATCGGGTGATGCGCAACGCGTTGAAGGACGCGGGGCTCGCGCCGGAGGCGATCCAATACATGAACGCGCACGCCACCTCGACCGAGGTGGGCGACCGCATCGAGACGGTGGCGATTAAGCGCTGCTTCGGCGATCACGCTTACAAGCTGGCGGTGTCTTCGACAAAATCGATGACGGGCCACCTGCTGGGCGGCGCGGGCGGGCTCGAAGCCGGGGTTACGGTTCTCGCGCTGCGCGACCAGATCGCTCCGCCGACGGTGAATCTCGAAAATCCGGACGACGGCTGCGATCTAGACTACGTCCCGAACGTCGCGCGCCCGATGGCGATCGAGTACGCCTTGACCAACTCGTTCGGCTTCGGCGGGACCAACGGCAGCCTGATCTTCAAGCGCTGGGCTTAGCCCTGGGCGTCGCTGGGTTTAGCGCGCCGCTCCGAGACGGGCCTTTTCCGCGTACATCAACCGGTCGGCGCGAGCGAGCGTCGCGGCGAGCGATTCCGAAGGTTGGCGCTCGACGACGCCGATAGCGCCCGAGGCCGCCGCTTTGGCGGGACCGGCGTGGGCGGCGACCGTATATTCGCCGAACGCCCATTGCCGGACGCGGAGAGCGAACGCTTCCGCCTCCGCAAGCCCGCCATCGACCGCCACGACGAACTCGTCGCCGCCCCAACGCGCGGCGGCGTCGCCGGGACGAAGTTGCGCGGCCAACTCGCGGGCGAATCGCCGGAGCAGATCGTCGCCGGCCGCGTGACCGAGCGTATCGTTCACCTCCTTAAAGCCGTTCAGGTCGAGCATGAGCATCGAGAGCGGGCCACCGCGGGCGAAGCGGCGCTCAAGCTCGATTTCCATTCCGCGGCGGTTGACCAGGCCGGTGAGCGCGTCGTGAGTCGCTTGATCGTCGGCCCGTTCGAGACGCGACCGGTACACGGAGAGTTCGGTGCGCAGCCGTTCGACGGCTTTGCGGTTTTCGTCGGCGGCCCGCTCGACCTCGCGCCGCAACTCGGTCGCGCTTTGGAGGATTTCGCCGCGCATCGCCGAGAGGTCCTCGAGTCGAGAGGCGCGTTCGAGACGCTGGGTGAAGGCGTGGAAACGCTCGGTGTGCGCGCGGTCGCGTTCGCCCGCGGATTCGGCGGTGCGGGCGAGCATCAGCATGATCTCGCGCATCTCGCCGGTTTTTTGGCGAACGTATTCGGAGGTGCGGTCGCCCCAGGCGGCGATTTCGCGGCCAGCGTGGTCGCCCGCTTGGGCGAACGATTCGGAGGAGGACGCGCGCTCCAATTCGGCTTGGAGAGTTAGCAGGCCGGAGGCTAGCGAGTCCGAGGCTCCGGGAAAGGCGCGGGAGCCGTGCTCGCCGATGGCCTGGAGCGTACGCCGGTAAGAATCGACCGCGGAGCCGAGCAGTTCGCCTTCGTTCGAGTCGCCCCTCGCCGAATCGAGGTAGCGTTTCAGAGAAATCACGCGGCGCTTATCGGCGGGAGTACGCCGAGTATGAGCGGGCTAAACGATCCGCTTGAGGTGCACTTCCTTGACCGCCGCGCCGCCGCTTCCCGAGACGCGCAGCGTCTGCACGCCTTTCTCGAAGCGCCGCTTGCCGAAGGAGACCGGCTGCCAGGGCATCTCCGAGGCTTCGTTGCGGCGAACGAGATCGGGTAACGGGATGGGCGTCGCGGGATTCGACACCGGCTTGACGACGCCCGAGACGTCGAGCGTGCCTTCGCCGACGGTAAGCACGGCGACTTCGTACTCGCCGGGGAAACGCACGTCGATTTGCCACGACGCTTCGCCAAGGCCCGTAATCCAATCGTGCGCGTAGCCGTTCTTGTTGGCGAACGCGGCGCCCTTTTCGAGAGCGGCTTGTGGGGCCATGACGCGCGCGGGATTCTCTTCGAGATAACCGACCGGGATCGGCGGCTTTTGGAAACTGCGCGGCGTGACGACGCGATGGAACCAACCTTCGTAGCTATCCTTCAACCGCGCGGCGACTTCGCGATGTTCGGCGGCGACGTCCGTCTTCTCGCCGGGATCGGTTTCGAGGTTGTAGAGTTCCTTGCCGTTAACCAGCTTCCAGCGCTGCGTGCGGACCGCGCCGGGGAACATCGAACCGACGCTGGCGGGCTGGGTTTGGTGGGTGAAGATTTCGCGGTCCGGCCATTCGGCGGCGGTCGTTTCGCGGAGTAACGGGGCCAGGCTCTTTCCGTCGATCTCGTGGCTTACCGGCGGCAGTCCGCAAAGGTCGAGGACGGTGGGCAGGACGTCGATGTGCGCGGCGATGCGGTCGATCTTACGACCCGCCGGGACGCGGCCCGTCCAGCGGAGAAAGAAGGGCGCGCGCGTCCCGCCCTCGTACACGCTGCCCTTGCGCGCGCGGAGCCCGCCGTTGAACCGGTCGGTTTGCGGACCGTTGTCGGTCAAAAACATAACGATCGTTTCTTGTTCCGGCACGCGGGCGAGTACGCGGGCGATATTGGCGTCGAGATTCTCGACCATCGCGTAGACCGCCGCCGTTTCGGGGGCGAGTCCGGGGATGGCGCGGAACTTTTCGAACGCGGCTTTATCGACTTGGTACGGGCCGTGCGGCGCGTTGTAGGCGAGATAGAGAAAGTAAGGTTGGGGCGCGGGGCCGTCGCCGATAAAGCGGAGCGCCTCGTCGGTGAGCGCGTCGCTGACGTAGCCGGAAAGGCGCTTGGGCTTGCCGTTTTCCTCGCTGGGCGAATCCCAATAACGGTTCCAATGGCCGGTGCGAAAGCCGACGAACCGGTCGAACCCCATGGCGTGCGGCACGTAGGGGTAGTTCTCGCCGAGGTGCCACTTGCCGACGAGGCCGGTACGGTAACCGGCGTTCTTGAGCAGCGAGGCGAGCGTGATTTCTTCGCCGCGCATGGTTTCGCGGCCGCCGGTAACGCCGTGGACGCCGCAACGCAAGTTGTAGCGACCGGTCAGGAGGCTGGAGCGGGTGGGCGCGCATACGGGCGACACGGTGAAGCGCGTAAATTCGCCGCCCGCGGCCGCGAGACGATCGAGGGTGGGCGTCTTGAGGTGAGGATTGCCGTGGCAGGAGAGGTCGCCCCAACCCTGATCGTCGGTCATGATGAGGACCACGTTGGGCTTCTTCGCGGGGGTTTGCGCGAACGCGGCGGAAGAAGCGGCGGCGAGCATTTCGCGGCGTGTCATCATGCCCTTTAATGCTACAGCCGCAGATTAGCCGCGGAGCGCCGTACCCGATGGGAGCGAGCCTGGCGCGCGGCGGCATCAACTTCTCGATCTACTCGCGCCACGCCACGGAGGCCACGCTGGTGCTGGGCGAAGGCGAAGAACAAGTGGAACTCGGGCTCGATCCGGTGGTGAACCGTACCGGGCACATGTGGCACATTCTGGTGCGGGGCGTCGATTCCGGAGTCCGGTACGCGTGGCGTTTCGACCGGCGGCCGAACACGAATCCGAACGTGCACCGGTACGATCCGTCGTACCTACTGCTCGATCCGTACGCGCGGGCGATCGTGGGTGGGGAGGATTGGGGCGAGCCGCAACAGCGCGAGTACCGACCGTTGCGCTGTATCGTGCCCAACGCGGATTTCGATTGGGAGTACGACCAGCCGCTCAACATTCCGCTCGCCGATTCGGTGATCTACGAGATGCACGTCCGCGGGTTCACGCGTCACCCTTCGTCGGGCGTCGCCAAGCCGGGAACGTTCGCGGGGCTGATCGAGAAGATTCCGTACTTGAAGCGACTCGGCGTGACGGCGGTGGAACTGCTGCCGGTGAACGAGTTCGAGGAGTCGGACACGAATCTCGTCAATCCGCTTACCGGCGAGCGACTGTTGAACTTGTGGGGCTACCAGCCGATCGCCTTCTTCGCGCCCAACGCGTCGTACTCGTCGAATCCTCACGACGGCGGCCAAGTGCGCGAGTTCAAGGAGATGGTGAAGCGGCTACATCAAGCGGGGATCGAAGTGATTCTCGACGTGGTGTTCAACCACACGAGCGAGGGCGACGAGCGCGGACCGGTGCGCGGATTTCGCGGCATAGACAACGCGACCTATTACATGGTCGATCCCGTGACGGGGCAGTACAAGAACTACTCGGGCTGCGGCAATACGATGAACTGCAATCACCCGGTGGTGCGGCGCATGATCGTGGACGCGATCGAGTATTGGGCGACGCAGATGCACGTGGACGGATTCCGATTCGATTTGGCGTCGATTTTGGGGCGCGGGCAGGACGGTAGCGTGCTGGCCAATCCGCCGCTGCTCGAAGAGTTGGCGGGGTCGCCGGTGCTCGCGAGCACGAAGCTGATCGCGGAGGCGTGGGACGCGGCGGGGTTGTATCAAGTGGGCACGTTTCCGGCGTGGGGGCGTTGGGCGGAATGGAACGGCAAGTATCGCGACGACGTCCGGCGGTTCGTGCGCGGCGAGGGCGGCATGACTTCGACGCTGGCGACGCGGCTGCTGGGGAGTCCCGATCTGTATTTGACGAGCGCGCGCGAGCCGTATCACTCGATCAATTTCGTGACCTGCCACGACGGGTTTACGCTGCGCGATCTGGTGTCCTACGACCGCAAGCACAACGAGGCGAACGCCGAGAATAACGCCGACGGATCGAACGAGAATTTCAGTTGGAATTGCGGCGCCGAAGGGGCGGTGGAAGACAAGGCGATCCACGCGTTGCGCCTGCGGCAGACGAAGAACTTCGCGGCGTTGCTGATGCTGTCGCACGGCGTTCCGATGATGTTGGCGGGCGACGAAATGGGCCATACGCAGCATGGCAACAACAACGCGTATTGTCAGGACAACGAAACGAGCTGGATCGACTGGGATCTCGCGCACGAGAACGCGGGGCTGGTGCGATTCTTCGAGCGGCTGATCGCGTTCCGCAAAGGCAATCCGCTGTTGTGCCGGACGCGCTACGCGTGGCAAGCGAACGGCGAATCGTTGGGGATCGCCTGGCACGGCGTGAAGCGCCACCGTCCCGATTGGGGGCCGGAATCGCGGAGCGTGGCGTTACAGCTATCGGGCTACGGGCGCGAGTTGTTTCTCGTGGCGAACGCGTTTTGGGGCGATCTCGATTTCGAGTTGCCGCGCATCCGGGGAAGTTGGCGGCGGCTGATCAATACGGCTTTCGATTCGCCGTTCGACATCGCCGAACCGGGGGAAGAGTCGCCGCTGAGTTCGCAGGATAGCTATCGGGTTCACGCGCGCTCGGTTTGCGTGTTCGTGGGGTAGGCTTCCTTTACCCGCGCACAACGGACTGGGCGCTTGTGGCGCCCAGCCTGTGCGCTTCAGCTACCCGCGCACAACGGACTGGGCGTTTGTGGCGCCCAGCCTGTGCGCTTTATGGCATTCCTTTACCCGCGCACAACGGACTGGCTAGTGGCGCCCAGCCTGTGCGCTTCAGCGGGCCGCCAGCGCAGGAGCCGCCGCTCGAGGCGCGAGACGAGCGCCGAGACGATCAGGACGAACGCCGCGAGGAAGACCATACCGGCGAAGACTCCGGTGGTGTCGAACACGCCCTCGGCTTGCGCGATGAGGTAGCCGATGCCGCGCACGGCGCCGAGGTACTCGCCGACGACGGCGGCGATAATCGAGAGTCCGACGGAAATTTCGAGGCTCGAAAAAATCCAAGCGAGCGCGGAAGGCAGCAGCACGTGGCGCGCGAGTTGACGCTCCGTCGCGCCGAGCATGCGCGCGTTGTCGATCAATGGTTGCGGCACTTCGCGCACGCCCTTCATGGTGTTGAAGAAGACGACGAAGAATACCACCGTCACGCCGAGCGCGACTTTCGAGGCGACGCCGAGGCCGAACCACAGCAGAAACACCGGCGCGAGCACGACGCGCGGCAGCGAGTTCGCCACTTGGATGTACGGCCCCAGGACTTCGGCCATCCAGCGCGAGCGGGCGAGCGCGAATCCGCACACGATTCCGAGCAGCGAGCCGAGAAGGAACGCCAACGCGGCTTCGAGCGTGGTCGTGGCGAGATGCGGCCAGACTTTGCCGGTGGCGATCATCTCGCCGACGCGCGCGGCGACGCTCGACGGTCGCGAGAAGAAGAACGGGTCGAGCCAGCCTAGGCGCGCGCCGCCTTCCCACGCGCCGAAGAACAGGGCGGCAACCGCGATGCGCCCGGCGAGAACGCTAGCGGCGGTCATGCGACCTCAGGACTTCCTCGCGCAGGTCGTGCCAGATGGCGCGGTAGATTTCGGCGAACTTGGGCTCGGTCTTCAAGTCGAGGAGCGCGCGCGGGCGAGCTAGGTCGATGGCGTAGCGTCCGACGATCCGGCCGGCGGGACCGGCGGAAAGCACCAGCACCTCGTCCGACATGGCGATGGCCTCTTCGAGATCGTGAGTGATGAAGACAACGGTGGTCCGCGACGCGTCGAGCATGCCGAGCAGTTCCTGCTCCATGCGTTGGCGCGTGTGGATGTCGAGCGCGCTGAACGGCTCGTCCATCAGCAGCAAGTCGGGCTCGACGGCGAGCGCCTGGGCGAGCGACACGCGCTTGCGCATACCGCCCGAAAGCTCGTGCGGGTACGCGCTCGCGAAATCGGCGAGGCCGACGCGCGCAATCCATTCGTCGGCGCGGGCGAAGTCGAGTCCTCGGAACTCGAGGCCCAGCGCTGCGTTCTCGCGCACGGTTTTCCAGGGCAGCAGCGAGTCCTGCTGAAATAAGTACGCCGCGCGGCGATTGATACCCGAGACCGGTTGGCCGAACGCGCGGATCGAACCCGCGCTCGGGGCGAGCAATCCGGCGGCGAGATTGAGGAGCGTCGATTTGCCGCAACCGCTAGGGCCGACCAACGAGACGAACCGGCGTTCGGCGACTTCGAACGAGATCGGATCGAGGGCCCGGTAGCCGTTGTCGAACGTCTTCGAGACGCCCTCGAAGGCGAGTGCCGTCATTTCCCGGCGAGCCCGGCCAGCGCGCAAGTCAGCAGCACGATCATCTGCGTGCCGGGCACCATCGCCGATTCGTCGGACTGCTCGTTCACCGTGTGCCCGTTGCGGGAGCGGCCCGCGCCGATGGCGATGGCGGGGACGCCGTAGCCGACGCCGACATTGGCGTCCGTCGCTCCGCCGTCGATGGGCTCGACGGGCAAGCCGCCGTTGGCCTTGACGAATTCGAGCACGTCTTTCGCGGTGGCGACGAGAGAGTCGGCGCGGCGCTCTTCCGCCGACCGCGCGCGCGAATAATCCACGTCTTCGCCATCGGGTTTGGTCATCCGAAATCCGACGCCTTCGTGTTTGGCCGCCGCTTCGGCGATCGATACGACTTGGGTCAGCAGGCGGTCCTGCGTGGGCGAATCGAGCGAGCGGAGATCGACGGTGAACCACGCCTCTTCGGGGATCGCGTTGGGCACGGTGCCACCGCCGATCTTGCCGACATTCATCACCGGAAGGCGCGACTGTCCGGTGCCGGGCGCGGGTTCGGGCAAGGGGATGGCGTAGAGGTCGAGGATGGCTTTCGCGATGGCTTTGGCGGGATTCGGCTTGCCGCGGCTCACCAGCGTATGTCCGCCGGGCGACGTGTAGAAGAATTGCAAGCGCGAGATGCGGAACGCTCCATAGGACAGCCCGCCGAAGCGACTGTCGAGCGCGACGATCATGGCGGGCCGGACGCCGCCATTCGCCATCCAGTGCATCATGCCGTTCAGGCGCGTTTCCTCTTGGACGGTGAATAGAAGAAGTAGGTCGCGTTTCAGCGCGATACCCGAACGGTCGAGCGCTCGCGCCGCTTCGAGTAGCGCGACGACGTTGGTGGTGTCGTCGCCGATACCCGGAGCCTTTAGCACTCCGTTTTCGCGCTTGACCTTGATCGGAGTTTCCTTCGGGAACACCGTGTCCATATGAGCGGCGATCACGATGGGCGGTCCGGGTTCCGTGCCTTTACGGATGGCGCTCACGTTGCCGAGCGCGTCGGTCTTGATGTCGGTGACGCCCAGCTTCGCGAGTTCCGCGCGGACGTACGCGGCGCGGTCTTGCTCCTGTCCGGACGGCGCGGGAATTTCGGTGACGCGAATCCATTCGGCGATCAGCGGCTCGCGGCGCTCTTCGACGGAGGCGAGGGCGCGGCGGACTCGCGGATCCTCCGCGAGCGCGGGCGAGAAGAGCGAAGCGGCGAGGACGAACGCGGAGGCGAGGATCATCACTCACGAATATACTTGTGGGCGATGAGCTACACGGTGTCGAAACCGGACCCTTCGGAATACGCCCCCTACTACGAGACGTACGTTTCGAAGGTGAAGCATTCGAACGTCGTCACGGCGCTGCTCGCGCAACTGGACGACACCCTGAATTTGCTGCACACCGTTTCCGCCGCGCAAGCGCTTTACCGCTACGGGCCGGGGAAGTGGAGCATTAAGGAAGTTCTCGGGCACGTTACCGACGCCGAGCGGATTTTTTCGTATCGCGCGCTGCGGATCGCGCGAGGCGATAAGACGCCGCTGGCGAGTTTCGATCAGGACCCGTATATCGCGCACGCCGGGTTCGACCGCCGCACTTGGGGATCGCTGAAGGAAGAGTTCGAGGTGGTGCGGCGGGCGACGCTGGCGCTGTTCCAATCGTTCGACCCGGAGGCTTGGGGACGTTCGGGTGTCGCAAGCGACAATCCGGTCACGGTACGCGCGCTCGCGTATATAATCGCGGGGCACGAACTTCACCATGTGGGCATTCTGCGGACCCGCTACTTGAGCCGCGGAGAAACGGAGTAATGGAAAATGGAACGCCGGAATTTCGGTAAGGCGGCGCTGGCCGCCGGAGCGTTAGCCGCTCCCACCCCCGCCGAGCCCTCGCGGCCGTGGAGTCCGGGGATCAAGATGGCGCTGCAGGTGGGCGGCAAGTTCACGGACGAGGATTTGCAATTCGCGCAGCAGGTGGGCGTCAACTATCTGGCCGTTACTGTGGGGCGCGACGATCACTCCGTGGAACGGCTAACCGAGATCAAAAATCGCGTGGAGTCGGCTGGGTTGCGCGTGTGGAACATCGGGCACGACGGCAATCGCAACCAGGAGGAGATCGTGCTAAACCTGCCCGGGCGCGACGCGCGGATCGAGGCGTACAAGACGTACTTGCGGAATTGCGGCAAAGCGGGCATTCGCTACGTGACGTACGCGCATATGGGAAACGGGATCTGGCACACGGATCGCGAGACCACGCGGGGAGGCGCTCCGGCGCGCGGCTTTAATCTGGCCAAAGGCGGTGTGGGCCGGTGGGCGGGCAAAGAGTTCACGGGGCCGTTGTCGCACGGGCGGGTGTTTAGCGAGAAGGAAATCTGGGACAACTACACGTACTTCATTAAGCAGGTGGCGCCGGTGGCGGAGGAGGCGGGGGTGTACATCGGAATTCACCCCGACGATCCGCCGGTGCCGATGCTGGCCGGCGTGCCGCGCTGCATCTTCGGCAATTTCGAGGGTCACAAGCGGGCTTTGGAGATCGCCAACTCGCCGAATGTCGGGTTGTGCTTCTGCATCGGCACGTGGCTCGAGGGCGGGGAACTGATGGGCGCCGACGTCGTCACGGCGATCAAGCACTTCGGTTCGCAGGGCAAGATTTGGAAGGTGCACTTCCGCAACATGTCCGCGCCGCTGCCGCATTTTGTCGAGACGTTCGTCGATAACGGCTACTACGACATGTACCGGGCGATGAAGGCGCTGCAGGAAGTCGGCTTCGACGGCGCGATTATCGGCGATCACTTCCCGACGATGGCGGGCGGGCCGAGGGTCGCGGTGGCGTACACGGTGGGGTGGATGCGGTCGATGATCGCGCGCGCGGAGGCGGAAGTTTCGAACAAGGGTTGATGTACACGGATCGCGGTATTCTGTGTACATGAAGATGCACATCGACTTGGACGAGGAGTTGGTGGAACGCGTCCGGGCTCTCGGTAAGCACGCGACGAAAAAAGACGCCGTCAACGCGGCGTTGAAGGAGTACGACAATTCGCTGTTACGGCGGGAATTATTGGCGCTTCGCGGCAAGATCAAATGGGTCGGCGACTTGGACCAAATGCGTGGGCGCATTCCGCGCGCCAAGGAGAAATGATCCTCGTCGACTCGTCGGCGTGGATCGATATGCTGCGAGGTTCGAACTCGGCGGCGGCGGATCGGCTGAGTTACGAACTGGCCGGGAAGACGAAGCTTTTCGTTCCGGGATTGGTTTACACCGAGGTGCTCGCGGGCGTCGATAACGACGCCGACTTGACGCGAACGATCCGGGTGTTCGCTCCTCATCTCGAAGGCCCGCCGCTAACTCGCCGCGATTACGAGGAGGCGGCGCGCATCTATCGCACTTGCCGGTCCAAGGGCGTTACAATCCGCTCTACGATCGATTGTCTGATCGCCGCACTAGCGATTAACAACGATTTACCTTTGCTCACCAAAGATGCCGACTTCCGGCTCATCGCCAAACACACCAAGCTGCGCTTAGTTTAAGCCTTCCACTGGAAGCAGAGATCGTAGCCGTCGGGGTCTTTAACAAATAGCTGTTTCATGCCATACGGCGCGATCACCGGTTCCTTTACGTCGATTCCTTCGCCGCGGAGATGGCGGTAGACGGCGTCCACGTCGGGAGCGCCGAAGAAGAGCGCCGTGTCGGCATGCGCGGCCACACGCGCCGGATCGGGCGTCTCGGGGCGCTCGCCGGATTCGTAGGCGGTGTTGAGCATCAGTTCCGAGCGGCCGAGCCGCAACCAAACCCAATCGTAGTTCGGCGCTTTCGACTCGTCGTCCGTTTCGAAGACTTCGAATCCGAGCGCGCCGCAATAGAAGTCGAGCGAGGCGGCCATGTCGAAAACCTGGAGCAGCGGCGTCATGCCTTCAATGCGCGTTTCCAACCGCCCTCCTTAATCGAACAAATAGATATCGTCGATGTGGGAGCCCGGTTCCATCATGGCCAAGTCGGCCAGCTTGCCGGTCTTCAAGTCGTAGACCCAGCCATGGACCGCCGGCCGGTTGTACGCCTTCCAGGCCGCTTGCACGATCGACGTTTGCGCGACGTTTTGAACTTGCTCGATCACGTTGAGTTCCACCAAGCGGCGGAACTTTTGATCGGGATCGCGCAGCGCCGTCAATTCGCGCTCGTGGATCCGGTAAACGTCCTTGATGTGCCGCAGCCACTTATTTAACAAGCCGAGATTCCTGTGGCTCATGGCGTTCTTGACGCCGCCGCAGCCGTAGTGGCCGCAGACGATGATGTGTTTCACCTGCAGCGCTTCGACCGCGTATTGCAGCACGCTCAGAAAGTTGAAGTCGGTGTGGATCACCAGATTGGCGATATTGCGATGGACGAACAGTTCGCCCGGTCCGGTTCCGGTTACCTCTTCGGCGGGCACGCGGGAGTCGGAACAGCCGATCCACAGGAACTCGGGCGTCTGGTCGTGCGCCATGTCCTCGAAGTAGCTCGAGGAGATCGACATCTTGTCTTCGACCCAAGCTTGGTTGCCGAGAAGCAGTTTTTTGTATGCGTCCATGATTAGTGCGCCGCGGCGGGCCGGTAGGTAGCCACCCCGCGCCGGTTTTCGAAGTTCTTCGTTTCGATAGTAATGTTCTTAAATTCCGAGGCGTGCCGGAATTCCTGGACGACCTCGGCGATGTCGTGGTCGATATAGAGCGCCTTGGTGCCGTCGATGATTAAGCTCGAGTTGTCGGGGATGCTCCGCAGAATATCCTTGACCCTCGATTTGTGGATGAAGGTCGCGTCCTTGTTCAGGCGCAGGAGATAGTAACCGTCCTGATTGACCAACGTCAGCGGGTCGTGGTGGTTGGCGCGGATGACGAAAAACAGGCCGACCACCATACCGATGCCCACGCCGACCAGCAGGTCCGACAACACGATGGCGACCACCGTGACGACGAAAGGTAGAAACTGCCCCCAACCGGCGGCGTACATGCTCTTAAACAAGCCGACGCGCGCCAGCCGGTAGCCGATCACGATGAGGATCGCGGCCAACGCCGCGAGCGGCGTGCGATTGAGCACGCCGGGAATCGCCAAAACGGCCACCAACAACAACATGCCGTGCGTGAACGACGACCAGCGCGTGCGGGCGCCGGCGTAAACGTTCGCCGACGTACGAACCACCACCGAAGTGACGGGAAGGCCGCCGATCATTCCCGAAATCAAGTTGCCGACACCCTGCGCCAAGAGTTCGCGGTTGGGCGACGAGATGCGCTTCTGCGGATCGAGTTTGTCGGCCGCTTCGAGCGAAAGTAGCGATTCCAAGCTGGCGACGACGGCGATGGTAGCGGCGGTCGTGTAGACGTTTTTCCGCCCGAACGCGGCAAAATCCGGAAGTCGGAACTGAGTGAGAAACTCCTGAAAGCTCGCCGCGACGGGAAGGCGCACCAGGTGCTCGGGGTCGGAGATATGGAACGTGCCGAAGAACATGCGGAACAATTCGTTCAGCCCGATACCGGCGACAACCACTAGAAGCGGACCGGGGATCGCGCGCAGCCAAACGACACGCTTGATTTCGGGCCGCTCCCAAAGCAGCAGAATCGCCAGGCTGATTCCGGCGATCGCGACGGCCGGACCGTTGAGGCTGAGCACGGCCTGGACGATGTCGGTAAGCGTGTTTTCGCCGGCCGCTTCGAGAAAGCTCAGGTCGCCCTCGTAGTCTTTGTCGCGACCCAGCGCGTGCGGAATCTGCTTGAGAACGATCACGATGCCGATCGCCGCCAGCATGCCTTTGATCACGGCGTTGGGGACGTAATTAGAGAGCGATCCCAGCTTGAGGAGGCCGAGGCCGATCTGGAGCAGGCCCGCCAAAGCGACGGCGGCTAGGAAGATTTCAAAGGCGCCGAGATTCTGGATCGCGGTGGCCACGATCACCGCGAGACCGGCCGCCGGACCGCTGACGGATACCTCGGAACCCGAGAGAATCGCCACTACCGTGCCGCCGACGATGCCCGCGATCAGGCCGGCGAAAAGCGGCGCTCCGGATGCCAGAGCGATGCCCAGACAAAGCGGCAACGCCACCAAAAAAACCACTAAGCCGGCCGAAAGGTCGGCTTTCAGGTCGTGACGCACCATCCAAGAATACTAGAAGAAAAAGCAGAATCGGGAAAAAGAAAAAAGGCGGAGCCGAAGCCCCGCCCTTTGCCCTCCTCACGCGAATCGCGCGGACATGCGGGTCTTATTGGGCCCGCTTCTTCCTCCACAACCAGGCGCCGATCAGTCCTGTACCGAGCATTGCGTAAGTCGAAGGCTCGGGGGTCGGGACCGGCTCCCCGTAGACGAAATCGTCCATGGCGGCGGGCGACGCCGTCGTGCCGCTGACGATCCGCACGCGGAAGATGTCCGGGTTGTCGAACTTCACGCCGAGGAAAGAAAACGTTTTCTCGCCCGCGAACGGGGCGACGTCGTACTTGCCGAGCGAAGCGCCGGTGATGGTGAAAAACTCCATCGAGGCGGTCAGGGCGTCGTCGACGTCGAGGAAAATGACGCCGAAGCCGTTCGACTTAGCGGGGGTTTTCTGGTCGGCGGGCGAGAAGAAGAACACGTCGGTTTCGAAGCTGCCGACCGGCAGAAAGGCGCGGCCGCTGAACGACGCGAAATCGTCGCCCGCGCCCGGAATCGGAGTGATGAATTTGGAGCCGGGCGTCGTGTTCACGTTGCCGCGCGCGCGGCCCGGAGTGTTGCCGTTAAAGAAGTCGCCGGGGAAAGGATCGGAGGAAGCGGCCGGAACGCCGTTCCAGTTGATTTCCCGCCGTCCGCCCACGAAGACTTGCGGATTGTTGGCGTTCAGCACGCCGAGCGAGGCGCGGAAAAGATCGAGTTCCGGGGTGATCGACGCCTGATCGGCGCCCGAGGCCGAAAATACCGTTGCGCCAAAGGCCGGGGCCAGCCCAGCCACGAAGATGGTAGCGATTTGAGTGAACTTCATGAGGGCAGTATGCAGTCCGGGCCCGGCGAAAGACCTTAGACGCCTCTGCGTTTTACATAAAGTTTCTCTAAAAGAACGATGGGCCGGACTTTACAATGTGAAAGGCGATGATCGGCGAACGGGTCGGCCCTTACGAAGTCGTTGAAAAAATTGGGGAAGGCGGTATGGGCGCGGTTTACAAAGCGCGCGACACGCGCCTGGGCCGCTGGGTGGCGCTGAAAAAGCTGCACGGTTCGGCGGTTCAGCGGTTCGAGCGAGAGGCGCGGGCTATCGCCGCGCTGACCCACCCCAACATATGCGCTCTTTACGATATCGGCGAGGACTACCTGGTAATGGAGTACGTCGCGGGAACGGGCGTTCATGGACCGCAGCCCGTCGAGTCCGCTCTGCGAATCGCGTCTCAAGTGGCCGGAGCGCTCGCCGCCGCGCACGCCGCCGGGATCGTCCACCGCGACGTTAAACCGAGCAACCTGATCCTCACCGCCGACGGGTTGGTGAAGGTGCTCGACTTCGGGTTGGCGAAACGGGCGAACGCGACGGAAGAAGTCGGATCGGACGAACCGACGGCCTCCGCCAGTCCCACGCACGAAGGTTCGATCGTCGGCTCGGTCCCCTACATGTCGCCGGAGCAGGCCGAGGGTAAGCCCGTAGATCGGCGGTCCGACATCTTCAGTTTTGGATCCGTGATGTACGAACTTCTCACCGGCCAGCGCGCGTTCGAAGGCGGGTCGCGAGCGCGCACGCTCGCCCGGGTGCTGAACGACGAACCGAGGCCTTTGCGCGAGTTGGTCCCGGGCATTTCCCCGACGGTGGAAGGGATCGTTCAACGGTGTTTGCGCAAGGAGCCCACGCGGCGTTGGCAGCGCATGGAAGAGGTGAAAGCGGCGGTGGACGACGCTCTCGAGGAGCGTCGAACCACCGGGCAGCAGCGCGCCGCGAAGCAGTCCGCCGTCTATTCGTTCGGCCCTTTCCGCCTGAATCCGGTGGAGCGCCGTTTGATCCGCAACGGACGCCCGGTGGCGATTACGCCAAAAGCGCTGGAACTGCTGATTTTGTTGGTCGAAAATCACGGGCATGTGCTGAGCAAGGACGAGTTGATGAAGCGCGTCTGGGCCGACGCGTTCGTCGAGGAAAGCAATCTCGTGCAAAACATTTCGGTGCTGCGGCGTTTGTTGGGGCAAACGGCGGCGGGCGAGTTTATCGAAACCGTGCCCCGGTTCGGGTATCGCTGGGTGGCGCCGGTCGACTTGAGCGGCGGAACTTCTCTCGCCCCGGCCGCCGTCGCGCCCGCCGATCCGGAGACGCGTTACGCGCGCTCGGGCGACGTCAACATCGCCTATCAGGTTTTGGGCGAAGGCCCCATCGATCTGGTGTTTGTCATGGGCTGGGTTTCGCATCTCGAGTATTTTTGGCGCGAGCCCAACTTCGCGCGATTCTTGCGGCGGCTCGGTTCGTTCTCTCGTCTGATTCTGTTCGACAAGCGCGGCACCGGACTTTCCGACCGCGTACCGCTCACCGCGCTCCCGACGCTCGAACAACGAATGGACGACGTGCGCGCGGTGCTGACGGCGGCGGGTTCGAAGCGCGCGGCGGTCTTCGGCGTGTCGGAAGGCGGTCCGATGTCGGCGTTGTTCGCGGCCACCCACCCCGATCAATGCCAGGCGCTGGTGATGGTGGGCAGCTACGCGCGCCGACTGCGCGACAAGGATTATCCATGGGGACCGACCGCCGCCGAGCGCGAGACGTTTCTCCGGAAGATTCGCGACGAATGGGGCGGTCCGGTGGGAATCGAAGAACGCGCGCCGTCGCTGGCCTCCGAACCGGCGTTCCGGGAATGGTGGTCCACGTATCTGCGCATGGGCGCGAGTCCCGGCGCGGCGATCGCGTTGACGCAAATGAACGCGGAAATCGACGTCCGCCACGTACTGCCGAGCGTGCGCGTGCCCGCGCTGGTGATCCATCGCACCGGCGATCAGGTGTTTAAGATCGACGAAGGCCGCTATCTCGCGTCGCTGATTCCCGGCGCGAAGTTCGCGGAGTTGCCCGGCGACGATCACCTGCCGTTTTGCGGGCGGCAGGAGGACATCCTCGCCGAAGTGGAGGATTTCCTGGCGCGCGTCCGGTCCAGTCAGGAAGTGGAGCGTGTGCTGGCGACGGTCTTGATCGTGGACGCCCCTCCGGCGATGGCGGCGCAGATCGGGAGGGAGATCGCCGCGCACCGCGGCCATGAAACGCCCCCCCACGCGGTGTTCGACGGTCCGGCCCGGGCTATCCGTTGCGCTTCGGCGATCGTGGCGCACGGAAAGCGCTCGGGCGTCGCGATCCGCGCGGGACTTCATACCGGAGAATGCGACCGCTCGGGCAGCGGAGCGATCGCGGGCTTCGCCGTGGAGATCGCCGAGCGCGTTTTGGAAGCCGCGCCTCCGGGGTCCGTGGTGGTGTCGAACACGGTGCGCGATCTTGTGGCCGGATCGGGGCTTGCGTTCGCGCCGATGGCGGGCGCGGCCACCATCTCGACGCCCCACGGCGAGTGGCGCTTGTTCCGCGTTACGGCATAGCCCTTGTTCCGCGTCGCGGCGGGGCCGGGGCCGCGCCTGTCACAATAACTTCTGCGTGGACTGGATTAGCTCTCCTTCGGCTTGGATCGCGCTCGCGACCCTAACGGCGCTCGAGATCGTTCTCGGCATCGACAACATCATTTTCATTTCGATCCTGGCGGACCGATTGCCGGTGGCGCAGCGGAAGCGCGCGCGAACGGTGGGGTTGGCGGCGGCGATGATCACGCGGCTGATGCTCTTGTTTTCGCTCGGCGCGATCATGCGTCTGACGAAACCGTTGTTCGAGGTTTTAGGACGCGGCATCTCGGGACGGGACTTGATCTTGCTTACCGGCGGCTTATTCCTGCTGTACAAGGCGACGCACGAGATCCACGAAATGATGGAGGGCGACAGCGACCGGGAGCGCGCCTCGACGGCTTCGAAGTTCGGCGAGGTGATCCTGCAGATCATGGTGCTCGACATCGTGTTCTCGCTCGATTCGGTGATCACCGCGGTGGGCATGGCGGATCACGTGGAGGTCATGGTGGCGGCCGTGGTGATTTCGGTGGGGATCATGATGTGGGCGGCGGCTCCGGTGGCGAATTTCGTGCAGGCGCACCCGACGGTGAAGATGCTGGCGCTCTCGTTTTTGCTTCTGGTAGGGATGACGCTGATCGCCGACGGTTTCGGGTTCCACGTACCGAAGGGGTACGTGTACTTCGCGATGGCGTTCTCGCTGATGGTGGAAACGCTTAATCTTCGCGCGGCGAAGCGAAGGTAAGCGCGCCTCCTTACGGACGAAAAGCTACGCAGGATAGCCCGCGAATCGGGCGAAAATGCTTCAAGTTTCCCGTGCAAAGCGTAAGCCCGTTCTCCACGGCGGTGGCCGCGATCAGGGCGTCGGCGACCTGAATTCCGTGGGCGAGGGCGTACTGATCGAGTAGCGCGACGGCCCTGCCGCCGATCGATTCGGAAAGGGGCAGAGTCTGAAACCGAAGTTGTCGCAAAGACTGCCGAATTCGACGCGATTCCAGCTTCGACCGCGCCCCCTGCAGCAGTTCCATGAGCGAGATAATGGACAAAGCCCGCTCCGGAGCTAAATCGATGCGGCGGGCGGCGTTCGGGTTTCCGCGGGACGCCCAAATCAGAACGTCGGTATCGAAAATCACTTGAGCGGAAGCTTTTTGACGCCGGTCGGCGGCGCGTGGCGGGGCCGGCGTAGGCTCCGCACGTGGGCGGCGGGATCGGCCAAGTCTCGGCGATCGCTCCACATGCCGAAAAACGGTTGATCCGCGGTTTTCGCGGAACCCGGTTGGGAAGAGTAAGGCGCAAGGGTCGCCGTCGCCTTACCCCGGTAGAGCACGGTGACCGTCTCCCCGCGTTCTACCGCGCGGAGTACATCTTTCATTCGGTAGCGTAGATCGACGATGGAAGCGTTCATAACGTCTTGTTCTAAGTATACATTTCAACCCGTCGCTTCTTCGTGCGGCGAAGCGAAGGTAAGCGCGAGCAGCAGCGAAGTGCCGATTAACGGGATCACCGCCGCCGCCACCAGGACGGGTGTGTAGGAGAAGCGGTCCACCACCCAGCCGATCGAGAGCGTCGAGATAATCGAGCCGACGCCCGCCGCCGTGCCGCCGAGTCCGGCGATCGCGCCGACGCGCGATTCCGGATAGAGATCGCTCGGCAGAGTTTGCACGTTGTTTACCCACGCCTGGAATCCGAACATCACGACCGCGATCCAGGCGAGCGCCGCGCCCGCCGTGGGAGCCGTGGCGATAAACGCGCTGCACGCCATGCACGCCGCGCCGAGCAGAATCACCGCGCGCCGGGCGTTCGCCACCGCCCAGCCCCGCGCGATCAGCCAACCGGCCAGCGCGCCGCCGCCGAGGCTTCCGGCGTCCGCCGCCACATAGGGCAGCCAGGCGAAGGCGGCGATCTGGCTCAACGTCAATCCGCGCGCGTTGGCCAGATAGAGCGGCATCCAGGTGAGGTAAAGCCACCAGGCGGGATCGGTGAAGAGCCGCGCGAGGACGATTCCCCAGATACGGCGGTCGCGGAAGAGGCCGGTGGAACGCTCGTGCGCTTGCGGCGCCGGCGCGGGGCGTTCGCGATAGAACGCAAGCCACGCCGCCAGCCAGAGAAACCCCAGCGAGCCCGTAAACAGGAATGTCGCCTGCCATCCGAACTTGGTCTGCAACCAAACGATCAGAGGTAGGGCGACGATGTTGCCGAGTGCGACTCCGCTGTTAAAGATCCCCATGGCGAAGGCGCGCTCGTGGGCGGGGAACCACGCCGCGATCACTTTCGCCGCGCCCGGCCAGTTGCCCGCTTCGCCCAATCCGAGTACGAAACGGCAGACGCTCAAGGCCCGAGCGCTTCCGGCGAACGCGTGCGCCATCGCCGCCAGCGACCAGACGATCACCGAGAGGCTGAACCCTCGCTTGGTTCCGATGCGGTCGTAGAGGCGTCCGGAAAGGCCGTGGCTCGCGGTGTAGGCCACGAGAAACCAAGTGCTGATCGTGGCGTACTCGAGATTCGACAGCCCAAAGTTCTCGCGGATGACCGGCGCTAGAACCGAGACCGTCAGGCGGTCGATGAAGTTAATGAACGTCGCGAAGAAGACCAGCGCGATCGCGACCCAGCGGTACGCGTCAGGGCGCACCCTACTGAGACATTCCGCGCGCGCTGATTTTCCACACAGCTTCGACGTTGCCGCCGCGGTGACACCAGATTCGGTCGTAGAGGTTGACGTTCGGATCGCAGTGCGGGACGGTGAACTCGACGCGCTCGCCCAAACCGAGCGGACGCGCGGCGCCCTTCATGTCGATGCGGCCGTGTTCGTCGCCCGCCCAGGCGTAGGCGAAATGGGGATGCGACACCGATTGCGGAACGCCGCCCGAATCGGTGGCGAAGCTCTTCAATCCGGCGTCCACGATGGCGACATCGTCGGCGGGCTTGGAGTACACGCTCGAGACCACGGTCAGCGAATGGCCGAAGTCGGTGTAGCGCTCGTTGCCGTCGGAGCTTCCGATCGACGCATAACCTTGATCCATGAAAACGTAGCTGCCGGGTTGAAGCTCGGTGACGCCGTCGATCTGGCTGTCGATGTTGTAGGTGCCGGTCGATCCGCCGGAGAGCCAGGGGCAGGGAATGCCCGCCTTCTCCATCATGCGTCGCGTTTCGACCGCCATCCCCATGAACTCGCGCGAGACCTTCGTGCGTTCGGCGAAGCCCTTCACGTGCGAGGCGTTGCCCGAGTAGGCCTGCAAACCCACTAACTTGAGATTCTTCATCTGCACGATGGCCTGCGCGAGACCCAGCGCCGGAGCGCCGGGCGTGATTCCCGTACGCTTGCCGACGAGCAGGTCGAGGGCGACGTTGATTTTTTGCTTGGCCGCGGCGGCCGCGTCGTTCAAGTCTTGCGCGTTCTGCGCGTTATCGACGACGAAGATGGTCTCCGGCCGTTTCGTCGCGAGACGCAAGCCGCGCTCGATGCGATGCCGGCCGGCGAGCGAGCCCGTTACCAGCAGGCCCGTCACCCCGTCGGCGGCTAATCCCTCCGCTTCGCTAATCTTCGCGGCGCAGGCGCCCACCGCTCCGGCGGCCATCAAGCGGCGGGCGATCTCGCCGCACTTGTGAGTCTTGGCGTGAGGCCGCAGGGCGCGCCCGGAAGCTTTGGCGTGTTTCGCCATCCGGTCCACGTTGCGCTCGAAGAGATCGAGATCGAGAACCAGTGCGGGAGTTGGCAGGTCGTCCTTCGACACCTTGCCCTTCAGATCGTTGCGCGCGACGAGACGCTCGATTTCGTTCCAGGTGCGTCCTGCGCCCTTCACTACGGCGGGGACCAGAGTAGCGGCCATAAATAAACGTCTCTCCATGATAAGGAAGCATACACCCGGACGATAAGATAAACGTAAATGTCCGAATTCGACTACGATTTGCTGGTGATCGGCTCCGGCCCGGCCGGCCAGCGGGCGGCGATCCAAGGCGCGAAGCTCAACAAAAAAGTCGCCATCGTGGAGCGCAAAAGCGTCGTGGGCGGTGTCAGCGTGAATCTGGGGACCATCCCTTCGAAGACGTTTCGCGAAGCCGTGCTCGACCTTTCGGGCTACCGCGACAAGACGTTCTACGGCCAGTCGCATTCGAACAAGCAGGGAATCACGATCGCCGACCTATTGACGCGCTGCGACCAGGTCATTCGGCACGAGATTGACGTGATGCGCGATCAACTGCAGCGCAACGGCGTCGAGGTGATTCCGGCGACGGCGTCGTTTAGCGACGCGCACACCGTGAATCTGCAGGCGCTCGACGGGCGAGGCTTGCGCTTGGTGCGCGCGCGCAACGTGGTGATCGCCACCGGGACGGAAACCACGCGCGATCCCCACATTCCGTTCGACGGGCGGCGCATTTTCACCAGCGACGACGTGCTGTGGCTCGACAAGGTGCCGCGGACGCTGGCCGTGATCGGCGCGGGTGTGATCGGCGCGGAATACGCGAGCATGTTCGCCGCGTTGGGCGTGCGCATCACGCTCGTCGATAAGCGTCCTCGATTACTGCCGTTCGTCGACGAAGAGGTTTCCGATTCGCTCGCGTACCACTTACGCGAAAATCGCGTCACGCTGCGCTTGGGCGAAGAGGTGTCGAAGCTCGAGGTGTTCGAGGACGAAAACGGCGAGCGCGTGCGGATCCGGCTGGCTTCGGGCAAGCAGATCGTCGCCGAAAAAGCGCTGTACTCGATCGGACGGACGGGAAATACCAGTCACTTGAACCTGGAAGCGGCGGGGCTCGCCCCCGACGACCGCGGGCGGCTGAAGGTGAACGAAAACTACCAGACGACCGTACCGAACGTGTACGCCGTCGGCGACGTAATCGGCTTCCCGAGCCTCGCTTCCACGTCGATGGAGCAAGGCCGCATCGCCGCCTGCCACGCCTTCGGCATGAAGGCTCAGTCGTTTCCGGAACTCTTCCCTTACGGCATCTACTCGATTCCCGAAATTTCGATGGTCGGCAAGAACGAGGAAGAGCTGACGCACGACGGCGTGCCCTACGAAATCGGCAAGGCGCGCTACCGCGAGATCGCGCGCGGGCACATCATCGGCGACTTAACCGGCCTGCTGAAGCTGATTTTTCACGCCGAGACGCGCAAGCTGCTCGGCGTGCACATCATCGGCGAAGGCGCGAGCGAACTCATCCACATCGGGCAAGCCGTGTTGTGCTTCGACGGCGGCGTCGAGTACTTTATCGACACGGTGTTCAATTACCCGACGCTCGCCGAGTGCTACAAAGTGGCGGCGTTCGACGGGATCAACCGCCTCGGGATGTTCCAGAAGAGCTAGCGGATTACGACTTCAGCGGGATCAGCGCGCGGATGCGCGGGTCGCGCAAGTAGAGCCCGCCCCACAGCATCGCGCCAAACAGGAACGGACCGATCCAGGCGTCCCCGATTCGAACGTGCGTGGCGATCGCGCCGCCCAAATAACCGGTGAGCAAAATGGCCCCCAGTACCGATGTGCGCGGGATGAAGTACAGCACCGTGCATAGTAACTCCACCACGCCGATCGGCGTCGCGAGCGCGATCGGCCAACCGAAGTTGGTAAAGCCCTGCTCGAAGCCAGCCGGTTTGGCGAACTTCGCCCCCGCGCTCGCCAGGAGCAGCGCGCCCGGCAATCCGGACAGAATCCAACTTCCCCACTTTTGCATCGCCGTCATTCCGCCTCCACAAACTCGTTGGTGAACGTCGATTTCAAGTCGATCGTCGCGTCCCGCACTTCGGGCACCGAGTAGCTTAGCACCCGTTTCACGGCTTCCGCGCCCTCGATGGTAATCGCGCCGCTGGGGTTGAAGATGGGCATGGACGCAAGCAGCGCTTGACGGTAGAGGGCGGGGTCCGAGCCCTGGTGTTCCGAAGGCATACGAGCGGCGATATCGTCGGCGGTGTGTCCCACCATCCACGTCAGCGTCCGCCGCATGGCCCGCGCCAGCCGCTTCGCCGTATCGGCGTTCGCTCGCAGCCAGTCCGCAGTCGCGTAGAGAACGCTGGCCGGATACTCGGACGTTCCGAAGACACCCCGCACTCCCTCCGGCGTACGAGTGTCGGCCAGCACTAGCAGTTTGGGCCGTCGCGCCTGCAATTCGGCCAGCGCGGGGTCGGTCATCACCGCGACGTCCACTTGGCCGTTTTCGACCGCCGCCAGCGCCGCCGCCGCATGGCCGATTCCGATGACGCTCACCGCGTCGCCGGGAACGCTTCGTTTCGCGAGCAGGTAATTCAGAAAAAAATGGGTGGACGAACCGGGCGAGGTGACCCCGGCGCGCGTACCCGCGAGGTCGTCGATCCGCTCGATCTTCTTCGAGGCCTTGGGCGACACCACCAGCGAGAGACCGGGGAACCGCAGCATGTTGACGAAGGCGGTGAGTTTACGCCGCTCCGCGCCGGGCTTGGCCGCCATCTGGATGGTGTGGTCGTAGAATCCGCTGACCACGTCGGCACTGCCACCGAGAAGCGCTTGCAACGCTTTCGACCCGCCCGGGAAATCCTGCAGCCCGACGTTCAATCCCTGTTCGCGGAAATGCCCCAGGCGTTCGGCGAGCGTGGTGGGTAAGTAGACGATCTGCGCGGAACCGCCGACGGCGATCCGAACGTTCACGCCGGGCGGGGCGGTCGGCCGATCGCAAGCCCCGAACGTCGAGGCGGCCGCAACTAAGAATCGCCGCCGGTCCATCGAACGAATTTTACTAGCTCTTCTCGCGGCGATAGGGCGAAGAGAGATAACGGCGCGATTCCTTGGCGAGATCGGAATCGGGCGCGAGCGCTTGCACTTGGCGATAAGCGTCGAGCGCGTTGGGACGCTGGTTTTTCAGGTCGTAGGTTTGGCCGAGCCGCAGCCACGCCATCGTACCCGTGTGCAAGTCGAGCGGTTTGGCCTGCGCGGCCTTCGACAGTTGATCCACGGCGCGGTCGAGGTCGTTGTACCAGAACAGGATGTTGCCCCGGATGTACGCCACCTTGCCGGCGGACAGCGAACCGTAGCCAGTCACGCCCGATTTGCGCAACTCCTCCACTTTGTCGACGGCGGCCAGCGCCTTGTCTTTGTCGCCCAGATCGGCCCACATCTGCGCCGTCTCGAGCCGGAAGAGATAATTGCGCGGGAAGCGCCTCGTCAAATCGTCGAGCAGCGGAATCGCCTCCCGGGGACGCTTTTCGCGGCGGTAGATCACCCCCAGCAGGACGCGGGCGTCGACGCGGTTCGCCTCGCCCAGTTGCGCGACGAGGTGCAGCGACGCGATGCCGCCGTCCTTGTCGCCCGAAAATCCGGCGAGAAAGCCGAGCATCCGAACGTAGGCGGGCAGCGAGCCGACCACATAGTCGTGCACGCCGGTGACCATTTTCGCGTCGATGAGCCCGGGGTCGATTTCGAGAACGCGATTCGCCAGTTTGCGCGACGCGGTGAGATCGCGCAACGAATCGAAGTACGCTTTCCGGATCAAAAAATTCCAGTTGCCGCGCAGCCCGTTGGCGACGCTGAGCGCGTAGGCGTTGCGCGCGTCGTTGGGGTTTGCGTCGAGGGCCGCTTGCGACAGGGCCGCGCCGCGATCGATCAGCTCGAAAAACCGCTTCTCGATCGCCGCCGGAACCGCCACTTTGTCGCGTTTCGTGAAAGCGTTCGCGCCGGTGACGAGTTCGCTTTCGAGCGCGCCCGCCTTGAACATCTCCCGATACAGCAGCGTTTGCGCTAAGTGGTTGTAGCGTTCGGCTTCTTTCGGTTTGTCTTTTAGCTCGCGTTCGAACTCGGCGATGGCCTGTTCGTATTCGAGATTGTAGAAATGGTCGAAGCCTTTCGAAATCGTTTGGGCGGAAACGGCGAGCGAGGCCGACAAGAGCCAGAAGAGTTTCATGCGAGGAACCTCCGCATGCGATCTATAGCCTCGAACAAGCGATCGAGCGAGGCGGCGTAGCTGAACCGCAAATAGCCTTCGCCGTAGGCGCCGAACGAAGTGCCGGACAGACAGGCCACACCCGCTTCGTTCAACAGGCGGTCGGCGAGTTCGCGAGAGGAAAAGCCGGTGCCCGTAATGTTCGGGAAGGCGTAGAAAGCGCCCTCCGGGGTGGGGCAGCGGAAACCGGGCAGGGTGTTCAGCGCGGCGACGAACGCGTCGCGGCGGCGGCGGAACTCGGCGACCATCGCCAGCGGCTCGTCCTGCGGACCGGTAAGCGCCGCTAGCCCCGCGCGTTGCGTAAAGCTCGCGGTGCAGGAGTTCGAGTTCACCATCAAACGGTCCATGGCCGCGATTATTGGTTGCGGCGCGACCGCGTACCCTAATCGCCAGCCCGTCATGGCGTAGATTTTCGAGAAGCCGTCGAGGATCACCGTGCGGTCGAGCATGCCGTCGAGCGAGGCGATCGACGCCGGCGGCGCGCCGTAGAACATGCGCGAATAAATCTCGTCGGACAGCACCATCGCGTCGCGACCGCGCAGCAGCGCCGCGATTTCGCGCAGATCGCTTTCGGGAATCACGCCGCCCGTGGGGTTCTGCGGCGAGTTCAGGATCACCAGCTTCGTGCGGCCGGAAAGTTTCGCGCGAAACGCGTCGAGATCGAAACTGAACTGCCGGTCTTCGATCAGGGGAATCGGAACCGGGACGCCCTCGGCGAACTTGATCATCGATTCGTAGATCGGAAAGCCGGGGTTGGGATAAATCACCTCGTCGCCCGGATCGACCAGCGCGAGAATCGCGTAGAACATCACCGGTTTGCCGCCGGGCACCACGCAGACGTTCGAAGCGTCCACGTCGACGCCGCGCGTCTCGCGCATGTGGCGGGCGATGGCGTCGCGCAATTCAAGATCGCCGGACGTCGGCCCGTACCGCGTGTGGCCTTCGTCGAGCGCCCGCTTGCCCGCTTCGACGATGTGGCGCGGCGTGGGGAAATCGGGCTGGCCGATTTCGAGATGAACGACGCTTTTGCCTTGCGCCTCGATCGCACGCGCTTTAACGAGTACTTCGAACGCGGTTTCGTTGTCGAGGCGGGCGATGCGTTGGGCTAGCTTCATGCGGGACGGTAGTAAGCCACTCCGTTTCTTTCTTCGATGAATTCGACGCGCTGTCCGATTCGGGCGAGCGGACCTTCGAGGCGCGCGGTGGCGCGCCCGCCGGAGTCTAAATCGATAATCGCGACTTGATAGGGATCGTCGGCGGCGACGATGGTGGATGTGTAAATCACTCCGGTCAATGGGTTCGCTCCAAGATCGTCACGACGCTGGTAGCGCCGCTGCCGCCCAGGTTCTGCGCGAGGCCCAAGGTCAGTTCGCGCGATTCGAGAAAACCCTTCAGCGCGACGATCTGCGCGACGCCGGTAGCGCCCACCGGATGGCCCTTCGATTTCAATCCGCCGCTTAAGTTGACGGGTCGTTCGCCGTTGGCGCAGGTCGCGCCGGAGAGAACGTAGGGTCCGCCTCGACCGCGCTCGCAGAATCCAAGATCCTCCATGGCGACGATCTCGGCGATGGTGAAGCAATCGTGCAGTTCGGCGACCTCGATGTCGCGAGCGGACGCCCCGGCCATCGCGTAAGCTTTCGCGGCCGCGAGCCGGTTCGCGCGGAACGTGGTGATGTCTTCCTTGTCTTGCAACGCCACCCGATCGGAAGCCTGCGCGACGCCTCGAACCCGCACCGCGCCGGGTTTCGAAGTCAGCACTACCGCCGCCGCGCCGTCCGACACAAGCGAGCAATCGTAGACGGTCAACGGATCGGCCACCGGCTTCCCGGCCAGCGCTTGCTCGATCGTGATCGGTTTCTTCATGTGCGCTTTCGGATTTTTCGCTCCGTTCGCGTGATTTTTCACCGCGACCGCCGCCATTTGTTCGCGAGTGGTGCCGAACTGGTGCATATGCCGGCGCGCGATCATCGCGAACACGGCCGGAAACGTAACGCCCGCCGCGCCTTCGAGTCGCGCGTCGCCCGCCGCCGCCAGAATTTCGCCGACCACCGGCGTGGGCTTGGTCGTCATCACTTCGACGCCCGCCACTACCACCGTTCGATAGACGCCCGCCGCCACGGCTTGTACCGCATGAAAAAAAGCCGACCCGCTCGAAGCGCACGCCGCTTCGAATCGCGTGGCGGGAATTCCGTCGAGTCCGGCGGCCCCCGCCACATAGGGCGCGAGATGATTTTGCCCGGCGAAAGACGGCGCGGCGAAGTTCCCCAGATAGAACGCCTCGACCTCGCCGGGTTCGACCCCCGCCTCGGCCATCGCGCCCTGAACGGCTTCCACCGCCAGCCCGCGTAAACCTTTGTCCGCAAAGGCCCCAAACGCCGTCTGATACGCGCCTGCCACGGTAACCGGTTGCATCGTTCTGTTCACGGCCATCTCTAGAATAACTTGCACGTTTGGACGGGCCGGAGCGTCCAGGGTTACAGTGAAGCTAGTGGCGAGAGCCGATGCGGGACCGGTGCTGACGGTCGAAGAGATCCGGTTGCGCGAACAGCAGGACCGTTTCGTCCAGGACAACCTGCGCCGAATCTTTCTCCTGATCTACCGGCTGGTCGGGAGCGTACCGGACGCGCAAGACCTGACGCAGGAAACCTTTATCAAGGCTCTCCAGCGTAAGGAACAGCTCAAAGAGCTCGAAAAATCCGCTCACTGGCTGAGCCGGATCGCGACGAACACGGCGATCGATTTCCTGCGGCGGCACGGCCGGGTGGCGCTCTCGCCCATCGACGAAACGGTCGAGCCGATCGTCGACACGGGCGTCGTCGACGCGGAAGAGCGTCTGCTGCGCGCCGAGAAGAAAACGTTCCTCGATCGGGGTCTTGCGACGCTAACCGGGCGTGAGCGCATGGCTTTGCTGCTGCGCGACGTCGAAGATCTTCCGGCCGAGGAAGTGGCGGCGCGATTGAACTGCTCGAAGGCCACGGTGCGATCGCACATCGCGAACGCTCGCACGAAGTTCCGACGGTATCTGGAGCGGCACGAGTCATGAGACACCTCGACGAAACGCAACTGGCTCTGGTGGCGGGCGGGGAAGCCGGCAGGCTGTCGCGATGGCACGCTTCGCGTTGCGCGGAGTGCGCGGCGGGAGTCGCGAAGTTTCGGGCGGCTCGCGAAGAGACGCGGCGATTGGGCGGCGAACTGCCCCCGGGGCTCGACTGGGAGTCTCTATCGCGCGAAATGCGGGCGAACGTGTTGGTCGGCGTCGAAGCGGCGAGTTGCGTCGCGCCGCCGGTCGAGAAGTCCCCGTCGATCGGCTGGCGTCCGGCGGTGGCCGTCGCGTCGGTCGTCGCGGTTGTGCTGACCGGCTGGTACTTAAGCGCGCCGAAATTAGTGGCTCCGCCCTTCGCCTCGGTGGCCGCCGCCGACGCGGTAGTGGAGGCGACGCCGACGGGTCTCGAATGGAAGCGGGACGGACGCGGCTTTGCGATGTTGAACCCTCGCGCCAATCGCGTGATTTATTCCGTGAGCGCGCAAGGCGCCGAGGCGCGGGCGGTGGATTATTCCGGACGGATGACGATTTCGAACGTGGTGCTCGATTGACCAAACCGATTCTAGTTTTCGGGTTGCTGTCGCTGGCCGCGAAAGCGGATCTTCGCGTGGATTTGCCGCCCGACAGTCCGTTGTTCCTCGTTTCGACGGGGGCGTCGGGCTCGCGGGTTTCGTCGCTGGGCGGGGCCTTGGTGGTGGACGTGAAAGCGTCGGTCGATTTTCGCAACACCTCGAACTCGCATGTTCGCGGCGTCACGCTGCTGGTAGCGGCGGACGAACTGACGGCGGGCGGCAAGGCTTCGGTCTCCGTGCCGAGCCTGAACGCCGCGCCGGGCGAAGTGTTTTCGATTCCCATCGATTTGCGATTGCTGCGGCCGCGGGCGGGGATGAACGCGCCGGTGCGCGTCACGCTCGACGGCGTATTGTTCGACACGCTGGCGTTTTACGGTCCGAACAAGTTGAACTCGCGCCGCACGATGACGGCTTGGGAACTCGAGGCGCGGCGCGACCGCGCGCTGTTCGCGCAATTCTTGCGGGAAAGCCGCGAATCGTTGCGGCGAGAGCTGGTCGCCAGTCTCGCCCGCCAGGAGGCGGAACCGCAAGGCGGCGTCCAGGTGACGCGTGGGAGGCCGCTGGTGGCGGCGGCGACGATGCAGATCGCGGCGCTGAACGTCAGCGGCGCGCCCGTGGAGATTGTGGGCGGCGAGGTGCAGGCGATACGGAACGAGATCGGATTGCCTCGCATCGAGTTGCGCAACCGGTCCGCGAAGCCGGTGACCCACGTCGAAGTGCGCTGGGTGATGCGCGATAAAGCCGGCCGCGAGCACTCGGGAGGGGCCTTGTCTTCGCCGGTAACGTTAGCGGCGGGCGCGAAGGCCACCGTCGAGGACCGCTCCACGATGCGCTTCGTCGAAGAGGCGGCCGGACTAACCGGATTCGTCGCGTCGGTCGAGTACGGCGACGGAGCGATGTGGATCCCCGCGCGCGCGGTCCGCTACGCTTCGCCCGAGGAGCAACGGCTGACCGAAATGTACCGGCGGAGAGGGCTCGCCGCGGTGATCGTCGAACTGGAGCGCCTGAAGTGATCGGGCGCTCGCCCGACGACCTTTCGATCGACGAGCGTTACGCCCACGCGGGCCGGTGGATCGCGCTCGAACTCTACACGCCGCGGACGATCCCGCTCCGCGTCATCGAGGCCGTGGGAGATTCTCCCGCCGATTGCGCGCAAGCCCTCGCCGGGCGCGGCCTCGATCCGGTGAAGTTCGAATTCGTGCCGATTCGCCCGGCTTACTAGCGGTAGACGATCGCCAGCCAACCGTCGCGCTCGAAGCGCGAATCTTCCCGTAAGCTCAGGGCCGGTTCCTCTCCCAGCTTGAATCCGCTCCCTACCAGTCGCCCACCGGCGCGCAGAAGGCGCGGCCACTCGTCGCGCAGATTTTCTAGAACCGTCGCGTTCACGTTCGCGGTCACGACGTCGAACGCGCCACCCCGGACGCTTTTCGTCGATCCAGCGAACATCGGTTCGCGCGTATGCTTGGCCGCGATGGCCGCCGACGGAGCGTCGATGTCGCAACCCGCCACTCGCGACGCGCCTAACGCTCGAGCCGCCATCGACAGCAATCCCGCCCCGACTCCGACGTCGAGGAACGTATCGCCGGGCCGCAAGACGCGCTCCAGCGCCTCCAAACATAACTGCGTTGTGGCGTGACTGCCCGTACCCCAGGCCTGTCCGCGTTGGTACTCGAGACGAACGCGCCCCACCGGCACAGGGTCTTCGTAGTTGGGCGGGACCAGCAGGAACCGCTCGCCGACCTCGACCGGAATCCACGGTTTGTCCGAAACGGCTTGCCAGTCGATCGATTCGTCCACCGGCACCGCGCCTTCGATCGAGTGGTCGAAGTAGATCAGCAGGCGAACGCCGCCGGGACGGTCGAGTTCCTCTACCGCGATCGCGCCTTGGGCGTACCAGCGCGCCAGCGCGCCTTCCAAGTCGCGCGCCGCGCAATCCACCTCGACTCGAAAGATCAACCTTGCACGCGCTTCTCTTTACCCGGCCAGAAACGCTCTTTCAAGACGAGTTTGCGGATTTTGCCGGTACCCGTCTTGGGCAACTGCTCTTCGGAAAACTCGACGATGCGCGGCAGCTTGTAACGTCCCAGGATGCTTCCGAGATAATCCAGCATCTCGTCCGCGGTCACCGCGCCGCCCGGTTTCCGCACGATAATCGCGGCGGGAACCTCTCCCCACTTCGGATCGGGCGCGGCCACCACGGCGCACTCGAAGACGTCGGGGTGCGAGAAGATCGCTTTCTCCACTTCGATCGAAGAAATGTTCTCGCCGCCCGAGATGATGATTTCCTTCTTGCGGTCGACGATGTGAAAGTAGCCGTCTTCGTCCCACACCGCCATGTCGCCCGTGTGAAACCAGCCGTCGCGCATCACCGCCGCCGTCGCTTCGGGTTCGCGGAAGTAGCCCGTCATCACGTGGTCGCCGCGCACGACGATCTCGCCGATCGCTTGGCCGTCCTTGGGGACGTCTCGGTCGTCGCCGTCGACCACGCGCATCTCGACGCCGACGGCGGGCCAGCCGGCCATCGCTTGCCGGCGATAGCGCTCCTTCTCGTCTCTGTAGGCGGTGCCGGGTTTGGGCAGCGCGCTCGTCAACACGGGGCAGGTTTCGGTGAGCCCGTAACCCGCGAAAACGCTGGTACCGAGCGCCTTCTCCGCGCGCTCGATCAACTCCGGCGAGGACGCCGCGCCGCCGATCATCACGCGTTCCAGCGAAGAAAGGTCGAACTTCGCGAGATCGGGGAAATTGATGAGTGCGTTCAGCATCGTCGGCACCAAGCTCATGTGCGTCGCGCGATGCTCTTGGATCAACGAACAGACAAACGCCGGGTCGAACCGCCGCACCATTACCTGCTTAATGCCGATCATCGTCGAGGTTTGGGGGCGGCCCCAGCCGTTCGCGTGAAACAGCGGAATGGTGTGCAGATCGACGGCGGTTTCGGGCGACGGAAACATAAACGCGCAATCGATGGCATGAAGATATAGCGTGCGATGGGAGAGCGCGACGCCCTTCGGCGTGCCGGTGGAGCCGGATGTATAGAACAACTCTGCGGTCGAGTTTTCGTCGACTGCCATGATGTCCGTGCGCTCCGGGACACCAGCCGAAGTAAATAGCTTGTACTCGTCCGAACCGCTCAGCAAAACGTACTTCTCGATCGCCGGGCAGTTCGCCCTCAGATGCTCGACCAGGGCAGCGAAATCGGCCTCGTAGAACAGCATCCGCGCGCCGGAATGGTTCAGGATCGCGGTCAACTCGCCGGGCGACAGTCGGACGTTCAGCGGCATCACGACTCCGCCCGCCATCGGCACTCCGAAATAGCCTTCGAGAAGCTCGTGCGTGTTGAAGCTCAGGTACGCCACGCGGTCCTGCGGTTTCAATCCCCACTGTTGTAAGGCCGACGCCAGCGTTTGCGCCCTCTCCGCGAACTCGCGATAGGTAAACGTTTGCGCTCCGCAAACGATTCCGATTTTTCGCGGGAACAAGTCGAGCGCTCGGTGCAGGCAGCGGATGGGCGTTAACGGGACGACGGCCATGCCGGATAGTCTATATCCGCGCGCTAGCGAGCGTCGTTAAAGTGCAGCAGCGCGTTGAACAGCATCGCGAACTCGCTGTGCGTCTGCCACCGGTAGCAAGGGTTGATCGCGAACATCAACACGCTCCCTTTGCCCACGGGGACATCGAGAATCGCGGGTCGATCTCGCAACTCGGCGACGCCGCGAATATGTCCGCTCAGCACTCCCTTGTCGGTCGACGGAAACGAGAGCAGCGACCATTTCTTGCGGTCTTCGTAGGACGCGTAGAGCAGCGGACCGTTCGAGTAGCGCACCGGAATCGTTTTGCCGGTATACCCGTACAGCACTGGATGGTCCGCCTTCTCGACTTGCGCTTCGAGGATCGGTCCGGGCGCGTAGAAGGCGTTCGAGGGGCGGCCCGCGTCCACTTTGCGCGTGAGTCCGAACTCGGCGGGGAAGGCGCTCGCGCCGCCGAGCGTGATGAGCCGTCCGCCTTCGTTCAGAAACTTCTCGAACTCGACGACGCCCGCGAGCCCCATACCGCCGCAGATGTCTTCGCTTTCGCCGTACGCGCCGAGATGCTTAAACTGCGCGGTCTTGCCGTACGCCAGAGGACGGCCTTTGCACTCGACGTCGAACACGACGCCCTTCGCCGAGCCCCGGCCTTGGTTTGGTACCAGAATCACGTCGTAACCGCCCTTAAGGTTGCCTTTGCGGACGCGTTCCTTGAAGATCAAGTCGTAGGGGACCTCGAAGGTGTCGAGCGCGTGTCGCACCCAGCCTACTTCCTGCGTCGAGCCCCACGTCGAGTAGACCGCGATCCGCGGCATATCGAGTTCGTGGCGCGGCGCGGCGGGTAAATCGGGCAAAGCTTTCGCTTGCAGGCCCAGTTCCTCGACGAGCTTTCGCGCGCGATCCGAGTTACTCAGCAACATCGTCCCCGCGGGCAAACCGCCGGACTCTTTTTCGGTGGCTTCGATCTTCTCGCCCTTAAGGCGCGAGCGAAACGTAATCAGGGAATGCGCCCCGTTGTGAATCACCGCCAGATACTTACCCTCGCCCGTCACTACGCCGCGCGGTTCGAAGCGATCCACCGGCTCCACCGGAACGTCCAGCGCCGTCTTGTCCGTAACCTCCTTTACGTCCACCTGAAATTGAATCCCCATGGTCCAGCCCGTGTCGTCGTAGGTTCGTAAGTTGGGATCGGGATAGATTTGCTTTTCGAGCAAGCTTTTCGCCAACCGGCCGTAGGGTTGATCGCGGCGAATCACGAACGAGCCTTCCTTGGTCCGCCCGACTTCGATTCCTTGCAGACGAAGCGTATTGACGAGTAGCGCGACGCGCGTCGGATCGCGCTGTCCGGCGGCGACGGTCCAGCCATACGGCGCGGCTTTCTTGCCGTCCTCGATGGCGTTCTTCGACTTGCGGTAAAAGTTCTCGACGATCGTGCGCGAGTTGTTCGCCGCCAGTTCCAGCGCGGCCAGCACGCCGGTCTGCATATAGTTCGTGTTGTTGCGAATCGACCACTCTACTTCCTTGTAAGGCGGCATCGGGCGGTACCATTCGCGGCTGGTTTGTCCCGCTCCCGTAGCGCCCGGCGGCACTATGTTCCGCTTCATCGTGTTCGCGCCGCCGTTGCCGAACGTTTCGTACATGCGCAACATGCCGTTGTGGTTCGACGCCATGAAGCCCAGATAACCGACGCTCCACATATCGACGAAGGCGTGAGTCCACACACCCGGCATTCCATAGCCGATCAGTTTGGTCATCTCGTAATTCGCGAACCAAGGCAGCTCGGCGTACAAGATCGGATCGAGGTTGGGATTCTGGGGCGCCTGTCCCGAGAAGGTGTAGAGGAACGGCACGCTCTCGTGCAGGTCGTGAACGATGGGCGCGTGCCAGTCCAGATAGAACTTCAACCAATTCCTCATCACGACCTGCGAATAATGCATGTCGCGATTGTTGTCGTGAAAAATGTACTTACCCCAGTACGGTGGGCCGATCACGCGGTCCTCTTCGGACTCCTCGCTCAACTTGTGCCGGTAGTACCAATCGGTGTAACGCTCCTGCCCGTCGGGTTCGAGCGCCGGGACGATGGCGACGATTAAGTTGTTGCGAATCGCGTCGTAGAGCGCGCCCTGTTCGGCGACCAGGCGGTAAGCGAGTTCCATGATCATTTCGGGCGGTCCCGTTTCGCCCGAATGCAGGCCGGCGGTGATTTGATACACCGGCTTCGCTTTGCTCAGTACGGCCGCCGGATCGGCTAACTTCCTCGGGTCGGCTAACTGCGCGAGATAACCCTTGTAGGTATCGAGATCGGCGAGTGTCGCTTCGTCGGCGATCATCGCCACGAGCAAGTCGCGTCCCTCGTCCGTCTTTCCCGCGGAGAGCAACTTCACGCGCTTCGAGGACTTCTCGAGCGCTCGAAAGTAACGAACGATATCGGAGTAGTACGTCAACTTCTTCGGTTCGCCGACGTGATGCCCGATGACGTCTTTGGGCGACGGTATGCCGGCGGCCTTCGGCAAATGATCGACCAGCGGACTCAAGAACTCCGGCTTGGTGGTCCACTTCCTCACCGACGCCGCGAAATCTTCGTCCTGCGGTTGCTGTGCCCAGAGCGCGCACGGCAGCAGTAGTAGGAGGGGCCGCTTCATGCGGCTCAGGTTACCAGAGCCTCTACCAGACGAGCCGGGCGCCCACCTGCACGCGGCGCGGCGCGCGCGCGGAGGCGACGACGCCGAACCCGGGAGCGCCTAGCACGCGGCCCGGAATTCCGAAGTCGGCGTGGTTCGCGATGTTGAAGAACTCGCCCCGAAGCTGGAATTTGCGAGTCTCGCCGATGGGAATGTTCTTGAGCAGGGACACGTCGAAGTTCACGGTGTTGTCGGCGCGGAGTATGTTGACGCCCTGATTGCCGGAACGGTAAGCGGCGGGTTGCGCCAGCGCCGAAGTGTCGAACCACCGGGTCAGAGAACGCTCGTCCCCCGAAAGATTCGGATCGCGCAGTACGTCGGCCCGCAGCGCTCCGGCGGCGAATGCGTTGCGCGTGTCCACTTGTGTCGTCACGGTAAACGGCGCGCCGGACTGAATTAGGACCACCGTGCCTACGCCCCAATCGCCTGCGATGTGCCGCACCCAGCTATCGCTCAAGAACCGCTTGCCCTTTCCGAACGGCAGCTCGTACACGCTCGACCAGGTGAGGCGATGGCGAACGTCGTTCTCCGAGGGTCCCCAATCGTTGCGCCGGTTGTAGAAGTCCGAGTACGGTCCGCCTTCCGCGCCGAGCACGCTTCCCCCCTCGTTGGTGTTGTTCAGGAACTTCGACCAAGTGTAGGTGGCGAGAACGTTGAAGCCCGCCGAGAAACGCTTCTCGAAGCGCGCGACGAGCGCGTGATAGCTCGACACGCCGAGCGGCGGCAGAAGAACGCTCACGCCGGTGAACTGCGGAAACGGCCGGTCTCTCTGGCTCTGGTTGTTGGGGCCGAGGATTTCGGGGCGGATCTGATTCAGGGAGAGATTCGAGGAGGGCAGCTTCCGGCTCAAGTTTCCCAGGTAGGTAGCCTCGACGATGACCGCTCCCGGCAACTCGCGCTGGACGCCGAAATTGAATTGCTGCGCGTAACCGGTGCCGCGATTGTCCTCGTAGAAGGTCACGTTCGTGTTCGGATTCTGACCGACGCGCACGGAGCCGAAGCTATCGTTGAGCGTCGGCGGCGTCAAGGTGAATCCGGGGACGCCGTTGCGCAGGAAAAACGGCGCGGTGATGCCGTTGTCCGGCGAGTTCAACGTGAGCGAGTTTTCGAAACCGAGCGAAGCCGAAGCCGGAGCGCCCGCGTCGAACGGGTGCGCGAAGAAGATACCGTAGCCGCCGCGCATCACCGTCGATTGCGATCCGAACGGCTTCCAGGCGAAGCCGAAGCGCGGCCCGAAGTTATTCCAATCCGCGTTGTAGGGGTTGGTCCGCCAGCCGTCGACCCCCATGAATTTGATCACGCCGGGAGTGCCCGAAACCGGGTTGATCTGCCGCGTGTCGAACCCATTCATGCGGCTGTTCTTGTCCGTGATGGGCGTGTCCACTTCCCAGCGCACGCCAAAGTTGAGCGTGAGATCTTTCGATACTTGCCAGTCGTCCTGCGCGAATCCCGACATGTAGTAGCTGTAGCGGTCGAGGATTTGCGTCTCTCTCGCGGCGAACGCCGTCGGGAAGCCCAACAGCAGCGTGGCCATGCCGTTGCCCGACGCCGCCACTCCCGGTTGCCCCGTCGCCAGCGGGCCGAAGGTGAAGGATCCCGAGAGCGTGGGGCGGTTGATCTCGAAGTTGTACGACGGGCGCAACTCGAAACCGAACTTCATCGAGTGGCGGCCCTTCACCCACGAGAAGTTGTCGATCAACTGAAACTGCTGAATCGGAAATTGCTGCCGCTCCTGATTGTTCGATCCGATCTGCTGGAATCCCGTGGCGTTGATGCCGGGGAAGGCGTTCTCCGGCACTCCGCGAATCCCGAGCTTCGACGGCCAGCCGCCGCCGATGCCCTTAGACCGGTTCCAGTTGATGCGGTTCGAGTAGGTGAACCTTAGATCGTTGACGATGTTGGGGCTCACGATTCGCGTCCAGGACACGAACGTATAGTGCTGGTGGCGCAGCGGGTCTTCGAGGGTGTCGGCCTGCGGCTCGGGAAACACGCTGGTGTTGAAGACATTGTCCGAGTTGTAAATGTAGCGAGCCTGCAGTTTGTCTTTCGTGCCCAGGTTGTGATCGACCTTGGCCGTGTAGTTGTCGCGAGTAAGCCGGTTGACGTAATTCGCGCGGAAGTTGTTCGCGCCGGTGATGTTGTCGGGCGCGCGATTGGGCGAAGGATAGAACTTCACGAT